>ERZ1699650.4-NODE-4-length-486748-cov-9.830386_pt1 | contig 486748 bp, 473 predicted proteins | sample MGYA00581512_ERZ1699650 | MGnify/ENA primary metagenome ERZ1699650 (study PRJEB42348, sample SAMEA6618698) | metagenome | isolation source: Polyester-degrading enrichment culture growing on monomer terephthalic acid, Te | collected 2019-05-17 ...
TGTTTTACAAATTTGTAAAACAGTGAACACAGGGCCGTGCGCCGGCTTTCATTGTTCTAAAAATACCTCCGCCGGAGGCATTCAAACCCGACCACAAACACCAGTCTGCAAAATTTAGCACTGTCACCACCAATCCCCCAGCGCAGACTGCCACAGCGTCAGCGCCGCCACCGCCGCCGTATCGGCCCGCAAAATCCGCGGCCCCAAACTGATCCGCACCGCACCCGCCATGCTGCGCAAGCGCGCGCGCTCGGTGTCGGAAAATCCGCCCTCCGGTCCGATCAATATCGCCCATGGGCCAGCCTCCGCCCCGCTTAGGGTCAGCGCCGCACCCACGGCGGATTCATCGCAGAACATCAATTGCCGCCCCTCGGGCCAGGCGTCCAGCACCGCCTCCAGCCGCGCCAGTTCATGCACGCGGGGCACATAGGTGCCACCGCATTGCTGTGCCGCCTCTACGGCATGGGCCTGCAAACGATCCTGCCGGATGCGCTCGGAATTGGTGAACTCGGTCTGCACCGGAAAAATTTCCGCCGCCCCCATTTCGGCGGCCTTTTCCACGATGAAATCGGTGCGCGCCTTTTTGATCGGCGCGAACATCAGCCACAGGTCGGGCGGCATCACCTGTGGCGCGCTTTGCCGGATACAGGTCAGGGTGCCGCCCTTTTTCGACGCCGCCGTGATCTCGGCCAGCCATTCGCCATCACGCCCGTTGAACAGCCGCAAACCCTGCCCCACGGCCACCCGCATCACCAGAAACAGGTAATGCGCCTGCGCCTGATCCACAGGAATGGTTTGCCCCGCCCCCAAGGGGTGGTCTACATGAAGCCGGATTTTTGTCTCTTTCATAGGTGAATAGATATGGGCGCGCACGGGCCAAGACCAGAGCAGATCGACCAAACTGTTGCAGATGCCTATCGCGGCAACTGGGTGGATCGCATCGCGCCCGCACCCACACGGCCCTATCTGCGCCTGTCACGGGCCGACCGGCCTATTGGCACATGGCTGTTGCTGCTGCCCTGCTGGTGGGGGCTGGCGCTGGCCATCCTGCTGGACGGGCAACCGCGCCTGTTTGATATCTGGATCGCCGCAGGCTGCGCGCTTGGCGCTTGGCTGATGCGTGGCGCGGGCTGCACATGGAACGACATCACCGACCGCGAATTCGACGCCGCGGTGGAACGCACCAAATCCCGCCCGATCCCGTCAGGGCAGGTCAGCGCCAAACAGGCCGCCGTCTGGATGGCGGCGCAGGCGCTGGTCGGCCTGGCCATCCTGCTGACATTCAACGGCGCGGCCATTGCGCTTGGCGTGCTGTCGCTGCTGCCTGTTGCGGTCTACCCCTTTGCCAAACGCTTCACTTGGTGGCCGCAGGTGTTTTTGGGGCTGGCCTTTAACTGGGGCGCGCTTCTGGCCTTTGCGGCGCATTACGGCAGCCTGCATATCGCGGCGGTGATCCTCTATCTGGCAGGCATCGCATGGACCCTGTTCTACGACACCATCTATGCCCATCAGGACAAAGAGGACGACGCCCTGATCGGCGTCAAATCCACCGCCCGCCTGTTTGGCTCCAACACCGGCACATGGCTGAAATGGTTCCTGATGCTGACGGTCGCCCTGTTTGCTGTGGCCACAGGGCTGGTGATGCTGGAGCGTGCAGGCAACCAGATCGCGCTGATTGCCGCGCTCTGCGGGCCATGGGCGCTGGGCTGGCACCTGCAATGGCAGTTGCGCATGCTGGACATCGACAACCCCGAACGCTGCCTGATGCTGTTTCGCTCCAACAGCAATGCGGGGCTGCTGCCGATGCCCTTTTTGCTGCTGGCGATTTACCTGTCCCTTACACCCCTGTCATAACGCCAAAATCCGCCCATCGGGGCGGGCTTTGATTGCAACGGACGGGGCAGCACCCTAAAGACAGATAACGCTGTCATAAATTCCGGATCTCATGCGCCTTTCATCTGTTGCCGTTATCGCCGCCACCTTTGCCCTTGCCGGGGGTGCCTCGCTGTTGGGGGCCAATTACTCCGTTGGTGTGATCGAGGCGAACTCGGAATATTCGGTGCGCCAGGCCCTGGATATGAACGCCCTGACCTGGGCCGAGGTGCAGGCCGACGGCTTGCAGGTCTTTGTCTCCGGCACCGCCCCGACCGAGGCCATGCGATTTCACGCGCTGACCACCGCCGGCACCATCGTCGATGCCAGCCGCGTCATCGACCAGATGCAGATCGAATCCACCGATTCCGCCATCGCCCCGCGCTTTTCCATCGAAATCCTGCGCAATGATTCCGGCATATCGCTGATCGGGCTGATCCCCGCATCCACCGACCGCGAGGCCCTGACCGAACAACTGGGCGAAATGGCGGGCCAGAAACAGGTGACCGACCTGCTGGAAAGCGCCGATTACCCCGTGGCCGACAGCTGGGATCTGGCGCTGGCCTATTCCATGCGGGCATTATACGCCCTGCCCCGCGCCAAAATTTCCATTGATGCCGACCGCGTTGCCATCATCGCAATTTCCGACAGCCCCGAGGAAAAACACGCGCTGGAACAAAAACTGCGCAACCAACAGCCCCCCGGCGTTGCCGTCACGCTGGATATCGCCGCGCCGCGCCCGGTGATCACGCCCTTTACCCTGCGCTTTGTCATGGATGATGACGGGGCGCGCTTCGATGCCTGCTCGGCCGATACCGAAACCGCACGCGACCGCATCCTGACCGCCGCCCGCGCCGCCGGGCTGGATGGCAACGGCGATTGCACCATCGGGCTGGGCGTGCCCTCGCCCAACTGGGGGCAGGCGGCGGAACGCGCCATCAAAACGCTGGGCGAAATCGGTGGCGGCACGCTGACCTTTTCCGACGCCGATATCACCCTTGTCGGCGCCACCAGAACCAACCCCGCCATTTTCGACAATGCCGTGGGCGAACTGGAAAACGCCCTGCCCGAGGTCTTTGCCCTGCACGCCTCGCTCCCCGAAACGCAGGACGCCAGCAAAGGCCCGACCGAATTCATCGGCACCCTGTCCCCCGAAGGTCTGGTGCAACTGCGTGGCCGCGTGTCGGGCGAATTGATGCGCAACGCCGCGCAATCGCTGGCACAGGCGCGATTCGGCGCGGATGCCGTGCATATGTCGGCACGGATCGACGAAAAATTACCCGCCAACTGGCCGATCCGCGTGCTGACCGCACTCGAAGCGCTGTCAAAACTGTCGAACGGGGCGGTGACCGTCACGCCCGACCTGATCTCGGTCAGCGGCAAAACCGGCAACCCCGATGCCTCGTCCGAAATTTCGCGTTTTCTGGCCGATAAACTGGGCGAGGGCGAACGCTTTGCCATCGACGTGGAATACCTGAAAAAACTGGACCCCATCGCAGGCATCCCCAAACCCGAAGAATGCGAAGACGAAATCAAAGGCATCCTTGGTGCGCGCAAAATCAATTTCGAACCCGGTTCCGCCACCCCCGATGCCGAAAGCCGCGGCGTGATTGATGATATCGCCGCCGTGCTGGACCGCTGTGGCGAATTGAAAATGGAAATCGCAGGCCACACCGACAGTCAGGGCCGCGAAGGCATGAACGCGCAACTGTCACAGGACCGCGCCAATGCTGTGCTGACCGCCCTGCGCGAACGCCGCGTGCTGACCGGATCGCTGTCTGCCGTGGGCTATGGCGAAACCCGCCCGATCGCGGATAACGAAACCGAAGAAGGCCGTGAAACCAACCGCCGCATCGAATTCAACCTGTTCCGCCCCGCGCCCACCGCGCCGGAACCGCAGACAACCCTTGAAAGCGTGGCGCAAAACGGGGATGTAGATGCAGAGCAGGCCAATGATGGTGCCGACCAAGGTGCCGCGACCACAGAAGGACAGACCGAGTGAACCGCACGCAATTCATCATCGCAACGGCGATCATTCTATTCGTTGCCTTCTGCATGGGGTGGTTTGCCAACTGGCTGGTGCATCGGTTTACCCGCGTGTCACGCGGTGACGTGGGCGAATTGGAGCGCATGGGGCAAGAACTGCACGAAGCCGAAGAAACCCGTGATCAGGCCATCACCTATTTGCAGCAACGCGAGGCAGAGCTGACCAACCAGTTAAGCCAGACCGAAGCAGAGCTATCCGCCGCGATGGAAGGTCTGCGCGACGCGCGTCACGAAACCGAGGAATTGCGCGCCTATATCGAACGCCAGAACGCGCCCGGCTGATTCCCGTTGGTTTTCCATGACCCCGTTGGTTTTTCATGATCCAGCGGTGCGCGGCCCCATGGGCCACGCGCTGTTATCCTCGGTTCGGGGCTGACGCCCCTGCCCTCGAGCGGGCGCATGTTGCGGCAGTTATATGTTTGGTCTGGCGGTTGCCTGTGTGGCGGTTGTCGGATCGAGTATTTTTACCAAGAAAAAGCCAACACGCGGTTCACCCCAGCAGAATGTCTGATACTTTCAGTGCGCGGGTGGGTGTTCCATCGACCTTGAGCTTGCGTGTCATCACAGCCATCACCGGATTCAGATCGCCAGCCAACAGTTTCCGGAATGTGGATTCGCTGGCGGCCAGGGTGACATCAGCGGGGCCGTCGCCCGCCCTTGCGCCGGTTTCATCCAGCATAACGCTGCCCTGATCCTCGACCACAAGTTTTGCACTGCCTTGCAACCGGCCCTGCGCACGCGGGGTCAGCAGGCCGATCATTTCGATCAAAACGGGGTTGTTTGCGTCGCTCACGTGCGGGCCTTTCTGGGGGCATTGGGGCAGGATTGCCCGCAACGGGTTTAAAAAGGGTAAAAACATACGATTTAGGGGGGTGTTTTATACGAAACTATGGATTCGATGCCGGTTTCCACCGGTTTAGCGCTGCTTCGTCCGCATCTTTGGCCGCGACCCATTCGGTGCCATCCGGGCCGAATTCCTTTTTCCAGAACGGGGCGCGGGATTTCAGATAATCCATCAGGAATTCGGCGGCCTCGAATGCATCAACGCGGTGGCGTGATGCGGTGGCCACCATCATGATCCGGTCATTCGGGGCCAGATCTCCATAGCGGTGAATGATCAGGATATCGCCCAAATCCCAACGGGTTAGCGCCTGTTCGGCGATGGTTTGCAATGCGTTTTCGGTCATGCCGGGGTAATGTTCGATCACCATTTTATCCATGCCGCCGGGCAGGTCGCGGGTGATGCCGGTGAATGTGACAACCGCGCCCATGCCTGTTTGCCGTTCGGCAAATGCATTGGTTTCTACACCCAGATCAAACGGGGCTTCTTGCACGCGGATATCCATCGCCTAACCCCCTGTCATTGGTGGGAAAAATGCCACTTCGCGCGCGTTTTCGATATTGGCGTCAAATTCGCACAACTCCTGATCCACGGCCACGCGCAATGCGGTCAGATCGGCAAAGGCCAGGGCATATCTTTCCTCTCGCTGGCGCAGTTCGTCCACCAGTTCGGCCACGGTTTTCGCTTTGGTTTCAACGGCTTCCTTGGGGATACCGATGCGTTCCCGCACCCATGCGAAATACAGAACATCCATCATTCAGTCCTTTAGATATGGCATGGATTTGCGGAAATAATCGAACCCGGTGATCAGCGTTAAAACCGCCGCCAGCCACAGCATCCAATGGCCGATATGGCCGGTCCAGATCATGCCTTCCAGTTTCCAGCGCAGCCCTTGGGTGTCGGGAATCTGCCCCGTTAACATGTCGTCAACCATGGCCTGATCCATGCCATAGCTGGACATGCCAAGGTAATGTTCGAACACGCCCTGCGCAAAAAGTATAGCAATCGCAACCATTTGCGTGGTGGTTTTCCATTTCGCCAGTTTGGTCACCTTGAGCGTGCCCGCCGTGTCACCCAGAAATTCGCGCAGGCCAGACACGAAAACCTCGCGGAACAGAATCACCGTCGCGGGCAGCACCAGCCATGGCGACATCGACGAATAGCCGACGATCACCATCAGCGCGATGACCACCATGGCCTTGTCCGCGATCGGGTCCAGCATGGCACCCAGTTTGGTTTGCTGGTTCCATGCCCGCGCCAGATAGCCGTCAAACCAATCGGTGATGGCCGCCGTCACAAACAGCAACAGCGCGAACCAGTCGGCATAAGGCCTTGTGAAATATAGAAACATCACGGCCACAGCGGGCGCGGCCAGCAGGCGCAGGGTGGTCAGAATATTTGGTAGGTTCCATATCATAGCGCCATTCCTATCCGGTTCGCGCCGCAGTGGGAAGATGGCGCTTTGGTCGCTATGATACGACCCGCACACAGGGTTCCGTTGCCGCGCCTAGCCTTTTTCATGAAAAAACGCATATATGGTTTCGGCCAAAGCATCCGACACGCCTGTCACTGCTTTCAGGTCGGCCAAGGCCGCGCGGCTGACCGCCTTGGCGCTTCCAAAGTGTTGTAATAGCGCCCTTTTTCGCGTTGCTCCCACACCCGGCACATCATCCAGCGGGGTGGCGGTGCTGGCCTTGGCGCGTTTGGCGCGGTGGGTGCCGATGGCGAAACGATGGGCCTCGTCGCGCAACCGTTGGACGAAATACAACACCGGATCGTTCATGCGCAGGGCCATGGGGCGGTGGCCGATCCGGTGGAATTCTTCCTTGCCGTGGTCGCGATCCACCCCCTTGGCCACGCCCACCATCGGTATATCGCCCACCCCGTGTTCGCGCATGATTTCCGCCACAACCGAGACCTGCCCCGCGCCGCCATCAATCAACAACAGGTCGGGCCACATGCCCTTTTCCCGGCCAGGGTCTTCTTTCAGCAACCTCTTGAAACGACGCGATAATACCTCTTTCATCATGCCGAAATCATCGCCGGGGGTCAGCTCCTCGCCCTTGATGTTGAACTTGCGATACTGGCCTTTCATCATGCCCTCGGGACCGGCCACGATCATCGCGCCAACCGCATGTGCGCCCTGAATATGCGAGTTGTCATAGACCTCGATCCGTTGCGGCGGGGCGGGCAAATCAAAAGCTTCGGCCAACCCTTTCAGCAGCTTGGTTTGCGTGGCGGATTCGGCCATTTTGCGGGCCAGACTTTCACGGGCATTGCGCGCCGCTCCTTCGACCAGTTCGGCCTTTTCGCCGCGTAGGGGCACGCTTATCTCAACCTTACGGCCCAGTTTCTGCGACAGGGCATCCGCCATCAAGTCGTTGTTTTCAATCGGATTTGACAGCAACAACAGGCGTGGCGGTTCCTTGGAATCATAGAACTGCCCGATGAATGCCTCCAACACTTCGGCGGCTTCGATATCGGCACCGACACGCGGATAAAAATCGCGGTTGCCCCAGTTCTGGTTGGACCGGATGAAAAACACCTGCACGCAGGCTTGGCCGCCCTCCATATGCAGGGCGATGATGTCGGCCTCTGCCACCCCTTGCGGGTTGATGCCCTGACTGGTTTGCACCTGCGTCAGGGCGCGGATGCGGTCGCGCAAGGCAGCGGCGCGTTCAAATTCCATCGCGTCGGATGCCAGCTGCATATCGCTGGCCAGTTCGGCCTGCACTTCGGTTGATTTGCCCGACAAAAACCGCACCGCATCATGCACGGTCTGGGCGTAATCCTGTTCGCTGATCTTGCCCACACAAGGCGCCGAGCAGCGCCGGATTTGATATTGCAAACAAGGCCTTGTGCGCGTGCTGAATTGCGAATCCGCACAGTTGCGCAGCAGGAACACGCGCTGCAATTGCGCCAGCGTGCGGTTGACCGCGCCTGCACCGGCAAAGGGGCCGTAGTAATTGCCTTTTTCCTTTTTCGCACCACGATGTTTTTTGATCATCGGGTATGCGTGATCTGTCACCAGAATATTAGGGAATGATTTATCGTCGCGCAGCAGCACATTGAAATGCGGCTTTAGCTGCTTGATCAGGTTCTGTTCCAGCAGCAAGGCTTCGGTTTCGGTTTTGGTGGTCAGGAACATCATCGAGGCCGTTTCCCCGATCATCCGCTGTATCCGCCCCGAATGGCCCGTGATGCGGGCATAGTTCGACACCCGCGCCCGCAGGTTGCGCGCCTTGCCGACGTATAAAACCCGCGCCTGCGCATCCAGCATCCGATACACCCCCGGGCTGCTGTCCAGCGTTTTCAGATAGCTGTGAATCAGTTTGTGACCCGTCAGGGGTGTGGGCGATTCGTCGGCTGTGTTGGTTGGCTCTGATGACATACTTAACGAGATATGATTCTTGGCCCCGCCCTGCAATGCCGCTGCTGACAGCGCAAGAGGTAAGGCATCCACGAAACCTGTGGATAAGTCTGGTGGCAAATTCTGGAACTTTGGAAAAAACCCTTAATTTCTGGGGCTTTCGTCGAAATGCCTATTTTTTAGGCGCAGACGCAAGTCATTGACTTTGCTTAACAAAAAATTATTACCAGTGCAAATCACTGAAAACATTAAAGATTTGGTAACTATTTTGTAACGGTTTCGCGAGCGGTGCAAAACTTGTCGCAGGCTTGGGTCGATTCTGGTGCTTGCCCGCCTATTCAACCCCAAGTATATCGGGCGTTTGCCATCCCAGATGCTGCCCGCCATCAACGCAGATCAATTGCCCCGTGACCGATGGCGAATCAAGGAAAAACCCAAGCGCCGCGCAGATATCAGCCGCACCAGCACCGCGTTGCAGGATGGTCGATTGGCGCTGTTTGTCGAAATGATCCTTGCTTTGACGTGCGCCTTGCAGGGTCGGACCGGGGCCAATCGCATTGACGCGCACATCGGGGACCAGCCCCTGCGCGGCGGTTTGGGTCAGGGTCCACAGCGCCGATTTCGCCAGCGTATAGGTCATGAATTCCGGCGTCAGTTTGCGCACGCGCTGGTCGATCATGTTCAGCACCATGGCCTGTGCCACGGGTTCGCCATTGGCATCTGCGACCACTTTGGGCGCCTGCGCGGCAAACCCCTGCATCAATTCAAACGGCGCGCGCAGGTTGCTGTCAAAATGGCGGTCCCAACTGCTGCGCGTGGCGGTTTCGATGCGGTCATGTTCGAAAATGGATGCATTGTTGACCAGCAGTGTCAGCGGCCCGTCCAGCCCCGCAGCGGCGCGGGCAATCAACCCGTCCACCTGCGCACCGTCCAGCAGATCGGCCTGCAAGGTCACGGCCTTGCGCCCCATATCGCGGATCAATTGCGCCGTGTCCTCGGCTGCGTCCTGCGATCCGGCGTAATGCACCGCCACATCATACCCGCGCTGCGCCAGATACAGCGCCATGGCGCGCCCCAGCCGTTTTGCACCACCTGTGACCAATGCCCGTGCCATCGTATCCTCCGTTAGATCAGAACCATCAGGATATATACGATATAGGCAGCTGACAGGATCACACCCCATGTGCGCGTCAGGTTACGGCCCAGAAACACGAAGGGGATCAGCATCAGTGACGCGCCCAGCATCACCCACAGGTCAAAATTCAGGAACTCGGGGTCCACCGGAATGGGCGCGATCAACGAGGCAATGCCGATAATAGCCAGTAGATTGAACAGGTTGGACCCGATCACATTGCCCAGTGCCACATCGGCCTGACGGCGCAGGGCCGCCATCACCGTGGTCGCCAGTTCGGGCAGCGAGGTGCCAATCGCCACCAGCGTCAGCCCGATCACCGTATCCGATACGCCAAACCGCTGGGCAATTTCCGTGGCGCTGTCCACCAGAATATCCGCGCCAAGCGGCAGCCCGATCAGGCCAAGCGCCAGAAACACGCCGATTTTCCACCACGGCATATCGGGGTCCGCGCCCTCGACTTCTTCCTCTTCCTCGGCGCAGCTGGCGGCGCGGCGGTGCGACAGCGCATCGCGCAGGTTGTCACCCAGCACCAATGCCAGTGCCGCCAACAGGATCAGCCCGCTGACCCAGTTGAATTCGCCGCAAAACGCCAGCCCGATGAACAGAACCGTGCCCGCGATCATCTGGATGTAACTTTTGCGCGTGTTGCATTCGCTGGTGTGCATCACCGCCAACAGCGCGGGAATACCCAGCACCATCAACACGTTGGCCGTGTTCGACCCGACCACATTGCCCAATGCGATGCCGGGCAACCCATCCAGCCCCGCCTTGACCGAAATCAGCAGCTCGGGCGCGGATGTGCCAAAGGCCACCACCGTCAGCGACACGATCAACGCGGGTATGCCCACCCGCAGCGACAGGTTCACCGCCCCTTTGACCAGGGCATCCCCCGCCAACAGCAAAATTCCCAGCCCCAGAACGGCCATCAACCAAACCATTGCGTTACCCTTTCTTGACGGATTTGCAGGGGCATGGCCCCTTGCCGATCCGCAATCGTTTGCAACGCGGGCAACGCGCCGCGTCCAGTTTCTTTTGGCCGGGGAATTTCCATTTTCCGAACATGGCCATCACGCCCATGAACAGCAGGAAAAGGGTCACCGCCTTGATCAACATGAATTACAGCCCGAAGCGCGCGAATGCCGCGCGTTCCTCGATTCCGGCCAGTGCATCCTGCGCCATATTCGCGCCAAAGCGCGAAAACAGCGACCGTTTGCGGCCAAATCGTGTGAATTTCACCTTATCGCCGTATAGCGATTTCATTTTGGTTTCCATATGGGCCAGACCGTCGATCAGCCCCATTTCAATCGCCTTCTGACCCAGCCAGACGCGGCCGGTGAACAGGTCCTCGTCCATGGCCAGTTTATCGCCACGGCGCGATTTCACCCAATCGATGAAACCGACATGCATATCGTCCAGAATGCCTTTCAGGCGCTCCACATCTTCGGGGTCTTCGGGGCGGAACGGGTCCAGCATGGATTTGCTCTCGCCCGCAGTATAAACGCGCCGCTCGACACCCTGACGGGCCAGAAATATATGCGCGCCAAACCCGGCGGAAATCACTCCGATCGACCCGAGGATAGACCCGTAATCGGCCCAGATGTCATCGGCGGCACAGGCCAGCCAATAGCCACCCGATGCGGCCACATCCTCGACAAAGGCATGCACGGGGGTGCCCTTTTCATCGGCCAGCCGCCGGATGCGTGCGCCGATCAGCGCCGATTGCACGGGGCTGCCACCGGGGGAGTTGATGATCAGCGCCACGGCGGCGGGTTTGCGTTTGAACGCGCGTTCCAGAACGGGGCGCAATGCCTCGTCCGACAGCGCGCTGCGCCCGCCCGCGCCAATCGCGCCCTGCAGGCGCACCACGGCAACGGTGGGATCGGATTTCAAAAAGGGGACATAGCGTTTCATAAGGGCCGATGTAGCCCCGCACCCCGCCGCAAACAAGGCAGGCAAGGGCCAAAGCCCGCCGCGCAGCGAAATAAATCTCTGCGCGGCGGCAGAATGGTCACGAACGCAGCCGCCAGCCGGTGCGGAAAATCCACCAAACGGCGGCGATGCACAGCGCCATGAACACGCCAATTGCCAGCAGGCTCCAACCGATGGGCACATCAGCCGTGCCAAAGAACGACCAGCGGAACCCCGAAATCAGGTAAACCACAGGATTGAACAGGGTGATTTTCTGCCAGATCGGCGGCAGCATCGAAATCGAATAGAACGACCCGCCCAAAAACACCAAGGGCGTGACCACCAGCAGCGGGATCAGCTGCAACTGTTCGAAATTTTTCGCCCAGATGCCGATGATAAACCCGAACAGCGCAAAACTGATACAGGTCAGCAGCAGAAACGCCACCATGGCCAGCGGGTGCTGGATATGGATATCCACAAACAGCGACGCGGTGCCCAGGATCACCACCCCGATGAACAGCGCCTTGGTCGCCGCCGCCCCCACATATCCGGCCACGATTTCCAGAAAATTCACCGGGGCCGACAGCAATTCAAACACCGTGCCGATGAATTTGGGGAAATAGATACCAAAGGATGCGTTTGACAGCGCCTGCGTGATCACGCTGAGCATGATCAAACCGGGCACGATGAACGCGCCGTAACTGACGCCTTCGACCTGATCAATCCGCGACCCGATAGCGGTGCCAAAGACCACGAAATACAGCGATGTGGAAATCACCGGCGAAATGAACGATTGCGCCAACGTGCGGAAAAACCGCGCCATTTCATACATATAGATCGCTTTTACTGCGCGCAGGTTCATGCTGCATTCTCCTTTTGGGCGTCGGCAATCAGGCCCACGAATATTTCCTCTAGCGAGGATTGGCGCGTTTGCAGATCACGCATCGCGATGCCCTGGGCCTGCAATCCGGTCAACAGGGCGGTGATGCCCGTGCGTTCGGCGCGGGTGTCATAGCGATAGACCAGCTTCGTCCCGTCCTCCTCTAGCGCCAGATCGAAACCGGACAGGGCGTCGGGGATCGCGGACAGTGGTGCCTGCAATTCGATGCGCAATTCCTTTTGGCCCATGCGGGCCATCAACGCGCCGGTTTCCTCGATCAGTTGCAACTGGCCCTTGTCGATCACACCGACACGGTCGGCGATGGCCTCTGCCTCTTCGATGTAATGGGTGGTCAGGATGATGGTCACGCCGTCGCGGCGCAGATCGTCCACCACCTCCCACATGCCACGGCGCAATTCCACGTCGACGCCCGCGGTGGGTTCATCCAGAAACAACACGCGGGGTTTGTGGATCAGCGCCTTGGCGATCATCACCCGCCGTTTCATCCCGCCCGACAATTCACGGGTGCGGGCATCGCGTTTGTCCCACAGGGACAGTTTTTTCAGCACATCCTCGACCGCGGCATCATCGGGTTTCATGCCCCATAATCCCTGACTCAGGCGCACCGTGCTGATGACTTTTTCAAACGGTTCAAGCGAGATTTCCTGCGGCACCAGCCCGATCAGAGAGCGGGCACGCCGATACCCTGTGTTGATGTCGCTGCCCCCGACCCTGACCGCCCCTGACGTGGGCGTAACCAGCCCGCAAATCGTTGAAATCAGGGTGGTTTTTCCGGCGCCATTGGGGCCAAGCAGGGCCAGAATCTCGCCCTCCTCAATTGACAGGTTTATGCCTTTCAGGGCTTCGAACCCGCCCTCATAGGTCTTCTTCAAATCGGTGATTTCGACAATCGCAGGCATTTGTCCCTCCCCTGTTTGTCGCGTGCAAGCTAGGGCGCAAGCGACAAAAGGAAAAGGGCCGCGCCCTGCGACACGCCTCTGCGTAAATGCACAACCGTCAGGCAGATGCCCGAAAGACAGGGCGAAATACGCGACAGAACGCCCGAAACCGGCAATTGCCCAGTGTTCAAAAGCCGGACCCAAGTGTATAGACCACCCGCCGGAGTAATGTTTCGTCCGGTGAAGACAGGATATTGAATTTGTCGATTTTCAGCCGGATTGGCGGGCTAATGGATCTGCGGACCCGTGCGCTGATGGGGGCATCCTTTTGGGTGATTGCCGCACGCGTGGTCGGGATTGTTGTCGGGTTTGCGCTGGCGGTGGCCGTGGCGCGGATTTACGGCAAGGACGCATTGGGCTTTGTGACCTTGCTGACATCCATGACCATGCTGTTCGGCGTGGTTGCGGAATTCGGCATCGGCATGTTTTTGATGCGCGAATTTTCCGCCAGCGGGGCCGGGGCCGGACGCGGATATATGGCGCGGTTTTACGGGCGCAGCGTGCTGATCGTGCTGACCTTTGCCTTGGTGGGCTGTCTGGCGGCGCTGCCGTTTTTTGCCACTATGATCCCGGAATTTGCACAGGGGCGCGGGGCGGCGGTGCTGTCGATTGCGATGCTGGCATTCATTGCGCGGGCGCTGGTCAACCTGAACACACAGGCGCTGCGCGGGTTGATGCGGATACGCGCCTTTGCGGTGATGCTGTCCGGCCCGCCGGTGGTCAACCTGATCGGGGTGCTGGTGCTGGCCGTGATCGGGGCAGGTTTCGTGCCGCGCCCGTTGCTGCCCGCCGTATCCTATGCCTTTGCCCTGGCCGCGGTGGCCCTGATCAGCACGATATTCATCCGGTCCGACATCATGGCCCGCGACAGCCATGGCACCCATGACCCTGCCGATATTCCGCCCGCGCCGCGCATCGCCCGCGCCGGTTTTGCGTTTTTCATGACCTCTTTCATGTCGCTGGTGGTGTCACAGGGCAGCGTGATTGTGGCGGGCTATTTTCTGACCTCGGCTGATTTGGGCCTGTATTCGGTGGCGGTGAAAATTTCGACCCTTGCGGCCTTTGCGCTGGCGTCGATCAACATGGTGGCGGAACCGCGTTTTGCCCAGTTGCGCGCCAGTGGCGACGAAGAGGAGCTGCGCCTGCTGGCCAAACGCACCACGACATTGGTGTTCTGGTCCACCGCGCCGATACTGGCGGGCATCCTGCTGTTGGCCCCATGGCTGGTGCGGGTGGCCTTTGGGCCGGAATACCTGCCTGCGGTGCCGGCGCTGCTGATCCTGACGGGGGGATATTTCATCAACTCCTTTGGGGGTGTGTCGAACTATTTCCTGAACATGACCGGCGGGCAAAAGGTGCTGGCCAGCATCGTCACCCTATCGGCGGTGATGACTGTGGCTCTGTCGATCCTGCTGATCCCGCCCTTTGGCATCACTGGCGCAGCCATGGCGATGGGCGGTAGCATCGCCATCTGGAACATCGCCACCCTGCTGGCAGTGCGCAAACGCGACGGGATCTGGCTGTGCTATATGCCGTTCACCGGGGGGCGTGGATGAAGCTGCGCCAACTGGATATCGCGCAACCCAGTCAGGTGGATTACCTGCTGACCATGGCGTTGATCGCGCTGTCGGGGAATATGGCGCTGGTCAACAATGACAGGCGCGACATCGCGTTTTTGTTTTTTGCCCTGATCGGCGTGCTGCGCATGGTGGTGCTGAAACGCAACCCGGCCAAACGGATGATGCTGGTCTATCTGGCGCTGATGCTGCTGTTCGGATTGCAAAGCGCGGCGCTGAATTTCTTTGCGCCGGTCACCATCATCGGCTTTTTCACCAAACTGACCGTGGCCGCGACGATTGCCGCAACGGTGACCAGTTTCCGGCTGGCATTTGTGCGCTGCATGGTCTGGGTGACCAAGCTGAGCCTGCTGTTTCACATTCCCGTTGTGCTGCTGTCCTTTGCCGGGGTGCGCCTGTATCAGCTGTTTCAACCGCTGGCCAATATTGTCGGCGTGGCGCAGCATGATGTGCAGGTGCAGGTCAACATCGGGGTGCACAATTTCCAGACCGGCGAAAACCTGATCCGCAATGCCGGCATGTTCTGGGAACCGGGCGCGTTTTCCGGTTATCTGACACTGGCCCTGCTGGTGCTGGCCACCCTGCGTAGCGACCTGCCGCGCCGCCTGCGCAAACGCTGGGCGCTGTGGTTGATTGCCGGCATTCTGTCGACACTATCGACCACCGGGCTGATCATTCTGCCGCTGGCGCTGACCATGTTCATCCTTGCCCGTCGCGCCACCCAACGTGCCATTGTCAACAATGCGATCCGCCTGACAGTGGCCGCTGTTATTCTGGTGCCGCTGTCCTATTTCGTCTGGCAGCTGGATTTCGTCGGCCCGAAAATCACCGAACTTTACTATCGCGCGGTCTACCAAGAGGCCGGTTGGGAGCTGTCGCGCTTTGGTGCTGTCATATTTGACTGGGCCTATATCGTCGAACGGCCGATTCTGGGCTGGGGCCAGAACAACACCACGCAATATGCACTGAACCCCGATCTGGACCGGCTGGCACTTGGCAACGGGTTTACCGGCTATCTGCGCCAGCTTGGCCTTGCTGGTATGGCCATTCTGGTGATTTCCCTTTGGGCCGGATTGCGCGCCAGCGGGCTTGGCCCTGTGGCACGGGCCTGGTTTATCCTTGTGCTGCTGCTGCTGCTGAACGGGCAGTATTTCATGGATTACCCGTTGTTTTTGTCCCTGCATTTTCTGGGCCTGCGCAGCCGCGCCCTGCCCCGTTTTCAATTTCAATCCCATCGGCACATGCCGGAAAGGATGCCCGCATGACCAAGATTTCGGTCGTTACCGCCTGCTACAACGCGGCAGAATTTATCGAGGATACCCTGCGTTCGATCCTGAATCAGGATTACCCCGACCTGGAGCTGATCGTGATCGACGGCAATTCCACCGATGGCACGCAGGCGATCATCGAAAAATACCGCGACCGCATCGCCTATTACGTGTCCGAACCCGATGGCGGCCAATACGAGGCGATCCAAAAGGGGCTGTCGCGCGCCACCGGCGATGTAATGGCATGGCTGAACGCCGATGACATCTATATGCCATGGACCCTGTCCGTGGTAGGAGAGGTCTTCGCCACCCACAAGGATGTGGACTGGATCACCGGATTGCCCGCATTTCTGAACCGCAAGGGCCAGATGACCGGCGTTTACGGCACCCCGGCCTGTTATCCGCAAAATTACATCGCCAACGGTTGGTTTTCGGGGATTCTGGGTGGCTATCTGCAACAGGAAAGCATGTTCTGGCGGCGCAGCCTGTGGGACAAAACCGATGGGCTGGACCTGTCGCTGCGTCTGGCGGGTGATTTCCAGCTGTGGACGCAATTCGCCCGTCACGCAGAACTGGTGCCGGTCTCTGTGCCGCTGGCCTCTTTTCGCAAACTGCCCGGTGAACAGCGCAGTTCGGTCGGGGCCGACAAATACGAAGCCGAGGTGCAACAGGTTTGCGCCGGCCTGACGCCTGCCCCGAAACTCTGGCAATCGCTGGCGGGGCGCGGGTTGGTGGCGCGCAGCCTGTGCCGGTTGATGATCCGTAAATCCGGCCCCGCAATCCTGTATGACGAGGCACAGGCATCTTGGCGTCGCATAACCACCCGCCGCACCCTGTCGCGTGTCAGCCTGTCCGACATGCGGATGCTGTTCGCCCTGCGCTAAGGATCACCCGATATGTCCGAAATCACAAAAAACGTGAAACACGCCATGCGCCTGCAACGCCGCGTAATCCGCAAACGGTTGCAATATGCGGTGATGCGCAACGTGATCCCCCTGAACAGGGCGGAACGGCAGATTACCGACAGTTCGGTCAGGGTCATGGCCAATTCCATCCCCAAGGCAGGGACCAACCTGCTCAGCCGTTTGATGCGGCTGATGCCCGGCACGGTCGACCGCTGGACCTATCACGTGGATGAAAGCCTGTCAGGGCTGGAACGTCAGATACAATGCGGCCGTGCGGGGCAGGTGATCACCGCGCATCTGCCGTGGACGCAGGCGCTGGCGGATCAGTTCAACCGGATGGATTACCGCACGTTTCTGATGGTGCGCGACCCGCGTGATGTGATGGTATCGGGGGTGCATTACGTCACCCGCATGGACAAGGGGCACCCCCTGCACCGATACCTGAACATCCTGCCCGATGACGATGCCCGCCTGTTGGCCATGATCAACCCGCCTCCCGCCGATCTGAACATTCCCGAGGTCTGGAAAAACGACAATTTCCGCACCTTTCTGCCGTGGTTCGACGAACCCGCCTGCATGGTGATCCGGTTCGAGGATCTGGTCGGGGCACGCGGCGGCGGCAGCGATGCGGCACAGCAAAAATGTATCCGCGACGTGGCGCAACACATGCGCGTGGACCTGTCGGATGAACAGTTGCACAGCATCACCAGCGCCCTGTTCGGCAATAAATCCCGCACCTTTCGCAAGGGCCAGATCGGCGATTGGCCAAACCAGTTCAATGATGCCCACAAGGCAGCATACAAAGAACAGGCAGGCGATGTTTTGATCAAAATGGGCTATGAAACCGGATTGGATTGGTAAATTGCAAGTTCCGCCCTGCAAAAAAATCTGGCGGGAAATCCGTCACCCTTCTTTAACCGGAATTGATTTGCGGCGACCCGCCCACCCCTATCAGCCTGCCTTTTTTGCATCCCTGTAAAAACTCATGAAAAATAGGCCGTATGCACCCGCGACAGGTTGTATTTTTCGGGCAACCGGATATGACTTCTGCGAATTGTTAAATTTATTGGCTATTCACCAGCCATTTTCACGAGTCCCGTTATTGTAACAGGAATATTAATAAATGACCCGAAACCTGTTGGGCTACACGGTATACGCGAATTCATTGAATGATTGCGCAAATGAAATGGTCGCCGCCTCGTTGAACGGCCAGCGCACCTGCAAGGTCATGGCCTGTTTGAACCCACATTCCTATGTGGTTGCACGCACGGACCAGCCGTTTTCAGCAGCCCTGCAAAACATGGATTGGCTGATCCCCGATGGAACGGGCGTGGTCAAGGCCGCCAAATGGCTGGGCAAACCGCTAAACGGACGCGTCACCGGACCGGACGTTTTTGAACAAACCCTGCGCATCCAGAATGCCAATGGCGGGTCCGTGTTTTTTCTGGGCGCATCCGAAGGGACGTTAACCAAAATTCGTGAACGGCTGGCGCGTGATTTTCCCAATGTGACATTGGCAGGCACTTATTCGCCGCCGTTCAAACCCGAATTTTCCGATGCCGATAACGCGGCCATGATCGCCGCCGTCAACGCGGCCTCGCCTGATTTGTTGTGGGTCGGCATGACCGCCCCGAAACAGGAAAAATGGCTGGCGGCGCATCGTGACCAATTGAATGTGGGCGCGGCGGGCGCGGTTGGCGCGGCCTTTGATTTCTTTGCAGGCACCGTGAAACGCTCGCCGCTGATCTTGCAAAAGATGGGGCTGGAATGGTTGCACCGCTCGCTGATGTCGCCCGGCCGTCTGGGCAAACGCAACGCGACCTCGAACCCGAAATTCCTGGCCGAGGTGCTGAAAACCAAACTGGGACTGATCCGGCATGAGCAATGAACCCGGCCTGCGCGCCCTGATCATTACGCAGGACGAACCGTTTTTTCTGCCCCGCGCGCTAGAACGCCTTTATGCACAAACCAAGGGCCGCCACCAGATCGTGGGCTGCATCCTTCTGTCCGCCTCTCCCTTCGGTAAGAAGGAAAGTTTCATCCAGAAAGCGCTAAAGACCCGCGCGGTTTTCGGCAACGCCTTCTTTCTGCGCTACGCGCTGCGGTTTGTGTGGAACAAACTGACCAACCCCAATGCGATGGAAAAGGTGCTGCAATCACACGGCACCCCCATTATCCGGCTGGACCAATCCATCAATGCTGCGGAATCGCTGGATCTGATCCGCAAGCATAATCCCGATATCCTGCTGTCGATTGCCGGAAATGAGATTTTCAAGCGACCGCTGATTGACCTTGCCCCCAAGGGCTGCCTGAACCTGCACACCGCGCTTTTGCCCAAATACCGTGGGCTGATGCCCTCTTTCTGGGTGCTCAAGAACCGCGAGCCGGAAACCGGCGTGTCGATCTTTCTGGTGGACGAAGGCATCGATTCCGGCCCTATCGTCGTGCAAAAACCTGTGCAGATCGGCGACATGACGCAAGAACAGTTGATCCGCCACACCAAGGATCTGGGCATGGACGGCATGGCCGAAGCGCTGGACATCATGGCGCAGCCCGCGCCGGACCTGATCGAAAACAACGCCGATGACGCGACCTATTTTACCTTCCCGACGGCGCAGGACGTGGCCGAATTTCGCCGCGCGGGGGCAAAGTTCTTTTGATGAAAGTGCTGACCGTCGACATCGAGGACTGGTTCCACATCCTCGACCACGAGGAGACCGGAACGGAGGCGGAATGGGCCTCTTTCCCCAGCCGCATCGACGCAGGGGTCACCCGCATTCTGGACGCCTTTGACCGGCACAAGGTAAAGGGCACCTTCTTCATCCTGGGCTGGATCGCCCGCACCGCCCCCGATGTGGTGGCTGAAATCGCCCGCCGCGGGCACGAGATCGCCAACCATTCGGACATGCACAAACTGGTCTACACCATGACCCCGCAGGAATTCGAAACCGACCTGTTGCGCGCCAATGAGGCGATTGAAAAAGCCACCGGCATCGTGCCGACCGCCTATCGCGCGCCCGGTTTTTCCGTCACTGCCGATTGCGCCTGGGCGTTCGAAATCATGGCCCGTAACGGGTTCCGGCTGGACTGCTCGGTGTTTCCGGCCTCCCGCTCTCATGGCGGCATTCCGCACTTTCCCCTGGGCGGTCCCTGCACCCTGACCACTCCCGATGCTCAAACCCTGCGCTGTTTTCCGATCAACCTGAAAACCATAGCCGGACGGCGGCTGGTTTACAGCGGCGGTGGCTATTTCCGCCTTGCCCCGCGCGGGCTGTTGCGCCGTTGGTTCGGGAATGATCCCTACGTCATGACCTATTTCCACCCGCGCGATTTCGACCCGGATCAACCGCTGGTTCCTGGCCTGTCAGCCGCGCGGCGCTTCAAATCCTACGTCGGCCTGCGCGGCGCGCTGCCCAAGCTGGAAACCCTGATATCCGAGAACGAGTTTGTCACCCTGGGTGCGGCAGAGGCCGCAACAGACTGGCAAGCCGTTCCCGCCGTGCGCGTCACGGATTTCGCCACAAAGCCCACACACCACTGAATTCACGCATTTCAAGAACAGCCAAGCCCCGAGGACTTACACCATGACCCAAAAAGCACTAATCACCGGCATTACCGGGCAGGATGGCTCCTACCTTGCTGAATTCCTTTTGGAAAAAGGATATGAGGTGCATGGCATCAAACGCCGCGCATCGTCCCTGAACACGCAGCGGATTGATCACATTTATCAGGATCCGCACGAACCGAACCCGAAACTGAAACTGCATTACGGCGATCTGACAGACACATCGAACCTGACCCGCATCCTGCGCGAGGTCGAACCCGACGAGGTCTATAACCTTGGCGCGCAATCCCACGTTGCCGTGTCGTTCGAGGCACCAGAATACACCGCCGATGTGGATGCCATCGGCACCCTGCGCATCCTCGAAGCGATCCGTTTTCTGGGGCTGGAGAAAAAGACGCGGTTCTATCAGGCGTCCACCTCCGAACTCTATGGCCTTGTGCAGGAAATCCCGCAAAAGGAAACAACGCCGTTCCACCCGCGTTCGCCCTATGCGGTGGCGAAAATGTATGCCTATTGGATCGCGGTGAATTACCGCGAGGCCTATGGCATGTATGCCTGCAACGGCATCCTGTTTAACCACGAATCCCCGCGCCGTGGCGAAACATTCGTGACCCGTAAAATCACCCGCGGCATGGCCAATATCGCCCAAGGGCTAGAGGATTGCCTGTATATGGGCAACATCGACGCGCTGCGCGATTGGGGCCACGCCAAGGATTACGTGCGCATGCAGTGGATGATGCTGCAACAGGACACCCCCGAGGATTTCGTGATCGCCACCGGCGTTCAATATTCGGTGCGCGAATTCATCAACTGGTCGGCCAATGAACTGGGCATCACCCTGCGGTTCGAAGGCGAAGGCCTGAACGAAAAAGGCATCGTTGACTCCGTGACCGGCGATATGGCCCCCGCCGTCAAACCCGGCGACGTGCTGGTGCAGATCGACCCGCGCTATTTCCGCCCCGCCGAGGTGGAAACCCTGCTGGGCGACCCCACCAAGGCCAAAGAGGTGCTGGGCTGGACCCCGCAGATCACAGCGCAGGAAATGTGCGCCGAAATGGTCGCAGACGATCTAAAAGCCGCCCGCCGCCACGCCCTGCTAAAAGAACACGGGCTGGACATGCCGGTTTCGGTCGAAAACTAAGGTGCCCATGATGAAAATTTACGTAGCAGGCCATCGCGGGATGGTGGGGGGGGCGATTGTGCGTCGCCTTGAGGCCGAGGGCGGGCACGAGCTGGTCACCCGCACGCATTCGGAACTGGATCTGACCGATCAGGCTGCGGTGCGTGATTTCATGGCCGCCGAGCAGCCCGATGCTGTCATTCTGGCGGCGGCCAAGGTCGGCGGGATCATGGCCAATAACACCTATCCAGCTGAATTCATTTATGAAAACCTGATGATGGAATGCAATGTCGTGCATCAGGCATTAGCGGCGCGTGTGAAACTGCTGCTGTTCCTTGGCTCCTCCTGCATCTATCCGAAAATGGCCGATCAGCCGATGCGCGAGGACGCGCTGCTGACCGGCACGTTGGAGCCGACGAACGAACCCTATGCCGTGGCGAAAATCGCCGGCATCAAGCTGTGCGAAAGCTACAACCGCCAGCACGGGGTCGATTACCGTTCGGTCATGCCGACCAACCTTTACGGCCCCGGCGATAATTTCCACCCGCAAAACAGCCATGTCATGCCCGCCATGATCCGCCGTTTTCACGAGGCAGTGGAAAATGACACGCCCGAAGTGGTGATCTGGGGCACCGGCACCCCGATGCGCGAATTCCTGCATGTGGATGACATGGCCGAGGCATCGCTGTTTGTGATGAATCTGGACAATGCCACCTATGAATCCGCGACCCAGCCGATGCTGTCGCATATCAACGTGGGCACCGGCACCGATGTCACCATCGCCGAACTGGCGCAGATGATCGGCAAGGTCACAGGGTTCACCGGCACGATCAGCTATGACAGTTCCAAACCCGACGGCACCCCGCGCAAGCTGATGGATGTCACGCGGCTGGCCGATATGGGCTGGCGCGCGCGGATCGGACTAGAGGAAGGCATCAAGGACGCCTACCGCTGGTTCCTGGAAAACCGCGACGACGCGCGGCTTTAACCTATGTGTCCGGTCATGCAGGCGTGACCTCTGGGCAACGGGTCTTTTCGCAGGGGGCCGGACATATTACATACGCCGCATGAAACGTCTTTTGAACCTGTTCACCGGCAAACCACGCAGCGCGCCAATGCCACCACCACAGGCAGACAGCCCGTTTTGCGTGGTTGGCGATTTACACGGCTGTTCCGCGCTGATGGACAGTTTGCTGGGGCGCCTGCCCACCCCGGACGAGGCGCAGTTGATATTTGTTGGCGATTACATTGATCGCGGCGACGACAGTGCAGGCGTGTTGCACCGCCTTGCCGCGCTCATGGAAAAACATGGAGATCGCGTGATCTGCCTTATGGGCAACCACGAAGATATGTTGTTGAAATTTCTGGATGATCCCACGGATCGCGGGCCGCGTTTCCTGCGCTATGGCGGTTTGCAAACTCTGGCCAGTTTCGGCGTGGGCGGCATATCGGAACGCAGCACCGGCACCGAACTGGTCACCGCGCAAAACGCCCTGCGCAGCGCCATGGGGCCGGAACTGGAAACCATGCTGCGCAACATGCCGTTGATCTGGCAAAGCGGCAATATGGCCGTGGTCCACGCCGCCGCCGACCCCGCCGTGATGATGGATGAACAGGATCCGCGCACCCTGATGTGGGGCCACCCCGATTTTGGCATCCGCCCCCGCAGTGACGGGATTTGGGTCACGCATGGCCATACCATTGTCGACCGGATTACCGTTGATCAGGGCCGTATCGCGCTGGACACGGGCGCATATGCAACGGGCCGCCTGTCCGCCATCCACGCCACACCGGACGGCATAGAGCAATTCGATTCCGCCTGACGGATTATACCGCACAGGTGGGCAAAATCCCCCGGTTTACATGGAAAATCAGGTAGATTGGGCTGGGCCAACCTGCCCCGTTCATGTAAAGATTTATCAAGATGACAAGGGCCGCTGCCAAACCTGGCCCGCGTCATTTACTGGGGGGACCGTCAAAGGTTCATCACGCGGCTTGACCGTGGCATTCGCTGCCGGATGCCACGCTTGGGCCTAGATCGGGATGCTATTGATGCTGAAACACACGCTGCTTGCCATTTCCCTGACCGGGCTGTCCGGTTGCGGGGTCGCCTATATTGCACCCTCGATGCAAAAACAGGCCGAAGACGGCAGCGTGCAGATCGTGCCCCTGTCGGCGGAAACGATTTCAACCGCGAACAGCGCAGCCTATACACCCAAATCCCTGCCGGATGCGTTTCATCGGCATATTTCGATGAATGGTGGCATTCGCGGCGCTGGCGCGCTGCCTGAATCCACTTATCTGCCGCAAACGCGCCCCGGTGCGCTGGAAACCCGCCTGCCCCCCGCCGCCGACCCCGGCCCCTATCGCATCGGGGTGGGTGATGTGCTGGTGCTGGCCACGCCGCAGGGCGGGTCAACCGTGGCCGAATTGTCGGGTCTGCTGGCGGCGCAAAACCGCAGGCAGGGCTATACCGTGCAGGATGACGGGTCGATCGCGGTGCCCGATGTCGGGCGTATTCCGGTCGAAGGGCGCACCCTGAAAGAGGCGGAATCCGCCGTATTTGAAAAGCTGCTGGACAACCAGATCGACCCGTCATTCAGCCTGGAAATCGCGGAATTCAATTCAAAACGCGTGACCGTGGGCGGGGCAGTGGGCAAACCGACAGTGGTGCCCGTGCAGCTAAGCCCGATGATGCTGGAAGAGGTGATCGCCGCCGCGGGCGGGGTGCAATTGCCCGATATTGATTACGCCACCATCCGCATTTACCGCGATGGCACCCTGTATCAGATCCCCGTCAAAGACCTGTATCAGAACCCGAAATTGAAACGCACCCGCGTGATTGATGGTGACGTGGTTTTCGTCGATACCGAATACGAACTGGCCAAGGCCGAAGGATTTTTCCGCCAACAGATCGAGGTCGCAGGCCTGCGCAGTCAGGTGCGCAGCCTTGCCCTGCAAGAGCTGAACGCCGAATTCCAGTTGCGCAATGCTGCGCTGACCTCTGCCCGCGAGACATTCACCCAGAAACTGGAACTGGGCGCAGTGGACCGCGATTTCGTTTATGTCACCGGCGAGGTGGTGAAACAGACCCGCCTGCCGATGCCATTCGAGGGCCGCATGACGCTGGCCGACGCCCTGTATGATGCGGGCGGCGTGGCGGCAGAAACCGGCAACCCGTCGCAGATTTATGTGCTGCGCAGTGATAAGGCAGGCAAGGTCACGGCATGGCATCTGGATGCGCGCAACGCCGTGAATTTCACGCTGGCCACGCGGATGGAAATGCGCCCCTCAGACGTGGTGTTTGTGGAACAGCAACCCATCACCAAATGGAACCGCGTGATCCAGCAATTCGTCCCGTCCCTGATCACCACACCCGCCGCCGCCGCAGCCAACTGACCCCTGCGGCGGCTGCATAGGCCTTGCCATAGGGGCCGCCCGGTCAGGCGTCGTAATATCCCTTGCCATAGGTGGAATAGGCGCCATAGCGGTCGCCATATCCGTATCGTTTCATACCCTTGGGGTCGACCTGTGCCAGCACCAATCCGGTGACACGGGCATTGACCATGGCCAATTGGCGCAGCCCTTCTTTTAGCTGCTGGCGCGACGTGCTGTCCCATTTGACGTTATACAAAATCGCATCGGCATGGGTGGCAATCACACGTGCATCTGGCACGACCAGAACCGGCGGCGTATCAATGATGATCACATCGTATTTGGTGCGGGCATCGATCAAAAAGGCCTGAAACGTAGCCGAAGCAAACACATCGGCAGCATTGGTTGCGGTCTTTTCACCAACCAGAATATCGGCATCCAATCCATCGACGCGCTGCACCGCTTCGGCCAGGGTTTTGTCACCGGACAGAACAGAAATCAGCCCCACATTGTGATCGACATCGAAATAGGCATTCATGGTGCGGCGGCGAATATCGCCTTCGACCAACAACACCTTGCGATCCATCAGGCTCAGGTTCTGGGTCAGGGCCACGGCCTGTGTTGTTTTGCCCTCTCCCGGGATTGACGAGGTCGACATGATCACCTGCGGTGGCTGGTCAATATTGGACAGCAAAACAGACGTGCGCAGGTTGCGAATGGCCTCGGCTGCGGCAGAGGTCGGATTGGTATTCAGATAGCCCAGCAACTGATCGCGCGCCTTGACCGGCATGCGCGGGATTTGCCCCATCACGGTAACGCCGCTGGCCTGTTCCAGCATTTCGGCGGTGCGGAAGCCGCTGTGAATCATCTGACGCACAAACACCACCGCCATGCCAAACAGCCCGCCCAGCACCAAACCAAGCGCAAGGATCACGCTGCGGCGCGGTTCGGATGCAATGATCGGCACAACAGCCGATGACAAAAGACGGCTGTCGGCCTGCTGGATGCCCTGCTGCACTGTCGCCTCTTTCAGGCGGTTCAAAAAGGTTTCATAGATCAGGCGGCTTGCCTCTGCCTCGCGTTGCAATTGCTGTAACGCGACCAGATCGGCAGACTGGCTTTCCACGTCATCCTCGAGCCGAAGCAGCGAGGCCCGCAATGCCGTCAGCTGCGCCTCGGTCCGGCGCAATTCACTGCGCAATTCACCTGTGATACGGGCAAACCGCGATTTTATTTCCTTGGAGTCTGCGGGATCTGTCGCGGTCATCCGTGCGATCAGCGCGTCATCGGTCAATGCCATCATGGCAGTCACGTCACCTGCATCAATTGCGGCGACATAATTGGCCAGCTCTGCGGATTGATCCACGGCCTGCGATTCAGCATCGGAAATCCGGTCGCGCAGATCCTTTAGCTGCCGGTTCAACAGAACCAGCGTTTCGGGGCTGACCAGTTCGGTTTCACCAACGAATTTTTTCACATCCGCATCTGCCGTTTCCAGCGTCTGCTTCAGTTCTGCCACGCGGTCACCCAACCAATTGGTCGCCTTTAACGTGGCCTCGCGTTTTACTGTGATCTGGTCCTCGATATATAAATCGGCCAGCGTATTGGCCAAAAGAGCCGATTTTCGCGGGTCTTCGGTGACGGCTGTGATGGTGAACACATAGCTGTCTTGCGTGTTTTTCACGCTGACGGATTTCAGCAGCTCCCCCACTGTCGCGTCCAGTTCGCGCTGCGCCACATCACTGGCCGGAATGTCACGCGGGCCCAGCAGTGCGCCCCTGATCAGGCCGATCAGCACCCCCGGCGAAAAGGCGGATTCCTCTTGCAGGGCAATGTTGAATTCGGGATCTTCCAACAGGTTCAGCCGCTCGACCATTTTCTGCGCCAACCGGCGCGAGCGCATCACTAGAACCTCGGTGTTGACGGTCGCCTGATCCGCAGCCAGACCCGAAATAATGCTATCCAGATCAACCAGTTGTTCCTGCCGGTTTTCCAACATCACATCGGCGCTAGAGGTGTATTTCGGCACAGCCAGCCCATAGGCAACATAGCCCCCCAACAGCAGGCCCAAAAACGCAAACCCGCAAATCAGAAACTTGCCGCGCCAAAACGTGCGCACCAGTTCGACCAGATCGACCTCTGCGTCGTCGTCGGTTTTGATGGGCTGTTCAGACATATATGGATGAATCCGCGACGCCATACGCTGTGTCGAAACAGGTTTATTTTCATCGTCTTTGGTCATTTGTATGCCTGTATATTTTTCTAGCTAACTACCCGATACAGGCAGCCGGATCAATTTTTTGCCGCCCGAACACGCATGAAACCCTTCGACCATTTGATCGAAAGGCTCCGATACCACGTATGGGTGTTTTGATTAGGCGGCCTGTTGTTCTGTCGCGACTTTGATCGCCGGATTGATTCGCCCGACGGGCTGTGACAGCAGCGCAGATTGACGCGGATGGGTGCGTGCATAGCCCATTCCCATACGATAGCTGATCACAAAACCAGCACCGAACAGAACCAACAGCGCCAGCGCCACCACCGCATTGTTCCAGAACAGCACGCCGCACAAAATCGGCAGCGCCGCCAAAGGCCACAGGATCAGGCTGGTCAGCGGATTGGCAATATGGCGGCGTCCACGCCCCAGCACCATAATTTCTAGCGCCCGCATCACGAACTGATGATAATGCAGCCGGTCGGGTTGATCCGTCGGTTGCCCTGCGCTGGCGCGGCGCACAATTGCAAACACGGTGTCCGCAATTGGCCAGAAAAACACCAACAACACCGCAAATGTCGACAAATCGGCATTGCGCGCCATCAACAGGATTGATGTCCAGGCCAGCACATGCCCGATGGAATATGCCCCCGCATCGCCTAGAAAAATCTTGCCAAAGGGAAAGTTGAACAGGAAAAACCCTGCAATCCCAGCGACAAGCGCCGTGCTAAGATAGGCGACATCCGCCTCGCCGGTTTTCATTGCCATCGCGCCCAAACCAAGGGCCGTCATGATCGCCGCCCCCGATGACAGCCCGTTCATGCCGTCGATCAGGTTGAACGCATTTGACACGCCCGCCGTGGCAAACACGGTGAACAAAATGGCAAATGGCGCCACCGCGAACAGCAGATCCAGCCCCGGCACATCCGACCGCGCCACCCATACGCCGAACACGGCAATGGCCACGCCCGACGAAAGCGCAGCCGCCAACAGGCGATAGCGCGGGCGGATATTGTAACCGAAATCTTCGGCTAGGCCGGCCAGAAAAACCGGTGTCAGCGACAACAACATGCCAAGGTATACAGCGCGCATATCGGGCGGGCACAGGAACGCCCCGGCCCCGAGGGCTGCAAAAATAGCCAAACCGCCAACGCGCGGTGTGGGCGTCACATGCGCGGATTGCACCGCAGCAAGGTCATCACGTTTTGCAGTCAAATTCAAAAGGTTGCGACGAAACATCAAGATGCCTGCGCATAAAGCCAGCGACAAAATAAAAATCGGTGTATGCAAAACTGGATCAAGCATGAGCCCCTCCGAAAATACTTCAAATTTTCAAACGCTTTCTGCGTTCTGCCAAATCGGCAACAGGCGGTTCACACATCATCGTGCGTTGGACCATCAGATTTCGGGCAAGTATTCCCAATATGAAGTCCGAGGCAGCCACCCTTAAGAACAAATTAATACTGATCTCAATTTTACTTGCACTCTTAGCGCCCCGAATCGCAAGAAAATTCGAATGAAATTCTAATGACATTGTTTGTTTTTTCAGCAAAAGCCCTGAATCGAGCGTTGCCGTTAACGTATTGCACGTTTTGCGCGAGTGGTCTGCAGGGAAAACTACCCAAAGACGGCGCAGCCCCCCTAAACCCGTGGTAGCACCGCAGCGGGACATCACCCCCAAACGGAGGCACACGCCAAATAGAGAGAGAGCTTTAGGCAATTATAATGCCATGCCATCGGAATTGCGTGTGGTCCGGAATATCAGCTTCGGAAAAAGATATATATTGAATTAAATAAATAATGAAAACCCGCCTTTGGGGCATCCCCGACGGCAATACCGAAAATTGATGCAATTCATTCTCAATCGAAACCGAAATACGCAACCATTGAAAATACCGCCCCGCCCCCTCCCGTTTTCATGCAAAACGACGGGCACCGTCAAACAGGTGCCCGCCGCCGAAAGGGTGCGTTACTTTGCGGTCCAGCCTGTCGATCCAGTGCCGCTTTCCTTGACGTATTTGGTCGACCCCGCCCCGCCAGAGGTGTCATAATAAACCGATCCGACACGGGCTTTAACATAGCCTTCGGGCGCGCCTGCGCCCCATGCCTCGATAAGCGAGGCCGAAGGCGCGAAATCCAGCACATTGATGATATCACCGCGCGAACCAAAGGGGTGCAGCGCGATTTCGGTTCCGCTGTGAAACTGATAGCCGTTCAAACTGGGGCTGCCCGCAATCAACAGGCCGGTGTTTTCGACGCGGCTGCCCGTGCATTTCATGCCCGAAAAACTGCCCACGGCCTGCATGAAATTCGTCACACCGACAAAATTGCACCCTTTTATCAACAGGTTGTTGCTGGTCGCACCGGATTGTTCCATCAGAATGGCCCGTTGAACACCGGTTCCGTTGCAGCGCAACGCATTCAGTTCGATATTATCGGACCCGCGAATACGCACGAATTGCGATCCGCCCGTGCGATTTGCATAGCCGGAAATGCGCACTTCGTTGCACATGTTGATATAGACATTGGCCGAGGTGCTTTCGCGCAGATGGGTCGGGCTGTCCATGCGGACGTTGAACTCCACATAATCGGTATTGCTGGCCTGACAGCAATAGTTGGGCGCGACCACATCTCCTGCTTCGGCAACCGACCCTTCGATAAACCGCGCACCATGTGACAGGTCGGTGATTTCCAGCCCCAGATTGTTCTGCCCCCGCGCCTGAACCGATGCCACCCCGTTGGGCGAGTTGTTCATGGTGCAACCAATGCTGCCGCCTTTGACCGACCCCGTGATGGTGGGCGAAACCACATTGCCAAAGGTTTCGATGCACACGCTGTTGGGGTGCATGTCCTCGTGTTCCAGCAGTTTGACCACCGCCGTGATCTTGGGTTTGACCACGGCAAACTGCGCGTTCCCATGCACCTTGATCCCGCCATTGATATTGCCCAGCCCCAGCCCGACCCCATCAACCAGAACGTCAATCACCAGCCCGTTGATGTCGCTGTCAGACACAGAGGTCAACAGGTGGGTCTGGCGCGCATTCAGGATTTGGGCATAGATTTCAACGTTGTCGCCATTTTCATGGCGGATGCCATTCACACGGGCATTGCGGATGATCACATTGCTGGTAACGATAACGCCATCATGGCGGATCACGAAATTGTTGCCGCTTTGGTCTGCGCCATCAATCGAACAATCCAGCGTAATCGCAGGCGCACCCGTGACGATAAAATCCCCGCCCGACCCTGCCTTGCGTAAATATGTCCCGCCGCGCACAGACACCTTTGCCGTTAGATTGGACACCAGGAATGTGCCTTCGTCCTCGATCGGCATCCCTGAATCATGCGCGGCTTGGCAGGCGGCGGTATCATCCGTGACCCCGTCACCCAATGCGCCGAACGCCTTTTGCGAAACCCGCCCTGATGGCGCCGGAGTGGCAAGTAAACCGCGCCCGATTTCCGTTACAAAATGCGGTGTCTCGCCCGGTTCGGCAACGCGGTATGAATGGCCCGCCTCTGTCACCAGTTTCTGCCCTGCGGGCCAATCCACCGGATCTTGCAACAAACTGGACAGGTTTTTGTATTGCCGCCCGTGTTCATCAATACGGGATTCAAGAGTGCGCCCCCAATCCCTGACCGTTGCCCGATACGGATCATATGCCGCAAACGGCGTATTGCCGTCTACCCGCCCGTCCCGCCAGATTTTCGTTGCACCACCATGGGGAAACACCATCGCCGATCCTCACCTCTGCTTGCAGCGCATAACGCGCCTGCGATCCAAAAGGCAGGGTGGCGCGAATTGGTAAGCAGCCCGTTGCCAGTGCGTACGCTGCGCGCAAAACCATTGCCCGCAATGCAACATGCGCCGCCCTGCGGCATCAGGCGAAACCGATGCAAGGCATCATTTTGGGTGTTGCAGTTGGGCCGATCCTACCCTACCGATGTCATAGAATTGCATTGGTTCGCCCAAAGGTGGTGTCGGTCCAATCACAAAATAATCCGTCGGGGGGCCCATCCGGGCTGAGAGGTGCGCGCACCGACCCGTCGTACCTGATCCGGGTTATGCCGGCGTAGGGAACGGGTGAAATTATGCGGCACTGACCGCATGTGGCTCATTCTCTTGTTGGCATGCTCATACCGTGGAGACGTGCCCGTGGCGAAACAAGTCCCTATTGCCCTGACCATTGCCGGTTCTGACAGCGGCGGCGGCGCGGGCGTGCAGGCCGACCTGAAAGCGATGGCAGCAAACGGTGCCTATGGGGCCAGCGTCATCACCGCAATCACCGCCCAGAACACAATCGCGGTTACCGCCGTCCACGAGGTTCCAGCCGATATTGTCGCCGCCCAAATTGATGCGGTTTTATCCGACATCAATGTCGATGTGATCAAATTGGGCATGCTTTTCTCTGCGCCGATCATCGAGGCGGTGGCCAAACACCTGATCGCATTCGATGGTCCGGTCGTCGTGGATCCGGTGATGATCGCCAAATCGGGCGATGCGCTGTTGCAAGATGCCGCCGTCGACGCGCTGATCCGGCATATTTTGCCGCAGGCAGACGTTCTTACACCAAATCTGCCCGAAGCAGCACAGCTGTTAAATACCACTGTGGCGACCACATTCGATGAAGTGGCGGCACAGGGCCAGCGGTTGGTCGCGATGGGACCAAAGGCGGTTCTGATGAAAGGTGGTCATGCTGTTGGCGACCACTGCACCGATATACTTGTTAATGCCAGCGGTGTTATCGCGACCTGCACAGCTGCGCGGATCAATACCCGCAACACGCACGGGACGGGCTGCACCTACTCTGCGGCCCTGGCGGCACAACTGGCACAGGGGCGCAAGCTCAAGGATGCCGTGCTTGCGGCACACGGCTACCTTCAGGCCGCAATCAAAGCGGCAGACACCCTGAATATCGGCAAGGGTCACGGACCCGTGCATCATTTCCACGGCCAATGGGCATGACAAAGGTGACGATCATCGGGGCCGGTGTTGCCGGACTTTGCGTTGCAAGGGCGCTGCTGGATCGCGGCGCCAAGGTCGAATTGATCGACCGGCACGCAGGTGCTGGCGCCCATGCATGTTCGTGGTGGGCGGGTGGTATGCTTGCCCCCTATTGCGAAGGAGAGAGCGCCGAAGAACCCGTGGTCCGTTTGGGATGCGAAGCCGCCGATTGGTGGGGTGCAAAAACCGACGCCCTGCACCGCTGCGGATCGCTGGTGGTATCCCCCACCCGCGACACCTCTGATCTGGTGCGGTTTGCCCGTCGCACAACCGATTTTCGCCAAGTCGCAGCAGCAGAAATATCCGACCTTGAACCGGACCTGGGGGACCGTTTTGCCAAAGGATTGTTCTTTGAAAGCGAAGCACATCTTGCACCCCGGCTGGCTCTTGGACAATTGCGTGCCGGGCTTGCGGCTGATGGTGCCCGATTTACCCAAGCCGATGCGGACCCGACCACCTATGCCAAACATGGCCTGACCATTGATTGTCGCGGTTATCAGGCCAAGGACAGGCTGCATGACCTGCGCGGTGTAAAAGGTGAAATGCTGGTTCTATCCTGTCCAGAGGTCACCCTGACCCGCCCCGTCAGAATGCTTCACCCCCGGGTGCCGCTTTACATTGTGCCACGTGGCGACGGCGTGTTCATGCTGGGTGCCACGATGATCGAAGGCCACGCAGGCAAACATGTCACCGCACGCGCATTGTTGGAATTGCTCAGTGCTGCTTATGCGTTGAACCCTGCCTTTGGTCAGGCCGAAGTGATCGAGATCGGCGTCGACAGCCGCCCGGCCTTTGCCGACAATCTGCCCCGTATCAGACGTGACGGTAATTTGATCAGCGCCAATGGGTTGTTCCGGCACGGTTTTCTTTTGGCTCCGGCTGTGGCGCGCATGGTGGCCGAACTGATTTTTGATAACAAAATACCCGAGGTGATGGATGAAACTGCTGCTTAACGGTGCATCAATTGATGCGCAGGTCACCACATTGGCCGATCTAATTGTGAACCAAGGGTTGGGCGACGCCAAAGTGGCCACAGCCGTGAATGGCACATTTGTCCCCGCCGCTGCCCGTGCGGATCATCGCCTAAGCGCGGGTGACGCCATCGAAGTCCTGGCCCCTATGCAGGGAGGATAGGCCATGCGCGATTTTTACGGCACAACACTGCCAAACGGTCTGATGCTTGGAACGGCGCAATACCCGTCACCCGCAATTCTGGCTGATGCCTTCAAACGCAGCGGTGCCAGCGTGGCCACCGTATCCTTGCGCCGCGAAAGCGGGCAGGACCGCGCCGGTCAGGATTTCTGGCAATTGATCCGCAACCTTGGCGTTCGCATTCTTCCGAATACCGCGGGGTGCCACAGCGTCAAAGAGGCCGTGACAACTGCGCATATGGCCCGCGAAGTGTTCGGCACAAAATGGATCAAACTTGAAGTCATCGGCGAAGAGGACACACTGCAACCCGATGTGTTCGGGCTGGTCGAAGCGGCCCGCATCCTGACCGAAGACGGGTTTCAGGTGTTCCCCTACACCACCGAAGATTTGGTGGTCGCCGACAAACTGTTGCACGGCGGTTGCAAGGTTCTGATGCCTTGGGGCGCGCCGATCGGATCGGGGCTTGGCTTGAACAACGTCTTCGGCTTAAGAGCCATGCGCGCCCATTTTCCCGACGTGCCCCTGGTGATAGATGCGGGCCTAGGCCTGCCATCACAGGCCGCCGCCGCAATGGAAATGGGATATGACGCCGTTCTGCTGAACACCGCTGTGGCCAAGGCAGGCGACCCTGCCGCGATGGCCGATGCCTTTGCCTCTGCGATCAGGGCGGGGCAATTGGCACATACCGCCGACCCGATGGAACCACGCGACATGGCCGCCCCGTCAACCCCGGTGATCGGAAAGGCGTTTCTGGAATGAAACTGGGCCGGTTTTACCCGATTTTTGACAGCGCTGACTGGATCGAACGGCTTGTTCCGCTGGGGATCAAACTGGTGCAATTGCGGATCAAGGATGCCTCTGCCGATGTTGTAAACGCCCATATCCGGCGTGCGAAACGGGTCTGTGCGCACCATGACTGCACATTGATCATCAACGACTATTGGCAGGCCGCGATTGATTTGGGGTGCGACTATATCCACCTGGGACAAGAAGATCTGGATAACGCCGATATAACTGCGATCCGTGCCGCCGGTTTGCGGCTGGGGATCAGCACCCACGACAAGGCTGAACTGAAACGTGCCATGGCCCTTGCGCCCGACTACATCGCGCTGGGGCCGATTTACCCGACGATTTTAAAGAAAATGAAATGGCACGAACAGGGCATCGCAAAACTGACCACATGGCGCGAACATATCGGTGACACTCCGCTGGTGGCGATCGGTGGCATGTCAATCGACCGTGCAGCAGCGGCATTTGATGCGGGCGCGGATGTGGTCGCTGCTGTGACGGACATCACATTGAACAAAAACCCCGAAAACCGGGTTCGGGCATGGCTGGCGGCGACAGGATGAACAGATATGCGCGACAAATCTGTCTGCCCGAAATAGGAGCGACCGGACAGGCCGCCCTTCAAGCGGCACATGTGCTTGTGGTTGGTCTTGGCGGCTTGGGCGCACCCGTGCTGCAATATCTGGCTGGCGCGGGCATCGGGCGGCTGACACTGGTGGACGGGGATGTTGTCTCTTTGTCCAACCTGCACCGGCAAACCCTGTTTCGCGAATCTGACATCGGCAAGGGCAAAGCCGCAGTCGCCGCCAGAACCCTTGGTGATCTGAACGCGGGTTGCATCATCAAACCGGTTGATACCCCGCTGGACCCTGCCAACGTGACGGCACTTGTGGCGCAAAGCACGCTGGTGCTGGATTGCGCCGACAGCTTTGCCACCAGCTATGTCCTGTCGGATACATGCAAGGCTATGAACACCCCGCTGATCAGCGCATCGGCCCTGGGCTTTGCGGGCTACGTTGGCGGGTTTTGCCACAGCGCACCGTCACTGCGGGCCGTTTTCCCCGACCTGCCGGATCGCGCGGCAACCTGTGCCACGGCGGGGGTCATGGGGCCGGTCGTGGGCATGGTCGGGGCCGCGCAGGCGCAGATGGCACTGGCCGTTCTGATCGGTCAGTCACCGTCGCCTTTGGGCCAGCTGATCCAATTCGACATGCAGAATTTCCGGTCCAGCGGGTTCCGGTTCGACACAGCACCAGACCCCGCACCAGATTTGACATTCATCGCCGCATCAGACGTGACACCCACCGATTTTGTCGTTGAATTGCGCGGCACAGAAGAAGCCGCACAGATCGCCCAAAATGCGCAACGCCTGACTGTCGCGGCATTTGCCGAGCAAAAACCAACACCAGCCACCAATCAACGCGCCGTATTTGTCTGCCGGTCCGGTTTGCGCGCATGGCAGGCAGCCACAGTGCTTCGTTCCTATTGGGGCGGGACTATCAATTTGATCGCAATGGGCGAAACGCCACCAACAGAAAGAAAACCAACATGAAACTGACCTCTTTGACCGCTGCATTTTGGTTTATGGCCTCGCCGCTTATGGCCGCCGACGAAATGACCCTTTTGCTGGACTGGTTCGTCAACCCGGACCACGGACCGATCATCGTGGCACAGGAAAAAGGTTACTTTGCCGAACAAGACTTGCAGGTCAAAATCATCGCACCCGCCGATCCGTCCGACCCGCCCAAACTGGTCGCCGCAGGGCAGGCCGAACTGGCGGTTTCCTACCAACCACAACTGCACCTGCAAATCCACGAAGGCCTGCCATTGCAACGTGTTGGCACCTTGGTTGCAACCCCGTTGAACTGCCTGCTGGTTCTGGCGGACGGGCCGGTCAAATCTCCGGCTGATCTGGCTGGCAAAAAGGTCGGGTTTTCCGTTGGTGGCGTAGAAGAAGCGGTCCTGGGCTCCATTTTGCGCCATAACGGGTTGTCGCTGGATGATGTCGAACTGGTAAACGTAAACTGGTCGCTGTCCCCGTCGCTGATGTCAGGGCAGGTTGATGCCGTCATCGGCGCCTATCGCAACTTTGAACTGAACCAGATGGAAATCGAAGGGGTCGAGGGAACCTGTTTCTTTGTCGAGGAAGAAGGCATTCCGCCCTACGACGAGCTGATCTATGTCGCCAATAGCGAAACCATGGACAAAGACATGATCGCACGTTTTCTGGCGGCGACAGAAAAGGCGACGCAGTATATCGTGAACCACCCCGAAGAAAGCTGGGACATTTTTGCGGGCACATCCGCCGAACTGCAGGACGCGTTGAACGCCAAAGCATGGGTCGACACATTTCCACGTTTTGCTTTGCGCCCGACCGCGATGGACGAAGGCCGCTATGCCCGCTTCGAAGCATTCCTGCACCAGGCAGGCCTGATTCCATCGCAAAACCCGGTGTCGAAAATCGCCATAGATTTGACGGCGCGCTGATGGCACCCGATTATGGAAAAACCTTTGCCCGTTGGCGCAAAGGCGCGCCGGCATGGCAGGAATACACAGATCACGCATTTGTCGCGGGGCTGGGAAACGGGACTTTGCCGCGGTCCGCATTCCTGCATTACTTGATCCAGGATTATGTGTTTCTGATCCACTTTTCCCGTGCCTGGTCGCTGGCTGTCGTCAAATCCGAAACGCCAGAGGAAATGCAAATCTGCGCCGCGACGGTTCATGCTTTGGTCAATCACGAAATGGGTTTGCATGTGAAAATCTGTGCCGAGGCAGGCATTGATCAGGCCACATTGTTCAACACCCCCGAGTCCATCGCCAACCTTGCCTATACCCGCTATGTGATCGACGCGGGCCTACAGGGTGATTTTCTGGATCTGATGGCGGCCCTTGCCCCCTGCGTTATGGGCTATGGTGAGATCGGCCTGCGTTTGGCGCATACCAAAACCGACGATACGCCCTATGCCGAATGGATCGCCACCTATGCGGACCCCGAATATCAGGCGATTTGCACCACGGTTGGCACGATGATCGACAATGCGGTGGCACGACGGATTGGAGATTTATCAATTTCGCCCCGTGCCGCCGCTTTGCAAAACCGCTTTGGTATTGCCACAGAATTGGAGGTCGGATTTTGGCAAATGGGCCTGACCCACACATGACCAAATCGCCCGGCATCACGCTGAAAGGCCAGCACCGGGTCGGTGACCGTGTTTTGTTTAACGCTGACCTGAATATCGCTGGTGGACAATGGACCTGTATTTTGGGTCGGTCGGGCGTTGGCAAATCGACAATCCTGCGGCTGATCCTCGGGCTGGAAACGGGGGGCACCTTTTCCGGGTCGTTTGTGGCCTCGGATGCTATGCCACTGACAGGCCGCATCAGTTATATGGCGCAGTCGGACCTGCTGTTGCCGTGGCTGTCGGTGCTGAACAACGTCTGCATAGGTGCGCACCTGCGGGGTAAGGTGCCCGATATCAAATACGCGCGTGACCTGCTGCATCGTGTCGGATTGTCGGGCCATGCAGATCAGAAACCTGCCACGCTGTCGGGTGGAATGCGGCAACGGGTTGCCCTTGCACGGACCTTGTTTGAAGACCGCGCAATTGTGTTTCTGGACGAGCCGTTTTCGGCGCTCGACGCGGGCACGCGGGCGGAGATGCAAGAACTGGCCGCCGATGTTTTGCAAGACCGCACAGTTTTACTGGTGACCCATGATCCGGCAGAGGCCGCACGTCTGGCCCATCAGATCACTGTCATTTCCGCGCAGGCAACGCAAAACTGGCCGGTTCCCGAAACCACCCCACTGCGCGGGATAAACGCGCCGGAAACGCTGTTGTGTCAGGGCAAGCTGCTGCAATATTTGCGGGGGGGCGCCGCATGAGGCCGGGAGACATTTTATTGGCCTTGCTGATCGGGCTGGGCATATGGCAGGCACTGGTGGTTGTCACCGATGCGCCCCATTTCATTCTACCCTCGCCCTGGCGGGTCGCGCTGGCAGCATACAAAAGTCGCGTGATCATAATCGAAAATGCCTGGGTGACTGCAACCGAAGTCATGCTGGGGCTGTTGATCGGCACATTGTTCGGCGTCGCAACGGCGATCCAGCTGGCAATGTCCAAGACCGCCGAACGGCTGATGCTGCCCATCCTCGTGTTTACTCAGGCAGTTCCGGTTTTTGCGCTGGCCCCACTGCTGACACTTTGGTTCGGTTACGGCATGGGGTCAAAAATCATGATGGCAGTTTTAATCATCTACTTTCCCGTCACCTCTGCATTCCACGACGGGCTGATGCGGATCGACAGCGGATACCGTGATCTGTCGGTGTCGATGAATGCGGGCAAATGGAAATTCATGCGCCACATCCAAATTCCCAATGCGCTTCCCAGTCTTGGCACCGGCTTGCGGCTCGCGGCGGTTTATGCCCCGATTGGGGCCGTCATAGGTGAATGGGTCGGGGCGTCCAAGGGGCTTGGTTACCTGATGCTGCTTGCCAATGGCCGCGCAAAAATCGACCTGATGTTCGCCAGCTTGATCGTTCTTGCCTGCCTTACGGTAATATTACACATCGCTGTTGGCATCATCGCCAACCGCCTGACCCGCTACGCCCAAGGCACCTCCATAAACCATACGCCGTGATCACATGCGGCCAGCCTTATAAGCGCCGTTGGCTTTGACTTCGGGCCAGCATAGGTGAAAAGTTCCGTTACGGGTGCATGTCGGGGCTCGCTGACAACACCTTCGTTGGCCCTGACGGCTTGCTCTACCGGCTGAACACAGCGCAGCGTGAACCGAACAACCAGCTTCGGCTGCTCTATATCGAGCTGTCCACCCATCTGGGCTACGCCGTTGCCGATGCGGGCGATCAGGTGCCTGCTCCGACGCGCTTTGCCAACCTTGAAACGCTGGACCCGCCGCTGTTCGGGATGCGCGATATGCTGTGGGAGTTTGAAAGCGAGACCGCGCCGACCGAGGCTGATCACGGCGAAAGCATCATTCTCGCACAGTCGAAGGAAAAGATAAGAACGGTAATACGGTAAAAACGATCCCAGACTCCCTCCCTCCAGGACAGGTTGTTGAGATCAAGGACGTAAAAAACCTATCAAACTCTCGACAAATCCAGGCACAGGCAAGTTATGCCAAAGCGAACAACCTTGAATATGTGGTCTATACTGGACCAAAGGGATCGACGCACATAACTCAACCAGCGTTGGATACAATTGCCAAGGCAGGTGGGCGTATCGAACGAATCATCTATCTAGGACAAGGTGACTAGCATGGTCGCTCTAAAGCTCAGCCTTTACATGGATATAGAAGATACCGGCATCTCTAGCCCGCATCAGATGTCCCGGCTATGCCAAGATTTGCCAAAACACTTCAAAGTTACCAAGTATGGTGCATCGGAATCTGCTCGGGAGCTATCTGATTTTGTGAGCTTTGAGGACGCAGCATATCAGGATGCCCTCAAGCGAAATCTAGGTTTTTTTGTTTTGCGCACGACCGGGTGCATCCTAAATTTTACGTTTGGCGATGGTTTCCCAAACACAATATCAGCTCGTCCATCGGCGCGCGATTTTGAAAAGAAAATTAAAGTTATAGACGACATGTGGCAGTATTTGGTTCCAGATGCGCGAGGGTTCTACAGCTGCTACACAGGATATGCCGCACATGGAGCGCTTGGGTTTGATCAAGACGACTCTGAGTATGTGAACCGTTTTTCCCATACTATAGAATACTCGCGTTTTCACGCAGCGACTGGTGAACGGCTTTGTAACGGTGGTCGTGACGCAGACCCTTTGCGTTACCTCGACCTCCTCCCCGGCCTGACGTGGCGCATTGCGATGGGCGAACGTCATTTTGACAAATACAACATCAGCCCGGAAGAAATCTCCAAGGTTTGCGTATCAACCGAGGAAACCACTGCCTTGAATGGCGACAAACTCTGGAAATTCCAGTCCCGCAAAGATCCGCTCGATTGGCGCGACAGCTACGAACGCCAGTTGAAACTGGACCGTCCTGACGTGTTTTTTGATATCGCCCCGCTCAGAGAGCGGTTTTCCGAGCCCGCCGATATCAATGACTCAGGACGGGGTAAGGAGCTTGAAGAACTCTTTAAGATGGCCTTGATCGAACTTTATCCAGAGCCCGCAACAAAGGGCATCATGGTCTAGTATTATCCAACAAACCCTCTTTTTCGGCACAGCCTCAAAACACCTCGATTGCCGCTGCCATCAAGACATCGCGCCCTCCTACATGACATTCGGAACGCTGTTCGCGATCTCCGCGAAGAACTTTCTAGCGCACTTGATTTTCTCGCGTTCCAACTCGCGAAACTTGAGAGACGGCTGAGAACCCTTTGTTTCCGCGACAAAATAGATATGCTGAACCGATTTCTCTTTGAAAGCTATAGCCCAGTCGGGGTTGTAGTCACCAACGGGCGTGGGGATTAGAAATCCCTGCGGTAGCTTCGAATACCCCGAACACATAACGCTGATCAGAGAGGGGCTGAGATGCGCAAGGACTGGGACCCGATCTGGGACGAAAAATGGGGCTGGAAAGTCGACTTCTACATCGAAGGTGAGCGAATTCGCCGACGCCTTGGCCTCCGTGACAAAGGCCTCAAAGCAATCGCGACCGAAAAAGCCGAAAGGCTCTACCGCGACCTCTGGGACCGTCGTCTCAATCCAGTAGCGCAGTGCACCGGCACACCATTCTGGCAGGCTGCCAAGGGATACGTCGATGCAGGGGGCGAGGCACGATTCCTGCCCAAGCTGATCCGGCACTTCGGCGAGGCCACCTTAATCGAGGACATCGACGAACCAGAGATCGTGGCCGCGGGCGTTGCAATCTATGGTCAAAAGAAAGAAGTGATTGGCTACAACCAACCTACCACCATCTACCGCTAATGCTTCGCAAAACGTCCCAATCTATGAAGGATCTAACTCCTCCGAAAATACACCCAAATCTACGGGCGGCTGACATTTTTCAACCGCCGTGAATATCTAGTTTGGATGTCCTCTAACCCCGGTCTGATCTGTTTTGGAGCGCCGCAAATGAACAACTAAACCTTCACGGACTTCGGCAATATCGCTCCAGTCTAACCCAACCAATTCGGACCGTCTGAAAACTATCTGATGAAGCCGCTGGTCGGAGAGTGTGGCGAAGTTCTTTCGTTCGTCGGCAAGCGATGGAAGCCCTGTTATCGTCATAAGCAGATCGTCCGCACTGCGGTTCTTTGCAGCACCTGCCATCCGCTCGATTATAAGCGATGCAACGGCCCACTCCCCACCCAGCTTTCCGCGATCTGCCTTTCCAGCCAGAGCCGCTGTGACGAGGCCCAAGCACTCAATGTCGGCCACGCCTATGTCCTCGAGGGCGACACACCCAACACGACGCCACAGGCGCTCTGGGGCGTCCCTTAGCAAGGTCGCTGCCCCCATGAGTGCGGCAGGACCGTTTCCGCGCCTGATGGCCTTCTGCATGAAGCTCATAGCGATCCATGGTGTCGTGTTTATCGGTTTAGGCAGCGGCGGCGTAGGGCGGGCTGCCACAAGACCGCCAAGGCTGTCTTTGTAGAATTCTAATATGTCAGGTTTTGGCATTTTGTCCTCCTTGATATTACCAAGGGGGATCAGGATCATCTGACCCTCTTTAAGCGTATTCCAGTGTCGTGCCTATGAAAGGGAAATCGGGATGCCATTGCCGATTTGTTCCCTATGACCGTCAACAAAAACCTCCGCCATCATCGCGTAGCAAGGCGCACAAATACCGCTAGTTTTTGGAAATGTCTCTGAGCGGGAGCAGGGGCAGATTACCACATCCGCATAGAGACCTCTGCCCGCCCAATCGTTTTCACGAGGTGGCGCGGCACAGCCATGCGAAAATAATAGGTCGTGCCTCTAAGCACGAGATGCGGAGTGATGCCCATCCTTGGCGGTCCCACTGTAACAGGTGTCTGTAGCAGGGGCTGGATTTGCCAGTAACGCTCTTGGAAAAACAGTTTATGACCAGTGAGTTACAGGTCAAGTGGCGGAGACGATGGGATTCGAACCCACGAGACCCTTCCGGGCCTACTCCCTTAGCAGGGGAGCGCCTTCGACCACTCGGCCACGTCTCCGTTGACGCGTATAGCGCGGTGAAACTTGGGGAAACAAGCGGAAAATGCCAATGATCATCGCGACATGGAAAAAGCGGATGCTTTACAAGGTAGTAAGAACCTGTCAGCCAAGTTGTGACGCCGACCAACAACCAGAACAAACCGGCCATAAACGACGACAGTTTTACGCCTAGTTTTTCATCGGTCACGTCAGTATTTGGTGCTGCTTTTTCAGATGCCAGTTGTCTTGGCCCAAGCGAACGCTAGGATTCAATTATGGAAAACAACGAAATATTCGACGAGATGTGGGGCAGGCAGCAACAGCTGCGCGAACCCTATCAGGGCTTCCAGAACTGGTTTGAAGGCGAAGATTTATCGCGATTACGGGCGAAACAACGCGAAGCCGAAGAGGTTTTCCGCCTGACGGGCATCACCTTTAACGTCTATGGAAAAACCGAAGCCGAAGAGCGCCTGATTCCTTTTGACATCATACCGCGGGTGATTTCGGCCCGCGAATGGCAGAAACTGTCACGCGGCATTGAACAGCGGGTGCGCGCCATCAACGCATTCCTGCATGATATCTATCACCGTCAGGAAATCGTGCGCGCCGGACGCATCCCTGAGGAAATGATCAGCCGCAACGAGGCATTCCTGCCCCAGATGATCGGCATGTCGACGCCGGGCGGGGTTTATACCCATATCGTCGGCATTGATCTGGTGCGCACCGGCGACGAGGATTTCTATGTGCTGGAGGACAACGCCCGCACCCCGTCAGGCGTGTCCTATATGCTGGAAAATCGCGAAACCATGCTGCAAATGTTCCCCGAACTGTTTTCCAGCAATCGGGTGCAGCCGGTATCGAACTATCCGCGCAGCCTGCAACGGTCACTGGCCAATTGCGCCCCCCCCGCCACGCAGGGCGATCCGACGGTGGCGGTGCTGACCCCGGGCATTTACAATTCGGCCTATTACGAACACAGCTTTCTGGCTGACCAGATGGGTGTGGAACTGGTCGAAGGCCATGATCTGCGTGTGATGGACGGGCGCGTGGCGATGCGCACGACGCAGGGCTATAAACCCATTGATGTGCTATACCGCCGCGTCGATGACGAATATCTGGACCCTTTGAATTTCAACCCCGATAGCGCATTGGGCGTGCCCGGTATCATGGATGTCTATCGCGCAGGCGGTATCACCATCGCCAACGCCCCCGGCACCGGCATCGCGGATGACAAGGCAATTTACAGCTATATGCCTGACATCGTTGAATTCTACACAGGCGAAAAGGCGATCCTGCAAAACGTGCCGACATGGCGATGCAGCGAACCCGACAGTCTGGCCTATGTTCTGGACAACCTGTCCGAACTGGTGGTGAAAGAGGTCCACGGTTCAGGCGGATACGGCATGTTGATCGGCCCCGCCGCCAGCAAGGCCGAACTGGCCGCCTTTACCCGCAAGCTAAAGGCGCGCCCCGGCCATTACATCGCGCAGCCCACATTGGCGCTGTCCACCGTGCCGATATTCACCCGCAGCGGACTGGCCCCGCGCCATGTCGATTTGCGCCCCTTTGTTCTGGTCAGCCCCGAAGGCATCGAAATCACCCCCGGCGGATTGACCCGCGTCGCGCTGAAAAAGGGGTCTCTGGTGGTGAATTCCAGTCAGGGCGGCGGAACAAAAGACACCTGGGTGCTGGAGGACTGATATGCTGGGAAAAACCGCAAATGGCCTCTACTGGATGTTTCGCCATCTGGAACGCGCCGAAAATACCTCGCGCCTGATTGACACGGGCCAACGCATTGCATTGACGCGCTCCTCCGCAGCCGAGGACGAGTGGTCCTCGATCCTTGATACCGCAGGGGTGCGGCGCGGGTTCGACGAAAAACACGACGGAGTGGTCAGCAAGGAAACCGCGATCGACTGGATGTTGCGCGATCCCGACAACCCGTCATCGGTTCTGTCCTCGATCTGCACGGCGCGACACAATGCGCGACTGGTGCGCACCGCCCTGACCCACGAGGTATGGGAGGCGATGAACGGCTGCTTCATGGCCGCCAAGGAAATTCTGGCCCGCAAGGTCGGCGAACGTGATCTGCCCGATGTTCTGGGCAGGCTGCGTCAGCGTGCGGCACTGGTGCGCGGCGCCACCCATGGCACCATGTTGCGCAACGATATCTATGATTTCGCCCGCATCGGCACATTTCTGGAACGGGCCGATAATACCGGCCGCATTCTGGACGTGAAATATTACGTGCTGCTGCCGTCAGCATTCGAAGTCGGATCATCGCTGGACAATGTGCAATGGGAAACGATTCTGCGGTCTGTTTCAGGCAGGGGCGGTTATCGGATGGTCCACGGGCAGCAGATTCGCCCACGCAATATCGCGCAGTTTCTGATTCTGGACAAACGCATGCCGCGCAGCCTGAATTTTTCATGCTGCAAACTGCGGGACAATCTGGCCTATCTCGCGCATGATTACGGCGATACCCCGCCATCGCATGCCTTGGCCGACACACTGACCAACCAGTTGGCCAGCCATGATGTGGATGCGATTTTCGACAAGGGGCTGCACGAATACATCCAGAATGTTCTGGGATCGCTGTCCGAAATCGGGCGTCAGATTGAAATCGACTATAGGTTCTACGAGTAAGCCATGCGCCTGAAAATCCTACACACCACGAATTACACGTTTGACGAACCCGTGGTCTACGGGCTGCAACAGTTGCGTCAGGTGCCCAAATCCCTGCGCGACCAGAATGTCATCAGCTGGCAAACCGCGATCTCGGGTGGCCACAAGGAACTGGAATTCGACGACCACCACCGCAATCGGGTGGAACTGGTCAGCTTTACCCCGGACACCACCAGCCTCAGCATCCGTTGCGAAGGCGAAGTGGAAATGCAGGACTCCAACGGAATTGTCGGCCCGCACACCGGCCCTGCGCCGCTATGGCTGTTTTGTCAGGCCAACAAACGCACCCGCGCCGGTGCCCTGTGCCGCGAATTGATCCAACAGGTGAAATCCAAGGGCGAACTGGACCGGATGCACGCCCTATCGGGTGAAATCGGGGCCGCCGTGAAATACAATGTCGGCTCCAGTCAGGTCAACTGGACGGCCGAGGATGTGCTGGAACATGGCACTGGCGTCTGTCAGGATCACGCCCATGTGTTCATCGCCTGCGCCCGCGCCATGGGCATCCCTGCGCGATATGTTTCGGGGTATCTGATGCTGGATGACCGGATCGAACAGGATGCAACCCATGCCTGGGCCGAGGTCCACCTGGACGGTCTCGGATGGGTAGGGTTCGACATTTCCAATGGCATTTGCCCCGATACACGTTACGTAAGGGTCGCGACCGGGCTGGACTATACCGATGCTGCGCCTGTAACTGGCACCAGAATCGGCGGAAAAGGTGAAAGCCTGAACGTCGCAATTGAAATCGCGCAGCAGTAAAAGCAGCAGAAGATATCGGGAATTAAGGGCAGGTCATGACCTATTGCGTCGGGATGTTCATCAATCGTGGACTGGTTTTTATGTCCGATACCCGCACCAACGCGGGCATCGACAATATTTCAACCTTTCGCAAAAGCCAAAGCTGGTGTGAACCGGGCGAGCGGTTCATCTCGGTGATGACTGCGGGCAATCTGGCCACCACGCAGGCCGTTGTCAGCCTGCTAGAGGAACGCACCAAGGCGATCGAGGATCGCGCACCATCCCTGATGGCCGCGCCAACCATGTTTCAGGTCGCCCGCATTGTCGCCGACACATTGAAAGAGGTAATCGCAAACCACGCCCAAACCGGCCAGCGTGCCGATGCCGCGTTCAATGCGACCATCATTCTGGGCGGTCAGATCAAGGGCAGCCCACCGCGCCTGTTCCTGATCTACCCCGAGGGCAACTTTATCGAGGCAGGCGAGGATACGCCGTTCTTCCAGATCGGCGAAACCAAATATGGCCGCCCGATCATCGTGCGCGCCTATGATCGCGATATGAGCTTTGAAGAGGCCGCAAAACTTCTGCTCGTCAGCTTTGATTCCACGATCAAGGCCAACCTGTCGGTCGGTCTGCCGCTGGATATGACAGTATACGAGGCCGACAGCCTGAAACCCGGGCTGACCCGCCGGATCGAAGCAGATGACCCTTATTTCCAAACTATTTCGAATGGTTGGGGCGAAGCATTGAAATCCGCACTCGACAGCCTGCCCGCGTTCAAATTCTAAACCCGCCGCAGTTGCGAAAACAGACGACCCGCCGCGCAGGATTTTCTTTGCGCAGCGGGTCCAGTCGTTTTGCCGGTCTTTACTTGGTCAGGATCAGCTTGCCTGCGCGGGTGATCCGCAGGGTATACAGTTTTTCACCCAGCATGATATGGGCTTGATTGCCCGCTTGGGTCAGCTCTTCGGCGTTGTGCAGCGGCAGGGCGGGAACGGCACCTTCGGTGCGAATGTCACGGGCCATCATTGTTGGGATACTCCTTCATAGCGGTCAAGATATGCATCGAACGCTGACAATGTGCCGATTGCAGTAACCTGACGCAGTTCCAGCCACAGTTCGGCCCGGTCATTCGGGCCAAGGCGCGCCCAACCGGGGGCCATCATTTTCAATGCGCGTTTCATGGATCATGTCCTTTGTTGATCGAATCGGGCTTCCCAATCTGTGCTTGGGTGGCTGGACATGGGATTAATCTGACTAAAACAGTCATGTTTGTCAAACAGGCATTTTGAAAAACCCGATGAATGCCTCTGCGCGGCGTGTTAACAGGGTAAAAATCAGGCAGGTGCAGGCAATGAACCAACCACAAACGATCCGCCACGATATCGACGGGCTGCGCGCCATTGCGGTGCTGGTGGTGATGTTTTTTCACGCCGGGCTGACCGATTTTCGCGGCGGTTTCATCGGCGTCGATGTGTTTTTCACCATCTCGGGGTTTTTGATCCTGCCACAGATCATCGCGCAAGGCGCAGCGGGGCGGTTCACCGTCGCCGGTTTTCTGGCGCGGCGGGTGCGGCGGCTGGTGCCAGCGCTGCTGCCGGTTCTGGCCTATACGCTGATCGCCGCCACGCTGCTGCTGGGCAGCGGTGCCTATCAGGATTTCCTGCGCAGTCTGGCCGGGGCTGCGGCCTATGTGTCGAACTATGTTCTGATGGCGCAATCGGGTTATTTTGAACGCACCAGCGACACGCTGTTGCTTTTGCACACATGGTCGCTCAGCGTTGAATTCCAGTTCTATATCCTTGCGCCGCTGATCCTGCTGCTGGCAAGGGGGCGCATGGTTCTGGCGCTTGCCCTGCTGTCACTGGCCTCTTTCGTGCTGGCAATCTGGCTGGTGGCACAGGGATCGCCATGGGCGTTTTTCGGCATCCTGCCACGGTTTTGGGAACTGGCACTTGGCGGGTTGGTTGGCCTGTGGTGTCAGCGCCTGCGCCTGCCTGCGGTGACGGGCATCGCCCTGCGCCTTGCGGGTCTGGCTGCGATCCTGACCGCCACGCATCTATACCGCGCTGATATGGCATTCCCCGGCATGGCGGCGGTGCTGCCTGTGCTGGGCACCGCGCTGATCCTGCTGGCCCCCGCCACCCCGCGCGACCCGCTGTTGTGGCTGCTGAACAGCCGCGTGATGCAATGGGTCGGCACCCGTAGCTATTCGCTGTATCTGTGGCATTGGCCGCTGATCGTCACCGTCACCCTATATGCCATTCACCCGACCGAGGGGCATTACGTCGCCGCATTGTTGCTGGCCTTTCCCTTGGCCGAACTGTCCTATCGTTACGTCGAAAACCCGGTGCGGCGCGGGCTGGAATGGCGGGAGGGGGCGCGTATGGCGGGGCTGACCCTGCTGCCGCCTGCGCTGATGCTGGCGCTATGGGCCGGAATGGGGCGGCTAGAGCCACTCCGCCAGTATCTGCCGCTGGATGATACCCGCCAGTTTCGCAACCTCGCCGATCAGGCACGGCAACAGTATATGCAAACCGAACTGGGCGATGGCGCGGGGCGACAATGCAGTTTTGACACCCTGCCCGATCACACCGCGATGCGCGGCTGCCTGTTGCTGTCGTCCCGCCCTGCCCCTGTGCTGGTGATCGGCGACAGCCACGGGCGTGATACGTTTCAGGCGCTGCGCCGTGCCTTTCCCGATCAGCCCATGATACTGCTGCACCAATCCGGCTGCGCGCCCGCGGATTACATGGCCTCGGCCAAATCGCACTGTTTTGCGGGGCTGCCCGTGCTGCTGGCGCAAACCCTGCCCGATCTGCGCCCCAAGGCAGTGATCCTGACATCCCACTGGCCCGCCAGATCGCTGCCTGCCCTGCCCGCCACGCTGGATGCGCTGGCCAATACCCCCACGGCCATCATAAACGCCAGCCCGGTGTTTCGCGCTGATGTGGCCAACCTGTTGCGAGCCGCGAATGCTGCGCCGGATGATATGACGGTGCGATTGCCCATCAGTCAGTTCAAATCCGGCATTGGCGCGGTGAACACGCAATTAGGGGCGACAAATCTGCCCGTGATCGACAAATACGCGGTGTTCTGCACCGCGGGTGAATGCAGCCCCTACACCCCCGATGGCAATCTGGTCTGGTGGGATGATCAACACCTGTCGGTGCCAGCAATCGAATACCTGTCGCAGCGGTTCGCCAGCGACCCCGCGCTAACCGCCCTGCTGCGATAAAAACGGCGCGGCGCTGTCCAGCGGCGCAACCGGATCAACCGATACCAACCGGATATCGGGGTGCCCCGCCGTTTGCGGCCACAGGCGCATCACCTCGGGGTCATGGCCGGAAATGATGCGGTCACTGCCGCCCGCAAGGCCACGCAGCCGCGCATAACCCGCCAGTTTCAGCGCCGGGCCGGTGTTGACGGTAAACGCCCGCCCCTCGCGGATCGAGGCATAGTAATGCAGCGCATCCGAGGCCAGAACCACCGGCCCCGCATCACTTTGCACCCGCAACACCTGTTGCCCGTCGGTGTGGCCGGTGATGATATGGCCAGTAATACCGGGGGCAATTTCCTCACCGTCCTGCATCAGGTGCATCCGCCCCGCATGTAACAAGCCCACAAATTCGGCAATGTTTTCGGGGGCATAGTGATGCGCCTGCGCGGCATCCTGCATCGCGGGCCCGGTGCAGAATGCCATTTCACCGGCCTGTATCAGGAACTGCGCATTGGGATAGGCAGCAGAATTACCAGAATGGTCGTAATGCAGATGGGTCATCACCACAGTTTCAACGCGGGCCGGATCAACCCCCAGATAGCGCAGCCCGTCATGGGGCGCGAAATTCCACGCCCGCCCCCGCGCGGCGGCGATATCGCGGCCAAACCCTGTGTCCACCACAATCACCCGCCCCTGCCCGCGGATCACCCAGATGAAATAGCTGATCGGATGGGGCATCGGGTCGCTGATACCATCAAAACAGACCGACAGCGGCAGCGTTGCCTCGGCGTATCGAATGGCGAAAACCTCATACATTATATTTGGCTCCCTCATCCGCAAAACGGAACACATCGCCCGACCGCCTGATCCGTGTGATGGAGCGTTGCGGAATATGCCCCGCGCACAGCCATGCGCCCGTGTTCGCGCAATGCGCCATCAGCGCGGCCCGCGTCACAGCCGCCTGCGCAGGGTCGTAATCGGCGCGCATCACCAGTTCGGGCATATCCAACTGCACCGGATTGTGCAGCACATCACCGGCAATCACGGCCTCTTCTCCGCCGCCACGGGCATGGATGCAGACATGGCCAAAACTATGCCCCGGCGTGGGCGAAAGGGAAACAGTGCCGCCCGCACCCTGCACCACGGGGTGGTGCGCATCGACAAAATCCACCAGCCCCGCATCGACCACGGGTATCACGCTGTCATGGAACGATCCGTAATACAGGGCCGCGCCTTCGGCCTGATAACGGGTGAAACAATGGTCATATTCGGACTTGTTGAACATATGCCGCGCATTGGGAAATGTCGGCACCCATTTGCCGTTGTCCAGCCGCGTGTTCCACCCGACATGATCACAATGCAGATGAGTGCATAGCACGATATCAATATCATCAGGGCGCAGGCCCAACACCGCCAGATTGTCGATAAATACGCTGGATCGCAGGTCATGCTGCCACAGCGCCGCCTGCCGTGGTTTGTGGTTGCCGTTGCAGCTGTCCACCAGAATGTTCAACCCGTCGGCGCGGATCACATAAGCCTGAAAGGCAACGCCCACCTGCCAGCCCACCGGGTCCAGAAACTCTGGCCCCAGCCAATCGGCATTGCGGGCCATGTCATCGGGCGTCAAGTCGTTGAACAGGAACGCCACGGGCATATATTTATGGGCGATTTCCGTCAGCAGATCGACGCGCAAACCGCCCATATCCAGACGGGTTATCACGCCTCTGGTTCCTCGCCGCCGCTGCGCAACCCCTTGGCCCATTTGGACAGCCACCAGCTGTAGGCGGGGTTCCAGCCCTGCAAATCGGGGTCATAGCCCAACCGCACCGCCGCATGGCGTGGCCAGTTCGGATCATAAAGCATCTGCCGCCCGATCGCGATCAGATCGGCGCTGTTGTTGTTTAGCAATTCCTCGGCCAGTTCCGGCGTGCGGATCATGCCCACGGCCTGTGTCATCATGCCCGCTTCGGCCCTGATCCGTGCCGCGAATGGCGCCTGATAGGCGGGGCCACGCGTGATGCTGGCATTGGTCGCACCCGCCACCATATTGCCACCGGACGAACAATCGACCACATCCACCCCAGCAGATTTCAACGCGGCGGCAAGGGGCACACTTTCATCCGGCGTAAACCCGCCCTCGATCCAGTCGGTGGCGGAAATGCGGGCGAACAGCGGCACATCATCAGGAATCGCGGCGCGCACAGCCGCAGCCACCTCGACCGGAAACCGCATCCGGTTTTCCAGTGATCCGCCGTATTCATCACTGCGCTGATTGGCCAGCGGCGACAGGAAACTTTGCAACAGATACCCGTGCGCCATATGAATTTCCAATACGGCAAACCCCGCATCCAGCGCCCGTTTCGCCGCCATAACAAAGGCGTCGCGCACATCGTCCATATCATCGCGGGTCATTTCACGCGGCTTGATCCAGCCGTCTGTAAATGGCAACGCCGAGGGGGCCAGCGTTTCCCACGCTGCCTCGCCCCGCGCGATATCATCTGGCGTCAGCGGCCCGTTGCCCTGCCATGCGCGCTGTGTTGCCGCCTTGCGCCCGCCATGTGCCAGTTGAATGGCCGGAACCGTGCCCTCGGAGCGCAGGAAGCCCGCGATTTTGCCCAATTCCTGCGCCTGCGCGTCATTCCATATGCCCAGACAGCCGTTGGTGATGCGGCCACCGGGCGTGACGCCCGTTGCCTCGACCATCACCATGCCCGCGCCGCCCAGCGCGAAACGCCCGTAATGCACATGGTGAAACGCCTGCGGGTGGCCGTTTTCGGCGCGATACATATCCATCGGCGACACGACGATCCGGTTGGGAATCGTCACGCCGCGAATGGTCAGCGGGGTGAACAGTTTTGCTGTCATGCAATCACCCGTGCGGCGCAAGGATCTGACGCAGGGCAGCCCCTGATGCCAGACGGTCGAACCCGGCATTGATATCATCCAGCGCCACGACCCCGTCCAGCAGGCTGTCCACTGGCAACTGGCCGTTGCGATACATCGCGATGTAACGCGGGATGTCGCGGGTCGGCACACAGGACCCCATGTATGACCCAAGGATCGCCTTTTCGTTGGTCACCAGATCGGCATGTTCAAACCCGAAATCCGCCCCCGCAGGCGACAGGCCCGCCGTGGTGATCCGCCCCCCGCGCGCCGTGATGGCATAGGCCGATTTCATCGCAGGCACCGCACCTGCCAGTTCCACCGCGTGATCGACACCGCCATGGGTCAGGTCCATCACCTTTTCCACCAGATCGGGATCAGCGGCGTTAAACGTATGGGTCGCGCCCAATTCGCGGGCTTTGGCCAGTTTGTGATCCTCCAGGTCGACCGCGATGATGGTCAATGCACCGGCGGCCTTGGCCCCCATCACACCGCACAGACCCACACCGCCCAGCCCGAACACCGCCACGGATTCGCCCGGCACCACGCGGGCCGTGTTCAGCACCGCGCCCACGCCCGTCATCACCGCACAGCCAAATACCGCCGCATCGGTCATGTTCAAATCATGGTCGACCTTGACCACAGACCCGCGATTGACCACCGCATATTCGGCGAAACAGGACACCCCCGTGTGGTGGCGCAGGGTGTTGCCATCCATATCCTTTAACCGTGACCCGCCCGAGATCAGTTCGCCCGCGCCGCGTGCCGCTGGCGCTGTGTCGCAAATGTTGCCGCGCCCCGACAGGCAGGCCTTGCAACGCCCGCAGGATACCGCGAACTGAAACACCACCGGATCGCCCACGGCAATATCGGTGACGGCGCTGCCGACCTCGACCACCTCGCCCGCGCCCTCGTGGCCCATCACCATGGGCAGGGGCACGGGGCGTGATCCGTTCATCACCGACAGGTCGGAATGGCACAGGCCCGCGCCCAGCACCTTGACCACCAGATCGGTGGCCTTGGGCGGGTCCAGCGTGATGGTTTCAATCGACAGGGGTTTACTGTCGGCATAGGGCGCAGGCGCGCCGATTTTACGCAGCACCGCTGCCTTGCAGGTGATGGTCATGGTGGTTTCCTCCCTCAACGCGCCAATGGGCGCTTGGGGATAACAGGCCCGATCCCTTGGCAGAAATCAAGCCCGCCCGATTGGGATTTCCGCAATGCGAAAAGCGCGCGGATCAGCCCTTGCGTGATGCGTTGAATGACGCTTGCAACGCATCGGCGTTATATTCGTCACGCACCCAGTGCTCAAACCCGATGGGGGATTGGCGGTTGCGGGCGGCGTATGTCTCTAGAAATGCGTCCAACACGCCGGTTTTGAACCGCTTCACATGGGCATAGCGCAGCGACAGCATCTTTTGCGCCTGTTCCACGGGTGCGCCCTCTATCACCATCAACCATATGGCACTGGCCAGCGCCGCACGATCCGCACCCGATTTGCAATGCATCAGAAACGGGCGTTCGATTTCGCGAAAAATCGCGATCATGTTCAGCAACGCATCGCGTGTGGGCGCACGGGAGGACCGCAGCGACAGGGTGATCAACCGCAACCCCAGATCCGCGCAATCGGCCTTTTCCAACACCTGATTGGCCTGCACCCCGTCTCCGCGCAGGCTGAGCACCGTGTGAATGCCCATGGCGCGGGCGCGGGCCAGCCGTTTGCGCGTGGGTTGGTTTGACCGATACACCCCCGGCGCGATCTGTTCGAAATTATGCCACCAGGCGCGGACAAACCCGTGATCCAGCCAGAACACAACCCGTTCGGCACGTTTGCGCATCTCAGGGGCGGCCATATCCGCGCCTGCGAAATCCAAAAGCCCCTTTTCCCATGCCTTCAATCTGGCCTTGAATGTCACGCTGGGTGCCTCTTTGTCAGGTTTCGCGCCTGAATAGGGCATTTTCCCCGGCGCCGGAACCGCAATTGCGTGGAAATCCTGCGCGCCCCGCCCTATCTGGTGGCGCAACAAAGGAAACGCCAATGCCCGATGCCCTGATTGTCGCCCATGGTTCCCCCGCTGATCCAGACCCGCAAGAGGACCGCCTGCATGCGCTGGCCGCAAATGTGGGCGCATTGCTGCCCGATTGGCGGGTGCAGGGCGCAACACTGGCCGCCGAGGGCGCACTGGAAGCCGCCCTCGATGCGCTGGAGCGCCCCCTGATCTATCCGTTTTTCATGGCCGAGGGATGGTTTACCGGCACCAACCTGCCACGCCGGTTGAAATCCGCAGGGTATGAGGGGCTGACACAGCTGCGCCCCTTTGGCACCGATCCTGCGCTGATTGATCTGATGGCAGCCGCCGCAACCCGTGCCATGGGCGATGAAACCACGCTGTTGATTGCGGCGCACGGGTCTAAAATCTCGCGGACCTCGGGCGATACCACCTATGCCATGGCCGATGCGCTGGCTGCGCGCACCGCGTTTACCACCATCAAATGCGGTTTCGTCGAAGAGGCGCCGTTTCTGGCCGATGTCGCCACCGATATGGGGCGCGGCGTCTGCCTGCCATTCTTTGCCCTGCGTGCGGGGCATGTTCTGGGCGACATCCCCGATGCGCTGGAACAGGCCGCGTTCACAGGCGCGCACCTGCCCCCCATCGGCGAAGACGCAGGCGTCCCCGCCCTGATCGCCGCCGCGCTACAGCGTCAAAACCTGTCAGAGCGATAGGGCGACAGATCGGCATTCACCGGTTTGCCCTGCACCAGTTCCGCCACGATCTGCCCCGTGCGCGGGGCCATCATAAACCCCCAATGACTGTGCCCGAAGGCACCGACCAAACCGGGCAAGCCCTTGATTTCGCCCAAAACCGGCAGGCTATCGGGGAGCGTCGGGCGCAGGCCGGACCAGCTGCGCGCCTGTGCGTCGCGCAGGTCGGGCAGCATCCGCCGTGCGCCCGCGATCACCAGCTTGCGCCGCTTGTCCGATGGCGGATGATCCAGACCGGAAAATTCCGCCGTTCCGGCCACGCGCACGCCGCTGGCCATGCAGGAGGCCACCACCTTTAGGTCATTATCCATCACCGAATGGTTCACCTGCACAGCTGCACCGCTGAAAAACGCATGGTAACCGCGTTCACCCTCTAGCGGCAGATCAATACCCAGCGGTTGCAACAGACGCGCCGACCATGCCCCCGCCGACAACACCACCTTGGGCGCATGCATATCGCCCTGACTGGTCGATATGTGCCAACCGTCCTGTTCATTGGGGAACAGGCGCAACACGTCGGCTTGCAAAATTTCACCGCCCATGGCGCGGAATTTATCGGCCAGCGCCGTGCCAACCCTGCCCGGTGACAGGCTGCGCCCCTGCCCTTTCATCACCACCGCGCCCTGAAAATCAGTGGCCAATGCGGGTTCCAATGCCCGCAATTCCGCCGCGCCGATCACTTCGGTTTCGATGCCGAATTGCGCGTGCAATTCACGCTCCAGCGCGCTTTCCCTGACCTTGGCCGGGTTGCGGGTGGCGTGAATGAAATAACTGTCGCAAATCAACCCCTCTTGCCCGGTTCCGGCCAGATGGCGGCGATAGATATCCAGATTGCCACGGTTCAGAAACTCCATCGCCGATGCCACCTCGCGCACCCGCGCGGCGCGTGATTGCAACAGGAATTTCACACCAAACGGGATGAATCGCGGCAGGTATCCGGCGCGCAGATGCAGCGGCCCGTCAGATCGCAACAGCATTTTCGGCAGATCGCGCCACAGCCCCGGCATGGCATTGGGCAGCACACAGCCCGGCCCGATCACGCCCGCATTGCCATGGCTGGCCCCCTGCCCCGGCGCATCGCGATCAATCAGACGCACCTGAACACCCGCTTCGGCCAGTGACAGGGCCGAACAAATGCCCACAATGCCACCACCCACCACGGTCACACGTGGTTCGAACTGTTGTTTTCGGGTCGGCATGGCGGCCTCCTGTCTTGCAATCACAAAACCAGCCTAAGAACATTCTGATCACCGCGTAAAGGGGCAGCATTGCGCCCTTTTTACCACCTGATTTTTCTGCGCTTGCACAATAACAATACGCTGCCGTAGGCTGTTCACATGGAAAAAAAGCGCCTTAGAAAAACCGACTGGATCGAAGCAGGGCTTGCAGCCCTTTCCGCCGACGGGCCGCAGGCCCTCAAGGCCGAGCCGATGGCCGCATGGCTGGGCACCACCAAGGGCAGCTTTTACTGGCATTTCAAGGATGTGCCAGATTTTCACAGCACGATTCTGACAGCTTGGGCCGATCATGCCACCGCCCATCTGGCCGATGCATTGGCGGGTGAAACCACCGCGCCCGCGCAGCTGCGCCGCCTCGGCCAGATCGTGACCGAGCCGAATCATCCACTATGCAATGATCCGGCGCTGGAACCCGCAATCCGCGCTTGGGCCCGCGCCGATGCCGCAGTTGCGAAACGACTGCAACAGGTCGATGGCGAACGCATCGCCCTGTTGCACGGGTTGCTTGGCAAAACGGGGATCACCAATCCCGAAATGGCGCGGCTGATCTATGCCGCCAACATCGGCATGGCGGAAATGTCGACCCGCGATGATGCCGTTAATGCGGGCGCAATGGGGTCTCTGGTCGATCTGGTGCTGGCGCTCAGCTAGGCCAAGCCCTTGGCGAACCTGTCCAGAAAACGCTGTCGCGCCTCGGGCAGGGGGGCGTCGCCGACCGCAGGGGCCAAACGATGGTGCAGAAAATGACCCGTGGTGCGAAACGCCTCTGCCACCTCGTGATCCGGTCCCGTGCCCTCGCCCAGCATGCAGGGCGGCAGGGGCAGCAACCGATCCGCCCATTCCCCCGCGGCCGAGGCCGTGACCGCCCGCCCCGTGCGCGGCGATACATAGGCCAGATGGTCGTTCGCTCCTGTCAGGGCACAGGCCGACAGGTCCATCCCGTATCCCAATGCATCCAACAGGGCCATTTCCCAACGCATATAGGCCAGCGGCCAGATGTCGGACTGGCCCAGCAGGTCCAGCAAGGCCTCGGTTCGGGAATATAGCGTGCTATGGGTCTCGCGCTCGGGCAGGGCAAACAGCAACAACGCGGTGACCGTGTTCAGCCCCTCCAACGCCAGACGGTCCTGCATCACCACGGCGCTGCGGCTGCGCACCGGTTCAATGGTGAAACTGCCGACGTGATCCTCCAGCCGCGCTTTCCACGTGACATCCAGTTGCGCACCCGGCTGTAACAGGGGGGCCGTCCGCCGACTGGCCCCGCCACGCACAATCCCCGCATGACGGCCACGCGCAGGCGTGAACACCTCTAACAGGCAGGCGGATTCGCCATGCGGCCTGCTGCGCAGAACTATGCCCTGATCACGCCATTCCATCGGTTTATTATCGGGCGCAGGCGCGCCAAGGGCAAGCACCTTGCAATGTTCAACAGGCGGCGGCACAGTTGCACAATGAATACCCCCGCCCGTCTGATTGCCGCATTGATCGCCTGCCTTGCATGGGGCGGTCTGATCCTGAATGTGCATCTGGGTATGACCCGCAACCCGGATACCACCCTATGAGAGGAGCTGTGGCGCTCGGGTCGGTATTTCACCATTCTGACCAACGGGTTGGCCGCGCTGACCCTGACGCGCATCGCCATGGGTGAACGTATCAGCACCGCGTTTTTAGCGGGGTTGACCCTGTGGATGGTGATTGTCGCAGTGATCTATCACACGCTTTTGGCACGCGACTATGTCGGACTGCGCTGGATAAACGACCAGATTCAGCACAGCGCAACACCGTTGCTCTTGTTAATGTGGTGGTGGCGGTTCGCGCCCAAGTCAGACCTGCACCCGCGCCATGCCCTGCTTTGGCTGGCTTGGCCCGCTGCCTATATGGCCTATGCGCTGATCCGTGGCGAAATCGACAATCTGCATCCCTATTTCTTTATCGACCCGCCGCTGATTGGTTGGCCCAAGGTGCTGATGTGGATCCTTATTATGGCCGTCGGATTTTATGCGGCAGGGCGCGGAATGGTCTGGCTGGCGGGGCGGTTTAGTCCAACCCGTCCTGATCCAGCAGGTCGCGGCCCTGACGGTCTTCGACCTCGATCACCCATAGGTCGGTATCGTAACCGCGCTGACGGGTGATGGCGGCGTCGACCTCGGCCTCATCCCCCTGTGCCAAAACCGCCCATTCGCGTGCGCCTGACATCAGATCGAACTGGCGCTGTTTCAGCACCGCCTGCCCGTCCAGCGTGGCCAGTTTGACCAACACAGCACCCGCCGTATCATCGCCATGGGCCACCACATAGGCCGGAATATCGGCCAGCCGCAGCCGCGCCAGATAGGCCTGAACCCAGAATTGCGAAGTCAGCCGCGCCATGGCCGCGCCCTAGTTCCCGTCTTTGAAATCAAGACCCATTTCGGTGTAGCGTTCGGATTCTTCCAACCAGTTGGCCCGCACTTTGACCTGCAAGAACAGATGCACTCGGCGCCCCAGAAACTCTTCCAGCTCCTCGCGCGAAGCCTTGGAAATCGCCTTGATGGTTTCGCCCTTATTGCCAAGGATGATGCCCTTGTGCCCGTCACGCATCACGTAAACGATCTGGTCAATGCGGGCCGATCCATCCTTGCGCTCCTCCCAACCTTCGGTTTCCACCGTCAACTGATAGGGCAATTCCTGATGCAGGCGCAGGGTCAGCTTTTCGCGGGTCATTTCCGCCGCGATCATCCGCATCGGCAGATCGGCAATCTGATCCTCGGGGTATAGCCACGGACCCTGGGGCAGTTCACCCGCCAACCATTCGCGCAGGGCGTCCACCCCGTGGCCACGTTCGGCGGAAATCATGAATGTCTGAACAAAATCAAACCGTTCATTCAGATCAGCGGATAGTTTCAGCAACACCTCGCTTTGCACGCGGTCGATTTTATTGATCGCCAGCGCGACCTTGCGACCCTTGCCGATGTCGGCCAGCCCTTCGATGATGCGCTCTACCCCGTCGGTGATGCCGCGGTGTGCCTCGATCAGCAGCACCACGATATCGGCGTCCGCTGCCCCGCCCCACGCGGCGGCGACCATGGCGCGGTCCAACCGGCGGCGCGGCTGGAACAGCCCGGGCGTATCGACGAACACGATCTGCGCATCGCCCTCTATCGCGACGCCGCGAATGCGGGCGCGGGTGGTTTGCACCTTATGCGTGACGATCGACACCTTGGCACCAACCATGCGGTTGGTCAGGGTGGATTTACCTGCGTTAGGCTCGCCGATCAGGGCTACGAATCCGGCACGTGTGGTCATTGGGGGGTTCCTGCAAAGTGACCGCAACGCAATAGCGGATTTGGGGGCTGGGCGCCAGATGGCATGATGTCTGGCATGAATCGCGGGCTGTGACGGTCAGCCGATGCCCAGCTTTTCGATCAACGCCTTGGCGGCGGCCTGTTCGGCCTGTCGTTTCGATCCGGCGGTGGCCTCGGCCTCTTCGCCGCTGGCCAGACGGGCGGCGATGGTGAACACGGGGGCATGATCGGGGCCGGATCGTTTGACCTCGATATAGCGGGGCGGTTGCAACCCACGGCCCTGCGCCCATTCCTGTAGGCTGGTCTTGGCATCGCGCGCGTCATCTTCGACCGCATCAATGCGATTGCCCCACAGGCGGTTGATCAGATCACGCGCCGCATCAAAACCGCCATCCAGATAGACGGCGGCGATCACCGCCTCCATTGCGTCGCCCAGCAACGCCTGTTTGCGCCGCCCGCCCGACATCATTTCGGACCGACCCAGTTTCAACACATCGCCCAGCCCGATCTGGCGGGCAACATCGGCGCAGGTTTCCTTGCGCACCAGCGCGTTGAAACGGGGGGCAAGCTGCCCCTCGCTGGCCTTTTTGTCCAGAAACAGCAGGGATTCGGCCATCACCAGCCCCAGCACGCGATCGCCCAGAAACTCCAACCGCTGATTGTCCTCGCGTGTGGGGGACGACATCGACGAATGGGTCAGCGCATGGCGCAGCAGATCAGGATCGGCAAAGCTGTGCCCGATCCGGCCCTCAAAGGCCTTGAGTTCAGCCGAGAGCTTCACTCGATCCCCTTGAAGAAGCGGTCACCCCGCCATGTCCAGAATGCAAACATCGACCGCCCACCGGACGAAAACATGATGCGATCCGCGCGGCCAATCAGGTTTTCATAGGGCACGAAACCGACCCCGTTCGCCGATTGCGGCACGCGGCTGTCGGTCGAGTTGTCACGGTTGTCACCCATAAAGAAATATTGACCCGCAGGCACGGTATAGATGCCCGTGTTGTCCAGCGAACGATCACCAATGTTCAGGATCGAATGCTTGACCCCATTGGGCAAGGTTTCGATGAATTTTTCCTTTTCACAGGACGCGCCGGCACCGACAACCCCATTGGAACAGCTGGGGCTAAGCCCCTGCGGACCCTGCCGCCCTGCAGTTTCCACGAACAACCCGGCTGGTTCCTGTGGCACGGGTTTGCCGTTGATCTGCACCACGCCCCCAGTCACCTGCACCGTGTCGCCGGGCATACCGATCAGGCGTTTGATGTAATCCGACCCCGACACCGGATGGCGAAACACCACCACATCGCCGCGTTCGGGGTCGCCACCAAACAGCCGCCCGTTGTCGCCGTCGAACACGCCGCAGATATCCTTGGCATCAATATTCACACCCAGCGCCGGAATGCGGATCGACGGGCAAGAGGCATAGGAATAGCCATAGCTCATTTTGTTCACGAACAGGAAATCACCGATCAAAAGCGTGTCTTTCATCGAGCCGGAGGGAATCCAGAACGGTTGAAAGAACAGCGTGCGGAACACGCCCGCAATGACCAGCGCCCAGACGATGGTTTTGATCGTCTCGATGACGCCGCTGCCCTTTTTTTCCTCGGATGCCATTGGCATTCTCTCCTGTTGTATCGATCCTGCGCTACATGCGGCGCACATGGGTGGCTGTCAAGGTTCCGGCACGGCCTCGATCACGACAAAAGCCTGCGCCCATGGGTGGTCGTCAGTCAGCGTGACGTGGATTATGGCACGGTGGCCCGGCGGGGTCATCTGGTCCAGCCGGTCGCGCGCCCAGCCTGTGACCTCCATCACCGGCTGGCCGGTGCGCAGGTTGGTCACGGCCATATCTTTCCATGCGATGCCCATGGCCAGCCCTGTGCCCAGCGCCTTTGAACAGGCCTCCTTGGCGGCCCAGCGTTTGGCATAGGTGCCCGCCTGATCATTGCGCCGCGCGGCCTTGGCCTGTTCGATATCGGTGAAACAACGGTTGCGGAACCTGTCGCCGAACCGTTCCAGCGTCTGTTCGATCCGTTCGATATTGGCCAGATCGGTGCCGATGCCCAAAATCATGCGCCTGCCCCTGTGCCAGACGCGAAACAGCGCAACAGGGGACGGAATTTTACAAAAATTCCGCCCAAAATTCTTTGCAAGAATTTTCTCCCGATCACGATGTTCGTGCCTCGTCCATAAGGCGGCGCATTTCCGCGATGGCGGGCTGCAATCCGCGAAAAATCGCCTCTCCGATCAGAAAATGCCCGATGTTCAGCTCCATCACCTGCGGGATCGCCGCAATCGGTGTCACCGTGTCATAAGTCAGCCCATGGCCCGCGTGGATTTCCAGCCCCAGTTCATGGCCATAGGCGGCCATATCGCGCAGGCGCTGCAATTCGGCGTCGCGTTCGTCAAACCGGCCCTCGGCGTGGAAATCACAATAGGCGCCGGTGTGCAATTCGATCACCTGCGCACCAATCCGCGCTGCGGCTTCGATCTGGGGGCGGTCGGCGGCGATAAAGATCGACACCCGGCTGCCCGCCTCACGCAAGGGCGCAATAAAATGCGCCAGTTTGTTTTCCTCGCGTGCGACCTCCAGCCCGCCCTCGGTTGTGCGTTCCTCGCGTTTTTCGGGGACGATGCACACCGCATGGGGTTTGTGGCGCAGGGCGATGGCCTGCATTTCATCCGTCGCGGCCATTTCGAAATTCAGCGGCACACTCAGGGCCGCAACCAACCCTTCGATATCCGCATCCGAAATATGGCGGCGATCCTCGCGCAGGTGGGCGGTGATTCCATCCGCGCCCGCATCTTCGGCCAGTTTGGCCGCGCGCAGCGGGTCAGGATAGGCCGAACCGCGCGCATTGCGCACCGTGGCCACGTGGTCGATGTTCACGCCAAGGCGCAGCTTTCCCAAAGGTTCCATTTTGGACTCCCGTTTGCCTGTCCCCGTCTGACTTGGGCCGGTTTACCCCGCCCTTTCGTCTTTTTTCTTTTTCCGGTCTTCGTGACCGGGCAAATGCGCCTTTCCCTTCAGCGCCGCCAGCTTGGCCTTTAGCGCCCCCTTGCGCCGGTTTTGATAGGCACGGATCAGGGGCACTGACACGTAATATGCGATCAAACCGGCAATGACACCGGGAATGATCCCCCCGATCAGATAGGGGAAAAACACCTCGTGGTAAAATACAGAAAGGTTGGACCAGTCCATATCCTTGTCGGTAAAGGCGGCAATCAGATTATGTTGCAGATCGCGCCCCGCATCGACAAATTTTCCGCCAAGCGAGCGATGCATTTCCTGCGGGTGATGGTCCATCCCCAACAAAAAATAACCCGTGCGCAGCGATATCACCCCAATCGGCAAATATGTCAGCGGGTTCCCGAAAAACGTGGCCAGCAATGCAGCAAGGATATTTCCACGCATCACAATGGCAATCAGCGCCGACACCACAAAATGAAACCCGTAGAACGGGGTGAACGTGGTCAACACCCCCGCGAAAATTCCGCGTGCGATCCGGTGGGGCGGGTCGGGCAAACGCCGCAACCGATGTTTGACATAAAGAGCCGCGCGCCCCCAACCGCCGCGCGGCCAGAAGAACTCCAGCGCGATCTTCCAGATCGGCCTGCGGTCCCTTCGTTTGAAGACCAAAGGTCTTCTCCTCTCTATCCGTTTACGGCCGTCACACGGGACGGGTCGCGGTATCTTTCAATCGCCGCAACATCGCTTTCCGCCTCTAGTGCGGACATGACAGAATGCAGGTGCTCCGCATCCCTCAGGTCTACATCAACCAGAAATCTGTAAAAGTCCGGTTTCCGGTCAACAAATTGCATGTCCGAGATATTGGCCTTCTGCTCGCCGATCAATGTGCAAATTCGCCCCAGCACGCCAGCATCATTGCCAATGGTCAGGTTCAGGGTCGCACTGTGGATCGGCGGGTGTTTGCCCGCATGCCAATGCAGGTCCAGCCAGCGGTTCGGCTGGTCTTCGAAATTCGCCAATGCCTCGCAGTCGATCGCGTGAACGATCACGCCCTGACCGCGCTGGGTAATGCCGACAATACGCTCCCCCGGCAGGGGCTGACAGCATTTCGCACGGGTAAAATGCTGATCGGCGGATATACCGACAACGGCGCGGGTGGTGTCGATCTGGTCGCTGTCGCCTGTGGCCAGATCGGGATAAACCGAATGCACCACCTCACGGGCGGTCAGTTCGGCACTGCCAAGGCGCGCCAACAGATCGTCGCGCCCGTCCAGCCGCAGATGCCGCGCAGCGATTTCCAGCGCCTTATCGGTGGATTTTTTGCCGACATGATCAAAGGCCGAACGCGCAAGTTCCCGCCCCAGTTTGACAAACCGCGAACGGTCCACTTCGCGCAGCGCCCTGCGAATGGCCGTTTTGGCCTTGCCGGTGGCGGCAATTTCCAACCATGTCGCCTGTGGATACTGCCCCTCGGCGGTGATGATTTCCACCGATTGGCCATTCTTGATCCGGCTCCATAACGGAACGCGCATTCCGTCCACCTTGGCCCCGACACAGGCGTTGCCGATACGGGTGTGGATGGCATAGGCGAAATCAATCGGGGTCGCGCCCTTGGGCAGTTTCACCACCTCGCCCTTGGGGGTAAAGCAGAACACCTTGTCGGAATACATTTCCAACTTTACCGCCTCCAGGAACTCGTCGTGGTCCTCTTCGGCGTTGAACTGTTCGGTCAGGGTCGAAATCCATTTCACCGGATCAACGGCAAAGGGGTTTTCGCTGCGCACACCGTCGCGATAGGACCAATGCGCCGCCACGCCGGTTTCGGCCACGTCATGCATCGGGCGGGTTCTGATCTGCACCTCGACCCGTTTGCCATCGCGCCCCGAAACGGTGGTGTGGATCGAACGGTAACCGTTTGATTTCGGCTGGCTGATGTAATCCTTGAACCGCCCCGGCACGGCACGCCAGCGCTGATGGATCACCCCCAGGGCGCGGTAACATTCGTCTTCGGTTTCGGTCAGGATGCGAAACCCGTAGATGTCGGAAAGACGGGAAAACCCCATGTTCTTTTCCTGCATCTTGCGCCAGATCGAATAGGGTTTCTTGGCGCGGCCGAATACCACGGCTTCGATATTGGCCTTATCAAATTCGCTGCGCATGTCGCTGGTGATGCGCTCTACCACATCGCCCGATTCCTTTTGCAGCGTAATAAACCGCCGCAGGATCGAGGCCCGCCCCTCGGGGTTCAGCACCCTGAACGACAGATCCTCCAATTCCTCGCGCATCCACTGCATCCCCATGCGACCCGCAAGCGGAGCATAGATATCCATGGTTTCGCGGGCTTTCTTGGCCTGCTTTTCGGCGCGCATCGCCTTGATCGTGCGCATATTGTGCAAACGATCCGCCAGTTTCACCAGAATGACCCGCAGATCCTTGGACATGGCCATCAACAGCTTGCGGAAATTTTCCGCCTGCTGGGTTTCGGTGGATGACAATTGCAGATTGGTCAACTTGGTCACGCCATCGACCAGTTCGGCAATCTCATGGCCGAATTTCTGTTCGACCTCGGAATAGGATGCCTTGGTATCCTCGATCGTGTCGTGCAGCAGGGCGGTGATGATGGTGGCGTCGTCCAGCCGCTGTTCGGTCAGAATGGCGGCAACGGCAACCGGATGCGTGAAATAGGGTTCGCCCGATTGGCGCATCTGCCCGTCATGCATCGCAAGGCCATAATCATAGGCCTCGCGAATCAGGGTTTCGTTGGTTTTGGGGTTATAATTGCGGACCAGTGCGATCAGGTCTTCAACCGCGATCATATGCTCCGCTTTCCCGTAACTGGCAGGGTTTACCCCTGACGCTGTGCATCCATCAGGGCGCGCAGCAGCTTCTCTTCGCTCAGGTCATCCTCTGCGGGTTTGTCGGGCTGTTCGCCACCCCCCATCAGCAATGCCATGCTGTCTTCTTCGGGCTCGTCCACCTCGATCTGGCTTTGATTTGCTTCGATCAGACGTTCACGCAGCGCATCGGCAGATTGCGTTTCCTCGGCGATTTCGCGCAGGGAAACAACGGGGTTTTTGTCGTTGTCGCGATCCACAGTGATCGCCGCACCGGATGCGATTTCGCGCGCACGATGTGCGGCAAGCATCACCAGCTCGAAACGATTCGGAACCTTGTCGACGCAGTCTTCAACGGTTACGCGGGCCATGGGGGCACTCCAACTCTAGGGACAGTCCATAAGAAAGACGCTTCCTAGGGCCATTTCACACGATTTACAAGCAGGTTTTCATGGGGCACCCACTGGCAAGGCAACAATATCGCGGCACTGCGCGCCCGACAAATCCGCGCAGAATTCCGCGATGCTGCGCTGCAAAACCGGATGGCGCCAGTCCGGCGCGACATCCAGCAGCGGAATCAACACAAACGGGCGGTCCTGAAGGCGCGGATGCGGCAGTATCAATTGTTCGGGTGCGCGCAGCATCTGTTCACTGACAGACAGGTCGCGCCAATGTGATTGCGTATCCGTATCGGGCAATACCGCCTGCCCGAACGCAATCAGATCCAGATCCAGCGTGCGCCCCGCCCAACGGGTGTGGCGTTCACGGTCATGGCGCGCTTCAACGTCATGTAATAATTTCAGAACCGTCACAGGATCGTCAAACCCCTGCATAACAAGGGCAGCATTCACATAATCAGGGCCAGCGCCTGCCGGAAAACAGGGCGTGCGATAGAACCGGCTGACCGCAGAAACCTGCGCCCCGAACCCGCGCAAATCCTCGATCGCCTTGCGCAACGTCACCTCCGGGCTTTGGTCGCCGCGGGGCAGGTTGCCGCCCAATGCAACCAAGCAAACTTGATCCTCATGCATAGCCGACCTATCCTTCTGATTGTGTTCGCGCACTTGCGGCACGATTCCGATACCTATAATTTAATCTTTCAGCGACACCGAAATTTAACCACTCACTCTACGACCCATCGGCTGGCGCTATTAATCGGAAGGACATTTTGATGTTTTACAAAGACGAACGGCTTGCGCTGTTCATCGATGGATCAAACCTGTATGCCGCCGCCAAGGCGCTGGGGTTTGACATCGACTATAAATTGCTGCGCACGGAATTTATGCGCCGCGGCAAACTGTTACGTGCGTTTTATTACACCGCTTTACTGGAAAACGACGAATATTCGCCCATTCGTCCGCTGGTGGATTGGCTGCATTACAACGGCTTCACCATGGTGACAAAACCCGCCAAGGAATACACCGACAGCCAGGGCCGCCGTAAGGTAAAGGGCAACATGGACATCGAACTGGCGGTGGACGCGATGGAACTTGCCCCGCATGTCGATCACATCGTTCTGTTCTCGGGCGATGGCGATTTCCGCCCGCTAATCGAATCACTTCAGCGTCAGGGTGTCAGGGTTTCTGTGGTTTCCACCATCCGCAGCCAGCCGCCGATGATCGCAGACGAACTGCGCCGTCAGGCCGATAACTTTATCGAACTGGACGAGCTGAAAGACGTGGTGGGCCGCCCCCCGCGCGAGGAACCCCTGCGCCGCGAATCTGCCGAAGCGATGGAATAATCACCGGACAGTCGGGCGGATTTTACCGCCAAACGACTGCTCGCTGGCAAAATTGAAAAAGGCCGGGTCACTCACCCCGGCCTTTTTCATATCTGCCCGCCTGCATTGCACGGGCTGGACCTTGCCCCACCGCCGCACTAGGTTCCAACCAAGCAGGAGAGACCGATGACCATGCCCCCCCTTACCCTATATCTGGCCGCCCCGCGCGGGTTTTGCGCCGGTGTCGATCGTGCCATAAAAATCGTGGAAATGGCCCTGCAGAAATGGGGCGCGCCCGTCTATGTGCGCCATGAAATCGTGCATAACAAATTCGTGGTCGACAGCCTGCGCGATCAGGGCGCTGTGTTCGTCGAGGAGCTGGAGGAATGCCCGCCGGACCGTCCGGTGATCTTTTCCGCCCATGGTGTGCCTAAATCCGTTCCCGCCGCAGCGGCCGCGCGTGAAATGGTGTTCGTCGATGCCACCTGCCCGCTGGTGTCCAAGGTCCATATCGAGGCAGAGCGCCATTCGGAAAACGGGCTGCAAATCGTGATGATCGGCCATGCCGGCCACCCCGAAACCATCGGCACCATGGGGCAATTGCCCACGGGCGAGGTGCTGCTGGTCGAAACCGTTGCCGATGTCGCCACCCTGCCCGTGCGCGACCCGCTGCAACTGGCCTATGTCACGCAAACCACCCTATCGGTCGATGACACAGTGGAAATAGTCGAGGCATTGAAAGCGAAATTCCCCGCCATCATCGGCCCCCACAAAGAAGACATCTGTTACGCCACCACCAACCGCCAAGAGGCCGTCAAAGCCATGGCCGGAAAAATCGACGCCATGCTGGTGGTCGGCGCGCCGAATTCATCCAATTCGCGCCGCCTGGTCGAGGTCGCACAGCGGCAGGGCTGCAGCTATGCGCAACTGGTGCAACGCGCCACCGATATCGACTGGCGGGCGCTGGACGGGATCACCAGCATCGGCATCACCGCAGGCGCCTCTGCGCCGGAACTGTTGGTAGAAGAGGTAATAGACGCCCTGAAATCGCGCTATAGCGTCACCATCGAACAGGTCGAAACCGCCAAGGAAAACGTCGAATTCAAGGTGCCGCGCGTGCTGCGCGAACCCGCCTGAGACGGTTGAACCAATGCCCGACGAACGCACAATTCAGGTCTATTCCGACCGCGCCGCCGATTACGCCGCATTCACCAAAACCGATGGCGCAGGGCGGCTGTTGCGCGGTTTTATCCAGCGGCTGCAAGAGGGCGCGCTGGTGCTGGACTATGGCTGCGGGCCGGGCACCGACAGCGCATTGATGATGCAGGCCGGACTAAAGGTCGAAGCGCTGGATGCCACCCCCGCCATGGTCGAACTGGCCCAATCCAAAGGGGTCAACGCCCGGCTTGGCACGTTTTTCGATCTGGATGCCATGGCGCGCTATGACGGGATCTGGGCGTCTTTTTCACTGCTGCACGCGCCACGCGGCGATATGCCCAGCCATCTGGACGCCATCAAACGGGCGCTGAAACCGGGCGGGCATGTGCAAATCGCGGTGAAAACCGGCACGGGTGAACGGCGCGACAGCATCGGGCGGCTCTATACATTCTATATGCCCGATGACCTGTGCGACCTGATCCGCGACGCGGGTCTGATCGTCGATGAAATCCATGAAGGGCGCGATAAGGGGCTGGACGGCGGCCTTGCCAATTGGGTATCGGTGGCGGCACATGGCTAGATTATTCGCATATACCGACGGGGCTTGCTCCGGCAATCCCGGCCCCGGCGGCTGGGGCGTGCTGCTACAGGCAAAAGACGGCGAAACCGTGGTCAAGGAACGCAGCATTTCCGGCGGCGAACCCGACACCACCAACAACCGGATGGAACTGCTGGCCGCGATCAACGCCTTGGAAAAGCTGGTAAAAGCATCCCGCATCACCGTGATAACCGACAGCGCCTATGTCAAAAACGGCGTCACCAGCTGGATTCATGGATGGAAGCGCAACGGCTGGAAAACATCAGCCAAAAAGCCGGTGAAAAATGTCGAACTCTGGCAACGTCTGGACGAGGCACAGCGCCGCCATGACGTGACTTGGGAATGGGTCAAAGGCCACGCCGGACACCCCGAAAACGAACGCGCCGACGAACTGGCCCGCGAAGGCATGGCCCCCTATAAATAAGCGCGCCGCCCGCGTTCAACTCCACCCCGACCACAGCGCGCCCGATCACCGCTTGAGGGCAGGCCTGCCTGAAATCGGGGATGCCTAGCGTTTCAACTGTTGATACAGCCAGATCACCAATACCGCGCCCAACACGGCCCCGACCAACCCGCCGACCATGCCCATAACCGACAGCAACAACCGCACGATCAGCCCGCCGACAATCGCGCCCGCCATGCCCAGCGCCACGGTCGTCACCACATCCAACCGAACGCCCATCAACCGCGTGGCCAAAAATCCCGCCGCCGCGCCGACGATGATCAACCATATGATAATCATGGGCTATTTCCTCCAATGGGTCGGGACAATGATCAGCGCCCCGATCGAACTCAGGATTGCATCCACCCCGGCAGGGCCAAACCGGATGCCAAACATGATCCGCACGAAATAAAACAAAAATGCCCCGCCGACGCAGATGATAATCGACGGCAAAATACCGTTGCGGGTGAAACCGGACCGTTCGGACAGGTAACCAACGATGCCCGCGATCACCACGGTGCCGATCATGCTGGGAAACATCGTGCTCGCTCCTCAAAACTTTGCCCGACCATGGCGTAAAACGCCCGACAGCTGAATAGCCTTATGGCCTCAGCCCCAAACCGCGCCCTTGGCCACAGGAAAACCGCGCAAAAACTCGCCCGCATCCTGCGCGCCCTTGCCCGCCTTTTGCAATTGCAACAGTTCCACAGCACCCGTGCCACATGCCAGGATCAACCGCCCCTCTTCGCTGCCGGACAACACCTGCCCCGCCGCGCCCGCACCATCCGCCAACCGCGATGCCAGCAGTTTGACCCGCTGGCCGTCCACTTCGCACCACGCACCGGGAAAGGGCGACAGCCCGCGAATGAGCCGATCTACCGCGACAGCGGGCAACGCCCAATCCACACGGGATTCAGATTTGTCGATCTTGGCGGCATAGGTCACGCCCTCCTCGGGTTGCACCTCGGGCCTTAGCCTATCCAACTGCTCCAGCGCCTCGGTGATGGCCGCGGCGCCCAGCGCCGACAGGCGGTCGTGCAACTGGGCCGTGGTTTCACTGTCGCCAATCCGCAGGGGTTTGCGCAACAACACGGGGCCAGTGTCCAGCCCCGCCTCCATCTGCATGATGCAGACGCCGGTTTCGGCATCCCCCGCCATGATCGCACGGTGGATCGGCGCGGCCCCGCGCCAGCGCGGCAACAACGACGCATGAATATTCAAACACCCCTTTGCAGGCGCATCCAACACCGCCTGCGGCAGGATCAAACCATAGGCCACGACCACGGCGATATCCGCGCCCAGCGCGTGAAAATCCAACTGCTCCTCGGGCGATTTCAACGATTTGGGGTGGCGCACCGGCAGGGCCAGTTCCAAGGCACGGGTATGAACAGGGGTTGGGCGCTCTTTCTGGCCACGGCCTGATTTGCGCGGCGGCTGACAGTAAACACAGGCAATGTCATGCCCCGCATCCAGCAACGCATCCAGCACCGGCACCGAAAAGTCGGGCGTGCCCATGAAAACGATCCGCATGTGAACCCCCTAGCGTTGTTTTTTCGCCTTACGCAGCAGCATGTCGCGCTTCATCTTTGACAGGTTGTCAAAATACATCCTGCCCGCCAGATGGTCGATCTGGTGCTGCACCGATGTGGCCCATAACCCGACAAAATCGCGCTCTTCGACCACGCCCTGTTCATTCAAAAACCGCACCGTCACGGCACGCGGGCGCGAAATCGTGGCAGATATGCCGGGCAGGTTCGGGCTGGCTTCCTCGTGGTCGCGCAATTGAACCGAGGCATGCAGGATTTCAGGATTGGCCATGCGCACGGGCTTGCCCCGCTCGGCCGAGGCATCAACCACCGCCAGCCGCTGCATCACGCCGATCTGCACCGCAGCAAGCCCGACGCCGGGCATGGCCTCCATCGTGTCGATCATATCGGCCCAGATCGCACGCACATCATCCGTGATTTCGGCAACATCGGCGGCCACACTGCGCAACCGTTTGTCGGGCCATGGAATACAGGTGCGCGCAGTCATATCTGGCCTTTCATCGGCAGGCGATCAGCCCCGCGCCATTTCACGTTTCAGTTTCTGCATCTTGCGGGTGATCATCTGGCGGCGCAGCGGTTTCAGGTAATCAATGAACAGCTTGCCGTTCAGGTGATCAATTTCGTGCTGGACACAGGTCGCCCATAATCCGGTAAAATCCTCGGTCTGCTCAGCCCCGTTGCGATCCATCCAACGCACCGAAATATCACGCGGACGGGTGACATCTCCGTATTGTTCGGGGATCGACAAACAGCCCTCCTCATAGGTGTTCTGCTCGTCCGAACGGGCGATGATTTCGGGGTTGAACATGATCAGGGGGCGGGGTGCCTCGCCCTCCGCCTTGACGCAATCCAGCACAATCAGGCGGGTCATTTCGCCAATCTGCGGCGCGGCCAGCCCGATGCCCGGCGCGTCATACATGGTTTCCAACATATCATCGGCAAGGCTGCGCAGGCCGTCCGACAGGTCGGGCACAGGCGCGCACAGCTTTTTCAAACGCGGGTCGGGGTGGATCAGGATCGGTCGCTTTGTCATGGCGATGATGTAGGCGATGACGCGGCGCGGTGCAACGCCATTGCCGCCGCTTCTGCTTGCGCCCCGCGCCCATTGCGGTAGCGTCACTTCAACACAACAGGAGAACCCGAATGCGCTTTGACGAAATCATCGACCGCCACGGCACACATTCCGTGAAATGGGACATGATGGAAAAACTCTATGATGTGCCTGCCGATGACGGCATTTCGATGTGGGTGGCCGATATGGATTTCCGTGCCCCGGACTGCGTGCAGGATGCGGTAAAACGCCTGCACGACCACGGTGTCTACGGCTATTTCGGCGATGATTCCGCCTACCGCGCGGCGATCTGTTGGTGGATGGAAAACCGCCACGGCTGGGCGGTGGATCCGGCGGCAATTTTCACCACCCACGGATTGGTAAATGGCACCGCGATGTGCGTCGATACCTTTACCGCGCCGGGTGACGGAGTGGTGCTGTTCACCCCCGTCTATCATGCCTTTGCCAAGGTGATCCGCGCCAATGGCCGCCGCGTGGTGGAATGCCCGCTGGCGCTGCGTGATGGCCGCTATGAAATGGATTTCGCCGCCTATGACGCGCTGATCGATGACAAAACCCGCATGGTGATCCTGTGTTCGCCGCATAATCCGGGCGGGCGGGTCTGGACCCGCACAGAACTGGATCAGGTCGCGGAATTCGCCCGCCGCCACGATCTGGTTCTGGTGTCTGATGAAATCCACCACGATCTGGTGATGCCGGGGCATACACACATTCCGATGGCGCATATTGACGGCATCGCCGACCGGCTGGTGATGATGACCGCCACGACGAAAACCTTTAACATCGCGGGGTCACACGCGGGCAATGTGATCATCCCCGATGAAAAACTGCGCAAGGCATTCGGCGACCGGATGGCCGGGCTGGGCCTGTCACCCAATGCCTTTGGCCTGCATATGGCCACGGCAGCCTATTCCCCCGAAGGCGCGGCATGGGTCGATGAACTGGTGACCTATCTGGATGGCAACCGCCGCCTGTTCGACGACGCGATCAACGCGATCCCCGGCCTTGCATCAATGCCACTGGAATCCACCTATCTGGCTTGGGTCGACTTTTCCGGCACGGGAATGGAGCGCACCGAATTCACCAAACGGGTGGAACAGGGCGCGCATATCGCCGCAAACCATGGCCCCACCTTCGGAACCGGAGGAGAGCAGTTCCTGCGCTTTAACATCGCCACCCCACGCGCATTGGTGCAACAGGCGGTGGAACGCATGACCAAAGCATTCAGCGACCTGCAATAGCGCGACACATCCGGCGCGGGGGCGCATCCGGATCAGGGGCGTGTTCAATCACCGCGGCCCTGATCAGGACCACCCCCAGCCTTCATCGTTCTAAAAATACCTCCCGCCGGAGGCATCAATGCCCGCCAAGCCACGCAAACAGCTATTGTCGCGTGATCAAGGCCACAGGCGCGGTTTCATCGCGTGCAAAATCCAGCGGGGCCTTATCCTTGGCCACTGTCGAGCGTTTGAATTCATACCGCATTTCATCGCCAGCCACATCGGATGCAACGATCAGGCATTGCATCACCTGCCGCCCGCCATCGTATAGGTCGACCAGCCCGCGCAGGTGCGGCGCATCAACGGCATCCACCGCAAATCCGGTATCCCACAGCTGCAAAACCGGATAGCTGCGCCCGTCCTCCTCGACGCGAAAGCGCGCCTTGCGACGGCTGTTCAGCTTGCGCGCAGCGGCCAGACCCGCCTGCAATTCAGGTGTCAAAAACACGTCCATATTCATTCCCCTCGCTTACACCCAAGGATGCCGCCATAACTCCTAACGTCAAGTAAATGTTTTATAATTTTCCGCACCGCCAGATGGGACCATGGTCCAAATTGCGCTGCTGTGCAGCATTGCACGGGTCTTGCGCGCTGGCACCGCTATCCCGAAACAGCCTCCTCCCCTAACTATACATCAACAAAGGAGACCCCAATGGGACAACTGATCGACGGCACATGGCAGGATACTTGGTACGATACCAAATCCAGCGGCGGTAAATTCGAACGCACAACCACCCAGTTTCGCAACTGGATCACCCCCGACGGCAGTGCCGGCCCCAGCGGCAGTGGCGGGTTTCAGGCCGAATCGGGGCGCTATCATCTCTATGTCAGCTATGCCTGCCCATGGGCGCACCGCACGCTGATCTTTCGCGCGATCAAGGGGCTGACGGATCATATCACCATATCCGCCGTGCATCCCGATATGTTGTCAGATGGCTGGACCTTTGACAGTGATTTCCCCGCCGCCACCGGCGACACCCTGTTCGGGCTGGATTACCTGCGCGAAATCTACCTGAAACAAGACCCGAAAATTTCGGGCCGTGTCACCGTGCCCGTGCTGTGGGACAAGCAACAAAACTGCATCGTGTCCAACGAAAGCGCCGAAATCATCCGCATGTTGAACAGCGCCTTTGACGGGATCACAGGCAACAGCGATGATTACTGGCCCGAACCATTGCGCAACGCGATCGAACCCGTAAATGCCCGCATCTATGACAGCGTGAACAACGGCGTTTACAAGGCCGGTTTCGCCACCACCCAAGCCGCCTATGACGATGCCGTCTATCCGCTCTTTGACAGTCTGGACTGGCTAGAGGACCGCCTGACCAACAGCCGCTACCTGATGGGCAACCACCTGACCGAGGCCGACTGGCGCCTGTTCACCACCCTGATCCGGTTCGATCCGGTCTATCACCTGCATTTCAAATGCAACCGCAAACGGATCACCGACTACCCCGCGATCTGGGCCTATACCCGCGAATTATATCAATGGCCGGGCGTGGCAGAGACGGTGAAAATGGACCATATCGTGCGCCACTATCACTACAGCCACGACATGATTAACCCCAACCGCATCCTGCCGATCAACCCTGTGCTGGACTATACGGCACCGCATGGTCGCGACGGCATCGGCGCATAGCCCCTAGGACGCGCGCGCGTAATGCTCGACCACTGCGGCCAGATCATCTGGCGTGGTGGTCGATGGCAAAAACGCATGTGCGTTTTCGATATGGGCAAAAATCGACCCGTCGGAAAAAAACGCCGAGGAGGTGACAAAAACCACCTTGGCCTCGGGCCGCCGATACCCCGCAAAATCGGCCACCGCGATTGACCCGCCTGACGGATCGCCGCGCCCCAGTTCCAGATCCAGCACGATCACATCCCAGTCTTCGCGCAGCAAGGCGTTGATGGCCCCCTGCTGCGTGGTCGCCAGATCAACGGTCGCCCCCTGCCGCAACAGGTGGTTTTTCCAAAGCGCGCCCAGTTCTGGCTGTGCCTCGACGATCAAAACTTTCATGCGTTTCCAATCCGGCCGCTCCCGATGCGGCGTAAAAGGTTTCTTAACCAGCCATGACACTCTAAGTCCTAACAAATGGTTAATCCTAATCACAGGTTTTGACAGCCCCTTTTCCTGCACGCGATATGCGCGTAAACCCGCCGGAACTGCACCAAATAAAGGCGGTTCCATGCCTGAGACAGCACCGACACGCGAAACATTTCTGCCCCGCGACCACGGCGGCGGGATTGATTCCGCTGCGTCACTTTATGGTGGCACGCGCAGCGAATGGATAGATCTATCCACCGGAATCAACCCTGTGCCCTACCCCGTCGGTGACATTTCAACCGATGCGTGGGCAGCCCTGCCCGACCACGCCGCCATGTCCCGATTGGAAACCGCAGCACGGCGATTCTGGAACGTGCCGGACGCGGCACAGGTGGTGGCGGCAAACGGGGCATCCGCCCTGATTGCCCAAATGCCGATGCTGGCCGATGGTCACGCCGCCCATATCCCCTCACCCACCTATAATGAACATGCCGCCGCGTTTCAGGCGCATCACCAATTCGCCTATACCGATGGCGAGGAGACCCAGGTGCGCGTCTATGTTCACCCCAACAACCCCGACGGGCGCATGGTAGATGCGCAGCAGATCGGCGGGCGGTTCCTGACCGTGATTGACGAAAGTTTCTGCGACACCAGCCCCGATGACAGCCACATGGATCTGGCCGACAATCAGGGTGTTCTGATCCTGAAAAGCTTTGGCAAATTCTGGGGGCTGGCAGGGTTGCGGCTTGGCTTTGCCATCGGGTTGCCCGCCACGATGGCGCCGGGGTTATGGGTGAAACAACCCTTTCAGAAAAAGACCCGGGTGCCCGACCCGTCGCTGGTGGATCTGCTGGGGCCATGGCCCGTCAGCGGCCCCGCGCTGGAAATCGGCGCCCGCGCATTAGAGGACACCGCATGGGCCACCGCCACCCGTGCGCGGCTGGTTGACGACGCGGCGCAACTGGATGCGCTGATGGCACCGCATGGCACGCTGGTCGGCGGCACGCCCCTGTTCCGGCTGTATGATGTGGGTGACGCCGCCGCATTTCAGGACCGTCTGGCACAGCACCATATCTGGTCGCGCATCTTTCCCTATTCCAAACGCTGGGTCCGGCTGGGGCTACCGGCACCCGACGGGTGGGACCGCGTCAGGGCGGCGCTGGCATGACGCTGGTCCTGGCAATGCTGCTGGATGCCTGGCTGGGCGAACCCAAGTGGCTGTGGTCGCGCCTGCCCCACCCCGCCGTGCTGATGGGCCGCGCCGTGGGCTGGTGCGATGCGCGCTATAACAGGGGCGACAACCGCCGGATCAAAGGCATGGCCGCAATGGCCGCGCTGGTGCTGGCCGCATGGGGGCTGGGCACGATCCTGACCGCATTTGGCCCGCTTGTCGAAACCCTCTGCGCCGCAATCCTGCTGGCGCAACGCTCGCTGGTTCAACATGTCAGCGCTGTCGCCACGGGGCTGCGCGCAGGCCTGCCACAGGGCCGTGCCGCCGTATCCATGATCGTATCCCGCGACACCGCCGAAATGGATGCAAATGCCGTGGCCCGCGCTGCCATTGAATCCGGCGCTGAAAACCTGTCAGACGGGGTGATCGCACCCGTGTTCTGGTTCATGATTGCGGGCCTGCCCGGATTGATCGCCTATAAAATCACCAATACCGCCGACAGCATGATCGGTTACCGCACCCCACGCTACGCGCAATTCGGCTGGGCCGCCGCACGGCTGGACGATCTGTTGAACCTGATCCCCGCAAGGGCAACCGCCCTGTTGATCGCCCTGACCTATGGCCTATCCGACTGGCGCGGCATCAGGGCCGACGCATTGCAACACAAATCCCCCAACGCGGGCTGGCCGGAATCAGCCATGGCCCGCGCCCTGACCATCGCGCTGGCAGGGCCACGCGCCTATGATGGCGAAATGCGCGATTTCCCATGGGTGAACGCCGCTGGCCGCAAACCGATCGGCCCGCCCGACATAGATGCCGCCACCCGCGCACTTTGGCGGGCATGGGGCGCGGTGCTTGCGCTTGCTATCCTACTGGCAATCATGTGATTTGCCCTTTTGAATGCCCCTGATACCCTGCCCACAGCCATTGTTAGAAAGCCATGTTATGCGCCTGCTTGCCCTTATTGCCGCCCTGTCCCTGACCAGCCCCGCCTTTGCCCAATGCGGTGGATCATTCAACACTTTCGTCCAGGGGCTAAAATCAGAGGCCGCACAAAAGGGCCACGCCCCCGCCGCCATTGACCGCTTTTTCGCCAATGCCCGCCAGGATCCCAAGGTTCTGGCCGCCGACCGCAAACAAGGCGTGTTCCAGATGGATTTCACCAGCTTTGCGCGGCGGCTGATTTCCAACGACCGGATCAACCGCGGCGTCTCCAACGGCAAAAAATACAACAGCGTGTTTTCGCGGATCGAACAGCAATACGGGATTCCCCGCGGCGTGCTGCTGGCGTTTTGGGCGTTCGAAACCGATTACGGCGCGTTTCAGGGCGATTTCAACACCCTGAACGCGCTGGTCACCCTGTCATACGATTGCCGCCGCCCCGAGCTGTTCCGCCCGCAAATTTTTGCCGCGCTGGAACTGTTCGAACATGGCGATTTTGACCCGGACACCACAACCGGCGCATGGGCAGGCGAAATCGGCATGGTGCAAATGCTGCCCCGCGACATTCTGGAAAACGGGGTGGACGGCGACGGCGACGGCCATGTCAGCCTGAAAACCTCGGCCTCTGATGCGCTGATGTCCGGTGCGAAAATGCTGTCCGCCCTAGGCTGGACCGCAGGGCAACCATTCCTGCAAGAGGTCGCAGTGCCCGCGCAAATGGATTGGTCCCTATCGGGGACCGATACCAAAATCCCCGCCGCACAATGGGCGCAAATGGGGGTGCAGCCACGTCACGGGCAAATCGCGGGCGCGCTGCCTGCATCACTGTTGCTGCCGCAGGGGCGCAAGGGGCCTGCCTTCCTCGCCTATCCCAATTTTGATGTCTATTTTGAATGGAACCAAAGCTTCACCTATGTGCTGACCGCCGGATATTTCGCCAACCGCCTGATGGGCGCGCCGGTGTTCAACGCAGGCCAACCCGACACCGGATTGTCGGGCGCAACCATGAAACAACTGCAACGCAAGCTGGCGCAACGCGGCCATGACGTGGGCAAGATTGATGGCATTCTGGGGTCCGGCACCCGTGCCGCCGTGCAGGCCGAACAAAAACGGCTGGGAATGCCCGCCGATGCATGGCCAACACAGGCACTGCTCAATCGCCTTTAGGCAGAATTGCGCCGACAGTCCGGGGCCGCCATAGCGCACCCCGGACCCTTTTCAACCACCGTTTTCCTGTTATTTTCTGGAAAATTGCGGAACGATACCGCGACCTATCCGTTGATCCCCCATGAAAGCGCAACGTCCTGAAAACGACCTGCGCACAACCACTGGAGGAACAAAATGAAACGCATTCTAACCACAACCGCCATCATCCTGACCGCAGCCGCCCCCGCATTCGCCGAAAGCCACGCCGCAAAGGCCGATGCGGACATGAAGGCGGAAACCGAAATGAAATCGCCGATGCACGGCGCTACCTTTGCGGACCAATCCACGATGGGCATGGCCCCGTCCCTGCTGGCATCCGACCTGATCGGCAAACGCATCTATACCATCGAAACCGAAATCGATGTGACCGCATCCATGGCCGAAGCAGACACCGACTGGAACGACATCGGCGAAGTCAAAGACGTGGTGATGTCGCCCGATGGTAAGGCACAATCAGTGCTGCTGGACATCGGCGGGTTCCTTGGTCTGGGTGAACACACGGTCGCTGTGAACCTGAACAAACTGAACCTTGTCGCGGACTCCGACGATGCGGGCGACTACTTCGTGGTGGTCAACGCAACCAAGGAACAACTGGAGGCAGCGCCCGAATTCGACATGGACAAAGTCGGCGCATGGACCGCGTCCAACTAACCCCGTGACACGCCACGCGGCGTAGATCACACAGCAACCCGCAGCGTTCACGCGCTGCGGGTTTTGTTGTGGGATACGGGACGGCGGGCGGGGCGATGCGCTTGCGCGAGCGGCGGTCGTCAGGCCACCAGCATTTCGGCCTTTTTCAGATCGACAGATACCAATTGCGACACGCCCTGTTCCTGCATCGTCACGCCGAACAAACGGTCCATCCGCGCCATGGTCACCGCGTGGTGGGTGATGATCAGGAACCGCGTGTCGGTGCGACGGCACATCTCGTCCAGCATGTCACAGAACCGTGTCACATTGGCATCATCCAGCGGCGCGTCGACCTCGTCCAACACACAAATCGGCGCGGGGTTGGCCAGAAATACCGCAAAAATCAACGCCAGCGCGGTCAGGGTCTGCTCACCACCTGATAGCAACGACAGCGTTGACAGCTTCTTGCCCGGCGGCTGGCACATGATTTCCAGTCCGGCCTCTAGCGGGTCATCGGATTCGACCATAACCAATGACGCCTCGCCGCCATTGAACAGATGGGTGAACAACATGGAAAAGTTGCTGTTGACCTGCTCGAATGCCGTCAACAGGCGCTCGCGGCCTTCCTTGTTCAGGCTGGCGATACCCGCCCGCAATGTCTTGATCGCCTCCTCCAGATCAGTCTTTTCCGCCTGCAAGGTATCATGTTCTTCCTGCACTTCGCGGGCATCTTCTTCGGCGCGCAGGTTGACCGCACCCAATGCATCACGCTGACGTTTCAGCCGGTTCACATCGGCCTCTATCTGGTCCGATGCGGGCATGTCGTCGGGGATGGTGTCCAATGTTTCCAACAGCTTGTCGGGGGTGGTTTCCATTTCTTCGCTGATACGGGTGGCGGCATATCTGACGGTTTCGCGGGCGGCATCGGCGCGGGCCTCGGCGCGGGCGCGGGCCTCGCGGGCCTCCCCTGCCAGCCGCTCCGCCTCGCGTTCGGCCAATGTGACCTCGCGGAGCAAGGTTTCGGCCTCGGCCAGCCTGTCCGCAGCCTCGGCGCGGCGCTCGGCGGCGGTTTCCATTGCCTCGCTCAACTCTTCGCGCTTGGCGGCGATGTCTTCGGGCACGGCACTGGCCGCGTTCAATTCCGCCTCGCTGTCGCTTTTGCGTTTTTCCAGTTCGGCAACACGGGTGGTCGCTGTGTCCAAACGGTGCTTCCAGCCGCTCAGCTCTTTCATCACCTCCTGCGTGCGCCGCGTGCGGGCCTCGCCTTCGCGGCGCAATTCATCATGCGAGGACCGGCGCGACATCATCGTGATCCGCGCCGCCTCGACCGTCATTTTGATCTCTTCGACACCGGCACGGGCATCACCCAGATCACCCAGCCCGTCCAGCCCGCGCTCGGCCTCCAGCATCTGCTGACGCGCCGCCATCGCCTCTTCTTCGTGGCGGGTGACGGCAAGGCCCAGACTTTCCAGACGCGACTGCGCCAGATTGCGGTCTGCCTCGGCGCGTGACAGGGCGCGGTTGGCATCGGCCACGGCGCGATCCGCAGCGCGGCGTGCCTCGCGGGCGGCCTGATCGGCGCGGGTCAGTTCAGCCAGTTGCAGGGTCAATGCCTCATGCGCCTGACGCGCGGCATCGGCGCGGCTGCCCGCATGTTCCGATTGCTGCTTCAACTCTTCCAGACGGTTCATTTGCTGCAATCGCAGCGCCGCAGCCGAGGGCGCATCCTCGGCCCATGCCCGGTATCCGTCCCACCGCCACAGGTCACCCTCCAGCGACACAAGCCGCTGACCGGGCTGCAATAGCGCCTGCAAACGCGGGCCATCCTCGGGGTCCACCAACCCGATTTGCCCCATCCGGCGCACCAGAACATCGGGCACCGACACATGCGCCGACAGCGCAGTCACCCCTGCGGGCAAGGGCTGCGCCGCATCATAATCGGCCAGAACGGTCCAGCCCGACGGGCCGTCTGCATCCACCTCTGGCGCGCGCAGGTCATCGGCCAATGCCGCGCCCAGTGCCTTTTCAAAGCCCTGCTCCACCTGAAGCCGGTCCATGATCTGCCCCCCCTCGGCGGTGTCACGCTGCACCAGCCGTGCCAGTGCAGTGACCTCGGCGCGCAGGGCGTTCAACTCGCCCTCCGCTTCGGAGCGTTCGGCCCGCACATCGGCCTCGCGCGATTGGGTATCAGCGCGGGCAGCTTCGGCCTCATTCAAGGCCTCATCGGCGGCAGCGGCGGCCTCCACCGCCTCGGATTCGGCTGCGCCAGCCAACTCGAAATCGGCATCCGCCTTGGCCAGTGCCGCCTCGCTGTCGCGCACGGCGGCGCGGGCTTTTTCGGCCTCTGCATCGGAACGCGCTTGCGTTTTGCGGCTGTCCTCGACCAGACGTTGCGCAGATTGATGCCGCGCCGCCAGACGGGCCACATCCTCGGTCAATTCGGCCAGCATCGCCTCGCGGTCCTGCAATACGCTGGCGGATTCGCGGGCAATTTCAGCGGCTTCTTCCAACTTGTCGGCATGGCCTTCGCCCGCTTTTGCCAGTTCGGCTTGCTCCCACTCCAGCCGCGCAATGGTTTCGCCCGCGTCACGGTTCAACCCCGCCTCGCGTTCCATATCCCGCACCAGCTGGTCAATCCGCCCCTTCAGGGTTTCGATCCGCGCCAGCGCCTGTTCTTCTTGGTCGTTCAGCGTATCGCGCTGCACGCTCAACCGTTGCAACACCGCCGCGGCAATCGCCTCTTCCTCGCGCAGCGAAGGCAAACCGTCCTCGGCCAACACCCGCGCCGCAGCGGCTTCACGGGCGGCGGCTTCGGCCTGAGCCGCACTGGTGGTGCGTTCGCGCAATATGCCCTCGGCCTCCAGCCGCGCCTCATCGGCATCGCGCCAACGCCGATACAGCAACATCCCCTCGGACCGGCGCAAATCATCCCCGATGGCGCGATAGCGAGCCGCCTGCCGCGCCTGCCGCTCCAGTTGCGCCAGTTGCGCGGCCAGCTGCTCTAGCACATCATCGACGCGGGTCAGGTTCTGCTCTGCCCCGTTCAGCTTCAGCTCCGCCTCGTGGCGGCGTTTATACAGGCCCGAAATCCCTGCCGCTTCTTCCAGAATGCGGCGGCGGTTTTTCGGCTTGGCGTTGATCAGTTCCGAAATCTGCCCCTGGCGCACCAGCGCGGGCGATGTCGCCCCGGTCGAGGCATCGGCGAACAACATCTGCACATCGCGGGCGCGGGCCTCTTTGGTGTTCACCTTATAGGCAGACCCGATATCGCGGGTGATGCGGCGGGTGATTTCCAACTGGTCCTCGTCGTTGAATCCCGCAGGGGCCAGCCGTTCGGAATTGTCGATCACCAGCCCGACCTCGGCAAAATTGCGTGCGGGTCGGGATGATGCCCCGGCAAAGATCACATCCTCCATGCCGCCACCGCGCATCGCCTTGGCGCGGGTTTCCCCCATGACCCAGCGCAGCCCCTCCAGCAGGTTGGATTTGCCACAACCATTCGGGCCAACCACCCCCGTCAGCCCGTCCTGAATCAACAGCTCCGTCGGGTCGACGAAGCTTTTGAAACCGGTCAATCGTAGCTTTGAGAACTGCAAGGGCGGGCCTGTGAAACTGGTGAAAATCTAGGCTATAAGGTGCCAATGGCACAGGCGCAGAGTCAATCCGGTTTTAACCGCATATGGGCGCGATACAGGGGTTATCCACAAGATATTGCGGGTTTCGGCGGATTTGCGCAGATTTTTCCACCCGATTGCCCCCTTGACCATCCCCATGGTTCGGCGTCACATCCCACCCAGAATATTGATGAAAGCCGCCCCATGCCGATTACCGTCATCCAAACCGACCCACGCGACCCGCAGGCCACGGCCTTGCTGCATGCCTCTCATGCGTTGATGCAGGAATTGTTCAACCCCGAGGAAAACCATTTCCTGTCGATTGACCAACTATGCACGCCCGATATCACCTTTCTGGCGGCATCGGATGGCACGCAATTGCTGGGCACCGGCGCATTGGCCAATCGCGGTGATTATGGAGAGGTGAAATCCATGTTCACCGCTCCACAGGCACGCGGCAAAGGCGTGGCCGATGCGATCCTTTCGGCGCTGATCGAAACCGCCCGTGCACAATCCCTGCCATGGTTGCGGCTGGAAACAGGCGACAGCCTGCACGCCGCGCACCGGCTATATGCCCGCCACGGGTTCACAACCTGCACGGCATTCGGGGATTACGTCACAATGCCCACATCGGTTTTCATGGAAAAGCGCCTGTAACAACTCAGCAATCCAGCTTGCCCAAAATCACCGCCTGATCGCCGCGGATTTCGCTGACTCGACAGCCGGTGACCTGTTCCATCGCCAATTCGGCACGCCGCGCAATCGGTCCCATACGCGGGGCGTATTGCGAATTTGTGCGGATAGCCTCGGCCAGATCGCCCTTGCGGCGCACGTCGAATGTGGACCCTTCGACGGTGACGGTGCTGGCCGGAATACCACGAAAATACGGTGTCGGGCCATCGCAGGCGGCCAGCATCAAGGCGGTGATGATCATGACATATCTCATTGCCCCACCCTGCGGCATTCATGGTTAACAAATTCTGAACTCCCCTGCGACAACGCGACAGATTTCACATTCCATTATTAGAATATAATATATGGCCAGACCAATTGATGGAGTCCGCCATGACCAACCAAACCAGACCCGCCGACAGTTACTCACCGCTCTATTTCCTCGCCTCGCTTGGCGCAGGGGGGCTAACCGTGACGTTTTTTATGTATCTGATGTTCTGGGTGCCGCATCCAGGTCGCCCCGTGCCCATTTTCGGCGATGTGCTGACGCGCTTCAACAATGGTGCACTGCCCATGCAGATCGCCATCGTCGCAGCAGTCACCGGCATCGCCGGGTTTGCCTTTCTGAATGTGAAAACCCTGCTCTGGAACCTTGCGGCCCTGTCACGGTTCAAACAAACCACTGACTATCAAACCCTGCGCAATTCCAATGGGGAAACCACGCTGCTGGCCGCTCCGCTGGCCATGGCAATGACAGTGAACGCCATGTTCATCGTCGGGTTGGTGTTCGTGCCGGGCCTGTGGAGCATCGTCGAATACCTGTTCCCCGCCGCCATGGTCGCCTTTCTTGCCATCGGCATCTGGGCCTTGCGCCTGATCGGTGATTTTCTGGGCCGCGTTCTGACACAGGGCGGGGTGTTCGACGTCACCGCCCATAACTCCTTTGCGCAGCTTTTGCCCGCCTTTGCACTTGCCATGACCGGTGTCGGCCTTGCTGCCCCCGCCGCAATGAGCAACACCCCCCTGACCGTTGGCATCGCCATGACGCTGTCCACCTTCTTTGGCATCGCATCGGTGATCTATACCGTGGTCGCGGCCATCACCGCGTTCAATTCGATGCTGCACCACGGCACCGCACGCGAAGCAGGCCCGACCCTGATGGTCGTCGTGCCGATCATGACCGTGCTGGGCATCCTGTTCCTGCGGCAGGACCATGCCCTGCACGCCACCTACGGGGTCCATGGCAGTGCGGGCGAAACCATGGTGTTTCTGGCCCGCCTGCTGACCGTGCAAATCGTGTTCCTGATGCTGGGGATGCTGGTGCTGCGCCGTCAGGGGTATTTCAACGACTTCGTTCTGGGGCCGAAAACCTCTCCCGGTTCCTATGCACTGGTCTGCCCCGGCGTGGCCCTGTCGGTTATGTTGCAATTCTTCATCAACAGCGGGCTGGCCAAGGCCGGCGTGATCGAAAAATTCTCACCTGCCTATTGGGGGCTGACAGCCATTGCAATTGCCGCACAGCTTCTGATGGTCTGGCTGGTCCTGCGCCTGAACAAACAACATTTCGCCCGCAGGCCCACCGCACAGCCTGTTCCCGCAGAATAACCCCGTAACACATCCACTCTAACCCGACAAAAGGGCGCGCCACCGACGCGCCCTTTTGCGATCGCAGCCATGGCTTGCCCGCCCCTGCCCGTGGTCATATGATCTGACCAAATTCCAAAGTTAAGGCCCAAAATGCCCTTTCGCTCTGTCCACCCTGAAAAACTGTCCACCGCTGTGTCACGCCAGATCGAAATGCTGATCCTGCGCGGCATCCTGCGCCCGGGCGAACGCCTGCCATCAGAACGCGACCTTGCCGAACGGCTGGACGTATCGCGCCCCAGCCTGCGCGAAGCCGTGGCCGATCTGTCGGAAAAGGGGCTGCTGACCAGCCGCGCAGGCGCAGGGATCTACGTGGCCGATGTGCTTGGCTCGGCCTTCGCACCCGCGCTGGTCAAACTGTTTTCCGAACATGACGAGGCCGTGTTCGACTACCTTGCCTTTCGCCGCGATATGGAAGGTCTGGCGGCAGACCGTGCCGCGCGGCTGGGATCAGACACAGACCTTGCCGTGATCAATGAAATTTTCGCCAAAATGGAAGCCGCCCACGCCAAACGCGACCCCGCAGACGAGGCGCGCCTGGACGCCGATTTCCACCTGTCGATCATCGAGGCCAGCCATAACGTCATCATGCTCCATATGATGCGATCCATGTATGACCTGCTGCGCGAAGGCGTGTTCTACAATCGTCAGGTCATGTTCAAACAACGCACCAACCGCGCCCAACTTCTGGACCAACACCGCGCCATCAACGACGCACTACAAGAGCGCGACGCCGCCGCCGCCCGCAACGCAGTGGAAACGCATCTCGATTACGTCGCAAACGCCCTGACCGATCAACAGCGCGCCGACCGGAACGAAGACGTGGCCCGCCAACGGCTTGAACACGAAAAATCCCGTTGAAACGCCCACCACATCCGGCTTTTTCTTGGCAAAAATACTCACGGCGCGACCCAAACCGGGGAACGCAACACCAGTTACGAAAAAGCCCGAGAGCCAAACAGGCGCCTCGGGCTTCTTTCTGTCAGTTAAACCAGCCTTAGTGCAGCTTGGCTTCAACCTCTGCAATCGCATCAGTGATCAGCTTGTTGCCGTCCGCTGCGGTCATCTGCTTGGCGATCACTTCGCGTGCGGCAGCGATAGCCACGGTCGCAGCGGTGTCACGCACTTCACGCACGGCAGATGCTTCGGCCGATGCGATCTGGTCTTCGGCGGCTTGCAAACGGCGGGCAATGGAAACCTTCAGGTCTTCCTTGGCCTGCTCGGCGGCAGCGGCGGCATCTTCCTTGGCATGGGCCACGATGCGATCCGCCTGTTCCTGCACTTCCTTCTGCTTGCGCTCGTAGGATGCCAACAGGGCCTGCGCGTCGTCACGCAATGCACGGGCTTCGTCCAGCTCGGATTTGATCCCGGCGGAACGCTCGTCCAGCATCTTGTTGATCATGCCCGGCACTTTAAACTTGAACAGGACCGCGATGAACAGAATGAACGCCAGCAACACGATAAAGTTGGTGTTGTGCAGCGACAGGAACGGACCACTGGCCGCCAGTGCGGGCGATGCGGCTGTCAGGGCAATAAGCGTTGCAATATAGCGCATGATATTACCCTTTCATCCGTGCATCGACAGCCGCGTCAACGGCTTTGGCATCTGCGGTGCCACCCAATGCGGCAACAACGGCCTTGGCGGTGTCACTGGCCACATCCTTGACGGATGCCATGGCATTCGCGCGGATATCGGCGATGACTTTTTCGCCCTCGGCGGTTTTGGCCGCGATTTGTGTGTCGGCGTCGGCGATGGCCTTGTCCAGTTCAACCTGAATTTCGGCGCGCGCGGCGGCGGCGATATTGTTTGCCTCGGACCGGGCATCTGCAAGGGCTTTGTCATAGGCCTGTTCAGCCTCGACTGCCTTTGCCTTCAGCTCTTCGGCCGCGGCGATGTCATTGGTGATTGTCCCCTGACGCTCGGCCAGAACCGCGCCAATGCGCGGCAGCGCGATGCGCGACAGGACGAAATAGATCACGACCAGCGTGATCATCAGCCAGAAAATCTGGTTGCCCCAGGTCGAGAAATCGAGCTGCGGCATACCCGGTGCAGATGCAGCTGCATCAGCGCCATGTGCGGCCCCTTGGGCGGCGTCGTGCGTTTCAGTCGCCATATCGTCCTCCTGGGAACTTTCCGTTGTATTACGGGTGGACCAGCATCACCGGCCCACCCGCACGTAAGGATGGTTCGTCAGGTCTTAGACAGCGAACATCAGCAGCAGCGCGACGAGGAACGAGAAGATCCCCAGGGCTTCTGCGAATGCGATGCCGATGAACAGTGTCGCGGTTTGCGACGCGGCGGCGGAGGGGTTGCGCAATGCGCCGGCCAGGTAGTTGCCTGCGACGTTGCCCACACCGATTGCGGCTGCGCCGGAACCGATTGCTGCGAGACCTGCGCCGATATGTGCCAGTTGCAGTTGACCTTCCATGAGTGTATCTCCTTACGTTGGAAGTTGAAAATAGGGTTGTTCGGGTTGTGACCTGTTGCTGCGCCGTTTAGTGCGACGGGTGCAGCGCGTCCTTTAGGTAAACGCAGGTCAGGATTGTGAAAACATAGGCCTGAATAAAGGCCACAAGGACCTCCAGACCATACATCGCAGTGATGGCAACGACCGATACGGGGCTGACCACGGCGATGGCGGCAAAGCCCGCGAACACCTTGATCACCGCGTGACCTGCCATGACGTTACCGGCCAGACGAATAGAGTGGCTGACGGGACGCACAAAGTAGGAAATCAATTCGATGATTGCCAGAATGGGGCGCAGGGCCAAAGGCGCCGAAGACACCCAGAACAGCCCAAGGAACGCCGCGCCATTCTTGACGAAACCGACGATGGTCACAGTCAGGAACACCAGCATGGCCAGAACCACGGTCACGGCGAAATGCGATGTGGTGGTGAACGACATCGGCAACAGGCCAAGGAAGTTGGCCATAACGATGAACATGAACAGGGTCATCACATAGGGAAAGAACACCAGCGCATCCTTGCCGGCCACATCTTCGACCATTTTATGCACGAAACCATAGGCCAGTTCGGCAATGGATTGTTTGCGCGACGGCACGATGGCACGGCGTGCGCTGCCCCAGACCATCAGCAGGACCACAGCCACAACAGCAAGCGCCATCCAAAGTGTCGCGTTGGTGATGGTGAACAAGCCGATCGGCTGGTCGGGATTGCCGAACAGTGGCTTGATGATGAATTGATCCATCGGGTGGAAAACCAGACCGCCCTCTTCGGCACCGTGCGCTTCAGTCGCCATAATGACCTCTCATCTTTTGTTCTGCCGCGGGCCGTTCAGGACCCGGAATTTTTGCTGGCCTCGTCGGCCTCGTGTTTTTCCTGAATTTCGCGGGCCGAGCGCATCATGGTTTTGATGCCAGCCGCCAATCCAAGCATGGTGAATATGACAAGGAAAATCGGGATGGTCCCAAGCAGGAGGTCCAACCCGTATCCGATGCCAAATCCGATCCCGAGACCGGCCACCAGTTCTATTACCATGCGCCACGCCTGATTGGCCTGGCTGTAGTGTTCGTCTGCGCGGGCTTTGGGCCCCTGCGCCGCTTTCGCCTGCGCGATCCGGGCCTCAAGCTCGGCCAGTTGCCGTTCTTTTTCCGCCTCGGACATGGGTTCTTTTCCCGCGTGTTTGCTTAGCGCCTTGCTAAGCGGGGGTGGGGAATGAGTCAAGCGGGCATAAGCAGGCGCTGCATTTCATTTAAGGCGCTGATTTTTATTAGTATTTTTTCCAAGAAAAAGTCATGACGCAGCACCTATTACCGTCTGTTGGCGCTAACCGCATGGCGTTTTGATATTCAACCGATCAGTTGACGATTGGATATGGGGCGGCGTATGGGCTGTTTATGGCACAGTCATTGGACACAGTTTTTGCGGCATTGGCCGACCCGACGCGGCGCGCGATCCTGTCGATGCTGTTAGAGGACGACATGGCCGTGACCGATGTGGCAGAGCCCTTTGCGATGTCATTGGCCGCGATTTCCAAACATCTGTCTATTCTGGCGGGTGCCGGTTTGATTTCGCAGGAAAAGCGCGGGCGGGTAAAGTGGTGCAAGCTGGAACCCGACGCGCTGCGCGATGCCTCCATATGGATGCAGGGGTTTGGCCAGTTCGAACCTGTGCATCTGGATGCCTTCGAGCGGTTTCTGGCGATTGAATTGCGCGATGCGCCTGATGGCGGCGCACAGGAGGAGTAGTTACTCCTGTTTCAGTAGCAACCACAGCGCGATGATGGTCAGCGCCACGCCAGCCAGTGTCAGCAGCGGCGGCACCCCGTGGCCCAGTGCGATTTCCCACAGGATCACCCATGACGGTGTCAGATATGTATAGGCCATCACCTTGGCCGATGGCAGGCGCAGCGTGGCGAATTGCATCAGCACGAATGTAATGGCGCTGGCGCAGACCGCGACATAGCCGATGGTGATCCAGACGATTGCGGGCAGGTTGATCCAGTCGGTTTGCAGGATGTCGGACCAGCCCCAGGCCGTGATCACGATGCAGCCCGCGACCAGCATTCCGAATGTGAACACGATGGGTGGCTCGCCCCGGTTCAGCAGCCGCACCATGGGGGTATAGGCCGCATGGGCGATGCATCCGATAAAATACACTGCCTCGCCTCGCCCGATCTGGAATTGCAGCAGTGCGTTCAGGTCGGCGCGAAATATGACCCAGACCGCGCCTGCGCCCCCGATGGCCAGTGCCAGCGCCATGCGGCGCGTCATGATCTGGCGCAGCATCAGGTATCCGAACCCCGCGGCCATCAGCGGCACCAGCGTAAACACCGCAGCGGCAGACACGGGTGCGGCGGTTTTCAACCCTTCGAACATCAGCACGAAATAGCTGGCGAACACCCCGCCCAGCAGCAGGTATCGCCATGGCGCGCGCGCAGCGGATCGGGGCAATCCTGTGGTGGCCAGCGCCACCGCCCCCACCAGCGCCGCCGCAATGGCGAACCGCACCGCGTTCAGCGCCGTGGGTGCGATATGATTGGCCGCCATCACGCCCAGCGAAAACGACCCTGCCACCAGCCCCGAAAACGCCAACATCGCCAAATGGCCCTGCGCGGCGGGGGACAGTGCCCTCATACCTGGGTCCAGCTGGTTGCGACACCTTTCAGGTGGCCAAGGAAGGCCTGCACCTTGGATGTGCGGTGCAAATCGACATGGGTGACCAGCCACAGCTCTGCCTCCCACTCCGGATCAGGCGGGCATACCTCGAGCAGGTCAGGGTAATCCGCGGCCATCCACAGTGGCAAAAACCCGATTCCCATGCCCTGTATCAGCGCCAGATGGGTTGACCGTAAATCGGTTGCCCGCATGATGATGCGTTCGGGCGGCACCGTATTCCACAGCCAGTTATAGAACGGCGCGCGGGTGTCACCTTCGTCGCTGCCGATGAACCAGTGTTGCGGGTAATCGGCGGGGCTGTCGGGCATGCCATAGCGTTCGGCATAGGCGCGGCTGCAATACAGCCCTGTGCGCTGGCGGAAAAACGGCTGCACCACGTTGTCGGGTTCCTGCGGCGCATTGCCTGCGCGCACGGCGACATGGGCCTCGCCATACTCCAGCCGGAAAATACGTTCGCCTGTCAGATAGCGCAGGATCACTTCGGGGTGGTTCTGACGGAATGAATCCATCGCGGGCACCATCAGCGCCGCCAGCCCCCCGATCGAGGTCACGACCAATTCGCCCGACACAGCATCACCCGCGCCCTTGATCCTGCTTTGCAACTGCGCGAACTGGTCATCGGTGGCCTGTGCCACGCGCAGCAGATCCTGCCCCGCCTCGGTCGCGGTGTAACCGCGTGCGTGACGTTGAAACAGCTTGACCCCCAGATGGGTTTCCAGCGCATCAACATGGCGGATCACAGTGGCGTGGTGAACGCCCAGCACCTCGGCTGCGCCGCTGACCGTGCCCATGCGGGCAACCTGAAACGCGGTGCGCACCTCATCCCAATTTTCCATTGCTACCTCGTTATAAATCAACCCGACCGAATGTGCGCATGTAAACCGTTGCGCGGTGCAACCCCGCCAAGGGTTCGCATCTGCCCTAAGTAACGTCTAATCCCCCCGCATCAAGTGCGCAAATCCCACAGCCTTACCTGCTGCGCATTCGCGTCACTTTTTCACTTGCGGCAGCGCAGCGAACTGGTTACTCCGGTTGTATGAAGGTAACGCGCTACACGCATGAACAGTTGATCGTGGATGACACCCCATGGGCTGTCAGCCTGTTGTTTGTATCCGGCGCCGTGGTGTTCACAGGGGGCGCGCTCTTTGTCATGCAAAGCGGCCACCCATGGGGTTTTCTGCTGATGCTGGGCAGTTTCGCCTGCCTGTTCATGCTGTATCTGTTCCTGCGGCGCACCCAATTGGTGCTGCACCGCAACGAGGGCTGGGCCGCCCTGCGCAAGAAAAGCCTGACCACCCGCGAGGAAACACGGTTTCCGCTGGCGCAGGTATTGCGGGCCGAGGTCGAAACCCACCACGCCAAAGGCCCGACATGGCGCACCGTGATCGTAACCGAAAACGGCGGCGCACGTAAACGCCTGCCCCTGACCCTGTATTTTTCCAATTCCACCAGCCATGACCGCATCGCACATCTGATCAACGAATGGCTGGCGGGGCGCATGGCCACAGGCACAGCGGTTTAACCCTTGCGGGGTTGACTCTGACCGCGCTGCGCCCTATTCCCCGCGCCATATCCCGAAAGTTTCATGCTTTTGGGTCCCATCGGCCCATGCCGGGGATCGCCACCAGTCAGCGCGTTGCGCCCACTGGTGCGCTTGTGCTTTGCACTTGCGTTATATGCGGCCCCGCCTTGCGGCTACAGCGCCGCCTTCCCATCTGGTAAGGCACCATTTGAATCCGGCAGGAGGCCGAAGGCATGTTTGAAAATCTATCCGACCGCCTTTCTGGCGTTTTTGACCGGCTGACAAAACAGGGTGCGCTGTCCGACGAGGATGTGAAAACCGCCCTGCGCGAGGTCCGCGTGGCCCTGCTCGAGGCAGACGTTTCCCTGCCCGTGGCGCGCGATTTCGTCAAAACCGTGCAGGATAAGGCGACGGGGCAAGCCGTCACCAAATCCATCACCCCCGGCCAGCAGGTTGTGAAAATCGTCCATGACGCGCTGATCGACGTGTTGCGCGGCGACGATGACCCCGGCGCGCTGAAAATCGACAATCCGCCCGCGCCGATCCTGATGGTCGGTTTGCAGGGGTCGGGTAAAACCACCACCACCGCCAAACTGGCCAAACGGTTGAAAGACCGCGAAGGCAAGCGCGTGCTGATGGCCTCGCTTGACGTGAACCGCCCTGCGGCGATGGAACAGCTGGCCATTCTGGGCACGCAAATCGGGGTGGATACCCTGCCCATCGTCAAGGGCGAAGACCCCGTCGCCATCGCCAAACGCGCCAAAACGCAGGCCAACCTTGGCGGGTATGACGTTTACATGCTGGATACTGCGGGCCGTTTGCATATTGATGCCGAACTGATCGCACAGGCCGCTGCCGTGCGCGATGTGGCCCAGCCCCGCGAAACCCTGCTGGTGGTCGATGGGCTGACAGGTCAGGACGCGGTGAACGTGGCCACCGAATTCGACGACAAGATCGGCGTGACCGGCGTGGTCCTGACCCGCATGGACGGTGACGGGCGCGGCGGTGCCGCCCTGTCGATGCGCGCCGTCACCGGCAAACCCATCCGTTTCGTCGGTCTGGGTGAAAAACTCGACGCGATCGAAACCTTTGAACCCGAACGGGTTGCGGGCCGCATTCTGGGCATGGGCGACATCGTCGCGCTGGTCGAAAAGGCGCAGGAAACCCTAGAGGCCGAACAGGCCGAACGCATGATGAAGCGGTTCCAGAAGGGTCAGTTCAATATGAACGACCTGAAAATGCAGCTGGAACAGATGCTGAAAATGGGCGGCATGGAATCGATCATGGGCATGATGCCCGGCATGGGCAAAATGGCGAAACAGGTGCAGGATGCCGGTTTCGACGACAAGGTGCTGAAACGTCAGATCGCGCTGGTGCAATCCATGACCAAACGCGAACGCGCCAACCCTGCCCTGCTACAAGCCAGCCGCAAAAAACGCATCGCCAAGGGGGCAGGGCTGGACGTGTCCGACCTGAACAAGTTGCTGAAAATGCACCGCCAGATGTCGGACATGATGAAGAAAATGGGCAAGATGGGCAAAGGCGGCATGCTGAAACAGGCCATGAAGGGCATGTTCGGCAAAGGTGGCGGGATGCCTGCGGGCATGGACCCGTCGCAAATGGACCCGAAACAACTGGAACAGGCGGCCAAGGCCATGGGCAGCAAATTGCCCGGCGGTCTGGGTGGCATGGGCGGCGGCATGGGGGGCATGGGCCTGCCCGGCGGGCTGTCCGGTTTCGGAAAGAAAAAATAACTGATGTCCGTCACCATCACCATCCCCCGGCTGGAAACCGAACGGTTGATCCTGCGCGCCCCCGGCCCGCAAGATTTTGACGTGTTCGCGGGTTTCTATGCCTCGGATCGTGCGAAATTTGTCGGTGGCCCGCTGGACCGCGAAGGATCATGGCGGATGCTGGCGATGGAAATCGGCCACTGGCATATGGCCGGTTTCGGCCGCTGGATCGTGACACCCAAATCCGGCGACAACGCAGGCGAAACCGCTGGCCTTGTCGGGTTGTTCGCCCCCGAAGGCTGGCCCGAACCCGAAATCGGATGGGATCTGTTCGACGGTCACGAGGGCAAGGGATACGCCACCGAAGCAGCCATTGCCGCCCGCGCCTATGCCTATGACGTGCTGTGCTGGCCCACCGCGATCAGCCTTGTCAAACCCGCCAATGACGGGTCCGCCCGCGTGTGCCAGCGCCTTGGCTGCACCCGCGATGATGATTTCGACCACCCGCGCCACGGCACGGTGCAGGTCTGGCGCCACCCCGCGCCCGACACATTGGTCAACGGCGGAATGGAGGCATATTCCTGATGCCCGTATCCATCCCCGTTCTGGAAACCAAACGCCTGATCCTGCGCGGCCCCGCGCCCGAGGATTACCCGAATTTCAAATCCACCTTCACGTCCTATCGCGCCCGTTTCATGGGCGGGCCGCTGAATGATTACGAAACATGGATGCTGTATGCCGCCGAAATCGGCCACTGGCACATTCGCGGCTATGGCATGTGGATGATCCATGACCGCGTGACCGACAAACCGTTGGGCATGGCCGGTGGCTGGAAACCCGCGAAATGGCCGGAACCCGAACTGGCATGGATCATCTGGCCCGAAACCGCCGGTCAGGGTTACGCACTAGAGGCCACCCACGCCGTGCGCGCCCATCTGTATCGCCAGCATGGCTGGGAAACAGCCGTGTCCTATGTGGACCCGAAAAACCTTGATTCCATCCGCCTTGCCGAACGGCTGGGCGCGAAAAAGGACGGCGCGGCCCGCACGATCGATGGCAACGACATCGTATTTCGCCACCCCGCGCCCACCGCCCTGTTCGGCAGCCAGATCGAACACGGGATCGAAATGGAAATCGCCAATTACGCCGATCCGCTGTTCAAACCCAAGGGGATGCCCATTGACTAACGCCGTGACCAATCCCGTGACCCGCGCCGCCGAAATTCTGGCCGGCCACCGCGACAGCATCGACCGGCTGGACGCGATCCTTGTCTATACCTTGGGCGAGCGGTTCAAACACACGCAGGCCGTGGGCAAGCTCAAGGCCGAACACGACCTGCCCCCGTCGGATCCCAACCGCGAGGCGCAGCAAATTGCCCGTCTGGAACAACTGGCACAAGACGCCGATCTGGACCCCGAATTCGCCAAGAGTTTCCTGCAATTCATCATCCGCGAGGTGATCCAGCATCACCGCAAACATCAGGAATGACCCGGCAGGATTGAACCACCCCGCATCCAGCGGACCCCGATTAACCTAGTAAAAACAGACCTCTCCGGCACAACCCGCCGGAAACGCCATCTAAAGGAGATACTCACCATGGCAATGAAAATCCGTTTGGCCCGTGGCGGCTCGAAAAAACGCCCCTTTTATCGCATTGTTGCGGCTGACAGCCGTATGCCCCGCGATGGCCGTTTCATCGAAAAGCTGGGCACATATAACCCCCTGCTGCCCAAAGACAGCGAAGAGCGCGTGAAAATGGACGTCGAGCGCGTTCAATACTGGATGAGCAAAGGCGCACAGCCCACCGACCGCGTGTCCCGTTTCCTCGAAGCGGCTGGCGTTGTCGAGAAGAAGACCCGCAACAACCCTGAAAAAGCTGTCCCCGGCAAAGCCGCACAAGAGCGCACCGAAGCCAAAGCCGCCAAAGTGGCCGCCGCAGCCGAAGCCGCAGCAGCACCCGCCGAAGAAGCAGCCGCCGAGGAATAATTCCTTATCGGTTGAAAATAAGACCCCCGTCAGCGCAGGCTGGCGGGGGTTTTTGTTTTGCGATGATCTGCGCCATCGCCGTCATGCGGTAAGGTGATGAAACATTGCGAAACCGCACTTTATCCCAAGCAAGCACTTTCAACCCGAGTGAAACACGAACCCTGGAACAATCGCCGCCCCAAGGGGCAGGACAGCGATAGTGCCGCGGCCTTGGGCCTTGATTCCACGCCCCCTGATCGGCCGAAAAATGCACTCAGCCATCCGCGCCCGCCTAGAACGTGGATAACAAAATTTGAAATCTGCGGGCACCTTGCCCCCCGCCCGCATCCATGCTTTGCCTTTTGCCATTCACAAAAGGCCCGCCCATGCTCCCCCGTCTCCTCCTCGCGCCGTTCTTTCGCATCGCCCGTTTGGGCGTTTTTGTCATGCTGGCCTTTGCGGCGGGGCTGCTGGTCGAACGCAACCGGCAGGCAGATGCTTGCGAGGCGGCAAGCGGCGCAATACAAGGTGGGCTGTGCATCGGCGCAAAGGGAACAGAACAATGACCGATATGATCTGCGTAGGTGTGATTTCAGGCGCCTTTGGTGTCAGCGGCGAGGCGCGCATCAAAAGTTTCACCGCCGATCCCGCCGCGATCGAGGAATACTCCCCCCTGCACACAAGCGACGGGCGCGAAATCACTGTGCGCATCGTGCGCCAGCTGAAAAACGGCATGGCGGCGCGGCTGTCGGATGTGCGCAGCAAGGAAGACGCCGATGCCCTGAACGGCACGCAATTGTTTGTGGCGCGGGATCGTTTGCCCTCGCTTCCTGACGATGAATATTACCACACCGACCTGATCGGGCTAGAGGTATGCGACACCGGCGGCAATACCCTTGGCCATGTCAAATCGGTGATGAACAATGGCGCGGGCGATCTGTTGGAAATCCACGGGCCAGAGTTAAAGGCAACCGTGTTGATCCCCTTTACCATGGCCGTGGTGCCCACCGTTGACCTGACCGCGGGCCGCATCATCGCCGACCCGCCCGAGGGGTTGTTTTAACCCATGCGCATGATCATCCACGCCGGTTTCCACAAAAGCGGAACCACCAGCGTGCAAATGATGCTGCGCAACAATCGCGCCATTGTGGAACAGGAATTCAGCCTGTTCATGCGGGGCCGCATCCGTGCGATTTGTGAATCGGCGCGGGCCTGGTCGATCCGGCGCGAAGCCTTGGAAATGTCGCTGTATCAGTTCGAACTGGCGGATTGGATGACCGGGCTGGACCGTGACGACCCACGCCCGATCCTGATTTCAGCCGAGGATCTGGCAGGCCATATGCCGGGCCGCCACCGTCTGATGCGATATGATGCGACCCCTGTGCTGATGGCAACATTCGCCGATATCGCACAAGAGGTTTTCGCGGGGCTGGTGCTGGATTTCGCATTTTCCACCCGCGATACAGGCGCATGGATGAAATCGGCCCATGCGCAAAATATCCGCGCCACGCGATCGGTTGAAACCCCCGATGAATTTGCCGCACGCATGGGCGCGACCACCGATCTGACCGCCGATGCGCTGGCCGTGCGTGATGCCCTGCCCGATGGCGCAAACCTGCACCACTGGCGGCTGGAGGATCACATGAAACGCCCCTTGGGGCCGCTGGATCCGCTGCTGGATCTGGCCGGTGCCAGCGACGGATTGCGCGCCGCGATCACCCCCGAACCGCCCAGCAACAAATCCCTGCCCGCGCACAAACTGGAAGAGTTGCGCCGGCTGAATGCCACCGATACCCCCCGCGTCGAACTGCACGAACTGAAACGCGCCGTGATACAGCGCAACGACGGATGAGCCGCGCGATCCTGATCCACGCGGGGTTTCACAAAACCGGCACATCGACCGTGCAGCGGTTTTTGAAATCCAATCGCGCCGCGCTGAAACCCCATGCGGTTGTGGTGCTAAAGGGCCGGATGGAGGCATTGATCGCCGCCGCGCGCGGCTATTCCACATGGGGCGATCCGATCACGCTGGCCAAATTCGCCACACGCGCCGATGATCTGGTGCAAAGTCTGGCCCATGTGCGCCACCGCACCCTGATCCTGTCGGCCGAGGAACTGTCAGGCCATATGCCAGGGCGCAAGGGCATCCGTGATTACAGCGCCGCCGCCCCCCTGATCGCAGAGCTGGCCGCTGCATTCCACCGCCACCGCAACGCGCCCGACCTGCGCCTGATCTATGGCACCCGCGATCACGATACATGGCTGGCGTCATCCTATTGGGAACACGTCAAATCCTCCTCCCTGACTGCGGATTACAGCGATTACGCCGCCCGTATCACCATCAGTCTGCCCCAAACCGCCCGTGACATCGCCGCGCAAACCAATCTGCCGCTGCTGACCATCCCGCTGGATACCGATCACCCGCTTGGCCCCGTTGGCCCGCTGCTGGACCATGCCCATATCCCAACCGATGGCCTGACACAGGAACCCAAACGCAACACCCGCCCCGCGCCCGACATCCTGCCGCAACTGCTGCATATCAACCGGACAGAACCCGACCGCGCCCGACGCCGCGCGCTGAAACAGGCGCTGCTGCGCGGCAATCCCCTTTCCAGCGGGCCGGAACAGGGCTAAATCACCGCCATGAGTGACACGCCCGACACCCCCGCCGAACCCGTGCAGCCCAGCCGCAGCACCAATCGCAGCCATGGCCGCATTGCCGTGCGCCCGACGCTGAAACCACGCGAATTGATGACCGACCGCCCCGATCTGGCCAAGGCATGGACCGCGCGGGTGATCACCCTGCTGCCGCAGGCCTTTCCGGGTATTCTGGGCGAATCCCTGATCGGCAAGGCGCTGGAAATGGGCAAATGGCAGCTGAAAACCTATGCCCTGCGCGATCACGGCATGGGCAAGCACCGCAATGTCGATGACACGCCCGCAGGCGGCGGCGCGGGCATGGTGATCCGCCCCGATGTCATGGCCGCCGCGCTGGACGAGGCACTGACAGATGCCAAGGGGCTGGGCCGCGTGATTTACCTGTCGCCGCGTGGCCGCAAGCTGGATCAACAGATGGCGCAGGAACTGGCGCTGACCGATGGTGTGACGCTGGTCTGTGGCCGGTTCGAAGGGTTGGACCAACGCGTGATCGACCACTATAATATGATGGAAGTCAGCCTTGGCGATTTCGTAATGACCGGCGGCGAACTGGCCGCGCAGGCGCTGATCGACGCCACCGTGCGCCTGATCCCCGGCGTGCTGGGCAATGACAGCTCGACCGAGGAGGAGAGCTTCTCCGATCACCTGCTGGAACACCCGCAATACACCCGCCCCGCGATCTGGCGCGACCTGCCGATCCCCGAAATCCTGATGTCGGGCCACCACGGCAAAATCGCCGAGTGGCGCAAGGATATGGCGCAAGATATCACACAGGAACGCCGCCCCGACCTATGGGCGGCCTATTGCGCGAAATACGGGATCGAGAGCGACAATCAAACCGACTAGAAACTGACGGTTTCCTGCGGTTTGGGGCATCATTTTACTTGCCCAAATACATCCTTGACCCTATACGCACGCACGTCCGGGGTGGAATCGCCCGTCGGGCCTGTTTTGCATTTCCCATTGCCCGCGCTTTCTTCGGCGCATGGGCGGGACGCGGGGCAGACACAAAGGAAAAGTCGCAACGATCTCTGGCGGGCTGCAACTGCGGGACCCGGAAGAAGACCAAGAGCTCTGGGGGCGCGGAAAACTTTGCGGCATGAACCGCAATCAAAATAGGAGTGTATCAGATGGACCTGATCGCACAAATCGAGGCGGAACAAATTGCCGCCCTCGGGAATACCATTCCCGATTTCAAAGCCGGCGACACCATTCGCGTCGGTTACAAAGTGACCGAAGGCACCCGCACCCGCGTTCAAAACTACGAAGGCGTCTGCATCAGCCGTAAAAACGGCAAGGGCATTGCCGGTTCGTTCACCGTTCGCAAGATTTCCTTTGGCGAAGGCGTGGAGCGTGTGTTCCCCCTGCATTCGACCAATATCGACACGATCGAAGTTGTGCGCCGTGGCCGCGTGCGCCGTTCGAAACTGTATTACCTGCGTGACCGTCGCGGTAAATCCGCACGTATCGCCGAAGTCACCAACTACAAGCCCCTCTCGGGCGATCAAGCGTAAGGAGCCGCGTCATGAAAACGGATATCCATCCCGACTACCACACCATCGACGTGAAAATGACCGACGGCACCGTCCTCAAGATGCGTTCGACATGGGGCAAAGAAGGCGACACCATGACGCTGGACATCGACCCCTCCGTCCACCCCGCGTGGAACGGCGGCACATCGCGCCTGATGGATGCGGGCGGCCGTGTGTCCAAGTTCAAAAACAAATACGCCGGTCTGGGCTTCTAATCCAAACCTTTGGTATTTACGATCACGCAGCGCCGCCCCATGGGGCGGCGTTTGCCGTTTCTGGTTCTTGCCCACTTCTGGTTCTTGCTATGAAACGGCCGCGCGCATACCGTGCCGCCTGATCCAGCGGAACATATTATGACACGCACAGCATACCTGCACATGGGCGCCAACAAGACCGGAAGCTCGGCGATCCAGACATGGATCACGGGCAATGCCGCCCTGCTGCAATCGGCAGGCATCGCCGTGCCGCTGGATTTTCTGGGCAGCACCGGCAATGCACCGCATCTGGCCGCAGCCCTGTGCCTGCCCCCTGCCGAACTGCCCGACGACATTTCCGGTATTTTGCGGGGCTTCGCTGGCTGGCTGCGCCAACAGGATGCGAAACCCGGCAGTGATCTGCTGATTTCAGCGGAACGGTTTTCGGTTCATGCCGCGCAAAACCGGATGCGGCGCTGCGGTGCGTTCCTGCATCGGCGCGGCTATCAACCCTGCGCCATTTTCTATGTCCGCAACCAGATCGACCGGATCAATTCATCTATTGCGCAGCGGCTGAAACGGCTGCGCACACGGATCGACCTAAGCGACCCGATGGCGTCAATCATCCCCGAACGGGATGATTGGGCGCTGTGCCTGTCACGGATCGAAGCCGCAGGGTTTACGCTGCGCGCAGGGGTTTACCCGCCGCAGGGCCAAACACCGCTTCCGGCGCAGTTCATGGCCTTGGCGGGGTTGCTGGACCGGCTGCCCGACGATACCGATTTCAATGTGACGCAGGCCAATCCCTCGCTCGGCGGGCTGGGCATGTTGCTGGCACACGGGGTTGCGGGCCTGACCGCGCAATTGACAGAACCACAACGCCACGGCCTGTCACTGGCCCTGCTGGATGCGTTCACAGGGCTACAAGACGCCCCCTATAACGGGTTCACCCCCGATGAAATGGACCAGATCGAACAACAGTTCGCCGCCAGCAATGCGCAAATGACCCGTTGGCTGGACACGGATGAAATGACCGCACTGAGCGTCAGCAAATCGCGCAACCGCGCCACATCCCCGCGCCGGATCGTGGATATGACGGATGCGCAGGCGCAGGTGATGGCCACCGCCCTGAACCGCCTGTGCGACACTGTGGAAAACGACCCGCTGCTTTCACAGGCGCTGCGCCCCGATGCGATCCGCGCCCTGCTGGCCGATAACTAACCTGCGCGCAATCCGGCAAACGCCGCGCATATCGCCCTTTCATATTCCTGCAACACATGCCAATGAAGCCGCCCAAAGGGGCGAACAGCCCTTTGCAAAAATCCGCAGGCGTCCTAGCCTGTGCCAAAGCGGCCAACACATGCTGCAATAGGGGACGGACCGAATATGGCGCATATCATTGTCGTCGGAAACGAAAAGGGCGGCGCGGGCAAATCCACCGTGTCCATGCATGTGGCCACGGCGCTGTCGCGCATGGGGCATCGCGTTGGTGTGCTGGATCTGGATCTGCGGCAGAAAACATTTGGCCGCTATGTGGAAAACCGGCGCAATTTTCTGGCCAGTGCGGGTATTGATCTGCCCACCCCGAAATATCGCGAACTGCCCGATGTGGATCAGGCCAGCCTGCAACCGGGCGAAAACATCTATGATCGCCGCCTGTCCGCCGCTGTGGCCGATCTGGAATCCAACAGCGATTTCATCCTGATTGATTGCCCCGGATCGCATACGCGCCTGTCACAGGTGGCGCACAGCCTTGCCGATACGCTGATCACCCCCCTGAACGACAGCTTTATTGATTTCGATCTGCTGGCCCATATTGATGCCGATGCCCTGAAAATTCAGGGGCCGTCTGTCTATTCCGAAATGGTCTGGTCGGCGCGCCAGTTGCGCGCGCAGGCGGGGCTGAAACCGATCGACTGGATCGTGCTGCGCAACCGCATGGGGGCGCAACAGATGGTCAACAAACAGAAAATGGAAAACGCGCTGACCATGCTGTCAAAACGCATCGGTTTTCGCGTTGCCCCCGGTTTCAACGAGCGGGTGATTTTCCGCGAGCTGTTCCCCCGTGGCCTGACCCTGCTGGACCTGAAAGACATCGGCGTCAAAGGGTTGAACATTTCCAACGTCGCCGCCCGTCAGGAATTGCGCGACCTGATCAAGGCGCTGAACCTGCCCGGCGTCGAGGTAAAGTTCTAGCCTCCCCAGCCCCTAGGCGGCGCTGCTGACCACCTGTTGGCCGCGCAACCGGCCCGCAGCCAGCGCGCTGAACAACACCATCACCGCCGCCGTGCCCAATGTCAGGGGCAACCCGCCAACCTGATAGGTCAGCCCCGACAACACCGTGCCAATCAACCGCCCCGCCGCATTGGCCATGTAATAAAACCCCACATCCATCGTCACCCGTTCGGCCTGTGTAAAGGCCAGAATAAGATAGGAATGCAGCGCCGAATTCACCGCGAAAACCGCGCCGAACACCAGCAACCCGATGACGATCAATGTGGTCAGCCAAACCTGCGGTTCCGGTGACAACGCCGCCGCCACGGCCAATACGGCAGGCACGACAAACAACAACGCGGCCCAGCCCCGCGCCACGCCGATCAGTTCGGATTCCGGGCGCGATCCGGCCCGCAACAGGCGCGGCGCAGCGGCCTGCACCGCGCCATACAGAATGATCCAGACCGCCATGAATGTGCCGATCAGAAAAAACGTGGCGCGGTTGCCCTCCTCGGTTCCGTCTGACAACACGGCGTAGAAATAGATCGGGATGCCGACCACAAACCACACATCACGCGCCCCGAACAAAAACACCCGTGCCGCCGACAGCCAGTTCACATTGGCGGATTTCGAAAACACCTCTGAAAATTTTGCCCCCTTGCGCCCCTTGGGCAGACCCGCGGGCATGGCGATCAGAACCGCCAGCAGGATCAGCGCCAGCGCCGCGGCCATGGCCAGCACCGCCCAGACAAACCCGACACCCGCCAGCAGAGCCGCCCCCAACAGGAACCCCAGGCCCTTGACCGCGTTCTTTGATCCGGTCAGCATCGCGACCCAGCGAAACAACCCGCCATCCCCCGTGGGGGCCAGCAGCTTCACCGCTGATTTCGATGACATTTTGGCCAGATCCTTGGCCACGCCGCTTAACCCCTGCACGGCCATGACATAGGCCACCGACAGGCCCAGCGCCCATGCCGGATCCAATTGCGCCAGCGCGACCAGCGCCACCACCTGCAACCCCAACCCGACATACAGGGTGAAGGTCAACCCGAACCGCGCCGCGATCCACCCCGCCGACAGGTTGGTCACCATGCCCGCGATTTCATACAGCACAAACAGATATGCCAGTTGCACGGGGCTGAAACCCAGCCTGTGAAAATGCAGCAAAACCAGCATTCGCAACGCGCCGTCGGTCAGCATGAATGCCCAATAGGCCGCTGTCACGGCGATATAGGCGGAAAACCCTTCGGGGCGGGTGGCGGTCCGGGTCACAACGACTGGCCAACCATCAGCGCCACATCGACCAGACGGTGGGCATAGCCCATTTCGTTGTCATACCAGGCATAGATTTTGACCTGCGTGCCGTTGATCACCATGGTTGACGGCGCATCGACGATGGATGAACGCGTATCATTGGTGTAATCGGCCGATACCAGCGGGCGCTCCTCGTATCCCAGAATGCCCTGCAATTCCCCCCCGGCTGCGGCCTTGAACAGGGCGTTCACCTCTTCGGCGGTGGTGGCGCGCTCTACCTCGAACACGCAATCGGTCAGGGATGCGTTCAGCAATGGCACCCGCACCGCATGGCCGTTCAACCGGCCCTTCAGCTCGGGATAGATCAGGGTGATCGCCGTGGCGCTGCCCGTGGTGGTGGGGATCAGCGAATTCAGCGCCGAACGGGCGCGGCGCAGGTCCTTGGCCGGACGGTCCACAATGGTCTGCGTGTTGGTCACATCGTGGATCGTGGTGATAGACCCGTGGCGGATGCCCAGATTTTCATGGATCACCTTGACCACGGGGGCCAGACAATTGGTGGTGCAGGACGCCGCCGTGACGATGCGGTGCTGCGCGGGGTCATATATGTCGTCATTGACGCCCATCACGATATTGGCGGCATTGCCATCCTTGACCGGGGCCGAGGCCACGACCTTTTTCACGCCCGCATCGAAATAGGGTTTCAGCTTGGCCTCGGTTTTGAACACGCCCGTGCAATCAATCACCACATCCACCCCGTCCAACGGCAGCGCCGCCAGATCACGGGTGCCGATGAACGGTATGCGGGCGCCGTCAATGGTGACACTGTCGCCGTCATACGAAAATTCCGCATCCCAACGCCCGTGCACCGTGTCGAATTCCAGCAGATGCGCGTGCATTTCCGGATCGCCCACCGCATCGTTGATCCATGCCACCTGTGCTCCCCGCGCCAACAGGGGTTTCAGGATCAGTTTGCCAATGCGGCCAAGGCCATTGATTGCGTATGTTGTCATGCTGGTGTTCCGGCGTTGGTACGACCTATGTCATCCACTGCCTGTTGCAGCGAAATCCGGTCGAGTGATGAAAAAGGCAGTGCGGCAAAGGCTTTGATACGGTTTTGCAGCGCGCCATAGGCCTGATGAAAGGCCAGACTTTTTTCCGCATCGGTGCCCTCGACCTTAACCGGGTCGGGCATGCCCCAATGCGCGCTGACGGGCTGGCCCGTCCATGCCGGGCATTCCTCGTTTGCGGCTTGGTTGCAGACGGTGAAAACAAAGTCGAATTTCGGCGCGTCTTTGCCCTGAAACTCCTCTACATTTTTTGAACGCAGCGCTGCAACGTCGTGGTCTTTTTGCCTCAACACTTCGAGAGCAAAAGGGTTCAATTGCGAATTGGGACGGGTGCCTGCGGAATAGGCAACAAAGCGGTCCCCCGCGGCCTTGCGCAGGATGGATTCAGCAAAGATCGAGCGGGCGGAATTTCCGGTGCAAATGAAAAGCACGTTGTATTTACGGTCGGCCATAGCAGTGGTTCCTGTTGGGTTGGACAACGAGACGGGCGAGCATAGCTCCGGACGACCACGGCAGCAGTCAAGGAGCAGATAATCAAACATGTCACGCACCTGTGACATCTCTGTGAAATACCTGAGCGAGGTTCCAACCCGTTCCTGCCCGATCAGCCCGACCTGCAACAGCGCCCCCAGATAGGCAGACAAGGTCGACGGCTTCAGATCCATTGCAGCCGCGATTTCACCGGCAGGCACCCTGTCGGGATAACGGCGCATCAACAGCCGGAAAATGGCCAGCCGTTGCGGATGGCCCAGCGTGGCAAGGCGGGATGAGACTTCTATTTCCATAATTCTATTTCCATAATTCGTGAATAACTGAATTAAAGATTCGCGCAAGTGCAAATTTCCAGATTTTTCTCTGCGGACGGGCCAGGCATCGAATCCTTTACATAACTAGAAATATAGTTATATTGACCGCATGATTACACATCACTTTGCCGCACAGGCGCTGGCCGCCCTTGGCCATGAATCGCGCCTTGCCATTTTCCGCCTGCTGGTCCGCGCCGGACCGGACGGATTGAACGTGGGCGACATCGCGCAGGAACTGGGCATCGCCGCATCCACCCTTGCGCATCACCTGAAATCGCTGGTCGATGCAGGGCTGGTGGCGCAGGAACGGATCGGCCGCCAGATCGTGAACCGAGTCGATTTCGGCGTGATGCAACAAACCCTGTCTTTCCTGACCGCAGAGTGCTGCACCGGGGTGACATTGAACCAAAACACCGCCGCCTAGGCGGTTATGAACTGACAACCGCGCCGTGCTGCGGGCAAATAAAACCAATATTCTAGGGATATGGATATGACAACATTGACACAAGCCACCCGCCCCCGCCCCCGTCCCAGCAGGGCAGAGATCGCCCTGCGGCTCTGGGCCAGGGAAAAGGTCTGGCTGCTGTCACTGGCCATTCTGGCACTGCTGTTCCTGCTGGCACCGGGTCAGGGCGCAACCAGCATCGCATTCACCGCGCAAAATCTGGTCAACGTGGGGCCGTTCCTGCTGCTGTCCATCGGGATTGCGGCCTATGCAGGGGCCACGGGGGCCGACGGGTTGATCGCCCGCGCCTTTACCGGATCGCCCGCGATGATGATCGTGATTGCGGCGCTGGCGGGCGGGCTGTCGCCGTTTTGCTCTTGTGGGGTGATCCCGCTGATTGCCGCACTGCTGGCGATGGGCGTGCCCTTGTCGGCGGTGATGGCCTTCTGGCTGGCCTCGCCCGTGATGGACCCGTCGATGTTTTTCCTGACAACGGGTGTGCTGGGCAGTGAATTCGCGATTGCCAAAACCCTGTCCGCCGTGGGGCTGGGCATGTTTGGCGGCACCATCGTGCATCTGGTTGCCAAATCCGGCGGGTTGGCTGATCCGCTGCGCGAAAACATCGGCAATGGCGGCTGTGGCGGGTCCAAAGTGCGCAAGGCGCAACCCGTGGTCTGGGCATTCTGGCACGACCGCGAACGGGTCGCGAAATTCACCAAAGAGGCGGTAAAGACCGCGCTGTTTCTGGCGAAATGGCTGACGCTTGCCTTTGTATTGGAAAGCCTGATGTTGGCATGGCTGCCCGCCGATCTGGTGGCGCAAACGCTGGGCGGCACCGGATTGGCCCCCATCGGCATCGCCACGCTGGTCGGTGTGCCCGCCTATCTGAACGGCTATGCCGCGCTGCCACTGGTGGGCGGGCTGATCGGGCAAGGCATGGCACCGGGTGCAGGGCTGGCATTTCTGGTGGCGGGGGGCGTGACCTCTCTGCCTGCGGCCATCGCCGTCTGGGCGCTGGTCAAACGGCAGGTGTTCCTGCTGTATCTGGCCATCGCCCTGTCGGGGTCATTCCTATCGGGGCTGTTGTTCCAACTGTGGATGTCGCTCTAACGGCTTGCCAGCGCGGGGCGGGGCGGCCATTACCACCCCGCAACACAAACAAAAGTGAAAACCATGACCGATACATCAGAACGCAGCGCCGCAGGGCTGGGCACATTCGAACGCTGGCTGTCGGTCTGGGTGGCCCTGGCGATTGCCGCAGGGCTGGCCCTGGGCAATCTGATCCCCGGCGTTTTCGCGACGCTGGCCGGGCTGGAAATTGCCTCGGTCAACCTGCCGGTGGCGGTGCTGATCTGGGCCATGGTGTTTCCCATGATGGTCGGGGTGGATTTCAACGCCCTGCGCCATGTCGGCGACACACCCAAAGGTTTGGTGGTCACGCTGGTGGTGAACTGGCTGATCAAACCCTTTTCCATGGCCGCGCTGGGGGTGCTGTTTTTCAATTATGTCTTTGCCGGATTGATCCCCCCCGACGATGCACAGGCCTATCTGGCGGGGGTGATCTTGCTGGGCGCCGCCCCCTGCACCGCGATGGTGTTCGTCTGGTCCAACCTGACGCGGGGCGATCCGGCCTATACGCTGGTGCAGGTCAGCCTGAACGATGTGGTCATGGTATTCGCCTTTGCGCCCATCGTTGCGTTTTTACTGGGCATGACCGACATCACGGTGCCATGGGATACGCTGATGCTGTCTGTTGGCCTGTATGTGATGCTGCCACTGCTGGCCGGATACCTGACCCGGCGCAGCCTGATCGCCAAAGGCGGCGAAACCGCCGTGGACAGGTTCAAAACCCGCGTGCAGCCGTTTTCGATCATCGGCCTGCTGGTCACCGTGGTGCTGCTGTTCGGGTTTCAGGGGCAGGTGATCCTTGACCGGCCGCTGGTGATCGCCCTGATCGCCGTGCCGCTGCTGATCCAGTCCTACGGCATCTTTTTCATTGCCTACGGCGCAGCGCGGGCCTGGGGCATCCCCTATAAGGTCGCCGCCCCCTGCGCCCTGATCGGCACCTCGAACTTTTTCGAACTGGCCGTGGCCGTCGCAATCAGCCTGTTCGGGCTGGGGTCCGGTGCGGCGCTGGCCACCGTGGTCGGCGTGCTGGTCGAAGTTCCCGTGATGCTGTCACTGGTGGCATTCGCCAACCGCACAAAACACTGGTTTCCGCCCGCCTAGGGCAGGCGAAAACCGTTGCATGGTCTGATCTGGCCCGATCAGGAAAACAACATACCGCCGTTGATGTCGACATTCGCACCCGTGATGAACGCCGCATCATCCGAGGCAAGGAACACCGCCAGTTTCGCCACATCCTCCGATGTGCCTTCGCGTTTCAACGGGGTCACATTGGCAACATGGCTGCGCACCTCGGGCTTGGTGAAAATATTGTGGAAATCGGTGTCGATCATGCCGGGGCACAGGGAATTGACGCGGATTTTCGGGCCCAGCTCCTTGGCCAGCCCCCGCGTCAGGGTCATCAACGCCCCCTTGGATGCACCATAGGCCGAGGCCCCCGGCCCGCCGCCATCACGCCCGGCCTGCGACGCCAGCCCGACAATGGATGATCCGTCGCGCATATGTGGCAGGCATTCACGCACCATCAACACGAACGAGGTCAGGTTCACATCCATCACCGCCTGCCAATGGTCCAGCGTCATTTCCGCCATCGGAACACGCGCCAGAATGCCGCCGGTGACGTGGATCAGGCTGTCGATCTGACCGAATTCGGCGGTGGTTTTTGCGACCAGCGCCGCAACCTCTGCTTCGACAGTCATGTCGCCCTGCATGGCGAATGCCTTGCCCCCCGCTGCCGTGATTTCAGCCACCGCGCTGTCGGCCCCGGCTGAACTGGCGAAATAGTTGATCGCCACATTGGCCCCGCGTGCGGCCAGCTCCATCGCACATGCGCGGCCAATGTCACGGCCACCGCCGGTCACGATTGCGGTTTTTCCTGTCAGATCCATGGCTCTCTCCTGCGCTGATGCGAATGTTGCATCAGGTTTAGGCGAAACACGCGACCCGAACAATACAAATTTTTACAAATTTACAAATAAGCACAATTCATGCGGGATCACCCCTGAAACACCCGCTTTCGGGCGTTTTCCACATGGATGCGCATGGCGTTGCGCGCCGCGTCACTGTCGCGGCGTTCGATCGCATCCAGAATTTGGTAATGCTCGCGCTGCACCAGTTCCATCCGCTCGCGCGATTTGGTCAGCGACAGGTTACGGGTCAGGTTCAGCCCCGTCATGATATTCGCCTTCATCGACACCCGCGCCGATGCGAAATACTGGTTGCCCGATGCGGCGCAGATCAATTCGTGAAACGCCTCGTCAGCGTCAACACCCAATTCACCCGATGCGATACAGCGGTCCAACTCGGCCAATTGCGCCCGCATTTTCGACAACTCGCCCGCACTGCGCCGCTCGGCGGCCAGAAACGCGGCCTCGCCCTCGACAGCGGCGCGAAATTCGAATGTGCGCTGGATATCTGCAATCGACCCGACCGGCGCCAAATCCAGTGCTGCCGCCTCTGGGCGGCGCTGCACGAACGAACCGGACCCCTGCCGCGACACCACCACGCCATCCTCGCGCAGCTGTTTCAACGCCTGCCGCAAGACGGGGCGCGACACCTCTAACCGGTCGCTAAGTGCATGTTCCGTCGGCAGCTTTTCCCCAACAGAAATCTCGCCGCTGGAAATCATCGCAAGGATTTTTTCATATACCTGATCAGAAAGCGTGCGGTCCTTACCCGTTTTCGCGGGTGCCAGCGCGCCCGTTTTTGCGGATGTCGAACCGTTCACTTCTGCGCCTGCTACCTGTTGTTTTTCTCTCGCCATGCTTTGAAATTATCTTTTGTTTTCGGATCGGTAGGCGGATACAGCCCAAAGATCGACGCACCGCCCTGCACCATTTCCAGAACGAAATCCTCAAAAATTGTCATCTCTTCGGTTTCAATTGCTATTTCTGTCACCAAGTGCAGCGGAATGCAAACCACGCCCTCGTTGTCGCCCACCATGATGTCACCGGGAAACACCGAAACACCACCACAGGCAATCGGGTCGTTGTTCGCCACCGCGTGATGTTTGGTCAGGTTGGTGGGGGCGCTGGCGCGGGTGTGATAGGCGGGCATGTCCAACGCGGAAATTTCCGGCGTGTCGCGAAACCCGCCATCGGTCACAATCCCGTTGCACCCGCGCATTTGCAGCCGCGTCGCCAGAATACAACCGGCCGAGGCCGCAGTGGAATCCTGCCGTGAATCAATCACAAACACTGCGCCTGCGGGGCATTCCTCTACGCCTTTGCGCTGCGGATTTTCACGATCCGCAAAGGAATCCAGCCCGTCCAGATCCTCACGCGCGGGGATATAGCGCAGGGTATAGGCTGGCCCGACCATATTCGGCCCCGGATTCATCCGGTGCGGCCCCTGGATGAACACATTGCGAAAACCGCGTTTGAACAGCGCTGTGGTCAGGGTGGCGGTGCTGACATGTTTCAGCTTTTCCAGTGTCTCGGGCGTCGGATTGGTCATGGTCGGACCCTTTTTATTGAATGTCATATCGGGTTGCGGATGCCAGGGGTTTATTCCAGCAATGACGGTAAAAACAGCGACACGGCAGGCACATAGGTCACCAGTATCAGCGCCGCCAAAATTGCCAGATAGAACGGCCAGATGGTTTTCAGCGTCTGTTCGATCTTGATCCGCCCCACGGCGCACCCCACGAACAGGCAGGTGCCAACCGGCGGCGTGCACAGGCCCAGACCCAGATTGACCAGCAACATGATCCCGAACTGGGTCGGGTCCATGCCCAGATCCTTGACGATGGGCAGAAAAATCGGAGTGCAAATCAGGATCAGCGCCGCCATATCCATGATCATGCCCAGCACCAGCAACATCACGTTGATCATCAACAGCACGAAAATCTTTTCTTCGGATATGCCCAGCATGAAGCTGCTCAATTTGTCCGGCACCTGATACAGCGCCAGCAAATAGGCAAACGAGCTGGCAAACCCGATCAGCACCATCACCATGGCCGTGGTGCGCACGGCGGATGTGACGGCGGTTTTGAACCCGACCCAATCCAGACTGCGATACACGAAATAGGTCAGCAACAGCGCGTAAATCGCGCCGAATGCGCCGGATTCTGTCACCGTAAACACGCCCGACAGCACCCCGCCCACGATGATCACGGCGGTGACCAGCCCGGGAATGGCCTGCACCGAAGCGACCCAGACCGCACGCCGCCCCGGAAAGGGCTCGGCCGGATAATTGCGTTTTACCGCAATGATATAGGCCGCGACCGCCAGACAGACGCACATCAACATGCCGGGAATGACCCCTGCCAGAAACAGCTTGGAAATGGATATCCCGCCGCCCGCCGCCACGGCAAAGATGATCATGTTATGACTGGGCGGAATGACAATGCCCGCGATCGACGATGTGACGGTCACATTCACCGCGTAATCCGCGTGATAGCCGCGTTCCTTCATCACCGGAATCAGGATCGACCCCAGCGCCGAAATATCCGCCACCGCAGAACCGGAAATGCCGCCAAACAACATGCTGGAAAAAATATTGACCGAGGCCAAGCCCCCCCGCACATGCCCGACAAGGGCCGACGCGAATTTGACCAGCCGCATCGCGATCCCGCCATGCAGCATCAATTCGCCCGCAAACACAAAAAACGGGATCGCCAGCAGCGAAAACACCGAAATGCCCGAAACCGACCGCTGGAACGTGATCAGCAACGGGAATCCTTCGTACCAGAACGCCGATGCCGCCGCGATCCCCATGGCGAATGCCACAGGCACGCCCAACACCACAGCGCCGCCAAAAATCCCCAGCAGAATTGCCAAGCCCATGATTAAAACCCGCCCTTTTCAAGATATGTTTTGCCCTGAACAAGGCAGTAAAGCCGGAACACCGCACGCAGCCCGGCAAAGACAAACACCAACCCGCCGCACAGCGCCGCCGACAGCGACCTGAAACTTTCGGGGATGTTCAGCATCGGCAACAGGGTGTCCCAGCCGAATTGCACCAGTTCGATACTGGCGACCAGCATGATCAGGCCGAACACCGCCAGCACCACATCAATCACCAGCTTCAACAGGGTGTTGATGGTGTCGCCAGTCATCTCGCGAAACAGGGTGACGCCCAGATGGGTGTTTTCGTGAATGCCCACCGCCGCACCCAGATAGGTGATGTAACAGATCAGCAGTAACGCCAGCTGTTCCACCCATGTCGGCGTCGCGTTCAACACATAGCGGCCAAACACCAGCCAGCCGAATGTCACAACCAGAACAACAAGCGCAATCGAGGCCAGCAACATGCACAACAGGCCCAGCCCATCCAGCACACGTTCGGTTCGATGCATCCAGCGGGGGGCCTGATCCACAGTTGAATTCCTTTGAATTTCAATGATATGCGCCCCGTTTTACCGACGGGGCGCAGGGGTATTACACCGCTATCAATCCGCGTTGCGGAACAGGTTGACCAGTTCGGTCATATCGGGGTTCGCTGCCAGATACTTGTCGTAAACCGGTGCCATTGATGCCTGAAACGCGGCCTTGTCGGCGATCTCGTTCACTTCGACACCGCCCGCCTTGACCGTCTCCATCGAGGCCATCTCGCGTTCCTGCCACAGCTTGCGTTGCAGGTCGGTCGAATGTTTGCCCGCCATTTTGACGATGTCCTGCTGCTCTGGTGTCAGCTTGTCAAAGGTCTTTTTGCTCATGCACAGGCATTCGGGAATGATCAGGTGTTGCGTCAGCGAATAATACTTTGCCACCTCGAAATGGCTGGTCGATTCATAGGATGGCGGGTTGTTTTCCGCGCCGTCCACCACGCCGGTTTTGATCGATTGATACACCTCGGCAAAGGCCATCGGCGTGGCGTTTCCGCCCATGGATTCGATCATGCCCACGAACAAATCATTGTTCATCACGCGCACTTTCATGCCTTCGACATCGGCGGGCGTGTTGATCGGTTTGATCGAATTATAGAACGAGCGCGCACCGGCATCATAATATCCCAGCGCAACAATGCCCTTGGCTTCCAATGCCTTACCCAATGCCTCTCCGGGGGCACCATCCATCAGCTTATACATCTGCGGCACGCTTTTGAACACAAACGGCAGGGACACCACATTGGTTTCCGGCACGGCCTGACCCATCGGCCCAAGGCTGAACACGCCGAAATCCAGAATGCCAAGGCGCAGCTGTTCAATCGCATCGGGTTGCGATCCCAAAACGCCCGCGTGGAACACCTTGCCCTTTAGCGCGCCATCGGTTTTTTCCGTGACCTCGGCCATGAATGCCTCCATGCCGTGCGACACGGGATAATCCTCGACGTGGATGTTCCAGCCGCGCCAGTCCTTGGCTTGGGCCGCCAATGGCGCAACCGCCAGCGTGGCAACGGCGGCAAATGCAAATGCACCACGCCCCATGATTTTGCTGATTTTCATAGTTGTCTCCTCCTCAGGACAAATAATTGCAAAAATCGTCACACGACTTACAAATTTTTACAAGTTATTTTTTGAGGGGGTTAACCAACTGTTTTTTATCTGTTTAATTTGTTGCGCCGCAGATCAACCCATCTTGGCCAGACGGCGCAAAACATCGCGCAGGGTCGCTTCTTCGGAATCAGATAGGGTGGCAATCAGCGCAGCGTCATGCCTGCGCGCCACATCTTGCAGGTCGCGAAATGCGGCGCGCCCTGCGCCCGTCAGCTCCAGATATTCCTGCCGCCGGTCATCTGTATCGCGCTCGCGGGTCAGAAACCGCCGCGCCTCTAATGCGGAAACGGCGCGGCTGATCTTGGTCTTGTGCATTTTCGACCGCTGGCCAATATCCGCCGCCGTCATGCGCCCATACAGACCCAGATGAAACAGCACCCGCCATTCGGTGCGCAACATCCCGTAACGGTCCTTGTAAACCCGCTGAAAAGAAAGACTGCTTTCCTCGGCTGCCTGATTCAAAAGATAGGGCAGAAACCCCGCCAGATCGAAATTTTTATCACTCATTTTGTCGCGCCTCCTGCTTGTTGGTTACAAAATCAACCGTTAACAATGCAACCAAATAACGCACCGGAGGATGCGCAGATGAACAATCAGCCCAAACCGCACGAATTCACCCAAGCCCCCACACCACAGGGTGCCAATGCCGGATATATGCCCGGTTTCGGCAATGATTTCGAAACCGAAGCCCTGCCCGACGCCCTGCCCCAGGGCATGAACAGCCCGCAAAAATGCAATTACGGGCTTTACGGCGAACAGCTCTCTGGCACCGCGTTCACCGCACCCAGCCACCAGAACGAACGCACATGGTGCTACCGCATCCGCCCCTCGGTCAAACATTCGCACCGCTACGAAAAAATTGATCTGCCCTATTGGAAATCCGCCCCCGATATCGACCCCGATGTCGTGTCGCTGGGCCAATACCGCTGGGATCCCGTGCCCCATTCCGACCAGCCGCTGAACTGGATGACGGGCATGCGCACCATGACCACGGCGGGCGATGTCAACACGCAGGTCGGCATGGCGACCCATATCTATCTGGTCACCGAATCCATGGTCGACAGCTATTTCTTTTCGGCTGATTCCGAAATCCTGATCGTCCCGCAAGAAGGACGCTTGCGGTTCTGCACCGAACTGGGAATCATTGATCTGGAACCGCAGGAAATCGCCATCATCCCGCGTGGGCTACTGTATCGGGTTGAACTGCTGGACGGCCCCGCGCGCGGCTTTGTCTGTGAAAACTACGGCCAGAAATTCGAATTGCCGGGGCGCGGCCCGATCGGGGCCAACTGTATGGCCAACCGCCGCGATTTCAAAACCCCCGTCGCCGCATTCGAGGACCGCGAGGTGCCATCGACCGTGACCGTGAAATGGTGCGGCCAGTTCCACCAAACCCGCATCAACCAAAGCCCGCTGGATGTGGTCGCATGGCATGGCAATTACGCGCCGGTGAAATACGATCTGAAAACCTATTGCCCCGTCGGATCGGTCCTGTTCGACCACCCCGACCCGTCCATTTTCACCGTTTTGACCGCGCCGTCGGGCGTGCCGGGCACCGCCAATATTGATTTCGTGCTGTTTCGCGAACGCTGGATGGTAGCCGAGGACACCTTTCGCCCGCCGTGGTATCACAAAAACATCATGTCGGAACTGATGGGCAACATCTATGGCCAATACGATGCCAAACCCCAAGGTTTTGCTCCCGGCGGCGTCAGCCTCCACAATATGATGCTGCCCCACGGGCCGGACAACACCGCATTCGAGGGCGCGTCGAACGCCGACCTCGGGCCGGAAAAGCTCGACAATACCATGTCGTTCATGTTCGAAACCCGCTTCCCCCAGCACCTGACCAAATTCGCCGCAACCGAGGCACCACTTCAGGACGATTACATCGATTGCTGGAACGGGATCGAGAAAAAATTTGATGGCACAGCAGGCAAAAAGTAACGCCGCAAAACGCCTGACCGAAAGGACCAATATGACCCTACTGAAATCCTGGGTGGCCTCGGCCAACACGCCCGATTGCCCGTTTCCGCTCAACAACCTGCCCTACGGCGTGTTTTCGACCGGCGATAATGACCCCCGCTGCGGCGTGGCCATCGGCGACCAAATTCTGGACGTGCAAGCGGTCGAAGAAGCAGGCCTGCTGCCCTTTGACATGCCCCTCTTCGACGTGCCGTTCTGGAACGAGGTGATGGAGGAAGGCCCCGAAACATGGGCCACCCTGCGCCAGCACCTGACCAACCTGCTGGCCGATGGCGCGGCGCAACAAGCGCAACTGCAATCCATGCTGACCCCACAGGCCAATGCGCAAATGCACCTGCCCTTCCTTGTCGCCGAATACACCGATTTCTACGCGGGCAAAAACCACGCTGTGAATGTCGGCACCATGTTTCGCGGCGCTGAAAACGCACTGCCGCCCAACTGGCTGCATATCCCGATCGGCTATAACGGACGGGCGTCATCCGTGGTCGTTTCTGGCAGCGATGTGCGCCGCCCCTGGGGGCAGTTGAAATCCCCCGATACCGATGCGCCCGTGTTCGCGCCCTGCCAACGCTTTGATCTGGAACTGGAAATGGGCGCAATCGTCGGCCAGCCGTCAAACCACCCCTTAACGGTGGACGAAGCAGACGCGATGATTTTCGGCTATGTCCTGCTCAATGACTGGTCCGCACGCGACATCCAGGCGTGGGAATATCAGCCCCTCGGCCCCTTTCAGGCCAAGGCCACAGCGACCTCCATTTCCCCATGGATCGTGACCGCCGCTGCCCTCGCCCCGTTCCGCTGCAACACACCGGCGCGCGAAAAGGAACTGCTGCCCCACCTGCGCGACACCGGCCCGATGCTCTATGATATCGACCTGTCGGTCACGCTGGCACCACAGGGCAAACCGGCCAGTGAAATCGCCACGACCAACTATAGCGAAATGTATTTTTCCGCGGCACAGCAACTGGCGCATCACTCCACATCGGGCTGCCCCATGACACCGGGCGACCTGCTGGGCTCCGGCACCATTTCCGGCGCCGGAAAACACCAGCGCGGCAGCCTTCTCGAACTCAGCTGGGGCGGCAAGGAACCGATCACACTGGACACGGGCGAACAGCGCAGCTTTCTGCAGGACGGCGATACCCTGACCCTCTCGGGCGCGGCACATGGCGATGGCTACACCATCGGCTTTGGCACCTGTTCGGGCACAATCCTGCCCGCGCTGGCCGATCCATACGCCCGCTAAACTCTTTCATTGTTCTAAAAATACCTCCCGCCGGAGGCACCCGACACCGCCCCACCGGCGCAACGTCCGAAAACACAAGGAACCCGAAAATGGCCAAAGCATTCGCATCCCAAGGCGACATGAGCGAAAAGAAAATCTCCTTCACCCAGGTGGGCGAGGGGCTGTATGCCTTCACCGCCGAAGGCGACCCCAATTCCGGCGTCATCATCGGCGATGACAGCGTTATGATCATCGAAGCGCAGGCAACCCCGCGCCTTGCCAACAAGGTGATCGAATGCGTGCGCAGCGTCACCGACAAACCCATCACCCATGTCGCGCTGACCCATTACCACGCCGTGCGCGTGCTGGGCGCATCGGCCTTTGGTGCGGATCAGATCATCATGGGCGACACCGCCCGCGCCATGGTCGTCGAACGCGGCCAAGAGGATTGGGACAGCGAATTCCAACGCTTCCCCCGCCTGTTCGAAGGCCACGAATCCATCCCCGGCCTGACCTACCCGACCACCACGTTTTCCGACAACATGACCGTCTATCTGGGCAACCGCCGCGTTGACCTGATGCATTTGGGCCGCGCCCATACCGCGGGCGACATCGTGATCCATGTGCCCGACCAGAACGTCATGTTCACCGGCGATATCGTCGAATACCACTCGGCCTGCTACTGCGGCGACGGGCATTTCGGCGACTGGGGCGACACGCTGGACAACATCGCCATGTTCGATGTCGATGCCATCGCACCGGGGCGCGGTGACGCGCTGGTCGGCAAACAAATGGTCAATGCCGCGATTGAAAACACCCGCGATTTCGTCGCCTCGACCTATGCCCCCGTGGCCCGCGTCGCCGCACGCAACGGCACATTAAAAGAAGCATGGGACGCCTGCCGCGAGGTCTGCGACCCCAAATTCAAAGACTACGCAATCTACGAACATTGCCTGCCCTTCAACGTCGCCCGCGCCTATGACGAGGCCCGCGGCATCGACACCCCCCGCATCTGGACCGCACAACGCGACATCGAAATGTGGGAAGGCCTGCAAGGCTGATCCATGCGCCGGACCTGTCACAGGGTCCGGCACCCGTTCTACGACCGAACTATTCTCAACCGTATGGTTCGCAAACCCTGACCGACGTTCGTCTCTGAGACATATGCACAATAATCCAGCACCCATAATGGCGTTAACCTTTGCCCTGTCAGAAGGGCGGGGGAAACAACCCGTCCTGCCCCGCAGGGCAAGGGCGCAATGGCTGCACCTTCTGGCGGATATCCAATATCCCAAGGGAGGGACATATGAACATCATCACGGCACTGGCCATTTCCATCGGCCTATTGGGCGGCGTCGCCACATGGGCGTTTCTGACGATCGGCACGCTGCAAATCTGGATCGCATTTCTGGCCTGGGCCAGCTTTTATCACTGTGGCGGCGGGGTCGGCGGCATGTCGAAATCGCTGATCTGCAATATCTGGGGCGCGGTCATCGGGTTTGTCGCCCTGCTCCTTATTTTCAAGGTCAATCCGGGTCTGCCCGGCGTGATCTGGCCCTCGCTTGTGGTGGGGATCACCGCATTCGTGCTGGTCATGGGGGCCAAATCCCCCACGCTCGACGCAATTCCGGCGTCGGTCTATGGCTACGCCGCGATTGCGGGCTACGGGCTGTTGGCGGGCGCGGATATCGCCGCCATGACGCTGGCCAATCCGCTGGTCTGCACGGTGCTGTCACTGGCACTGGGCGCGGTGTTCGGGCTGGTATCGGAAAAACTTGCGGGCGCGCTCAAGGGCGCCGACTGACCCCAGCACCATTTCTTAACATCTGCACAGGCCATCGTGAAAACGGTGGCCTGTTTTGCTGTGCGCCGCATACGGGAGGAACCGCATGAACAAGATTTTCGAAACCCCGCTATACCCCTATTCCCGCCATCCGGATCAGGACGCCCCGAAAACCATACGCAAACGCGTGGTTGTTATTGGCGCGGGTCCGGTCGGGCTGGCGACGGCGATTGATCTGGCGCAGCAGGGCATTGAAACCGTGATTCTGGATGACAACGACAAGGTGTCATTCGGCAGCCGCGCCATCTGTTTCGCCAAACGCCCGCTGGAAATTCTGGACAGGTTGGGATGCGCGCAACCGATGGTCGACAAGGGCGTGCAATGGAACGTGGGCAAAGTGTTTTTCGATGACCGTCAGGTCTATGATTTCAACCTTTTGCCCGAATCCGGCCACCGCCGCCCCGCCTTTATCAACCTGCAACAATACTACTTCGAAGAACATCTGGTGCACCGCGCATTGGAGTTGCAGGCCACAGGCGCGCCCATCGAAATCCGTGGCGGCAGCCGCGTCACCGCGATTGAAGAGCATGCCGATCATACCAGCCTGAGCATCGACACGCCCGATGGCCCCTATTCTCTCGAAACCGACTGGCTGATTGCCTGCGACGGCGCAGCCAGCCCCGCCCGCACCATGCTGAACCTCGATTTCAACGGCCGCGTGTTCGAGGACAACTTCCTCATCGCGGATGTCACAATGGAGGCCGACTTCCCGACCGAACGCTGGTTCTGGTTCGATCCGCCCTTTAACCGTGGCCAATCCGCCCTGCTGCACAAACAGCCCGATGGCGTCTGGCGCATTGATTTGCAACTGGGCTGGGACATCGACAAGGACCACGAGAAAAAGCCCGAAAACGTCATTCCACGGCTCAAGGCGATGCTGGGCAACGACGTGAAATTCGAACTGGAGTGGGTCAGCATCTATACATTCCAATGCCGCCGGATGGATCAATTCCGCCATGGCCGCGTGATTTTCGCAGGGGATTCCGCGCATCAGGTCTCGCCCTTTGGCGCGCGAGGTGCCAATTCCGGCGTGCAGGATGCTGACAATCTGGCGTGGAAACTGGCGCTGGTGATCAATGGCGCGGCCCCCGACACCCTGCTGGACACATACAACAGCGAACGCGTGTATGGAGCCGAGGAAAACATCATGCATTCCTCGCGCTCGACCGATTTCATCACGCCCAAATCCGACACCTCGCGGCTGTTTCGCGATGCGGTGCTGGACCTGTCCGAACATCACGCATTCGCCCGCCCGTTCGTGAATTCCGGCCGTTTGTCAGTGCCTTGCACCTATGACGGATCGCCGCTGAACACGCCCGATGCGCTGCCCGACGGGCCTGCGCGCACCCGCCCCGGATCGCCCTGCCCCGATGCGCCGCTGGGCGACGGGTTCCTGCTGGACCAGCTGCAGGGCGGGTTCAAATTGCTGGCGTTCAACTGCGATGCGCCCGACGACATCACCGAAACCGTCACCGCAAAACGCATCACCCTGCCCGCCACGGGCGCATTGGCCGAACGCTATCTGGGGGCCAACACCAGCGCCCTGTATCTGATCCGGCCCGACCAACATGTCGCCGCCCGTTTCGCCACCTATGACGATGCCCAAATCCGCGCCGCCCTGCGCCGCGCCGCCGGAGCAACCCAATGACAGACCTGATCCTGACCCCCAATATCCCCGCCCCCGATGATTTCTATGCCGAATTGCTGGCCACCCACGACGGGCTGACCAGTGATCAATCCAATGCCCTGAACGCCCGGCTGATCCTGATTTTGGCCAACCACATCGGGGATCGCACCACCCTGACACAGGCACTTGCCACAGCGAAAACCGTATAACGGCTGGACATTCCCGCGCCCCTGCTTTCATTTTGCTGCACATGCCAGAACCCCGACCCGCAACAGGAGCCACCAATGCCAGCACCCACCAACCCGTTCAAAAAGGCCCTGCACGAGGGCAAGCAACAGATCGGCTGCTGGGCAGGCTTTGCCGACCCCTATGCGACCGAGGTTCTGGCCACAGCCAATTTTGACTGGCTGGTGATTGACGGCGAACACGCCCCCAACGACATCCGCAGCCTGATGGCGCAACTGGCCATTCTGGATGGCAAACATTCGCACCCCGTGGTGCGCCTGCCCGTGGGCAATGACTGGCTGATCAAACAGGCATTGGATATCGGCGCGCAAACCCTGCTGATCCCGATGGTGGAAACCGCCGAACAGGCCCGCGATCTGGTCCGCGCCAGCCTCTATCCTCCGCATGGCATTCGCGGGTCCGGGGCGGCGCTGGCACGGGCCTCGCGGTTTTCCGACATCCCCGATTATGTGCAAACCGCCAATGACCAGATCATGGTGATCCCGCAGGTCGAAACCGTCAAAGGTATGCAAAACCTCGAGGAAATCCTGAAGGTTGACGGCATTGATGCGGTGTTCATCGGTCCCTCGGATCTGGCCGCCGATATGGGCTATCTGGGCGACACCACGCAGCAACAGGTGCAGGATACGATCAAGGCCGCAATCATGGTCATCGCCGCCGCAGGCAAATCGCCGGGCATTCTGGCGGTCGAAGATGCCGCCGCACGCCGTTACGCCGAATGGGGCGCGAAATTTATCGCGGTGGGAATTGATGTGGTGATGCTGGCGAAAACCGCACGCGCCACCATGCAGGGCTGGACATAACCGGCTTAGGCTTGTTCGCGCTCTAACGCGTCCAGCTCGTTCAGCAGGTCCAGCAGCGCGTCCAGCTTTTCGGCACCAAACTGCGTGCGCAGCCAGTCGTTCAACCGCTTGGATTCCGCCAGATTGTCCTCGATCAACTGCTGCCCACCCTCGGTGATGGTCACCTGCTGCTTGCGCCGGTCGGTCGGGTGGCGTTCGCGCGACAGCAACCCCTTGCCCTCCAGCGTTTGCAGGATGCGCGTCAGCGATGGCATCAGTAAACAGCAGCGTTCGGCGATTTCGGTCGGGTCCAGCGTGCCGTTTTCCCGCAGCACCCGCAAAACACGCCATTGCTGTTCGGTCACGCCCACATCGGCCAGCATTTGCCGGATCGGACCCATCACCCGTTCACGCGCACGCAGCAACGCAATGGGCAGCGACCGGTTCACCTGTGGTGCATGTTGTGTTGCGTGATCCATGACCCTGTCTAACGTCATTTTCGCCCCCCGCGCAATATGAGCAGTTGACGCAGGGGCGCATATTTGCTTAACTTGTTAATAATATTGCGGAGGAGGAACCATGCCGCATCTGATCCTTGATTACACCCCCGCGCTGGACACACAGGCGGATATGGCATCGCTGTGCGACCACCTGCGCCGCGCCATGATTGACACCGGCACTTTTCCCATGGCGGGGGTGCGCGTGCGCGCCCATCCGGCAGCCTATGTTTCGATGGCCGATGGCGGGGGCGCACATATGTATCTGCACCTGCAACTGCGCATCGGCGCCGGGCGCGATGCGGCGACACGTGCCGCCGCGTCCAAGGCGGTGTTCGATGCCGCCTGCGCCTTTCTGGCCCCTGTGACTGCGGCGCATTCGCTGGCGATCAGCTGCGAACTGGTCGAAATCGACCCCGCCACATCACATAAAACCGGCACCACCCGCGAACATCTGGCAAGGAACCCGACATGAGCAACCTGAACGAAAATCTGGCCCGCCTCGCCCCTGTTCTGGCGCGGTATCGCGACACGGGCATCCTGCACCGGATCGGCGGGCAGGACATGAAGGCATCGGATGGCGCAACCTTCGACAATGCCTCGCCCGTGGATGAAACCCATATCTGCAAGGTCGCACGCGGCACCGCCGATGACATAGACAAGGCCGCCGCCGCCGCCAAATCCGCGTTTCCCGCCTGGCGCGACATGGCCGGAACCGAACGCCGTGCGATCCTGCACCGCATTGCCGATGCCATTACCGCACGCGCCGATGAAATCGCGCTGGCCGAATGTTGTGACACCGGCCAAGCCATCAAATTCATGTCCAAGGCCGCCCTGCGCGGCGCCGCCAATTTCCGGTTCTTTGCCGATCGCGCCCCCTCGGCCCGCGACGGGCAAAACCTGCCCTCGCCGACCCTGATCAACATCACAACCCGCCGGCCCATCGGCCCTGTGGGCGTGATCACCCCCTGGAACACGCCGTTCATGCTGTCCACATGGAAAATCGCGCCCGCATTGGCCGCAGGTTGCACCGTGGTCCATAAACCCGCCGAATTCAGCCCCCTGACCGCCCGCATCCTGATGGAAATCGCCGAAGAGGCAGGCCTGCCCCCCGGTGTCTGGAATCTGGTCAACGGCATGGGCGAAGAAGCAGGCAAGGCCCTGACCGAACACCCCGACATCAGGGCCATCGCATTCGTGGGGGAATCAAAAACCGGCTCCTTGATCATGCGGCAGGGGGCCGAAACCCTGAAACGGGTGCATTTCGAACTGGGCGGCAAAAACCCCGTGGTGGTGTTTGACGATGCCGATCTGGACCGCGCGCTGGATGCGGCGATTTTCATGATCTATTCGCTGAACGGCGAACGCTGCACATCGTCGTCGCGGCTGTTGGTGCAGGATACGGTTGCGGATGGTTTCATCGAAAAACTGGCCGCACGGGTGAAAAACATCCGCGTCGGCCACCCGCTGGACCCGATGACCGAGGTCGGGCCGCTGATCCATAAAACCCACTTTGACAAGGTCACCAGCTATTTCGACGTAGCGCGCAGCGAGGGCGCAACCATCGCCGCAGGCGGCACCACGCCCGACGGCCCCGGCCATTACGTGGCCCCCACCCTGTTCACGCAGGCGACCAATGACATGCGCATCGCACAAGAGGAAATATTCGGCCCGGTGCTGACCGCGATCCCCTTCAAAACCGAAAAGGACGCGCTGCAAATCGCCAATGACACGCCCTATGGGCTGACCGGATATGTCTGGACCAATGACCTGACCCGCGCCCTGCGCTTTACGGACCGGCTCGAGGCGGGCATGATCTGGGTGAATTCCGAAAATGTGCGCCACCTGCCCACCCCCTTTGGCGGGGTCAAGGCATCGGGCATCGGGCGCGACGGCGGCGATTGGAGTTTCGAATTCTACATGGAGCAGAAGCACATCGGCCTTGCCACGGGCCAGCATAAAATCACGCAGCTGGGTCTGTAACCGGACCCGCATACCGATCCTTGTGGAGGAGGAGAGACAATGCCCATTCCCGCACCGAACCTATACCCGCCGTTCAATATTGTCCGGCTTAGCCATGTTGAATTTACCGTCACCGATCTGGCCGCAAGCCGCGCATTTTATGTGGACCTGCTGGGCCTGCAAGTCACTGACGAGGACGAAAGCGCGGTTTACCTGCGCGCAATGGAGGAACGCGGACATCATTGTCTGGTGCTGCGCAAGGGCGATGCGGCCCATGCCTCGGCCCTGTCATACAAGGTCTATGATGACGCCGATCTGGACCGTGCCGCCGACTGGTTCGCGGGTCGCGATTTGCCGGTGGAATGGGTGACGCGCCCCTATCAGGGCCGCACCCTGCGCACCACCGACCTGTTTGGCGCGCCGATGGAGTTTTACCAGAAAATGGACCGCCTGACCCCGATCCATCAGCAATACGCGCTGTATAAGGGCGTGAAACCGCTGCGGATTGATCATTTCAACTGTTTCACGCCGGATGTGGATGCCAGCGTGGCATTTTACAACGATATGGGGTTTCGCGTCACCGAATATACCGAAGACGACGAAAGCAAACGCCTGTGGGCCGCGTGGATGCACCGCAAGGGCGGCATCCATGACATTGCCTTTACCAATGGCATCGGGCCGCGCCTGCATCACACCGCATTCTGGGTGCCAACCCCGCTGAACATCATTGACCTGTGCGATCTGATGGCCACCACGGGATACCTGAAAAACATGGAGCGCGGCCCCGGACGGCACGGCATTTCCAATGCGTTTTTCCTGTATATCCGCGACCCCGATGGCCACCGGATCGAAATTTATTGCAGTGATTACCAGACGGTTGACCCCGATCTGGAGCCAATCAAATGGGATCTGAAAGACCCGCAGCGCCAGACCCTATGGGGGGCGCCCGCGCCGGAATCATGGTTCAAGGAGGGCAGCCGGTTTGAAGGCGTTCCCCTGCGCGATCCAGTGTTGAAGGCGCAGCCGATTATCGCGCCCTAGGGGCATGTGGCGGGGACAGGAGCCTCCGGCGGGAGGTATTTCAAGGAACAATGAAAGGGATTGGTGTGACTGATCTGAGAGAAATGCGCCTAGCCACGGTGCGGGCTGGCAGGGATGAGATGTTCGGCGCTGTCGTGGATGGCGGTTTTGTTGATCTGACCGGTGATTTTCCGCAATTTTCGGGCCTGCGTGATGTGATCGCGGCGGATGGTTTGCCCGATCTGGCGCGGGCGGCGGCGGGGCGCGGCGTGACCCATCCAAGTGGAAGTTTCGACTATCTGCTTCCTGTTACCAATCCTGAAAAAATCATCTGCGTTGGTGTCAATTTTCCCGACCGCAACGCCGAATATAAGGACGGGCAGGATGCGCCGCCCAACATGTCGCTGTTTCCGCGTTTTGCGCGGTCTTTTACGGGTGCGGGGATGCCATTGATCCGGCCACCGGAATCGCACAAACTGGATTACGAGGGCGAGATTGCCGTGGTGATCGGCAAGGGCGGGCGGCGCATTGCCCAGGCCGATGCCTATGATCACATCGCCGCCCTGTCCCTGTGCAACGAGGGCACCATTCGCGACTGGGTGCGCCATGCCAAATTCAACGTGACGCAGGGCAAGAACTGGGATCGTTCCGGTGCGATTGGCCCTTGGCTGGTGCCGTTTACCGATGCGGCACAGCTGGATGATGTGCGCCTGACCACCCATGTAAACGGTGAATTACGACAGGATGACCGCACCAGCCGGATGCTGTTTCCGATTGCGCGTCAGATCGAATATATCTCGACCTTCACCACGCTGGTGGCGGGGGATATCATCATCACCGGCACCCCCACGGGGGCGGGTGCGCGGTTTGATCCGCCCCGTTTTCTGGTGCCCGGTGACGTGATCACAGTCAGCGCCGGGGGCATCGGCACCCTGACCAACACCGTCGAGGACGAGGCATGACACCAGAGCAGCACCGCGCCGCTGCCGCGCAATTATGGCAGGCCGAACAATCCGGCCAGCAATGCGGGCTGTTGTCGCTGGCCTATCCCGATATGGGGATGGATGATGCCTATGCCGTGCAATCCGCGCTGATCGGTCTGCGCAAATCGGCGGGGCACCGCGTGATCGGTTGGAAAATCGGCCTGACATCCAGGGCGATGCAACAGGCGTTGAACATCGACATCCCCGACAGTGGCGTGTTGATGGATGACATGTTGTTTGATGATGGCGCGGTGGTGCCTGTGGGCCGGTTCATCCAACCCCGGATCGAGGCCGAGATCGCATTTGTCATGCGCGCCCCCCTATCCGGCGCGGCCACCCGGGCAGAGGTGATCGACGCCACAGATTACGTCTGCCCGTCGCTTGAAATTCTGGATACCCGCGTGTTGCGCGCCGATCCGGCCACGGGCCGCGCACGCATCATCACCGACACGATTTCCGACAATGCCGCCAACGCCGGGCTGGTATTGGGGCCACAACGCCACGCGCCCGACACCGACCTGCGCTGGTGCGGGGCTATCGTGACCAAAAACGGCGAGGTCGAGGAAACCGGCCTGGGCGCGGGGGTGTTGAATGATCCGGTCATGGGCATTGTCTGGCTGTCCCAGCGCATGGCGCAATATGGCCAGCAGATTTCAGCAGGGCAGGTGATATTGTCAGGGTCGTTCATCCGCCCCGTCGAATGCCCGACAGGCAGCAATATTCGCGCCGATTTCGGGGCGTTCGGCGCGGTATCCGTCCGCTTTGCGTGACCTGAACGGGGATTTCTGATAGGATGGCGCTGTGCCCATTTTAGAGAGTTATTCCTATGCCCTATACCGCCATATTACCCGAAACCGTTTCACAGTATGCCCCTGGGATCACCCTGTTCGACGTGTTGAACGGGCCGGACGACACCTCGTTTCTGACCGGACAACGGGATTATGCGGCCTCTGATCATGTCGCTTACCTACAAGGATTTGACGCCCCACCGGCGCAGATGTTTTCCCAGCAGGTGGCGCAATCTTCGGCTCGGGTCAGCGAGGATGACGCGGGCGTGGTGACTTTTTCTTGGGTCGAGGGCGACAGATTGCTGGCCACAACCCTGAATGACTGGGCCGATACCACCCGCAGCGGCACAAATGCCAATGATGTTCTGACCACGACTGGCCCGACCGAATATTTCGACGCATTGGGCGGGCATGACCTGATCCGCCCCGGCGTTGGTGATTACGTCGATGGCGGCGCGGGGCATGATATTGTATCCTTTTACGGGCTGACGGCATCACAGACCGGCCTGCCGACACAGGCGGTTTTGCCGCTGGTGATCGACCTGTCGGACCCGTCACAAAACAGCGGCGCGGCGCAGGGGGCGCAGTTTGTGAATGTCGAACGGTTTCACCTGAACTGGACCAATGACCGCTTTCACGGCAGTGACGAAGCGCATGAAACCTATGGGCTGGCAGGCAGTGACCGGCTGTCGGGCGGGGGTGGCGATGACACCCTGCATGGCGGCGCGGGCTATGATGTGATCAGCGGCGGCGCAGGGGTCGACACCCTGTCGGGTGGCAAACTGGGCACGCCGAACCGCGCCTCGGACCGGTTCGTTTGGTATACAGCCAGCGAAACCGGCACCGGCGCGGGCAACCGCGATATAATCACCGATTTCAACGCCACCGCCGACCCGCAGGATGCGCGGCGCGGCGCAGACCGGATCGAACTGGGCCGGATTGATGCCGACACCACACATGGGTTCAATCAGGCCTTTGATTTCGTGGCGCAGGCGGCGTTCAGCGGCACAGCGGGCGAATTGCGGTTTTTTCAATCCGCCACCGCCACCATCATTCAGGGCGATACCGATGGCGATGGCATGGCGGATTTCGAAATCGAACTGTCAGGCCAGCACGACCTGACTGCGGATCATTTCCTGTTGTGATCACTTGCGCAGCGCAGGCAACCCGATCCCAGTGGATTCAAAACCGCCGTCAGCCGCCAGCAATTGACCCGTCACGAAACTGGCCCTGTCGGAACATAAAAACACGATCGGATCGGCAATTTCGCGTTCCGATCCATAGCGGTTCAGCGGTATCGCATCGTGATAGGCGTCAATGATATCCTGGCTATGCACCGCCATCGCCAGTTTGGTGCGCACCGGCCCCGGTGCCACCGTGTTGACGCGGATACCGTATTCGCCCAGCTCCGCCGCCAGTTGCTGGCTAAGATGGATCACCGCCGCCTTGGACGTGCCATAAGCCACCCGCAGGGTCGATGCCCGCAATCCCGAAATTGACGCGATGTTCACAATCGCGCCCTTGCTGGATTTCAACGCCGGAATACAGGCCATCGAACACAGGAAAACCCCGTCCAGATTGGTGTCCATCACGGTGCGCCAGCGGGCGAATGTCGTGTCCTCTAACGGGCCGAAATCGGCCACACCGGCGTTGTTGACCAGCGCATCAATGCGCCCGAATGCATCCATCACCTGCGCCACCATCGCCGTAACCTGATCGGGGTCGGACACATCGCACAACACCGGCAACGCGCCCTCCAACCCCTCAGACGCTTCAGCCAATGCCTCGGCGTCGCGGTCGATCATGGCAACGCGGCGCCCCTCCTCCAGAAACAGTTTCGTGGTGGCCAATCCGATGCCGCGCGCGGCCCCGGTCACAATGGCGGTTTTCTGTGTCATGTTGTTCCTCTCCCTCTTTGGGGCGCAGGTTGCCGCCCGCCCGCGCCCTGCGCAACGCCAAACAGGCGAAACGCAGAAAAAGACCCGGCGCGAAACATCGCACCGGGCCAGTTGCTCTCGGGGAAGAAATCGTTAGCGGGTTGCGCTTACCACTCGGTCGGGCCTTTTTCGGCAAAGCTGTGGACCAGAAAGTCGATGAATGCGCGCACCTTGGGCTGTGTGAAACGCCCCGGCGGATAGACCGCATAGATACCTTGGGTTTCCATCGGCAGATCGGGGATCGCGTCCTCGACCAGCCCCTGCTCCATCGCATCGGCATACAGGAACGAGGGCAAATACGCGATGCCAAGCCCGGCCACACAGGCGTTCAACAGCGATTGCCCGTCATTCACAGACAACCCGCCCGCCGTGCGCACCTGACGTTTTTCGCCCGATGGCGCGGTCAGTTTCCACATATTGCCAGCGGACTGGTTGGAATAATGCAGCAGTTTGTGTTCGTTCAGATCGTCGATTTTTTGCGGGCGGCCATGTTTCTGGAAATAGCCGGGGCTGGCGATCATGCGTTTGTTGGTTTCGGTCAGTTTGCGGGCGCGCAGGGTGCTGTCTTCCAGCTCGCCAATGCGGATCGCCATGTCGAACCCTTCGGAAATCAGCTCTACATAGCGGTTGTTCAGCACCATATTGACCGTAATATCAGGGAATTCACCCAGAAAATCACCCAGAACCGGCGACAGGTGGTTGACCCCGAAATCGGTGGCCACCGAAATGCGCAACAGGCCGGATGGCGCGGATTGCATGGATGTGACCAGCGCATCGGCCTCGCCTGCGTCATTCAACACGCGGCGGGCGCGGTCGTAATAGGCCAGCCCGATTTCCGTGGGGCTGACGCGGCGTGTGGTGCGGTTCAACAACCTTGCGCCCAGACGGGCCTCCAGGCTGGAAACATGCTTGGAAACAGCAGATTTCGAGATCCCCATCTTTTTGGCCGCGTCGGTAAATCCACCTTGGTCCACCACAGTGGCAAAGGCTTCCATTTCGGTCAGTCGGTCCATGTTCTCGATACCCTTGATATGTCTTGTCAAGGAACAGGTATCGCGGTGAAATGGGGCGCTCTCTGGGCAGGACGGGGACAATATCGGGGTAAAATCGGGCATCGTTAATGACATGGAAACAGGGAAACAGCCGTTTCCAAATCGGGTGACGGGCGGGTTAACCCCTGAAAACCCTGTCAAATTCCGCGTTCCCGCGTGATGTGAACCGAACGGCGCGGCCATTCGGGTCACGCGCGGCCCAGCCCAGCGTTTCCATATGCGCCAGCAATGCGCGCCCCAACCGCCCCGCCAGATGGCTGTCGCGTTCCGACCAGTCCAGACATTCACGGCACATCGGACTGCGCCCTTCGATCCGGCTCAGGTCCAGCCCCAGACCGGCCTGCAACCACGCCGCCCCCGCATCGCTGGGCACCAGCCCCTGCGCCCCCATCACCAAGGCCCCGCGCCCCAGCATGGCGCGATACATCTGCACAGCGCGACGGCCCGCCAGATGGTTGTAACACACGCGGGCCTCGCGCAGGGCGGCGTCCTTTGGTCCGGTGCGACTGCGCAACATGCCCTGCCCCGCAGCCAGCCCCATCAGCGATTCCAGCATCTGCGCCACGTCCTCGTGCGCCAATGCGTAATAACGGTGCCGTCCCTGTTTGCGCAGCGCCAGCAACCCGCCCGCCGTCAGTTTGCCCAGATGCGAGGAGGCCGTTTGCACGCTTACGCCCGCCTCTGCCGCCAGTTCCGTGGCGGTCAGCGCCTTGCCCACCATCAGCGCCGTCAGAATATTGGCGCGGGCAGGTTCCCCCACCAATGCGGCCACGCGGGCAATATCCGGTCCTTCCTTCATACTTCGACCCTAATCGAAACATCCCCGCCCGCCAATCGGCTAATCTGGGTCCGGCAATCAAAGGAAACACAATGCTGACCTGCATCATCAAATATGAAATCGAACCCACCCAACGCGCCGATTTCGTGCAATATGCCCGCAACTGGGGCCAATGCATTGCGCGCAACGGCGCCGGGCTGATCGGATACTACGCCCCGCACGAGGGATCGTCGACGCTCGCCTATGGCATCTATAACATCCCCGATCTGGCCGCTTACGAACAATACCGCGCCCGCCTTGCGGCCGACCCGCTGGGGCGCGAAAACTACGACATGGCACAGGCCAAACGGTTCATCAGATCCGAGGAACGCACATTCCTGAAATGTGTTTCCCTCCCCCACGGAGCAACAGAAACATGATCGCAGTGATATTCGAAGTCACCCCCGACCCCGCCAAACGCGACACCTACCTGAACATCGCCGCCAGCCTGCGCGACGAACTGGAACAGATCGACGGGTTCATATCGGTCGAACGATTCCAAAGCCTGACAAACCCCGAAAAAATGCTGTCGCTGTCGTTCTTTCGCGATGAACAATCCGTGGCCGAATGGCGCAAACGGCAAAACCACCGCGCCGCCCAGTCCAAAGGGCGCGGAGGCATTTTCACCGATTACCGCCTGCGGGTGGCGCATGTGCTGCGCGATTACGGCATGAACGATCGCGATCAGGTGCCACCGGATTGACACGCCAAAACCCAAAGCACCGGACACATCACCAAACGGGGCACCAATTGGCGCATCAATCGGCGCATCATACGGGACGGTGGGCGGGACGGTGGGCGGGGCGAGGTGCATAGCACCAGCGCCGCCCCCGTCCATTCACAGCGCAGCGGCCAGCCGCACACCCTGATTGATCGCCCGCTTGGCATCCAGTTCCGATGCCACATCCGCGCCGCCAATCACATGCACCGTCACGCCCTCGGCCTCTAACGCATCGGCCAGGGAACGCTCGCTTTCCTGACCGGAACACAACACCACCGTATCCACCGCAATCAGGCGCGGGTTTTCCCGTGCCTCGCCGGTTGACACATGCAGGCCCGCGGCGTCGATCTTCTCGTAATTCACACCGCCGATCATCTCGACGTTCTTCATCTTCAACGTGGCGCGGTGAATCCACCCTGTGGTTTTGCCCAGCTTCTTGCCCAGCGCCTGCGCCTTGCGCTGCAACAGCACCACCTCGCGCTCCGGCGCATCGGGTTGCGGCCCCTCGGCTGCCAAACCACCCCGCACAACCGAAGGGTCACTGACCCCCCATTCGCGCATCCACTCCGGCAGATCCAGCGTCGGGCTGTCGCCGGTGACCAGATATTCGGCCACATCAAACCCGATGCCGCCCGCGCCAATGATCGCCACGCGCCGCCCGACCTCTGCACCACCGGACAGCACGTCGATATAGCTGACCACATTCGGCCCGTCCTGCCCCGCAATACCGGGATCACGCGGCACCACACCCGTGGCAATAATCACCTCGTCATAACCGGCCAGATCACCCACGCCCGCCTCGGTGTTCAGGCGCAGGTCAATCCCCGCCTCTGCAACACAGCGCTCATACCAGTCGACCAGCCCGTGAAATTCCTCTTTGCCGGGCACCTGACGCGCCATGTTCAACTGCCCGCCCACACGCGCTGCACGATCAAACAACACCACATCATGGCCGCGTTCCGCCGCAGTCAGCGCCGCCGACAACCCCGCCGGACCAGCCCCCACCACAGCCACCCGTTTTGCCGCCGCCACAGGGGCAATCACCAGCTCCACCTCGTGACAGGCCCGCGGATTGACCAGACAAGAGGTCAACTTGCCGCCAAAAGTATGATCCAGACAGGCCTGATTACAGGCAATGCAAGGTGCAATCATATTGCCCCGCCCCGCCGCCGCCTTGGCAACAAAATCCGCATCCGCCAGCAATGGCCGCGCCATGCTGACCATATCGGCACAGCCGGTGGCCAGAACATCCTCGGCCACTTCAGGGGTGTTGATCCGGTTCGACGTGATCACCGGAATGGCGACCTTACCCATCAATTTCTTGGTCACCCATGCGAAGGCCGCACGCGGCACGCTGGTGGCAATTGTGGGAATGCGCGCCTCGTGCCAGCCGATGCCTGTGTTGATAATGCTGGCGCCCGCCGCCTCTACCGCCCGGGCCAGTTGCACCACCTCGTCAAACGTCGACCCATTGGGGATCAGGTCGATCATGCTCAGCCGGTAAATGATGATAAAATCCGGCCCCACGGCGGCACGGGCACGCTTCACCGCCTCTATCGCCACCTGCATCCGGTTTTCATATGATCCACCCCAGCGGTCGGTCCGCTTGTTGGTATGGGTCACCAGAAACTGATTGATGAAATACCCCTCCGAGCCCATGATCTCGACCCCGTCATAACCGGCCTGCTTGGCCCGTGCCGTGGTCGCGGCAATATCATCCAGCTGCTTTTCAACCCCCGCATCATCCAGCTCCTTGGGCGGAAACGGCGAAATCGGGGATTTCACGCCGCTGGCACTGACACAATCGGGCGAAAACGCATAACGCCCCGCGTGCAAAATCTGCATCGCGATCAAACCGCCCGCATCATGCACGCGATCCGTCACCACACGGTGGTTTTCCACATCCTGCTGGGTGATCATCCCCGCCGCGCCGGGGGCCACGGCCCCCTCTTTGTTGGGGGCAATCCCGCCAGTCACCATCAGGGCCACACCGCCCCGCGCCCGCGCCGCGTAAAACTCGGCCACGCGGTTCCAGTCCCGCGTTTCCTCCAGCCCCGTGTGCATGGATCCCATCAACACGCGGTTTTTCAACGTCACATGCCCCAGATCCAGCGGCGCAAGCATATTCGGATATTCAGTCATAGGTAGGCCTCCCGTTTGACGTAAATCTTGCCCACGTCAAACCGGCCTGTCACCTGCAACGCAGCGTTACCTGCCGCGCCCGCCCCCTACGTCACCCGATCGCCTGACCGGCATTCACCCGTTCGCTCAACGCCTCGCGGCTCTCGACCCGCTCGGAATAACGGTCCACCAAATGGTCCTTGATGTCGCGGGTCAACAAAGTGAACTTCGCCAGCTCCTCCATGACATCAACCATACGGTTGTAATAAGGCGACGGTTTCATCCGGCCCTCAGCATCAAACTCGTCCCATGCCTTGGCAACAGACGACTGGTTGGGAATGGTCAACAACCGCATCCAACGCCCCAGAATGCGCAACTGGTTCACCGTGTTGAAACTTTGCGACCCACCGCAAACCTGCATCACCGCCAGCGTCTTGCCCTGCGTCGGACGCACGCCACCAATAGGCGCCAGCGGAATCCAGTCCACCTGCTGCTTCATCACGCTGGTCATGGCACCGTGACGTTCGGGCGATGACCAAACCATGCCCTCGCTCCACATCACCAGCTCGCGCAGTTCCACCACCTTGGGATGCTCCGCATTCACATCGTCCACCTGTGGCAACCCGCGCGGATCAAATATCCGCGCCTCACAGCCCAAACGCCGCAACACCCGCGCGGCCTCCTCGGCCATGAAACGCGAAAAAGACCGCTCGCGCAGCGATCCATACATCAACAGAATGCGCGGCGCATGACCGGAACGCACCACATCAAACAATGCCGCCGGATCAGCGGCCTTAAAACACGCACCATCCAACGCAGAAAATGTATCGCTCGTCATCACACCACGGGGCTGCGCCCCGCCCTCCTCAACTCCCCGCCCCGCCGGACGGCGCACCGCCCCAACAACCGGACTGCGCTTTTTCTTGGCAAAAATACTCGCGCCGCAGGCTCCCGCACCATCGACACAGACAAACGGCGCAACGGGACTACATCGTTTCCAGACAATGCCGCCGGAATGCGCGCTTCAACATGTCCAACTCGTCACGCAACAGGTTCATTTCGGCGCGAATATCATCCGATAATGCCTCTCCGCCGATCAGGGCGAAACTGCCCAATGTTTCACCGCTCAACGCATCGCGAAACAGAAATGTCTGCACCCCGTCGGCGATGACCTCCACCGGCACCGGAAACCGCACGGCCCAGCTCCCGCCATCCTCGACCAGTTCCAACCCGTCAACGGGCTGCTCCAGATGTGTCACCTCCAGTTTCGGCGGGGTGTTGGTTTTGGCGCTCGATGTCAGAACGCCCTCCCATACCCCCTGAAACAGGCGGGTCTTGGTCAGGGTCAGATCGCTCATGTCAGCCTCCTCAAATCTCGGCCCGTGGCCGGCGCGAGAACGTCAAATCGCGCAGCACCACCTGATTCATCTCCGGTCCCTCGAAAATCAAATCAATCCACGCCTTTTCCACCCGCTTCTCGTTCAGCTTGGTATAGGCCAGATCGAATTCGACCATGATATCCTGCTCATGCAACGGCAATTCACGCACGATCTGTTCGGTGTTCGGCCCGTGTTTGATGTTCAGCCGCGCAAAAATTTCCAGCGGCTTTTCCAGCTCTACAATGGTGTCCATACGCAACACATGGCGGCGCTTCAACCCGTCGACCGCGCCATGGGGCAGGTCCACCACCAGCGACAGGAACGACCCGTCAAACCGGAAAACATCCATGCGCAACCCGAAGGGCGCCAGATCCTGTTCGCGCCGGTTGCGCAGCTGGCGCAGCGTCAGTTCGGACCGGTCGCAATCATGAAACAGCGTCACCTCATTGCCCAGCATCGCCTTGTTGGGCACCGATGACATGCCGGGGCTGGGCAACGGCCCGCGCCACAGCTCTGGCCGCCATGACCAGTCACAGCCATGCGGCTTGAAAAACGAATTCGACCCGATCATCGGCAGCGCCAGACGGGTTTCGGATTTATAAATCAACTCGTCCAGAAAATGCCGCAACTTGCGCGCACGGGCGCGTTGCCCGCGCAAACGGCCCAGATCGGTCGCATCGGCATCCCGTGCCGCACGCGCCCAACGGTTTAACAACCGGTTGTGCGCCAGCTTTCGCAGCAGCCCGCCGAAATTCCTATTCATCCCCGAACAGCCCCGTATCCAATCAACACCCGCGCAAACCCGACCCGGCCCAACCTGCGCCAAACCGACCCGGCCCGCAAAACGCGCAATGCCATGACTAACCGCTGAATCGCAGCGTTTCCATAGTCGAAACAATCATAGGGGCAATTTGGTTAACGAAACAGCCGCCGCAAGACGTTTTTCTTGGATTTTCCTGCCGTTGGCGCATTCACGACACGCGGAACCACCGGATCGGACGTTTCCGTAGTGGCAAGTTCGGGCGGGCGATAGGGGTCGTGAAACGGTGTGCGCTCGCGAATGCTCTCGGCCATCGCCAGCATCAGCAATTGCCCGGTCCTCCCCGCCACGGTGCTGCCCTTTGGCCCATATAGCGCCAAACCGACAACCCGTGCATTCACCACCATGACGCCACGCCAGTGACGCGGGTCGCCGCCGGGCACCTTTTCATCGCCGCCCGTGGCCAGATGCAGCAGCGTCAGACCATCACCGTTGATCCGCTCCAGCACGCGGCCTGACCCTATGGCGCGGGCCAATTCGTCCGCGCCGGGCTGTTCTACCTCGCCGCGCTTGCGCCCCGATATCGACACCGTCAAAATCGCCGGTTCCGCCGCGACGCCCGCGTGGCTGCCCGTCAACGACTGGCAGGCCGCGATCAGGGCAAAGGCCCCGCTGCCCGCCCCGTCGCGGATGCTGTCCCCGTCCACGCAATACCCCGCGGGCGGCACCACAACCACATCCCCCTGAACCAGCGCGGCACGGCGCAATGCCGGCACCGGCGCGGGCGCGCCATCACCCCCCGCCAACAGCCCCATCTGCCCACCGGCGGGCAGGGACATACAGCCCGCCAATGGCAGACCCAGCACCAGCAAAAGGGCCGCACGCATCATGCGCCCAGCCCCCAAGCCCCTGAAATCAGAGGTCCATATAAACATGCAGCTCTGCCTCGGCGCCCGGATGCGTCACCGCACCCTTATAGGTGTCGCCAACCAGCTGCGCATATTTCCACAGCGCACCACTGGCATACAACGTCTTGCGCGGGCCTTTCCAATCGGCCTTGCGCTGCGCCAGTTCCGCATCGCTCAGGTCCACCGACAATTCGCCGGTGATCGCATCAATGGTGATGATGTCGCCGGTGTTGATCAATGCAATCGGCCCGCCCTGCGCGGCCTCTGGCCCCACGTGACCAACACAGAAACCCCGCGTCGCGCCGGAAAAACGCCCGTCCGTGATCAGCGCCACCTTTTTGCCCATGCCCTGACCCGACAGCGCCGCCGTGGTCGACAGCATTTCGCGCATTCCGGGGCCACCTGCGGGGCCTTCATTGCGAATGACGATCACCTCGCCCTCTTCATAGGCCCGCTCTTTCACCGCCTCAAAGGCGTCTTCTTCGCATTCGAACACACGGGCGGGGCCGACAAAACGCTGGTGCTGGGTCGGAATGCCCGCAACCTTTACGATGCCACCCTGCGGGGCCAGATTGCCCTTCAGCCCGACAACGCCGCCGGTTTTGGTCAGTGGCGTTTCAATCGGGTAAATCACGCGGCCATCGGCCTCGCGCTCGATCATCGCCAGTTCTTCGCCAATAGAGCGGCCCGTGGCGGTCATACAATCCTCGTGGATCAAACCGGCCTTGCGCAGCTCCTTCATCACCACGGGAATGCCACCGGCATCATACAGGTCCTTGGCCACATACTGGCCACCCGGCTTCAGATCGACGAAATAGGGCGTGTCGCGGAAAATCTCGCAGACATCCTCCAGGAAAAACTCGATCCCGGCCTCATGGGCAATCGCTGGCAGGTGCAAACCGGCATTGGTCGACCCGCCGGTGCAGGCCACCACGCGCGCGGCGTTTTCCAGCGACTGACGTGTCACAACATCGCGGGCACGAATATTTTTCTCGAGCAGAGCCATAACCGCACGCCCCGAGGCATCCGCATACTGATCACGCGATTCATAAGGCGCAGGCATGCCCGAACTGTTCATCAGGGCCAGACCGATCGCCTCGGAAACACAGGCCATGGTATTGGCCGTGAACTGGCCACCACAGGCACCGGCCGACGGGCAGGCCACGCGCTCCAGCATATCCAACGCCTTGTCCGACATCTCGTGGTTCTGGTGACGGCCCACGGCCTCGAACATATCCTGCACGGTCAGATCACGTGAACGGAAATCCTCGGGGATCTCCTGAACCTGCGGCGCCTTACCCGGCAGAATCGAACCGCCGTAAATAAACACCGACGGCACATTCAAACGCACCATGGCCATCATCATACCGGGCAGGGATTTGTCACAACCCGCCAACCCGACCAGCGCATCATAACAATGCCCGCGCATGGTCAATTCCACCGTATCGGCAATCGCCTCGCGCGATGCCAGCGACGAACGCATGCCCTCGTGACCCATCGCAATACCATCCGTCACGGTGATGGTGGTGAACTCACGCGGGGTGCCATGCGCCTCTTTTACGCCCATCTTGACGGCCTGCGCCTGACGGTTCAGCGAAATATTACAGGGCGCGGCCTCGTTCCAACAGGTCGCCACACCAACCAGGGGCTGGTGAATTTCGGCCTCGGTCATGCCCATGGCATAATAATACGACCGGTGCGGCGCACGTTCCGGCCCCTCGGTCACATGGCGGCTGGGCAATTTGGATTTGTCGAACTTGGTCATCTGGGCCTCCCCGAAAATTAGCTGCCACAGGGAATATGACAGCCCCAGCCAAGGCACAAGCCGCCAATGCCGCCTAATCGCAGGCGCTCTGCCCTTCTGCTGCCTTCATTGTTCCCTAAATACCCGAATCTGAACACCCGCACCACCAAACCACAACCGCGCCAGCACTGGCCCCCAACCGCATAATCCACTACTACAACCACAAAATCCGCATGGCCCGCCCGAAACATATGTCCTACCGCCCGCACCGCGCCTTTATCGCCCCCGCCCTGCCCACGGCGGAACTGCCCCGCCTTGTGCTGGGCATTCTGGGCGTGGAATTCCTCTATGGGATGGCGATTGGCGGGCTGGCGCAACTGCTCGACCTGCTGGGACTGGACACAACCGGGTTCTACTATGGCGACACGACCGCCGGAATGCTGGCCGAACTGCTGTCATTCGGCCTGCTGGGCGCGCTGGTCACCGCCGCCGCACGCAGCCAGCACGGGCGCGGGTTCTTCACCCTGACCGGCCCGCCGCTGACCGCGCTGCGCCACCTTAAAACCACCTTCATTGCCGTGCTGGCCCTGCTGCTGGCGCTGGAACTGATGCCGCCCTACTGGGACAGCGACAGCCTGGCCGCCACCCGCCCGCTGCTGCCTTGGCTGGCACTGCTGCCCGTGTCACTGGCCGCGCTCGCCATCCAGACCGGCGCAGAGGAGCTGTTCTATCGCGGCTATATCCAGCAACAACTGGCGGCACGGTTCAAATCACCGCTGGTCTGGCTCAGCGTGCCCAGCCTGCTGTTCGCCCTTGCCCATTGGAACAACGGCACCACCCCCACCGAATCCCTGCAATATGTGATCTGGGCGTTTCTGTTCGGCCTCGCCGCGGCCGACCTGACCGCCCGCACCGGCACGCTGGGCGCGGCAATCGGGTTTCATCTGGCCAATAACGTCATCGCCTTTACCCTGTTTGGCGAACTGGATGCGCCGGGTTCCGGCCTTGCCCTGCTGCTGTTCGAACCTGCCGGGGCCGATCTGTTGCCGCCACCCGCCTATGATCCGGTCCTGACCGCCACACTGATGACCGAACTGGCCGTGCTGCTGTTGATGTGGCTGGCGGCGCGCATCGCATTACGCCGCTGAACACAGCCAGCAGATGATTGCATTCACCCGCCCCTGCCCTTATGTCACCGACAAGCCAAACGCACTCGGGAACCCCTGATGAACTGGATCACAAACTACGTCCGCCCTCGTATCAACTCCATCTTTTCGCGCCGCGAGGTGCCGGAAAACCTTTGGACCAAATGCGACGAATGCGGCACCATGCTGTTTCACCGCGAACTGAGCGATAACCTGAACACCTGCACATCCTGCGGGCACCACATGGCAATCACCCCGCGTGAACGCTTTACCGCCCTGTTCGACGGCGGCGTCTTTGCCGAAGTGTCCGTGCCCGACCCCATGCCCGACCCGCTGCATTTCCGCGATCAGAAAAAATACCCCGACCGCATGAAAGCCGCACAAAAATCCACCGGCGAAAAAGAGGCGATGCTGGTCGCCGCCGGTGACATCGGCCGCACCCCCATCGTGGCCTGCGCGCAGGATTTCTCGTTTATGGGCGGGTCCATGGGCATGTATGTTGGCAACGCCATCATCGCCGCCGCCCAAGAGGCGGTGAAACTCAAACGCCCGCTGATCCTGTTTTCCGCCGCCGGTGGCGCCCGTATGCAAGAGGGCATCCTGTCCCTGATGCAAATGCCCCGCACCACCGTCGCCCTGCAACTGCTAAAAGAGGCAGGCCTGCCCTATATCGTCGTGCTGACCCACCCGACCACGGGCGGCGTCACCGCATCCTATGCCATGCTGGGCGATGTCCATATCGCCGAACCCAATGCGCTGATCTGCTTTGCCGGTCCCCGCGTGATCGAACAGACCATCCGCGAAACCCTCCCCGAGGGGTTCCAGCGCGCCGAATACCTGCTGGATCACGGCATGCTGGACCGCGTCACCCCGCGCCCGCAAATGCGCGACGAATTGATCACCATCACCCGTATGCTGATGGGCCTGCCCCCTGCGGTTGCAGGTGAATTGCCATCGCCCGCCACCGGGACAGCCGCAGAGGCAGAAACAGACGCCAAGGCTGGGGCAACGCCAAAAGCAGCCCCCGATGCGGATGCCGCCGATACCCCGGCCAAAGCCTAAAACCCGATGCAGCCCGCGGTCACCCCGCCCTTCGCCGCCTTCCTTGCCGGGTTCGCCCTTGCGCTGATGGTCATTCTGGCCCTGCGCGTGCTGCGCAAACGATTGGGCAGGGGCGCGCAGGTCTGGGCCATGGGGGCCGTGGTGCTGGCCGTCGCGGTGATCTATCCGATCCGCGCCCACCTGGTTGCCTCCGATGAATCGGCGCTGATGCATGCGCTGGCGGCAGGCGGGTTTGCCCTGCTGACCCTGCTGGGCGCGGCGCTGTCGCCCGTCTTGCTGGGTCTGACCCTGCTGTTGCATGCGGGTTTCGATTTCGCGCTGGATATTTCGCTCACCTCGCGCGGGCTGGTGGCGCATTGGTATCCGCCCTTCTGCCTCGCTTTTGATGCCACGCTTGGCCTGTGGTGGCTGGGCGCATTGTTCAAGGACCGCCGCAAATGACAAATCCCACCGGCACCTCTGGCCCCACCGGCACCTCTGGCCCCGCTGGTTCCGACAGCATCCTTGCCCGCATGATGGCCCTGCACCCCAAGGTGATCGACCTGACACTGGACCGCATGTGGCGCCTGCTGGATGCGCTGGGAAACCCGCAAAACGCCCTGCCGCCTGTGATCCATATCGCGGGCACCAATGGCAAAGGGTCCACACAGGCAATGATCCGTGCCGGGCTGGAAACAGCGGGCAAATCGGTGCATGCCTATACCTCGCCCCACCTTGCACGGTTTCACGAACGGATCCGGCTGGCAGGCGATCTGATTTCCGAACCCGCGCTCAGCGCGCTGCTGGATGAATGCTACGACGCCAATGGCGGCGGCAATATCACCTATTTCGAAATCACCACCGCCGCCGCGCTGCTGGCCATGGCGCGCTCTCCGGCGGATTACACCCTGCTCGAGGTCGGGCTGGGTGGCCGCCTGGATGCGACCAACGTGGTGGACCATCCCGCGCTGACCGTGATCACCCCCGTATCCATCGACCACCAGCAGTTTCTGGGCGACACCCTGCCCGAAATCGCGGGCGAAAAGGCGGGCATCATCAAACGCGGCGTGCCCTGCGTGGTCGGCCCACAGGATGACGCCGCGCTGGATGTGATCGAAACCCGCGCCATGCGCCTGTCCGCCCCGCTGCTGGTGCATGGCCAGCACTGGCATGTCATGCGCGAAGCCGACAGGCTGGTGTTTCAGGACGAAACCGGCCTGCTGGACCTGCCCCTGCCCGCCCTGCCCGGCGCACATCAATACCAGAACGCAGGCGCGGCCATCGCGGCCCTGCGCGCATTGGGTTACGGCGAAGACGCGGCCAGCGGCGCAATGACAAATGCGCAATGGCCCGCGCGTATGCAACGGCTGCGCAAGGGGCCGCTGGTGCAATCCGCCCCGCAGGCCGAAATCTGGCTGGACGGCGGCCATAACCCCGCCGCCGGTCAGGCACTGGCCAACCATCTGGCCACCCTGCCCGAACGCCCCACGCACCTGATCTGCGGCATGCTCAACACCAAAGACATCGCAGGCTATCTGACCCCGCTGGCGGCGCAAACCGCGACCCTGACAGCCGTGTCGATCCCGAACGAATCCAACACCCTGCCTGCCGAAACCACCGCCTCGGCGGCCGTGGGCGCAGGCATCCGTGCCACAACGGCCCCCGATGTGGCCACGGCACTGGCCTTGATCGCCACCAGCGACCCGTTTGCACGGGTTTTGATCTGCGGATCGCTATATCTGGCCGGAAACATCCTGCAAGAGAACGGATAACACCCCACTCGCGTAAAAAGTTGCCGCTGCTTAACGTCTTGATTGCGCAGGTAAACCACAATTCACCCCGATAAGAGGGCGCATTAACCCGATATTCCGAATCACTTTATGTTGACTGTTTTGCGGCGATTCGCCTATATCTAGGTCAATTAACGCAGCCGCCTGCCAGCATTATGGGTGCGTATAAGAATACTGGGGGAATTCTATTATGCGGTGCCTTGCGGGCCTTATTTCTGCGATTGTTCTGTTTGCTGCTCCGGCTGTGGCCCAAGAGGTGATGATCACCCCCTCGATGTCATCGAAACAGGTCACCATCAACGGCGCGACAATCACCATCGCCCGCGAACAGAACCCTGATGCCGTTATCCCCGATGAATACGCCAGAACCGCCCGCGCCTGCCCGCCGTTCTGCATCCATCCGATGTCGGCAGGTGACGGTGTGGAAACCATCGGCGAACTGGAACTGCTGGATTTTCTGGAAACCAATGTCGCCGCCGGGCGCGGGCTGTTGATCGACAGCCGCCTGCCCGAATGGTTTGAAAAAGGCACCATTCCCGGCGCGATCAACGTGCCATTCGCCACCGTCGAAGAAACCAATCCCTACCGCGACCAGATTTTAGAAGCACTGGGCGCGGTGAAAACCGGCGACGGCTGGGATTATGCAGGGGCTATGGAACTGGCGCTGTTTTGCAACGGTGCGTGGTGCGACCAATCCTCCCGTGCGATCAACAGCCTGATGGCGGTGGGATACCCCGCCGACAAATTGAAATATTACCGGGGCGGGATGCAATCCTGGACCTCCCTCGGCTTGACCGTGAAACAACCGTGAGACCAGTAATGATGTTTGATACCGCCAATACCTTCAAGAAAACTCCGATTCTGAAAGGGAATGACGCCATGATCCGCTCTATCCTCATCGCTGCCGGTTTCCTTTCGGTGACCATCGTTCTGGTCGCGCTGCAACCCTCGTCGAAACCGGACCGCTATGACGAGGCATCGGTGACCCGCGCCGATACCGACCTGACGCGCCTGTCCAACACCGTTGCCGCCGTGCAAAGCGAACCCGCCATGCCGCAAACCACAGCCGATGCGTCGACCGCATCCGCCCTGGCCGCGATTTCCGGCCAGACCCCCGCGCCCAAGGCGAAACCCGATATGTTCCTCAAGGGCATGTCCACCGGGGTGCTGGCCGAACTGGGCATTGATGCGGGCGCAAAATCCGATCCGGCGGAAAAGCGGATGCGCGACATGACAGCGGGCATTCTGGCCGATATTCAGGGCACATCGGGCAAAACCGCCACATCGAAAACCATGCAGTCACTGGTGGCGCAGGCCCTGCGCGAAGGCCAGTCGGATGCCTATATCGACACCCTGCTGAACGAGGCCGCAGCCAAGGGCGACGTGGCCGTTCCCGCGGCGCTGGTCACCTCCACCGGGCGGGTTGATACCTCGACCTTGCTGGCATCCATCGTAACCGAAGCCCAGAAAAGCCAGAACCCCTCTGCCACGCCCGAACCCCGCCCGACGGTGCAGGCACAAACATATGTAGTGCGCGAAGGCGAAAGCCTGGGCGGGATTGCGCAGCGCATTTACGGCGATGCGGCGTTTTACACCACCATCTATCAGGCGAACCGCCGCGCATTGGCCAGCCCCGATCAGGTGCGCGCAGGCCAGAAACTGATTATTCCGGCGGGCTGATTGCGCCCGACGGATCACAGGTAATACCACAGGCAAAGACTTTGATTATCAGGCAGGAACGAAAGAGGGGCCGAACCAACGGCCCCCTTTCTTTTGTGCGGTGCAGGGCGGGACGGGCTGCACCATAGGTGGGGGCCAGCCCCGCACGCACCAAAGGTGGGGGGCCAGCCCCCCGGAGGTATTTTAAGAACAGTGAAAGCCAAAAGCCGCATCAACTGCGCAGGCCGGTTTCCTTTAGCATGCCGCGGCGTTTGGCCTCGTAATAATAGCCGCGCGAATACCATTTGACGGCGGTGTCATAGCTGCCATCCGACAGCAGCCATGCCCCGCGCAGGTATTTCACCGCGAATTGCAGGTTGGTGTCGGCGTCCAGCAGCCCGGCGTCCGGTCCTTTGTATCCCATGCCACGGGCGGTGGCGGGCAGGATTTGCATCAGCCCGTAATACGGCCCGTTGCGCGCCTGTGGGTTATGGGTGCTTTCGCGGATGATCACGCGGTGGACCAGCCCCACGGGCACGTCGTAATGCGCCGCCCAGCGGTTGATTTTCGCCCGCAGTTCCGGTGTTTCATTCGGGTGCAGCGGGGTTTTCGGGGCGGGTGTGGCGGGTGGCACCTTGCGCCCTGCGCAGGCGGTCAACAGGGCCGCAGCCCCGACAAAAAGCAACTCTCGACGCGCAATCATGGGGTTCTCCGGCTCTGATGGCTGTGTCTGCATAGGGCGAACATCCCTGCCACCGCCAGCCATTGCGTGATTTACCCCTGTGACTGGCCCCAATCCGCCGATTGCATTTCACGCAGGCGGCTGGCGGTGCGTTCGAATTCGAACACGCCTTCGCCTTCCAGATACAGGGTTTCGGGTTCGGCGGCGGCAGAGGCCACCAGCCGCACATGGGCCTCGTATAACGCGTCAATCAGGGTGACAAACCGCTTTGCCTCGTTGAAATTGCTGCGCCCCAGCGCGGGAATGCCATCCAGCAGCAGCACCCGCACCTCGGCGGCGATGGCCAGATAATCGCCCGGTCCCAGCATCGCGCCACACAGATCGTGGAAGGTGGCCCGCGCCACCCCGTTGCGATAGGCGGGCAGGCGCAATTCCCGCCCCTTGATTTTCAGCACCAGCGGTTCGGCCGCGCCGCCCCCCGTCAGGTCGGTCCAGATCGCATCCATTTCGGCCCGCGCTGCGGCGTTATTGGGGGTGAAATACACCTGCGCCCCGGACAGCCGGTCCTGACGGTAATCGCGCGGGCTGGCCAGTTCATGCACCACCATGCGTTCCTTGAGCAGGGCAATAAACGGCAGGAACAACTGCCGGTTCAGCCCGTTTTTATACAGATCATCAGGCACGCGGTTTGATGTGGTCACCACCGCCACGCCAGCGGCGAACAGCGCCTGAAACAGCCGCCCCACGATCATCGCATCGGTGATATCGGTGATCTGCATTTCGTCAAAGGCCAGCACCCTGACAGTTTCCGCCACCGAGGCCGCAACCGGGGCCAGCGCATCCTCGACCTCGTCCTGACGGGCCTTGTGCATGCCCTCGTGGATTTCCTGCATAAAGGCGTGGAAATGCACGCGGCGCACCGGCACGGTCAGGCTTTCGACGAACAGATCCATCAGCATGGATTTGCCACGCCCGACCCCGCCCCACATATACAATCCCCGCACCGGATCAGCCGGTTTGCTGCGCCCGAACCAGCCCTTTTTCGGCGGCGGCGCGGCGGTGATTTCCGCGCGGATACGCTCCAGCTCGGGCAGGGCGGCCTCTTGCGCGGGGTCATGGTGCAGGGTGCCATCGGCAATGCGGGATTTATACAGATCAATCAGGGTCATATGCGCATCAATAGCCAATGCAAGGGGCGACGAAAAGCCCCCCCTGCCCGCCACAGATAACACTTTGTCAATTCACACAGACGTGCCACAAAGCCAGTCACATTTGTTAAAGGAGCGCCCATGTCCGGCCTGTATTTGCCCCTGTCCACCCCGACCACCGCCAACACCTATACTGTTGATGATCAAACCCGCCCGGTGACGGTGGCCCTGTCGAACGGCGGCTATATCACCACATGGGTGTCACGCGAACAGGATGGGTCAGGGCGCGGATTTTACGGTCAGAAATTCGATGCCTTCGGCAATCCGGTTGGCGGCGAATTCCGCCTGAACAGCCATACAGCAGGGGATCAGCAAAACCTGACAATGACCGAACTGGCCAACGGTCATTTCGTCGCCGTCTGGGAAAGCTACGGTCAGGATGGCAGCCGCTGGGGCGTGTTCGCACAGCGTATGGACCGCAACGGAAATCTGATCGGGCCTGAATTTCAGGTCGCTGATGAAACCGAAAACAATCAGAGCCGCCCCACCGTGACCGCATTGAACGACGGGTTTGCCATCGGTTGGTATGATTCCAACAATGAATATACCTTTGGCCAATATGGCGACCTGTTGGACCAATACGACAAGGATGCGTTTTATATCCAGCTCTATACCAACACGGGCCAGGAGGTCGGGGATGAGCTGCGCATGGGGGGTATGTCGATTGCCCCCTCGCTCAACCTGAACACTTATTCCACCACCGAAACAGGCGTTGCCTTTGGCCAGATGTTGCCCACGGCGGATGGCGGGTTTGCCGTGATCTATCAGGCAAGCCAAGAGGTTCTGGTGAACGAGGGCGCGCCCGATGCCTATAGCTATGCCCAATACGGCGAAACCTTTTTTCAAACCTTTGATGAAACCGGCATCGCCATCGACGATCCTGTGTCGATATCCAACGATCTGTCCAACCAACCTGTGCAAATGCTGGCCATGTCAAACGATCAGGTTGCTGTGCTGGGCATCTATACTGACGGCGGGCCGCAACTCCTGGGCCTGCGTTTTCTGGATCCGGTCACCGGCACCCTGTCAGCCACTGCATTCTCGTTCGACCTCTATGCCAACAACCATGGGATCACTGGCACGGAAACCATCAGCCACTCGTCCTATTCGCCCCGCTATGATCTGGCCGAAATGGCGGACGGGTCGCTGCTTCTGGTCTATGCGACCTATCAATATGTCCCCGAATACGACCTGGACGGCCATATCGTGGATAATGAATCGACCTATCGCATCATGGGCGTGCAACTGGATACCGACGGCACCCCCCTGAACCCCGAATTCCTGATCGCGCAAATCATCGAAGAGCCACCCGTCAATCTGGACATCACCGCGCTGTCCGGTGGCGGGGCCGTGGTCAATTGGGAACAATTCGGCGTCGACGGGGCCGAAAACCGCGATGTGCAGCAGGTCACCCTGCTGGGCCTGTCATCGGGCACCACGGGCGATGACACCCTCACAGGCACCGGCACGACCGACTGGATTGATGCGCTGTCGGGCGATGACCGTGTGTCGGGCCTTGGCGGTGATGACCTGCTCGAGGGCAACCTTGGCAATGATTACCTGAACGGCGGTGGCGGCAATGACCGGCTGGATGGTGGTGCCGGAACCGACGTTCTGTATGGCGGGTCGGGCAATGATTTGCATTACGGTGGCGATGGCAATGACCGGCTGGTCACCAATGCGGGCGACGACCTGTTTGATGGCGGCGATGGCACCGACACCCTGTTTCTGCGCACAGCACAGGAATTGGACCTGCGCCAGAACGGGGTTGACCATGGCGACGGGGCAGACCGCTTTGTCTCCATCGAAAACGTGCTGGGCAGCAACGGGGCCGACCGGATCACCGGCGATGATGGCGCGAATGTGCTGAACGGGCGGTCCGGCAACGACCTGCTGTCGGGCGCAGGGGGCAATGACACGATTCTGGGCGGCAATGGCAATGACACGCTGGTCGGTGGTGTCGGGGCCGATAACCTGACGGGAGGCAATAACGCCGACCGTTTCGTATTTGCTGCCGCGGCGCATCTGGGGCTGGCGGGTGGCGCCGACCGGATCACCGATTTCCAGACGGGTCTGGATGTGATCGCCCTGAACGCGCTGAACCTGACATGGATCGACACGGGCGCGTTTACCGGCACAGGCGCCGAGTTGCGGGTGAATCTGGTCGGCGCGCACAGCCAGCTGCAACTGGACCTTGACGGTGACGGGCTGCGCGATGCGGATATTCTGGTGCTGAACCAGACAGGGCTGAGCGCCGCCGATTTCCTGCTGTAACCCTCACCTTATCGGGCGGCCCACGCCAGCGCCGCCCGATACATCACGAATGCTGATTTGACGCATGCCACCAATCGCGGCATTTTCTTTACACGCGAATAGGACAGCATTCATGACCCAGACCAATACAACCGCCTCCGCCTCGATCTTTACCCCCGTCCTTGTGGTCGGCTGTTTGATCATCCTCGTCAGCTTTGCCATCCGCGCCAGCTTTGGCGTGTTCCAGATTCCCGTCGCGGCCGAATTCAACTGGCCCCGCGCCGAATTCTCTCTGGCCATTGCGATCCAGAACCTTGCCTGGGGTATCGGCCAGCCGCTGTTTGGCGCATTTGCGGAAAAACTGGGCGACAGACGGGCCATCATTCTGGGCGCGCTGATGTATGCCGCCGGTCTGGTGCTGTCATCATATGCGGTCACCCCCGGCGCGATGCAAATGTATGAAATCCTTGTGGGATTCGGCATCGCAGGCACGGGGTTCGGCGTTATTCTGGCCGTGGTCGGGCGGGCCTCGACCGATAAAAACCGCTCCATGTCGCTGGCAATTGCCACCGCGGCCGGATCGGCGGGGCAGGTGTTTGGCGCGCCGCTGGCCGAATGGATGCTGTCGATCATGTCTTGGCAACAGGTGTTCACGGTCTTTGCTGCCACGATCCTGCTGTCGCTGCTGCTGCTGCCAATGATGCGCGCCCCGGCCGCCGCAACCAAGGCCGAGCTAGAGGAAAGCCTTGGCACGATCCTGAAACGCGCCGCACGCGACCCGTCATTCTCGCTGATCTTTCTGGGCTTCTTTTCCTGCGGCTATCAACTGGCGTTTATCACGGCGCATTTTCCCGCCTTTGTGACCGAGATGTGCGGCCCCATTGCGCCCGGCGGCCTGTTGCACAGTATCGGCATCACCTCGACTTCGGCGCTTGGTGCGATTTCGATTTCCGTCATCGGGCTGGCCAATATCGCGGGCACCCTGACAGCAGGCTGGCTGGGCAACCTATATGCCAAAAAATACCTGCTGGCAGGCATCTATACCCTGCGCACCATCGCGGCGGGGATGTTTATCATTATGCCGATCACCCCGACGACGGTCATGATCTTTTCGGTGGTGATGGGCGCGCTGTGGCTGGCCACTGTGCCGCTGACATCGGGGCTGGTCGCACATCTATACGGTCTGCGCTACATGGGCACGCTTTACGGCATCATCTTCCTCAGCCACCAGATCGGCGGCTTTCTGGGGGTCTGGCTGGGCGGGCGCATGTATGACCTGACCGGCGATTACACCGCCGTCTGGTGGTTCGGCGTGGGCATCGGCGCGTTTTCCGCTATCGTCCACCTGCCCATCAGGGAAAAGCGCACAACCCCGCCCCCGCTTGCGGCCTGATCGAACAGACAAGGGGGGCCAGCCCCCCTGTTCATTTCATGGAAATGAACATCCCCCCGGAGGTATTTGGGGAACAATGAAGGCAGTAGGTGACTCTTTGCCTTTCATTGTTCTGAAAATACCTCGGGGGGATATCAAATGGCGCACGCCTTTTGATATGGGGGCAGCGCCCCCTGATAGGTCAATCGCCCGTTTCCGACACCTCGGTGCGGATCACCGCCGCCACCTCATGCCCGTGGGTATAAGGAAGCCCGTGCCCCGCGCCCTCGATCACCTCCTGGCGGGCGGCGCGGTTCCATTGGGCCAGTGTGCCCATAGCGCGCAGCGGGATCAGGCTGTCCTCCTTGCCCCAGATCGCCAGAACCGGCACATCGGCGCGGCTGATTTCGCGGTGATCTGCCTCTAACCGTTCCGCCAGCGCGCCGCGCAGTGATCCCAGAACCGCAGGCACGAACCCCTTTTTGCCCAGTTCTTCTTGTTGGTAATCCACAATATCGCTGACCTCGGGGTTGGCCGCGCGTTCGGCTTCGGTGCTTTTGCGATGTGCGCGCGCGAACAGGGTCAGCGCCAGCCAATCCCCCAACACAGGCACGTCGCGCATCAGCTTTGCCGCCCCGCCCAGCGCGGTTTCGATCCCCGCAGGGGCCAGCAGTATCAGCCGCCGCAACCTTCCTGGATTTTCCGCCGCGAATGCTGTGCCGATGGACCCGCCCATGGAATAGCCCAGCAATGTGATGTCATCGCCCACACCTTCATGCGCCAGCAGATCCTTGAGCTGACGCTGGAACAGATCACGCCCCAGCGTGCCACGCAGCCGGTCGGAATACCCCCGCCCGTACAGGTCATAGACCAGAACCCGAAATCCCAGCCCCGCCAGATCATCGGCCAGCTGCTGCCAGACCATGCTAGGCGTGGTCAGCCCGTGAACGCACACCGCCACAGGCCCGCGCACCGGCCCGATCCATCGGTAATGGGTCACCCCGTCGGTCAGTTCTGCAAATTTGCCCGGCGCCTGTTCGCGCGCATGCGCATCCATCGGTTTGCGCAGCGCCTCGCGCAGGAACGGCGCCGCTGCGATGCCTGCCAGAACGATCCACCCCACACTCATTGCGCTGCCTTCCATTTGTCCCAGATATGGCGGGCGGTCATCAGGTCCAGATGCGCCCCGCCACCGTTTTTGAACAGGGTGATTTCCGCATCCGACCCGCGTTTGAACGCGCCCATATCGTAATAATCCGCCAGCACATCACCACGCGCAATCGCGCCCGACGCCAGCGGGATTTTCATTTCCCCGATATGATCCAAAGTCGTGTCATACGAGTCCACAAAAATCCGCGATTTTTGCAGCGCCGCATCGTCGGCTTCGCGCATATCGGGGCGATATGCCCCGATCAGGTCAATGTGCTGCCCCGGTTGCAGCCAATCACCGCGCAACACCGGATCGGTGGACATGGTGGCGCAGGTCACGATATCCGCGCCCCGCACCGCGGTTTCCAGATCGGGGGCCACCTCGATACCGCATTCCCCGGCCATTTCCTCGGCCCGCGCGATGGTGCGGTTCCAGACACGAAACCGCGCATCGGGGAACACAGTTCCGTAACCCGCGACCAAGGCCCGCCCGACGGTGCCCGCCCCCACGATCAAAATCTCGCGGCTGTCAGGGCGTGCCAACCGGCGCGCCGCCAACAGGCTGTCCCCCGCCGTTTTCCATTTCGTCACCAGATGGAAATCGACCATGGCCTGCAATGCCCCATGGCTGTCGTCATATAAACACAAACCACCGTTCACCATCGCCCGCCCCGCATCGGGGTTGGCAGGAAACACCGTGGCCGATTTCACCGCCAGCCCCATGCCATCAATCCATGCCGCACGGTTCAACAATGTGTCGCGCCCGCGATACAGGAAACTGTCTGCGATTTCGGCCTTTGGCAACAAATGCCCCGCCGCAAGGGCATCGGTGAATGACAGCCAATCCAGCAGAGCCTCGCCCTCGTCAAATCCGATCTGGGGTATCATGCGGCATCTTCCTCGCTCAGCAACCCTTCGGCGACCAGTCGCGCGGCCCAGCCATCCGGCCCCTCAAAATGATGCACCTGCCAGCCACGCGCCGCAGCGGCGGCGATATTGTCGGCGCGGTCATCGGTGAACAACAGGCGTTCGGGCGGCAATCCGCAATCGCCCTCGACCATGTCGTAAATCGCCGGGTCGGGTTTGATCACCCCCATGCGGCCGGACACATAGGCGCGGTCGAATTCGGTCAGGAACGGGTAACGTGTGCAGGCCAGATCGAATGATCCGATCCCGAAATTGGTCAGCGCAAACACCGCAACACCATTGGCCCGCAACTGGCGCAACAACCGGACCGAGCGCGAAATTTCCGGCGTTGCCAGTTCCAGCCAGCGGTCATGCCACATGCGGATTTCGGCACCGTATTGGGGATGTTTTTCCGCCTCGGCGTAAATCCGGTCGCGAAAATCCGCACCGCGATCCACATCATCGTTCATCGCATGCAGATCAACAGCAGCAAAGACCTCGCGCCGCCGCGCCGCGCCCACCTCGGCATCGTAAAACCGTTCGGGCTGCCATTCGATCAGCACATTGCCGATGTCAAAGATTACCGCATCAATCTGCATTCAGCCTACCCCTGAAATATCACGCCTTGGCCGCACGCAGCGCCCGTTCCAATGCATCCAGAAAACGGCTCCGGTCGGCTTTTGTAAACCCCTTGCCGCCGCCCTGTCGAAACGGATCGGCGGCACGCAGGTCTGTCATCAAATCGCGGGTGGCCAATACATTGCCGATATTCGCCGCCGTCAGGAATTCGCCGTTGTGTTTCAACACCTGCGCGCCGGATTCCACGCATTTCGCGGCCAAGGGGATGTCGCCCGTCACCACCACATCGCCCTTGCCCGCCCGATCAGCGATCCACATGTCGGCCACATCGGGACCTTCGGGCACGATCACCAGTTCGACCAGGGGATTGCGCGGCGGGCGCAAACCACCATTGGCCACCAGATACATCCTGATGCCATGACGGGTGGCGACCCGCTCTGCCTCCTCCTTTACGGGGCAGGCATCGGCGTCGATATACAGGCTCACGAATACAGCGCCTGCGCATGGAAACTGACGTGATCCTCGATGAACGACGACACAAAGAAATAGCTGTGGTCATACCCCGCCTGCATCCGCATCACTGCCTCGGCGCGCTGCTCGGCCACGGCAGCAAACAAGGCTTCGGGCATCAGCAGGTCCAGAAACTGATCCGCACCGCCCTGATCCACCAGACAAGGAATGCTCAAACCGCCTCCGCGCACCATCAGGGTGGCGTCATGGCGCGCCCATGCGGCCTCACCCTCGCCCAGATAGGCACGCAACTGCTTGCGGCCCCAATCGCCCGCCGTGGGATGCGCAATCGGCGCAAATGCCGAAACCGAACGGAACCGCCCGGGCAGACCCATCGCCAATGTCAGCGCCCCATGCCCGCCCATCGAATGGCCGGTAATGGCCTGACGGTCCAGATCAATGGCAAAGTTTTCCCCGATCAGGGCGGGCAGCTCCTCGGCCACATAATCCCACATCTTGAAATGCGCCGCCCATGGGGCCTGCGTCGCGTTCACATAAAACCCCGCGCCCTGCCCCAGATCATAGGCATCATCATCCGCCACATCTTCGCCTCGCGGCGAGGTGTCAGGAAACACCAGCGCAATCCCCTGCTCGGCGGCCCATTGCTGTGCGCCCGCCTTGACCATGGCGTTTTCATGGGTGCAGGTCAGGCCCGACAGATACCACAACACCGGCACGGGGCCGTCTGCGGCCTCTTCCGGCAGGAACAACCCGAATGTCATCTTTGTGCCGGTGGCCTTGCTGTCATGGCTGTAAACACCCTGAATCCCGCCAAAACACCTGTTTTCCGATACCGTTTCCATTGCCTGCTCCATCTGCGAATTACCTGTGCAAATGGCTAACGGCTGGCGGGGCATCGAACAACCCCAAGCAAGGAAAAGGGGGGCCAGCCCCCCTGTTCATTTCATAGAAATGAACACCCCCCGAGGTATTTTCAGAACAATGAAAGGTAAAGAACCACCCCCCTTTCATTGTTCCATAAATACCTCCGGGGTCCGGGGCAGCGCCCCGGTCTTGTCCTCGTTATGAAGCGGCAACCCTAGCCAGTGCCGATCAGGGCACCCGCCGCAAATACCAGTGCCCCGCCGACCACCACCTGAAACGCGGCGCGCATGAATGGCGTGTCCATATATTTGTTCTGGATCCAGGCAATCGCCCAGAGTTCGACAAACACCACGATCAGCGCGATGCTGGTCGCCGTCCAGAAATCGGTGATCAGATAAGGCAAGGCATGGCCCAACCCGCCCAGCATGGTCATCACCCCCGATGCGAAACCCCGTTTCACGGGCGATCCACGGCCCGATAGCTGCCCGTCGTCCGATGCGGCCTCGGTGAAACCCATTGAAATCCCCGCGCCCACACTGGCGGCCAGACCGACAAGGAAAGTGGTCCATGTGTCATGGGTCGCAAATGCGGTGGCAAAGATCGGCGCAAGGGTCGAAACAGACCCGTCCATCAGCCCCGCCAGACCGGGCTGCACCCATGTCAGCACGAACTGCCGGTGCGCGGCGCGGCCCTCGCTTTCGCGGGCGTCTTCGCTCAGGTGTTCACGGCTCAGCGCATCGGCTGTGTCTTGATGACCCGCCTCGGCCGCCGCCAGATCGCCCAGCAATTTGCGTGTGGCGGGATCGCTGCTGGCCCTGGCAGCGTTCAGATAAAACTGCTCCGCCTCGCGCTCCATCGCGGCGGCTTCCTCGCGGATGCGTTCCAGCCCCAGATTTTCCACCAGCCACACGGGGCGGCGCGCATAATACCCTGCCACATGTTCGCGCCGGATCAGGGGAATGGTGCCATCGAACCGCGCCTCATAGGCGTCGATCAAGCGGCGGCGGTGGCTGTCTTCCTCTGCGGCCATGCCCTGAAATACCTTGGCGGTATCGGGGAAATCATCGCGCAGCCGGTCCGCATACATACGGTAAATCCTTGCGTCATCCTCTTCGGATGAAATCGCCAGCGCCAGCACCTCTGCCTCGCTCAGATCCTTGAACCGGCGCCGTTGGGCCAGAAAACGCATCTTGCACCTCGAATATTAGAATGATTCTAATTTAGCAACCAAACCCGCGCAACACAAGCCCCCTCTCTTGCTCAAACTGAACTGTTCGGTTTACACTGACAAACCCTATCCCTCAGGTCCGAACCCCATGCGCCTATGTCCCGCCTCCGCCCCACGCAAACGGGGCCGCAAATATGATCAGGTGCTGTCAGGCGCGCGTCAGGTGTTCATGGCCGACGGGTTCGACGGCGCTTCGGTTGACGATATCGCCCGCGCCGCTGGCGTGTCAAAGGCCACGCTTTACGCCTATTTCCCCGACAAACGCCTGCTGTTTATCGAAGTCGCCCGCGTCGAATGTGACCGCCAGTCGCAACAGGCCATGGCCCGCATCGACATGAACGCCCCGATCCGCGATGTCCTGCTACAAGCCGCCCATCACATGATCGAATTTTTCCTGTCGGATTTTGCCAAAAACGTGTTCCGTATCTGCGTTGCCGAATCCGACCGCTTTCCCGAACTGGGGCGCGAATTCTATGAATCCGGCCCGATGCAGGCCCGCGCCCGCCTGTCCGCCGGATTTCAAGAGGCCGCAACCAAGGGGCAATTGCAGATCACCGACTTCGACCTTGCCGCCGACCAATTCGCAGAATTGTGCAAGGCCGACCTGTTCGCCCGCGTCATTTTCGGCATCCACGGCGACCATTCCCAACCCGAGGTCGACCGCATCGCGACCGGCGCCGTGGATATGTTTCTGGCCCGTTACGGCATCAACCACAGCACCGGAAAACCCTAATCCACCCGCCGCACCAGCAACTGGTTCCCCGGCCCGCGCTGGGTTTCGAAAATCGGGATATCCGCCACCAGTTCGCTCAGCTTCTTGCGGCCATAGGTGCGGGTGTCGAAATCGGGGTTCGCCGCCGTGATGAACTGCCCCAAGGGGCCCAGCGCATACCAGTCGTCATCGGCATCAATGCTGTCCATCGCCTTGATGATCACCTCGCGGGCCTCTTGCATATCTCCGGTTTTGGCGGGTTTGGTATCCTCTACCTCGCCGCCCAGATTTTCCAGAAAAATGAACCGCTTACAGGCCTTGCGAAAGGCATCCGGCGTCTTTTTCGCCCCGATCCCGTAAACATCCAGCCCCTGTTCGCGGATGCGGCTGGCCAGCCGCGTGAAATCGCTGTCGGATGACACCAGAACAAACCCGTCAAACCGCCCCGAATGCATCAGGTCCATCGCGTCGATCACCAGCGCGATGTCGCTGGCATTCTTGCCCACCGTATTGGCGGGCTGATGGTGCGGCACCAGCCCGAATTCTGCCTGAACCTTGTTCCAGCCGCTCATTTGCTGGCTGGAAAAATCGCCATAACAGCGCCTGACCGATGCCTCGCCCAGCGCCGCGATTTCCTCGAAAATCGCCTTGGTCCATTTGGGCGATGTGTTGTCCGCATCAATCAAAACCGCCATCAAAGGCGCACGTTCACCGGCCATCGCAACTCTCCTTGTTTTGCAGCCGACTATCCGGCCTGTGACCGCAGATGAAAAGAGCCCGCTTGCGCATCAATGCGGAATTCATACGCAACCGACCATATACAATTTTCGGCATATTAGCACGGCGGGTCCGGTCAAATTGATATTCTGGCAATAAATTGGGCATAGGTTCGCAGGCTACGAACAGCCAGTCATACTGACTCGCCACTCGTTCAAAGGGCCAGTAACGGGGCCGGTAACGCCAAGGGGAAACCATGTTTTTTAATGCCGAACGCCGCCGGATGGCTGCCAACCTAGCCGAAAAACAGGCCTTTATGGATGTGATCGACCGCACACAGGCCGTTATCGAATTTTTGCCAGACGGCACGATCCTTACGGCAAACAGCAACTTTCTTTCGGCGCTTGGTTATGAACTGCATGAAATCGCTGGGAAACATCACTCGATGTTTGTTGAACCCGCCTATGTAAACAGCACGGAATATGCCTCCTTCTGGGCCGACCTCAGCGCAGGCAAATTTTTCACCGACCAGTTCCCGCGCAACACCAAAACCGGCGCGGTCATCTGGATTCAGGCCACCTATGCACCTGTGTTCGACGCCGATGGAAATGTCGAAAAGGTCATCAAACTCGCCACCGATGTCACGCAGCGCCGGTCAGATACCGATGACATATCCAACGGGTTGAAAGAATTGGCAAAGGGCAACCTTTCGCATCAGGTCAAAACCTCCGCGATCAAGGATATAGCCATCCTCGGCCAGTCGCTCAATCAGGCCATGGAACAACTGTCCAATACCATCGCCACCGTCAAATCCGTTTCCGCCGCAGTGACCACCACCGCAAGGGAAATCAACGGTTCATCAACCGAACTGTCCAAACGCACCGAATCGCAGGCCGCAACCCTGGAACAAACCGCCGCCGCCATAGAAGAGTTGACAGAAACCGTGCGCTCTGCTGCCGCAGGTGCCAAACAGGTCGCAGAGATCGTATCCAATGCCACAACCGCCGCCAAGGGCAGCAGCAAGGTGGTGCAGGACGCGATCACGGCGATGGACCATATTCAGGAATCATCAGACAAGATTTCACAGATCATCGCGGTGATTGATAACATCTCGTTCCAGACCAATCTGCTGGCGCTCAACGCCGGGGTCGAGGCAGCCCGCGCAGGCGAAGCAGGCCGCGGCTTTGCCGTCGTCGCATCCGAGGTCCGCGCCCTCGCCCAACGCTCGACCTCGGCAGCCGGTGAAATCAAAGGGCTGATTTCCGAAAGCTCGGGCCATGTGGCACTGGGGGTCGAACTTGTGGGGCAGGCGGGCGTCGAACTTGGCGCGATTATTGAAAACGTCGGCACGATTTCCACCCATGTCAGCGAAATCGCACAGGGTGCCAGTGCGCAGGCCATCACACTCGAAGAAATCAACCAGGGCGTCAATCAATTGGACGAGGTCACCCAACGCAACGCCGCGATGGTCGAAGAAACCACCGCCGTCAGCCTGACCCTGACCAATGATGCCGCCGAACTGACCCGGCAGGTTGATGTGTTCAAGGTTGCCACGGGCGACACTGCGGGAAACATTGTAAAAATCCCCACATCCCAAAACGCCGCCCAAAACACCACAGACGGGCGCCCCCTTCACCGGCAGGCCTCTGCCAACAGGTAATGCCGGTGAATGGAAACGGGGCAACCACCACTGGCCGCCCCATCATCCGCATGAATCGGGGGTGATCAGTAAATCACGACCGACCGGATCGACTCACCCGCGTGCATCAAATCGAACCCTTTGTTGATGTCATCCAACGACAGGGTATGTGTGATCATCGGGTCGATTTCGACCTTACCGTCCATGTACCAATCGACGATTTTCGGCACATCGGTGCGGCCCTTGGCCCCGCCGAACGCCGTGCCCTTCCATACGCGCCCCGTCACCAGCTGGAACGGGCGGGTGGAAATTTCGGCCCCCGCCGGTGCCACGCCGATCACGACCGACACGCCCCAGCCGCGGTGCGAACATTCCAACGCATCGCGCATCACCTGCACATTGCCGGTGGCGTCAAACGAATAATCAACGCCGCCGATCTGGTCCAACCCGCGTTTGGTCAGATCCACAATGGCCTGCACAGTGTTGTCGACCTTTTTCGGGTTCACAAAATGGGTCATGCCGAATTTGCGCGCCATTTCCTCTTTGTCGTCATTCAGGTCGACGCCGATGATCATATCCGCGCCCGCCATGCGCAGCCCCTGGATGACGTTCAAACCGATGCCACCCAAACCGAACACCGCTGCGGTCGACCCGATTTCAACACCGGCGGTGTTGATCACCGACCCTATGCCCGTGGTCACACCGCAGCCGATGTAACAAATCTTGTCAAATGGCGCATCCTCGCGCACCTTGGCCAGCGCGATTTCGGGCATCACCGTGTGGTTGGCGAATGTCGAACACCCCATATAGTGATAGATCGGCGTGCCATCCAGCATCGAAAACCGCGTCGTGCCATCGGGCATCAAACCCTGCCCCTGCGTGTTGCGAATGGCGGTGCAGAGGTTGGTTTTGCCCGACAGGCAGGAATAACATTCGCGGCATTCCGGCGTATAGAGCGGGATCACATGATCGCCCGGCTTCAGCGTGGTCACACCCTCGCCAACCTCCAGCACCACGCCCGCGCCCTCATGGCCCAGAATGGCCGGGAACAAACCCTCGGGGTCGGCGCCCGACAGGGTAAATTCATCCGTGTGGCAAATGCCCGTGGCCTTGATTTCCACCAGAACCTCGCCCGCCTTCGGGCCTTCCAGATTCACATCCATAACTTCCAGCGGTTTACCCGCTTCCAATGCCACTGCCGCGCGTGTCCGCATGTTGCCGTCTCCCGTTAAAACCGATTTGGCGCACTTTGCGGCAATCAGCAGAAACCCGCAATGCCCCGCCTTGTAATTTGGGCCTGCGCTGCCATCTTCTGTCACATGAAACCGTTCATCCCCATCGCCCTTGCCGCGCTGTCCCTTGCCGCCTGCAAACCCGAGGAGCCGCCAAAAGACGCCTGTGGCGCAGCGGCCAGTCAGGGGTTGTTGGGCCAGAACATCGCCGCCACATCCTTTGCCAATGATGCCAATATCCGCGCCTATCAGGAAGGATCCCCCCTGACCCGCGACTACCGGCTGGACCGGATGAATGTGGAATATGACGCAACGGGCGTGATCATCCGCGTCTGGTGCGGCTAGGCTGAAGCGCCGTTTGCCTCCGGCGGAGGTATTTCCGGAACAATGAAAGCAAAACTCCGCACTTGCTTTGTTCCCGGAATATTTCAACCGGACCATTCGCCGCGATCCGGCACAACGCCAGCGTCACAGCCCCCGCAAACCACCAGCCACGAAATCGCTGGCCAGTTCGGCATAGGCGGCGCGGTCCAGCCCTTTACCGGGGCGGTGCCACATATAGAACCAGTTCAATATGCCGAACACCGACATGGTCAGCGCCCGAATCCGGTCCGGCGATTGATCGGGGCACAGGTCCGCGACCGCGCCCGACATGACCTCGACCAGCCTGCGTTGCAGGGCGATCAGCGGGGCCTGACGGTCCGCGGGCAGCACCGACAATGCGTCCAGTTGCAGTTTGTGTTCGGCATCCGCATCCTCGTAAGCGGCCAGAATGACGCGGATCAGCCCGCGCATTCCCTCGCCCTTTGCCGCTTCGACCACTGCAACCAATGCCCCCAGATGGTCGGTCAGGATATCACACAGCAGGTCTTCTTTTGATCCCCAGTAATGATAGATCAGCGCCTTTGACACGCCACAGGCCCGCGCCGCGCCGGTCATCGATGCGCGGTCAAACCCGTGCGCGGCGAAATATGCCGCCGCCCCCTTGCGCAGGGTGCGGCGTTTTTCGTCGTGATCGCGTGCCAGCCCGCGTGCCATTCACCCCTCCTTGGGTCGGTTGTCGATGATGCGCACGGCCTTGCCCTGGCTGCGCGCCACGCCGCCGGGGTCGGATACGTTGATTTCAACCGAAACACCAACCACCTGTTTGATCCTGTGGCCCATATCCTTGACCGCAGCCTGACGGGCCGCGGGGCCAGTGCCGTCGCTGGCTTCGACCAGAACGCGCATCGCGTCCATCCGGCCCTTGCGGTGCAGTTCGATCTGGAAATGCGGCGCAAGCCCCTGAACCTGCATCAGAATTTCCTCGATCTGGGTGGGGAATACATTGACCCCGCGCAGGATGATCATATCGTCGCTGCGCCCGGTTACCTTTTCCATCCGCCGCATGGACCGTGCCGTGCCGGGCATCAGGCGGGTCAGGTCGCGGGTGCGATAGCGGATGATCGGAAACGCCTCTTTGCTGAGGGACGTAAACACCAGCTCTCCCAGCTCGCCATCGGGCAGGACTTCGCCGGTGTCCGGGTCGATCACTTCGGGATAGAAGTGATCCTCCCAGATGTGCAGCCCGTCCTTGGTTTCCACGCATTCGCAGGCCACGCCGGGGCCGACCACCTCGGACAGGCCGTAGATATCGACGGCGTGCATATCAAACGCATCCTCGATTTCGCGGCGCATGGCGTTGGTCCATGGTTCGGCCCCGAATATCCCGACCTTTAGCGGGGATTTGCGCGGGTCCATCCCCTGTGCTGCGTATTCATCCAGAATGGACAGCGCATAGGACGGCGTGACGGTGATGCCATCTGCGCCGAAATCCTCGATCAGCCTGACCTGACGCGGTGTCATGCCGCCGGAAATCGGCACCGTGGTCAGGCCCAGTGCATCGGCCCCCAGATGGATGCCCAACCCCCCCGTGAACAACCCATAGCCATAGGCATTGTGCAGGGTATCCCCTGCGCGCAGCCCCGCCGCACGCAAGCTGCGGCCAACAACCCCGCCCCACATCGCCAGATCGTTTTTCGTATAGCCCACCACCGTCGGCTGCCCCGTGGTGCCGGATGACGCGTGGACCCGCGCAACCTGATCCTTTGGCACGGCAAACATGCCAAAGGGGTAATTGTCGCGCAGGTCGGTTTTCACCGTGAATGGAAACTTTGCCAGATCGGCCAAGCTGTGCAAATCGTCGGGATGCACCCCCGCACCGTCAAACGCGGCGCGGTAATGCGGCACATTGGCATAGGCATGGCCCAGCGACCATTTCATCCGTTCCAGTTGCAGGGCCGAAATCTCGTCCCTGCTGGCTGTTTCGATATGGTCCAGATCACCAGATTTTGGCGAAAGATCCTCCATTCACTCCTCCTTTGAATGCGGGTGTCAGACGGACTCCAACAGCAGGGCAATGCCCTGACCCACACCGATACACATGGTGCAAACGGCGCGTTTCGCCCCCGCATCCATCATGTTGATCGAGGCCGTCAGCGCCAGTCGTGCGCCCGACATGCCCAGCGGGTGACCCAGCGCAATCGCGCCGCCATTGGGGTTTACGTGATCGGCATCATCGGCCAGCCCCAGCTGGCGCATGGTGGCCAGCCCCTGTGCCGCAAATGCCTCGTTCAATTCGACAAAGTCGATGTCGGTGATTTTCAGCCCGTGACGGTCCAGCAACATCTGCGTCGCCGGAGCCGGCCCGATGCCCATGATGCGCGGCGGCACGCCTGCGGTGGTCATGCCGGTGATGCGCGCCCGCGGCGTCAGCCCGTATTTTTCCACCGCTTCCTTTGACGCGATGAACAGGGCGGCGGCCCCGTCATTCACACCCGATGCGTTGCCTGCGGTGACGCTGCCGCCTTCGCGGAACGGGGTGGGCAGGCTGGCCAGTTTTTCCAGCGTGGTGGCGCGGGGGTGTTCGTCTGTGTCCACCACCTTTGGGTCGCCCTTGCGCTGCGGGATGGTGACGGGGGTGATTTCCCGCGCCAGACGGCCCGACGCAATCGCCGCTGCGGCGCGCTCTTGTGAATTCAGCGCGAAACGGTCCTGCGCTTCGCGGCTGATGTTGAAATCGGCTGCCACGTTTTCTGCCGTTTCGGGCATGGAATCGGTGCCAAACTGCTTGTGCATGGCGCGGTTGACGAAACGCCAGCCGATGGTGGTGTCGTAAATCTCGGCTTTGCGGGAAAACGCGGCATCGGCCTTGGGCATCACCAGCGGCGCGCGCGACATGGATTCGACCCCGCCCGCGATGATCAGATCGGCCTCTCCGGCGCGAATGGCGCGGGCGGCGGTGCCCACGGCATCCAACCCCGACCCGCACAAACGGTTGATGGTGCCGCCGGGCACGTTTTCACCCAATCCGGCCAGCAAAACGGCCATGCGCGCCACGTTGCGGTTGTCCTCTCCCGCTTGGTTGGCACAGCCCATCAGGCATTCATCCACCTGCAAATCGCTGAACGGCGCGACCAGATCGCGGATCACCCCCGCCAGCATGTCGTCGGGGCGCACCCCCGCCAAACCGCCGCCGTAACGGCCGATCGGCGTGCGCAATCCTTCGCATAAAAACGCGTCTTTCATTCTTCTGTCTCCTCGAAATGTTGTCCGGTAATTTGCCGTGACAAGCCCCGAAAGACCGCAACCTTGCGACCGTCCCCGCCTGTCACCACCACGTCATACACGCCGGATCGTCCGGTGCGTGCCACCTCGCTGGCCGTGGCGGTCAGGGTCTCGCCCTCCCTCCCCGGACTTAGATAGGTGATGGTGTTTTCCTGCGCGACGACCAAGGTGTTGTAGGTGTTGCACGCAAAGGCAAAGGCGGTGTCCGCGAGGGTAAAGATATAGCCACCGTGGCAGATACGATGCCCGTTCAGCATCATCTCCTGCACCGGCATGGTCACAGTCACGGCACCCGGCGCGACATGGCCCAACACCATGCGCAGATGTTGCGATGCGCTGTCCGTGGCCCACATTGCTGCGGCCGAGCGTTCCGCCCGTTCCTGAGACTCCATTTGGCTCTCCTCCTTCTGGTCACGCCCCGACCCTGCACAAAACCGACCATGCGGTCAATAGTGTTGCATAACGTCACGCGTTGCCCCATGATCATCGCAAAGGGAGGCACCATCAATGTTGCAAGTGCTGAGTTACGCAACGGCAGAATGGATTTCCGCAGGGCGGAATGCTGTCGATATCCACGATCCGGCCACGGGCGAACCGATCGCCCGTGCGGGTGATTGCGGGCTGGATTTTCAGGCGATGCTGGACCATGCCCGCAATGTTGGCGGGCCTGCCCTGCGGGCCATGGGGTTCCATGATCGTGCCCGCCTGCTGAAACGCCTGTCGCAGTATCTGGATAACCGCAAGGATGAACTCTATGCGCTGAACCCGCTTACAGGTGCGACGCGGCGCGATGGCTGGGTCGATATTGACGGCGGCATCGGCACCATGGGGCTGATCGCATCCAAAGGGCGGCGTGAAATGCCCGATGGTGATATCTATCTGGATGGCGGCGTGGAACATCTGTCGCGTCAGGGCACCCTGCTGGGCCAACATATTTGCACGCCATTGCAAGGGGTCGGGGTGCAAATCAACGCCTTCAACTTTCCCGTCTGGGGCATGTTGGAAAAAATGGCACCCGCCCTGTTGGCGGGGGTTCCGGTGATCGTGAAACCCGCCACGCAAACCTGTTACCTGACCGCGGCATGTTTCCGCATGATCATTGATTCCGGCCTGTTGCCAACAGGCGCGGTGCAGTTGATCTGCGGCTCTACCGGTGATCTGCTGGACCGGCTGGGCGCACAGGATGTGGTCGCTTTTACCGGATCGGCAGACACCGCCGCCATGCTGCGCGCCAACCCCAACCTGCTGCGCCACTCCACCCGTTTTTCAGCCGAAGCAGACAGCCTGAATGCCGCCATCCTTGGCCCCGATGCGGTGGCAGGCACCCCCGAATTCGACCTGTTCATCAAGGAAGCCGTGGCAGAAATCACCACCAAGGCGGGGCAGAAATGCACCGCCATGCGCCGGTTGATCCTGCCCGCCGCCATGATGGATCACGTGCAATCGGCCCTGTCCGCCGCCCTGTCCGGCATCCGGACCGGCAACCCGCGCCACCCCGATGTGCGCCTTGGCGCGCTGGCATCCATGGCGCAGAAACGCGATGTGCTGGACAGGCTGGCGACCCTGCAAACCGAGGCACGGCTGGTTTTCGGTGACCCCGATCATTTCGATACAACCGATGCCGATCCTGCGCAGGCCTTCCTGCCGCCGATGCTGCTGCGCTGTGACGATCCCGACAGCGCCGAACGCGTGCATGACACCGAAGCCTTCGGGCCGCTGCTGACCATGATGCCCTATCGCGACAGCGCCCATGCGGCAGAGCTGGCCAACCGTGGCGGCGGGTCGCTGGTGGCGTCGCTGTTCACCCGCGATGCGGGGGTGGCACGCGATACCGTGCTGGCCTCTGGCGCGCATCACGGGCGGCTCTATATCGTCAACCGCGACAACGCAGCCGAGGCAACAGGCCACGGTTCGCCCCTGCCCCATATGGTCCATGGCGGCCCCGGCCGCGCGGGCGGAGGCGAGGAGTTGGGCGGCATTCGCGGCGTCATGCATTACATGCAACGCACGGCGATACAGGCCAGCCCCGACATCCTGACCGCGATCACCGGCCAATGGGTGCAGGGCGCGGCAGAAATTGACGGCCCCGACCATCCGTTCCAGCGGACGTTCAGCGAAATCGCCGTGGGCGAAACCCTGCACAGCGCCCCGCGCACTGTCACGCTGGACGATATCGAACATTTTGCGCATTTCACGGGCGATACATTTTACGCCCATATGGACGAGGATGCCGCCCGCGCCAATCCGTTCTTTCCGGGTCGCGTGGCGCATGGGTATCTGCTGCTGTCCTTTGCTGCGGGGCTGTTCGTGCAGCCCGATCCGGGTCCGGTTCTGGCCAATACCGGGTTGAACGGGCTGAGTTTCCAAAAACCTGTCTCGCCGGATGACAGCATCGCCGTGCGCCTGACCTGCAAACGCAAAACCCGCCGCACGGATGCCTATGGAGAGGTGGCATGGAACGCCACCCTGACCAACCAGAACGGCGATCAGGTGGCGGAATATGAATTGCTGACCATGGTGTCCTATGATCGGGGTTAGGCTGCGCTGCGCCAGCGGATGCCTCCGGCAGAGGTATTTTCGGAACAATGAAGCGCAAGGGCGGTTTGCCTGATCCACGCGCCGGTGTAAGCCTGCGGTATGGATGATTTGAAACCGCTTATCGACGCGCTGCATGGTCAGGGGCGTTTGCGCATCTGGTCGCTGGTGATCACGGTGTTCGGTGACGCTGTGCAGCATCGTGGCGGGCAGATTTCCACCGTGCGCCTGCAGCGGTTGCTGGGTCGCATCGGGGTGGAACCGGGCGCCCTGCGCACCGCCCTGTCGCGGCTGGGGCGTGATGGCTGGGTCACGTCGGAACGGCGCGGGCGGGTTTCGATCTATCGGTTGTCGCAGACAGGTGTCGCGCGGTTCACCGATGCCACCTGGCGCATTTATGCCCCGCCGCGCCTGTTGCCTGTGGCCGATTGGGTGCTGGCGCTGGATGGCGATGCGCGGGCTTTGCAGGTCGGGGGGCTGTCCCTGCGCCCGCTGGGGGGGGATGCGCCGCCCAACCCCGCCCTGCGCCTGACCGGCCAGCTGGATCTGATCACGCCCGAGTTGCGCGCAACCCTGCTGTCACCCGATCACCGAGCCGCCCTGTTGGCGCTGCACCGCGATCTGGACCATCTGCCACTGGCACCCGACCCGCTGGATGCTCTGGCTGCCCGCACCCTGTTGGTGCATCGCTGGCGGCGCATTGTTTTACGGTTCCCCGATGTGCCGCCCGAATTGTTACCTGATGGTATGGCCTGCCCCCGCGCCCGCATGGCCGATGCCTATGCCCGCCTGACCCCGCTTGCCGAAGGATGGTTGTCGCAGGACCTGCCCGGGATGTCAGCGATGCCCGCCGCCGATGCCTCGCTGGGTCGGCGATTTGCGCAAACCGCTTGATTTGCGCGGGGTTTGGCGCAAGTCTGTTCCTATGACATTTCAGGCAACGCCCTTTCCCGGCCCCACCAACCTGCCCCCCGAACAGGTCACCTTTGACCGGCGCGAGCTGGGCGCGATCATGGGCCTGTATGGCCGGATGGTGGCGGCGGGCGAATGGCGCGATTACGGCATGTCATTCCTGCGCGACGTGGCAGTGTTTTCCGTGTTCCGCCGCACTGCCGAGCATCCGCTCTATCGTATCGAAAAACGGCCCAAGCTGCGCAACCGTCAGGGGCTGTATGCGATCATCACCATGGACGGTCAGATTTTGAAACGCGGTCATGACCTGCCCACCGTGCTGCGGGTGCTGGAACGCAAACTGATCCGCCCCGTCGACTGATTTACCTGAACTGCACCGGATATGACCCAGATAAATACCATCACCATCCTTGGCGGCGGCCTGATTGGCGGCAGTTGGGCCGCGCTGTTCCTGTCACGCGGGTTGCAAGTGCGCATGGCCGATCCGGCCCCCCATGCCGCCGATCAGGCCGCCGCCGGCATCAGCGCCGCCTGGCCGCATCTGGCCGCCCTGTCCAGCATCCCCGCCACACCGCCATGGCAGGCATTCACCACCACGCCCGATATCGCCACCGCCTGCCAAGACGCCGATTTCGTGCAGGAATGCGGGCCAGACCGCCTGCCCGTCAAACATGACATACTGGCGCAAGCCGAAACAGCCCTGCGCCCCGACACCCCTATCGCATCCTCGACCTCGTCGCTGATGGCCACGGAAATCGCGCAACATGCCCGCCACCCCGAACGGGTGCTGGTGGCCCATCCGATGAACCCGCCGCACCTTGTGCCGCTGGTCGAACTGGTCCCCGGCCAGCACACCAATGCCGCCACCATCAAAACCGCCCATGCCTTTTACGAAACCCTGGACCGCGTGCCGATCGTCGTGAAAAAGGAACGCCGCGGCCATCTGGCCAACCGCCTCACCTCGGCGCTTTACCGCGAGGCAGTGCATATCGTCGCCGAAGGCATCGCCACGGTCGAGGATGTGGACCGCGCCATTGCCAACGGGCCGGGCCTGCGTTGGGCGCTGATGGGGCCGCATCTGATCTATCATCTGGGTGGCGGCGCGGGCGGATACCGCGCCTATCTTGACCACCTCGGCCCGACGCAACAGGCCCGCTGGGCCGAGTTGGGCAATCCCGAACTGACCCCCGAAACCATGGAAAAACTGGTGCAGGGGCTGGAACAGGAATTGCAGAACATGGATGCCACCCGCCTGATCGAGGCACGCGATGACGCGCTTGTGGCGCTGGCCAAGCTGAAGAAAAAGGCGGGGCTCTAACGCATGTCGCCCAAAAGTGGGAACCGGTTTCGGGCCACTCGGACTTGCGCATCGAATATCCCAAATCCTGCCGCATAGCTGCGCAGAAACACGACCGGATTTAATCCACCCACGCCCCGCGCCGCACCGATGTCACCGCCCCGTCACCCTGCGCTGCGATCCGCGCCAGCGCCGCTTCCAGCCCCTCGAACGCGACCGCCATGTGATGCGCATTGGCGTGCAAGATCTGCCCCTCGCCCGCCACCCATGCCACATGGCCGCGCCAGAACATCAAATCGCCGCGCCGCAGTTCCGCCCCATCCGGCAAAGCATCGCCCAGCGCCCTTTCCTGTAAATCACTGTCACCGGGGCAGGCATGGCCACAGGACAGCAACGCCCCCTGCACCAATCCCGAACAATCAATCCCCGCCCGCGTGTTGCCGCCCCACAAATAGGGCGTGCCCAGAAACAACGCCGCCACTGCAACGGGGTCGCCCATCACCTCGTCCAGGGGCGCGATATGGGCGGCGGGCACAAACCCGTCCTCGGTTTCGGCAAACCGCCCCGCGGATGCGGTGACCCGCAGCCGTGCGCCAAAACTCAACCCGGCGCGCTCCGGGCGCTTGAAATCCGCCTCTGAATACAGATGCGACGCGGGTGCGCGCACCCAATGGGTCGGCGGCAAACGCTCCTCCAGCTGCTCATCGCGCAGGTATCCGCAAAACCCGTCGCGGGCCGCCTCCACATAGGCCCAGCCGTCGCGGGATTCGTAAACCGTGACAGATTCGCCCATCAGCAACTGGCGCTCACGCGGGCCATGCGGCGCGCGCAACAGGTCCGCCACAGGCACCGACAGCAGACGCGCCGCCCCCTTGGTGAACTGTGCCGCCTCGACCCGCCCGCGCAACCGCTCGGCGGCGACACGGCCATTGAACGGGGTGATCCGGCGGTCGAACTTCACAGGCCCAGCGCCTCGGGCAGGGCATCCAGCAACGCCCGCGCCCCCATGCCAATGCCGCCCTTGGGCCGGGCAGGCAGGGGCGCGGGGCACCAGCCGTAAATATCGAAATGGGTGTAACGCCCCGCGCCCTCGGTGAACCGGCGCAGGAACAGTGCGGCGGTGATCGCTCCGCCAAACCCGCCCTTGGGCGCATTGTCCAGATCGGCAATGCCGGGTTCGATGTCGCGTTCATATGGTTCGTGAAACGGCAACCGCCACACCGGGTCACCCACCCGCGCGCCCGCCGCTGACAGCGCCGCGCAAACCGCATCATCATCGCAGAAAAACGGCGACAGGTCAGGGCCAACCGCCACCCGTGCCGCGCCGGTCAGGGTCGCCATCGACACCATCATATCGGGGGTTTCCTCGGCCCCCAGCGCCAGCGCATCGGCCAGCACCAAACGCCCCTCGGCATCGGTGTTGTTGATTTCAACGCTCAGCCCCTTGCGACTGATCAGAATATCCTGCGGGCGAAACGCATTGCCCGCCACCGCATTTTCCACCGCCGGAATCAGCACCCGCAGCCGCAGTTCCAGCCCCAGCGCCATGATCATATGCGCCAGCCCCAGAACCGTGGCCGCGCCGCCCATGTCCTTTTTCATCAACCCCATGGATGCGGCAGGTTTCAAATCCAGCCCGCCGGTGTCGAAACACACGCCCTTGCCGACCAATGTCAGGGTCGGCCCACTGTCACCCCAGCGAAAATCAATCAGTCGCGGTGCCTGTTCCGCCGCACGGCCCACCGCATGAATCATCGGAAAATTCTGCGCCAGCAATTCGTCGCCACGCGTTACGCGGGCCTCTGCCCCGTGCTGTGCCGCCAGCGTCAGCGCCGCATCCTCCAACGCCTCCGGCCCCATGTCGGCGGCGGGCGTGTTGATCAGATCGCGGGTCAGAAATTCGCCCGCCGCAATCACCTCTACCCGCTTTTTGTCCACGCCCTCGGGCGCGACCAGCCGCGCAGCGGGGGCGGATTGTGTGGCATAGCGGTCAAACACATAGCCCGCCAATAGCCAGCCCAGCGCCTCCTCGGTGGCGGCACCCTCGGGCAAACCACTTTCGATCCGGTAAATACCCGCAGGCAGGGCGGGCACCGCCGCCGCCATATGGAACCGCCCCCGCGCCCGTGTCGCCGCCGTGCCGTAACCGATCAAAACCGCCTCTGGCACGCCATCCTCGGACGGGATCATCAACACCTTGCCCAAAGCACCGGAAAACCCGCAGCCGCGCACCCATGTGGCGATCCATGCAGGGCCATCTTGCAGCCAATCCTCGATTCCGCCCGCCTCGATCAGGTGAACGGCAATCGCCTCGTCACAATCTTTGGCAAACTTTGGTGCCTTGGCGGTTGTGGTTTTGGCCAGAGTTGGGGCCTGTGTCGGGGCAGATTTCGGGGCAGATGTCGGGGCAGTCGCAGCGGGTGTTGTCATGGCAAAAAGGCTCCTCGGGCGCATTCCCGAAACAGCCTAACCCACCCATCGCCACCCGCAAGGGGGACATATCAAATCGACAGGTCCTGCAAATCCCAAACCGCCGTCAGCGACCGCTCTCCGGTCCGCATCAAACGCGCCAATACCGCCGCCAATGCAACCGAATCGCTGTTGTCGACGCACACCATCACATCCCGCGCCACACGGGCCAGCGAATACATCCCGATCTGTTCGGATATCGCCACCATCGAGCGCACATTCTTGCGCATCTCTTCCATGCGCGTCTCGCGATACAACCGGTCCGCGTGACTTAACCGCACGGCCAGCTCTTCCATGGCGCGACACACCACATCTTCTGCGCCCGCTTCACCCAATTGCGCATATAAATCGCCAATCCGGTCCTGATCCAACCGCACGGCTTCTTCCTGTTTCAACAGCGTAACCTGTTCCAATTTCTCACCCCTTCTGGTCGTGCCCCCACCGGCAACTCGGGCAATTTGCACCTGTAACCCTTCCCAAAAGGTTATAGCCACAGCGCGATTTCCCTCGAACTTTGCGACAATACGCATTAAATCTTCACGCCAACCCCACAGACAGAGGTAGACATGCAGCACGCCAAACCCCTGCCCGCCTATCTGGTCCAGCGCTACGCTGGCTGGAAAGCAACCGCATACAAAGACAACGAATCCTGGTATCGCAACCTTGCGGATCAGGGACAGCACCCCCGCGCCATGGTGATTTCCTGCTGCGATTCCCGCGTGCATGTCACCTCGATCTTTGGCGCCGATCAGGGTGAATTCTTCATTCACCGCAATATCGCCAACCTTGTGCCGCCACATAAACCCGACGGGCTGCAACACGGCACCTCTGCCGCGGTCGAATATGCCGTGACCGCGCTCAAGGTCTCGCATGTGATCGTGCTGGGGCACTCCTCTTGCGGTGGCGTCGCGGGCTGCCATGCCATGTGCACCGGCAAGGCCCCCGAACTCGAGGAAAAATCATCCTTCGTCGGCCGCTGGATGGACATCCTGCGCCCCGGCTTTGAACGGGTAAAAGACCTCCCCGAGGCCGAACAAACCCCCGCACTGGAAAAAGAGGCCGTCCTGTGCAGCCTTGAAAACCTGATGACCTTCCCCTTCGTCGCCGAATCCGTCAACGCAGGCAAACTCACCCTGCACGGCCTCTGGCACGACATCGGCGAAGGCTCGCTGGAATTCTACAACCCCGCATCACGGACCTTCGCCAAGGTCTAACCTTGCGGGCACAACAAAAACCCCTCATCCTGCCCCCGATAAGGGGTGCAGGATGAGCGAACAATCACCAGCCGAAAAGGCATATGCGGCAGCAACAGCCGCGATTGAACAGGCGATCATTGATGGCGCAATGCACCTTGATCTAACCGGCGCAGAATATAGCGCGCTGGAACAGATCCCGGACAGCATAGCGGATATCAAAGGTCTTAGGGGTCTGAGTATCCCGGACACTCAGGTTGGCTCTCTTGGTCCCATCGCCAACATCAAATCACTCGTGCATCTTGATGCGGATAACACAAAAATCACGGACATCGGGCCGCTCACCCATCTGACCAAGCTCACCGTGTTAGATTTGTCAGACACCCCTGTCGCTGATTTTTCCCCGATCGCGCGCCTGCAAAACCTGACGCACCTCTACGCGGGAAACACATCTATCGACTCTCTGGCGCCCATCGCACGTCTGGCCAAACTTGAAGCCCTCAACCTATTCGGCACAAATGTTACAGATATCGCCGCACTGCAAGGCCTGCGCGGAATGCTCGACGAAAATGACCCCCAAGCAGATTACCTTTCTGCCCTTGCCGGCACACCAAAACTGAAATGGCTTTCTCTTTCCTATACAGATATCACTGACCTACGCCCGATCCTGTCCTGCCCCGATCTGGAACACCCCGCAGACAAGATCGAAGGCGTCGATTTCAAAGAAACCACCGCCACCCGCAACGACCCGCGCCTGCGCGAAATCTCTGAAATCGAAAACAATACTGAACGCTCCAAACAACTCTTTGCCTACCTGCGCAGCATGCCACCACTTGATCCGCCGGTTCCCGTTCCCTCTGACCGCGCGCCCGATTACATAGTTCCCGACAATGGCCCCGCCCGCTCCATCGACATCACGCCCGATGCCGCCGACCCTGACCAGCAGGAACTGCAAACCGATCTGGTCACCAAATCCAACGAACTCACCACCGCCATCGGCCATAACAACGAATTGGCTGGCCTGAAATCATCGGTCGATCACTACCGCAAACGCGTCTCTGTCCCGATTTTGGACATCCGGCTAAAGCTGCTCTATTCTGCCGCCAACACCCTGCGCACCGCATACGAGGCGCACGAAGCCGCCGTTCAACAGGGGCGCATCAACGACGAACTGCCCCCGCAAATCGCCGCCCCGCTCAAGGATCTGGTCGAAACGCACGCCCTGTTCTTCACCGGGTTTCCCAATGCCGCCAACGTCCATGCACAAATGCTGTCCGGCCTTACGGGGCAGCGTGATCCGGCGACAGTGCAATCCGCCGAAACGCTTGTCCGCTCACTGAACGAACACCCAGAAGTATTAGAGCCGGAAGACGCCGAAGCCTTGACCGACGACCTTGCCGCCGCAAGGGGAACCGGCCCCTCTGCCGAAATCGGAGAGCAAAGCCTCACCGCAAGGCTCTGGAACCTGCTCGGCGCGATAGGGCGCAAGATTTACAAAGCCGGAAAATGGGGCGGTGCAGGCGGAACGGGAATCATTGCCAGCCATGACATCCCGGCTTGGTTACTTGACAACCAAACGATAATCCAAACCTGGCTGAAAGCGGCCCAAGGCCCCGCTGCGATCTGGTTCGAACGGGTCTTGGACATCTTGCGTGGGCTAGGGCTGCACTAACCCCTCACCGAGACATCACTGCAAAACCTTGCCCTCGGGCCATTTGATCACCGTATCCAGCCCGATCTGTTGCTTTTCGCCCGCGCCGATTTTCATATCCCATGCCAATACGCCGCGCTGCCCGTCCAGATCCTTTTCAGATGCCGCAGGACGCGCCTGATAGGTGATCTGCAAATCTTCCTGCTCGGAATAGGGCACGCGGTCGATCACGCGCAAATCCCACGCCTCTCCGGTCAGGTTCTCTAGATCGATCCGCACGCTTTCCTCGCGCGCGTTCGACTTTGAAATCACCCCGCGGTCGCCTTCTTGACGGTCCAGCACGGTGCGCTTCACCGTCAGCCCGTCGATCGGGCCAAAGAACAGCTCCTCCTCTGCCCCCACGGGGATCGACGAAAGCCCACTGGACCCCACATAAACCCCGTCGCGATACCGGAAGGACGCGCCGTTCAAGATCGGCTCGCCGGCGGTGTTCTTCACCCGCGCCTCGATATACGCCTTTTCCTCATACAAGGGCACGGCGCGGGCGCGGATCTCGGCATCCAGCGTCACCTCGCCCAGGGCAATCCGGATCACATCCGCCCCCGAGGTCAGGTCCAAAGGCGCGTCATAGCGGTATTCGGCCACCAGCCCGTCAAAGGACATGGCTGCACGATCCTCAAGCATGACGGGCGCTTCTATGACTGGCTCGGCAAAATTGCCAACTCCGTCCGCCTCGGCCCGCATCATCGCCTTGGGCACAGGCACCGGATCGCCAATCCGCATCCGCTGGGAATAGACCTCGTTCGGCATCACCCCTTCGGCGGGCATCGCGGTGGACAGCACCACCGACACGCCCTTCCAGTTCTCGCCCGTCTCCTGCCGCAGGTAAGCGCCGCGTTCAATCCGCAGCTTGCCCGCCGCGCGGTCCAGATGCAGGTCGTAAACCGGCTGCCAGTTCACGTTGTAATCGAAACTGCGCATGACCAGGGCGACCGGCCCGGCCTGCTCTGCGGTGATCGACACAGCCACATAGGCGCGCGCGTCCACCTCGGGGCGCAGGGCCGCCAATGCAGCTTCTGCGCGGACCAAATCTTCTTTCAAATCATCAAGTTGCTGCGCAAACCCACGCGCCTCTGCCTCGGCATCCACCTGGGCACGGCGCGCCGCCGCCGCCTCCTCGCCGATCATCGCCACCAGCCCGCGCAAATCCGCCACCGGCTGCGAGGACACGCCCTCCCCCTCGCCCAACTGCTTCAGGAAATCAAGCCGCGCCGCCGCCGCATCCCGTGCCGCCAACACCCGCGCACGGTCATCCTGCACCACGGCAATTGCCTCGCGGGCGCGGGCCACCTCGGCCTCTGCCGCGTCCACCTCGGGGGTGGCCACATCGCGCGGCGGCACAAACCGGTCGCGCATGACCACCTCGCCCTTGACCGCACCCTCAACCATCAGCCGCAAGGATCGCAAATCCACCCCCGCAGGCAGGTCCTGCACGATCAACCGATGCGCCCCCGCAGGCACATCCACCACGGCCCGCCGCTCTAACGTGGCCCCGAAAGGATGCACCGTCACCGCCCCCACAGGCGCGGATAAAACAAAATCATCTGCCACCGCCAAAGACGGCAAAAACAACAACGGCAAGACAAGAAAACGCATGGGAACCCCCTGAAAATAATGGCTTGCCCACACTCTTGCCCCGCCACAGCACGAAAGCAACCAACCACACAGCCATCGGCAATTTCACGCCCCGCTTTTTCTTGGCAAAAATACTCTCGCCGAAGGCACCCCAAACCAACCACACCCACAGCAGAACGCAAAAAGGGCGCAGCCACCGGCCACGCCCCCTATGCATACCAGACCGAAAATCAGCCCTTTTTCAAAACCTCACGGCCCAGCAATTCGGCAATCTGAACCGCATTCAATGCCGCCCCCTTGCGCAGGTTGTCGCTGACACACCACAGGTTCAAACCGTTATCAATCGTGCTGTCCTGACGGATACGCGAAACAAAGGTGGCAAAATCGCCAACACATTCGACGGGGGTGACGTAACCACCATCCTCGCGCTTGTCGATCACCATCACACCGGGGGATTCGCGCAGGATGTCACGGGCCTCGTCCTCGTCCAGAAAATCCTCGGTTTCGATGTTGATCGCCTCGGAATGGCCCACGAACACCGGAACCCGCACACAGGTCGCCGTGACCTTGATCTTGGGATCAACGATCTTCTTGGTCTCCGCGACCATCTTCCACTCTTCCTTGGTGGACCCGTCCTCCATGAACACATCAATATGCGGAATCACATTGAACGCGATCTGCTTGGTGAACTTGCGGGCGGGCTTGTCGTCGGTCGGGTTATACATCGACTTGGTCTGGTCCCACAGCTCGTCAATGCCCTCTTTGCCCGCACCCGACACCGACTGATAGGTCGAAACCACGACCCGCTTGATGCGCGCACGATCATGCAGCGGCTTCAAGGCAACAACCATCTGCGCAGTCGAACAATTGGGGTTGGCGATAATGTTCTTCTTGGCATAACCATGGATCGCCTCGGGGTTCACCTCGGGCACGATCAGCGGAATTTCAGGGTCATAACGATACAACGAACTGTTGTCGATCACGACACACCCCGCCTTCGCAGCCTTGGGCGCGTAATCCTTGGTCGCGGCCGAACCGACAGCAAACAACGCCATATCCCAACCGGTGAAATCAAAGGTGGCCAGATCCTGGGTCTTCAATGTCTTGTCGCCAAAGCTCACTTCGGTCCCCAACGACTTGCGCGATGCCAATACGGCAATCTCGTCAATCGGGAACTGGCGCTCGGCCAGAATGTTCAGCATTTCGCGGCCCACGTTACCTGTGGCACCGACAACGACGACTTTGTAACCCATCTCGGGCAAACTCCTTTGCGTGTCAGAACGCGGCCTCATACCCCATGCTTGGCCCGCTGGAAAGAGGGCGCATCACGAATGCCCCAACCCGCAGGACTATTCCGCCCGGTCCCGCGCAAACACATAAACCGACAAACCAATCAAAACCGTCAGGGCAAATATCAAAAACACCGCAGAATATGCACCGTCAACCCGCTCGCCCTGCGCCTCTGCGGCAACAAACACCCGCCCCGTCACCAGCTGCATCACACCGACACCGCCAATCGAACACAGGTTCAAAAACGTCACCCCCCGCCCGACCAGATGATCAGGAAACAACCCGCGCCCATGCGCCATCATCACCGGATACACCGCGCCGAAAAACCCGATCGCGGCGAACAATGCGACAGACACCCAAACCCCGCGCACAGGGTCGACCCACAACAAAACCAATGCCGCCAGAACCAGCGACATGCCGGCAAACACCACCCATTTCTTGGACCCGACCCAACGGTCCAACGGCCCATAGAAAAACGTGCCCGCCACCATGGCCGCACCCATGATCAATGTGGCATTGCCCAGCATCACACCATCCGCGCCGTATATATCCCCCAGATATGACCCGATCCACAAACCCCGCAACCCGCCCGAGGGCGCATAGGCCACCACCATCAACGGCAATAACGGCCATAACGCGGGCATCTTCAACAGGGTCCACAACGATCCGCCCGCCTGCCTGTCAGCCAGCGGCGGGTCCTCAACGATGCGCCAGATCAACAGCGCCACCAGTAATGTCACCGCCGCCATGCCCCACAAGGATGCACGCCACCCCACAGCCGCCACAGCCCATGCCAAAGGCGCCGACCCCGCCAAATTGCCCAGGGTGCCAGTGCCCACCATCACCGCACCCAATGTGGCAAACATCGCCGCCGGATAGGATCGCGCGAATATGTAATAGGATGCCATCAACACCGGCGCACAACCAACCCCGATCATCCCCATGGCCAGATTCACATGCCATGGGGCCGTGGCCAGCGCAAACACCGCCGCACCACCCGCGCCACCCAAACCCAACAACATCGATGCCGTGCGCCGTGGCCCCAATGTATCCAAGGCCCAACCAATCGGAATCTGCATCGCGGCAAAGGTCAAAAACCACATGCCCGATGCCACGGCCAGATCCTCGGCCCCCGCACCGATCTCGGTGCCCAACACCTGCGCCAGCACCGCCAGAAAAGCACGAAAAAACTGGCTCAACATATAGGCGGCGCATAACACCACCAAACCGATCCGCATCCCCGTCCCCTCCCTTTACCTTGCGCAAACAGGTGACACGCCGCGCACCCGTCAACAAGGCCGCAGTTTCACTGTTCAACAAATACCTGAACAGGCGTCAGATACAGCGCCCGCCATCCACTTCCATCGCGACACCCGTAATCATCGCCGCCTCGTCGCTGGCAAGGTAACAGGCCGCATTCCCCATATCCTCGGGCGTCGAAAACCGCCCCAAAGGTATGGTCGACAGAAATTTTTCGCGCATGTCCGGCGTGTCCTCACCCATAAATGACGCCAGTAACGGCGTGTCCCCCGCCACAGGGCACAGGGCGTTGACGCGGATGCCACGCGGGGCCAACTCCACCGCCATCGCCTTGGTCGCGGTGATCACCCAGCCCTTGCTGGCATTATACCAGTTCAATTTGGGCCGCGGGCTTAACCCGGCCGTGGATGCCACGTTTACGATATTCGCACCCCGCGCCATTACTGGCACAAATTCCTTTGCAATCAGATAGATAGATTTGCAGTTGATGCGAAACACGCGGTCGAAATCATCCTCGCTGACCTCCTCCAACGGGGTGGGCATATGGGTCACGCCCGCGTTGTTGACGATAATATCAACCCCGCCCCATGCGTCCTCGGCGGCGCGGCGCATCGCCGCCACATCGTCCGGATTGCCCACGTCACAGGCCTGCGCAATCGCGCCATGGCCCAGCTCTGCCGCCACTTTGGCCGCGCCCTTGGCGTTGATATCCACCACCATCACCCGTGCCCCCTCGGCCACAAATTTCTGCGCAATACCAATGCCAAACCCGCTGGCCGCCCCCGTCACAATCACCCGTTTCTGATCAAGCCGCATCTGTCTCTCCTCCCTTGGCACGCGCATCCCAGGCCGCCTGCAACTGCCGGACCATACGCTGACGTATGGCGATAAACTCCGGCTCGGCCGTGTCGCGCCCCGCAGCATAGCGCGCATCATCAATGCCTGTCACGATAATTGGTTCGCACCCGAACTGGTCAGCGGTCACATCCACAATCCAGCCACCGGCCCGCACCCATGCGTGGCCATGCCACACCCCGTTGTAAAACCCGCATTCCCCGTCAACGGGCGACCCCGCGACCATCTCGGCCCCGGTCCCCGCGCCGCGCAAAACATCGCGCAAAAACAGGGATGACCGCCCGCAGGTGCCCTGGCTGTCACAGACCAGCGGCGGCGATCCGGCCCGCCGGTGCCACTCTGCCCAATGCGGCTCCAGAAACGCCCGCACCTGCCCGGCGATCCGCTCCAGCCCCTCCCGCGTGATTGTCATTCAGCCCCCCGTATTCGCGCCCGATACCTCCGGCAAACCTTGGGGCAACTTCGGCGCGGCCGCAATCAATGCCGCCGTATAGGGATGCGCGGGCGCGTCAAACACCGCGCCCGTGGCCCCCTCCTCCACAATACGTCCGCCCTTCATAACCAATACCCGATCCGTGATCGCCCGCACCACGCTCAGGTCATGGCTGATAAACAAATAGGTCAGCCCCAGACGCCCCTGCAAATCCGCCAACAGATCCAACACCTGTGCCCGCACGCTGACATCCAGCGCGCTCACGGCCTCGTCCAGAATGATCAGATCGGGGCGCGTGATCAGCGCCCGCGCAATCGCGATCCGCTGGCGCTGCCCGCCGCTGAACTCATGCGGATACTTGTGCCGGTCCGCCACCGACAGGCCCACCGCCTCCAATGCCTCGGCAATCGCACGGTCCCGCGCCGCGCCGACGGGCGGGTCATCCCACAAATGAAACGGCTCGCATATCAACCGCTCCACAGGGTGGCGCGGGTTGAAACTGCCATATGGATCCTGAAACACCACCTGCATATGTTTGCGCAATTCAGGGTGCAAACCGGCCCCGGCGGCAATCGCCTGCCCCTTGATGTCGATCCGTCCGCCCTGCAACGGCTCCAACCCCAGTATCGCCCGCGTCAAAGTGGATTTCCCACAACCGGACTCCCCCACCAATCCCAGGCTCTCACCCCGCCGGATGTCAAAACTCACCCCATCCACAGCACGGAAATGCTGCTGCGCGGCAAACAGCCCCCCGCGCGGCAACGCATAGTCCCGCACCACATCGCGGCAACGCAGCAAAACCTCATCCCCCGTCACCGCCCCGCGCTCGGGTTGATGCGCCGAGGCCGCCAATAACGCACGGCTGTAATCATGGCGCATATGGTGCAAAATCTGCCCGGTTTCGCCCTGCTCTACCACCTCGCCCGCACGCATGATGGCAATGCGATCCGCCATGCCCGCCACCACCGCCAGATCATGACTGATCAACACCAGACCACAGCCCTCCTCGCGCACCAACCTCTTCAAAAGGTTCAGGATTTCCGCCTGCGTGGTCACATCCAGTGCCGTCGTGGGTTCATCCGCAATCAACAGCGCCGGACCACAGGCAATCGCCATGGCAATCACCACCCGCTGCCGCTGCCCGCCCGACAACTCATGCGGATAGCGCGACAGCGCAAACTCCGCCTCCGGCAACTCCGCCTTGGCCAGGGCCTCCCGCGCACGCTGCATCGCGGCACGGCGCGACAATCCCTCGTGCAACCGCACCGTTTCGGCCACCTGATCACCAATGCTCTGCAAAGGGTTCAACGCCGTCATCGGCTCTTGAAACACCATGCCAACCATACGACCCCGTATGCCATTCAACTGACGCTCGCCAGCCTGCAACACATCCACACCGTCCAACCGCACAACGCCCGAACACGCCGCCCCGCGCGGCAACAACTGCATTACCGAAAACGCACACATCGACTTGCCCGACCCGCTCTCGCCGATCACACCCAACACCTCGCCCCGCGCCACACGCAACGATACATCGCGCAACACCGGCTGCCCGTTGATCGCCAGATGTAACCCCTCAATGCTCAGCAGACTCATCGCGCCCCCCGCCGCACACGCGGGTCCATCACATCGCGCAACCCGTCCCCCAACAGGTTCAACCCCAACACGGTCAGCAAAATCGCCATCCCGGGAAACAACGCCAAATGCGGCGCGAATGAAATCATCGTCTGGCTGTCCGCCAACATCCGCCCCCAACTCGGCACCGGAGGCTGCGCCCCCAACCCCACATACGACAATCCCGCCTCGGCCAATATCCCCAATGAAAACTGGATGGTTCCCTGAACAATCAACAGGTTAGCAAGGTTCGGCAGGATATGCTCGACCGAAATCCGCGCCTGCCCCTTGCCCGCCACCCGCGCCGATAAAATGTAATCCCGCGCCCATAGGCCCAGCGCCCCGCCACGCACCAATCGCGCAAAAACCGGAATGTTGAAAATCCCGATCGCCACAATCGCATTCACCGCCGAAGCCCCGAAAATCGCGGTGATCAATATGGCAATCAACAGACTGGGAAAGGCGAAAATCAAATCATTGCCACGCATCACCAACTCGTCAATCCAGCCGCCCCGCCGCGCCGCCGCCAACAACCCCAAGGGCACGCCAAACCCCATGCCGATCCCCACAGCCACCAATGCCACCGCAATGGATGTCCGCGCCCCCAACATGATCATGCTCAATATATCGCGGCCAAAATGGTCGGTGCCCAACCAATGCGCCCAGGACGGGCCTTGCAACTTTTCGGCAATCTTCAACTGCGCGATATCGTAAGGCACCCAGAAAAACGAAACCAGCGCCGCCCCCGCGAACAGCACCACCAATGCAATGCCCAGCCACAGCCCCCTCATCGCCGCCCCCGCAATCGCGGATCAACCAGACCATAGGCCAAATCAACCGCAAAATTCACCGCAATCACCGCGAATACCAGCAACATCACGACCGATTCCACCACAATCAAATCCCGCGACGAAATCGCCTGAAACACCAGCCGCCCCAATCCGGGCAGGTAAAACACGTTCTCAATGATGATCCCCCCGGCCAGCAAAAACGAAAACTGCAACCCGATGATCGTCAACACAGGGATCAGGGCATTGCGCAACCCGTGCGCCCATAACACCCGCCCGCGACTGCCCCCCTTGGCCCGCGCCGTGCGGATAAAATCCTCGCCCAACACATCCAGCAGGGCCGACCGCATCACCCGCGTCAATATCGACGCCTGCGGCAAGGCCAAGGCAACAGCAGGCAGGGTCAGGCTTTTCATCCCCGCCCAAAACCCCTTGTCCCATCCGGCAAATCCCCCGGCCGGAAACCAGCGCAACTTGATCGCGAACAACACCACCATCAACATGGCAAACCAGAAATTCGGCACCGCCACGCCCAATTGCGTCACCCCCATCACGCCCAGATCCCCCGCCGATCCACGGCGCGAGGCCGCGAATATCCCGGCAGGAAAGGCAATAATCACGCTCAACCCCAGCGCATATAACGCCAATGGCAATGACACCCACATGCGGTCGTAAATCATCCCCGATACCGGCGTGCGATAGGTGTAACTGACCCCGAAATCACCGCGCAACATGCCGGAAACCCAGGATAAATACCGCTGCAACGCAGTGCCATCCAGCCCCAGTTCGGCGCGCAACGCCGCCAATGTGTCAGGGCGCGCATTCACCCCCAGCATATAGGCCGCCGGATCGCCGGGCACGATCTCCAGACACAGGAAAATCACGCCGCTGGCCACCACCAGCGCCACAACCACCCCGAATATCCGCCGGATCAAAAACCGCCCCATGCGCCCCCGCTCAACCACAAGGGCGACGCCTCAAACGCCGCCCCCGCTTTTTCTTGGCAAAAATACTCCCGCCGGAGGCTCCGCCACAGCAACGCGATATCACGCCAAAATCAATCCGCCCAGCTTACAGCCGTCATATCCGTGGCCTGCGTCGGCGCATTGGCCCACAACCCCTGCACATTGGCCTTGGCCACGGTCAGCGCCGCCAGCTGGAACAAATACCCGTTCACATAATCCTTGGCGATCAGGGTCTGCATGTCCTTCAAAATCACCGACCGCGCGGCAGGGTCCGTGGTTTCTGCCAGTTTTTCCATCAATGCCTGCGCCTCGGCGCTGTCATATTGGAAATAATAATCCGGGCGGGCATAAATCCCGATGTCCATCGGCTCGGTATGGCTGACGATGGTCAACCCGAAATCCTTGTTGGAAAACACCAGTTCCAGCCACAGACCCCATTCCACATTGGTGATTTCGGCCTCGATCCCGACAGCGGCCAGTTGCGCAGCGACAATCTCGCCTCCGCGCCGCGCATAGGATGGGGGCGGCAGTTGCAGCGTGGTCTTGAACCCCTCGGGAAACCCGGCCTCGGCCAGCAATTTCTTTGACAGTTCAGGGTCATAGCTGCTCATCCCCGTCAGATCGACGTAATCGGGATTGTGCGGCGCAAAATGGGTGCCAATCGGCGTGCCATAGCCGAACATCGCACCATCAATGATGGCCTGACGGTCAATCGCATGGGCAAGGGCCTCGCGCACCTTGATATTGTCAAACGGCGGCATCTTGTTGTTGGTCGACAGGATCGTTTCACCCTCGGTCGATCCGACCAGCACCTGAAACCGCGGATCGGCCTCGAATTGCGGCAGGTTCTCGGGCGCGGGAAAGGCGGTAAACACGTCCACATCCTCGGCCATCACAGCAGCAAAGGCCGCCGTGGGGTCGGAAATAAACTTGAACGTCACATGCTCCAACACCGCAGGTTCGCCCCAGTATTCCGCGTTTTTCGCCAGCTCGATCCGGTCGCCCTGCAACCAGCCGTCAAATCTGAATGCGCCGGTGCCGATGGGCTTTTCCTTGATGCCGTCGATGGATTCGGGCGCAACAATCACCGCGTCGCCCCATGCCAGATTGAACAACAGCGACCCGTCCGGCTTGGCCAAAGTCACCTTGACGGTCAGCGGGTCCACCACCGTGACATCTGCAATGCCTTCAAACAACGCCTTCTGCGCGTTCACCGAATCCTCGGCCCGCGCGCGGTCCAGCGAAAATTTCACATCCTCGGCGTCCATCGTGCTGCCGTCGTGAAACGTCACCCCCTCGTGCAGGGTGAATGTATAGGTCAGCCCGTCTTCGGAAATTTCCCAGCTGGCGGCCAGTCCGGGGTTCACCGATCCATCCGGGCCGAACCGCGTCAAACCTTCGAACACATTGGCATATAGCACCTGATCAATCGCGCCCGCAGCGGCGCTGGTCGGGTCCAGATGCGGCGGTTCCAGCTGCATCCCCACCGTGATCGTGCTTTTCGCCGTGGCCATCCCCATGGTCGCGGCCAATGTCAACGCGCCCAATGTGGCGCGGCTCATCCATTTGGAAAACATATATGTTTCTCCCGTCTTGCCAGATCGGCACACCGCCAACCGACTCCTGATTGTTAACCTTGCGCCAAATGCAGCGGTAATCAAGCACGGATCATTTGCGAAATATCTGGACGTTGCGGCGCAATATTGTTACCCAACGCTCCACGCGCTGCACCGCAGCAACCCCGTGACGCCCTGATGGAGGACACTCATGAGCGCCACCGCACGTAAAACCGCCCCCCTGCCCGATGATATCCGCGCCATGAAAGGTGCCAAACCCATCGTGTCATTGACCGCCTATACCACGCCTATGGCAGAAATGATGGATGCGGAATGCGATTTCGTGCTGGTCGGCGACAGCGTCGGCATGGTGCTGCACGGGCTGCCATCCACCCTTGGCGTGACCATGGATATGATGGTGATGCACGGGCGCGCCGTGGCACGCGGGCTGCAATCGGCAATGATGGTGGTCGATCTGCCCTTTGGCGCTTACGAACAATCACCGCAACAGGCCTTTGAAAACGCCGCCCGCATCATGGCCGAAACCGGCGCAGGCGCGGTCAAGCTGGAGGGCGGCCAACATATGGCCGACACCATCGCGTTTCTGGTCGCACGCGGCATTCCGGTGATGGCCCATATCGGCCTGACGCCGCAATCCATCAACACCATCGGCGGCTACAAGGTGCAGGGGCGCGGCGATGCGGCGGGCGTGCTGGCAGCCGATGCGCAGGCCGTCACCGATGCAGGCGCATTCGCCGTGGTGCTGGAAAAGGTCCCCGCCGAACTGGCCGATGACATCACCGCAAAAATCAGCATCCCCACCATCGGCATCGGCGCGGGCGCGGGCTGTGACGGGCAAATTCTGGTGGTCGATGACATGCTGGGCCTGTTCACCGCCTTCAAACCGAAATTCGTCAAACGCTATGCCACATTGGGTGCTGACGGCCGCAACGCCATCGCCACCTACGCCGCCGAGGTCCGCTCACGCGCCTTTCCCGCCCCCGAACATTCCTTTAGCACAGAAGCCCCGAAAAAATGACCGCACCCGCACCGATCATCCGCACCCTGCCCGAACTGCGCGCCCTGACCCGTGAATGGCAACGCGACGGCGACACAATCGGCGTGGTCCCTACCATGGGTGCGCTGCATCAGGGGCACCTGTCACTGGCCCGCGCCGCAAGGGCCGAATGCAACCGCGTGATCGTCACCATCTTTGTGAACCCGAAACAGTTCAACAATCCCGATGATCTGAAAAACTATCCGCGCACCGAACATGCGGATGCGCAGAAACTGGCCCCCATCGGGGTGGATGCCATCTATGTGCCGGACGGCGCGCAGATGTATCCCGATGGCTTTGCCAGCAATGTATCCGTCAGTGGCCTGACCGATGTGCTCTGTGGCGCGCACCGCCCGGGCCATTTCGATGGCGTCGCCACCGTGGTTGCCAAACTGTTCGGCCAAACCGCCGCGGATCTTGCCTATTTCGGGCAAAAGGATTGGCAGCAGTTGCAGGTCGTCACCCGCATGGCCCGCGATCTGGACATCGACATTGACGTGATCGGCTGCCCCACCATCCGCGAGGAGGACGGGCTGGCGATGTCCTCGCGCAACCTGTTGCTGTCAGACCGCGCCCGCATCCACGCCCCCAAACTGGCCGAAGTGATGCAGGACACCGCCCAGGCCCTGCGCGACGGCGGCGCAATGCGCACGTTGCTGCCCGAGGCGGAAAAACGTCTGGCCGCCGCAGGATTTACCGAGGTGGAGTATCTGGACCTGCGCGATGCCGCATCGCTGATCCAGCACGACACATTAACAGGCGAATGCCGCCTGTTCGCCGCTGCCTGGCTGGCCGGTGTGCGCCTGATCGACAATATCGCGGTGTGATGGCTTGGGACGGGGGGCCAGCCCCCCGGTTCATTTCGCAGAAATGAACTCCCCCCGGAGTATTTTTACCAAGAAAAAGCCGGTTTATCCGGCAGGGCAAAGCTTTAGCAGTGCCCGAACCATGACCTTGGCGCTGTCCAGCATGTCATCCACGCCGACATATTCGTCCGGCTTATGCGCCAGATCCAGAATCCCCGGCCCATAAGCGATGCAGTTTTTCAGCTTGCCGATCCGGTCGATGTGTTTTTGGTCATAGGTGCCGGGCGACACCACATATTCGGGCGCTTTGCCCATCACCTGACCGATGGCATCGGCGACGGTGGTGACCACGGGCGCATCGCGTTCGGTCATTGTGGGCAGCACGCTGAACAACTCGCGCACGTCATAACGGAAATTTTCGCGTTTCTCCGCCAGTTCGCGCAGCAGGCCCAGCACCTCTTCGCGCACCTCGTCTATGTTTTCCTCGATCAGGAAACGGCGATCAATGATCATGCGGCAGCTGTCAGGCACGCAGGGGGCGGGCATTCCGGTGTAATCAACGGGGCGTTCGTTTTCGCCGCCATGGATGGAATTTATGTTCAGGGTGGATTGTTTTGCGCCTTCTGGCACCACCGGCATTTCGGTGCGTTTTCTGGCCAATACGGGGAACAGGTTTTGTTCCATTTCATGCATCACCGCCCCCATGTGGCGCACCGCGCAATCGCCCAGAAACGGCATTGAACCATGTGCGATTTCGCCGTGGGTTTCGATTTCGGCCCACCACACCCCGCGATGGCCAAGGCAGATCCGGTCCTTGTTCAGGGGTTCGGGGATGATCACATGTTGCACGCGTTCGGGGCTGAACCAGCCCTTTTCCGCCAGATAGGCGACGCCGCCAAACCCGCCTGATTCCTCGTCCGCCGTGCCGCTGATTTCGACCGCGCCCGCGAAATCCGGCACCAGATCGCAAAAGGTTTCGGCCGCGATGATGCTGGCGGCCAGCCCGCCCTTCATGTCGCAGGCCCCGCGCCCGTAAATCTTGCCGTCTTTCAGCTCTCCGCCGAACGGGTCTGTCGTCCAGCCGCGCCCGACCTCGACCACGTCGATATGCGAATTGAAATGCACGCAGTCGCCCGCCTGACGGCCTTCGCGGCGCGCGATCACATTCCAGCGCGGATATCGGTCGCTGTCGCCTGCCGCGCCCTTGGCCCGCACCATGGTCACGTCGAATTTGCGCGCTTTCAGGCGGCGTTCCAGATAGGCGCAGATTTCCAGATAATTGTCGCCCGGCGGGTTCAGCGTGGGGATGCGGATCAGGTCTTGCGTCAGCGCGATCAAATCGTCACGCCGTGCGTCGATTTCCTGTGATAAGCGTGTTGCCAGATCCATTTTGCGCCTCCGTTTTGGCGACTATGGGGCGGTGTTGGGCGGGTTCCAAGCAGTTTACCGCGTAAAAGCGTTAACTTTATACGATTTAGGGGGGTGTTTTCATGGATTCTATGGATTCCATGGCTGTTTCCATGGTTTCATTGCGCCGGTGGCTGGCGCGTTTGTGATCACATGGTTTTGGCGATATAGTCGCCCAGCGCATCGTATTGAGAAAACGCAAAGTGATGCGGCAATGCATTGATTGGCGTTTTCCTGTAACCCTCTGTGAACAGTGCGAAATCAATGCCTGCACGCTGCGCTGTTTCTGCGTCTACTTCGCTGTCGCCCACGTATAGCCCTTGGGATTTCAGGCGTTTGAAGGCCTCGATCAGCGGGGCAGGGTCCGGTTTTCTTTGGCGCAGGCTATCGCCCCCCAGAACCACATCAAAATAGGGTTCCAACCCGGTTTTCGCCAGAATATCCTGCGTTGCGATGATCGGTTTGTTGGTGCAAATCCCCAAGGCAAAACCATTTTGTTTCAATTGCTTGAGGGTGGATTCCACGGCGGGATACAGGGTGGTTTCGGCCAGCGGGTCCGCGTTGTAATGGGCGATCACCCGGGCGGTCAAATCGTCCTGTTGCGCCGGATCAAGCCCCGAAAATGTGATCACACGCGATACAAGCATCGGCAAACCATGCCCGATGAACCCTGTGATGGTCGCCAGATCCAGCGGTGCCTGCCCCAATTCCAGCAGCATTTTGTTGACCGCAACACGGATACCACCCGCAGAGTCAATCAGCGTGCCATCCAGATCAAAAACGATTGCGCGCTTCAAAAACTATTTTCCTTCAATATGTTAACCCTGAATCGCAGCGGTGCGAATGGCGCGAATGTTGTCGCCGTAAGGCGCGGGGTTGGACACCGAACCACCCTTGAACACCGCCGAACCTGCCACCAGAACATCAGCCCCCGCAGCCGCAACCAGCGGCGCGGTTTCAACCGTGACGCCGCCGTCGATTTCAATGTGGATCGGCCTGTCACCAATCATGGCGCGCAGCTTTTTCACCTTATCTATCTGGGAATGAATGAATTTTTGCCCGCCAAAGCCGGGATTCACGGTCATCACGCAGATCAGATCGACCATATCCAGCAGGTATTCACATACCTCTGCCGGAGTCGCAGGGTTCAGCGCCAGCCCCGCCTTGCACCCTGCTGCGCGGATCGCCTGCATGGTGCGGTGGATATGCGGCGTGGCCTCGTAATGGGCTGTGATCACATCCGCGCCCGCATCGGCATAGGCGCTAATGTATTGATCTACAGGGGAAATCATCAAGTGCACATCCATCACCGTTTTCACATGCGGGCGGATCGCAGCAACCAGTGGCGGACCAAATGTCAGGTTCGGCACGAAATGTCCGTCCATCACATCGACATGCACCCAATCGCAGCCCTGCGCCTCAATGCATTGAATTTCCTGACCAAAATTGGCGAAATCGGCAGAAAGGATCGACGGGGCGATTTTGATAGCGCGGTCAAATGACATGGAATTCTCCGGTTAGGGCAGGGCGTGGTTGACCCCGCCAACCAATGGCGGAGTCATGTTTCAATCAGCAGATCGGATCACGGATCCAGCGAACCGCTTTCATAACGGACGGCCATTTCATCCATGGATATCACCTTGATCTTGCTGGCATTTCCGGCGGTTCCGAACCGTTCCAGACGGTCGCGACACAGCTTGGTCATTTCGGCCATTGCGGGCACCATGAATTTGCGCGGGTCGAATTCGCCGGGCTTTTCGCTGGCCACTTTGCGGAACTGGCCGGTCAGCGCCATGCGACAATCGGTGTCGATATTCACCTTGCGCACACCCATCTTGATGCCTTTTTCGATCTCTTCCACGGGCACACCATAGGTCTGCGGCATCTCACCACCATAGGCGTTGATCAGGTCCTGCAAATACTGCGGCACCGACGATGAACCATGCATCACCAAATGGGTTTTCGGCAGCTTTTCGTGGATCGCGGCAATGGTGTTCATCGCCAGAATGTCACCATCGGGTTTGCGGGTAAACTTATACGCGCCGTGGCTGGTGCCACAGGCAATCGCCAGGGCATCACATTTGGTTTTCTTTACGAAATCAACGGCTTGATCAGGGTCTGTCAGCAGTTGATCCTGTGACAGCTTGCCCTCTGCGCCCGATCCATCCTCGGCTGCGGCCTCGCCTGTTTCAAGGCTGCCAAGCACGCCCAATTCGCCCTCGACCGAGGCCCCGACCCAATGCGCATGTTCGGTCACGGCCTTGGTGATGTTGACGTTGTATTCGTAGGACGCGGGGGTTTTCATGTCGGCCTCGAGCGAGCCATCCATCATCACCGAGGTGAACCCGTGGCGCACCGCACTGGCGCAGGTTGCTTCGTTGTTGCCGTGGTCCTGATGCATGCAAACGGGGATGTCAGGATACATTTCCGACAGCGCCTGCACCATGTGGCGCAGCATGATGTCGCCTGCATATTTGCGTGCCCCGCGCGACGCCTGCAGGATCACAGGTGCGTCCACGGCGCTTGCCGCTTCCATGATCGCCAGACCCTGTTCCATGTTGTTGATGTTGAATGCAGGCACGCCATAGCCCTGTTCGGCGGCGTGGTCCAAAAGTTGTCGCAGCGTGATGAGTGCCATCTATTCTTTTCCTTATAAAGCATGCCTTATGCGCTGTCGCGCGGATGTCCCGTGGAATCCCCTCCACGAGGTGCGCCCATGTCGGGACGCTTGCCACCGGATTACCCTGCCCGCGCCCTTGCCGCTACCGGCAACAGGGGGAAAAGGCGCAAAAACCGGCGGAAATTTACCCGATTCATCGGGAACGGGGCGCATTTGGCCCAATTCCCGCGCTGTCTTGACCACCACAACTGCACAGGTTGCGGACTACTGGCTGCTGCCGTGGTAGGCCGCAATGCGTGTAACCTCCTCTGCGCTGCCGAACACCAGCGGGATACGGGCGTGAAGATGGTCTGCTTGCAGGTCCTTGATCGGGGTGGCGCCATCGGTGGCCAAACCGCCCGCCTGTTCAATCAGAAACGCAATCGGCGCGCATTCGTAAATCATCCGCAAGCGGCCCGTATCATAGCCTTTGCGCGCATCACCGGGGTAAAGGAAAACACCGCCCCGCGACAGAATGCGATGCGTTTCCGCCACCAGTGACCCGACCCAACGCATGTTGAAATCCTTGCCCTGCGGCCCGTCCTTGCCCGCAAGGCAATCGTCGATATAGGCGCGCACCGGCGTTTTCCAGTGGCGGTAATTCGATGCATTGATGGCAAATTCCTTGCAGGTGGCCGGAATGGTCAGCTTGTCATCGACCAGTTTGAAAACCTTATCCGCCGGGTCCAGCACGAACATCAGCGTGCCCTTGCCAAAGGTCACCACCAGCGACGTCTGCGGACCATAAACCACATAGCCGCCCGCAAGCTGTTCACTGGCGGGGCGCAAGAAGCTTTCCTCGTCGCCTTCTTTGGCGTCGAAAATCGAAAAAATTGTGCCGATTGAGACGTTTACGTCGATATTGGATGATCCGTCCAGCGGGTCAATTGCCAGTGCATATTTGCCGTTCGGGTTCAGGGTGACCACGGTTTCCTGTTCCTCGGATGCATAGAAACGCACATCGGTTTTCGCCAGTTCGGCGGCGAACATTTCATCGCACAGCACATCCAGTGCCTTTTGCCCGTCGCCGTCGGAATTTTCGCCCACCAGATTGCCCAATGACTGCCCCAGCGGGCCGCGTGCGATCACGCCAGCCACATCGACCGACACGGCGCACAGCGCCTCGATCACGGGGGTCAGGGCGGCGGGGATCAACCCGGATGAAATTACGGGGCTTTGGCGGCTCATGTCGGGTTCCGATTCTTGGTCACTGGGTTTCACTGCCCCTGTTTTCGCATATCCGGCGGGGTAGGAAAATTTAATAATTCATTCGGCCCGTTAAGGGAAACAGATGCGGGTTTTGCCAAATGCCTCCGCGCATCGCCTTGTGAAAAACGTCCCTTTGTCGATTGCTGCAGATGCAGCATCCCGCCCTGCGGAATTTTATTTCACGCTATTGATTGCACGCTTTTCCTGTGCCAACCTAATCCTTGAAAAGGGAGGACATATCGGGTGAGATTTGACGGGAAAATCGCCGTCGTCACCGGAGCATCCAGCGGCATCGGCCGCGCCACCGCTGCGCGGTTGGCGTCCGAGGGCGCAAAGGTTGCATTGGTTGACGTCAACGCAGATGCATTGAACGCAGCAAAGCCGGCAGGCGACCACATCACCATCGTTTGCGATGTGTCCGACGAAACGCAGGTGCGCGCCTGTGTGGATCAGGTCATCGCGAAATACGGCCATATTGATGTGTTATGCAACAATGCCGGCGTGGCCTGTTCGCACGCGCCCATTCATCAGATCGACAACGCCGATTGGGACCGTGTGTTCGGGGTCAACCTGAAAGGCGTGGCCTATTTCATTCAGGCCGTTGCACCCGGCATGATCGACCGCGCAGAGGGCGGCGCGATTGTGAACACTGCATCGGTGGCAGGCATTCGTTCGGGCGCGGGGGGCAATATCTATTCGGCGTCCAAGGCGGGCGTGATCAACCTGACCCAAACCACCGCCTGCGATCTGGGCCAATACGGGATTCGCGTCAATGCGGTCTGCCCCGGTTTGGTCGAAACCGGCATGACCAAACCGATATTCGATTACGCCCGTGACGCGGGCAAAGAGGAAAAGCTGGGCAAACGGGCCGAGCTGCGCCGCTATGGCAAGCCCGCCGAAATCGCCGGTGCGATTGCGTTTCTGGCCTCGGATGATGCCAGCTATGTCACCGGTCAGGCGCTGCCTGTCGATGGTGGCAATACCGCATCTCTAAACCTGCCCGGCATGAAAGTCTGAGGGGAAATATGACATTCGACCGTCACATGGGCGTCTGGCCCGCCGATGTATCCAAGGTGCTGAATGTGCCCGCGCAATCGGTCTGGCAAAATCTGGCCGACAGCGTGGCGCGGTTTCCCGAACGGGCTGCCCTGATTTATCATGGCCATACCATTTCCTATGCCGAACTGGGGCAGATGGTCGAAACACTGGCCGGATGGTTGCAAGCCCGGGGCGTGGCCAAGGGCGACCGCGTGCTGCTCTATATGCAAAACGCGCCGCAATTCGTGATCGGTTACTACGCCATTTTGCGCGCCGATGCGGTGGTCATCCCCGTCAACCCGATGTCGCGCCACGCCGAACTGGAACATTACGCCGCCGACACGGGCGCGCAGGTGGTGCTGGCCGGACAGGAATTGCTGCCGTTCGTCACTCCGCTGGTGCAATCCGGGGCGCTGAACACGATCCTTGCCGCGACCTATTGCGATCTGGCCGCGCCCGATCGCGATATCCCCCTGCCCGACCCGCTGGATACGCTGGACGCTGCGGATGCCACCGGGCCGGGTGTCACCCGTTGGGCCGATGCCATGGCCGCAGGCCACAGCCCCACAGCCCATACCGCCACGCCCGATGATCTATGCGTGATCCCCTATTCATCCGGCACCACGGGCCAGCCAAAGGGCTGTATGCACAGCCATCATACGGTGCAAGTGACCATCGCTGGCGGCATCCAGTGGAACCCCAGCGATGAAACCTCGGTCGGTTTGACAACGCTGCCCCTGTTTCATGTGACGGGGATGCAGAATTCGATGAACGGGCCGCTGTTTGTCGGCGGCGCCAACGTCATCCTGACCCGCTGGAACCGCGCCACCACGGCAGAAATGATCAAACGCCACCGTATCACGCGGTGGCGCTCGATCTCGACCATGGCGATTGATCTGGTCAACGACCCCGATCTGGACAGCTATGACCTGTCCAGCCTTGAAATGATCGGCGGCGGAGGTGCGGCCATGCCCGCAGCCATCGCCAAACGCCTGAAAGACATCACCGGACTGGATTATATCGAAGGTTACGGCATGTCCGAAACCATCGCCGCGACCCATATCAACCCGCTGACCGCGCCGAAACGGCAATGCCTTGGCATCCCCATGTTCGACGTGGACAGCCGCGTGATGGATGTGGAAAGCCGCACCGAAATGGGACCGGACGAGGTGGGCGAAATCGTCACCCACGCGCCGCAGGTGTTCAAAGGATACTGGAACCGCCCCAAAGACACCGCCGAAGTCTTTTTCGAACATGACGGCAAGACGTTTTTCCGCACCGGCGATCTGGGCTATTACGACGTTGAGGGCTATTTTTTCATGGTCGACCGCGTCAAACGGATGATCAACGCCAGCGGGTTCAAGGTATGGCCCGCCGAGGTCGAAGCATTGATGCACCACAACCCCGACATCGCCGAGGTCTGCATCATCGGCGCGCAAGACCCGCGCAGGGGCGAAACGGTCAAGGCCTATGTGGTGCCAACCCCCGCCGCGAAACCCCGCCTGACGGAACAGGACATCATCAATTGGTGCCGTGCGGAAATGGCCGCCTATAAATGCCCGAAATCGGTTGTGTTCACCGATTCCCTGCCCAAAAGCGGTGCAGGCAAGGTGCTGTGGCGCGAATTGACCGAAACAGATGCCGCTGCGGCAGGAAACGCACAACGCGAGGCTGGATAATGCAATACGACGTTGCGTCACTTGACCCGAAAGGCGCTGATCGTTTACCAGCACGCAATTCCGCACCCAGCAACCAACGTGAATAGCAACGTGTCAGGACAACCCAAGTGAGAAAACGCGCAGCAGATCCCGCCACAGAGGCCGTCGAGGCCGAAGCCAATGGTGACCGCCAGTTCGTCACCGCCCTGCACCGCGGGCTGGATATTTTGCGCGCCTTCACACCCAACGACAAGGCGGGGCTGGGCAACCGTGAACTGGCTGAACGCACCGGCCTGCCCAACTCTACCGTATCGCGGCTGACCTATACGTTGTTGAAACTGGGCTATCTGGTCTATGACGAGGGCACAGGGCGTTACCGCATGGGCATTCCGGTTCTGGGGCTTGGCTATGCCTGCCTTGGCGGGATGAAAGTGCGCGAAACCGCACAGGTATATATGCAGCAACTGGCCGATGAATGCGGTGACGGGGTGCTGGTGGCGCTCGGCGGGCGCGACGACACGACCATGACCTATATCGCCTGCGCACGCGCATCCAAGGGCATGATTTCGCTGCAACTGAACGTGGGTTCACGGATTTCGCTGGCCCGTTCGGCGATGGGGCGCGCCTATATCGCGGGCTGTTCCGAAACCGAACGCGAACACATCATGGAACAGATCGCCGAACGCTATCCCGATGATTACCCGCGCATGGTGGATGAAATCACCGACGCCGCCGAACAGATCCGCACCAAGGGGTTTTATTCGTCTATCGGTAAATGGCAATCCGACGTTCACGCGGTTTCTGTGCCCTATCGCGCACCACAGGGCGATGCACCGATGCTGGCGTTCAACCTTGGCGGCCCCGCCTATATCCTGTCGCCCGAACGGCTGGAGGAAGAGCTGGGCCCGAAACTGGTGCAACTGGTCAATATGGTCAGCCGCAACGGGTATTGATCCCGTCGCGGCCATCGTTCATCGCCCCCTAGCCCGGAATCAACGCGATTTTGCCCGTCGCGCCACGGTTTAACACACGGTCCAGCACCTCGGCAGCGGTAGACAGGGGGTAACGCCCCTCGATCAGCGGTTTGATCTGGCCCTTGGCGTACCAGCCGAACAGCTCCACCATGTTATCGGCATAATCGGCGGGCTGATGGCGGGTGAAATTGCCCCAGAACACACCGACGACCGCGTATTCCTTGACCAGGGCCAGATTGATCGGAAATTTCGGGATCTCGCCACTGGCGAAACCGATCACCAACAGCCGCCCGTTGCGCGCCATGAAACGGGTCGCCGCGTTGAACGCATCACCGCCCACCACGTCATACACCACATCCGCACCCTTGCCGCCGGTCAGGGCCTTTACCTCGTCTTTCAGGTTGTCATAACCGATCGCCTCGTCCGCGCCTGCGTCCTTGGCCAACTGGCGCTTTTCATCAGAGGATGCCACGGCGATCACCCGCGCGCCCATGATTTTGCCGATCTGCACAGCGGCGATACCTGTCGCCCCCGCGGCCCCGAACACCACCAGTGTTTCGCCCGCTTTCAAATCGGCCCGCTGTTTCAGCGCGTGATGCGATGTGCCATAGGCCACCATCAATGCAGTGGCATCGGCGGGGTCCATTGCGTCGGGCATGGCGAACACGCGGGCTTCTTCGACTGCGACCTTTTCGGCATATCCGCCAAGGGTGCAGATCGCCGCGACACGGTCACCGACCTTTAGCTTTTTCACATCGGGGCCGATGGAATCGACCACGCCTGCCACCTCCATTCCCGGTGTGAACGGGCGGTCGGGGCGAGATTGATACAGGCCCTGCACCAATAACCCGTCGGGATAATTCACCCCCATGGCCTCGGACCGGATGATAACTTCGCTTCCTTTGGCGGCGGGATCGGCCACATCGCCATAAACCAGTTGATCCAATGGGGCGAAGTCGTTGCAAATGATGGCTTTCACGGGTGTTTTCCTCCTGTCAGAACGGTCGCTGACGCTGCGCCGTTTCCCTTGCTGCGCACCTTACCTGCCCTGCGCGCCTATGCCAGTTAGAAACCCGAAATCGTTCCGCATTTCGCTACGTTCTTCCGCAGCGCGAAAGAACCCTGCGTCACAATTTTGTGCCAATCCATGATTCAGCTTTTGAAACCGCCCGCAAAGGTCTAGCTTTTGCAGCAATCACACAGTCTACGGGAGGAGACTATGCAAGGCATGATGATGCAGCAATCGCTGCTGATTTCCGATATTCTTGACTACGCCGCAGGGGCGTTCCCAACAGCCGAGATCGTCTCGGCACGGACCGAAGGGGACATCCACCGCCAGACCTATCCGCAAACCCGCGCCCGTGTGGCGCAACTGGCGCACGGGCTGCAACGTCACGGCGTGAAACTGGGTGACCGGATCGCGACGCTGGCATGGAACGGCTATCGCCATTTCGAACTGTATTACGCGATTTCCGGCATCGGGGCCGTGTGCCACACGATCAACCCGCGCCTGTCGGCGGAACAGATGATTTATATCGTCAACCACGCCAAGGACCGGATGATTTTCGTTGATACCACATTCGTTCCGATCCTCGAGGCGCTAAAGGCACACCTGCCGGACGACATGATTTACGTGGTGATGACGGATCGCGCACATATGCCCGACACGTCCCTGCCCGGCGCCCTGTGCTACGAAGAACTGCTGCACGGCGAACCCGAAGAAATCACATGGCCCACCTTTGATGAAAACACCGCCGCTGGTCTGTGTTACACATCGGGCACAACCGGCAACCCCAAGGGCGCGCTGTATACGCATCGTTCTAACGTGTTGCACGCGATGATGATTGCGGTGTCGCTGGCCGGCACATTCAAAGAGGGCAACAAGGTTCTGCCCGTGGTGCCGTTGTTCCACGTCAACGCATGGGGCCTGCCCTATGCCGGTCCGCTTGCCGGTCTGACGCTGGTGATGCCCGGCCCTGCGATGGATGGCCCGTCGCTGTTCAAACTGATGGACGAAGAAGGCGTATATTCCGCATGGGGTGTGCCGACCATCTGGATGGGCCTGCTGGCCGAAATCAAGGCACAGGGGCGCAAGCCGAACGGGTTTGATGACGTGGTTGTCGGCGGGTCCGCTGCGCCGCGCTCGATGATCGAAACCTTTGAAAAGCTGGGTGTAAATGTTGGCCACGCCTGGGGCATGACCGAAATGAGCCCGGTCGGAACCCACGGTATGCTGCCCAGTCACATGGATGATTGGGACATGCAGAAACGCATCGACATGAAGGCCAAACAGGGCCGTCGCGTGTTTGGCGTGGACCTGAAAATCGTGGACGAGGACGGCAAACCCCAACCCCATGATGGCAAGGCCGTTGGCGAATTGTTTGTGCGCGGCAACACCGTTGTTTCCGGTTACTATGAAAACGAGGAAGCGACCGCCAAGGCACTGGACGCCGAGGGCTGGTTTGGCACCGGCGACGTGGCATCAATTGACCGCGACGGGTTCCTGACCATTCAGGACCGCGCCAAGGACCTGATCAAATCGGGCGGCGAATGGATTTCGTCGATTGATCTGGAAAACGCGGCCATGGCGCATCCGGCGGTTGCCAATTGCGCCGCCATCGGCGTGCCGCATCCCAAATGGGATGAACGTCCCGTGTTGGCCGCCATTCTGGCACCGGGGGCTGAAAAACCCTCGGTTGATGAAATGCGCGCCCATCTGGAAAAGCAGTTCGCCAAATGGCAGCTACCGGATGATGTGATCTGGGTCGATGCCCTGCCGATGACTGCGACCGGCAAGGTGTCGAAACTGAACCTGCGCAAGGAATTGGGCGATTACGTCCACCCCGAGCTGCGCGAAACCGCCTGATTACTCAGGCGCGCAGCCTGCGAATGTAACCAGAATAGCCCCTTCCGTTTCGGTGGGGGCTATTGCGTTTGGGGCGGCCCGCTGCGTCAGTCGGTCTGTTCCCCTGCTACGGCCAGGGCATTGATACCAGACAACAATCGCGCCAGATCATCCCCCCTTGCCGCCAGCTCTTCTTCGATCTGGCGCTGTGCCCTGGCCCATTCCACCGCCCCCTTGGTCAATGCGGTTTCGCCCTTGGCGGTCAGGGCCAGCACCCGTTTGCGTTTATCCTTGGCATCGGGGCTGGATGAGATCAGCCCGTCACGATCCAGCGGCACCAGCCCGCGTGACAGCGCCGATTGATCCATCTCCATCAGGTCGGCGATTTTCTGCACCGTGGGTTTGCGCAGCCCCTTGACCCATGCCAGCGTTGCCAGTTGCGAAATCGTCAACCCCTGCCCAGCCAGTGCTGCATCATAGGTGCGGATCATCCGCCGCGAGGCCCGCCGCGTGGCAAGGCAATAACACGCCCCTGTCATCAGCTCTGCCAGTTCCGGCCCGTGTTGTTCCGTAGCGTCAGACATAGTTACTCCTCGCCCCCACCTTGACTCCATGCATATGCATGTGCTTCCATGCATATGCATGAAACGGAGGTTAGACCATGTTCGACGCAGTGCCAAGACCGGACTACAACGCCGGACGGGTGGACCTGTCGCAGATTGCAGGACTAAGCGGCCGGGCGTATCTTCAGGAATTGATGGATGGCAACCTCCCGGCGCCGTCCATGGGCCTGACGATGAACGCCTGGCTGCACCGTCTGGATGAAGGCGAAGCCGAATTTCGCGGTGAACCCGGTGCAGGGCATTTGAACCCGCTGGGGTTGGTGCATGGCGGTTGGGCGATGTCGCTGCTGGACAGTGCGCTTGGCTGTGCCGTTCATACCACCTGCGCCCCCGGAGAAGGGTTTGTTTCGATGGACACATCGGTGAAATTCATCCGCCCCCTGCTGCCCGACATGGGGCAGTTGCGCTGCATCGCCACGGTGCAATCACGCGGGCGCACCATCGCCAATGTATCGGGCCAGATCGAGGACCAGAAAGGCAAATTGCTGGCGCTTGGCACATCGACCTGTTTTATCCAGAAACTGCCGGGCTAGCCCCCCCCGCACAAAAAAAACCCCGCAAGGACTGGCCTGCGGGGTTTTTCCGTTTCATATCAAAGGGGCGTTAAACCTCCAGCCACTCCGCCCGCACATCGTCGCGGGTTTTGAATTCGGCTGGCGTGCCCTCGTATACGATTTCGCCGTGGCCCATCACATAGACGCGGTCGGCAATGCGCAACGCGATCGACAGCTTTTGTTCGACCAACAGAATGGAAACGCCGGTCTTGGCGATTTCGGCAATCATGTCACCGATCTGTTGCACGATCTTGGGTGCCAGACCTTCGGTTGGTTCGTCGATGATGATCAGGTCCGGATCGCCCATCAGGGTCCGGCACATGGTCAACATCTGCTTTTCCCCGCCCGACAGAACGCCCGCCAGATTGTCCGCCCGCGCCCGAAGGTTGGGGAACATATCCAGCATCTGGTCAACCGAGTATTTGCCCGGATTTTTCATATCCTTGATGCCAAGGATAAGGTTCTGGCGTACCGACATGCCGGGAAAAATATCACGGCTTTCGGGCACATAACCCAGACCCATGCGGGCAATCTTGTGGCTTTCCAAACCGGAAATCGGCTGCCCCTTGAATGTGATCTCGCCGCGTGGCGCGACCTCGCCCATGATGGCCTTGGCGGTGGTGGAACGCCCCACCCCGTTGCGGCCAAGCAGCGCGATCACCTCGCCCGGCATGATCGTCATATTGACGCCGCGCAGAACGTGGGATTTGCCATAAAAGGCGTTCAGATCCTTGACCGACAGCATCGGTTCGCTGGCTGCCTGGTTCATGCTGCGCCTCCTTCTGCATGCTCGTCTGCCTCGTCGCCCAGATAGGCTTCGCGCACTTTGGGGTCACCCCGGATTTCTTCGGGTTTGCCCGTGGCGATGATCTCGCCATAGACCAGCACCGAAATCCGGTCGGCCATGCCAAACACCACACCCATATCATGTTCGACGATGATCAGGGTTTTGCCCTCGGTCGCCTTTTTGATCAGGGCCACGGCGCGTTCGGTTTCCGAATGCGACATGCCCGCGGTGGGTTCGTCCAACAGGATAACGTCGGCCCCGCCCGCGATGGTGATGGCAATTTCCAGCGTGCGCTGATCGGCATAGGGCAGCAAAGCCGCCGGAAGGTGCGATTTGTCCAGCAAGCCGACGCTGTCCAGAATCTCGGCCGTTTTGGCCTGCACCTCTTTCAGGTTACCGACGTTGCGCCAGAAACTGTAACCGTATCCCATGGAATACAGCACACCACAGCGCACGTTTTCCCGCACGGTCATATTTGCGAAAATGTTGGACACCTGAAACGACCGCGACAGGCCCATGCGGTTGATCGCATAGGGTTTGACGCCGCCGATTTCCTGACCGTTCAGGCGAACGCTGCCAGCCGTTGGCTGATAGCCGCCCGAGATCAGGTTGAACAGCGTGGATTTCCCCGCGCCGTTGGGGCCGATAATCGCGTGGCGTTCGCCTGGCGCAATGTCCAGATCCACGCCACGGATGATTTCAGCCGGACCAAAGTTTTTCTTTAGCCCCTGGATGGAAAGAGCGGGAGTGCTCATGCGAGGACCTCCTCTGTTTCACGGTTCGCGCGACGCAGGAAATAGATGCCCAGTGCCAGCGGCACAGTGATCAACACCCATGTCAACGGATTGCCAAAGTTAAGGTGCATGCCGAAGGGTTCAAATGTTTCGCCAAACCCGTTGGACCAACGCACTGATACTTCGATCAATGTCATAAGCCCGAGGAAGACAAGGATAGCCCCCAGCAATTGCATGGCCCATTTTCCGGCCACTTCGCCAAAGGATCCATTGCCGATCGCCCCTGTCAAACCGAACAGAATTCCCGACAGGCCGCGCGGTGCATACATCACGATCAGCATGAACAGCACACCCAGATACAACAACCATGCTTCGGTGAAATCCGACAGCATCGACTGCATATAGGTCAGCACGATGGCGCCAATGATCGGGCCAGCGAAATAGGTGATCCCGCCGATATAGGCCATCAGCAACACGAAACCCGATGGAACCAGCGACACCGCTTCGGGTGTGAAGATTTCAAAATAGACCCCTGCCATGCCACCGGCCAGACCGGCAAATGCACCTGCAAAGATGAACACCAGATAGCGCACGCGCTGCGGATCATAGCCCACGAATTCCACCCGTTCGGGGTTGTCGCGGGTTGCTTCGGACATTTTGCCAAGCGGGGTGCGGGTAAAGGCATACATGCCCGCCACACCGACAACCAGCCAGAAGGCGATGAACCAATACACGTCCGAAACCGGCCCCATGGAAAGGCCAAACAATTCCGGCCCGTTCATGCGGTCACCTGAAATGCCTTCTTCGCCACCAAAGATCGAATTGAACATGAAACCCGCAGCCGCAATCAGTTCGGCCACACCAAGGGAAATCATGGCAAAGGGCGTGCCAGCACGGCGGCACGACGGCCAACCGATGATAGCACCCGCCAGGGCGCCACCGGCAAAACCGATGATCGGCAGGCCGAACACAGGATAACTGGCCCAGAACCCGCCATCGGCGTGTTCAATGGCGCGCATCGCGTGCATGGCAGCATAGCCACCCAGCCCGAAATACACCGCATGCCCAAAGGACAGCAGCCCGCCCCGCCCAAGCAGCATGTTATAGCTGAGGGCGAAAACGATATTGATCCCCATCACGCTGAGCAGCGCGTAAACCGTGCGGGACGGCCCGAAAAGGGGGATAACAGCCACGATAATGGCCAGCACGATAATGGGTAGCACCCGCTGGCGGAACTTCTGGCCACCAGTAGGCGCGAGGTTCGCGTTTGTTTGTGCGATAGAATTGTTCACAGCTCACGATCTCCTAGCAGGCCACGGGGGCGGATCATCAGGACAAGCACCAGCATCAGGAACGGAAGCATCGGCGCCAGAGAGGCGATGGTGATACTGCCCAGTTCCGAAGTCTGCGACAGACCAAGGAACCCGAAAATGTCGGCGAATGTGGCGTCAATGGCCACGGCAAAGGTTTGCAACAGACCCAGAATCATTGCGGCAAGGAATGCCCCTGCCAGCGACCCAAGCCCGCCAACAACAACAACCACGAATACAATCGGCCCCATTTGCACGGCCATGGCCGGATCGGTCACCAGATAGTTGCCGCCAATCACACCGGCCAGACCGGCAAGCGCACAACCCGCGCCAAACACAGTCATAAAGATGCGCGGCACGTTATGGCCCAGATTGCCCACCATATGCGGATGCGTCAGCGCCGCCTGAATGATCAGGCCCGCGCGGGTCCGGTTCAGGATGAACCACAGCGCGATCAGCATACCGACGGAAATAAACAGGATGAAAATCCGGTAGGCCGGGTATTGCGCGCCGAACAGTTCAAACAGCGGAAAATCCAGCAGGTCGGGGATGCGATAATCCACGGCATTACGTCCGTAGACGATCTTGACCACCTCGTCGATGATATAGGCCAACCCGAAAGTGAACAGCAATTCGGCCACATGGCCGTTTGCATGCACCCTTCGCAGGCCCCATTTTTCAACCGCTGCCCCGATCAGGCCAACGCAGATTGGTGCGAATATCAACGCCAGCCAGAATGAACTGACCCCGCTGATGGTATAGGCGAAATACGCGCCCAACATATAAAAACTGGCATGCGCAAAGTTAAGCACACCCATCATACTGAAAATCAGCGTCAGACCGCTGGACAGCATGAACAGTAGCAAGCCGTATATCACTCCGTTCAGGAGCGAAAAAATGATCGTTTCCATGGGACCCTCTTGCAAAAGGGGCGCCGTGCGCGTTCGACGCACGGCGCCCTTCTGATTTACCCGTTAAGGTGGTGACGCTTACTCGGGGCGTTCCATCTTACAGGTGGTGGGCAGAGCCGTGGCTTCGGCTTCGATCTTGTCGCCGTCAGCCGAAGTCCACCCCAGCGGCAGTTGTTCAACACCGCGTTTCACATTGTCCGAAAAGACGGACATATACAGCGGCTGAATGATCTGGTGATCTTCGGCGCGCATGGTGACGGTGCCATAGGCGGTGTCCAGCGTCGCGCCTTCCAGTGCCTTGGCAACCGCGATCGGATCGTTCGAACCGGCCTTTTCGGCAGCCTCATCCAGCATGGTCATCGCTGTGAACACACGGGAGTAGTAGAAGTTGTTGTCGGTATAGGCTGCTTCGTAACCGTCAATCAGCTCTTCCTGCTCGGGGCTTACGTCCAGATTCGTATTCATTTCCGAAATCTGATAGACTTGGCCAACACCGTCGGTGCCAATGGCCGTGGCCGCACCAAGCGAGCCGCCGTAGTAGGTCAGGTAGGGAACTTTGTGGCCCGATGCGATGGCCGCCTTGATCAGCAGAACCATATCGGCGCCCCAGTTGCCGGTGATGACGGCATCTGCTTCGGACTGCATGATTTTCTGGATGTAGGGGGTGAAGTCCTTGACCTTGCCCAGCGGGTGCAGCTCGTTGCCGACGATTTCGATGTCGGGGCGTTTCGCCGTCAGCATCTCTTCCGCGACTTTGGCGTTTGCCTGACCGTAGGAATAATCCTGACCGATCACATAGACCTTCTTGATTTCGGGGCGGGCCGCGATCCAGTCGGTGACAGCATTCATTTTCATATCGGTGTAGCTGTCGAAACGGAAATGGTAGAACGAGCAGCGTTCGTTGGTGAACGACGGCTCAACCGCAGCATAGTTCAGGAACAGAACTTCGTCGCCGGGGTTGCGTGCGTTGTGCTTGTTCACGGCGTCAATCAGCGCGGATGCCACGGACGAACCGTTGCCCTGCGCGATATAACGCACACCCTGGTCGATCGCCTTCTGGAACTGGACCAGCGATTCTTTGGGGTTAATTTTGTTGTCGAATGCGATGATTTCAACATCTGCACCGTTGATGCCGCCACCTTTGTTCACTTGCTCGGCTGCATAGAGCCAATGCTTCATTGCGGCATCACCCGACGGACCAAAAGGACCGGAAAGCGGGTCAATAAAGCCGATTTTCAGCGTGTCGGCCGAAGCGCCCATAGCAACAAAACCAAGGGCTGCCGCAAGCGCGGCGGATTTCATAAGTTTCATGGTATTCCTCCCGTTACGAAAAGCTGCCAGCGTGGCAGGCTTTCCTTGACGCCATTCAAAGATTGATATTGCTTGCTTGTCAAGAATTCTGTGAAATTCTATTCTGCACTGCAAAACAAACATCAGAGGGAGGGATGTTATGTTGGACACCACACGCGACCCTGCGCAGTTCCGTAAGGCGATTCGTGAATGGCTAAGTATTGCTTGCCCTGAAGAGATGCAGGGCCGCGAAAGCCACGACGGATTCGCCGAATCCGACATCTGCTGGGGTGGCAAACGCTTCGAATTCTCCTCTCCCGCGCAGAAAACGTGGATGGATAACGCGGCGTCACAAGGCATGACCGTGCCGACCTGGCCCGCCGAGTATGGTGGCGCGGGCCTGTCGAGGGAACAACAAAAGATCTGGATCGAAGAATTGTCAGCCGTGGGCGCCAAGCTGCCGCTGCAATCCTTTGGCATCTGGATGCTGGGTCCGGCCCTGCTGGCATTCGGCACCGAGGAACAGAAAAAACGGTTCCTGCCTGAAATCGCACGCGGTGAAATCCGTTGGTGTCAGGGTTATTCCGAACCGGGCGCGGGGTCTGATCTGGCCAATGTCCAGACCAAGGCCGAGGATATGGGCGATCACTGGCTGATCAACGGCCAGAAAATCTGGACCTCATACGCAGATCAGGCCGACTGGATTTTCGCGTTGGTGCGCACGGATCGCGACGCGCCCAAACACAAGGGCATCAGCTTTATGCTGATCGACATGACCACACCGGGCGTGACGACCAAACCGATTCGCCTGATTTCCGGCAAATCGCCGTTCTGCGAAACCTTCTTTGACAACGTCAAAGTGCCCAAGGAACACGGGCCGGGCATCAACGCGATTGTGGGTGAGCAGAACCGTGGCTGGGACGTGGCCAAGCACCTGCTGACCCATGAACGCGAGATGATCGGTTCGGGGTCACGCGGACCATTGGGTGGCCGTTCCGTGGGGCAGATCCTGTCTTCGGACAGCACCCTGAACGACAACCCCGTGCTGCGCGCCGAGGCGATGAAATACGAAATCGATTCGATGGCAACCGGGCTGACGCTGGACCGCTACAAGGACATGGCAGGCGCGGGCGTGCCCATCGGCAACGCGTCTTCCATGTTGAAATATCAGGGGACCGAGCTGAACAAACGCGGCTATGAGTTGCTGATGTCACTGACCGGGTCGGATGCCGCCGAATGGGACAGCCCCCATGGTGAACTGGCATCCGAATGGTTGCGCACCAAGGCGAATTCGATCGAGGGCGGCACATCCGAGGTGATGCTGGACATCATCGCGAAACGCGTCCTTGAACTGCCCTATAAGTAAGGAAAACATAGCATGGAAAGTCTTATCCTGAACGAAGACGAAACGATGCTGCGCGACGCTGCGCGCGGTTTCCTTGATGCGTCGGCACCTGTCACCGCGTTTCGCAAGGTGCGCGACGATGGCACCGGTTTCGACCGTGGCATGTGGCGTGAAATGGCGCAAATGGGCTGGGCCGGTGTGCTGGTCCCCGAGGCAAACGGCGGCGCCGATATGGGCCACCGTGCGGCGGGGATACTGGCCGAGGAAATGGGCCAGACGCTGGTCGCATCGCCGTTCATTTCGTCGGCTGTGATCGCGGCCACCACCCTGCGGGCCGCCGCATCCGACCGTTTGGCGGGTATCGCGGACGGGTCCACCATTTACGCATTGGCCATCGACGAGGGTGCGAAATTCAACCCAAAGGCCGTGATGATGGAGGCAACCCAATCCGGCAACGCCTTTAAGCTGAACGGCAAAAAGGGGTTCGTAGCCGAAGGTCGCGCCGCGGACCGCGTGCTGGTTCTGGCCCGCACCTCGGGGTCGGCTGGCGATGCCGACGGGCTGACCCTGTTCGATTTAAACACCGACCGCGCCGGGTTGACCCGCGATGCGATTGCCGCCGTGGACGGGCGTGATTATGCCCGCATGGCGTTTGATAACGTCGACGCCACGGGTGACGATGTGGTGGGCGAAGTGGGCGGCGGTCTTGCCGCGATCCAGACCGGCCTGAACGCAGGACAAGCCGCGATTGCCGCCGAACTGGGTGGCGTTTCGGCGGGTGCGTTCGCCATGACGGCCAGCTACCTGAAAGAGCGCAAACAGTTCGACAAGCTGATCGGCACCTTTCAGTCGCTGCAACACCGCGCCGCGCATCTGTGGGCCGAAATCGAGGTCACCGCATCAGCCATCGCCAATGCAGGCCGGATGCTGGACGCCGACCCCGCAAACGCCGCCGTGGCCGTCAGCCTGGCCAAGGCACGCGCCACGGACACCGCCAAACTGGCCGTATCCGAGGGCGTGCAAATGCACGGCGGCATCGGCATGACCGACGAATTCGATATGGGTTTTTACATGAAACGCGCCCGCGTGGGTGCCGAATGGTTGGGCGACTACGGCTATCATGCCGCCATCGTCGCAGCCGCGCGCGGGTTCTGATCCGCGCATACAAAAAGGAAATACATTATGGGAATGACACCGAACGATCTGTTTGATCTGTCCGGCAAGGTGGCTCTTGTCACTGGCGGGGCCACCGGCATTGGCCGCATGGCAACCGAAGGGTTGGCCGCTGCGGGCGCACGGGTTCTGATCGCCAGCCGCAAGGCCGACGCCTGCGAAGCCGTCGCCAAGGAAATCAACGCCATGGGCCTGCCCGGCAGCGTCGAAGGATTCGGCGGCGATGTCGCCACCGAAGCAGGTATTGATGCATTGGCGGCCGAGGTGGCAAAACGCACCGACACCCTGCACATCCTGTTCAACAATGCGGGCCGCACATGGGGCGCGCCCTTGGGGGAACACCCCTATCAGGCATGGGACAAACTGTTCAGCCTGAACGTGCAGGGCATGTTCCACCTGACGCAATCCCTGCTGCCGATGCTGCGCAAGGCCGCAACGCTGGATGATCCGGCCCGCGTGGTCAACACGGGGTCGGTTATGGGCGAAATACCCAAGGGCACAATGACCTATTCCTATGCCGTGTCCAAAGGTGCGGTGCATCACCTGACCCGCGTGCTGTCCAACGATCTGGCCCCCGAACACATCACGGTTAACGCCATCGCGCCCGGCCCCTTTGTGTCGAAAATGACCGCATTCGCCATCGGCACCGAAGAAGGTCAGGCCAAATCGGCCCAAGGTGTTCCATTGGGCCGTGTGGGCCGCCCCGAAGATATCGCAGGCACGTTGCAGTTCCTGTGCGGTCGCGGTGGCGCCTATATTTCGGGCGCGGTGATTCCGCTGTCGGGAGGGATGCAATCGCAGGCCTCTGGTTCGCTCTTCAACGAGGAACTGTGAGCCATGTCCCTACCTGAAACCAAAACCGTATCGCGCGCCGAATTCGAAGCCATGGTCGGCAGCGAAATCGGCGTGTCCGACTGGATGACGATCACACAGGACCAGATCGACACATTCGCCGATTGCACCCATGACCATCAGTTCATCCATGTTGACCCCGAAGCGGCGGCAAAAACCCCGTTCGGCAGCACCATCGCGCACGGGTTCCTGACCCTGTCGCTGTTGTCGGCCATGGTTTACCAGATGCCATCAATCGAAGGCGTGGTAATGGGCGTCAATTACGGCATGAACAAGATGCGTTTCGTGTCGCCGGTCAAGGTCGGCGCACGGGTGCGTGGCCGTTTCGTTCTGGGCAAGGTCGATGAAATCCGCCCCGGCGAAATCCAGACCACCCTGAACGTCACCATCGAAATCGAAGGGCAGGACAAACCCGCTCTTGTCGCCGAATGGCTTGGCCGCCGCTATTTCAAGGAATAACCCATGAGCAAAGTATCATTTGAAGGCCGCGTTGCCATTGTCACCGGTTCGGGTGTCGGTCTGGGGCGCAGCCACGCGCTTGGCCTTGCCGCACGCGGGGCCAAGGTTGTGGTCAACGATCTGGGTGTCGCGACCGATGGCACCGGGCAATCCTCGGCGCAGGCCGAATCGGTTGTGGCCGAAATCATCGCGGCGGGGGGCGAGGCCATCGCCCATGGCGCCAATGTGACCAAAGCCGATGAAGTGCAGGATATGGTCGATCAGGCCATCACCAAATGGGGCCGCGTCGACATTCTGGTGAACAACGCGGGCATCCTGCGCGACAAGACATTCACCAAAATGTCGCTAGAGGATTTCCGGCTGGTGGTCGACGTGCATCTGATGGGCTCCGTCGTGACGACCAAGGCCCTGTGGGACCATTTCCGCGAACGCGAATATGGCCGCATCGTTTACACCACATCGGCGTCGGGCATGTATGGCAACTTTGGCCAGTCCAATTACGGCGCGGCGAAATCCGCCATGCTGGGGCTGATGAATGTGCTGTGCCAGGAAGGCGCGAAATACAACATTCGCGCCAATATGCTGGCCCCCACCGCAGCCACCCGCATGACCGAGGGGTTGCTGCCCGAACAGGTGCTGGACCTGCTAAAACCCGAAACCATCACCCCCGGCCTGCTGGCATTGGTGACCGAGGATGCACCAACCCGCATGATCTTGGGCGCGGGTGGCGGCTGTTTCGCGGAAACACGGATTTACGAAACCCCCGGTGTCGCCCTTGGCGATGACGAGCTGAACGTGGATGCCGTGGTGGCCCGCATGGCCGACATTCGCAACCCCGAAGGGCAGCAGGTTATGCCGGGTGCATTCGATCAAACCAAGAAATACGCGGCCATGGCGGCCGCCAAGCGCGGCATCACATTGCCGGGCGCAAACGACTAAACCCAAGGAAGGACTTCACCATGCGTGACGCAGTAATCGTATCCACAGCGCGGACCCCGATCGGCAAGGCCTATCGCGGCGCGTTCAACAACACCCAAGCCCAAGAGCTGATCGGCCATGCCGTCAGCAACGCGGTTTCACGCGCAGGCCTTGACGGCTCGGAAATCTCCGATTGTTTGATCGGCACCGCGATCCAGCAGGGTTCGACAGGTGGCAATATCGCCCGTCAGGCTGTGATCCGCGCAGGTCTGCCCGTGACCATTGCCGGCATGTCGATGGATCGCCAATGCGCATCCGGCCTGATGGCGATTGCCACGGCAGCGAAACAGGTCATCCACGACGGCATGCAGATCTGCATCGGCGGCGGCGTTGAATCCATTTCGCTGGTGCAAAACCAGAACATGCGCACCGACCGCGCAGGCGACCCCTGGATCAAGGAAAACAAGCCCGCGCTGTATATGTCGATGCTGGAAACAGCCGAAATCGTTGCGGCGCGTTACAACGTATCGCGCGAGGATCAGGACGCCTATGCCCTGCGCAGCCAGCAACGCACCGCCGCCGCGCAGGACGCAGGCAAGTTTGACGATGAAATCGTGCCGCTGACCTCGACCATGGGCATCATGGACAAGGAAACCAAAGAGGTATCCTTCAAAGAGGTCACCCTGACCAAGGACGAAGGCAACCGCCCCTCGACCACATTGGAAAACCTGCAATCCCTGAACCCTGTGTTCAAGGACGGTCAAACCATCGCCGAGGGAAAATTCATCACCGCAGGCAACGCATCGCAGCTGTCCGATGGCGCATCGGCATCGGTGGTGATGGAAGCAAAAGAAGCCGAAAAGCGCGGGCTGCAGCCGCTGGGCCGTTACGTAGGCGTGATGGCCGCAGGCTGCGAACCCGATGAAATGGGCATCGGCCCGATCTATGCCGTGCCCAAACTGCTGGAAGCACACGGGCTGAAGATCGAAGACATTGGCCTGTGGGAATTGAACGAGGCATTCGCCAGCCAGGTCCTGCAATCGCAGCGCGTGCTGGGCATTCCTGACGAAATCCTGAACGTCAACGGCGGCGCCATTTCTGTGGGCCACCCCTATGGCATGTCCGGCGCACGTATGGTCGGCCACGCCCTGATCGAGGGCAAACGCCGCGGCGCGAAATACGTGGTTGTGACCATGTGCGTCGGTGGTGGCATGGGTGCCGCCGGCCTGTTCGAAGTGCTGTAAACCCAAACAAAAAACAAGGGGGCGCGGCAGTGATCGCGCCCCCATCCCCAACACCGGAGAAGACTATTCATGACCCAGCTTTTCGTCGTCCGCCACGCGCAGGCATCATTCGGGGCGGCCAATTATGACGTTCTGTCAGAGCTTGGTCACGAGCAGTCCTTTGAACTGGGCCGCGCATTATTGGCCCAGGGTGTGCGCCCCGACCGCTTTTTCATTGGCGAACAACGCCGCCACCGCGAAACCTATGAAGGCATCGCAAAAGGTATGGGGCTGGATGCCGCCCCCGCCGAAATCCACGCGGGCCTGAACGAATTCGATTTCAAGGAGCTGCTGAACGCGCACTACCGCCACTCCCCCGCGCCCGAACACATGCACACCGAACGCAAAAGCCATTTCCGCACCCTGCGCGACACGGTGCTGGCATGGCAGCGCGGCGATGTGGTGGACCCGCCGGAAACATGGGCAGAATTCACCGACCGTGTCGAAAACGCGCGTCAGACCCTGATCGGATCGGGCGGTGAATGCGTGCTGGCCGTGTCCTCGGGCGGGGCCATCGGGCAAATGCTGGCCGCCACGCTGGACGCGCCATCGGAACAACAGATCAAACTGCAACTGCAAATGAAAAACTGCGCCGTGAACCGCTTTGTTTTTTCGCCGCGCAGTTTCTATCTGCACGGGTTCAACGAAACCCCGCATATCAACGCCGCCAACGCGGACAAACTGCTGACCTATAGCTAAGAAAGAGGGCCGAAGATGACCAAATCCGACCCCACCAAACTGGACACAGACGCCGTTGAAAAATGGCTGACCGCGAATATGGACGGTTTCCAGGGCCCGATCGAGGCCGAGAAATTCAACGTGGGCCAATCCAACCCCACTTTCAAACTGACCACGCCCACCAAAACCTATGTGTTGCGGCGCAAACCCCCCGGTGTTCTGCTGAAATCTGCCCATGCGGTGGATCGCGAATTTCGCGTGCAAAAGGCTCTATATGGCACCGACGTTCCGGTGACCAAGGTCCATGTGCTGTGCGAAGATGACAGCGTGATCGGATCGGCGTTTTACGTGATGGATATGGTGGATGGCCGCCATTTCAACCTGCCCGACCTGCCCGAACTGGCACGCGAGGACCGCAGCGCGATTCAGGCAGAAATGGCCCGCGTTCTGGCCGCCATCCACAACGTCGATCTGGACACCACGGGCCTGTCGGATTACGGCCCCGAGGGCAATTATTACCGCCGCCAGATCGACCGCTGGACCAAGCAATACCGCGCATCCGAAACCGATACGATCCCCGCGATGGAGGAGCTGATCACATGGCTGGATCAGAACATCCCCGAGGACGACGGCCAACGCACGCTGGCGCATGGCGATTACCGCATCGACAACATGCTGTTTGAAAAGGACAGCCCGCGCTGCGCCGCCGTGCTGGATTGGGAGCTGTCCACCACGGGCCACCCCTATGCCGATGTCGCCGCCGTGATCATGCAATGGTCCATGCCCCCCGGCCCCGACAGCCGCGGGCTGGCTGGTGTGGACCGCGCCGCGCAGGGGCTGCTGAGCGATGACGAATTCGTGGCCGAATACTGCCGTTTGCGCGGGCTGGACGGGATCGACAAATTCGGGTTCTACCTTGCCTTCACCTTTTTCCGCATGGCGGGCATCATTCAGGGCGTTTACAAACGGGCATTGGATGGCAATGCATCCAACCCCGAACGCGGCAAACAGATGGGCGCAGCCGTGCCCCGTTTCGCCGAGGCAGGCGTAAACGCCGCCCGCAGCGTATGACACAAGGAAACACAGTGACCCAAGAGTTAGACCCCGCCCTGATCGAAGATCCCTATCCGCTGCAATCGCATATCGGGTTCAGAATCACCGCATGGAAACCCGATTACGCCCGGTTCGAACTGCCGCTGGAACCCTATCTGATGAACCGCTACGGCATCCCGCATGGTGGCGTTCATGCCATGATGCTGGACACGGTGATGGGGTTTGCGGGCTGTTACACCGGCGATCGCGACAAACCGCAACTGGGCATGACCCTGAACCTGAACGTCAATTTCGTGGGTCAGGCCAAGGGCAAACTGCTGATCGCCGAAGGCTGGCGCACGGGTGGCGGGCGCAAGACATTCTTTGCCGAGGCAAAGGTAACCGACGACCAAGGCAACAGCATTGCCACCGGCACTGGCGTGTTCCGCTACCGTTCGTAACGTCACGCGCCGCAGCGTCATGCTGGCAACAGACCATCCCGCGCCTACGCTATTGTCAGACAATTGGAGGAGAACACCATGATCGAACAGATGCACCGCGTGGCGCTGGCCCGTCGTCCCAATGGCGACCCCGTGCCCGAGGATTTCAGCCATGAGGCACAGCCGATGCCCACCCCCGGCGAGGGCGAAGTGTTGGTGCAGGTGACGCATATGTCGCTGGACCCCTACATGCGCGGCCGTATGGATGACGTGAAATCCTATGCCGATCCCGTCCCGCTTGGCGGCACGATGGAGGCAGGCACCGTGGGCGTGGTGCTGCAATCCAACCATCCGCGTTTCGCTGCGGGTGATCTGGCCTTTGGTATGTTCGGCTGGGCCTCGCACGGGGTGTTGCCGGGCAACCAGCTGCGCAAACTCGACCCCGCGATGGGCAAACCGGAAACCGCGCTTGGCGTGTTGGGGATGCCCGGTTTCACCGCATGGGCCGGCATGACCGCCTATGGCAAAATGAAAGCCGGTGAAACGCTGGTCGTTGGCGCGGCCACCGGCCCTGTCGGGTCGATGGTGGGGCAACTGGCCAAACAGGCAGGCCTGCGCGTGATCGGCATCGCGGGTGGCGCGGACAAATGCAAAATCGCAGTGGATACGTTCGGGTTTGACGCCTGCATCGACCACCGCGAAAACGCCACGGCCAAGGAAATGCAGGCCGTGCTGGCCGAACATTGCCCCGATGGCGTGGACATCTATTTCGAAAACGTCGGTGGCCCGTCGCTTGGTGGGGTGCTGCCCCTGATGAACCTGCACGGGCGCATCATAGTCTGCGGCATGATCGCATGGTATAGCGGCGCAACCGATGAAACCGGTTCCATGCCCCTGCAAAAACTGTGGCGCATGGCGCTGGTGAAACGCCTGACCATTCAGGGCCTTTTGCAAACCGATCACGTCAGCCGTTTCGGCGAATTCCTGAAAGAGGTCGGCCCCAAGGTCGCATCCGGTGAAATCGCCTATATCGAAGACGTGGCCGAAGGGCTGGAAAACGCACCAACCGCGTTTATGGGCCTGCTCAAGGGCAAAAACCGCGGCAAGCAGATCGTCAAGATCGCCTGATTGCTCTGGCAACCTGATCAAAGGGCGGCCCCGCGCCGCCCTTTTTCAGCCGTTGGGGGGGGGCGTCGTCACATTGCGCCCCTATTTTTGAAACTGGTCAGGGTAGACCAGTGGCATCCGTCAAAGTTCGGGACAGATGACAAAGAAACCCGGATCGCCGGAAATCGGCAGATTCCGCCAGAAAATTTTGCTGCTCCACCGAATATACGGAGTATCAGCAATGCCAGTATCAGGCACAACAGCGGCGGCTTTCCTCGCCTTCGACCAATTTCATATTGTTAAACTTGCGGGCCGGTCGCCCGATCACATTCGTGGCGCCGCCAGACGCATGTCCTGCGACCGCGAAGACATCAAACACAACACAACACTGAACCACATCTGCAAGGCGCTTGGATTCAATGGCGGTTTTGCGGGCTAGAAAAAAGAATGGCCGCGCCTTGAACAGTTTTTGTCGCAACAGGGGCTGAAACTGGACGGGTTGACGCAATTTGACAGCCCCTACCCGATCCACATCACGCCCACCCAAATCGCAGACCGCCTGTTTAAATCAGGGAAGGCCATACCTTTCCGCGTCTTTACTGGAACGGGCTGGGGCTGTGTCAGACCTGATCACCACTGGCGCGTTTCGCGATTTCATGCTGCGGCAGAACCCCGAATACGCGGCCTATCGCCCCGACCGACCGGATCAGGACATGGCAGGCTGGCCCTTTTTTCAGACAACATCGGATGGGGTGCGCTGCATCAGGGCATGCGATGTGGGCGAGTTGTTGTTGAAACCCGGCGCTGTCATCAACACGTTGCATCTTGGCGCGATCTGCGCGGCATCGGAACATGTGTATGACATGCATCCCAACAATTTCGGCGCGCGGCGCAAACCCGACTGGAACGCGCGCGTCTGGGCAGAGCAAGAACACGCGCCAGCCAATTTTAACGGCGCGTGGAAAGGGTGGCGGTTCTGCTTTCAACTTGTCTATGACCTGCCCGATAACGGGGCATCGCGCAGCTGACAAGCGCGGAGGCTCCCGCCGACTTGGCGCGCATCAAAGATACGCCCCCCTTAGTTGGGCATGGCCCGGGGCTGACGCCCCGGGCCGAAGAGTATTGCGTTTACCCTGTCACAACACCGCAAGAGCGACCAAGGCCCGATGCGAAACCGTTTGCTATTTTTCGACGACTCGGTTACCCGAAAACGGCTTTGGTCCGGGTGTTCACGCGCCCGGTGAAAAGGGAATTCGGTGCGGCCTTTGGGCTTACTCCGGAACTGCCCCCGCAACTGTAGGCGGATAGCGATGTCGGTAATTGCCACTGTGACTGCGGTCATGGGAAGGCCCGACAAAGCGATGACCCGCAAGTCAGGAGACCTGCCAGAGTGATCACCTTGTTCGTACGCGGGGCGCGTATCGGGCTGCGGGCCTAACCGTAGTGGTGACGAAACTCACCGTTTGCGGACCGGCCGAAATACCCTGTCCAATGACACAAATACAGCTTTGTCCGGTATTTTCCGGACATGGACAGGACATTGATATAATGAACAAAACCAGCCTCGCGACCGGCTTGACCCTGACCCTGTGCGCGACCAATTTACGCGCCGAACCGGTCTATGATCTGCCCGAAATCACCGTGACCGCCAACCAGACCGAAACCGATGCCGCCCGAAGCGGCACCACGGTCGAGGTGGTGACCGCACAGGAATTGAACCAATCCCCTGAAACCCGGCTGATCGACACGCTGACCACCCTGCCCGGCGTCAGCCAGTCGTCGAACGGCGGTTTGGGCACCTCGGCCAACATCCGCATTCGCGGGCTTGGCGGGTCATATGTGCCGGTTCTGATCGACGGGATCGACGTGACCGACCCTGCGTCATCTGGCAACGGATTCGCATGGGGCGGGGTCACCAGCCTGGGCTATGGCCGGGTCGAGGTCCTGAAGGGGTCGCAATCCGCACGCTTTGGCATGGGGGCCATTGGCGGGGTGATCAACCTGCAAACCACCCGCGCCACCCAGGACGGAACCCATGTGCAATCGGTTCTGGAATACGGCAGCTTTAACACCCGCAAGGCCAGCTATGGCGTGACCTCGCGCAGTGAACGGGCCGAACTGGCGCTGACATTTTCCCATGTGCAGACTGACGGATTTTCCGCCAACTCTGCCGGAACCGAGGATGACGGATACAAATCCAACCAGCTGAACTTTTTCGCGGCTTATGATGTCAGCGACAATTTCCGCATTGGTATCAACGGGTTCGTCGGCAAATCCGAGGGCGAGTTTGACGAATGGGGTGGCGACGGTGCCCTGCCCTATGACGAAACCAACGAATCCACCATCAAGGGTCTGCGCCTGTTTGCCGATTTCACCACTGGCGCGGTCGATCACAAAATCGCGCTGTCCACCTATGAAACCGACCGCACATCATCGTCCAACGGGTTCGACACACCATTCAATGGCAAACGCCAGAAGTTTGAATATCTGGGCAGCTATCAGGCCAATGACCGTTACACGCTGAACTTTGGCGTTGATCACATGCGCGAGGAAACCACCGGCGCATCTGCCGACAACACCGGCGTATTCGGCGAAGCCCTGATCGCCCCGTCCGATGCGGTGGATATTGCGCTGTCGCTACGCCACGATGAACATTCCGATTTCGGCGGGTTCAATTCGGCCCGCGTGGCGCTGTCATGGCGCATCCAGCCCGACCTGATCCTGCGCGCCTCGGCGTCCAACGGGTTTCGCGCGCCCACGCTGTATCAGCTGACCAGCGTTTATGGCGATGCGACGTTCCAGCCTGAAACCTCGACCAGTTTCGATCTGGGTCTGGAAAAACAGTTCGGCGCGGGTTTCGTCAAGGCAACGCTGTTTCACACCAATATCGACAACCAGATCTTTTTCGATGGTGGATCAACACGTTGCACCAGCGGCTTCGGTTGTTACGAGGTGCAGGATTTCACCAGCAAGGGCGTGGAATTGTCCGGTGCCTATGACATCACCGACCGCGTGACCCTGACCGGCAACTACACCTATACCGATGCGCAGGATGCCACGGGTGCGCAGGCGTTGCGCGTGCCCAAACATGATTTCGAACTGGGTCTGGACGCGGCCATCACCGACCGTCTGACCATGGGTGTCAGCCTGAACCACGTCGCGGATCGCACCGATACAGTGGGCGCGGTGCCGGATTACACCGTGGTCAATCTGGGCGCGACCTATGACCTGAATGACAATGCGCAGGTCTATCTGCGGGTCGAAAACCTGACCGACGAAGGATACGAAACAGCGGCGGGGTATTCCACCTCTGGCCGCGCAGCCTATTTCGGGCTTCGTGCCAATTTCTAAGGTCATAATGCTTGGTGTGGCCCTCGTTTTTGCGGGGGCCGCTGCCATGGCCGACACAGGCGCCGATACGCCCAAACGGGTTGTGTCGATCAACCTTTGCACGGATCAACTGGCGCTGATGCTGGCGGATAAGGGGCAGTTGATTTCTGTCACCAAAATGAGTCAGGACCCGCGCAGTTCGGCCATGGCCGAGGCGGCAAATACCGTTCCCGCCAATGCCTCCCGCGCCGAAGAAGTATTTGCGATGAACCCCGATCTGGTGCTGGCGGGTGCCTATTCATCCTATGCGACGGTGCAAATGCTGCAACGCCTTGGCGTGCGGGTCGAGGTGTTCAAGGCGGCATCCTCGATGGCGGAAATACGCAGCGGCATCACCCGCATGGGGGCCGTTCTGGGGCAACAGGACCGCGCCACCGAAATGCTGGCCGATTTCGATGCCGAACTGGCGCGCCTGTCGGATGCCCCCGCACATCGCCCCCGCGCCGCGCTCTACTTCGCCAATGGCTATACCACGGGCGAGGCAACCCTGACCGGCCAGATCGTGCAGGCCGCCGGTTTCGCCAATATCTCTAGCGAGCAGGGGTTTGCCGCTGGCGGGTTTCTGCCGCTTGAAAAACTGGCGCTGACCAATCCCGATGTGGTGATCACCGGCCAGCCCTATCGCGGCGCATCCCGGGCCGAAGCAGTGATGCACCACCCCGTGATCGAGCGCCTGAAATCCCGCGCCACCGTGGCCGCCATCACAGATCGCGATTGGGTCTGCGGCACGCCGTTTGTGTTGCGCGCCGTTGCTGAAATGCGCGATTTGCGCCTGTCGATGGAGCCAGCGAAATGAGGCTGATGTTAGCCCTGTCTGCCCTTGTGCTGCTGTTGTTCGTGGGGTCGCTGACGGTTGGCCCTGCCGGGTTTGGCGGGCTGTCCGCCCTGTGGGGCGGTGATGGGCCGATGCCCCTGATCATGCATGAAATCCGCCTGCCCCGTGCTTTGCTGGGGCTGATGATCGGGCTGTCGCTGGGCCTGTCGGGCGCTGCGATGCAGGGCTATTTGCGCAACCCCTTGGCCGAACCGGGGCTGATCGGCGTGTCATCCACGGCGGCGCTGGGTGCGGTGCTGGCGATCCACACCGGATTGGCAGGCGCATGGATGCTGGGCCTGCCGCTGGCCGCATTGGCGGGGGCAGTGATCGGCGTCGGGTTGATCCTGTTGCTGGCGGGGCCGCGTGGCGGATCGCTGACGCTGATCCTGGCGGGGATCGCCCTGTCGGCCATGGCGGCGGCGCTGACATCGCTGGTGCTGAACCTTGCGCCAAACCCATGGGCCGCGAATGAAATCATATTCTGGATGATGGGGTCACTGGCGGATCGGTCGATGACCCATGTCTGGCTGGCCTTGCCCCTGATGGTGGTTGGCTGGCTGTTGCTGGCCACCACGGGGCGCGGGTTGGATGCCCTGACACTGGGCGAGGACACAGCCGCCGCCATGGGTATCGACATGCGCCGTTTGCGGCTGGTGCTGGTGTTTGGCACCGCCTGTGTGATCGGCGCGGGCGTGGCTGTCGCCGGGTCCATCGGCTTTGTCGGGCTGGTGGTGCCGCATCTGTTGCGCCCGCTGGTCCAGGCGCGGCCCTCGCATTTGTTGTGGGCCTCGGCGCTTGGCGGGGCGGCGATGGTTCTGGCGGCGGATATTGCCGTGCGGATCATGCTGCCCGATGGTGATTTGAAACTGGGCGTGCTGACAGCCCTTGTTGGTGCGCCACTGTTCCTGCACCTGATTTACAAAACCCGCAGGGGGCTGGCATGACTGTTCTGTCACTGGATCATCTGTCGGTGCGCCTGCGTGAACGTGCCATTTTCAACGATGTGTCACTTTCGGTGTCGCGTGGCGAATTTGTCGGCCTGATCGGGCCAAACGGCGCGGGCAAAACTACGCTGATGCGGGCCGCGCTGGGGCTGGTGCCGTTTTCGGGCGACAGCAGCCTTGCCGCCATGCCCCTGTTGCAACGCGCCCGCCACGCCGCATGGATGCCGCAAACCCGCGATATTGCATGGCCGGTGGATGTGGATACGCTGGTGATGCTGGGGCGGGTGCCGCATCTGTCGGCTGCCGCCCGCCCCACTGATACCGACCGCGCCGCCGTCGATGATGCCATTGCACGGATGGAGCTGGAGCCCTTCCGCCACCGCACCGTGACCCGCCTGTCGGGCGGCGAACAGGCCCGCGCCCTGATCGCCCGCACGCTGGCGCAGGACACCCCCCTGTTGATGGCAGACGAACCCATTGCGGGGCTGGATCCCGCGCATCAGATCGCCACGATGCAGGTATTTGCAGGGCTGGCGAACGAGGGCCGCGCCGTTATCACATCGCTGCACGATCTGGGGCTGGCCGCACGCCATTGCACCCGGCTGATCCTGCTGGGCAAGGGGGGCATCGCCGCCGATGGCCCGCCCGAAACCGTGCTAAGCCCCGAAAACCTGCGCGACATTTTCGGCCTGACCGCATGGTTTGAAAACACCGCCCAAGGGCCGGTTTTTCAACCGCTAAAGGTGATCAGATGAGCCTGACCCTGAATGGCCAATGGATGGAGCTGGATCTGGGCGCGCCTTTGCGCGTGATCAGCTGGGCCATCAACCGCCCCGGTCTGGTCACCGCGCAGCACGTCATCTGGCGCGAGGTGCGCAACGCCGATCTGCCCCCCGATCTGGATGTAAGCGACTGGTTCAAAGGCGAACTGGCCGCACGGGGGCGCAGCGATGCTGTTGCATTCCTGACCTCGCGCACGCTGGCCCGCCACAACCGAACGCAGGCCACGGTGGATGGCATAACCGCCCGCTGCACCGCCACCACGGGCCTGTCCAACGCCGAACGCATCGGCACCCGCACCGATTATTCCGCCCGCAACTGGGGCACCATCAACCTGTGTGTCAGCCTGTCCATCGGACTGACCGACGCCGCCCTGATCGAAGCAATGTCAATCGCAGCCCAAGCCCGCACCGCCGCCGTGATGGACGCCGGCGTGATCCTGCCCGCAGGCATCGCCACGGGCACCGGAACCGACTGCATTGCCGTGGCCGCACCGGCGGGGGATTGCCTATATGCGGGCCTGCACACCCCGCATGGCGAGGCATTAGGCCGCACCGTCTATGATGCGATATATCAAGGCGCGATGGATTGGCGTGGTGATTATCCCCATGCAAAGGCCCTGCCACTGAAACCAAAGGACACCCCATGAACGCCAACCGCCTGCGCGAATTTCTGGAAACCGGCGGGCCCGCGCTGTGGGTCATTGCCGCGCTGTCGGTGATGACGCTGGCCCTGATCCTGTGGAAGGTCTGGCGCCTGTCGCTGGCGGGCGCATGGGCGGGCAAAGCCACCGAACAGGCCGTCACCCTGTGGTGCGCGGGCGATGCCGATGCCGCCCTGTCGCTACTGGCCCCGCGCCGGTCCTTGCGCGCGCGGCTGGCGCTGGCCGCGATGCAGGCGCAACAATCAAACCTATCCCCCGCAGATGCCCGCGAGGAAACAACCCGCGTTGCCAAATCCCTGCTGTCAGGCACCCGTGGCGGCTTGCGTGCGCTGGAATTGATTGCCACCATCGCGCCGCTGGTCGGGCTGTTGGGCACGGTTCTGGGCATGATCGAGGCCTTTCAGGCGCTACAGGCCGCAGGCAGCCGCGCCGACCCGTCGGCCCTTGCTGGCGGCATATGGGAGGCATTGCTGACCACCGCCGCAGGCATGGCCGTGGCCATCCCCGCATCCATGGCGCTGACATGGTTCGAAAGCGTGGTCGAACGGGTCCAGACCGATATGGAGGACGCAGCGACGCGTATTTTCACCCGCGCCCCAGCCAAGGGGAAACAGGGCTGATGTTCGCCTTTGCCGCCCCGCGCCCACGGCGCAAACCCAGCCTGACACCGATGATTGATGTGGTGTTTTTGCTGCTGGTGTTTTTCATGCTGGCGGCACGATTCGGTGCAGAAAATACCCTGCAATTACAGACCTATGGCACGGGTGGAGGCGCCTATTCCGGCCCGCCCCGTCTGGTTGATGTCCTGCCCGGCGGGCTGCGCCTGAACGGGGTGGTGGTCACGATGGACGCCCTGTTGGCCGACCTGCCCGCGTTGATGCAGTCAAAGGGCGATACCGTGGTGCTGCGCCCGATGGAGGGCGCGAATTTGCAGGATCTGGTCGATGCAATGGCGCCCTTGTCCGCTGCCGGGTTGACCGGCCTGGTTCTGGTGGGGGAATAGCGCGATGAATTTCGCCCCCGCCCGCCGTAGACAACGCGCCGAAAGCATCGTGCCGATGATCAATGTGGTGTTTTTGCTGCTTATTTTCTTTCTTATGACGGCGCAGATTGCCCCGCCTGATCCGTTTGACATCACCCCGCCAAATGCCGACGGATCAGAAGCAGAGGCGCAACCAGATACCCTGTATCTAAGCGCTGGCGCAGAGCTGGCATACGAAGACGCAACAGGCGAGGATGTGTTCACCGCACTTGCGCGCCGCACAGCGCAGGAGCCGCTGACAATCCGCGCCGATGCCGCCCTACCTGCAACGCGGTTGGCCATGTTGTTACCGCGCCTTAACACATTGGGGATCAACAATTTTCAGCTGGTCACGGGGGCGCCATGATCCGGTTTCTGGAACCCTTTTTCTTTACCTCGATCGCGGTGGCGGGGCATGTGGCGTTGTTTTCTGCCGCGCCGGTGGGCATGCCCCCCGCCAGTGGCGATCAAGGCAGCACATTGATTTCGCTACAGGCGACACCGCAAAACATGGGCGATCTGGTCGCCGCATGGAACGCGCCGCCCGAGACCATGACCGAAGTCGCAATGCCCGCGCCCGAGGCACCAAGCGAGGCAGCGCCAGAAAACACACCCGCGCCACGCCCTGAAATGGCCGCGCCCGTTATGCCAGCCATGCCGAAAATGGCGCTGCCCCAGCCCACGCTGGACAGCCCCAGCATCGACACATCCCCCGCAGCGCAGCCAAAACCAAAGGCAAAACCGAAGCCCCCTGTCAAAGCGCAAAAAAAGCCAACAAAATCAACGCCAAAACCCGCCGCAAAATCCAATGCACAGGCGGCACAAAAATCGGCTGGCACAGGCAACAAGGGCAACGCGGGCAAAAACGGCACCGCAAAAACCGCCACCAAAAAGGCGGCGAATTCGCCCAAAGCTTTGTCACAATGGCATGCGGGAATCAGATCGCGGATTGAACGCAAAAAACGCGCACCGCGCAATTGTCGCGCCTCTGGCACGGCGAAACTGCGGATAAAGGTCGCGACCTCGGGCCAGGTTGTCGGGCTGTCATTGGCGCAAAGTTCAGGAAATGCGGCGCTGGACAAGGCGGCGATTTCTGCGGCACGCGGGGCGCGCCTGCCTGCGGCCCCGCGCGGTGTCAGCGGGGCCACAACAGTAATTTTACCGATCCGGTTCAAGTGCTAGCAAGGGGCGGATGCCTGCCGCTATCACTTTGTTGGTGCGAGACATTTCACGAAACTATCCGCGATGCTTTGCAGGGTTTGACCATATAAATCGGGGCCCAGATCATGCGACGTTCCAAGCGGGTCCAGCACGCCTTTGGTCACCAGATCACCGAACACACTGTCGATAATGCGGTCGTTGAACTGCGGTTCGGACATGGCGCAAGTGATGCCGCCATCCGTCACGACGGCGCGCAATTCGGCCACGCGCGAGGCACTGGCGCGGGAGGCATCCGACAGGTTCAACGCGCCTGCGGCATGCACCCCGAAACGGGTTTCGTAATACTGATAGGCGTCATGGAACACGATAAACGGGCGGTCGTGCAGCGGGGCCAGATCGGCCTGTAACCGCGCAGTCAGCGCCGTCATATCCGCAATCCCATCGGTGGCATTTTGCGCATATTTATCAGCATTTTCAGGATCCAGGCGGGACAGCTCGGCTGCGATCACCGCCATCCAGATGCTGGCATTTTGCGGGTCCAGCCATGCGTGGGGATCCTGGCCATCATGCCCGTGATCATGTTCGTCATGGTCGTCGTGATCGTCGTGGTCATCGTGGTCGGCATGATCGTCGTGGTTTTTGTGTTCTTCCTCATCCGCATGGCCATCATGATCATGGGTTTCAAACAGCACTGTGTCACGGCGATCCAGCAACAGGGTTTGCGGGTTTTCCAACAGTTCGATCGACAAGGCATCGGGTGCCAACCCTGAAATTCGGGCCTCTAGCCAAGGGGTTAGGTCAGCCCCCAGCCAAACCACCATATCGGCGGATTGCAGGTTTGCTGCCTCTTGCGGGGTCAGGGAATATTCGTGCGGCGACGCCCCCTGACGCACGATCAATGACGGTTCGCCCACGCCCTGCATCACAGTCGCCACCAATGAATGCACCGGCGCGATGTCAGTGACCACATTCGGGGTCTGAGCATACGAAACACCCGTGAAAACATACAAAGCGTATAAAACGGGGGGTAGTTTCTGTAACATTGGGGCTTTCCTTACGCCAAATTCCGGTCGCGGGCAGCAGTAACTGTTATGTTATAACATTGCAAATGGAAAAATCCTGCGCTAATTCATTGCCATGACAAACAGTTTCGCCAGCCATGACCACAGCCACTGCGTGAGCGACGCCCTGACACAGGCCGATACGCATTGCGCCGAAAACCGATTGCAACTGACGCCGGTGCGCCGCCGCGTGTTGGAAATCTTGCTGCGAAAACATCGCGCCATGGGGGCCTATGACATTCTGGCCGTGCTGGACGACGAGGGGCTGGGATCGCAACCGCCCGTCGCCTATCGTGCGCTGTCGTTTCTGGTGGAACACGGGTTTGCCCATAAGGTAGAACAGTTGAACGCCTATGTCGCATGCACCCATTCCGAAACCCGCCATACCCCTGTGTTTCTGATCTGCAAGGGCTGTGGCATGGTCGAGGAGGCCAAAGCCGACAGCAATGACGGACCACTGGGCAGGATCGCCGCCGACACGGGTTTCAAGATCGAACACGCGGTGATCGAAGCGCAAGGGCTGTGCCCGCAATGTCAGGCAGGCGCGGTATGAGACTGGTCACCCTGACCAATATTTCGGTGAAACACGGCGGGCATCAGGCGCTGAGCCATGTCGATCTGGATGTGAACGCCGGTGAAATCGTAACCATAGTCGGGCCGAACGGGTCGGGCAAATCCACATTGTTGCGGGCTGTGATTGGCGCAGTGAAACCCGACGCGGGGCAGATCACGCGCGCCGACGGATTGCGCATTGGATACGTGCCGCAAAAGCTGCAAATTGATCCGACCCTGCCCATGACGGTAGAGCGATTTTTATCGCTGCCGCGCCGTCATTCCCGGGCCGAGGTCACAGAGGCATTGCAAAACGCCGGCCTGCAAGATTTGCGCAAGCGCCAGATGACCGACCTGTCGGGCGGGCAATTCCAGCGGGTGTTGCTGGCCCGCGCATTGATCGAAAAACCGCAGCTGTTGCTGCTGGACGAGGCAACGCAGGGGTTGGATCAGGTCGGATCGGCCGCGTTTTATCGCCAGATCGAAGAGGTGCGCAGCAATATGGGTTGCGCCATTTTGATGGTCAGCCACGAATTGCATGTGGTGATGAGCGCATCGGACCGCGTGATCTGTTTGAACGGCCATGTCTGTTGCCATGGCACGCCTGAAATCGTGGCCTCGGCACCGGAATACCGTGCGCTGTTTGGCAGCGGCACGCAGGGGGCGCTGGCCCTGTATCGCCACGAACATTCGCATTCCCACGATCTGGTCGGGCATGACGATTGCGGACACGACCATGGGCACGGACACGATAAGGATGCGCAGAATGCTGGATGATTTCATGGTGCGCGCGCCGCTGGCGGGGCTGGGCGTGGCGCTGGCGGCGGCACCTTTGGGGTGTTTCGTGGTGTGGCGGCGCATGGCCTATTTCGGGGATGCGACTGCGCATGCCTCGATCCTGGGGGTGGCGCTGGCGCTGGCGCTGTCGGTGTCGGTGTTTGCGGGGGCCGTGGGGGTTGCGTTGTTGATGGCGCTGACGGTTTCGGCCCTGACCGGACGCGGTTACGCGATGGACACATTGCTGGGCGTCATGGCGCATTCGGCGCTGGCATTCGGATTGGTTGCCGTGTCGTTTTTACCGGGAGTGCGCATTGATTTGCTGTCATATCTGTTTGGCGAAATTCTGGCGGTGACCAAGGGCGATCTGGCGGTGATCTGGGGCGGGGCTGCATTGGTGATGGCGCTGATCGGCTGGCGCTGGAACGCCTTGCTGACCGCCACATTAAACGAGGATCTGGCGCATTCTGCGGGGCTGGACCCGAAACGCGAACAACTGGTGCTGACCGTGGCGCTGGCGCTGGTGGTGGCCGTTGCGATCAAGGTGGTCGGGGTTTTGCTGATTGCGGCGCTGTTGATCATTCCCGCTGCGGCGGCCCGCACGCTGGCCCGCACGCCCGAATCCATGGCGGTGATGGCGGCGGTGATTGGCGCGGTTGCCGCCTTTGTCGGGTTTTACGCCGCGTTCTATTTTGGCACGCAGGCGGGGCCGACCATCGTGTGCTGTGCCACGCTGATTTTCGCGGCTTTGACGCTGGCCTCAGCGGCGCGGGGCAAGCGGGGGTAAGCGGGGCAAGCCTGCCTCTTGGGCTTTGGCCTGGGGTGTTATAGGCTGGGTTCAGCGTTGTTTAGGGGAATGCCATGCCTGATCTGTCACAGTTGATCGACCAAGGGCGCGGCGTTGCGCCCGCCGATATCGTGCTGCGCGGGGGCAAGGTGTTTTGCCTGATCACTGGCGAACTTCTGGATGGTGACGTGGCGATTTGCGGCGATACCATTGTCGGCATTTGCGATGATTACGAGGGACGGCAGGTCATTGATGTGACGGGGCAGATTCTGGTGCCCGGTTTCATCGACACCCACCTGCATATCGAAAGTTCGATGGTGACCCCGTTTGAATTTGACCGCTGTGTTCTGCCACGCGGCGTCACCACCGCCATTTGCGATCCACATGAAATTGCCAATGTGATCGGGCCGGACGGCATCGGCTATTTTCAGGATGCCGCGATGCGCACCCTGATGGACATTCGGGTGCAATTGTCATCCTGCGTGCCATCGACGGATATGGAAACATCGGGGGCGGAAATTCTGGCCGATGACCTGCGCCCGCTGATGGGCCACCCGCAGGGTATCGGGCTGGCGGAATTCATGAATTACCCCGGTGTGTTGTTCAAAGACCCCGATGCGCTGGCCAAGCTGGAGCTGTTTCGCGGAGGCCATATTGACGGGCATTGCCCGCAATTGTCGGGGCGGGATTTGAACGGTTATATCGCGGCGGGCATTCGCACCGAACACGAGGCCACCACCGCGGATGAAGCCCGCGAGAAACTGCGCAAGGGGATGCGGGTGCTGATCCGCGAAGGATCGGTTTCAAAAGATCTGCACGCGCTGGCCGAGGTATTGGACGAGCGCACAGCCCCCTATATGTGCCTGTGCACCGATGACCGGAACCCGTTGGATATCGCCGAACATGGCCATCTGGATTACATGATCCGCGAATTGATCCGGCTGGGGGTGCCTGCGCTGGCGGTCTATCGCGCTGCGTCGCTATCGGGGGCAGAGGCATTCGGGCTAAAGGATCGCGGCCAGATCGCGCCGGGCAAACGGGCCGATATCGTGGTGCTGGACAGTCTGGAGGGCTGCAATGCCGCCCGCGTGTTCAGCGGCGGGATCGAGGCAACCCCCGACAATTTCGCGAAGCGTGAAATGGTAGCGCCCATCGGGCGGCAATCGGTCAAGGCGCCCAGGGTCACCCCCGAGGATTTCCGCAGCCCCGCCAACAGCAGCACAACGGATGTGATCGGTATTATCGAGGGCAAGATCATCACCGAGCATCTTCACGAGGATATCGTGATCGAGGATGGCGACAAACGCCCCGACCCAGCCCGCGACCTGATCCGCATTGCGGTGGTCGAACGCCACGGCAAGAACGGCAATATCGCCACGGGTTTTGTGCGCGGGTTCGGGTTACAGCGCGGCGCGATTGCATCGACCGTGTGCCACGACCACCATAACATCGCCGTGGTCGGCGCGGATTACGCCGATATGGCGCTGGCCGCGAACCGTTTATCAGACATCGAGGGCGGGTTTGTGGTGGCAATGGGCGGCAAGGTTCTGGCCGAATGCCCCCTGCCTGTTGCCGGATTGATGAGCCTCGCGCCATTCGAAGAGGTCCATGCGCAACTGTCCGCCCTGCGCGAGGCCTCAAAATCGCTGGGCGTCACATTGGAAGAGCCGTTTTTGCAACTGGCGTTTCTGGCGCTTCCGGTGATTCCCGCGTTGAAAATCACCGACAGGGGGCTGGTTGATGTGGTGAAGTTCGAGATCATCCCCTAACCCTGCTTGCCGCGCCAATAACCCCACGTCACGCCAGCAATTCCGCACCGCAAAAGGCAATTCCGCCGGATTGACGCAGCGCTGCACGCGCTCTACCTTCACACGTCAAAGGGGAGGAGTTGCGGGGCGCGTTAGCCCGCCTTCCTCTGTCATGTGAGCAAGACAAAGGACTGCAAATGCCCAGCGAAACGATCAACGACAACATCACGATCGAACAGGAGGGCGAGATTGCCCTGATCTGTATCGACAACCCGCCAGTCAATGCATTCGGGTTGGATGTGCGCAAGGGTTTGCAGACCGCCATCAAACAATTGAACACCGCAGGCAGCGCCAAGGCGATTGCGATTTACTGTGCCGGGCGCACATTTGTGGCCGGTGCGGATATCAAGGAATTCGGCAAAGCCCCACAGCCCCCCGCCCTGCCCGACCTGCTGAACGAGGTCGAACAATCCGCGATTCCGGTGATTTCGGTGCTGCATGGCACGGCACTGGGTGGTGGTTTGGAACTGGGTCTGGCGACCCATGCCCGCATCGGTGTTGCAGGGCTGCGCGTTGGCCTGCCCGAGATTTTTCTGGGCCTGCTGCCCGGTGCCGGTGGCACGCAGCGGGTGCCGCGTCTGACGGGGATTCCCTTTGCGTTGGATATGTGCCTGTCCGGCCGTCAGGTCGGTGCAAAAGAGGCGCTGGAAAAGGGTCTGATCGACCGGATTGAAACGGGTGAACCGCGCGATATCGCGTTGAAAGCCGCCGGTGATGTGATTTCTGGCGCGCTGACCACACGCCGCACCGACCAGATTGAAACCGCCCCCGATGACAAGGCGCTGGCCGACACCGCCGCCATGCTAAAGGCGAAACAGGCGCATCTGTTTTCCCCCCATAAGATTGTCGAGGCCGTGGCCGCATCAACCGGCCCGCTGGAGGCAGGCCTGAAGGTCGAACGCCAGGCATTCATGGACGCGATGCAAACCCCGCAGCGTGGCGGTTTGATCCATGCGTTTTTCGGTGAACGCGCCGTGTCCAACATCCCCGAAGCCAAAGGCCCGACCCGCGATATTGCGAAAATCGGCGTGATTGGCGGCGGCACCATGGGGTCGGGCATCGCCACATCCTGTTTGCTGGCGGGCATCCCCGTGCGCCTGATCGAGGTCGCCGCCGAAGGGTTGGAACGTGGCGTTGCCACCATCACCAAAAATCTGGATGGTGCGGTTTCGCGCGGCAAATTAAGCGCCGACAAACGCGACGCCACGCTGGCCATGCTGGAGCCGTCACTGGGTCTGGAGGCGCTGTCGGATGTCGATCTGGTGATCGAAGCCGTGTTCGAAAAGATGGAAGTGAAAAAGGACATTTTTGGCCAGCTGAACACCATCTGCAAGGAAGGTGCCATTCTGGCGTCGAACACCTCCTATCTGGATATCAACGAAATCGCCGATTGCACATCGCGCCCGGCTGATGTGATCGGGTTGCATTTTTTCAGCCCCGCGCATGTGATGCGCCTGCTGGAAATCGTGCAGGGTGCAAAAACCGCGCCGGACGTTTTGGCGACAGGGTTTGCGCTGGCGAAAAAGCTGAAAAAGATCGGCGTGTTGGCGCAGGTTTGCGACGGGTTTATCGGCAACCGCATTCTGGCGCATTACGGCAAAACCGCCAGCTATCTGGTGTTGGACGGTGCCAGCCCGCAACAGGTGGACAGCGCATTGGAAGGGTTCGGATTTGCCATGGGCCCGCATAAGGTGGGCGATCTGGCGGGGCTGGACATCGGTTGGATGACGCGCAAGCGCAAGGCCGATGACCGCGACCCCAATGAACGCTATGCCGGTGATGTGGCTGACAAAATATGCGAAAATGGCTGGTTCGGGCGCAAGACCGGACAGGGCTATTATATCTACAACGCCGGTGCGCCCGTGCCGAACGCCGAGGTCGCGACCATCATTGATGATGTGCGCGCCGCCAATGGCATCACCCCGCGTGAATTCACCGACGAGGACATCGTAGACCGTTATATGACGGCCATGATTGTCGAGGCCACCCGCGTGGTCGAAGACGGCACCGCCAAGCGCCCCGTGGACGTGGATATGGTGTTCCTGTTCGGTTACGGTTTCCCGCGCCATCGCGGCGGGCCGCTGTGTTACGCCGACACAATCGGCGCAGCGGCACTGATCAAGCGGATCGAAACATACGCCAAAGACGATTCTAACTATTGGCAGGTCCCCGACCTGCTGCGCAAAATGGCTGCTGACGGCACCACATTTGCTGATCTCAACAAGGAGGCCTGATCCATGGATCTGAATTTTACCCCCGAAGAAAATGCATTCCGCGAGGAAGTGCGCAGCTATCTGGCTGAAAACCTGCCAGAACATATTTCGGGCGCGGTGCGTTCGGGTAGCGAAATGAGCAAGGAAATGGTCGAGGAATGGCACGCCATTTTGCAGCGCAAGGGCTGGCTGGCGACCATCTGGCCCGTGGAATTTGGTGGCCCCGGCTGGACCCCCGTTGAAAAATACATTTTCGAGGATGAGTGCTGTAAGGCCTATGCGCCGCGCATCGTTCCCTTTGGTTTGAACATGCTGGGGCCGGTTCTGATCAAGTTCGGCAATGACGAACAGAAATCGACCATCCTGCCGCGCATTCTGGATGGCACCGATTGGTGGTGTCAGGGGTATTCGGAGCCCGGTGCCGGGTCTGACCTTGCCAGCCTGAAAACCCGTGCCGTGCGTGATGGCGACGAATGGGTGATCAACGGTCAGAAAACATGGACCACCCTTGGCCAGCACGCAGACAAAATTTTCTGCCTGTGCCGCACCGACCCCGATGCCAAGCAACAGTCGGGTATTTCGTTCATTCTGGTGGATATGGATGCCCCCGGTGTGGAACTGCGCCCGATCAAGTTGATCGAGGGCGGCCACGAGGTGAACGAGGTGTTTTTCACCGATGTGCGCGTGCCCTATACCAACCTTGTCGGCGAAGAGAACAAGGGCTGGACCATCGCGAAATACCTGCTGACGCATGAACGCACAGGCATCGCGGGCGTCGGGTTTTCCATGCAAAGTCTGGAGGAGGTCAAGGCACTGGCCCGCACCATTCGCCGCAATGGCAAACCGCTGGCGCAGGACCCGCTGTTCGCGGCCCGCATTGCACAGGTCGAAATTGATCTGGAAGCGATGAAGCTGACCAACCTGCGGATGCTGTTCAAGGCGCAACAACAGGGTGCGCCCGGTCCCGAGACCTCGATCCTGAAGATCAAGGGGACGGTGATCAACCAGGAACTGAAGGATCTGGCACGGCGTGCGCTTGGCCCAGTGGCTGCGCCCTTCCCCGGTCATGTGACCGACGGCAATATCATGTTCGGCCCCGAAGATACGGCCAACAATGCCGCGCGTTATTTCAACAACCGTAAAACGTCGATTTTCGGTGGATCGAACGAGATCCAGCGCAATATCCTGACCAAAACCATGCTGGAGCTTTGACCGATGGATTTCACACTGACCGAAGACCGCCGGATGCTACAAGACAGCCTGTCGCGCTATCTGGCTGAACAATACCCCGTCGAACACCGGAACAAGGTCGCCTATGACCTGCCCTGCCATGACCCCGCAAAATGGGATGAACTGGCCGAACTGGGCGCGTTGTTTGCCCTTGCCCCCGAGGATGCGGGCGGATTTGGCGGCACGGGTTTTGACATCAACGTGGTGTTCGAAGCACTGGGCACCAACCTGAACCCCGAACCCGTGTTGGGCGCGTTGATGGCATCGCGCGTGATGACCAAAGCGGGCGCCGACCAGGAGGCATTGCTGTCGGGCGCGACCAAATATGCATTCGCCGTGTCCGAAGTCGAAGCCCCCTATGACATCGCGTTTCTAGAGGCATCGGCCAAGGCATCCGGCGACGGCTATGTTTTGTCGGGCCGCAAGACATCGGTTTACGGCGGGCAAGCCGCAGACGTGTTTTTGGTTGCGGCGCAACTGGATGGCAAACTGGCCGTGTTCGAGGTGCAGGCCGCAGACGCCAATATTGTCAGCTATCCGATGATGGACGGCGGCGGCGCGGCAGAATTGCTGATGGATGACACCAAGGCCACGCTGGTCATGGCCGATGCCGCAGACGCCGTGCAGGACGCGCTGAACGCGGGCGTCGTTGCCCTGTGCGCCGAGGCCGTGGGCGCCATGGTTGTGACCCATGACACCACCGTCGATTACCTGAAACAGCGCAAACAGTTCGGCGTGCCGATTGGCAAATTTCAGGTGCTACAACACCGCGCCGTGGATATGCTGACCGAAATCGAACAGGCCCGTTCGATCACGATCAAGGCAGCGGCGGAACTGGGTGGCGAACATGCCACGCGCTATGCCTCGATGGCGAAAAACATGATTGGCCGCGCGGCCCGTCTGATCGCAGAGGAAGCCATCCAGATGCATGGCGGCATCGCGATGACATGGGAATACCCGATTTCGCATTACGCCAAACGTCTGATCATGCTGGACGCGCAATTGGGTGATACCGATTTCCACCTGACCCGCATCATGGATGCATTGAAAGCGGCCTGACCGACCCGACATTGTGAAAAGGGGCGTGGGGGGAAACTCCTGCGCCCTTTTTGCTTTGGCCAGTAACATGAGCGTAAGGAATAGCTGCTAACCAGAGTCATCAATTCCTCGGGTATCTCTGTGTTGCATGGCCGAATACACGTTAAACTTTTTCGATCTTTCGCATATTTCGACCGATGATCCGGACGGGTTTTCGGACAATGGCGGTTATCAGTTCGATATGGGCGTTAGCACGGTCACCATCGGGCCCGGTGCCGTGTCGAAGGCGCTGACGGTCAGCGACACGGCAGACAGCACATTTGATGATGACGCGGCCGGCACGCAAACCCTGTCTGGCGGGCATACGATCGACGGTGTGCCATACGGCGATGGCACACAACTGGAATCAGAATACGAACTGATTGTGCAGGACAGTCTGGGCAACAACTACGTGCTGCAATTCGTTTCGGTAGGGACAGATGCCTATAACATCGGCGGCTTTGTCGTGCAGGGCGCGATGCCACCATGGAACGAACCGCTAACCGTGGTCGGTCGGGGCGATATGACCAGCGGCACATATTCCTATGCGGCATCGGCACCGGCCTGTTTTGGCGCGGATGCGCGGGTGGAAACCACGCGGGGCATGGTGGCAGCGGGCGCATTGCAGGCAGGTGATATGCTGGTGCTGGCCGATGGCGGCGCGGCGCGTTTGCGGCTTGTCTTGCACAGCCACACGGCGCTGTCGGGGGCGGTGCGCGATGCCCCTGTGCGGCTGCGCGCCGGGGCATTGGGGCCTGACATGCCGCTGAATGATCTGGTTTTGTCGCCGCAGCACCGTGTTTTGCTACCACATTGGGATACGCTGGTATCGGCCCGCGCCCTGACTGCGCTGCCCCGTATCGGCCCGATCAAGGGGCTGCGCCGCATACATTATGTGCATCTGGTGCTGGACCACCATGCCCTGCTGCTGGTCAACGGCGTGATCTGCGAAAGCTTCTGGCCCGGTGATATGGGGCTGGCGGGGTTGGCGCCAGCCACGGCGCTGCGCATTCGCCGGATCATGGGGGCGACCCCTTCTCCGGCGCGACGGTTTTTACCCACCGGGCAAGCGCAACGGATGCTGGCCGCCACAGTGCAGAAACCTGTCGCGGGGCGCGGGGTTTCCGGCTAAGCAGGCGAGATGAGCCAAAACGAACCCTTTGAAATATTCATGGTCGCCGCCCCCGGACTGGAAGACATGCTGCTGGCCGAGGCCGTTGAGCGTGGATTTACCGGCGCGGCCCGCGTGCAGGGTGGCGTGCAGTTTGACGGGCATTGGCCCGATGTCTGGCGTGCCAATCTGGAAATGCGCGGGGCCACGCGGGTGCTGGCGCGGTTCGGGTCATTCATGGCGTTCCATCTGGCGCAGCTGGACAAACGGGCGCGCAAATTCCCCTGGGGCGAGGTGCTGCGCCCTGATGTGCCGGTCAAGGTCGAGGTGACGACCAGCAAGGCATCGAAAATTTATCATGCGGGTGCCGCGGCACAACGGATCGAAATCGCGCTAAAGGAAAGCCACGCCATCACCGTATCGCCCGATGCCAGCGTGGTGATCAAGGCGCGGATCGACGACAACCGCGTGACCCTGTCGATAGATACATCCGGCGAATCCCTGCACAAACGCGGCCACAAAGAGGCCGTGGGCAAGGCACCGATGCGCGAAACGCTGGCGTCGCTGTTCCTGCGCAAATGCGGGTTTGACGGGGCGGAACCCTTGGTTGATCCGATGTGCGGATCAGGGACATTTGTGATCGAAGCGGCCGAGATTGCGGCCGGATTACAGGCAGGGCGTTCGCGCAGTTTCGCCTTTCAGCAACTGGCCAGTTTCGACGCCGACGCATGGGCCGGAATGCAGCGCCCTGTTGCAGTCGGCGGCGCGGTGCAATGTTACGGATTTGACCGTGACGCGGGCGCGGTGCGCATGGCCACGGGGAATTCCGAACGCGCAGGCGTGGCGGATTTGACCGCATTCACCATGCAGCCATTCAGCGACCTGACCCCGCCCGAGGGGCCAAAGGGGCTGGTGATGATCAACCCGCCATACGGGGCGCGGATCGGCAATAAAAAGCTGCTATACGGGCTGTATGCCGCCATGGGCGAGGTGCTGATGGCGCGGTTTTCCGGCTGGCGCGTCGGCATTGTGACCAGCGAACCGTCACTGGCTAAATCCACCGGATTGCCGTTTCTGCCGCAGGGTGCATCGGTGCCCCATGGCGGCTTAAAGGTGACGCTGTATCAGACGGATGCGTTGCGGTAATTATTTCGCCACGGACACGGCTTTTAGCACTGCGAACACCTGTTTACCTGCCTGCAAATCCAGTGCCGCCACCGAACGGCGCGTGATGCGCGACAGGATCATATTGCCCCCCGCCGACAGTTGCACCAAGGCCCCCGGCCCCGTGCCCATGCGGATTTCAACCACCTTGGCGGGCAGCACATTCAGCGCGGAAATGCCTGTGGGCCGGGTGGTGGCCAGCATTACATCCCCGGCCTCGATACGTAGGCGTATGGTATCGCCCGGCGCGGCGGAAACCCGCGGCACCAACAGGCGCAATTCGCCCGCTGACAGTTCGGTCAGCCCATCGGGGTGATGGGTTAACACACGCGATTGCACCATCGCGCCCGCGCTGCGCGGACCCAGCGGGGTAATCTGCGGGTCGTTCAGAACCTGCGCCGCCGGTCCCTGCGCCGTCACGCGCCCTGCGTCCAGCGTGATGACGGTGGTGGCAAGGCGCGCGACCTCGGCGGCGGAGTGGCTGACGTATAGGACCGGCACGGACAGCGCATCGCGCAGGGTTTCGAAATAGGGCAGGATCTCGGCCTTGCGCGGGTCATCCAGCGCGGCCAGCGGTTCATCCGCCAGTATCAATTCAGGGCTGGCCAGCAGGGCGCGGCCAATCGCAACGCGCTGTTTTTCACCGCCCGACAGGGCGGCGGGGCGACGGCCAAGCAGCGGGCCAATGCCCAGCATTTCAACCACTTGCGCCTGATCCACGGCGCGGGCATCGCGGGGTGCGAACCAGCGGCCATAGGCCAGATTTTGCCGCACGGTCATGTGGGGGAACAGCCGCGCATCCTGAAAAATGTAACCCAATCGGCGGCGAGCGGGAGGAAGCCACAAGCCCGTTTCGCTATCGCCCAGCAGGTGATCCCCCACCGCAATGCGGGCACGATCAGGGCGCAGCAGACCAGCCACCGCGTTAATGATCGTGGTTTTGCCTGACCCCGATTGCCCGAACAACACCGTGATACCAGCGGGGGCATCAAAGGCGATATCCAGATCGAAACCATCGAACTTATGGGCCAGAGACAGCGATAACATCACGCGCCCCCCACACGGCGGGCGATGCGCCGCGCCAGCCATTCCGACAACACCAGCGCCCCCATGGCGATGACGATAGACACAACAACCAGCCGCATTGCAGCGCCTTCGCCATCGGGGGATTGCAGGAACGCATATATCGCCGAGGGCAGAGTTTGCGTCTGGCCGGGAATGTTGGATACGAATGTGATGGTCGCACCGAATTCGCCCATCGCCTTGGCAAAGGCCAGCACCGCCCCCGCCAGAATGCCGGGCAGGATCAGCGGCAGGGTTACAGTGACAAACACCCAAGGGCGCGACGCGCCAAGGGTGGCTGCGGCCTGTTCCAGCCCCTGATCCACCGATTCAATCGACAACCGGATGGCGCGCACCAGCAGAGGGAAGCCCATGACCGCCGCCGCCAGCGCCGCGCCTGTCCAGCGAAAGGCAAAAACCACGCCGAAATCCTGCAAAAATGCACCCACGGGGCCGCGTGTGCCAAAGGCCAGCAAGAGCAGATACCCCGTGACCACAGGCGGCAGGATCAGCGGCAAATGCACCAGCCCGTTCAACACTGCCTTGCCCGGAAAACGCCAGCGGGCCAGCGCGTAGGCGGTGAAAATGCCAAGCGGCAGCGACAGCAGCGTGGCCCAGAATGACACCCGCAACGACAGCGCCACCGCCTGCCATTCCTGTGGCCCCAGCCAGCCCATGCGGTTAACGGCCCATGGGCACAAAGCCCTGATTGGTGAATATTTCCATAGCCTTGGCCCCGTGCAGATAGGTCAGGAAGGCCTGTGCTGCGTCTGTCATGCGGCCTTTGATGCCCGCCACGGGATAGGTGATGGGCGCGTGGGTTTCAGCGGGAAAGGTAGCGATTACATGCACGCGTGGTTCGACCCGCGCATCGGTGGCGTAAACAATGCCCTGCGCTGCCTCGCCCAGTGCGACCAGCGCCAGTGCGGCGCGCACGTTGTCGGTTTGCACCACGCGGGGCGCGACCCCACCCCACAGTTGCAAAGATTGCAGCGCGGATTTTCCATAGATGCCAGCAGGCACGACATCGACCAGCGCCATGGCCAGATGATCGGCAGACAGATGCGCGGCGGTGACGGGTTGGGTGCTGTCATCCGCCGCGCCATGCGCGACCAGCACCAGCCGGTTGCCCAACAGATCGCGGCGGGTATCCGCGGCCAACAGGCCCGCGCTTTTCAATCGGTCCATCCACGCGGCATTGGCGGAAATGAAAATATCGGCGGGCGCGCCCTGTTCGATCTGCCGCGCCAGCGCCGATGATCCGGCAAAGGACAGCGTGACCTGTTGGCCGCTGTCGGCGCGGTATTGCGCCGCCACCTCTTCGAGAGCGGTTTTCAGGCTGGCGGCGGCGAACACGGTGACACCATCGGCCAGTGCTGGCGTGGTGGTGAACGCCAGCAGCGCGGCGATGGTTCGGATGATGGTGCGCAAATCGGCAAACCCTGTGATATGTCACGGGAAAACATATCGGCCCGCTGCCAGATGCGCCACCATGTTCGCATGGGACTTGGGTCGCACCCCGTTGGGTGCGGGTTGCCTGAAACGGGTGATGGCTGGAAATCTGGTCGGGCTGAGAGGATTCGAACCTCCGACCCCCTGCTCCCGAAGCAGGTGCGCTACCAGGCTGCGCTACAGCCCGACCGTAATCGCGCGGATTAAAGAACACGCGCCTGTTTGGCAAGGGTTAAACGCGTGGTTTGCCACGGCGCAACAGCGGCGAAATGCGGAAACTGGCCGCGGTGGACCCACGTGAACGGGTGCGCAGAACCGGCGTATTGTCCGACCGTCCGCCCCTGCTTTCGCGAAACACGATATAGAGTCCCGATGCGATGATGATGCCGGTGCCTATCATGGTGGTTTGATCCAGCGTATCACCAAACAGTGCCGCGCCGAAAATGCTGGCCCAGATGATTTGCGAATATTGCATGGGGGCGACGATGGCTGCTTCGGCGTGTTTATAGGCCGCGATCAGGAACAGCCCCGCCGCGAACCCCAGCAGAGACATGGCCCCCAGCCCACCCAGATGCAGCAGCGGCATGGGTTTATAGACCAGCGGCAGCAGCGCGGCCATGACCACAAAATTGGCCGCCAAAGGATAGAGGAGGACAACCACGGGCCGTTCCTCGCGGCCGATTTTGCGGATGATGATGGCCGCCGTGGCGGAAAACAGCGCCGCCGCCAGCGCCGCGCCGTGGCCCGCACCCAGATCCTGCGCGCCCGGTTGCAACACAACCATCACCCCCGCCAGCCCCACGGCCACCGCGCCCCAGCGGTGCAGGCCCACACGTTCCTGCAAAATCGGGATCGACAGCACGGTAATGACCAATGGCATGGCAAACAGGATGGCATAGGTCTGCGCCAGCGGCAGGGCCGAAAACGCATAGAACGCGCAAGAGGACGCGATAACAGAACAGCCCGTGCGCAGCGCGATCCACCATGGATGCACCGGGCGCAAATTTCCCATCGTCGGGTCACGCATCAGCATGAAAGTAACCAGAGGAAAGGAAAACAGCGAGGAAAAGAATATGATCTGGAAAGGTGAGTAGGTGCCCCCCAGCAGTTTGATGATCACATCATGGCTGGCATAAAGGGCAAAGGCCAGGAGGCCGAAAAGCGCGCCTTTCATGGGGTTTCTTTCTGCTGTTGGGGCTGTCGTCGGGGGTTATCCAACCAAAAATGGCACCCGCCGACAAGGGCGGATGCCATTCGTTGCAGCAATGGCGTGGCCCCGATGGGCCGCTGCCGTATTTACAGGCTGGCGTCCAGCGCGGCGACGATGGCATCGCCCATTTGGCCGGTCGAAACGGGGGTCACGCCGTCCTCGCCCAGCAGGTCGGCGGTGCGCAGGCCATCGGCCAGCACTTTCTCTACGGCTTTTTCCAGACGGTCGGCCTCGGCTCCCTGGTCAAAGGAATAGCGCAGCGCCATGGCAAAGGACAAAACGCAGGCGATCGGGTTTGCCTTGCCCTGGCCCATGATGTCGGGCGCGGACCCGTGGACGGGTTCATACAATGCCTTTGGCCGGCCATTGGCCATGGGCGCACCCAGCGAGGCCGAGGGCAACATGCCAAGCGAGCCGGTCAGCATCGCCGCCGCATCGGACAACAGGTCGCCAAACAGGTTGTCGGTGACGATCACATCGAACTGTTTGGGCCAGCGGCACAGCTGCATCGCGCCCGCATCGGCATACATATGCGACAGTTCAACATCGGCATATTCGGCCTGGTGGACCTCGGTCACGACCTGACGCCACAGGATGCCGGATTCCATCACATTGGCCTTTTCCATCGAACAGACCTTGTTCCCGCGTTTGCGGGCCAGTTCGAACGCCGAACGCGCCACGCGGGCGATTTCGGATTCGGTGTAACGCTGGGTGTTGATGCCGACGCGTTCGTTGCCTTCTTCGATGATACCGCGGGGTTCGCCGAAATAGATGCCGCTGGTCAGTTCGCGCACGATCATGATGTCAAGGCCCGCGACCACGTCCTTTTTCAGCGATGAAAAATCGGCCAGCGCATCGAAACATTGTGCGGGGCGCAGGTTGGCGAACAGGTCCATTTCCTTGCGCAGGCGCAGCAGCCCGCGTTCGGGTTTTACGGAAAAATCCAGATCGTCGTATTTGGGGCCGCCCACGGCACCCAGCAGCACGGCGTCTACTTCTTGGGCTTTGGCCATGGTGTCGTCGTGCAGGGGCGTGCCGTGTTTGTCATAGGCGCAGCCGCCCACCAGATCTTCGGACACGTCAAAGGCCAGATCGCGTTTGGCGCCATACCAGTCGATGACCTTGCGGACCTCGGCCATGACTTCGGGGCCGATGCCGTCACCGGCAAGAATAAGAAGCGAGGGGTTTGTCATATGTCGGGTGTCCTTGCAGCGTGTTTTTGTTGCCTAGCGGGGTAGCGGTTGGCGCGGGGAAGATCAAGAAACAAAGGGGGCCAGACCGCTGGCCAACGCATCCCAGACATGGCGGATGCGCGGGGTGGACCGCATCGCCTGCGGCGCGGTTAACCAGACGGGCAATGCGGGGATATCAACGCCCAGCGGGATTTCGGCCACCTGCGGATCGCGTGCGATCATTTGCGCCTGCCCGAACCCGATGCCGCAGCCCGCCCGCACCAGTTCAAGATAGGTCACCTGATCGTCGCACCGTGTGGTGAACCAGTCGCGCCGCGCCGGAATGCCGCCCTGTTGCATAGCCCGCAGTATCAAATCGCTGCGATCATAGCCGACCAGATCGTGCTGGCGCAGGTCTTGCACGGTTTCGGGCCAACCCCTGCGGTTCAGGTAATCATGCGCGGCAAATGCGGTTAGCCGGATGTCGCCCAGATGTCTGGCGACCAGTTCCAGCTGGGTCGGGCGATACATGCGGACGGCAATGTCGGCCTCGCGGAACAGCAGGTTGCCGGTTTCGTCGGATGGATCAAGGTCGATGACAATGCCCGGTTCGGCCACGCGCAGTTTGGCGATGATCGGCGGCAGCAGGTGCAGCGCGACAACATGGCTGGCCGTGACACGCACGGGGCCGTTCAGGTCGTGCTGATGCCCTGCGGCGGTCAGGGTCATCTGGTGCATCGCGGCGCGCATCGCCTGCGCGTGGGGCAGCAGTTCCGCACCTGTTTCTGTCAGGGACAACCCACGCGGCTGGCGGGTGAACAGGGGCACGCCCAGCGCCTGTTCGATCTGTTGAATATGGCGGCCAAGGGTGGGTTGGCTGGCACCTAGGCGGGTTGCGGCCTGCGAAAGCGACCCTTCCTCGGCCACGGCAAGGAAGGCCTGTATCAGGGACCAGTTGAGGGAACGGAGTGCATCTGTCATTCAATTATGAATACCATATCTTTGGTTTTGGGCAATTTATATTCGCAATCGCATGGCGCATTTTCATGGCAGAGATCGCAACACAGGAGATGAGAATGACCAAAACAGCATTGATACTGGGTGCAAGCGGGCGGTTTGGCCGCCATGCAGCCAAGGCATTTGAAACCGCAGGCTGGCAGGTGCGCCGGTTTGATCGCAAAGCCGATGATCTGCACAGCGCCATGGCGGGCGCGGATGTGACGGTGAACGCGATGAACCCCAAGAGTTACAATCTGTGGGCGCGCGCGCTGTTGCCGCTTCATGCGCGTGTCATTGAGGCGGCAAAGGGCACAGGCACCACCCTGATTGTGCCGGGCAATGTTTATGTGTTCGGGCCGGATGTGGCGATGCCATGGACGGCGCACAGCCCGCACCGCGCGCAGAACCCGTTGGCGCAATTGCGCATCAGGATGGAGGCGATGTATCGCGATGCGGGCCTGCCCGTGATCCTGCTGCGTTGCGGTGATTTCATCGACGATCAAAAAACCATGAACTGGTTCGAAGGGTTCATCACCAAACCGCTAAACAAGGGGCGGATTGATTACCCCGGCGATGCGGGCGTGGCGCATTCATGGGCCTATTTGCCCGATGCCGCCCGTGCCATGGTGATGCTGGCCGAACGGCGCAGCACTTTGGCAAGGTTCGAGGACATTCCTTTCGAGGGCTTCACGATGACGGGGGCAGAACTGGCCACCGCCCTGACGCAGGCAACGGGCAAAACGGTGGCGGCCGGTAAATTTGACTGGTGGATGCTGCAACTGCTGCGCCCCTTTGCGCCGATGGTGCGGGGTCTGTTCGAAATGCGGTATTTGTGGTCGCTACCACATCGGTTGGACGGGGCGCGGATGGCGGAATTGCTGCCCGATTTCGTGGCCACCCCGCCAGAGGTGGCATTGCGGCAGGCGCTGGCCTATCGACTGGGCGAGGCGATGGCGGTTGAGGGCGCGGTGCCTGCCTGATCCACATCCAGATCGACCCAGACCAGACGGTGGCGGCTGGCCAGCGCCGCCGTTTTGGCCATGGGATCATCAGGCGCGGGCCAGAACACCCCCGCGTTGTCCAGATGCAGATCCTTTGACGGCAGGATATAATCCACCCGCAGGTTGCCGGGGGCGGGGTCATCCCAATCGACCGTATCCAGTGCGGGGTCCCCCAGATGGCCCGCATTGGCATATAGATCACCGCGCCCGCGCGGTTGCGGATCCTGTAGGCGGGGGTGGTTCAACAGGGCATTCAGCGCCTCGCGGCGGGCTTCGCCGTCAGAAGGGTCGGCATTGGCCCCACCGATCACAATCACAGGGCCATCGGGCGCCGTGCCCAGCTTACCATCCAGATATTGCAGCCAAAGGCGCGCCTCGTCGCGGTTGCGCAGCCCGTTGCGATCCTCGGGGCCATCAAAAACCGGGGGCGTGGCGTGCCAAGCCAGCAGGGAAATCACGGTGCCGCCGACCTGCACCGGCACCACCCAATGCCCGACCGAAGACAGGCGTTGCGCATCGGCGGCGGCCCTGGCTGTAATGATTTTGGCCGTGGGGGGCGGTGTGGCCCATGCCTGCCCCGTCCATTTCAGGGTGCTGAAATCCTGGACCCCCTGATCCAGCAGGGGAAACCGCGACAGGATCGCCATGCCGCCATCACCATTGAAACGGCCATAGCCCTGCGCATCACGCGCCTGACCCAACCTGCCATTGCCATCCAGATCATGCCCCGAGGGCAGGCCGGAATTCGGGCGACGGGCAAACACATAGGGGTAATCCAGCCCGAAATTGGCCAGACGGTCGCGCAGCGCATTAAGTGCGACAAGATCGTGATCATAATCCACATCCATCAGCAAAATCACATCGGGCGCGGCGCGGGACATGATCAGCATGACAGATTCGATTTGCGCGTCATCGCCGCTGCGGATGTCGCGCAGCAACAGGCCCGGCCCCTTGCGCGACAGTGACGCATTCCATGCGGCCACGCGCAACGGATCGGCCATGGCGCTGCTGGACACCCCGATAAACAGGGCACAAAGCAATAGGATCAGGCGGTTTGAAAACCCTGTTGTTCTGCCTCTGCGGCGGCATAGGCGCGGCGGCGTTTCTGGGCGATCATTTCGGCGATACGGCCCAGCGCGACACCGCGCATCATCATGCTGGCAGGAACGAAGGCCCATATGCTTACCGTCCAGATCAGGGTTTGCGGATTCTCCATCGCGCCCAGATCAATGTAGGAGCCAAGCGCCTTGACCAGAGCTGGCACCAAGAATGGCAGCAAGAAGCCTAATACAACGTTAACACGCGCATCTTTTTGCAGCCGCGCCACCACGTCGCCGCCCGTTGTGGGGTCAAACAGCGGCAGGTTGATCCAGACATTGAACGCACCATTGCGGCTGGGCCAGTTCAACATCCGCACCACCAGAGTAAAGGCAAACACCAGCAGGATTGACATGAAATAGGCAGTGCCGGCGGCCACCCGCGTTTGCCCGACCATTCCGGCCGCGTTGCTATCGGCCACGGTCAACAAAACCAGCCGCACCGGCGAATACGGAAAGTCGAGAGAATGCCCGATGATCGTCGTCAACGAGGCGCAGATATGCGTCAGCTGCGACGGTTGATAGGCGTGGCGAAACGCCATTGTCAGCCCGAATACCGTCAGCACCAAGGCGCCAAAACGCAAGCGGTTGAACGGCGGGGCGTAGCGGAACTCCAGATAGCTGGGGTAGGCGCTGTTATATTCAAAGAACACCAGCAATGCAGCCAACATGGCGGCAAGCAAGGCGAATTGTGCGCTGTCACTGCCGATTTCCGGCAGCAGCAACGCTGGTATCAATAGCAGCAGCGCCACAAGAAAGGCGCGCACCACTGCGCTTGTCAGTTTTCCGATCACTGCCCGATCCCTTCAAACTGGCCGGGGGCGATACGATGCCGCGCCCTGTTTCCAACTTGATTCCGCTCTTTATGGCGGTATGCCTCATTCTTGCCCAATTTTTGCCTTCTTTCGTCGGATGCCTCAAGCGTTGGTTAATAAACAACAAAGGTTTAGGGCGATTTCGTGGACAAACTGGTGCGAGATTGCATCATAGAGCGCACCGAAAAATGGCACGGGGTCAGACACATACCAGATGTGGTGTGACGCAGGGCGCGAGCCACCACAGACCACTAAAGGTTGTTTTGTGCTTTTGGCAGAAAATTAACCAGTTGACGTTAAGGCAACAAAAAAGGGCCGCCCCAACGGACGGCCCTTTGCCATTCAGGTCAAAGGATCAGACCCAGGGACGTGCCTGTGCTGCCTTTTCCTCAAAGGCGTCGATTGCGCCCTTTTTGGCCATGGTCAGGCCGATGTCGTCCAGCCCTTCGAGCAGGCAGTGTTTCTTGAACGGGTCCACGTCGAAGTTGAACACCTCGCCATCCGATGTGGTCACGGTCTGCGCCTCTAGGTCGACGGTCATCCGCGCGTTCGACCCTTTTTCTGCGTCTTTCATCAACACATCCACGGCCTCTTGCGGCAACACGATGGGCAGGATGCCGTTTTTGAAACAGTTGTTGAAAAAGATGTCAGCGAAAGAGGTGGAGATCACCGATTTGATGCCGAAATCGGCCAAGGCCCAGGGCGCGTGTTCGCGTGACGACCCGCAGCCGAAGTTATCGCCCGCCACCAGCACCTGCGTTTCGCGGTATTGCGGCTGGTTCAGCACGAAATCGGGGATTTCATTGCCCTGACGGTCATATCGCATTTCGTCAAACAGGTTCACACCCAGGCCAGAGCGTTTGATGGTTTTCAGGAACACCTTTGGGATGATCATATCGGTGTCGATATTGACCAGCGGCATGGGTGCGGCGATTCCGGTGAGTTTTTCGAACTTGTCCATCTGTCGTCCCCTTATGCGTTTTCGGTCAACATGTCGCGCACATCGGTCAGGTGACCGGTGATTGCGGCGGCGGCGGCCATGGCGGGCGACACAAGGTGCGTGCGCCCCTTATAGCCCTGACGCCCTTCGAAGTTGCGGTTCGAAGTCGAGGCGCAGCGCTCGCCCTCGGCCAGTTGGTCGGGGTTCATCGCCAGACACATGGAGCAGCCCGCCAGACGCCATTCAAAACCGGCATCGGTAAAGATTTGGGCCAGCCCTTCTTCTTCGGCCTGGGCGCGGACAAGGCCCGAACCCGGAACGACCATGGCGCGCATCCCGTCCTTGACCTTTTTACCCTTGAGGATGGCTGCGGCGGCGCGCAGATCCTCGATCCGGCCATTGGTGCAGGACCCGATGAACACGGTGTCGATGGCGATGTCGGTCAGTTTCTGACCGGCGGTCAGGCCCATGTATTCAATCGCGCGTTTGGCGGCTTCGACCTTGCCCCCCTTGAATGATTCAGGCGCGGGAACAACGGCAGAGATCGGCAGCACGTCTTCGGGCGAGGTGCCCCATGTCACGACGGGTTCGATGTCTTCGCCCTTGAGGGTCACGACCTTGTCCCACTGCGCATCTTCGTCGGTGAACAGGGTTTTCCACCATGCCAGCGCCGCCTCGAACTGGGCACCTTTGGGGGCATGGGGGCGGCCCTTGACGTATTCATAGGTCTTTTCGTCGGGGGCGATCAGGCCCGCACGGGCGCCGCCCTCGATTGCCATGTTACAGACGGTCATGCGCCCTTCCATCGACAGATCGCGGATCGCTTCGCCGCAGTATTCGATGACATATCCGGTGCCGCCAGCGGTGCCGGTTTCACCGATCACGGCAAGGGTGATGTCCTTGGCGGTCACACCCGGGCGCAGTTTGCCGGTGATTTCGACCTTCATGTTTTTCGATTTCTTCTGGATCAGCGTTTGCGTGGCCAGAACATGTTCGACCTCGGAGGTGCCGATGCCATGGGCCAGCGCGCCGAATGCGCCATGGGTGGCGGTGTGGCTGTCGCCGCACACCACGGTCATGCCCGGCAGGGTCCAGCCCTGTTCAGGCCCGACAATATGCACGATGCCCTGACGCACATCGGACACCGGGTAATAATGCACGCCGAAATCTTTGGCGTTTTTATCCAGAGCCTGCACCTGAATGCGGGATTCTTCGGTCATTTGCGAGGGATCGTTGCGCCCTGCGGTGGTTGGCACGTTGTGGTCCGGCACGGCGATGGTTTTATCGGGCGCGTGGACCTTGCGGCCCGCCATGCGCAGGCCTTCGAACGCCTGCGGGCTGGTGACCTCGTGGACCAGATGGCGGTCGATATACAAAAGGCAGGTGCCGTCATCGGATTCATCCGCGACATGGGCATCCCAGATTTTATCATAAAGGGTCTTGGGGGACATGTGTCCTCTCCCGTTCATTGCTGTTGGTATGGCTGTGAGTAAGGGGGCCTGCGCGCGGCACGCGGCAAGCAAAACGCAGGATTACAGTCGTGCGAGAACCGTCAGGGTCGCACCGAAAAACCGCCAAGGCAGGCGCGCACGGTCATCCATGTCAAAAATCTGTGTCATGGGGTAGCAGATACATGGGCAAGGTGAGTCTATCAAGGGGGCAGCGCAACGGGCCGGAAAATGCCCGTGATTGCGGATCTCAGCAGGCTTGGGTGCGGGTTTCCCAATCGGGGGGCAGGTCCAGCCAATCAGCGGCTTCGGCCATGGTTTCGCATTGTTTCAGTTTCAGCCGCTCCAGCCCGTAGGCATGGCCCAGAAACATGCGTGCAATCCCCTGCCCGATGGAACCCGGCTGGGTCAGGATGGCGATGGGAAACGGGCGGTCGTTGCCAAAGGTCGCAAAATGGCGGTCACATTGCGCCAGAATGCCCCGCGCCATTTGTGCATTCAGAATCGATCCGGTTTGTTTGCGCAGGTCCAGCAACATGCCCGACAGGTTGCCGAATTCAGTCAGATTTGCGCCCTTGGCACGAGAGGCGGCGACCTGTTCCTCGCTTGGTGCGGCGGTCACACGCAGGACCAGCAATTGCAAATCAGATTGATATTCGAACGCGATCCCCATTTGGTTGCCCCCCTTACAATCCAATCCTGTGCATTTCATCCTAGGTTAGCATTTTTTTTCGATCAGACAACCATAGCGGCATCGCGCTACCTGCGTGACCCGCTGCGCTGGCATCTAGGGCTGGACAGCGCGGCGGGAAATCCCGACAGTTGGATAAAGTTTGAGGGGCAGAATGGCGCAAGACAATGTAAGCACCGGTCAGGTGGCACAGGATATCGCGATCAGCCTATACGGGCAGGTCGAGGTATTCCTGAACGGGCTGTTGCGGCCATGGAATGCCTATCAGGTGGTCATTGCGCTGGGTATATTCGTGCTGGCGCATCTGCTGGGGCGCATTCTGGCCGCGAAATGGGATGCATGGCTGCGCAGCCGCGAAGGCTGGCCCATGTGGCGCAAACGGTTTGGCGTGATGGTGCGCAACCGGATGCGGCTGATCCTGTTTGTGCTACTGATCTGGCCCACTATCTGGTTGATGCGCGAATTCACATGGCCGTCACGGTCCTATTTACTGGGCGTGTTCGGTCAGATGGCCTTTGCCTGGTTGGTCATTGCCATTGTCACCCGGCTGATTGTGAATTCCTTCATGCGCACATTGGTGCGCTATGCCGGTTGGACATGGGTCACCCTGTCGATCCTGAACCTGACTGATGAAACGCAAACCCTGCTGGACAGTATCGCCATTACCATGGGCGATACCCGCCTGTCGCTGTGGATGGTGGTGCAGGCCGCGGCCATTCTGGGGGCGCTGATCACGGGGGCGCGGTTCATTTCCACCAATTCGGCATCGCGCATTCGCAAGAACGAGGAAATCAGCCCGTCCATGCAGGTGCTGGCGATCAAATTCATGCAGGTTCTGCTGTATGGGGTCGCGTTTTTCGTCGGGCTGAAAACCGTGGGGTTCGACCTGACGGGGCTGGCGGTGTTGTCGGGTGCGATTGGTGTCGGGCTGGGGTTTGGCCTGCAAAAGGTGGTGTCGAACCTGGTGTCGGGCGTGATCATCCTGCTGGACAAATCCATCAAGCCCGGCGATGTGATTTCGCTGGGCGATACCTTTGGCTGGATCAACACATTGGGCGCGCGATACGCATCGGTGGTGACGCGCGACGGCAAGGAATACCTGATCCCGAACGAGGACCTGATCACCAGTCAGGTGGTGAACTGGTCGCATTCCAACACGCTGGTGCGGCTGGATGTGTTTTTTGGCACCGCTTATGGTGATGATCCGCATCTGGTGCGCCGCGTCGCGATCGAGGCGGCAAAGGGCGTGGATCGGGTGCTGTCATCAACCCCGCCTGTCTGCCATATCGTCGGATTCGGCGACAGCAGTGTGGATTACATTTTGCGATTCTGGATCAACAACCCCACGTCCGGCCTGACAAATATTCGCGGAAATGTGTATCTGGCCCTGTGGGATGCGTTCAAGGAAAGCGGCATTTCGATCCCGTTCCCGCAGCGCGAAATCACTGTTTTATCAGGGGGCGGGGCGGAAAATTTGCCTATGGCACAGGCAAATCCGCATCATTCCGGCGACCTACCCGATTGATCGCCCCTCCGGTCATTGAGATTTAACCAGACCGATGTTAGTTTAGGACATGCCCAGCGTCGGGGCACACCCAATCACTGGGGACAGGCGGCGTGATGACACTAGGAGGACAATGTCCTGTCAATTCACCTTGATGCGGCGCAAGCCGCCAATGCCGGGGCAGCCGTGATGGCCCAGCCTGCGGACCTGACCAGCGAAGAACTGCTGGCCGTTATCCTATCTTCGCTTGACGATGACAAAGCCGAAGACGTGGTGCAGATTGATCTGCGCGACAAATCCTCGATGGGGGATTACATGGTGATCTGTTCCGGGCGTTCATCGCGTCAGGTCGGTGCCATCGCTGAAAAACTGGCCGTGCGACTGAAGCAGGACCATGGCCGTTCTGCCCGCATCGAGGGCAAGGACACCGGCGATTGGGTGCTGATCGACACGGGCGATATCATCGTGCATGTGTTCCGCCCCGAAGTGCGCGAATTCTATCAGCTGGAAAAGATGTGGCTGCCTGCGGGCGCGGCACCGGCTGCTGCCGACACCTGATATGCGGGTGCATATCTGCGCGGTGGGCCGCCTGCGGGCTGGCCCCGAGCGCGATTTGTTCGACGATTACCTGACACGGTTTGATCGCACGGGGCGGGCCTTGGGCCTTGGCCCGCTGAACGTGATCGAGGTCGAGGACAAGAAAGGCGGTGGCATGGCCGCCGAGGCCGTTTTGCTGGAACGCGCCATTCCAGCCGGTGCCGCCATCTGTGCGATGGATGAACGCGGGAAAATCATGACATCGCCACAGTTTTCCGACCGGATCGCGGATTTGCGCGATCAGGGGCGTGGGGATCTGGCGTTTGTCATTGGTGGTGCGGACGGGATTGACCCCGCGCTGCGCGGACGGGCCGATTTTGCGCTATCTTTGGGCAAAATGGTCTGGCCGCACATGTTGGCGCGGGTGATGCTAAGCGAACAGTTGTATCGGGCCGCGTCGATATTGGCAGGGGCGCCTTATCATCGGGCGTGATTTCACCGTGGCGGATGTGTCTGTGGCATCTGGATGGAGCCTCCGGCGGGAGTATTTTTTCCAAGAAAAAGTCGTGAGTTGGCGGTTTTTCATCATGGTTGCGCTATCGGGCGGGGCTATCGGGCCGGGTCCTGTGGACAGCGCAGTTGCGGGCGCTTAGGTAGACCACAACCATCAGGAGACGCCCGCAATGACCACGCCCAAACCCGTTGTTTTATGTATTCTTGACGGGTGGGGCCACCGCGAGGAGCGCAAGGCGAATGCGCCCGCTTTGGCCGAGACCCCGAATTTTGATCGCATCTGGCGCGATTGCCCGCACAACCTGTTGATCACCCATGGGCCGGATGTGGGATTGCCCACTGGCCAGATGGGCAATTCAGAGGTCGGGCACACCAATATCGGCGCGGGCCGTGTGGTGGCGATGGATCTGGGCCAGATTGATCTGGCAATCGAGGATGGGTCGTTTTTTGAATCGCCTGCGATTTTGGGATTTATCGAGGAGTTGAAGCGTTCTGGCGGGCGGGCGCATGTTATGGGTCTGGTGTCGGATGGCGGGGTGCATGGCCATCTGAGCCATATCATTGCCGCGATCAGGATGATCACCGATCACGGCGTGCCTGTGGTGTTGCACGCGGTCACCGACGGGCGTGATGTGGCCCCGAAATCGGCCTATGGGTATCTGGAGGATCTGGCCGATGCCATGCCCGGGGATGCCACGATTGCCACCGTTTGCGGGCGTTATTACACCATGGACCGTGACAACCGCTGGGAGCGTGTCGCAGAGGCCTATGACGTGATGATCCACGGCAAGGGGCATCATTCGGCCACCCCTCATGCGGCAGTGACGGCGGGGTACGAGCGGTCGGAAACCGACGAATTTATCGCCGCCACGGTGATTGGTGATTACAAGGGTGCGCGGGATGGCGACGGGTTTTTCTGTTTGAATTTCCGCGCCGACCGCGCCCGCGAGATTTTGCGCGCAGTGGCCGAGCCTGCGTTCAGTGATTTCGACATTGGCGAGCGCCCCTATTGGGCGGCATTGTTGGGCATGGTCGAATATTCGCAGGCCCATAACGCATGGTTGGATACAGTGTATCCGTCGCGTGATATTGTGAACACATTGGCGGAATGGGTGGCCAAGCATGGGCGCACCCAGTTCCATTTGGCCGAAACGGAAAAATACCCGCATGTGACGTTTTTCCTGAACGGTGGCCGCGAGGCGCCGGTGGAAGGGGAGGCGCGGTATATGGCGGCCTCGCCCAAGGTGGCGACCTATGATTTGCAGCCCGAGATGAGCGCAGGCGAGGTGACAGAGCAATTCGTTGGTGCGATTGAGGCAGGGTATGACCTGATCATCGTGAACTATGCCAACCCCGATATGGTGGGCCATACTGGCGATCTAAAGGCGGCGATGGCGGCCTGTGCTGCGGTGGATCGCGGCATGGGCGCGGTGCTGGATGCGCTGGAACAGGCGGGCGGTGCGATGATCGTCACCGCCGATCATGGCAATTGCGAAGTGATGGTGGACCCTGTCACCGGCGGGCCGCATACGGCGCATACCACCAACCTTGTTCCGGTGATATTGGTGGGCGGGCCGGATGGTGCTGCATTGCGTGATGGCGGGCGGCTGGCCGATCTGGCGCCCACGCTGCTGCAACTTATGGGGCTTGACCAACCCGATGAAATGACGGGACAGTCATTGTTGAAATGATGCTGCGCGCCGCCCTTTTTGCCCTATGCCTGATGGCCCCCTGTGCCGGACCTGCTGTCGCAGAATCCGGGGCAGCCGATGCTGCCCGCGCGGCGGCGCAGGCATTGGATGCGGCGGCGCGGTCGCTGAACACAGCGGATTCGGCGCGGGATCGGGTCAAAGCGCTGTCACAGACCGTGCGCGCCTATGAGGACGGGCTGGAGGCCATGCGCAACGGGTTGCGCCGCGCCGCATTGCGCGAGGCACGGCTGGCGCGGGAATTGCAGGTGCGCGAGGATGAGATTGCCCAGTTGCTGGGCGTGTTACAGACCATTGGCCGCGCACCGGAGCCATCATTGTTGCTGCACCCTGCGGGGCCAACAGGCACGGCGCGGGCGGGCATGATATTGACCGATGTGACCCCGGCACTGGCCAGCCGCGCCGCCGAATTGCGCGGCAAGCTGGAAGAGGTCACGACCCTGCGGATGCTACAGCAAAGCGCCACTGACACCCTGCAAAAGGGGCTGTCGGGTGTGCAAGAGGCCCGCAAGGAACTGTCGCAGGCATTGTCAGACCGCACCGGCCTGCCCCGCCGTTTCACCGCAGACCCGATCAGAACCGCACTGTTGATCGCATCAACCGAAACACTGGAAGGGTTCGCCAGCGGCCTATCGGAAATCACCGAGGACGAGGTAACCGGCAGCCTGCCCGATGTCAGCCACCGCAAGGGCGAATTGCCCCTGCCCGTGCAGGCCACCCTGTTGCGCCGCGCCAATGAACCCGACGCCGCAGGCATCGCCCGCCCCGGTGTGGTGCTGGCGACACGGCCCCGCGCCCTGGTCACCACCCCTACGGCGGCGACGATCCGCTATCGCGGGCCGCTGCTGGATTACGGCAATGTGATGATTCTGGAGCCGCAATCCGGTTTGCTTCTGGTTCTTGCGGGGCTGGATGTGGTTTATGGTGACACGGGGCAGGTATTGCCCGCAGGCAGCCCCGTGGGGTTGATGGGCGGAAATGACGCCGAAACCGGCGCAATTTTGTCACAAGCGGGCGATGGCACTGGAAACGGGCGCACGGAAACGCTCTATATAGAAGTCAGGGAAAACGACGCGCCGGTCGATCCGGCGCAGTGGTTCAAGACGATAGGAGAGGTTGAGCGATGAAGAAATTCGTCATGGCGGCGATAGGCGGAACCCTGTTGGGTGCCATCGCGACAACGCAGGTGGCTGGCCCCCTGCTGGCGCAGGAAAAGGCCGAACAGACCAATGTTTACGAACAGCTTGACCTATTCGGTGACATTTTTGAACGCGTGCGCGCGCAATATGTCGAGGAAGTGGACGAGAAAGACCTGATCGAGGCCGCGATCAACGGCATGTTGACCTCGCTTGATCCGCATTCCAGTTACCTGTCGCCCGATGATGCCGCCGATATGCGCGTGCAGACGCGGGGCGAATTTGGCGGGCTGGGGATCGAGGTCACGCAGGAAGAGGGTTTTGTTAAGGTTGTATCGCCGATTGATGGCACCCCTGCCGATGCGGCGGGCGTGGAATCGGGCGATTTCATCACCCATGTCGACGGGGAAAGCCTGCTGGGGCTGACGCTGGATGAATCGGTGGAATTGATGCGCGGGCCTGTCGGGTCTGAAATCATCATCACCGTGGTGCGCGAAGAGACCCCCGAGCCGTTCGATATTTCCATCATCCGCGACACCATCCGCCTGCAAGCGGTGCGCACCCGCAACGAAGGTCAGGCCGTGGTGTTGCGCGTGACCACGTTCAACGATCAGACCACCCCCAACCTGGAGGAAGGTCTGGCCAAACAGATCGAAGAGGCCGGTGGCATCGATAAGGTCGAGGGGATCGTGCTGGACCTGCGCAACAACCCCGGCGGTTTGCTGACGCAGGCGATCCGGGTGTCGGATGCCTTCCTTGAAAGTGGCGAGATCGTTTCGACCCGTGGCCGCAACCCCGAGGATGGCGACCGTTACAACGCCACGCCCGGTGATCTGGCGCAGGGCAAGCCGATTGTGGTGCTGATCAATGGCGGCTCTGCCTCGGCGTCGGAAATCGTGGCGGGTGCGTTGCAGGATCATCGTCGCGCCATCGTGGTTGGCACGAAATCATTTGGCAAAGGGTCGGTTCAAACGGTGATGCCGCTGCGGGGGGATGGTGCGATGCGCCTGACCACGGCACGCTATTACACGCCGTCTGGCCGCTCGATTCAGGCCTTGGGTATTTCGCCCGACATCATCGTGAAACAACCGCGCCGTGACCCGAATGCCGAAGCAGAGGCCGAGGATGAAACGCCGCCGCGTCTGCGGTCCGAAGCCGACCTGCGCGGCGCGTTGAACAATGACAGCCTGACCGAAGATCAGGTGCGCCAGATCGAAGAGGACCGCGCCAAGGCCGAAGAGGCCGCCAAGCTGCGCGAAGAGGATTACCAACTGGCCTATGCCATTGATATCCTTAAAGGTCTAAGCGCGCTTGGCCCGAAACAGTAGGATCTAGTGCCACAGACATCGGGGGCCGCATTCCATCGGGGTGCGGCCCTTTTTCATGGCCGGGGGCATGGGCGCGTTCATGCCCTTTTCGCGGGCCCCATTCCGCAGCCCACTTTCCCTTACGGCCCCTGCCCGATAACCTAGGTGCAAATCCGCCCATGCAAAGGACCATATAATGACCCCCGAAGAGATCGCCAAACTGCCCTATCGCCCCTGTGTCGGCGTGATGCTGGTCAATCCCGCGGGCAAGGTGTTCGTCGGGCAGCGCATCGACAACCCCGGCCCTGCGTGGCAAATGCCACAGGGCGGTGTGGACAAGGGCGAGGCCCCCCGCGATGCCGCGCTGCGCGAGTTGTGGGAGGAAACCGGCGTCACCAGCGATCTGGTCACGATCGAGGCCGAAACCCCCGACTGGATTCCCTATGATTTGCCGCATGAACTGGTGCCGCGCATCTGGAAAGGGCGCTATCGCGGGCAGGAACAGCGCTGGTTCATGATGCGGTTTCATGGCGATGACACGCAGGTGAACATCGCCACCGACCACCCCGAATTTTCCCGCTGGCAATGGCTGGCCCCATCCGAACTGGTCGACAATATCGTGCCCTTCAAACGCGAGGTATACGCCCGCGTGCTGGGGCATTTTCAGGGGGTTATCTGATGCGCAAACTGGGTCTGGCGCTGATGGCATGGACGGTTCTGGCGGTGCCGGTGCAGGCGCTATCCTGCTTGCGCCCAGATCTGGCACGCACCTTTCAACAGGCGGCGGGGTCGCCGCATAATTTCATCATCGTGCGCGGTGTGTTGAATTTCGATCCTGACCAATTGCCCCGCACCCAAGACAAGAACGCAATGCCCGGCGCATCGACCCAAACCACTGAATTGCCCGCGCGGATCACCGGACGGTTTCTGTCGCAGCAGGGGTTTGTCACCGGATTTGACCGCCAGATCACCCTGCGCGCCATCTGCCTTGGCCCGTGGTGCGCCGAACCGAAACCCGGTGTGGATTATCTGGCATTCCTGCGCGAAACCCCGCGTGGTTACATGCTAGAGCTAAACCCCTGCGGCGGCATGGCATTTATCAAACCTGACAATGCGATCCTGAACAAGGCGGTGTCCTGTATCCGTGGCGAGTCCTGTGTGCCTGCGCGGTGATGCCTGCCAAACCGCCGCTGGATTAAGTATTTGCCGAACAAAGAAGCACAAGGGGGCGACGCCCGCCTGATGTGATGCGGGTATGACAGTATGCGACGTGATGCAGGGGGAGGCGCGCCCGAAAGGGCGCGATGAGGGGGCGGGCAGCCCCCCCTTTTTGCACCATGCTTTTGCGGCTTGGTTCTGGTTAGCGCCGTTTCAGCAGTTGCAGCAATTGCTGGCTGGGGTAACCATCTGGCGCGACCCCGATCGAGGATTGATAGGCCTTGATCGATTTCACCGTGTTCGGCCCGATCACCCCGTCGATTTTTTCCAGCGGGTAACCTTTGCGCTTCAGGCGGCGTTGCACTTCCATCCGCTCATCAAAGCTGAGCGGATCATAGCCTCGCGGCCATTTCGCCTGAAACGGCGCGCCGCCTTTCAGGCGGTCGGACAGGTGACCGACACCGATCACATAGGCCTCGGCGTTGTTATAGCGTGAAATGACGCGAAAGTTGTCGAATATCATCAGCGCCACGCCATTGGTCCCGGCGGGCAGCAGGATCGACGCGCTGCCATAGTTTGGCACGGGGGCACCATTCACCCCCACCACGCCCTGCGCCGCCCAATCGGATGGCATACGTTTGTTTTTGCGGCTGGCCTGTGATGCGCTGAACCCGCGCGGCAGGCGCACCTCGACCCCCCAGGGCTGACCCTTGGTCCAGCCGTGGCGTTTCAGGTAGGCGGCGGTTGATGCCAGCGCATCTGCCGGATTGTCCGACCAGATGTCGCGTTTGCCATCACCGGTGAAATCCACGGCGTAGGCCTCGTATGAGGTGGGGATGAACTGGGTATGGCCCATCGCCCCCGCCCATGATCCCTGCATGTTGCGCGGGGCGACATCGCCGTTTTGCAGGATTTTCAGCGCCGCAACCAGTTGTTTATGAAAGAATTCCCCGCGCCGTCCGTCAAATGACAGGGTGGCCATGGCCTCGATCACGTTATAGGTGCCGCGCCGCGTTCCATAGGTGGTTTCCATGCCCCAGACGGCCGCCACGACCTCTTTGTCGACACCGTATTTCGCCTCGATCTGGCGCAGCAGGCGGGCGTGTTTGCGCAGCGCCGCCTTGCCGTTATCGACCCGTTTCGGGCTAACTGCGAAATCGAGGTAGTCCCATATTTGGCGTTTGAATTCTGACTGGTTGCGGTCTTTTTCGATCACTTCGGCGTTGTAGCGCACCCCCCGAAAGGCGCGATCCACCACCGCCGCATTATACCCCTGTGCCTTGGCGCGGGATTTGAACGCATCGACCCAGCGCTGGAACGCGGCATTCTGGGTTGAAACCATCCCGTTGCCGTTGACGGCAGCCGCATCGCGCGCAACCGGCCGCAGCGATGTATCCACCGGACCCGCCGCCACTGCGCCAGCCAACAGCGCAGCCGCGCCAAATACCAATCCAAACCGTAACTTAACCATTGCTCGACCCCTGTTTTCCTTGGGATTTTTTTCAAGACTAGCCTGATTAACCTTGATTCGGAAACAATCATGGGGGCCAGCCAGCCATCGACGGCGGCAGGTTGCTTATGCCGACTGCCGAATGCATCAAGGCAACCGCAATGATCAGCCTGTCACCTGCGGGTCCGGCAAGCCGGGCAGCGCGACATGACCGGGCGCGGCGGTTAGCGCCTTGTCCGGCTGACCTTGCGTTTGACCTTGTCCGATTTGCGCTTGGCCTTGGTAAAGGCGCGTTTGGCGGGTTTGCCACGGCCACGTTGCGGGCCACGGGGCAGTTCCTTGCCGTCCAGCGTGATCAGTTCCAGTGCGATGCCGCCCGTCACGGGCAATGCCTCGGTCAGTTTGACCTGCACGGTTTGGCCCATGCGGATGATGGTGCCCGTGTCGGCCCCCATCAATGTGCCCTTGTCGCGGTCAAAATGGAAATATTCGGCGCCGATGTTGCGCATCGGGATCAACCCGTCGGCACCGGTTTCATCCAGCCGCACGAACAGGCCGAATTTGGCGATACCGCTGATACGGCCCGAAAATTCATTGCCGACCCGTTCGGACAGGAAAGCCGCCATATAGCGATCGGTCGTGTCACGTTCGGCCGCGACCGAGCGGCGTTCGGTATCGGAAATATGGGTGGCTGTTGCCTCTAGCTCGTCGATTTCATGTTTCGACAGCCCGTCCTTGCCCCAGCCATGGGCCGAAATCAGGGCGCGATGCACAATCAGGTCGGAATAGCGCCGGATAGGAGAGGTGAAATGCGCATAGGATTGCAGCGCCAGCCCGAAATGGCCGAAATTCTGCGGGCTGTAATAGGCCTGCGTCATCGACCGCAGGGTCGACATATTGATCAGCTCGTCGTGTTCGGTGCCTTCGGCCTGCGCCAGCAGTTTGTTCAGATGCGCGGTTTTCAGCACCTGCCCCTTGGCCAGCACCATCCCTGCCGCCTGCGCGGTTTCGCGCAGCGCATCCAGTTTTTCCACGCTGGGTTCTTCGTGGACGCGGAACAACAGGGGTGAACGGCGGGTGATCAGTTCCTCGGCCGCGGCGACATTGGCAAGGATCATGAATTCTTCGATCAGCTTGTGCGCGTCCAGCCTGTCGGTGAAATTGACCGACAGCACCTTGCCCTCGTCCGACAGGATCACCTTGCGTTCGGGCAGGTCCAGATCCAGCGGTTGGCGGCTGGTGCGGGCCTTAACCAGCGCATCATAGGCGGCGTAAAGCGGGTTGATCACGCTGTCCATCAGGGGGCCGCATTTGTCGTTCACATCGCCGTCGCGGGCGGCCTGCACCTCTTGGTAATTCAGCGATGCGGCAGAGCGCATCAACCCGCGCACGAAACGGTGCGACAGCTTGTTGCCCTTGGCATCCACCTGCATCCGCACGGCGATACAGGCACGCGGCACGCCCTCGTGCAGGGAACACAGATCGCCGGACAGGCGGTCCGGCAGCATCGGCACCACGCGGTCGGGAAAGTAGGATGAATTGCCCCGCTTGCGCCCCTCGCGGTCCAGCGCGGAACCGGGTGTGACGTAATGGGCGACATCGGCGATGGCGACCCAGATGATATGCCCGCCGTCGTTTTTGGGGTCGTCGTCGGAATGCGCCCAACAGGCGTCATCATGGTCGCGTGCATCCCACGGATCAATCGTAACCAGTGGCATGTCGCGCATATCCTCGCGCCCCTTCAGGCCTGCGGGTTTGGCCTTGTCCGCCTGTGCGATCACATCGTCGGGAAAATCATCGGGGATGCCGTGTTGGTGAATGGCGATCAGGCTGACGGCCTTGGGCTGGCCGGGGTCGCCCAAACGGTTGATCACGCGGGCGCGGGGCAGGCCCATGCGCCCCTTTGGCCCTGCCTGTTCTGCCTCGACCAGCTCGCCATCCTTGGCGCCGCCGGTGGCGCCCTCGGCCACGATCCATTCGCTGTTGGTGCCCTTGTCAATGGGCAGGATGCGGCCGCCCTCGGTGGCTTTGCGGAACACGCCCAGCACCTTGTGCGGATTGGTGCCGATGCGCCGGATCAGCCGCGCCTCGTAATGGAAATCAGCCCCGCGCAATTCGGTCAGGCGGGCCAGGATGCGGTCACCCTCGCCCAGCGCGGGATCAGAGGCACGGGGCAGCACGATCACGCGGGGTTCCACGCCTTCGCCCTGCCATTCCATCGGGCGGGCCACCAGATCGCCATTGTCATCGGGACCCGTGATTTGCAGCACCGAAACCGGCGGCAGGCGGTCGGGATCGCGATAGGTTTTCTTGCGCTTTTCCAGATGGCCCTCGGCCTCCAGCTCCTTCAGGATGCGTTTCAGATCAATCCGCGCAGCGCCTTTGATGCCAAAAGCCTTGGCAATATCACGTTTCGCGGTGAGGGTCGGGTTGTCCGAAATCCATTGCAGGATTTCGTCCTTGGTTGGCATCTGGTTCATGCCCTGCCCCTATCACAGGCGCAGGGCCGCGTCATTGGGGAAAAGCGCGTCGAAGACATCAAGGCGCTAGATATCTGCGGCGCTGTCCACGTCGCGCAGCCTGTCGGTATAGGCGATGCGCAGATCGGGAATGGTTTGCACCGTATCGGCCAGCGCGTGCTGCGTGGACCAGCGCACGCTGGCAAACAGGGTCGATGGCACAGCCGCCACGCGTTTCAGCCCGACCAGCCAATACCCGCCGTCCATGGCTGGGCCAAACACCGCATCGGCACGCGACAGCGCGCGGAATGCGCGGGCGATGTGGCCGGGGTCGATCCCCGGCACATCGCCACCTATGATGCAGATCGGGCCGGGGGGCAGGCTGCGAAACACCCGCGCCATACGGTCGCCAAGGTCACCATGGCCCTGCGGGATACGCGGCAGATGCGCAGGAAACGCCCCCGTCTTCACAGCCCCGTCCGGTGCCACCGCCAGCACCAGACGCCAGCGCGGATCATCCAGACGCCGCAGCAATCGCGCTGTTTGATGGCGAAACCACCAGGCCGCCGCAACCATGCCGATATCACGGCCAAGACGGGTTTTCACCCGCCCTGCACGGGGCTGTTTTAGCATCACCACCAGCGTCGGACGGGCGCGCATGTCAGGCGAAATAGTCGCGCAATATCCGCGCATAAATCGCCTTGAGCTGATGCACCTGTTCGACAGGCACGTTTTCATCCACCTTGTGCATGGTTTTGCCCACCAGCCCGAACTCCACCACCGGACAGTGGTTTTTCATGAACCGCGCATCCGATGTGCCACCCGTGGTGGACAGGTCCGGCACCACGCCGGTTTCCGCCGTCACAGCCGCCGCCACCAGATCGGACAGCGCCCCGGGCGGGGTCAGGAAACTTTCGCCCGACACTTTGACCTCCATCCCGATCTGAACCCCGAATTCAGCCGCCACGCGGTCGGATTCGCCCTGCAACCATTCAGTCAGCGCCGCGCCCGTGTGGGTGTCGTTGAACCGGATGTTCACCGTGGCGCGGGATTGCGCCGGAATGACATTGGTGGCGGGGTTGCCCGTATCAATCGTGACCACCGCCAGCGTCGAGGCATCGAAATGGTCGGTGCCCTGATCCAGTTCATGGCTGGCCAGCCGGTCCATCAGCCGCGCCATCGCGGGCAGCGGGTTTTTCGCACGGTGCGGATAGGCCGAATGCCCCTGCATCCCCGTCACGGTAAACCATGCGGTCATCGACCCGCGCCGCCCGATTTTCATCATATCACCCATGATCTCAGGGCAGGTCGGTTCACCCACCAGACAGACCGACATGGTTTCACCCGCGCTTTGCATCCAGTCCAGCAGAGCCACGGTGCCGTCTACGGCATCGCCTTCCTCGTCGCCGGTGATGGCCAGCGCGATGGCCCCATCCGGCGGGGTATCGCGCACGAAATCCACCGCAGCGGCGGCAAAGGCCGCAACCCCCGATTTCATATCGGTGGCGCCGCGCCCATACATGATGCCGTCCTTGATTTCCGCACCAAAGGGGTCGACCGTCCACGCCGCCACATCGCCCACTGGCACCACATCGGTATGGCCGTTAAACCCGAATGTGCGCGCCGCGCCCCTGCCCCCCCAGCGTGCAAAAAGGTTGGCCACGCCGCCACGGTCCACGCGGGTGCATTCAAACCCCGCGCCCGACAGCAAATCCTGCAACAAAACCAGCGCGCCGCCCTCGGCCGGAGTCACAGAGGGGCAGCGGATCAGATCGGCAGTCAGTGCCACAGGATCGACCGTTTTCGGTGCGTTGGACAGGTCGGACGGCATCGGCATTCTCCTTGTTTTCATGCCCTCGCTACCCCGCTTTTGCGGCGAAAACAAATGTGGCAAAAAAACCGCATCTTTGCGACCTTTCCGAGAATTGACCCTAGGGAAACTGTTAACGGAAACTTAATAATAAGTTAACAGTGGGAAAAATGACCCGAGGCAGGGCACAAGAACAGCAGGGCACAATCGCCCGCAGAGCAGTTTGACGAGTAAAAACGTTACATAACACCGGATGCAGGTCCGGTCTGGCTGGGCTTTTGCGTTGCTTCCAACATTGGGTTGGAGCAGGAATATGGTCGCACCAAGCGAGCTACCGATTAACACGAATGCCAGTGCCATTCAGATGGCCCAAACCATTTTTGGCGATGGGGCCACGGTTGTGGGTGCATCCTATACGGGCGACAATGACTCCTCGGGGATATACACCAACGGGGATGCGGTTTCGGGCGCGGTGACACCGGGGAATGAAGGGATCATCCTGTCCACGGGCGATACATCGGGTTTTACCAACAGCCCTGGCGGCGGCTGGTGGAACCAGAACCAAGCCAACAACAGCACACAGACAACAACCAACAGCAGTGGCGTCAACAACAACGCGCAATTCAACGCGGCGGCGGGTTCAAACACCTATGATGCGTCATGGCTGGATGTGGATTTCATCCCCGATGGCAATCTGATGACGATGCAATTCGTTTTCGCATCCGAAGAATATCCCGAATATGCCGTCGGGTCCTATCAGGATTTCATAGGCGTCTGGATCAATGGCCAGCAGGTCGATCTGGCCGTGGGCGATGGCGACATCGACCCCAACAACATCAATGCCGGGGCCAATGGCAACCTGTTCATCGACAACTCCAATGACGATTACAACACCGAAATGGACGGGTTCACCATCACCATGACCCTGACCATCCCCGTGAATTCGGGAGAGGTGAATTCGATCCGGTTCGGCATCGCCGACGTCAGCGATGCGAATTACGATTCAACCCTGTTGATCGCGGCAAATTCGGTGCAAACCACGCTGGTGGCCGATGCCGATGTGGCGCAGATTTACCCCAATGGCACCGCCAATGTGGATGTGCTGGCCAATGACGTGAACAACACCGGCGGCCTGTTGACCATCACCCACATCAACGGACAGGCCGTTGTGGCGGGCAGCACCGTGACCCTGCAATCGGGGCTGGAGGTGACGCTGAACGCCGATGGCACCCTGACTGTGGTCGGCGACGGCGATCTGGAAAGCCACGCATTCACCTATACCGTCGAAAGCGACACCGGCGCGATGGACACCGGTTTTGTCACCGTTGACAGTATCCCCTGTTTCGTGGCCGGCACCATGATCATGACACCGGATGGCGAGGTCGCGGTGGAAACCCTGCAACCCGGCGATCTGGTGATGACGCAGGATGACGGCCCCCAGCCCCTGCGCTGGATCGGGCAGCGCCGTGTCGCCGCAACGGGCGATTTCGCCCCCATCCACATTCGCGCCAATACCTTTGGCGTGCATCGTGATCTGTTCCTGTCGCCGCTGCACCGCGTGCTGATCCGCGACAGTCTGGCCGAGCTGCTGTTTGGCGAGGGCGAGGTGCTGATCGCGGCGCGTGATCTGGTCAATGACATGTCCGTGCGCCGCATCGCGGGCGGCGAGGTCGATTACGTTCACATCCTGTTTGACCGCCATCAGGTGGTCATGTCCGAGGGGTTGCCGACCGAAAGTTTCCTGCCCGGTCCGCAAACCACCAAAAGTTTCGAGGCAGAGGTGATTGCCGAAATCCGCGCCATTTTCCCCGAACTGGACCCGACAACAGGTCAGGGTTACAGCCCCGCCGCCCGCCGCACCCTGCGCCGGTTCGAGGCAAAGCTGCTGCAAGACGCCGGGAAAAGGGCCGCCTGATCATGGCATGGATCGCGATCTCGGATCACGATGAACAACGGTTTTCGCTGTCCGGTCTGGGCAGTGACGCGGGCCGCGCCGCAACCCAGCGCGAAAAACTGTCGCCCGATACATTGCTGACCCGCGGATCGGTCTTGTTGGAAACGCGACTGGCCCCCGAGGGCCGCCCGCAAACCCTGCTTAGCTACCGCCGGATGCACCCCTGGGTGTCGGGGTTTTCGATCCAGTCGATCCCCAATGGCGGCATCGCCGTGGTGATCAGCCAGGGGGCCGAGGTATTTCACACCGCGCTGGCCCATGACGGCACGGGGCGCGGTGATACATTGCGCATCACATGGTCGTGGGATGCCCCCGCCCGCTGGGGCCGTCTGGCGATTGAACGGGTCGGGTCGGACAGTTTGTTCCTGTCGCGTGTGGACATGCCCAAACCCCTGATGCTGGCCGATTTACAGGTCATGGCGATGGACCCGATGCAGCGGCATCTGGACCCTGACGTGTCATTCTTTGCCGTGTCGGATGATATTGAACCCGTCGGCCCGATGCCTAGCCTGACCACCCATGTGCCGGTCGCCACGCCCTATGGTTATCGCATGGCGGGGCAGTTGAAACGCGGCGATCTGGTGCGCACCGCCGATGACTGGTCTGTGCCTGTGCTGGACACGGTGCGCCGCACGGTGCCCGCACGCGGGTCATTCCGCCCCGTGCGCCTGCGTGCGCCCTATTTCGGGCTGACGCAGGATATCATCGTCGCGCCGCAACAGCGGCTGGTGATTGGCGGATCGGATGTGGAATATATGTTCGGTCAGGAACGGGTGCTGGTGCCTGCGGGCCATCTGGTCAACGGCACCGCCGCGCAATTCTGCGCTGCGGGCACCACCGCCAGCTATACCCAGATCGTCCTGCCCGAACACGAGGCGATGCAAGCCCCCGGCACCCTGCTGGAAAGCCTGTATCTGGGCCGGTTGCGGCGCAAACCCGACCATCTGAACGCCAGCCTGCTGTGCAATCACGACAGGTCGGTTATGCCCGAACACGCCAACCCCGCCTATCCCGTGCTGAAACATTTCGAGGCCGTGACCCTGGCGCAAAAACGCGCCGCCTGACGCGCGGTGGCGCACACAGCCCCAAAACCCCGCCGCTAGGCCAGCAAACCCGCCGCCGGACGGATCATACCCGTTTCCAGCCCGTTGAAATTGCGGATCACCGCGTTCATGCGTTTGCGCGTGGCGGGGTGTTCGGCATCCAACACGCCCAATCGCACCAGCAACGCGGCAATGGCGCATTCCGCCCCGCGTGTGCCGCCATCCGCCACCTTTAGTGCGATGCCCATGCCGGATTCGGGGATGATGGCGATGAAAAATGCCTCGGCCCCGGTTTTCAACGCGGCGCGGCCATTGGTGGCGCGCATCAATTCGGTGCAGGCCCGCCCCTCGCCCGCGACCAGTTCGGGATAGGCCACCATGGCATCGCGCAACCGCGCTGCGGCACTGGCGCGGGTGCCCTGCCCGTCGCGGGCATTGGCGAAATAGGCCATGGCGCGGGCCATACCATGCAGGGTGGTGGCGAAATTGGGGGCTGAACAGCCATCAATGCCATAACCGGGGCTGTCCTGTTCGGTCACCCCCTCGAATGCATCACGGCAGGCCAGTTGCACGGGATGCGACGGGTCCACGTAATCCGGCCCCGCCTTCAGGTGCCGCGTCAGGGTCAGGAACCCCGCATGTTTGCCAGAACAGTTGTTATGCACACGACAGGGCGTTTCACCGGCGCGGATCATCGCATCGCGGGCGGGAATGTCGCGTGGCTCCTCTACTCCGCAGCAGAAATCATCGTCGCTTAGCCCCATGTCGGCCAGCCATGCGTTGACACGGCTGGTGTGGATATCGGCACCCTGATGGCTGGCACAGGCCAGCGCCAGCTGCGCCTGCGTCAACCCCGCCACATCCGCCGCGCCGCTTTCGACCAGCGGCAGCGCCTGCAACATCTTGGACGAGCTGCGCGGCAGGATCACCGCATCGGGATCACCCCATGCCTGCACGATCTGCCCATCCGGGCCACAGATCACCGCGTGACCCAAATGCAGGCTTTCCAAAAACGGGCCACGCCAGATTTCAGCAAGGGGGACGGGGTGGGTCATGTATCGGCTCCGATCAACTCTGTGCGACTTGGGCGCAAATGGGGGCAGCTCTGTGCGAATTTCCGCCAATTGCCCTTTCGCCCGTAGCAGTTTTTCGGCTAATGTAGCAATATCGATCAGGAAAATGGGTGGTTCGCAACAATGGCAACAAGCCAGGCAAAAACACCCGACGTTAAGACGAGGCAGGACAGCTTGGAGGCTGGATTAATGAATTCACGATTTGCACGGGGCATCGCAGGCGCAATTGTCGCGCTGGCAGGCACGGGCGCCTTTGCACAGCAGGCCAGCGAAAATCAGGTCGCGGCCCAGACCGACTGGTCCGTTTTTGAGGAAAAAGACCCCCGCGAATGCTGGGCCGTTTCCTCGCCCAAGGAAACCGTCAACACCCGCGATGGCCGCGTTGTGGCGGTGCGGCGCGGTGAAATCCTGTTCATGACCTTTTTCCGCCCCGGCGCGAATGTTTCGGGTCAGGTGGCATTTACCGGCGGCTACCCCTTTGCCAGCGGGTCCACCGTCAATCTGGACATCAGCGGCAACCAGTTCGAACTGTTCACCGAGGGCGAATGGGCATGGCCCGCAACCACATCGGATGACGCGAAAATCATGGCGGCAATGAAACGCGGCGCCAATGCGGTTGCCACCGCGCGTTCGGGCCGCGGCACCGTGACCAAGGATACGTTTTCCCTGCTGGGCTATACCGCAGCCGTGGAAGACGCGGAAAAACGCTGTAAATAAGCGCGACGATTGATTTTGGCATGATCAGGCGGCCCTAGGGCGCGCCTGTTTACGCATTTGCAACATATCTTTTGTCTTGGCAGCGCGAATCTTGTAACAGGGCCACTTCGCACAGGGGACCAATACCATGACGGCATCCGCACCGATCACGCAGGACGTGGCCACCATTCCGCGCAAGCTGCCCGAGGGCGGCAAGATAAACCTTGTGGGTCTGACCCGCGAGGCCCTGCGCGATGCGTTGATCACCGCTGGCACGCCGGAAAAACAGGCCAAAATGCGCACCGGCCAGATATGGCAATGGATTTACGGCTGGGGTGTGCGCGATTTCGCCCAGATGACCAATCTGGCGAAACCCTATCGCGCCCTGCTGGATGAAAAATTCACCGCCGACATCCCCGAAGTGGTGTCAAAACAGGTGTCCGGGGATGGCACCCGCAAATATCTGGTCCGCATCGCAGGCGGCCACGAGGTAGAGGTGGTGTATATCCCCGAAGAAGGGCGCGGCACCCTGTGTGTTTCGTCCCAAGTGGGCTGCACCCTGACCTGTTCGTTCTGCCACACGGGCACGCAGAAACTGGTGCGCAACCTGACCGCCGGCGAAATCGTCGGCCAGATCATGATGGCGCGTGACGATCTGGGCGAATGGCCGGAAAAGGGCGCATCCACTGTCGGCACTCAGCGCCTGCTGTCCAATATCGTGCTGATGGGCATGGGCGAACCGCTGTATAATTTCGAAAATGTGCGCGATGCGATGAACATCGCAATGGATGGCGAAGGCATCGCACTTGGCCGTCGCCGCATCACCCTGTCCACCTCTGGTGTGGTGCCCGAAATCCACCGCACAGCCAAGGAAATCGGGTGTTTGCTGGCCGTATCATTCCACGCCACCACCGACGATGTGCGCGACCGTCTGGTGCCGATCAACAAACGCTGGAACATCGAAACCCTGCTGGAGGCCCTGCGCGAATACCCCAAGGTCAGCAATTCCGAACGCATCACCTTTGAATATGTGATGCTGCAAGGGGTCAACGACAGCGACGAGGACGCGCACCGCCTGATCAAGCTGCTGGATGGCATCCCGGCCAAGGTCAACCTGATCCCGTTCAACGAATGGCCCGGCGCGCCCTATAAACGGTCATCCAACAACCGTATCCACGCTTTTGCGAAAATCCTGCTGAACGCCGGATATGCCAGCCCGATCCGCACCCCCCGCGGAGAAGACATCATGGCCGCCTGCGGTCAGTTGAAATCGGCCACCGAACGCGCCCGCAAATCCCGCGCCCAGATCGCCGCAGAAACCGGCACTGGCGCGTGAACCGGCTGAACCTTGCGCATTTTAACGTGAGGTTCATGTTAACGTGGGGTTCACGGGGTCAGGCCGACAGGTCAGCGGATTAAATCAGCTGGATCAGGCTGCCGCATGTGTCGTCAAAAACCACCATCCACACCGGGCCGGCTGCTAACTCTCTGCCCCAACCAGAAAATGTTGAAACCAGCCAAGCTGCGCCGCACATGACACAACAGGCATGGCACGCACCGCCCCCGCCCTTTCACTGTTCCTTAAATACCTCCTGCGACAGCCCTCACGAAACAATCCCGCACAAGAAAAGTGATTGTTTCGCCAGAAATCACTGAATCGCCACATTCCGCGCCGATTGTTGCCATGACTGGCCCGCACCGTGTCCTTATCGGAAACAAACGCACAAAGGATCAGGCCAGATGGCACGGCTCGACACAGACACCCAAGACTTCGACACCACCGAGGTGGTGAACTTCGTTCGCGAAATCCGCTCCCGCTCTCTCTCGGTGCGTGAATGGAAACATTATCTGGCTGGTTATGGCTACAGCGTCAAAAGCGACGATGCTGGTAAAACCGTGGTGGCATCCCTGCTGCGTGGCAATGCGATTTGCGAATTGCCTGCCGATCTCTGCGCCTGACCCTTTTGCCCTCCGCAGGGTTCCCCGTCCGCCTTTGATGAAGGGGCGGACAGGGCGCAGGGCAGGCGCATCAGATCACGCGAACAGAAAATCTGATGCGTCCAGTTCGCCCGTGGTGACAAACCGCAGGTTCAGGTCCAGCGACCAGCCGTTCACGGTGATCTGTGTGTGCTGACCGCCAACATCGGTAAAGGTCAGGTGGTTATAGGTCAGCCCGACCTCGGTTCCGTAGACCGAGAAATCCAACAGGTCCACGCCCACGTCAAAGTCCAGAATGGTGTCTTTGTCGCCCAGATCGGACCAGTCGAACACGAACACATCGGCCCCGTCGCCGCCCGCCATGACATCCGCGCCTTCGCTGCTGCTGATGGTGTCAGCGCCGTCTTGGCCCAGCAGGCGGTCATTGCCGTATCCCCCCTGAATCCAGTCATCGCCCGTGCCGCCGATCAAACGGTCATCGCCGCCACCGCCATAGATCATGTCATTGCCGGCATTGCCCAGAATCACGTCATCGTCGCCAGAAAATTCGCTGTCAGAATCGCCATACATGACATCGTCGTCATTGCCGCCGCGCAGGGTATCATTGCCGTCAAAGCCCCACATGGTGTCATTGCCGTTCTGCCCCAGCACGATTTCAGACCATTCGCGGCCATAGACCGTATCATCGCCCGCCTTGGTCACAATCACCGTTGTCTGGTCGGTGCTGACGAAGACCTCGGATCGGGCGGTGCCACGGATCAACACGCGATCCTGCGCATCCAGCGAAACCGACCAGCCATCCATGGCCGATCCATCGCCGTAAATATCCTGCAAGGCCTGAATGTCATACCCACCCAGTTCGGTCGCATAGGGGTATTCGATATTATAGGTCATCACGGAATTGGCCTGCGTATCCAATGCGCCATCCAGAATGTAGTCACCTTCGTGTGTGTGTGACAGGCCCAGCGCGTGACCCATTTCATGCAGGATCACCTGATACCCGTAATCACCGGGGTCCATATCCGTATAGGCATTCACGAAATAGCCCTGTCCGGTGCTATAGGTGCTGGAATTGGCATAGTTGGCCCAGCCGCCCACGCCCGACACATCGGCACCAAAGGCATTGACCATGCCCGTGCCTTCCACTTCGACAAACTTGATGCCTGCGGCGGCTTCGAAATCGGCCATGGCATCACGAAAATTCTGCCGCTGGGTCTCGGTATAGGACCAATAGGCGGTCGCGCCGTAGGGATCGTAATCCTCTAGCAGGGGCAGGTCTTCGGTTTCGGTAAAGCTGTAGGTGATGACCACGCTGGTGCCGACATCCGTCAACCCGTTCCAGCGGAAATTGTCGTATTCATAATAGGCCAGAATGGCGGTATAGTCGTAAACGACCGTGCCTGCTGCTGATACTTCTGCGTTATCGCCATTGCTGGCCGCCGCCATACATGCGGCGCATCCGCAGCCGGCTGTTTCTACCTGTTCGCTCATTTGTTCCCTCGCTCTTACTCAATCCGACCCCGAAGAGAGTATTAAGCGACCATTGTGGCCGGTATTTGGCCCATTACCCACGCATTTCGGAACACAGCGTTAACGGATCAGGCACAATGACAAACGCCGCCCCCATGACAGGGAGCGGCGCAAAGCATCTATTGGCAAGGCTGTGAGAGCGGCCTAGCGCCCCGGAATATTGTCGCGTTTCTGGCCTGCGCCCTGCCACGCATCAATCGCCGCTACGGCCTCTTCGGCGGTTTCGACATAGCAAAACAGCTCCAGATCCTCGGGGGATATGGTGCCCGCATCGGCCAGCGCCTCCCAGTTGATGATCTTTTCCCAGAACGCTTTGCCAAACAGCAGGAACGGCACGCGCCGCATGCGCCCGGTCTGGATCAGGGTCAGGGATTCAAACATTTCGTCCAGCGTGCCGAACCCGCCGGGAAAACAGGCCACGGCGCTGGCGCGCATCAGGAAATGCATTTTGCGGATCGCAAAGTAGTGGAAATTGAAACACAGGTCGGGCGTCACGTATTCGTTGGGCGCCTGTTCATGGGGCAGCACGATGTTCAACCCGATGGAAATGCCGCCCGCCTCGGATGCGCCCTGGTTTCCGGCCTCCATCACACCGGGGCCACCGCCGGTGCAGATGATGTTGTTATGGCCGCCGGATTTCAGCCCGCGTTCGGTCATGATATGGGCGAAACGGCGGGCTTCTTCGTAATATTTCGACAGATCGCGCAGGGTCTGGGTGCGAGCGCCCTCGGCCTCGGACGGTTTCGGGATGCGCGCACCGCCGAACAGGACGACCGTGCTTTCGACGCCATATTCATCCATCAACAATTGCGGTTTCAGCAGTTCCAGTTGCAGGCGCACGGGGCGCAATTCATCGCGGCACAGGAAATCATTGTCGTTGAATGCCAGCTTATAGGCGGGCGCACGGGTTTGCGGCGTGTCCGGCACATCATGGGCGGTTTCGATATCCGTATGTGCATCGCGAAATGCGCTTTTGCGGTCGTCCTTCATCTGGCTTTCTCCTGCTTGCGCCGATATTCCAGACCTATAACCTCTCTCCTCCGAATGCCAGAGATTGCCAGAACCAAGGAAAGCCCATGGATTGGACCGCCGAAATCGCCGCCGCCGCAGGGCGTATCCTGCCGCATGTGATCCGCACGCCGGCGATGGTGACCGATGCATTCGGCCCAAGGGTCGAACTGAAACTGGAACAGTTGCAACATACCGGCAGTTTCAAGGCACGCGGAGCGTTCAACACCCTGCTGTCTGCCCCCGTGCCGGATGCCGGTATCGTGGCCGCATCGGGGGGCAATCATGGTGCGGCGGTGGCCTGTGCCGCGCATCGGCTGGGGCATAGGGCGCATATTTTCGTGCCCGAAATGGCTGGCCCGTCGAAAATCGACCTGATCCGCAGGATGGGGGCCGAACTGACCGTGGTGCCGGGTGCCTATGCCGATGCTTTGGCACAGGCGCAGGACTATGAGGCCAAGACCGGCGCGATGCAGATCCACGCCTATGACGCCCCCGCCACCGTGGCGGGCCAGGGCACCGTCGCGCTGGAGTGGGAGGATCAGGGATTGCAGGCCGACACCGTTCTGATCGCCGTTGGCGGCGGGGGGCTGATCGCCGGATCGCTGGCTTGGCTGGGCAAACGGCGCAGGGTGGTCGCGGTGGAACCGGAACAGGCCGCAACGCTGCATAATGCGCTGACCCACGGGGCTGATCATGAAACCGATGTATCCGGCATCGCGGCCAACGCGCTGGGCGCGCGCCGCATCGGGGGTATCTGTTACGGATTGGCCCGTGATCTGGACGTGGCATCCATCACGGTGCCGGACAGCGCCATCGCTGATGCGCAAAAACGCCTGTGGCAGGCGCATCGGTTGCTGGTGGAACCAGCAGGTGCCTGCGCCCTGGCGGCCCTGTTGTCAGGCGCATACCGCCCCGAACCGGACGAAAGCATCGCCGTTCTGGTCTGCGGCGCAAACCCCGCGCCCGATCCGTTCCTGACCTGATCCTGCCCCCTGCCGCATTGCGCCACGGCCCGTCACAGAATATAGCCACCCCAACCAAGATTCCCCAAAGGAGAGCCGCCAATGTCCAACGCCCAGCTTGAAACCGCCATCGAATCCGCATGGGATGCCCGCGACACCATCACCCCCGCCACTACAGGCGAAACCCGCGACGCGATCGAAAGCACCCTGAACGCGCTGGATTCCGGCACGCTGCGCGTGGCCGAACGGCTGGAAAACGGCGATTGGCATGTCAATCAATGGGCAAAAAAGGCCGTTCTGCTGTCGTTCCGCCTGAACGATATGGAACCGATTTCCGGCGGCAATGGCGACACCACATGGTGGGATAAGGTGCCATCGAAATTCGACGGTTGGGGCGAAAACGAATGGAAATCCGCAGGGTTTCGCGCTGTTCCCGGCTCTATCGCGCGGCGCTCGGCCTATATCGCGCCCGGCGTTGTGCTGATGCCCTCCTTTGTGAACATCGGCGCCTATGTCGACGAGGGCACAATGGTTGATGCATGGGCCACCGTGGGCAGCTGCGCCCAGATCGGCAAAAATGTGCATCTGTCCGGCGGTGTCGGCATCGGCGGCGTGCTGGAACCGATGCAGGCCGGCCCGACCATCATCGAGGACAACTGCTTTATCGGGGCGCGGTCCGAAGTGGTCGAAGGCTGCATCATCCGCGAAGGATCGGTGCTGGGCATGGGTGTGTTCATCGGCCAGTCGACCAAGATCGTGGACCGCGAAACCGGCGAAGTCATGTATGGCGAAGTGCCCCCCTATTCCGTGGTCGTCGCCGGTTCAATGCCGTCAACAAACGGGATCAACCTGTATTGCGCCGTGATCGTAAAACGGGTCGATGCGAAAACACGTTCGAAAACCGGCATCAACGAATTACTGCGCGACTGATGATCATCAGCCGGACCCTTGCCAAACGTGCCATCGCGCAGGGGCAGCGCCCCGCGTGGCTGGCGGCATGGGGTCCGGTGCTGGCCGATGCGGTGATCGTCACCGGCCTGTTGTCGCTGCTGTTCATGCCGGTAATGACGGCCATCTACGCGGCGCAGCCCTCGAACGGGGCGACCTTCCTGCTGCTGTTCGCGGTGTTTTTCGTGCCGTTTCAGGCGGTGATGATCCTGTCGTCGCTATGGGCCGCAAAATCACGCTGGTCGGATGAACCGACAAGGTCAATCCAGTCGGACGATCCGCAATCAAAGGCAAACCCATGACCGACGACACCGACAAACCAAAGAAAAAGAAACCCTCGCGCCAGCAGGTCTATACCCTGCTGGTCGAGGTCGGCCGCAAAGAAGGCGACGGATTGCCCAAAGGGGCCACAGGCGCGGCGCTGATGTGCTATGCGTCGGGCGTGGACGAGGCCGAAGCCGTGCGCGAAACCGTGGCGATCCTGAAACAGGCCGATGTCGCCCCGCTGGACGTGACGGGATACGGCACCATCGCCGAACGCGAAGCCCAGGGCCACGAAATCGAAGATGACGAACGCGAACTGATGGCCCGCGCCTTGGCGGAAAATTCTGTGATCGTGGCACAGATGACCCCGTTCTTTCCCGACACCCACAAAGGCAGCAAGACCGAACATTAACGCGTGAACGTCGCGTTATCGCTCTTGCCCAGCGCAGATTCCTGCGCCATTCTGCCGATTGTTCTCAGGGCGGGGTGCAATTCCCCACCGGCGGTAAAGGGGCCACACGCCCCAAGCCCGCGAGCGCCACGGGCCATGCCGCCCTTGGGTCAGCAGATCCGGTGCAACTCCGGAGCCGACGGTCATAGTCCGGATGAAAGAGAACGTGCGCAACACCACCAGCCACCGCGCTGGCACGTGTTCCGTTCGTTTGATGCTCTTCGTGGACGTGTCGAAGGAACAGGAAAGGAACCGCACAATGACACTCCCCCGCTATGCCTTTATCAAGGCAAACTGGCACGCCGATATCACAGGCCGCGCCTATGACGGATTCACCCAAATCATCCCCGCCGAACAGGTCGATCTGTTCGACGCCCCCGGCGCGTTCGAAATGCCGCTGATGGCGCGTGACCTGGCCCAAACCGGGCGCTACGCCGCCGTGGCCTGCGCCGCATTGGTGGTGGATGGCGGCATCTACCGCCATGACTTCGTGGCTCAGGCCGTGGTCGACGGATTGATGCGCGCCGGATTGGACAGCGGCGTGCCGGTGCTGTCGGTATCGCTGACACCGCACCAATATCACGACACCCCGCACCACAATGCGATCTTTGCCGAACATTTCGTCGAAAAAGGCGCCGAGGCCGCCCGCGCCGCATTGGCCGTGACCAAAGCCCGCGCCAGCATCGCCGCCTGACCGGGCCAAAAGCAAAAGGGCATCCGCATGACGCCGGATGCCCTTTCATTGTTCCCAAAATACCTCCCGCCGGAGGCATCGACAGTTCAGCCGGAAACGAACTCCGATCTGGCGTAGCCCTGCACGAACAACAGCGCGCCTAGATCGCCGTGATTGATCCGCACCTCGCATTGTGCCGCCACACTGGGCTTCGCGTGCAGTGCAACACCCGTGCCAGCCAAACCCAACATGCCCAGATCATTGGCCCCGTCGCCCACGGCCAGCACGTCATCCGCCGTCAGGTGCAACCGATGGGTGATGTCATGCAATGCCTGCACCTTGGCCTCGCGGCCCAAAATCGGGCGGGCCACCTCGCCGGTCAGCTTGCCACCATCCACCAACAGCGTATTGGCGCGGTTTTCATCAAACCCCAGCGTGGCGGCCACATGGGCGGTGAACGCGGTAAACCCGCCCGAAACCAGCGCGGCATATCCGCCTGCGGCCTTCATCGTCGCCAGCAATTCCCGCCCGCCCGGCATCAGGGTGATCCGCTCGGCCAGCACCTGCGCAATCACGCTCTCGTCCAGCCCGCGCAACAACCCCACGCGTTCGATCAACGCGCCCTCGAAATCCAGCTCGCCGTTCATGGCACGGGCGGTGATGCCTGCCACGCGTTCGCCCACGCCCGCCATATCGGCCAGTTCGTCAATACATTCCTGTTGGATCATGGTGCTGTCCATATCCGCCAGCAGCATCTTTTTCTTGCGGTTGGCGGCAGGCTGCACGATCAGGTCCACGCCCATGCGCTGCACCTCTTCCCAGACATCCCACAGGTTGTCGGGGCGCGACTCCAGCGGAAATTCCGCCGCCTCGTCCGGTGACAGCCAAACAGCATCGCCCCCGCCCCATGCATTGCGCAGCGAATCAACCAGCGCCGGATCCAGCGCAGGAGAGGTCGGAGAAGTTAACAGTGTCGCGATAAACATTAGGGAAGTTTCCTATCGTAGGCGCATGGCGTCGCATTTGGGGGTTCAAGCGGCGCTATAGCGTCATTTTCCCCATTGTGAAAGCACCGCAACCGCCGTATCTGCGTCAACGGGACACCCTTCCCCAACGAAGGGCGATTATCTGGAAGGATAGCATAAATGGCTATTACACAACCGACCGCGCGGCCCGCAAACCCGCGTTTCTCCTCTGGCCCCTGTGCCAAAATCCCCACTTTCACGCTGGATCAACTGTCGGACGCCGCATTGGGTCGTTCGCACCGTGCCGCTATTGGCAAATCCAAGCTGAAAGACGCGATTGAAAACACCCGCGACATTCTGGGCATTCCCGCCGATTACCACATTGGCATCGTTCCCGCATCTGACACCGGCGCCGTGGAAATGGCAATGTGGTCGCTGCTGGGTGCGCGCAAGGCCACCATGGTTGCATGGGAATCCTTTGGTTCCGGCTGGGTTACCGATGTGGTCAAACAGCTGAAAATCGACGCCGAGGTAAAGACAGCCGACTATGGCCAGATCGTTGATATGGCCGCGCTGGATTACAACACCGACGTTGTGTTCACATGGAACGGCACCACATCGGGCGTGCGTATGCCCAGTGGCGATGCGATCCCTGCGGACCGTCAGGGGCTGACCATTTGCGACGCCACATCGGCGGCATTCGCGATGGACCTGCCATGGGACAAACTGGATGTGACCACATTCAGCTGGCAAAAAGTGCTGGGCGGCGAAGCGGCGCATGGCATGTTGATCCTGTCGCCCCGCGCTGTGGAACGGTTGGAATCCTACACCCCCGCATGGCCGATGCCGAAAATCTTTCGCCTGACCAAAGGTGGCAAGCTGATCGACGGTATCTTCCGCGGTGAAACCATCAACACCCCCTCCATGCTTGCGGTCGAGGATTACCTGGTCGCGCTGGAATGGGCCAAATCCGTTGGCGGATTGCAGGGCATGATCAAACGCGCCACGGCCAATGCGCAGGCGATCTGGGATTTCTGCGATGCACGCGACTGGATCGCGAACCTTGCCGATGATTCTGCCACGCGGTCGAACACCTCTGTCTGTTTGAAATTCACCGACGCGCGCATCAAAGACGGCGCAACATTCGCCAAAGCCGTGGCCAAGCGGCTGGAAGCCGAAGGCGTGGCGCTGGACATCGGCGCCTATCGTGACGCGCCCGCCGGTCTGCGGATCTGGTGCGGTGGCACGGTGGAAACCGCTGATATCGCGGCAATGCTGCCCTGGCTCGAATGGGCCTTTGAGGCCGAGATTGCAGCGCAAGCGTAACCTCCTCGCGCCTTAATCATAATCACGAGGCCCGCAGCGCGGGCTTCGCCCCCCCATTCCATCCTGAAAGGACCATGACCATGGCTCCCAAAGTTCTTATTTCCGACAAACTGTCCGCCGCCGCCGTTCAAATTTTCAAGGATCGTGGCATTGATGTTGATTTCCAGCCCGACCTTGGCAAAGACAAGGAAAAGCTGGCCGAAATCATCGGCAACTATGACGGTCTGGCAATCCGTTCCGCGACCAAGGCAACCGCCGCGCTGATCGAAAAAGCCACCAACCTGAAGGTGATCGGCCGCGCCGGTATCGGCACTGACAACGTGGACAAGGAAGCCGCGTCGAAAAAGGGCATCATCGTGATGAACACGCCCTTTGGCAACATGATCACCACCGCCGAACATGCCATCGCCATGATGTTCGCCGTGGCCCGCCAGATCCCCGAAGCATCGGCATCGACCCATGCGGGCAAATGGGAAAAATCCAAATTCATGGGCACCGAACTGACCGCCAAAACCCTTGGCGTGATCGGTGCGGGCAATATCGGCGGCATCGTTTGCGACCGCGCCCTGGGCCTGAAAATGAAGGTCGTCGCCTTTGACCCCTACCTGAGCGAAGAAAAAGCCGCCAAAATGGGCGTTGAAAAGGTCGAGCTGGACGAGCTGCTGACCCGCGCCGATTTCATCACCCTGCATGTGCCGCTGACCGATGGCACCCGCAACATCCTGTCGGCTGAAAATCTGGCGAAAACCAAGAAAGGCGTGCGTATCATCAACTGCGCCCGTGGTGGTCTGGTGGACGAGGCCGCGCTGGCCGAGCTGCTGAAATCCGGCCATGTCGCCGGTGCCGCGTTCGACGTGTTCGCCGAAGAACCCGCAACCGAAAACGCGCTGTTCGGCCTGCCCAACGTGGTTTGCACCCCGCATCTGGGCGCGGCCACCACCGAAGCACAGGAAAACGTGGCGTTGCAGGTGGCCGACCAAATGGCCAACTACTTGCTGACCGGCGCGGTTGAAAACGCGCTGAACATGCCGTCGGTCACCGCCGAAGAGGCCAAGGTGATGGGCCCGTGGCTGGCCTTGTCCGGCCATTTGGGCAGCTTCATCGGCCAGTTGACCGACGAACCGATCAAGGCAATCAACATCCTGTATGATGGTGTGGTTTCCGACATGAACCTTGCCGCGCTGAACTGTGGCGTGGTTGCGGGGATCATGAAAAAATCCAACCCTGATGTGAACATGGTGTCGGCGCCAGTTGTGGCCAAAGAACGCGGCATCCAGATTTCGACCACCAATCAGGACAAATCCGGCGCATTCGAGGGCTATGTCAAAGTGACCGTGGTCACCGAAAAGCGCGAGCGTTCCATTGCGGGCACTGTGTTCAGCGACGGCAAGCCACGGTTCATCCAGATCAAGGGCATCAACATCGACGCCGAAGTGGGCGAACACATGCTTTATACCACCAACGACGATGTGCCCGGTATCATCGGCAAACTGGGCGCGCTGTTGGGCGACAACGGCGTGAACATCGCCAACTTTACCCTTGGCCGTGCCAAGACCGGCGGCGAGGCAATTGCCCTGCTTTATGTGGATGACAGCATCACCGAGGATGTTGTGACCAAGCTGAAAGACAGCGGGCTGTTCAAACAGGTAAAGCCGCTGGAATTCGACGTGGCCTAAACCGCGCCACTGCGACATGACGAAACGCCGCGCCTGATTGGGTGCGGCGTTTTTCGTTTCGCCGTTGCATCGCGTGGGGCAGCGCGTAGGTTCACCCTGACAAAAGGAGCCAACCATGACCCGCATCTATGCCATCCCCGACATTCACGGCCATGCCGACCAGATGGACCGTGCGCTGGACTGGATCAATGCCGATGGCGGGGTTGATGCACCGCATGTGTTTCTGGGTGATTATGTGGATCGCGGGCCGGACAGCCGCGGAGTATTGGACCGGCTGATCGCGGGGCAGGATGCGGGGCGTGACTGGTCGTTTCTAAAGGGCAATCACGACCGCATGATGCAGTGGTTCATGGAACCCGTGCCACGCTGGGACCCGCATTGGATGGTCGGGTTCAGCTGGTTTCACGACCGCATCGGCGGGGCCACAACGCTGCGGTCCTATCAGGTCGATGTCAGCGAACAACGCCGCTATGGCGAGGTTCACGCCGATGCCATTGACGCGGTTCCTGCGCGCCATATCGAATTTCTGAACGGGTTGCAGACCCATCATCAGGTGGGTGATTTTCTGTTTGTTCATGCGGGCATAGCGCCGGATGTGGCGTTGCAGGATCAAACCGAAAATGATCTGGTCTGGATACGTGAACCATTCCTAAGCCACCCTGACCCGCATCCCTGGCTGGTGGTGCATGGCCATACCGCCCTGCCCAATGCCACCCATTTCGGCAACCGGATCGATCTGGACGGCGGGGCCGCCTATGGTCGCCCGCTGGTGCCAGCGGTGTTCGAGGATGGCAAGGTTTGGACATTGGGGCCAAAGGGGCGTGTGTCGCTGGCCCCGTGACGGCAGGTTCCTCTGTTCGCCCCTGCTGCAATCCCCTAACCTGTGCCCAAGGGATTGAACATTACGGGAGAGAGAGACCATGACCGATATCGTTATTCTGGACGGTGCGCGCACCGCCATCGGCACCTTTGGCGGCAGCCTTGCAGGGACACCGACCACCACGCTGGGGGCCACGGTGGCCAAGGCCGCGCTGGAACGGTCGGGCGTGGAGCCCGGCCAGATTGGCCATGTGGTTTATGGCAATGTCATCAACACCGAACCGCGCGACATGTATCTGTCGCGTGTGTCCGCGATCGAGGCGGGCATCCCCTCGTCCGTGCCTGCGATGAACGTCAACCGTTTGTGCGGATCGGGCGCGCAGGCGATTGTATCGGCGACGCAGGCGCTGATGCTGGGCGATGCCGATTTCGCCCTGGCGGGCGGGGCCGAAAGCATGAGCCGCGCGCCCTATATCGTGCCGGACCAGCGCTGGGGGTCGAAAATGGGCGACATCCGCACGCTGGACATGTTGCTGGGCACGCTGAATTGCCCGTTCGGGTCGGGCCATATGGGCGTGACGGCGGAAAACGTATCGGACGAACATGCGGTGACGCGTGAAGATCAGGATGCTTTTGCATTGGAGAGCCAGACCCGCGCGGCGCGGGCGATTGCCGAGGGCCGGTTTGCCAGCCAGATCGTTCCGGTCGAGGTTCGCGTCAAACGCGACATGGTCCCGTTCGAGGTCGACGAACACCCCAAAGCAACCACGATAGAGGCTTTGGCCGGATTGCGCCCTGCGTTCAAGAAAGACGGGCGCGTGACGGCAGGCAATGCCAGCGGCATCAATGATGGTGCCGCAGCCATGGTTCTGGCCCGCGCCGATGCAGCGGAACGTGCAGGGCTGAAACCCCGCGCCCGCATTCTGGGCTATGCCCATGCCGGTGTCCGCCCCGAGGTCATGGGGATCGGCCCTATTCCGGCAGTCGAGGCATTGCTCGCCAAGACCGGGCTGTCGGCGGGGGATTTCGACGTGGTGGAATCAAACGAGGCATTCGCGGCGCAGGCCATCGCGGTGAACCGTGGTTTGGGATTGGACCCCGCCCGCGTGAACCCCAATGGCGGCGCGATTGCGCTGGGTCATCCGGTGGGGGCAACCGGGGCGATTGTCACCCTAAAGGCGCTGTATGAACTGGAACGTATCGGCGGCAAGCGCGCATTGATCACCATGTGTATTGGTGGTGGGCAGGGCATTGCGCTGGCGATTGAAGCCATGTGATTTTGGGGTGAAGGGGGCCATGCCCCCTGACCCCCCGTTTCGGGGGTTTCACCCCCTGCCCCCCAGAGTATTTTTTCCAAGAAAAAGATCAGTCCAGTCTGATATCGCTGGCGTCGGATTGCCCTGCGGCGTCGATCACGGTGAGGGTCAGAAACCCCTTGCCGATGCCGTGCAGCGTGGTTTCGCGCCGGTAGATGCCTGTTTGCAGTGCTTTGCCATTCGCCAGAACGCTGAAGGGTGGCTGGCCATGGCGCAGTTTGATCGTAAGGTCGCGGCCATTCAGGGCAAGCGTCGCACCCTTTGGCGGAAAGGCCAGTTCGGGCGCGTTTTCGGTCTGCGCCATGCTGTGGTTCGGGAAGCGTTGCAGCGGCAGGGGCAGCGCCGCCAGCCCCGGCATCAGCGTATCGGCGGGTGGTACGGGCAGCGGATCAACTGCCGGTTTCAGCCGTTGAAAGGTTTTGAACAGGATCGGCGCGGCGTCGGCGGCGCCAAAGGCCCCCGGCACAGCTGTGCCATCGGGGCGCCCTATCCAGACACCAGCCACATGTTGCCCATCCCAGCCCAGTGCCCATGCATCGCGGTGGCCATAACTGGTGCCTGTTTTCCACGCCAGATGCAGGGGGGGGGCATCGGCGGGCGGTGGCAGATCCGACAGGATATGACCGACTTGCCATGCCGCGACAGCGCCGGTGATGCGTTGCCCCATAGGGTTGGTTTGTTGCTGCGCATGCAGCGCACGCGATTGGCCGCCGTTGGCCAGTCCGGCGTATAACTGCACCAGATCATGCAGGGTGATACCGACCCCGCCCAGCGATACCGCCAGCCCCGGCCTGCCCCCCGGCACCACCGGCTTTGCTCCTGATGCGCGCAGTCCCGCCATCAGGCGTTGCGGCCCCAGCGCATCGGTCAGCAGCACAACGGGTATGTTCAGTGACAGGCGCAGCGCCTGCGCCACGCGGATTTCACCGCGAAACTGACCATCAAAATTTTGTGGTGCGTATGGGCCAAAGGCCACGGGGCGGTCCGCGATCAGCGTGTCGGGGTGGATCATCCCGGCATCCATCGCCAGCGCGTATACCAGCGGTTTCAGCGTTGATCCGGGCGATCGCAAAGCGCGGGTCATATCGACATGGCCCTGCGCCATATCCAACCCGCCCGACCCGACCGAGGCCAGTATTTCACCCGTCTGGTGGTTGGCCACCAGAATGGCCACCTGCATACCATTCTGGCGGGTTTGCAGGCTGTCGCGGGCCAGTGTTTCAAGCCGCTGTTGCAGGTTGCCATCCAGCGTCAGGTCATGGCGGGTTTGCATCGGGTTTTCGCGGCGCATTCTGTCGGTCAGGTGTGGCGCAAGCGCAGGAAAATCGCGCCGCACCACGGGCAGAGGGTCGGATTTGGCGGCTTGCACCGTGTCGGGCGTCAGCACGCCCGCGTGTTGCATCCGCTCCAGCACACGGTCCCTTGCCCTGCGCGCAGCATCGGGCGCGCGGTCGGGGCGGCGTGCTTTGGGCGATTGGGGCAGCGCGATCAGCAGGGCGGATTGTGCGGGCGTCAGGCGGGTTGGTTCCTTGCCGAACCAGATCAGGGATGCCGCCCGCACCCCTTCGATATTGCCCCCATATGGCGCAAGGGTCAGGTAGAGCGACAGGATCTGATCCTTGCTTAGTTGCCGTTCCAGCGCCCATGCCAGCCGCATCTGGCGCAGTTTGCCCTGCCATTTGCCAGTGCCGGATTGTTCGATCAAACGGGCCACCTGCATGGTCAGGGTGGACCCGCCCGAAGTCACGCGCCCGTGCCATGCTGCCTGTGCCACAGCCCGCGCCATGGCGCGCAGATCGACACCGGAATGGCTGGCAAAGCGTTTGTCCTCGTATCGGGTCAGCATGGTCAGGAACCCTGCATCCACCGCATCGGGCGCAGCCCCCAGCCGCCAGCGCCCGTCGTCCACGGTATAGGCGCGCAACAGGTCGCCGTGGCGGTCGCGCGTTTCCACCGAACTGTCCGGTGTCAGCGCGGGCAGTTGCGTGGCATCAACCCAGCCGTCCCAGCCATCGCGCAGCAGGGCGATGCACCAGAGTGTCAGTGTTAGGGCAAGCAACCGGCGCATATTAGCGCGTCACACCCACACGGCCCGCAGCGGTATTTGCGCGGTATTCGGGGCGATACATTGCCTCGACCGTGGCGGCGGGGTGGTGGTATTGGCCCGGCGTAATCGCACGCACCACATAGGCCAAGGTGAACGGTTTTTCCGAGCGCCAATCCACCGCCGCAAGAAAGCGATCAGCGCGGAATTCACTGGTTTCAGTCGGGGCCGTATCCAGCCAGTCCAGCCCCATGGTTTTACCCGATTGCAGCAGCGCGGGATTGTCGATTTCAAACCCTGCGGGCAGTGGATCGTTGACCATCAGCCGCGCACCGATTTTTTCAGCGGGAAACACGCGCAGCACGGTGACAAGGCGAGTGCCGGTTTTGATCGCTGACAGATCGGTTATCTCTTCGCCCTGAACCGAGTAATAGCGCCGTTCGATCCGGTAGCCGTATCCGCCTGCCTCGGGCGCATATTCCGGCACGCCGAGCGTTGTCAGGGTCAGCGCCACGGGCCTGTCCGATGCATTGCGGATATGCGCGGGCGCGTCGGTGTCCGCAAAGCGGCGCACGAAGGGCCCGCTGACGGGTTCACCGTTCAATTCCAGCGCGGCGGTTGACGGGTCACTGATCAGCGCGTTCGCCGCGAGCAAGGCCCATGCCGATTCCTGTGTCGACATGTGTTGGCTGTTTTCCAGCGGCGACAGGGCATCGGCGTTGAATACATTCGAACCCGCCTCGGTCGCCAGCGCAAGGGTCGCGGCCAGATCGCGGTTGCGGGTGCCGTAATCGCTGCGCCACAGGCGGCGCGACGGGGCATGTGCATTCAGCAAAACCTGCGCCTGACGGAACATCATATCGGCGCGGCGGGTGTCGCCATACATCGCCAGTGCCGCGCCCATTTGGGCCGCCGCCAACGGTGTGGAAAATTCGCGGCCCTTTTCATCGGCGAAATATCGCAGGTCGCCCATGCTGGCCAAACCCTGTCGCGCCAGCACCATCAGCGCATAGGCGACATCGGTGCCGCCGCCATTGGCACCATCGGCGAAATCGGGGGCATAATTGACGCGATTGCGCAGGTTATCCATCGCCATATCAAAGGCGTGGGGCGGCACGCTGTGCCCCTTGGCCTGTGCGCGCGACAGGAAATCGGACACATAGGCATCGAGCCAGAAATCACCGCTGCCCGCACGCCACAATCCGAATGCGCCGTTGCTGGCCTGACGGGTCAACACCCGTTCAATCGCCTGCGTGATGCGGGCATCGGAGTGGGGTTGATCCCCCAGCCCCAGGGCCGTGCTGACCGCTGACAAATACAGCAGCGGCATGGCCTGACTGGTCACCTGTTCGGTGCAACCATAGGGGTAACGGTCAAGGCTGGCCAACAGGCGGGGCGCATCCAGCCGCGCCAATGGTCCGGCGGACATCAACGCGCTGCCGGTTCCGGGGCGCAGGTCGGCATATAGGTTGCTATCCAGTATAAATGAATCCCCCGCGCCAAGGCTAAAGCGGCGGGTAACCGTCGTTTCGGGGTCGAGTGATCGCACCCCGAGCGTTAGCGATTTGGTCAGGGTTTTGCCATTTGGCAGGGTCAGGGCGATATTGACCGGATAATCGCCGGTTTCCCCTGCTGTCAGGGGCAATTGCAGCGCGGCCTTGCCACCATCGGTCAGCGTGATGCTGTCGGGGGTGCCTTGCACCGCCAGCCCTGCCGCAGAAACCGTCAATGGCATGTCGCCAGCCGCCCCTTGGGTATGGACGAATTCCAACAGCAATTGCGACCTGTCACCGGGGGCAAGGAAACGCGGCAGCGACGCGGTGACGGCCACCGGATCGCGCAGGATCACATCGCGGCTGGCCTGCCCCACGGCGGTATCCGTCCACGCCACGGCCATCAGCCGCAGGGTGCCGTTGAAATCGGGAATGTCCAGATCGACAGCCCCCCGCCCATCGGCACCCAGCGTCACCGGACCGTTGAAAAACACCACCAGATCTTCGGTCGGGGGGGCGGATTCCATGCGCATTTCTGCGCCGCTGTCACCACCCGAACGCACCTGCCCCATGGCCCCGTTCATGCCATCAATCAGCCGCCCGTAAAGGTCACGCATTTCCACGCCAAGACGGCGCTGCCCGAAATAATGATCGCCCGGATCGGGGGATTTGAACCCCGTCAGGTTCAGAATGCCCAGATCGACCGCCGCCAGCGTGACATAGGCGGTTTGCCCTGCGCGCCCCCCCTGCACATGGATCGCCACGGGCAAGGGCGCACGGGGTTCGGCCACATCGGGCGCATCCAGTGTGACCTGCAACAAACGGTCCGCAGGGTCCACCGCGGCATGGGCCAGACCCAATGCGCGGGCCGGATTATGCCCCGCCGCCACATCCATGGGCCGGATCACCTGCGCCGTGACATAGGCACCCGCGCCCCAATCATCGGTCACGGGCAGGTCGATCACGGTTTCGCCCTCCTCCACAGCAACCGATTTGGTGGCGATCAGACGGTTAGACATCACCTGCACCACGGCCACACCGGCATAGCGCGGCACGATCCGCAGGCGGGCGGTGTCACCCGATTTATAGCTGGCACGGTCCAGCGACATTTCCAGCATATCGGGCGAGGACGCGGCATCTGCCGCAGCATACCAACCCGCGTCAAACTGCACCGATCCGGCAACATAGGCCCCGCCTTCGCGGGCGATGACCAGTTCGTAACGGCCCCATTCCACAGGCGTGGTCAGGGTTAGCGGCTGCGCGCCCAGCGTGGCCTTGCCGCTTTGGACGCGGGTGCGACGCGTGATCGGCTCCCAGTTCCAGTTGCCGTATTGCTGATACCACTGATAGCGCGTTTCGATCCGGTTCAGCACCCATGTCACGGGCATATCCAAAGGCTGGCGATCAGGGCCAAGCGCGACAACGCGGAACGCTGCTTCGCTGCCCTCGCTCACGCTGCCGTCGAAATCCTTGCGTATGCCGATAACGGAGGTGTCGGGCATGATGCTGCGGGTCAGGCGGCGCTCGACCGGGCGGCCGGACCCTTCGCTGACACGCATGGTGACCTGCATATCCAGCGGGCGGTCGGTGGTTATGTCGGGCAATTCCAACGCCGCGACCAATTGGCCACCGGCATCGGTTTGCGCCGAATTCACGCTGGCAGAGCGGGCATAAATCCGTTCGTCCTGCATCCCGAATGTGTATTTATCCCAGCCGTCCAGCGTTTTGGCGGCGCTTAGGGTGACTTCGCCCTCGGCCCGCAGGCCAGCGGCGGCGGGGCCGAACAGGTAGCGCGCATCCAACGTCAGTGGCGGGGTGTCGCCCAGACGGATCGGCGCATCGGGCAGGGACAGGGTGAAATCAATCCGTTCCGGCAGGAAATCCTCGACCAGCAGATTGGTGGCAGCCAGCGCGGGGGCATCCACATCGGCCTTTATTTCCAACTTATAGGTGCCGCGCGGGGCAGTTGCCCCGACGGGCAAGGCAAATACATGCCCGCCCGCCATGTCATTGCCCGACAAATGGCGGGCGTATTCCACCCCGTCAGGGCGGGTCAGGATCGCGGTCAGTGGCAAGCCAGTGATCGCTGCGGCCTGACCGTCGCGGGCCAGTGCGGTGGCATGGATCACCTCGCCCGCGCGGTATGCGCCGCGATCTGTGGTCAGGAATACATCAACGGGCGGGGCGGGTTCGTGCCCTTGAACCCCGCGATCCGACAGATCGAACGCCGGATCGGTCAGCGACAGAAACGCGACGTCATCATTCATGCGCGCCATGATCAGGGCCGGTTCCGCGCCGCCCTTGCCCAGCGCCAGACCGGGAGCGAATGTCGCCGCCCCGCTGGCATCGGTTTCAGCCACGCCCAGCACCGCATTCGCACGCGAGATCAATTGCACCTGCACGCCTGCGACGGGCTGCGCATCGCCCAGACCCCGCAGGGACACATGCACACCATCCACCCCGCGCAGCACTGAAAGCCCCAGATCGGACAGCACAAACCACTGCGTCGCGCCCGGTTCATCCTGCGGATCAACATCGGGAATCGCCGCCCTGAGCGCATAAATGCCGGGCTTTAGCCCCTGCAACGCATCCCCCATCGGCAAGCGCGTTGTCATGTCGCGGTTCAATTCATTGCCAACCTCGGCCACACCTGTCCAGACCACCTGCCCGACCTCGCTGGTGAATTGCCGATCCTCCCAATAGCTAAGTGGTTTGCCGAAATACCCCTGCTGCATCGAGCGCAAAAGGTTGCGGTCATCGACGCGGCGCAGGGACAGTTCCAGCGTGGCGGTATTGACGGTTTCAACTGGCAAGGCCGTATCGGCAGCACGGGGCAGAACATAGGCGCGCCCAGTGAAACGCACCGCAGGGGCGCGGTCACGGATATAAACCGCCAGTTCGACATCGCGCAGCAGGGTTTCGCCATTGCCAGCAGGCAAACCGCGCCGCAGCACCACCTTGTATCGTTGACCGTGATCGCCACCGCCCAGACACAACTGGCGGTCTGATGCCTCTACGCTCAGGCGGTCACCGCCTTGGCCCTCGACCTTGACATAAGGGGTGTAATCCACACCTGCGCGGGCCAATGGTTCGCTGAATTCGGCGCAGATACGCGGATCGGCCAGATCGTTTTCGACCTTATGTTCCGTCACCCGAAACCCGTATTTTCCCACCGCCTTGTCCAGCGCGGCGGTGATTTCAGGGCGGGGTTGCAGGGTTTCTGCCAATCGCAACGCCTGCACCGTATCGCGGCCACGCCCCTGTTTTTCCATCGTTTGCGACATCACCTCGAGCGCGGAAACCTTGGCCCCGACATGATCGACCCGCAGATAGGCGTTGATCGCGGCGGATAGGGCGCGCGCGCGCAATTCATTGCGGTTTTTCGCCTTTTCCGATGCATCCAGCGCATAGCGGGCATAGGCCAGCCAATTGTCATCGGTCAACGAAACTGCCGCACCGATCAGCTGCATCGCAGAAGTCGTGTTGCCCGATATGGCATGGCTGTGTGCGGCACTGGTCAGATCATTGGCAGCGCGGTCATTGACCGGATGCAAACCGCCGATCCGGTTGGCCAAACCCAATGCCGCCGCAAAATCGCGATCGCTCAGGAAATCCAGTTCCGCCGCTGCGCTGGCGGCACGGGCCAGCAACCCCGGCGCGCTGTCCACCACAATGGCCGACCACGCGCCAACATAGGATTCGCGCTGCGTCACGCCCGCCTTTGGAAAACAGGCATTGGAACGGCTGTTAAACGTGAATGCGCGGCACTGCGGATTAGAGAGGCACAGATTTTCGCAGGCCTGATAATTTGTATCAAAAAGCGCCTGCAAATCCGCGCCGTAAAAATCGACATCCTTGGTGACCACCACGCGGCGGTCCGGCACCACGCTGTTTTGCGCCGTGGCGGGCAAGACCGCAAACAAGGACATGACCAACGCCATCAGTGCAATACGCATTACGAAATACTCCATTTGAATGGATGTGATGCTGCACCCGCAGGGCAATTATTGCAATGATTCACGAGGACAGGTTTTCCACCATTTTCCTCCATTTTTCCTGCGGCGATTAACAGGTTTTTCACCCTGTTGGGCCATTTTCAACCCATAGGGGATACCGGAAATGACGGAGGTCGGGCCTTGAGCCTAGCGAACAAACTGGCCGAAGAGCGGCGCGCCAGACTGGGTGCCGAACGTATGCTTGAACTCAAGCAGGCTGAGCTGTCCGCCGCCAACCGCAAACTTGGCCGCCACGCCAAACAACTGTCTGAGGAAATCGTTGAAACCCGCGCGCAGGTTGAAACATTCCGCAATGAAAACCAGCGCGTTAAATCCGACCTGAGCATCGCCAATGAAAAGGTCGAAGTGGCCGAACGCCGCCTGTGGCATTCGATCGAAACCATTCAGGACGGATTTGCCTTTTTCGACGTTGATAACATTATGATCGCCGCAAATAACGCCTATCTGGCTGTGTTCGACGGGCTAGAAGAGGTGCGCCCCGGCATTTCCTACCCCCGCATCCTGCAAATGATCACCGAAGAAGGCATTGCAAACATTGGCGATTTGCGCCCCGCAGAATGGCGTGCGCAAATGCTGGCGCGATGGGAATCGCCCGAACCCGAACCGATCACCCTGCGCCTGTGGAATGATCAGTATATCCGCCTTATCGACCAGCGCGGCAATGGTGGTGATGTGGTGACCCTGGCGCTGAACATCACCGAAACCGTGCGCTATGAAAAAGAACTGAAACAGGCGCGCAAAATTGCCGAAGCAGCCGCACGGGCCAAATCTGCATTTCTTGCCAATATGAGCCACGAAATCCGCACCCCGATGAATGGTGTGGTGGGCATGGCCGAACTGCTGACCGACACCCCGTTAACCGAAGAACAGCGGCTGTATGTGAACACCATCAAAAATTCGGGCGAGGCATTGCTGGTCATCATCAACGATGTTCTGGATTACTCCAAAATCGAAGCCCAGAAACTGGTTCTTCACCCCGAACCCTTTGATCTGGAACGCTGTATTCACGAAGTCATCATGTTGGTCCAACCAACCGCACGCGAAAAAGGGTTGGAAATTCTGGTGGATTACGACCTGTTTCTGCCCACCCTGTTTGTCGGCGATCCGGGGCGCATGCGACAGGTTTTGACCAACCTTTTGGGCAATGCGGTCAAGTTCACGCTGAACGGGCATGTGCTGGTGCGCGTGACCGGGGTCAACCCGCCGGATTCCAATATGACCGACGTTCACGTCATTGTCGAAGACACCGGAATTGGCATCCCCGCCGATAAGGTCGATCATATTTTTGGCGAATTCAATCAGGTCGAAGATGACCGCAACCGGCAATTTGAAGGCACCGGTTTGGGATTGGCGATTTCGCAACGGCTGATCAACATGATGGATGGCAAGATCTGGGTCGAAAGCGAGGAGGGCAAAGGATCGGCCTTTGGGTTCAAGATCAACCTGCCCATGGCCGACAACGACGAAGCAGCCGCCCCCGACCTGCCGCGTGGATTGACACGTGGCTTGGTGGTCGATCCCGTTGCGGTGAACCGTCAGATTCTTGCCAAGCAATTGGAGCTGATGGGAGTAGAGGCCACCTGCGTGTCGTCCGGTGCCGCCGTGATGGAGCTGCTGGACGCGGGCGAAGGCGGGTTCGATGTCATTCTGACCGATCACAATATGGCCGATATGGATGGACTGGAACTGGCAGAGGCACTGCGCGGGCGCGGGATCGAAGCACCGATATTGCTGTTTTCGTCCAACTCTGGCTTTGCCGAACAAGACCCCGCACGCAAACATATTCAGGGCATTCTGCAAAAACCGACCCAAAGGCGTGAACTGTTTTCCCGCTTGCGTGAACTGTCGCCCAACCCACATAATGCTGACCCCGCCGCCGCGCCGCCCAAAGCCCGCGCAATGCGCATTCTCGCGGCCGAGGACAATAAAACCAACCGGCTGGTCTTTGGTAAAATGGTCAAATCTCTGGATATAGATCTGCGCTTTGCCACCGACGGAGAAGAGGCCGTGTCCGCCCATGCCGATTTTCATCCCGACCTGATTTTCATGGATATTTCCATGCCGCGAATGGATGGGAAACAGGCCACTGCCGCCATCCGCGAGGCCGAAACAGCAAGCAATACCCGCACTCCGATCATTGCGATGACCGCCCATGCGATGGATGGTGACCGCGAGGGGATAATCGCCGCAGGACTGGATGATTATTTAACAAAACCGCTGCGAAAACAGGCTATTATCGACCATATCATTGAAAAATGTCCCAAGGGTGCCCGCCCGCCGTTACCAGAAGAGGCCGATGCAAAAACTGGGTAAAAACAGGGGAACCCCGGAGACGGCCAAACAACGCAAGCTGCTCACCGCCTCCTGGACCCCAGAGCCGTCGGGAACCGGCACCGCAATTGATGCCTCGACCCTGGTCGCAATCCAGGGGCACCGCACCCTGAACCACAGTTTCGACCTACGGGAAGCTGGCCGAAACGAAACCGTCCCACTCCACAGGATCTGCGTTTCGGGCATGCCCGAACGAATACCCCATAGCCTAGCCGGCTGACGGAAATACCCGTCAATCATATTGGCCCCTGAAACCCGACAAAAAGGATCGCGCCCAAGGCGCAATTACATGGCAAGCCATGCCTTTTCGTCTTTGGCGGTCGACGGGATGTTGCCGACCCACGCCCGCGCATGAAAAGCACGGATTTTACAAGCGCCTTGAAATGCGAAACGTTCTATATGTGGTCACTGCCCCCGCAGGCGGGGGCAGCGTGAAATGATCTGCGCGAACACCTGCGCCAACTGACACCCAATGGAAAAACCCACCGGAAACATCTGCACCGCAGTTAAAACCGGAAAATCCGAAGCGGCGCTGACTGCTATAACCTGCCTGAGTCGGGCCGTTTCTGTCTATCAGCGCGCAAGACACGCATCCGTTGTATTTGGTTATTTCACGGGGAAAATGACGAAAGAAAACCCGTCACGCATCAGGCGCAGAAATTATGTATTGTCTTTTTATTTCAATATCTTGCACTGAACTCGATCAATCAGAATCCATTCTGCGGTTGTGCCGACAGCACCCCATCTGACGCCAACTAGGATCAGGTATTATTCACGCTAATTTCACGGAGCCGTTAACGAATTCGAAGCCCTTGCTGTGCAAGTCTAACGAACTGTCACACTTGGTTCAGAACACTTGCAGGGGGAAATCAATCAAACGCGAATTGCGCAGGGTCCGCACAGGATAGTCAGGATCTTCACGCAGACGGGCCAATGAAAAATCACGCTCGATATTGGCCAGCTTCGCGGCAGCCAGCCGCGCTTTCTCTGCTTCGCCAGCATCGGCATATAGTGGCAATAGATGGCGATGCGGCGCACGGAATCCAGGCGCACGCAGGGCGGCGGCCTCTCCTGCTTCGCGGGCTTCTATCAGGCGGTTGGATGCGATCGCAGAAATGCAGTGGAAAATATCCCACCAATGGGCATAGCGCGACCCCGAGGCCAGTCGCCGCGCCATGGCCGAACATTGAAACGCCTCCTCGGTGCGCCCGGCAAGGCTTTGCGCCACAGAGCGTGCCAACCAAGCCGTTGCGCTGTCTGGGTTTAGGGATAGCGCCTTGCTAATGCGGGATTCTGCGGCCTCTGCATCGCCCTGTGTCACCATATGCGTCACCGCAGTCAGGGACTGCACCAAAGGGTTCGCGGGGTCCAGTTCCAATGCGCGGGCCGCGTCGGCCTCCATCTGCATCAGGGTGGCCTGCGGATCGGGCGTTAACCGTTCGATGGTTTCAAACATGCCCGCCAAACCGCGCCACGCCAGAAACGCCCCGTTCGGGGAAATATCATTGGCCTGATGCAACGTGGTTTTGGCCGCCGCGATGCCCTGCCTGCGAAAGGTAAACATCTGTTCCAATGCCTGTTCCGCAAGGGCCGAGGCCTGAACCGCAGGGCGGTTCCGCCCCATGACTTCGGCCATGCGGGCGATGCTTTTTTCCGCCGTGGGTGCCGAGTTGAAATGGCGTTTATCCGCGCCCATTGCCTCGGCTACGGGGTCGTCAAAACGCACGGGTTCGGACAATAAAATTTGTCCCGTCGCCCGATGGATCAGTTTGACAAACCCCACGCCAGCACCGTCCAGCATGGCAAGGCTGCATTCCATTTCAACATCTGCATCGGGGGCATCGGCAGCGTAGTTGTCACTTTGGATCCAGCCGCGCATCCGTTCCGTAATGGCATTTCCCAGCCCGATCACAATCCGGTCGCGCAGCAATTCCAGCTCGGGCGCAAGCTGCACACGATCCATATATCGTAGAACCACGCCCTCTACCGCGACATCCAGTTGCTCTAGGGGCTGTTCATGCCCGCCCCCCGATCGCATGGCACGTTCGCCATCCAGCCAGTCAATGAACACCGGATCACGGATATCCAAGCCATCCAGCAAAGGCAGGTGGCTGTGCGCATCGCTGACAACCACGCGATCCCTATCCAGCCAGACATCACGGCGATCACTGCACAGGCAATCTGAATCCGCGCCCAGTTCACGACGCAACGCCGCCAGCGCCTGACGCAAGCTGGCTCCGGCCTGATCACGCCCGGTCAGGCTCCATAGCAGGCCCTCGATCCAGCGGCGGCTGCGGCGGTAATCCGGCGACAGGCCAAGAACAGCGATCAATGCGCCTGCTTTTGCACCCCGCGGTGTCACGTCTGCCCCGCCTGCACCCGTCAGGCGCAGCGGTCCGTTCAGGTCGATCCTGACCAATTCGGGTAGCGTCCCCACGCTGATTTCCTGCACCATCTGACTGGTCCAACTCCCTTTTCGCGTCAATCCTAGCACAGCGTGGCATGGCCTGCCAATTGCGCCACAGGCATGGAAAACCCGCCTTGCGCGAAAAAGACTTAACCCGCGCAAAAATGCGCGTCATACTCAGCCTATTGTTTTGTCAAAGTATTGCCGGAGGGATTTTTTATGGCGATTTATGGTGCGCAAGGCGCGCAAGGGGCGCAGGGAGCCCAAGGGGCACAGGGCGCGCAAGGTGCCCAGGGGGCACAGGGCGCGCAAGGGGCGCAGGGGGCCCAAGGCGCGCAGGGAGCCCAAAGTGGCGCAACGAATCACGCTGGCGCGCCCGCTTCTCCCCTGTTGTATTCCGCCCTGGCGACCATGCGCGACGGGTTGGGTGGCGCATGGCAAGGTGAAGCAACGCGGGCACCTGTATCCGATGTGCCACGCGATCCTTTCAAGGTTTTCAAAAGCTTGGCCGGATATCCCCGCGCGTCTGTTCTGGATTTGGAGCTGGGGCGACTGGTCGTGCTGGATCTGGATTTATCAAACCGGCAGGTGGCGCGTTTGCGTTCGCCCTTGCTGGCCACAGACGAGCCGCTGGTCACATTGACCCGACCGTCCAACACCGAACTGGCCACTGCACAACTGCCCCATATCCGCGCTGCCGCCGATCTGCGCGGCGATCGTATGGCGGAAATTTTTGCCCAGATGGCGGACCTGCTGTCCTTTTTCGGCGCTGTCGGCCATATGGATGGTGGCGGTCGCAAATGGACGTTAGAGGTCATGGCAGCCGTGATGCGGTTTGCCTCCTCCTTGGCCATGCCGATCAAATTGCATCTGGATGTGCCACGCCCGATGGAGTTTTCCGAATGGGTGCAACCGCCAATCCAGACGCCGGCCCACGGATCATGGCCATCGGCCCATGCAACCGAGGTGTTCGCGATGGCCACGGTTTTGGCCGCATTGTCGCGGGACAAAAACAACGCCGATGAGGTGTCGCCAGACGCCCTGATCGCGCAGCGCCATACGCTGATGCGCGTTGCAGCGCGCATCGCTGACAACCGGACCGTTGCGGGCGTGCATTTTCCGACCGATTCCTTTGCCGGGGCAACCTTGGGCATGGCGATTGGCGCGCTGATCGTTCAGGCCGTGGACAGCGAAGGTGCCAAACTGCCGGTCACGCTTCGCAGTTTTGGCGCAGGCGAAGGCGACCACGTGCCCGACTTTTCGCTTGCAACGCTGGGCGCGCTGCCCACGATTGGACAGGCACAGGTTGATGCCTCGGGCCATGCACAAATTTTCAAGCTGCTATGGGCCGAAGCGCGCGCAGAGTGGCGCTAGGTCACACCCGGGTCGCGCCGTCAGGTTCCGCAGGGAGCGAGCCGGCGCGACCCCTTCAGCCCGCTGAATTAGCTTACCATGTCACCCGGATTTTCTGTCATGCGGCGGGGCCGCCGCGACAATGGCGGGTTCATCGTCATTTCACCCAAACGCGGGCGCATGTCCTGCGGAACCAACCACAGCAGCCGGTCCGGCGAGGCCGCCATTTGCTGAACTTCCTCTGCACGATCCGCCACCGGATCACCCGAAGGCGGCAACCGTAACGCCGCGCAATGGGTCAGCGCCCGCACGACCATTGGCGATGCCGCACTTGTGCCGTTCAACATGCGTGTCGCACCCGACAAGGTGCCCGCCGCCATGATGCCACGCTGGATCACGCCTTCGTCCGAAACCCCCGAAAGAGAAGGCGCAACAACGGGGCCATCGGCATGGCCCGCCGCGCAATATGGGGCGGGTCGCAGGATGCTTTGCATCAAGGCGCCTACCGTATGAACCTGCTGCGCAAGGCATCCGGCAAGGGCGCTATGGCTGCCGCCCTCGGTCACCGGTGTGGTCATTGGCAGTGCATTCCAATCGCGAAACAGGGGGTCTTCACCCTCTAACCCCGGGCCATCGAAAAAGCTCTGCCTTGCGCCGGTATTGGGGCCGGCCACGCGATCATCCCGTTGAATTTCCAGTCTTATATCCTGTGGGGCGGTGCCCGTATTGGTCAGCGCGATCTGCCACAACCCCGCCATTGCAGCGGTCTGGTTGCTGTCATGCGGGGTGGTGGCCGCAATGCTCGCCGCGAGGCGTGGCGCAGAGGGCCGCGCGGTATCAATGCGTTGCGCTGCGATCCGATACAACGCCGCCGTTGCCGTTTTGCGCACTGTGCCACCCGTTGATGCACCCTGAACCAGCGTATTGCCAGCCGGAAAGTCCAGCACCTGACCCCGCGGATCAGCCAGCGCCATATCCAGACTCTCCACCCCCTCGCCATAGATTTCCAGATGGTTCGCCGTGCGGTCATCCGGCTGCACCCGCCAGCCCAGCGTCACAGTTTCGCCCGCCGCAATGGTTGTGCGCGCAACCTGCCGATTGCGATACCCGTTACCGAATGCCAGCACCAAACGGGCACGACGCCCCGTGCGCCCCTCCCATAATGTCAGTTCACGCTCGATCTGGGATTCAAGGATGTGGCTGCCATCCTTTGGCCCCGCCAACATGCCGACGCTCAGATTGATCACGACAGGCCGGGTCGGATGACGCAGCGCCGCACGGGCCAGAATCCAGCGCAATCCCATTAGGACATATGCTTCAAACCTTGCGCCGGATGTGTCGCCAATCGCCCGTGGCGGCAGCTGCACCGCCATCAAAAGCGGATCGTTTTCGCCCGCCTGCTCTTGCGGGCACCCTGCGGCAATATCCATGACCTGCGTGCCATGGCTGGCCGAAATGTCAGTCGCCCGACGGCACCCCAATGGATAGATCGCAGCGTTGAGGCTGCGATAGACCTCTGCTTCGTCCAGCGTGGCGATGTTGGACAGATGCGCATTGATTTCCCCTGCATCCAACACCTTACCCAGATTGATACCTGACACTGGCGTTCCTGTTCCGGTCTCGGGCGCTTGCAACCAGACCGCATCGAAACGGGTGCGCACCGCCGCACCGCGACGCATGCGAAACCGTTCGTTCAGAAATCCGATGCCGTCATCAATCACCGCGACGATTGGCACATCCGATGTTGATTCAGTCACAGCCCCTGAAACCCCGTCTGCGGCAACCTCAGCGCCCGCCGCGATGTCAACGGGCAGGCCCACATCCAAAACACGCACCCCCGAGGGCAGCCCCCCCATCGTTCCGTGGTCAGGCGAAACATGGCGATAGATGAAAACCTCTGCGCCCTTCTGCCCCGCTGTGTTTGCGATCAATCCGTCCAGAAATGCAGCTTCTTGCGGGGTGATCAACAGCCCCGCCACACCGTCAACAGTAACACCAATGGCATCGCGCAAGGCAGTCAGCGCCGTTTTCAACCTTGCGCCCTTGCCCGAAACCCCGACCAACAAGGGTTCGTATCGCCACGTCGATGGCGCGGGATCGGACAATCGTTCATTTTCGTGATCAAGGTAATTGTCCCAAACAATTGGTGCTTCGACGATGCCATCAATAAAATCCGTCACGGGGCGGGCCTCCGGTTAAATACCAAATACAATTTGCACAGCGTCACGCGTCTGGCCCCGTCGCGTCAAGCCCTTTGGCAATCCGGTCAGGACACGACCTTGATCTTGTTGGAAAATGCGGCCTTTACCCCCGGGTCCTGCGCGACCTGCGCAAATGTCATCGGCCGCCCCAAGGCAAAGCCCTGTAATTCATCAATCGCCATATGTGACAGCATCCGGATATGTTCGGCGGTTTCGACACCTTCAACGGTTACACGAATATCCAGAGAACGCCCCAGTGCCACCAATGCCTCCACCAACTTCAGGCTTTCGTCCGATTGCACAATTGGCGCGACCAGTTCGCGGGCGATTTTTATGCCCTCTGGCCGCAATCGCAGCATATTCAAAGGCGAGGCATGGCCCGTGCCGAAATCATCAATTTCCAACGCGATACCCATCTTGCGCAGGCGCATCACGTTTTCCATCAGCACGCCACCGTCGGCGGAAAAATCTATCACTTCTAGCAATTCCAGCACCAGCCGTTCGCGGGCTGGTCCCAAGTTGCTGAGGTCCGACAACAGGTCTTCGTCGGCAAGGCGCTGCGCAGAAATATTCACAGAAACCGATGCGATGTTCAGCCCCATCTTTTCCCATGCCGCCAGATCTTCGGCCACCTGCCCCATCACGAAGCGGTCGATCCGAACCGACAACCCCATCTCGATCAGGTCTTCCATGAATTCTGACGGGGTCAACAGGCCGCGCTCCGGGTGGCGCCACCGCACCAGCGCCTCCAGCCGCGAAACGGACTGGTCCCGCATCAAATAACGCGGCTGGTAACACACCTCGAACTGGTGGTTCAGCGCCGCAGTGCGCAGCTCTCTGTTGCGAATGGAGCGCTGGTTTCGTTGCTGATGCAGCGATTCCGTATATTCTGCCAGCTTGCCAGCCGCCTGCTGTTTGGCACAGTATAGCGCATAATCCGCAGATGCGAAAAGCTCTGCCATCCGGTGCCCGCCAATGCCCGGACGCGCCAAACCGACCGAACAACCAGAGGAGCTTCCAGCGCCGATTTCACGGCTGGCCTTGAGGATTTCGACACCAATTTTCCGGGCCAGCGCGGTGACCGCAGCAGGCGTGCGTTTGCTGCCCTGCAACATCACCGCAAATTCATCACCACCGATACGCGCAACCAAATCAGTGGCGCCCGTGCAGCGGCGCAATACCTCGCCCACCCGGATCAATAACTGGTCACCAGAGGGATGCCCCAAGCGGTCGTTCACCTCTTTGAACCCATCAAGATCAAGCAACAAAAGCGCATTGACACCGTCCAGCGGGTTCTCTTTGTCAGCGCGATTCTGGCGCATCATTTCAAAACTTCGCCGGTTCGCCAGCCCCGTCAGGGAATCGGTCAGCGCCGCCTCCTCGATACGTGCATGCGCCTCCTCTAATGCTTTGTTGCGTTGTAGCAATTCCTGATGAGCGCGTTCCAGTTTCTGGGCACGGTGAATATCATCGGTCACATCCCAGCACAGGCCGATCACCTGCCCGTGGTCCACTGACCTATTTTCATTGTCCGAAAGATGATGCCGGGCGGGTGCAACGATCATCCGCAAATGCCGGACCTGCCCATCAGGAAGCGCCACGGAAAACGTCGCCCGATGTTCGTTGCCCGCAGCCAGCGCATCACGAATGCCGGCAACCACCTTCTGCCGTTCTACCTTTGGAACATTTTCCATCCAGGCTGACAGATCGCCATGCGGCAACTCTCCGCCGCCACCCAAAAGGTCGCGCAAACGACGGTCGGCACGCAAATGCCCGCTGTCAAAATCATAGTCCCAGACCCCGACATCAGAGGCATCCAAAGCCAACCGATACCTTCGCCAAATCGAGCGCAACTCTTGCTCGCGGCCCTTCAAGGTCTCTAGATGGTCAAAATTTTCCCGATAAAGCTGTGCGCTGATGATCAACGGCACCAAGGCAAGAAGCGCGAGCAACGCAAACCCTGACCGCAAGTAAATCACTTGCTCCGGAACGGGCCATCCTTTTGCGGGAATGGCAGCAAGCGTCCACTTCAGCCCCGGCAGTTGCATATCAAGCAAAACAGGGTTGCCGCGCAATACCGCCGCGTCGCCAAAAAATGGCGTGGCAGTTTCCAACGCTGCGGGTGGGCCATGAAATAGTGCGGCCCGAATTGAACTGGCATCTGTGCCCAATTCGGTTTGGGCAAGCAATTCTTCGAAATCGACCAGGGCAGTGACCACCCCCCACAGCACCTTATTCCCCGGGTCTTGCCATTCAAAAACCGGCACCCGTATTGCCACTGCGGCACCGCCCACGTCCGGCTTGAAAGGCCCCTGAATTTGCAACCCGTCCAGCACGATCCGCTTCATTGCGGCGTTATCTATTCCGCTGGATTTTCGTATATCCAAGCCCAACAAAGACGCCCTATCCGCTGGGTGAATCATGCGGAGAACCATATCCGGCGCAGCAGCAACAGCACGCAACAGTGACCCCTGATCAAGAAGTGCCCCCGCCAGTTCCTGAAATTCCTGATCAGACATGTCAGGACGCGCCGCAAAAGACGCAACCATGCCGCGAACAAGCATGGCATGCGTATTCAGCTGTAGGCTCAGTTGCGCACGGTTTTTATCTGCCGCAGCGAAAACCTCTTCGCGGCTGTCCTGCTCGAACTTAACGCGCGCTGTCTTTTCGGCAGAATAGAAAAGGCATACGACAACAACCGTGGCGAGCAATGCGGGAACATACGCCAAATCACGAAGGAGCCTCCCTCGTTGTCTCTTCGGGTTTTCCGAATTCAAAGGACACTCCCATTCACCCTCGGGCGCCACGGAAACTATGGGGCATGTCTTTGGTTAACAAATGATGAACGGATGCGGAAAACTTGAACAATCAGGCAAAGCGTTGCTACTTTACTATATCTACAACCCGAATTTAATCGTTTATCGCTGCTAAAACAGGTCAACATCACCAATATCTGTTGGGGGTTTGGGTGCTGCTACCGGCGCCGGCGGCACTGTTTCGACAGCACCCTCCATAAACATTTGCTGGGCCTGTCCTGTATGCGGCCAGAACCTGATCTTTCTACCCCGCGTCCCACCGACGCTGCTGTTGACACATTTGATACCTTCCATTTCCAGAAACCACCGTGCGAAATCGGAATTGGATTCCCCTATATTTTTCAGGTTTGACAACATCTTGGCGCCACCAAAAAGTTTCGCCTGCAACCGACCCCTAGAAGCGCCGGCCCGCAACAAACCGTTGATCAGCAATTCCATTGAATTGATCCCATAGCGCAGGCTTCTATCCTGATCGTCGGCCTTACCGGGCAGCAGAAAGTGGTTCATGCCGCCAACACCGGCAACCGGATCACACAGACAAGCCGCGATACACGACCCCAGCAAGGTGTGCATGACCAGCCCCGGATCCGCCGAAATTTCATATTGGCCTTGAAGAATTGTCTTAACGTTGGACGAATTGTTGCTCATTATCCCACCAGTTTTTATTTTACCGAAGAAGCCAAGGCACTGGTATTCACCTTTACCTTTTCGGATTTTCGACCATATCCGATGATACGGGCGGCTTAACGCGACCTTGGATAATCAAAAGTCGGCCCAACCTTCATCAAGCGTGGTTTTGGATACGCCAGTCGTGCCGTTGGCAAGGTTTTCACGCACCACAGGTTTAGGTTTCGCCACATGGCCCTGCACTGCCGAGGAAATATTTACGACCGCAGCTGCTTTTTTCATGGGCATTGTCTGTCCTGAGGTATTGAAGCGTTCCAGAATTTTCGAAAGCCGCTCTGCTTCGGAGGACAGCGACATGCTAGCAGCTGTTGTTTCTTCTACGACAGCAGCATTTTGTTGCGTCACCTGATCAAGTTCATTCACGCCGGTGTTGATTTCCTGCAACCCGATTGATTGCTCCTTCGAAGAGGCGGCAATATCCGAAACCAATCCCGCGACCTTGCCAACCCGTTCGATGATATCATTCAAGGCATCACCAGTTTTTCCAACAAGCGCGCCACCTTCTTTGACCTGCATGGCGCTTTTCGAAATCAACGATTTGATTTCTTTGGCTGAATCCGATGCACGCTGGGCCAATGCCCGCACTTCGGATGCCACCACCGCAAATCCTCTGCCTGCTTCGCCTGCACGTGCTGCCTCGACACCTGCGTTCAGGGCAAGCAGGTTTGTCTGAAAGGCGATATCGTCAATCACGCCGATGATTTGGGTAATCTGACCCGAGCTTTCTTCGATCTGCTGCATGGCCGCGACTGCGCTGCGCACGATTTCTCCCCCCACTTCGGCCTGACGTCGATTTTCCAGAATGGCCTCATTCGCGGCAGAGGCATTTTCTGCGGCGGATTTCACGCTACTGGTAAGTTCGTCCAGTGCAGCGGCGGATTGTTCCAGCGTTGCGGCCTGTGCTTCGGACCGTTTTGAGAGGTCATTCGCGATCTGATTGATTTCACCGGACCCGTCACGGACTGTATCAGCGCTTGATTTGATCGTATCCATCACTTCGCTGAGCATGTCGACAAGTTCGTTAAAGTTTCCGCAAACGGATCTTTGAGCGGCCGTCATTTGATCGTCAGATGCCGTTTCCAGCTGCGCCTGCAGGTCGCCATCGCGCAACTGCTGCAAGCCATGGCTCAACCGCTCGAAAAGTATGCGCTGGTATTCCTGCTCTGCCTCGCGGATAGCGCTTGATTGCTCTGCCTGGTCCAGCGATGCGCGAAATTCATCAAGGCTGCGCGCAACAAAGCCAATTTCGTCACGACGTTCGGTGAACTGGATTTTCGTGTCGAATTCACCCGACGCAACCAACCCCATTGATTCCGTTATCTGCGCCAGTGGCCTGCTGATCACCCGCGCAATCGCCATACCAAGCAGCAATACGCCACCGCCCCCCAGCACAAGCGTGATCAACGCATTGATCAGCGCCGCACGGTTCATTGCCGCGAAAATACCGGAAAGATCCCAAACGGTAACAACGACGCCTGCCGGATTGTTCGCACCGCCAAAGTTGACGACACTTGCAACGATCCAATCTGCGCCATGCCGCACCTGATAATCGACACCATCGGCCAGTGCAGTTTCACCGGCCTGTTCGATGGCACTGGTCAGGTCAGGCGCAATGCCCATATTGACCAAAGAGGTGCCATTCACAGATGTAACAGACATGCCCGCCAGCGAAGCCCCCTCCTTGGCGGTCAGGGCAGCATACAGGCCTTGAACCACCTCGGGCTTATTGAAACGGATCGCCCCGCCGATTTGCGAAGCAATCAACTGGTTGGCATCGTGAAAGGTCGTCTGGGCCGTCATCAGGCTCCGCGACCGCTCACTGCGCAATTGCAGGGCCGTTTGAACCGCCCCCGCAACGAGAAATGTGAGAGCGACAACAATGAGCAACCGTTTGCCCAGCGATTTGACGCGCTGGCTGGGTTGTGTATCTACCCCGTCTTCAATGTTTTCGTCGGCGTGATTAACGGTCGTCATGTCCCGCACTCCTTATGGCTAGACCCGCAACATGTCGGCTTATTGCATCAGCATTTCGATGTTGACGCCAAAGGTCACAGCGCCGATCGGTTGCCCCGCCTCGTTCAGGACAGGCAGGCTGATCTGGCTTTGATAGGTCTGCGTAGACTGGTCCAATTCGACATCACCAAAATGGGCGGTATTTTGATTGAACGGCACCTGCCACTTTGCCTCGTCGCCCTGCCAGTAGTCAGAGGTAACGCTGCTTTGCGCGACATTCAGGCCGACATTATCCATCACGAAAATCTCGGTGTAGATGCCGCCGCTTTCTTCCTGGATTTTGCGCAAAAGGACCGACAGATCCTTGCCCAGTGTCGCATTCACCAGCGCACCACCTGCTCCTGTTTCGGCGCGCCATGTTGCATCCAGCTCGTCAATGCGGGCCTGCCCGATTTCGGCATGTTGCACATTCTGGGCCTGCACAGCGGCCACAATTTCCGGTTTTGCGGCAATGCCAGCCAGTTCGGACGACGCCAATGCCTGCAAGGGCGCATCAAATTCCGTGGCAAAGCCGGACGTGCTGAACATCAGTGTCGCGGCGATCGCTGTGATAATCGTTTTCATTCCATTCTCCATCCTGCGGATCAATTCCGGCAGAGAATGGCGCAGAGGCATTAACGGCCAGTGAACCCACGCTCACCCACCGCTTTGCATTGCCTCAAATTTTAACGGCTCGCCCCTTAGCTGCCGCGGTATGTGGAAAACGCGTAGGGGGAAATCAGCAATGGCACATGGTAATGTGCCGCGGCATCCGACATGCCAAAACGGATCGGCACCTGATCCAGAAACAGCGGTTCATCACCGCCTTGACCGGTCGCACGAAAATAATCGCCAGCAAAGAAGATCAATTCATAGCTGCCTGTTTTGAATTTTTCAGCGGGCAGGATCGGCGCATCGGTGCGCCCGTCCGCATTGGTCACCGTCTCGGCGATTTTGCGATGGGAATTGCCCGAAACCCGATAGAGCAGGATCGTAACACCCGCAGCGGGGCAGCCACGCGCCGTATCCAGAACATGGGTGGTAAGATAGCCAGAAGCCATGGGGATGTTCCTTTTGTGATTATTTTCACCGCGCTTTGACGGATTGAACAACATCCAGCCCCTGCGCGCAATCTGTCGCGATTGTCTTTTATATCGGATAGGTTAGCGTTCAAAGACAATGACAGGACGCCAATTTATGACCCGCTATCCCAGAAACATGCGCGGCTATGGGGCGCAGCGCCCCGATGCAGCATGGCCCGATGGTGCCAAAATCGCAGTGCAATTCGTGCTGAACTACGAGGAGGGCGGCGAAAACTGCACCCTGCACGGCGATGCCGGATCCGAGGCATTCTTGTCAGACATCGCAGGGGCCGCCCCATGGGCCGGAAAGCGCCACTGGAATATGGAATCCATTTATGAATACGGGGCGCGGGCCGGTTTCTGGCGGCTGCACCGTTTGTTCACCGGCGCGGATATTCCGGTCACGGTTTACGGCGTCGCCAGCGCATTGGCCCGCAGCCCCGAACAGGTCGAAGCCATGCAAACCGCCGGATGGGAAATCGCCAGCCACGGTTTGAAATGGATCGAACACAAGGACATGCCCCCTGCCGAGGAGCGCGAGGCCATCGCCGAGGCGGTGCGCCTGCACACCGAGGTCACAGGCGCCCGCCCGCATGGCTGGTATACGGGCCGGTGCAGCGAAAACACCGTGCAACTGGTCGCCGAGGAGGGCGGGTTTGATTACATCAGCGACACCTATGACGACGATCTGCCCTATTGGATCGAGGTCGGCCCCCGCGACCAGTTGATCATCCCCTACACGCTAGAGGCAAACGACATGCGGTTCGCCACCGCACCCGGCTACATCACGGGGGAACAGTTTTTCCAGTATCTGAAGGATTCATTCGATGTGCTGTATGGCGAAGGTGTGGCAGGCAAGCCCGCGATGATGTCGATCGGGTTGCACTGCCGCCTGATCGGGCGCCCCGGCAAACTGGCGGGGCTGCAACGGTTCCTGGACTATATCGGCGGGTTTGATCACGTCTGGACCCCGCGCCGCATCGACATTGCCCGCCATTGGGCCAAGGTCCATCCGCACCAGCGCAAGGAACGGCCCAGCCAGATGTCGCGTGACGATTTCACCGCCCGTTTCGGCGGGGTATTTGAACATTCGCCATGGGTGGCCCAACAGGCGCACGGGTTGGAACTTGGCCCCGCCCATGATTGCGCGGCGGGGGTTCACAGCGCCCTTGCGCGGGTATTTCGCAACGCTCCCTATGATGCAAAAATGGGGGTCTTGCGCGCCCACCCCGATCTGGCGGGCAAACTGGCAGCGGCCAAGCGCCTGACGGCGGACAGCAGCCATGAACAATCCAGCGCAGGGTTGGATGCCCTGACCGATGGCGAACGCGACCAGTTCACCACCCTGAACACGGCCTATACCGTCAAACACGGGTTTCCATTCATCATCGCCGTGCGTGACCACGATAAACCGGGCATTCTGGCCGCGTTCCAACGCCGCATAGACAACGACACCGAAACCGAATTCGCCGAGGCCTGCAAACAGGTCGAACGCATCGCCCGCATCCGGTTGGAGGATCTGGTATGAGCTATGCCTTTCCCCCCGGTGGCCTGCCCGACCAGTCCACAAACCCCGAAGGTGCGGCCGTTTTCACCCCCGCCTATGCCTTTATTCCGGCGATCACGATGCGCGATATCGTAACCAGCTATCTGCCCGGCTGGCGCGACACCCGTGTCTGGATCATCGCCCGCCCGCTGTCGGGTTTTGCCGAAACTTTCGCGCAATATGCGGTAGAAATCGGCCCCGATGGCGGATCAACCCAGCCCGAACCGGAGCGCGATGCCCAGGGGGTGGTTTTCGTGGCCTCGGGCACGGTGGATTTGACATTAGCGGGCAAGGTTCACCGCCTGACAGCAGGCGGATACGCCTATATCCCGCCCGCAATCCCGTGGGAAATCAACAACCCCACGGACGATCTGGCGCAACTGCACTGGATCAGGAAACGGTTCGAATATGTGCCGGGGTTGGAAAAACCCGATGCCTTTGTCACCTCGGACGCCGAGGTCGCGCCGATCCCCATGCCGAATGCACCGAAATGGGCCACCACGCGGTTTGCCGACCCCGCCGATTTGCGCCACGACATGCACGTCAATATCGTCACGTTCCAGCCGGGCGGGCTGATCCCCTTTGCCGAAACCCATGTGATGGAACACGGGTTGTATGTGTTGCAAGGCACGGCGCGCTATCTGCTCAATCAGGATTGGGTCGATGTGGGGCCGGGCGATTTCATGTGGCTGCGCGCCTTTTGCCCGCAGGCCTGCGTGGCGACTGGAGAGGAGCCGTTCCGCTATCTGCTCTATAAGGATGTGAACCGTCATGTGAATCTGGGGATCGGGCAGTGACGCGGATCACGGCCAAACCCCTGACAACACAGGGTTTCGCCCCCTTTGGCGAGGTGCTGGAGGCATCAGGCGAACCTGACAAAATCATCAACGCCGGGTTTTGCGGGCGCTATCACGACCGCGCAAATATGGATTTCGGCGCGGATGGCCGCGCGGGGATTTCCATATTCAAGGCCACGCCCCGCGCCCTGCCCTATGCGCTGACCCTGCTGGAACGCCACCCCGACGGATCACAGGCATTTATCCCGATGAGCATGACCGAATGGCTGGTCATCGTCGCCACGGGCGATGCGCCCGAAACCGGCGAAATCCACGCTTTTCTGGCAGCGCCGGGGCAGGGCATCAACCTGCATCGCGGCACATGGCACGGGGTGCTGACCCCGCTGCATGCGCCGGGCCTGTTCGCCGTGATCGACCGGATCGGCCCCACCCCCAACCTAGAGGAATACCAACTGCAACAACCGGTCGAGGTGAGCGCCTGAACCGGACCAACCCGCCGACCCGCGGCAAACAGCGGGCAGCACAACAGGAGAACAAGGGATGACAATGACAACCATCGGCACGCCCGAACAGATGCGTGACCCGAACTACACCCCACCGCTGGCCCGCGCCGTGCCTTTGGGCATCCAACATGTGCTGGCAATGTTCGCGGCCAATGTGACGCCCGCCATTATAATCGCGGGGGTCGCTGGTTTCGGTTTCGGATCGAATTCACCGGAATTTCCGAACCTGATTTACATGATCCAGATGTCGATGCTGTTTGCGGGCATTGCCACCCTGTTTCAAACCATCGGGTTTGGCCCCGTGGGTGCGCGCCTGCCCATCGTGCAGGGCACGTCCTTTGCATTTCTGCCCGTGATGATTCCGGCGGTGGCGGGGCAAGGCACCGCTGGCATGGCGGGGCTGATGACGGGTGTGATGATCGGCGGGGTGTTTCACTTTTTCATAGGCACCTTTATCGGGCGGCTGCGGTTTGCCCTGCCGCCGCTGGTGACGGGGTTGATTGTGCTGATGATCGGTCTGGCCCTGCTAAAGGTCGGCATCCAATACGCGGCGGGTGGCGTGCCTGCCTATGACGCGACAATGAAAACCCTGGCCACGGCGAAACTGGCGGGTGAACGTGCCGACACTGCGGGATTGGCGTTCGGGTCGATGGCAATGTGGATTCCGGCGCTGGTGGTGATCGTGGTCACCCTGTCGATCAAGTTCTTCACCAAGGGCATGTTGGCCGTATCCGCCGTTCTGGTCGGGTTGATCGTCGGCTATCTGGTGGCGCTGGGAATGGGGCAGGTCAATTTCGGAAATGTCGGCCGCGCCGCGGTGTTTTCCCTGCCGATGCCGTTCAAATGGGGGATGGAGTTCAACACCGCCATCATCATCGGCATGTGTTTCATGGCAGTGATTTCGGCCATCGAAACCGTGGGCGATGTATCGGGCATCTGCAAGGGCGGCGCGGGCCGCGAGGCAACAGACCGCGAAATCACCGGCGCGACCTTTGCCGATGGTCTGGGCACGGCGCTGGCAGGGGTGTTTGGCGGTTTGCCCAACACATCGTTCAGCCAGAACGTGGGGCTGATTTCCATGACCGGCGTGATGAGCCGCCACGTGGTCACCATTGGCGGGCTGTTCCTGATCCTGTGCGGGCTGATCCCGAAATTCGGGGCGATTGTCGCCACGGTGCCGATCAATGTGCTGGGCGGCGGGGTGATCGTCATGTTCGGCATGGTCGCAGCCGCAGGGGTCAACATGTTGTCCGAGGTCAACTGGAGCCGCCGCAACATGGTGATTTTCGCGGTGTCGCTGTCGCTGGGTCTGGGCCTGCAACTGGTGCCAGAGGCCTTGCAACACCTGCCCGGCACGGCGCAGATCCTGCTGACCTCGGGGTTATTGCCTGCGGCGGGCCTGTCGATCCTGCTGAATCTGGCGCTGCCACAGGATCTGGATTGATCAAGGCGCACCCCCAAACAGAAAGGCCCGTCTACGGCGGGCCTTTCCCGCACCCATCCTTGCGTCAATCCGCCCTTTGTCCTGCGTAAAGCAGCCATTGATTTTCACATTCGCATAACTTTATATGTGTAGTGAATGAGGAGAAGCCCGATGGACCCCAAGAAAATCTCGGCCGAACTATCGGTCGCGGAACAAATCACGCCCGCTGACATCAAATCCCTTGCCGAACAGGGGTTTCGTTCGATCATCTGCAACCGCCCCGACGGCGAGGCCGCCGATCAACCCACATTTCAAGAGGTCGAGGCCGCCGCCAAAGCCGCAGGGATGCAAACCCGATACCTGCCCATCGTATCGGGCAAGGTCAGCGACGAGGATGCAGTAAAATTCGGCGCAGCCCTGATTGAACTGCCCGGTCCCACGCTGGCCTATTGCCGCACCGGCACCCGTTCGGCCACACTGTGGTCACTGGCCGTGGCCAAGGACCGCCCGACAGCCGATATTCTGGCCGCGACCAAATCCGCCGGATATGACATGGCGGGCGTGGTGCGCCGCATCATCAACGGCGGCAAAACCCCGACCGATGCGGGTGACGCCAGATATGACGTGGTGATCGTGGGCGGCGGTGCGGCGGGCATCGCGGTGGCTGCATCCCTGAAATCGCGCAAGGACAGCCTGAACATCGCCATTCTGGACCCTGCCGATATCCATTATTACCAGCCCGGCTGGACCATGGTTGGCGCTGGCATTTTCGAACCATCCACCACGGCCAAAACCATGGGCAGCCTGATCCCGTCAGGCGTGCATTGGATCAAATCCGCGGTCGCCGCGTTTGAACCCGCCGACAATGCCGTGGTGCTGGATGGATGCCGCGTGGTGAAATACGACCGCTTGGTGGTTTGCCCCGGTTTGAAACTGGATTGGAACCAGGTCGACGGGCTGGTTGATACGCTGGGCAAAAACGGCGTGACATCGAATTACCGTTACGATCTGGCACCCTATACGTGGGAACTGGTGAAAGGACTGAAAGAGGGCCGCGCCCTGTTCACCCAGCCGCCGATGCCGATCAAATGTGCCGGTGCGCCGCAAAAAGCCATGTATCTGTCGGCCAACCATTGGGAAACACAGGGCGTGCTGCCAAACGTGGACGTGCAATTCATGAACGCGGGCGGCGTGCTGTTCGGGGTAAAGGATTACGTGCCTGCACTGGAAGCATATGTAAAACGCTATGACGCCGATCTGAATTTCTTTCACAACCTGATCGCGGTGGACGGCCCCGCGAAAAAGGCGACGTTCAAGGTTGCAAAACCAGACACGGACCCGACCGAGGTCACGGTTGACTTCGACATGATGCACGTCTGCCCACCACAGGTCGCGCCCGATTTCATCCGCGTTTCGCCCTTGGCCGATGCGGGCGGTTGGGTCGATGTCGACCAAAACACCCTGCGTCACAAAACTTATGACAACATCTGGTCGCTGGGCGATGTAATGAACGCACCCAATGCCAAAACCGCCGCCGCCGCGCGGATGCAGGCACCGATCGTGGCCGAAAACCTATGCGATGACATCGACGGGCGTTCGCCCAGCGCATCCTATAACGGTTACGGCTCTTGCCCGTTGACGGTGGAACGCGGCAAAATCGTGCTGGCGGAATTCGGCTATGGCGGGGCGCTGTTGCCATCCTTTCCGAAATGGCTGCTGGATGGCACAAAACCATCGCGCAAGGCATGGATATTAAAGGAAACAATCCTGCCTCCGATCTATTGGAAGGCCATGCTGCGTGGCCGCGAATGGATGGCCAAACCGGAAAAAGTGACCGCAGGGTGATGCGGCACGCACATCCCTGCAACCATTGCATACCTTACCTTAACCCGCGCTGTTTTAGCGTGGGGCAGCATCCCTGACAGGACCAGCCATGACCCGCCCCAAGCTGACCCGCGCCGCATTGGAACGCCACCTGCCGATCCTGCAATGGTCCAAAACCTATGACCGCGACACCATGACCAGCGATCTGGTCGCGGCGGTGATTGTTACGATCATGCTGATCCCGCAATCGCTGGCCTATGCGCTGCTGGCGGGGCTACCTGCGGAAATGGGGTTATATGCGTCGATCCTGCCGCTGGTGGCCTATGCGATTTTTGGCACCAGCCGCGCATTGGCCGTGGGTCCGGTGGCGGTTGTGTCGCTGATGACAGCCGCCGCTGTGGGCAATATGGCGCTGCAAGGCACGGCGGAATATGCGCTGGCCGCGATCACGCTGGCCTTTATTTCAGGGGTGATCCTGTTGGTGATGGGGCTGTTCCGGCTGGGGTTTCTGGCCAACTTCCTGTCGCATCCGGTGATTGCGGGGTTCATCACCGCATCCGGTGTGCTGATCGCCACATCGCAGTTGAAACATATTCTGGGCGTGGAGGCGCAGGGGCATAACCTTGTGCAACTGATCGGCTCGCTGCTGCGCAATATCCCGCAGATTAACCCGATCACGCTGGTGTTGGGCGTGACCACCACCGCGTTTTTGTTCTGGGTGCGCAAAGGGTTGAAACCGCTGCTGCTGGGCACCGGCATGAAACCCCGCCTGGCCGATATTCTGGCCAAGGCCGGGCCGGTGGCAGCTGTGGCCCTGACCACGATCATCGTCTGGCTGTTCGCCTTGCAGGACAGGGGTGTCAGGATCGTGGGTGAAGTGCCGATGGGCCTGCCACCGCTCGGCCTGCCGTCATTCAACCCTGACATCTGGTCGCAACTGTTCGTGTCGGCCCTGCTGATTTCGATCATCGGATTCGTTGAATCCGTGTCAGTGGCGCAAACGCTGGCCGCCAAAAAACGGCAACGCATCCTGCCGGATCAGGAATTGGTCGGGCTGGGCGCGTCCAATATCGCCTCGGCGCTCACGGGGGGCTATCCGGTCACCGGCGGCTTTGCCCGTTCGGTGGTCAATTATGACGCGGGGGCGGAAACCCCAGCCGCAGGCGCATTCACCGCCGTTGGCATCCTGCTGGCCGCGCTACTTTTGACGCCGCTGCTCTTTTTCCTGCCAAAGGCGACGCTGGCCGCGACCATCATCGTGGCCGTGCTCAGCCTTGTGGATTTTTCGATCCTGTCGCGCACATGGTCCTATTCACGCGTCGATTTTGCTGCGGTCACCGCGACAATCATCCTGACACTGGGCATGGGGGTCGAGGTGGGCGTTTCCGCAGGGGTTATCCTGTCGATCGGGCTGTTCCTATACAAAACCTCGCGCCCGCACGTGGCCGAGGTGGGGCTGGTCCCGGACACCCAGCATTTTCGCAATATCAACCGCTATGATGTGCAAACCCATCCCGAACTGGTCAGCCTGCGCATCGACGAAAGCCTGTATTTCGCCAATGCCCGTTTCCTGGAGGATTATATTTACAATCGCATTGCCTGCGATGAACCGATCCGCCATGTGATCCTGATGTGTTCCGCCGTCAATGAAATCGACATGAGCGCATTGGAAAGCCTGGAGGCGATCAACGAACGCCTGAACGGGCTGGACATCAAACTGCACCTCTCCGAGGTCAAAGGCCCGGTGATGGACCGCCTGAAGCGCAGTCATTTTCTGGATGAACTGTCGGGCCGTGTGTTCCTGTCGCAATACGAGGCGGTGACCACATTAACCCGCCCCGCCGCGGCCTGATTGACGCGTGCAGCCGCCGCCTCTATCACGGCCCGATGACAAAATCAGACTGGTTCGCAATAGAAGAGGCCGCAGGCGCCGCCATCGGCTGGGGATTCGCAGGTGACACGCCGGTGATCGAGGCCACAGGCCTGTCCGCGACCGAGGTCGCGACCCTGCTGGATGCCCACGACCCGCTGATCGTGGCCGAACCTGCCGCCGCCGATCAAAAATCCCCCGCAAGGGTGCTGCCCGACAGATTGCCGATGGCCGGTATCGCCCAGGGCAATCCGCCCGACCGCCTGCCCCCCGTGGCCCGCCTGCGGATCGCCGGATTTCTGGCCGCGCACCCGCAATGGGACGGGGTGATTTGCCTGTCACTGAATGACGCCACCCACTGGGTACAGATCAGCGCAGATGAACTGGTCAGCCTGCAATCCACCCTGACGCCGCGCCTTGCCGCCGCGTTGGGTGCAGGACCACAAGCCGATACCGACGCCGTGGAGCAGGCGATTTCACGCCCCGAAAAACTGGCCTCATTGCTGCACCGCGCCGCGCTGACCAGCAGCCCCGACATGGCGCTGGGTGCGTTGATCGGGGCCGAGCTGGCCGCCACCCGCCCCTATTGGCTGGGTCAGCAGATCGGGCTGATCGCTGACGCGCCACTGGCACATGCCTATGCCGCCGCGCTGGCGCTCCAATTCGCGCCACTGGTAAAAATGACACCCCATCAGGCTGCGCAAAACGGGCTGATTGCCCTGCATCGCGCCATGGCGTGACCCCGCGCCACCGCTTGCCAAGCCACCGCCCGCGTGACAGCATCACCACCACAGGATGAACCGCCACGGGGGCCGCATGAGCACGCAAATGCCAACCACAACTGCCACGCTGTTGCCGCAGGTTTCGGAACCGCGCAATCCGGGTATGGCGCTTGATATGGATTGGGTGATGGCAGCCCGATCCAATACATCGGCCATTGAACGCCGCGCCGCGCAGATCCCCGCCCGCCGCAGCGTGAAAAAGGATCATCAGGCCGCGTGGCTGTGCCGCGCCCTGACCTGCATCGACCTGACCACCCTGTCGGGAGACGACACCGATGGCCGCGTGCGCCGTTTGTGTGCCAAGGCCCGCCAACCCCTGCGCCCCGACCTGATGGATGCACTGGGCATGAGTGGCCTGACTGTTGGCGCGGTCTGCGTCTATCACGCAATGGTGCCCGCCGCCGTGCGTGCGCTGGAGGGGTCAGGTATTCCGGTCGCCGCCGTATCGACGGGATTTCCCGCTGGCCTGTCCCCTTTTCACCTGCGCATCGCCGAGATCGAAGAAAGCGTGCAGGCCGGCGCCAAGGAAATCGACATCGTGATTTCGCGGCGCCACGCGCTGACCGGAAACTGGCAGGCGCTTTATGATGAAATGCGTGAAATGCGCGCTGCCTGTGGCAATGCCCACGTCAAGGCGATCCTGGCCACGGGCGAACTGGGCACCCTGCGCAATGTCGCCCGTGCCTCTCTGGTGTGCATGATGGCGGGGGCCGATTTCATCAAGACATCAACGGGCAAGGAATCCGTCAACGCCACCCTGCCCGTCAGTCTGGTGATGACCCGCGCCATTCGCGAGTATTACGACCGCACCGGATACCGCGTCGGATACAAACCCGCAGGCGGCATATCCAAGGCCAAGGACGCGCTGACCTATCTGTCCCTGATAAAGGAAGAGCTGGGCAACCGCTGGCTGCGCAACGATCTGTTCCGCTTTGGTGCCTCGTCGCTGCTGGGCGATATCGAACGTCAACTGGAACACCATGTCACTGGCGCATATTCCGCCGGATGGCGGCATCCGATAGGGTAAGCACATGACAGTGAAACAGATTTTCGACAGCATGGACTATGGCACTGCGCCCGAATCCGCCGCCGAGGCATTCGCATGGCTGGTCGATCAGGGTGACCGCTTCGGCCATTTCATCGACGGCGCATTCACGCCGCCCGCCGACGGATTCAACGCGACCAACCCCGCCACGGGCGAAACGCTGGCCACCCTGTCGCAGGCCACGCTGGCGGATGTGGACGCCGCCGTTGCCGCCGCCCGCCATGCGCAACCGAAATGGCAGAAACTGGGCGGCGCTGGCCGTGCGCGGCATCTGTATGCGCTGGCCCGTATGATCCAGAAACACGCTCGCCTGTTTGCGGTGCTGGAAACGCTGGACAATGGCAAACCGATCCGCGAGGCACGCGACATCGACATCCCGCTGGTGCATCGCCATTTCTATTTTCACGCAGGGCTGGCGCAGCTGATGGATTCAGAACAGCCAGATCGCGCCCCGCTGGGCGTGTGTGGCCAGATCATCCCCTGGAATTTCCCCCTGCTTATGCTGGCATGGAAGGTCGCGCCCGCGCTGGCCGCAGGCAATACCGTGGTTCTGAAACCGGCCGAGCAAACCGCGCTAACTGCGCTGTTGTTCGCTGATATTTGCAAACGTGCGGGCATCCCAAAGGGCGTGATCAACATTGTCACCGGCGATGGCGCGGTGGGTGAAATGATCACCACGCACGGCGGAGTCAACAAGATCGCCTTCACCGGATCAACCGAAGTGGGCCGCGCCATCCGCCGCGCCACGGCGGGGTCGGGCAAGGCGCTGACGCTGGAACTGGGCGGTAAATCGCCGTTCATTGTGTTTGACGACGCCGATATGGACAGCGCGGTCGAGGGCATCGTTGATGCGATCTGGTTCAATGGCGGGCAGGTCTGTTGCGCGGGGTCGCGCCTGATCGTGCAAGAGGGCATCGCCGATGAGTTCCACCGCCGCCTGCGCGCCCGCATGGACAAACTGCGCCTTGGTGATCCACTGGATAAATCCATTGACGTGGGCGCGATTGTATCGCCCGAACAGCGTAACCAGATCGCGGCCATGGTCAGCGCCTGCACCACGGGTCAACATCATGTGCTGGATACAGAAATCCCCGCCACGGGCAGCTTTTTCCCGCCAACCCTGATCACCGGATTGGAAACTGCCGACCCGTTGATGCAGCAGGAAATATTCGGCCCCGTTCTGGTATCCACCACATTCCGCACCCCGGCCGAAGCCGTGCAACTGGCCAACAACACCCGCTATGGTCTGGCCGCAAGCATCTGGAGCGAAAACATAAATCTGGCGCTGGATATCGCGCCGAAACTGACCGCTGGTGTTGTCTGGGTCAATGCGACAAACCTGTTCGATGCCGCCGCGCCCTTTGGCGGTCTGCGCGAAAGCGGGTTTGGCCGCGAGGGCGGATGGGAGGGCATCAGCGCCTATACGAAACCCGTTGGAAAACCCAAACCCCTGACCAAAATCGCCCCCTGCACAGGCGACGATGCGGGTGATGGCATTGATCGCACCGCAAAGCTCTATATCGGGGGGAAACAGGCACGCCCCGACAGCGGGTATTCGCGCCCCGTTTGGGGCAAATCCGGCAAGCTGCTGGGCGAGGTGCCGCAGGGATCGCGCAAGGACATCCGCAACGCGGTGGAATCCGCCACTGCCGCCGCCGGATGGGGCAAGACCACGGGCCATTTGCGGGCGCAGATCCTGTATTATATCGCTGAAAACCTGTCGGCCCGCGCCGATGAATTCGCCGCGCGGATCGACGCGATGATGGGCGGCAAACGCGGCAAAGCCGAGGTGGAAACCTCTATCAATCGCCTGTTCACAGCCGCCGCATGGGCCGACAAATTCGACGGGCAGGCCAAGGGCGTGCCGATGCGCGGGCTGGCATTGGCCCTGCGCGAACCCGTCGGCGTGATTGGCGCGATCTGCCCCGATGACGCGCCCCTGTTGGGGTTGGTGTCGCTGATGGCACCCGCCCTGGCGATGGGCAACCCTGTGGTGCTGGCCGCATCCGAACCTTTCCCACTGGCCGCCACCGATTTTTATCAGGTGCTGGATACATCCGATGTGCCCGCAGGGGTGGTAAACATCATCACGGGCCGCCATGCCGATCTGGCCCCGACTATGGCCAGCCATGCAGGGATAGACGCAGTATGGTGCCATTCATCAACCGACCTGTCGAAACAGATCGAATTCGACAGCGCCGCAAGCCTGAAACGCACATGGGTCAACAATGGCATGGCGGTGGATTGGGGCGTGGATCACAGCCGCGCCATTCTGGATCACGCGACCGAGGTCAAAACCGTCTGGGTGCCCTACGGCGAATGATCAACGGATGATCAGCCGCGTTCCGGGCTGAATGCGCGCCGCGATCCAGCGCAGATGGTCACGGCGAAACGCCACGCATCCGGCGGTGGGATACCCCTGCCGCCGCCATTGATGGATGAAAATCGCCGACCCCCTATGCGGGGTCGCATCAGGCCAGTTCCAATCGGTCACCAGCACCAGATCATACATCGGATCAGCGCGGCGCAGGCATTCATGCGACGGCGTAAAAGGCCCGTACACCAGATGGTTATAGGATGGGTGCAGGGGATCATCGCACCACAGATCACGCGGCAGGATCGGTTCGGCCCAAGCCGCAGGGCGCGTCATTCGGTCGGGGCGATACATCATACCAACCACGCGGTGAATGCCACGCGGAGTCGCAAAATCGCCCTCTTTTTTGCGGTCTGTCACACCGCCACGCCCGATGGTGCAGGGAAACATACGGCCCCCGAACCGCACCCCTTGCGGGCTGACCACCAGATCGGAAATCACAAAAGATGCCCTGATTTCGCGGCCTTGGTCGCCAGATAGGCGCGGTTATGCGCGCCCTCGCCCACCTTTAACGGCACCCGTTCGACAACGGAAACACCCGCCTGTTCCATCATCGCAATCTTGCGCGGGTTGTTCGTCAGCAAACGCACCGCACCAAAGCCCATGGATTTCAGAATACGCGCGCCCAGTTTGAAATCACGCTCGTCATCCTCGAACCCCAATCTGTGATTGGCATCAACGGTGTCAAACCCCTGATCCTGCAGGGAATAAGCGCGCATTTTATTGGCCAGCCCGATCCCGCGCCCCTCTTGGTTCAGGTATAATAACACCCCTGCCCCTTCGGTCCCCATCTGGGCCAGGGCACCACGCAACTGCGGGCCGCAATCACATTTCAAACTGCCCATGACATCGCCGGTAAAACAGGCCGAATGCAGCCGCGCCAACACGGGTTTGTCCCGTGCGGGCGACCCGACCTCAAAGGCGTAATGCTCCTCTCCGCCGTCTTCGGGGCGGTAGATGTGCAAACGCCCGGCCTCGGAGGCCTCGACCGGCAGGCGGGCGGACACGACGGGGTGTGGATAGGGCGAGGCATCGAGCAGGGGCGCGGCCAGCCCCTCTAATACCACGGTCAGCCCATGCGCGGCGGCAAACCCGCGCCCGTCGGGCAGGTCCAACACCACCGCCGCCGGCAGCAACCGCGCCGATTTCACCAAACGGATCGCCAATCGGTGCAAGGCCACATCGCCACCACGGGCCGAGCGGAACGGCCCCTTCATCGGCATATCCAGATCATCGGCAGGGTCGGCCACGGATTCAACCCAAGCCGCCCCGGCATCATCAGGCAGCAACAACCGCGCCAGATCGCCATCATATGCCCGCGCTTTCAGCGTTTCGGCCCGCCGCGACGTGACCGTCAACACCGGCGCACCACCCAAGGCGCGCAAATCGGCCAGACGCTGCGGCGTTAATGTTTCCGCCGCCATGACCAGAACCGCACCCTGCCCCTGAACCACAACAGGCACCCCCATACGCAAATCGGCACGGGCGCGGGCCAGTATTTCGGTCATATCGGGGGCAAAGCTCATTTACGCATCCTTATTCGTTCACGGAATATGTAACCACTGGATCAAAATGAAACAATTCCCATCACGAAAACACGAGGTCGTGAGAGCATTGCAGCAAACCTTGTCGGAACCAAACCGCGCACGCATTTGTTACTACAACAGAGCAAAGGAGGGTCCACAGCCATGGGACAACTCAAGAAAATTCTACTCGTCGATGATGACGACGACCTGCGCGAAGCACTGAGCGAGCAATTGGTCATGACCGAAGATTTCGACGTGTTCGAAGCAGGTAGCGGTGCCGAGGGGATGCAGCGTGCCAAAGAGGGCCTGTATGATCTGGTGATCCTTGATGTGGGCCTGCCCGACACCGACGGGCGCGAGCTGTGTAAACTGATGCGCAAACAGGGCGTCAAAAGCCCGATCCTGATGCTGACCGGCCATGACAGCGATGCCGATACAATTCTGGGGCTGGACGCCGGTGCCAATGATTACGTCACCAAACCGTTCAAATTCCCGGTGCTTTTGGCCCGTATCCGCGCACAATTGCGCCAGCATGAACAATCCGAAGACGCGGTTTTCCAGCTTGGCCCGTATACGTTCAAACCCGCGATGAAGATGCTGGTGACGGACGAAGACAAGAAAATCCGCCTGACCGAAAAAGAAACCAACATCCTGAAATATCTGTATCGGTCGACCGATGGCGTGGTGCCGCGCGATGTGCTGCTGCACGAGGTATGGGGTTACAATGCGGGCGTCACGACGCACACCCTGGAAACCCATATTTACCGTTTGCGCCAGAAAATCGAACCGGATCCGTCCAATGCGCGCCTTCTTGTGACCGAATCCGGCGGATACAAGCTGGTCGCGTGATGCAATTCGGCCACGGCTGACGTGGACGTAAGGAATTCCTGACTGACTTTGCGCACGTCAAAGGTGTATCATGGGAAACAGGAATACAGATACCAGATCCCGTCGCATAAGCGGGTTATCTTATGCACCTCCCTGTTGGACTTGCCCGGGCCTTGTGCCCGGGTTTTTTTTGTTCATTCGGTGATGGTGATCGGGGTGCCGTTTGGTGTCATCGACCAAATTTCGCGCATTTCGGCATTGGTGACGGCAATACAGCCATTCGTCCAATCCCATTTTCGGTGCAATCCGCCGATCCAGCCCCAGCCATTGGCGATACCATGGATCATGATATTGCCCCCCGGCGATGCGCCCGCCGCCTGCGCCTGCGCCTGATCCGCCGCGTTCGGGTATGATATATGCAGGCTTAGATGCGCGATGGATGACGCATTGCGCCAGTCGATCAGGTAGGTGCCTGTGGGGGTGCGTTCGTCGCCTTCGCGGGTTTTGTGGCCTGCGGGCATGGCACCCAGCGATATTTGATAGCTGCGCAACACCTTGCCATCCTTTAATAAATGCAGACGCCGCATGGTTTTATCCACGAAAATACTATCGGCACGCAATTCGGGCGCAACCATATCAGGCGCATCAGCCGCCCCGACACGCGCCATCGTAAATGTGTATCCATAGGCCACCCCGGTCAGCGCCAGACATAAAACAACAAGTCGAATAACAAACCGCATAACCTGCTCCAATCACAGCGAAACCTTAGGTGGCGTTTGGCCCCTCTTAGCGGTAGTTTGCCCCGAAATCAAAACCAGCGGAGCGCATCATGCCATTCACCCTTGCCACCTGGAACATCAATTCGGTTCGCCTGCGCGAAGGGTTGGTGGCGCAGCTGATGCGCAACGAAGCCCCCGATGTTCTGTGCCTGCAAGAGTGTAAATCGCCGGTCGAAAAAATCCCGCTCGATCAGTTTCGCGCGCTTGGCTATGATCACATCGTGGCGCGCGGCCAAAAGGGCTATAACGGCGTTGCGATCCTGTCAAAATTACCGATCACCGATGTGGGGGGGCATGATTTTGCCAACCTTGGCCACGCCCGCCATGTCGCAGCCCGGCTGGAAAACGGTGTGACGGTGCATAATTTCTATGTCCCAGCCGGTGGTGACAAACCCGACCGCAACATAAACGAAAAATTTGGCCAGAAACTGGATTACCTGACCGAAATGCGCGACTGGTTTCACGGGCAAGCGCCGGAAAAATCCATTCTGGTGGGTGATCTGAACATCGCCCCACGCGAAGATGACGTGTGGGACCACAAAAAGCTGTTGAAAATCGTCAGCCACACCCCGATCGAAGTCGACCATTTCACCGATGTCATGGAGGCAGGGAAATGGGTGGATATCACCCGTCAGGATATTCCCGATGGCCTGTTATATTCATGGTGGTCCTACCGCGCCAAGGATTGGAGCGAAGCCGACAAGGGCCGCCGGTTGGATCACATATGGGCCACGCAGGATATTTCCAACGCCGGAAATTCCAGCCGCATCCTGCGCGACGTGCGCGGCTGGGAACAACCCAGCGACCATGCCCCGGTTTTTGCGTCATTCGACCTTTGAAATCCGGCGTTGAACGCGCATATATGACCCAACGCATTTAAGGAAAGTGAACGCCATGCTGGAATTTGGACAAGGCAACACCGCACCCGCCGCGATCAAAGACGTGAACGAAGCCGATTTTATGGCCGAAGTGGTTGAAGCATCAAAAGAAATCCCCGTTATCGTGGATTTCTGGGCGCCGTGGTGCGGCCCGTGCAAAACGCTTGGCCCGCAATTGGAATCCGCAGTTGCCGCCACAAACGGCAAGGTCAGAATGGTCAAGGTCGATGTGGATCAGAACCAGGCCATCGCGGGCCAGTTGCGCGTGCAATCCATTCCCACCGTCTATGTGTTCTGGCAGGGCCAGCCCGTTGACGGGTTCCAAGGCGCCGTCGCCCATTCCGAAGTGCAGGATTTCGTGAAACGCGCTGCCGATCTGGGTGGTGACGGTGGTCTGGCTGATGCCATCGCCGCCGCCGAGGAAATGCTGGACGAAGGCGCCGCCGCCGACGCGGCCCAGACATTCGCCGCCATTCTGGAAGAAGACCCCAAGAATTCAGATGCTTATGGTGGTCTGGTCCGGGCCTATATTGCCGCCGGAGATCTGGATCAGGCCGAGGCCGTGCTGAACGGCGCACCCGCCGAAATCGCCAAATCCGCGCAGCTGGATGCCGCCCATGCGGCGCTGGAACTGGCACGTCAGGCTGAAAACGCTGGTCCCGTGGCCGAATTGCAGGCCAAGGTGGATGCCGACCCCGCCGACCTGCAAGCGCGGTTCGATCTGGCCGCAGCCCAACATGCCGCCGGACAGGTGCAAGAGGCCGTGGACAACCTGCTGGAAATTTTCCGCCGCGACCGCGAATGGAACGAAGACGCCGCCAAACAACAGCTTTTCACCATATTCGAGGCGCTGAAACCCAATGATCCGGTGGTGTTGAACGGGCGGCGCAAACTTAGCTCTATGATATTTGCCTGATGCCCTTCGCGGCCTAGGTTCAAGGGTATGAAACGCATCACACTGCCAGAAACCCTGCCGGTATTTCCCTTGCCCAAGGCGCTGCTGCTGCCGCGGGCAAGGCTGCCGCTGCATCTGTTTGAACCACGTTATCTGGCGATGATGGACGATGTGTTAAAAACACCCGAACGCCTGATCGGAATGGTGCAACCCCTGCCCAGAAAGGCCGGCGAAGCCCAGTTGCACCAGATAGGTTGCGCCGGACGTCTGACCCAGTTTTCCGAAACCGACGACGGGCGCTATTTTGTAACGCTGACGGGTGTGTCCAGATTTAGAATAGCAGATGAAATTCAAGGATTTACACCCTATCGCAGGGTCACGCCAAACTGGTCCGGCTTTGATCGAGACACTGGCACGGAAGAGCAGGACAAAGGCTTTGATCGCAGCAGTTTCATGGGCCTTTTGTCACGCTATCTGACGCACGAGGGGCTGGAAACCGACTGGGGTGATCTCGGCGATGCAGATGATGAAATGCTGATAAATTCGCTGTCGATGATGCTGGATTTCAGCATCGAAGACAAACAAGCCCTGCTAGAGGCGCCCTGCCTGGCCACCCGCCGTGAAACGCTTGTCACCTTGATGGAATTCACCCTGCGCAGCGGCGACAAAGAGGATCGAATGCAATGACCGATACCCAGACCCCACGCACCACAGATTTTGACCGCCGCATGTTAGAGGCGCTGATTTGCCCCAAAACCGGCGCTCGGCTGGACTATGACGCAGACAAACACGAGTTGATCAGCAAAGCCGCGCATTTGGCGTTTCCGATCCGCAATGGTATCCCGATCATGCTGCTGGACGAAGCCCGCCCGCTGGACTAGCCGCGCATCAGATCAGGCAGATCACCGGTCAGGCCTGCCGCCTCGCGGATAAAACTGCGCCGCAGCGCAGGCATGGCGTTAACCGCGCCCATACCCACATCGCGCACCAACCTTAGCAGCGGATTGTCGTTTGAAAACAGCTTGTTGGTTAGGTCCGTGGCCATGGCCAGTGACGCCGTATCAAACCGCCGCCACTGCTGATACCGGTCCAATACGAATGACGATGCAATATCTTCGCCGCGCCGCTTGGCATCGCCCAGAACCTGGGCCAAGGCACCGACATCGCGCAGACCCGCGTTCAACCCCTGCCCCGCAATCGGGTGCATCCCATGCGCCGCGTCCCCGATCAACGCCAGCCGCTGCGCCACAAAACTATTGGCGATTGTCAGGTTCAACGGGTAGGTAAAACGCTGCCCTTCCAGCGTGATGTCCCCCAGAAAATCACCGAAACGGGGGCGCAGCATTTGCATATATCCCGCATCGTCCAGCGCGTTGAATGCGGTCGCATTGGCGTGGGTTTCCGACCACACAATCGACGACCGGTTGCCCGGCAATGGCAAAATCGCCAACGGCCCGGACGGCATGAAAAACTGGTGCGCGATGCCATTATGGGGCAATTCATGCGCAATGGCGCAGACCAGCGCGGTCTGCCCGTAATCCCATCCGCTGCGTTTGATCCCTGCGCGTTCTGCCGTTCCTGACCGTCGGCCATCGGCCCCGATCAACAGATCACCAGACAACTTCCGCCCGGATTCAAGCGTGATACTGACACCCTGCGGGCCAGAATCTTGCGCGATGACCCGTTCATTATTCACCATCGAAATCAACGGGTTATCATCAACCGCCTGCAAAAGCGCAATACGCAAATAGCGATCTTCGACCATATGGCCCATTGGGCCTTCTTCGATTTCGCCGTGATCGAAATGCAGGTGAAACGGCGACAGCGGCCCCTCGCCTGCGCGGCCATCTGTGACCTTGATTTCCAGCATCGGCTGCGCGTGATCTGCAATTTTCGGCCAAACCCCCAAATTGCGCAACAACCGAACCGAAGACATCGCCAGCGCATAGGAACGCCCGTCGAAATCACCCGCCTGCATCACCGCCTGCGGCAAGGCATCAATTACAACACTGGACAGCCCGTCGCGCGCAGCAGCCAAGGCAAGAGAGGGGCCATTCAAGCCCCCACCAACGATCAACAAATCAGCATCTTTTTCCATGCCTCGCAATATGGGCGGATTGACGGGATTGTCCATGCGGTTTGCTGCCGCTACCGTTGCGCAAAACCGGCCTAGGGAGAGCGATATGCAAGAATGGTTAACCAAAAGCGCCGCCGATCTGGGCCGCGACATCGCCAAAGGTGCAATTGATCCGGTTGATTTGACCGAAGCCTATCTGACAGCCATCAAAACGCATGAATTTTCGCCCCGCATTTACGCTCGTTTAACAGAATCCCGTGCAAGATCCGAGGCAAAGGCCGCCAGCATCCGTGCCGGATCGGGACAGCGGTTAAGCCTGTTGGATGGCGTGCCAATTTCGTGGAAAGACCTGTATGACACGGCTGGCACCGCAACCGAGGCCGGATCGGCCCTGTTATCCGGTCGCATACCAATGCGCGACGCGCAGGTGTTGAAAAACGCCAGCGCGGCAGGCTTGGTCTGTCTGGGCAAAACCCATATGACCGAACTGGCATTTTCCGGTTTGGGCCTGAACCCCGTCACCCAATCCCCGCCTTGCATTAACGATTTCGCGGCCGTTTCGGGCGGGTCCAGTTCAGGCGCGGCGACCAGCGTGGCCTTTGGTTTGGCGGCCTGTGGCATCGGGTCTGATACCGGCGGATCGGTGCGCGTGCCTGCGGGATGGAACGATCTGGTGGGGCTGAAAACCACCTCGGGCCGGGTCAGCCTGACGGGTGTCGTGCCCCTATGCGCCAAGTTCGATACCGTCGGCCCGCTGGCCCGCACCGTCGAAGATGCCGCGCTGATGCTTGCTGCACTAGAGGGGGGGCGCGCTGTTGACCTGCGCAGCGCATCATTGGTCGGCCGGCGATTGGCTGTGTTGTCAGATGTGGTGATGGATGGGCTGGAGTCCAAGGTTCAGGCCGGGTTTCAGCAGGCGCTGGACGCATTTAGAAACGCAGGTGCCGTGATCGAAACCATCACAGCACCAGAGGTCACAGAAGCCATCGAAATTGCAGGAATATTATATACATCAGAGGCTTACGGAACATGGGCCAAGCTGATCGAGGCCAACCCCACTGCCATGTATCCCGAGGTATTGGCCCGTTTTCGCGCCGGTGCCAGCCACAGCGCCCCCGATTATGTGGCGGCTTGGCTGCGGCTGGACGCGATGCGACAGGAATGGAACAAACGCATCGCCGCATTTGATGCAGTGCTGTGCCCCACCGCCCCGATCATGCCACCAAACAAGCAACGACTAGAGGATGATGGCAGCTATTTCACCGACCGAAACCTGTTGACCCTGCGCAACACCCGCGTTGGCAACCTGATGGGCGGCTGCGCGGTGACATTGCCCACGGGCCAGCCCTCGGTCGGGGTGTCATTGATGGGCTTGCCCATGCAAGAAGAGCGCCTGCTGCGCCTGGCCCAGGGTGCCGAACAGGCGCTGCAATGTGGTGCCGAACAGGCGCTGCAATCCTGACATTTCCCCCCACCACGCCCCAATGCCGCATGGCAGCACAAAACACGAAAATTTCATGCATTCGCATCCCATGGCGAAATTGCCACAAGCGCGCCGCCATCGGTGCAAATTCGTGGACGGCTGACCCTGATTTGAGTAACTTATAATCAAACGGGGCGATAACGATCCCGGTATCTGAGGCATGTGATGGATTTTCCCGAGCGGTTTTCGAACCTACCGGCTTATGCGTTTCCGCGTTTGCGCGCGCTGTTGGATTACCTTCCGGCAGGTGGGCCGGTGCGCCATATGACCATCGGCGAACCCAAACACCCCTTTCCCGCCTTTGTGCCAGACATTCTGGCACGCGAGGTTAACGGGTTTAACTCTTATCCGCCCAATGACGGCACGCCCGAATTGCGTCAGGCCATCGCCCACTGGGCAAGGCGCCGTTATGCCGTGACGCTGGACCCCGACACGCAAATCATGGCCGTGAACGGCACGCGCGAGGCGCTGTATAACATCGCTATGGCATTGATTTCAGAAACGAAAAATGGGCAGCGGCCAATCATCGCCATGCCGAATCCGTTTTATCAGGTCTATATGATTGCCGCCATTTCGGTGGGCGCAGAGCCGGTTTTCGTGCCCGCCACCGCTGACACTGGCCACCTGCCTGATTACCACAGCATGACCCCGGATCAGCTGAGCCGCTGCGCTGCTGTTTACATTTGCAGCCCCGCCAACCCGCAGGGCGCCGTTGCCGATCGCACCTATTGGGAAGATCTGATCGCGCTGGCCGAAAAACACGATTTCCGCATTTTCGCTGATGAATGTTATTCTGAAATCTGGCGCGATGCGCCGCCCGTCGGCGCGCTCGAAGTGGCCCGCGATCTGGACTGTGACCCCGAACGGGTCACCATTTTTCAATCCCTGTCAAAACGGTCGAACCTGCCGGGACTGCGGTCGGGCTTTATCGCAGGCGGGTCAAAAACCATCGCAGCGGCCAAACAATTGCGTGCCTATTCCGGCGCGCCCACGCCGCTGCCTTTGCAACATGTCGCCACCGCCGCATGGGCTGACGAGGCCCACGTCGAGGAAAACCGGCGCCTGTATCAGGAAAAGTTCGCAGTGGCCGATGCCGTGTTTGACGGGGTCAAAGGATACGCCCCGCCGCAGGCCGGATTTTTCCTGTGGTTGCCGGTGAAAGACGGCGAACAGGCCGCGCTGAAGGCATGGACAGAAACAGGCGTGCGGGTTCTGCCCGGCGCATTTCTAAGCCGGGACGTAGCAGGCACGAACCCCGGCCAACCCTATATCCGGGTCGCCATGGTGGCCCCAAAAGACGAGGTGCAGCAAGGGCTTATCGCCCTGCGCGATTGCATCTACGCATAAGAAAAGAAGGAACGAGGCATGGCATATCAGACCCGGGGACGTGATCCGCTGTTCGACACGGACATGGCGCAGGCGATTGAAAAACGCGGCAAGGAATTGCTGGGGCTGGCGCTGTTGTGTCTGGGTCTGGCCGCCGCAGCCATGATCATCAGTTACCACCCGGACGACCCCAGCTTTCTGGCCGTGACCGATGCGCCGGTGCAAAACTGGCTGGGTCGGTTTGGCGCGTCGATTGCCGGCCCCTTGTTCATGATTGTCGGCTGGGGCGCTTGGGGTCTGGCCATTGTATTGGCGGCCTGGGGTGTGCGTTTTGCCCTACATCGCGGGGCCGAACGCGCCATCGGGCGGCTGATTTTCGCGCCAATCTGGATCGCTGTGCTGTCGCTATATGCCACCTCGCTGGTGCCGGGTCAGGCATGGGCTGCAACCCACAGCTTTGGCCTGGGAGGGTTGTTCGGCGAAACCGTTATGGGCGCCATTCTATATGTTCTGCCCTTGGGATCACATTTCGCGCTAAAACTGATGTCGCTGCTGATGGGCCTGTTCACGGTCGCTTTGGGCGCGTTTGTTCTGGGCTTTACCCGCGTTGAAATCATGCGCATCGCTCGGTTTTTGCTGATCGGTCTGGTCATGTCTTATGCTTGGGTCATGACCTTGCTGGGGCGCGGCGCGGGTGGTGCCCTAGCTGGGGCGCAAGCGCTAAAAATCAAACAGGCCGAGCGCCGCGAAACCCGCGCACGCGAGGCCGCCGAAGCGGCAGAATGGGCCGCGCAGCAGGCACAAACCGCCCCGCCACAAGTGCGGTATGACGCCCACAGCAATGATGACCAAATGCTCGAAAATTTCCGCGAACCGCTTGAACCGGAACAGGAAAAACCCTCGCTGCTGTCGCGCATGCCGTCACTGGTTCGCCGGTCCGACCCTGCCCCTATGCCCGAACCCGAGCTGGTAGAAGCAGGGCAAGCGCCCGATGCAGACGCCCCTGATCAGGATCGGGTTAAGGCGCGGATTTCCGATGTGATCAAGGCGCGCGTGCGCTCTGGCCCGGCCGTAAGCCAAAGCCCGGTTGCCATGCGCGAGGCACCACTGACCAAGGGGCGGGGCCGCGGGCCGGACCCGTTGGTTTTGAACGTCGGGCATATGGATGCCACCGGCGATCTGCCCGCAGAACCGCCCCTGACCGCCGCACATATTCATGACGCGCCGCTGGATCAGGTTGAACCGATGATGGAACGGGTGATGGAGCAAACCACGCCCCCTACTCCGCTGGCCGATCTGGGCGTTGCAACCGATTTCACCCCTGAAGCTGAGCCAGCGCCCGCACCTGCACCGCAAAACCTGCGCCCCGCGATTCCGGTGCCCGAACCTAAAAAGGTCGTGCAACATCCGCCGCGCAAAACCATGCAGCCATCGACCCGCGCCCAGGCCGAAGCACAGCCCGCGCTGAAGTTTGATGAACAGGCCGCCGAGTATGAATTGCCCCCTTTGGGCCTATTGTCGGACCCGTCGTTGGTAAAACGCCACCACCTTAGCGACGATGCTCTGGAACAAAACGCCCGCATGCTCGAGGCGGTGCTGGATGATTACGGCGTCAAAGGCGAAATCGTTTCGGTGCGCCCCGGCCCCGTGGTCACGATGTACGAACTGGAACCCGCACCAGGGTTGAAGGCGTCGCGTGTGATCGGGCTGTCCGATGATATCGCGCGGTCGATGTCGGCGCTGTCGGCGCGCGTTTCAACCGTGCCGGGCCGGTCCGTGATCGGGATCGAATTGCCCAATGAAAACCGCGAGATGGTGAACTTTCGCGAGATCCTGTCGACCCGCGATTTTGGCGATTCCACCATGAAACTGCCGCTTGCCTTGGGCAAGGATATCGGCGGTGATCCTGTGGTGGCGAATCTTGCCAAAATGCCCCACCTTCTGATCGCAGGGACAACCGGTTCGGGCAAATCCGTCGCGATCAACACCATGATCCTGTCGCTGCTATACCGCCTGACACCCGAGGATTGCCGGTTGATCATGATCGACCCGAAAATGTTGGAACTGTCGGTTTATGACGGCATTCCGCACCTGTTGTCGCCCGTTGTGACCGACCCGAAAAAGGCGGTCGTGGCCCTGAAATGGACCGTGGGCGAAATGGAAGAGCGCTATCGCAAAATGTCAAAAATGGGCGTGCGCAATATTGACGGATACAACAGCCGCGTCGCCGATGCGCTCTCCAAGGGCGAGATGTTCTCGCGCACCGTGCAAACCGGATTTGACGACGATACCGGCGAACCCGTGTTCGAAACCGAAGAATTCGCACCCGAAAAAATGCCCTATATCGTCGTGATCGTCGACGAAATGGCCGACCTGATGATGGTCGCGGGCAAGGAAATCGAGGCATGCATTCAACGGCTTGCACAGATGGCGCGGGCATCCGGCATCCACCTGATCATGGCCACGCAGCGCCCGTCGGTTGATGTGATCACCGGAACGATCAAGGCCAACTTCCCCACGCGGATCTCATTCCAGGTGACGTCGAAAATCGACAGCCGCACGATTCTGGGTGAAATGGGCGCCGAACAACTGCTGGGCATGGGCGACATGCTGTATATGGCGGGCGGTGCGAAAATCACCCGTTGCCACGGGCCCTTTGTGTCCGATGAAGAGGTCGAGGAAATCGTGAACCACCTCAAGGCTTACGGCCCGCCGGAATATATGAATTCGGTTCTGGATGGCCCGTCTGATGACCGCGAGGCCGATATCGACGCGGTTCTGGGGTTGGGTTCGGGCGACAAAGACACCGAGGATGCCCTCTATGACACCGCCGTCGCCATCGTGATCAAGGATCGCAAATGCTCGACCTCTTATATCCAGCGCAAGCTGTCGATCGGGTATAACAAGGCGGCGCGACTGGTCGAACAGATGGAAGACGAAGGCGTGGTCAGCGGTGCAAACCACGTAGGCAAACGCGAGGTTCTGGTGCCGGAACAACACTAAACCACGGAATTAATACGACAAACGGGCGGGGATGGGAACATTTCCGCCCGTTCGCGCATTCGTGAGCAAGGTTGGATTGGCGAAACCAGAGCAGAGGTATTAAGTAACAATTATGATGACACGCCGTTTTGCATTGGGCCTTGCCCTCGCCCCGCTGATGTTCGCCGCGACCACCGTTTCTGCGGCTGAAAAACTGTCGCTGAACGCGATTTCGCAATACCTGAACGGGCTGCAAACCGCGCAGGGCGAATTCACCCAGATCAACGATGACGGCACCATCAACACGGGCACGATTTACATCAAACGCCCCGGCCGCATCCGTTTTGAATACAAACCACCGGAAAAAACGCTGGTGCTGGCCTCGGCCAACACGGTGGCTGTATTTGACCCGAAATCCAACGCGGGGCCGGAAACCTATCCGCTGGATAAAACTCCGCTGTCGATCATTCTGGCCAAAAACGTGAATTTGGGTCAGGCACGCATGGTTGTCGGGCACAGTTTCGATGGCACTGCCACAGTGGTCACCGCCCAGGACCCCGCACACCCGGAATACGGAAATATTCAGCTAAAATTTACGGCAAATCCCGTGCAACTGCGCCAATGGGTCATCAACGATGATTCCGGCAGCTCCACCACGGTGATTTTGGGTGATATGAAAACCGGCCACAATCTGGCGAATACGATTTTCAACATCCAGTTGGCGACAAAACAGGGCAACCGCTAAACTGCGGTTGCCCCAGCGATTAACGCAACCGCCGCTGGCAGGTTTGCAACTGCGCGTCATAGATCACAGCGCGCTCGCCAACCTCGGATGACACCCGTAACAGCCAACTTTTTGCGTTATAGGACTGACGGTTATATCCGGTGTGCCCCTCGTGATAGGCCAGATACTGATTGCGCGCATCGGTCAGGGAAACGCCGGTTTTCGCCCGCGTTTTGTTCATATACCACCCCATGAAATCGGTGGCATCCTTGATGTCATCACGGCGCGCACCGCGCTTCCCCGTTTCGACGCGGTATTCATCCCATGTGGCATCCAAGGCCTGTGAATACCCGTAGGCCGAACTTTGCCGCCCCATCGGAATCACACCAGCCACATAGCGCAGCGGCGTGCGTGCGTTGCCGATGAATTTGCTTTCTTGATAAATTGTCGCCATTTGAACCGCCACAGGGACGTTCCATTTGCGTTCCGTCGCCTTAAAGGCGCGGCCATAGGTCGGGCGCTGGGCAAGGATGGAACACGCGTTATCAAGGTTCCGCGGCGCGGAATAATTACCACCGCCGCAGGACGCAAGCACCATCAGAAACACCGTTGCGCGAAGAGTTCTGCTCATCTGCCTCTCGCTTTTTATTACGCGGGGTTTTCCCCGTCTATTGCGACCAGTGTAACGGAAATTTGCGCGAGGGGAAATCACGAATTCGGGGAATTATTGCGTCACAGCAGCACGGCCAGCAATACAGGTATCGCCAGAACCGACAAAAGCGTGGACACAACGACCAAACCGGCCACCGCATCCGAATCCGCGCCGTATTTGGTGGCCAACAAATAGGAGGTGACCGCAACAGGTGTCGAAACCTGCAACACCAGAACGGCCAATGCAATCGGGCCAAGATCCAGCCAGATGCCCACACCCCATGCCACGCCGACACAAATCGCCAGCTTCAGCACGGATATCAAAACCGCCTGCCCGATCCGCCCCGGCGTCAGCCGCGCCACAGCCACCCCTAATGTGATCAGCATCAGCGGGATCGCCATTTGCCCGATCAACGACAGGGTGTTGGTGATCACGCGTGGTGTCTCCCATCCCTGCCACAGGAATATGCCGCCAAGGATGGTGGCGGCGACCAGCGGCTCCTTGATCACCTTGGTCAAAGAACCACCGCCAGACACCAGCCAGATGCCAAAGGTGAACGACCAAATCGCCATTATGGCAAAAACAACAACGGCATAGCCCAAACCCTCTTCGCCGAATGCGAACATAGCCAGCGGCAGGCCAAGGTTGCCCGTGTTGCCAAAAATGATCGGCGCAAGGTATGTCCGTATTTCCAGCCGCATCAGTTTGGCCATGGCAAATGCCACAATCGTTAGCACGCCATAGGCCAGGACCGCGCCCACCGACAGGGCCGTCAGGGCGGCCGGATCCACGTTGGTTTTCATCAGGGATGTAAAAATCAGGCAGGGCACCGATAGGGTCATCGCCAGCCGTGTGACGAATTCCACGTTGTATTCATGGCCCATCCGGACCCAAACGTAACCAATCACTGCAAGCGCGAACACCGGAGCAGTGATTTCCAGGACTGTTAAGGCGAGGTTCACAGACTGTTTCCCTTGAAATCCGGTGAATTGTTGGACAAATGTGCGCTTCTGCGTCTATCCATGACGTTAAGGGGCTGCAATACCATGCTGAGAACACGGGCGAAATATCATTTGGGGCAAATCGTGCGCCATAAAAAGCATCCCTTTCGGGGGGTGGTTTTTGACGTGGACCCCGAATTTAACAACACCGAGGAATGGTATGACGCCATCCCCGAAGAAAGCCGCCCGATCAAGGATCAGCCGTTTTACCACCTGCTGGCAGAAAACGACCAATCCTATTACGTGGCCTATGTGTCGGAGCAAAACCTGATTGCCGATTATTCCGGGGAACCGGTCGATCATCCAGACATCCCAGATCTGTTCGGCCCCTTCGAAGACGGGCTTTATCCGCTGCATTTCCAACTCAACTAAAACCAAAAGGGACGCATCGCTGCGCCTCTTTTTGTGTTTGAAATCAATAGCCAAGCGCGCAGCCATCCTTGCGCGGGTCTGATCCGCCTTCTAAAATCCCATCATCACGAATAAGAATGGCCTGCCCCCCACCAATCGGCCCTTGCGGAATTTCCACGTTATGGCCCATGCCGGACAGCTCGGCGCGCACCGCATCCGAATACCCGCGTTCGACCTGCAAAACACCCGCATTGGTGAACGATCGTGGCGCGTCGATTGCCTCTTGGGGGGACATGCCGAAATCAACCATATTGCTGACAATCCGGGCATGGCCGTTGGGCTGATACGCGCCGCCCATCACGCCAAATGGCATCAAAACGCGGCCATTTTTGCGCAGCATCGCCGGAATAATGGTGTGCATCGGGCGTTTTCCACCCGCCATTTCATTGGGGTGGCCTTGCTCTAACGAAAAACCGGCCCCGCGATTCTGGAACAGAACGCCAAATTTTTCTGATGCAATCCCCGACCCGAACCCGTGGAAAATGGAATAAATCAATGACACCGCCATGCGGTCACGATCCACTACGGTGATGTAAACCGTGTCTTTGTGGATTGCTTCACTCACTGGTGCGGCAGCAGGCATCGCATGTTTCAGGTCGATCAATGCGGCAAGGCGCTTGGCCGTGTCCATGTTCAACATATGGTCCAGCCGGGTGGTCATTGACGGGTCAGCAATAAACCGGTTGCGCGCATCATAGGCCAGTTTGGCGGCCTCTGCTTCGATATGGGCGCGGGTGACGCCAAGCGGGTCCATTGAATGAATGTCGAACTGTGACAGTATGTTAAGCATCAAAATTGCGGTGGCGCCCTGCCCGTTTGGCGGGTGTTCAAACAGTTCGGTTTCTTTGTATTGCCCCGAAACGGGCGTGGTATCATCGGCGCGGGTGGTCGCAAAATCATCCATGGTGTGACTGCCGCCAAGCGCATTCAGCGAAGCCACCATATCCTCGGCAACCTCCCCTTTGTAAAATCCGTCACGGCCTTCGCGTGCCACGCGGCGCAATACTTCGGCTTGACCAGGGGCGCGAAACAACTGCCCCGATTTTAGCGATTGACCATCCGACATATAAAACCGACGCGCCGTATCATTCAAACACGCAGCGGCGGTGGGCCAATCGAACGCCACACGGGGGGCCACGGGCACACCTTCATCAGCATAGCGAATCGCAGGTGCCAAAATGCGATCCAGTCCTAATTTCCCATGCTTTTCAGAGAGTTGACAGAAAGCATCCATCGCGGTGGGAATGGTCACGGACTCAGGCCCATGCAAGGGAACGGTATCGAATCCCTGATCCCGAAGTGCGGCCGCCGAAGCCCCCGCAGGGGCACGGCCCGACCCGTTCATGGACTGCACCACATCTGATCCGGCCTTGTTAAAAAGGACAAAGCAGTCGCCGCCAATGCCGGTCATCGGTGGTTCGCATAGCCCCAGCAAAACCGCACCGGCAATCGCGGCATCCATTGCATTGCCGCCTGCTTCCAGCACTTCGATCGCGGTTTTAGCAGCAAGTGGGTGCGAGGTGGCACAAATGCCGCTTGTGGCCAGCACCGGCGAGCGCCCCGGAAGTTGAAAGTCGCGCATGATTGTTTCCCCTTTTTTCAAAGAGGTTAGGGCGGGGCAGAGCCAATGCCAATGCCAATCCAGACCATAACTAGCCAATGATGTGGGAGGGGGAGAAGTACCTCGGCGTCACGTACTGGGTGGGGGCAATTAACACGCGACGCCGAGGGAAGCTTTATGCAGCTACAAGAACAGTTATGGCGCTTGAATCTGGCGTGAATGCGCGTTGAATAAGGTAATTTCTGGGCAAAAAATTTCGTCCTACTGCATATTTTTTCCGCAGCGGATGCTGAAGCTCAGGTGATTTTGCCCCTCTATCCGGCGATAGTGCAGTGTTTCTGTCAATTCACGTATCATGGCCCAGCCAAACCCGCCCTCTGGCAGGTCCAACGGATCAACTGGAATATCGGGCATACTGCCGGTTGTCAGCAGGCTGGAAGGCAATGCATGCCCCGCATCAACAGAGGTAAAACGCAGACTGTCGGGCAGCACCTGCACAGCCAGCGACACCTCACCCGCGATATCGTAGGCATGTTCCACTATGTTATTCAGCACCTCTGCGACAACGATTTCGGTCTGCCCCAGCGTATCCGCCGTCAGCCCAAGCGGTGCCAACCGCCCCATCAATGTGCCAAGCGCCTGCCGCACGGCCAATTCGCCGGTTTCGAACCGAATCAGAAATTCATCCCGATCCGGCGGCGGTGGAATGTTCGCAGCACGCCCCACGACAGCCCGGTCAGGCCGCATGGGCCTGCACCGCCGCATCGGCGCTGCTATGAATTGCAAACACCGTATCCATGCGGGTCAGGCGAAACACTTTTTCCACGTTGTCACTTAGCCCTGCAAGGGCCAGTTTCCGCCCGCCCCCCAGTTGCTTCATCGCGGCAACGATTGCGCCAAGCCCTGAAGAATCAATGAAATCAACGGCTGACAGGTCCAGCACAATGTGGATTGGCCCCGCGTCTGTCAGTTCGCGCATACGGTCCTTGAACGCGATGGCGACAGCGGCATCAATGCGTGCATCATCAACTGTCACCACGCGGCAACCGGCGTGGTCCTGTGTGGAAATTTGCATGGTCCCTCCGCATCAAAAATGATCCATTACAGTCCAAGGCTAGACGTAAATCCTTACCATTCTGTATGCATGCCCCTGAAAGTGGAGGAATTTAAGATGAAAACAGTGGTGATAGCAGGTGCAGCGCGCACGCCGATGGGCGGGTTTCAGGGCGTTTTTGACGGGGTAGAAGCCGCAACATTGGGCGGCGCCGCGATCAAGGCCGCCTTGGACAACGCCAAGACAACCACCGTGGACGAGGTTCTGATGGGCTGCGTTTTGCCCGCAGGTCAGGGGCAGGCCCCCGCCCGGCAGGCCGGTTTTGCAGGTGGGCTGGACGACAGCGTGCCCGCAACCACCCTGAACAAAATGTGCGGTTCCGGCATGAAGGCCGCAATGATCGCCTATGACCAGCTGGCGCTTGGCCATGCGGAAACCATGATCGCGGGCGGCATGGAATCAATGTCGATGTCCCCGTATTTGCTGCCGAAAATGCGTGGCGGCGCACGAATCGGCCACCAGGAAGTAAAGGACCATATGTTTCTGGACGGTTTGGAAGACGCATATGACAGGGGCCGCCTGATGGGCACCTTTGCCGAAGATTGCGCCGAGGCGTTCCAGTTCACCCGCGAAGCACAGGACCAATATGCGCTGGGATCTCTGGACAATGCCCTGGCTGCCGAACGGTCGGGCGCGTTTGACGGTGAAATCGCCGCAGTGACCCTGCATTCGCGCAATGGTGAGGACATCATCACCCGCGACGAACAACCCGCCAAGGCGCGCCCCGAAAAAATACCCCAGCTGAAACCGGCCTTTCGCAAGGATGGCACGGTGACCGCAGCAAATTCTTCGTCTATTTCCGATGGTGCCGCTGCGCTGGTGCTGGCAACAGAAGAGGCCGCAGAGGCGCAGGGCCTGAACATCCGCGCCCGCATTCTGGGCCATGCCAGCCATGCTCATGCCCCCGCGATGTTTCCGACGGCCCCCGTGCCCGCCGCACGCAAACTGTTGGACCGTTTGGGATGGAAAGCATCTGATGTGGACCTGTGGGAAGTAAACGAGGCATTCGCCGTTGTCCCTATGGCTTTCATGCACGAAATGGGCCTGCCGCGTGATATCGTCAATGTAAACGGCGGCGCCTGCGCATTGGGCCACCCCATCGGCGCATCCGGCGCGCGGATCATGGTCACGCTGTTGAATGCACTGGAAAAACGCGGGTTGAAACGGGGCATTGCCGCGATTTGCATCGGTGGCGGCGAAGGCACGGCGATTGCAATCGAACGCGTCTAGCACCCGGCAACAAAAGGGGGCCATGTGCCCCCTTTCACATCAAACGGCCGAAGGGTGTGTCGCCAAAGGTGTCACCTGACATTTCATATAGGGATAGAGCGGCAGGTTCTGCAAAATATCCTGTAGCTGGTTGTTGTCCTGCACCTCGAACAGGCTGAAATTGGCATATTCTCCGACGATCCGCCACAAACCTTTCCAGATACCCTGGCGCTGTAAATCCTGCGCATAGGCCTTTTCCCGCGCGATGACATCGGCAGCCACATTGGCGGGCATTTCGAACGGCAGCTCTACATCCATTCTGACCATAAAAAGCATTTCTCTCTCCCTTGTTTATTGTGATCAGCATAGCGCGGCGTCGTGCTGGCACAATGGCGCGGGATTGCCATATGATTGGCCCAGACAACGGAGGCACCATGCGGATTGATTATCCCCAGATCACGAAAACCATTGCGGCGCTGACGGATGGCGAAACCGACGAGGTCGCGTTGATGGCGACGCTGGCCTGCGAATTGCATCACAGCGATGACAGATTCGACTGGACCGGATTTTACCGTGTGACCGCACCCGGGATGTTAAAGATTGGCCCCTATCAGGGTGGGCATGGCTGTTTGGTCATTCCCTTTGCACGCGGCGTTTGCGGTGCTGCGGCACGCATGGGGCAGGCGCAGCTGGTGGCGGATGTAGATGCATTTGACGGGCATATCGCATGCGCCTCTTCGACCCGTTCCGAGGTGGTTTTGCCGGTCTATGGCGCAGCGGGCAAATTGCTGGGGGTGCTGGACATAGACAGCGACCAACCCGCAGCCTTTGATCAGGCTGATGTGGACGGGCTGCGCGCCATTCTGGACATGGTGTTTGGTGCGGATCAAAGCGTTTAGAGTATTTGTGGAACACAAGAAAGCGGGGGGCGGACATGTTGCAAGGATCATGTGCATGTGGCGCAGTGGCGTTTTCGGTGGACGGGCCGGTGCAGGGCGCATCGGTTTGCCACTGCGTGCAGTGTCGCAAGATGAGCGGGCATCAATGGGCTTCGGCCTATGCATCGCAGGCTGCGGTTGATATTCGGGGGCCGCTGCGCTGGGTGAACCTGAGCGCCAGCGCCAAGCGGGGCATTTGTGCGCAATGCGGTGCGTTCCTGTTTTGGAAAGCGCACGCCGAGGACACGATGAGCTTTGCCCTTGGCGCATTGGATGGCGACACCGGGTTGCTGTTGGAAAAGCACATATTCACCGCCGAGCGGGGTGATTATTATGACATCGCCGACGGGTTGATACAGAAATAGCCCCCTTGCCCGTGATGACATAGCGTGGCAAGCCGCAGCCCATGGACCCGAATTACAACCCGCCACAGGATCCCCTGAATATCCTGCACGAAGATCACCAGTTGTTGCTGGTGGACAAACCGTCGGGCCTGTTGTCGGTGCCGGGCAAGGGCGAGGATCTGGCCGATTGTTTGCTGACGCGTGTTCAGGCGGCCTTTCCCATGGCGCTGTTGGTGCATCGGTTGGACCGCGACACATCCGGCGTGATGGTGTTTGCCCTGACCCCCCATGCCCAGCGCCATCTTGGCCTGCAATTCGAAAAACGCCAGACCAGGAAAACCTATGTCGCCCGTGTCGCCGGGCGGTTGGAGCCGCGCACTGGCACGGTCGATTTACCGCTGATTGTGGATTGGCCAAACCGGCCCTTGCAGATGGTCTGCCACGATACGGGCAAAGCCGCGCAAACCGATTGGCGCGTGGCCCGATATGGCGATGGCGAAACGCGGGTCAAGCTGATGCCGAAAACCGGACGCAGCCACCAGTTGCGGGTGCATATGCTGGCCATGGGCCACCCGATTTTGGGCGATCCGTTTTACGCCAAAGGCGCGGCGCTGGACGGGTATTCGCGCCTGATGTTGCATTCCGAAGAGCTGCGCCTGCGCCACCCCGATGGTGGGCGTGGCATGTCATTCCGCGCCAAAGCTCCGTTTTAGAATACAGCGCAGCGAATCACCCTGACGCCTGACGCGAGGGAAGCCATCGCAAATGATAGGGCCATATAAATAAGGGGTATGGAATACCCTACCCGCTTTTTGTCCCACCCCTACCCAAAGTGATAGGATGGTCTGTTTCCACCCCTAAATGACGCCGCGTCGAATTCGAATTCGCGCATAGGTGAGGCGACAGACCCGTTTTTCCCCGTTATCCGATCCCTACTTCGGGCGACACAAGCCCAGCACGCAAGTGCAAGTCCCACTCACGGGAAGCCGCCTTCTGGGATGGGGGTGGCTGTGGGGGATCGCGGCGTACCGCATGCGATCCCTCACACTTTGGGTATGCCATTATTGGCAGCGCCCAAGAGGGGTCGCATCAAGGGGTTTATGGGAACTGACCTTGATGCGGCCCTTTAGCGGAAGGCGGCAATGATGAACACGCCGCCAAAAGCCCGAAAGGCAACTGGCAGGCAGAGGGCGGGATCAGCCACCACTCACGGTGGCATCCGCAGCACCGACAGGGCGCAGCGGGTGCTTATATGATCTCGTCCTCATCAAACAGCGGGGGCGCTTCCATTTGGGCGGCGACCCCTTCCATTGCGGCTTCGGCATGGGCCACGCGTGGGGTCAGCGCGACATGAAACAACGCGTCGCCCTCGTTGACCACGGGCATATTGGACCGCCCGATGATGATGCCTGTGTCCTCGGCCAATATCGCGGTTTCCTGTTCGCCCATCGGGTCGGACACCACCCCCAGAACATCGTCTTGCTCCACCAGTTCGCCCGTGGCCTTGAATGCGCGAAACAGCCCGCCCGCAGGGGCGCGCAGCCAGCCCGATCTGGCACAGAACACCGGCTTGGCCTTGAGCCGTGGCACGCCGCGTGCGCCGATCATGCCCTTGGCCTGCATCACACGCAAAATCCCGGCCAGCCCCGTGCGTGCGGCCATTTCATCAAACCGCAGCCCCTCTCCGGCCTCGTATAGCAGCACGTCAACGCCAGCCTCTTCGGCGGCGGCGCGCAATGATCCGTCCCGCAGGCGCGAGGTCATTATGACGGGCGCGCCAAAGGCCTCTCCCAGTTGTCGCAGGTGGTCATTGCCCGGCGTCAGGCGGATTTGCGGCAGGTTGGTGCGGTGGATCGCAGCCGAATGCAGATCAATCCCGAAATCGGCGCGTTTCACCACCTGATCCAGAAAAATATGTGCCAGCCGCGCCGCCATTGATCCCTCGGGCGAACCGGGGAAGCAACGGTTAAGGTCGCGACGGTCCGGCAGATACCGCGACAGGTTCAGCAGGCCAAAATTGTTCACAATCGGCACCGCCAAAAGCGTGCCATGCACCCGCGACATCGGCGCGGACCGCAGCAAACGGCGCACGATTTCCACCCCGATCACCTCGTCGCCATGCACGGCGGCAGATACGAACATCACCGGACCGGGGCGTTTGCCATGGATCACATGCACAGGCATCCGCACCGGCGTATGGTCGGAAAACACCGCCACTGGCAATTCCACCGTCGCGCGAGTGCCTGCGGCGACATCCTGCCCCCCGATGCGAAAAGGTAGCCGCGTCATTTATCCCTTACCCTTGGTCTTGGTCGCCCCTTCACGGGCATTTTTAGCAATAAAATCAATGATGGTGCCCGCGATATCCTTGCCGGTCGCCTTTTCCACCCCTTCCAGTCCGGGGGAAGAGTTCACCTCCATCACCACCGGCCCGTGGTTAGATCGCAGCATATCAACACCGCATACATTCAGCCCCATGGACTTGGCGGCGCGGATCGCGGTGGAGCGTTCCTCGGGCGACAGTTTGATCAGGGCGGCCGACCCGCCGCGATGCAGGTTGGACCGGAATTCGCCCTCGGCACCGGTGCGTTTCATCGCCGCCACCACCTTGCCGCCGACCACGATGGCGCGAATATCCGTGCCGCCAGCCTCTTTGATGAACTCTTGCACCAGAATGTTAACGCCCGCACCGCGGAATGCCTCGACCACGGATTTGGCCGAACGGTCGGTGTCGGCCAGAACCACGCCGATGCCTTGGGTGCCTTCTAGCAGCTTGATCACCAGTGGCGCGCCGCCTGCCATTTTGACCACTTCTTCGGTCTGTTTGGGGTCATGGGCAAAGGTGGTGACCGGCAATCCGATGCCGTCCCGCGCCAGCAGTTGCATCGAGCGCAATTTGTCCCGCGACCGCCCGATCGCCACGGATTCATTCAACGGATAAACCCCCATCATTTCGAACTGGCGCAACACAGCCAGCCCGTAAAACGTAATCGATGCACCGATGCGCGGGATCACCGCATCATACTTCGGCAGCTTGCGCCCGTCGTAATAAATCTCGGGTCTCCGTGACGCGATATTCATCACGCAGCGCAGGGTGTTCAGCATTTCAAACGAATGCCCGCGTGCCTCTGCGGCCTCCTTTAGGCGCTGATGCGAATACAGCGACGGGTTGCGCGTCATCATGGCCAGGCGCATGGGGCGGACCGCTGCGGCGGGTTCGGTCAAAGTCGACGTATCGGTCATCGGATTATCCTTGTTTTTACGGCTTTGGGGCGGTCATGAAACTGCGGCCTGCATCGATCAGAATACCGCGTTTGCGCACCGCAGTCCGGCCCAGAATGATGGGGTGGGTCATGTTGGCGCGATCCGCCAGTGATACCTCGATCGGCCAATGGCGCCCCGCGATTTCCAACCTTGTTTCGATCACCATACGATCCTGATCCACACCAGAAGTATTTCGAATTGCGCGGGTTTCCAGCAAAGGTGCCTCGCAATCGCGGGCCTGAAGCCCGCTGGAATGGGGGATATGAAACCGCACCCAGGCAGCGCCATCACGTTCGAATTCCCTGATCCGCGTAGCATGAAGAGCAGATGTGCGGGCGCCGGTATCAATCTTGGCCGTCAGACGCGACAGGCCCAACTGAGGAAGAGCGATCCGTTCGCGCCAGCCAATCAAAAGCGGTGGTTTGGGCGCACGTTTCATAGGGCCGGTTCCTATACTATTGGGAAAAGAAGAAGGCGGGCAACACCATAGGATTCGCACATAGACAGACGTTGCAATTCTGGCGGTATCTCTGGTCTGATCCTTTGTCCATAATGTTTGTGTCCGCGTTAATGCTGCATAAATTCCTTTGTGGCAGTTATGGGGCATGAAAGACCATCTAACACAAAAACTGGCCTTGGCTGGTATGATTCTGGGGCTCGTGTTCGGCGTTCCGGTCTTGGCGCTCACCGCGCAGCCGCCTGTGGCAGGGCAACCTGTTCTGGTGGTCGTGGCGCCATGGGTTTCACTTGACCATATGGTCGACGGCGCTGGCGGTCGCCTGATTGGCCCGCGTGTGGCCATGTTGGGCGGGCTTGCGGTCGCAGACAGGCCAAACTTTATCCAGAAACTAAAGCAAGCAGGCGCATGGGCGGTGGTCGATGGCCGCAAAACTGCGCTGCTATGTGGAGTCTAATTCATGTCGGAATCGAATCCTCTCGAAGTATCTCAGCAACATGGACTGAAATTCCTGATCTGGGCCGTCGTCTTAGCCGCGCCTTTGCCTGCTCTTGCAGCATGGAAAATAGGCAACCCACCACTAGAAGAAGCGGGCGCATCTGCGTTATTGGCGATACTCGCCATTCTTGCCCGTGCCGGCAGTCCGCAAATCGCGCGCGTTGCCGTTTCAGTTGCCCTGATGGGGCAGGTGATGATTCTGACCGCTGCGCTGGCAGGGCATCCATGGCAAATGGACAGCCATATGGTTTATTTTGCTGCACTTGCATGTCTGGTGCTGATCTTTGATCCGATTGCATTGATCGTGGCAGCGGCCGTTGTCGCGGTGCAGCACTTGTCGCTCAGCGTTCTATTACCACAACTGATCTATCCCAGTGCCACCTTGTTTGAAAACCTTCTGCGCACGGCCTTTCACGGGACCGTTGTCGTAATGGAAAGCGCTGCACTGCTATATGTCGTCATCACACGCATTGCACAGTTCAAACGACGCGTCGCACAATCCGAAGCCCTGTCCGAAACACTGGCCCAATCAGAGCGCGATCGCGAAAAAATGGGTGAAACAGAACGCGAGCAGACACGTATGATGCACGCCCTGCGCGACGCGCTGGCACGTCTGGCACAGGGTGACCTTTCTGCGCAGATCAATCAGCCGTTCAGCGAAAACTTCGAAGAGTTACGCCGCAATTACAACGATGCTGTTGCCGCGCTCAGTCTGGCAATGGGCAATGTTTATGAACATGCAGAATCCATTCGCGCCGACACCAGCTCGATTTCATCCGCTGCGGCCAGCCTTGCCAACAGGACCGAAGATCAAGCCCGCGGTTTGGCCCAGGTGACCCAAACAGTGGAGCAGATTTCAGGCTTCATGAAAAGTTCCGCCGAAGAAGCCCAATCTGCGCGCACCAGCACGGACCAGGCCCGCAAAGAATCCGAAACCGGAATGGATGTGGTCAATCGCGCCATCGAGGTGATGAACGGGGTCGAGCGTTCCTCGAACCGGATTCGGTCGATCACCGACGTGATTGAGGATCTGGCCGTGCAAACAAATCTGCTGGCCTTGAACGCAGGAGTAGAAGCGGCGCGTGCCGGCTCTGCCGGTCAGGGGTTTGCCGTGGTCGCAAGCGAAGTGCGCGCCCTTGCGCAACGCTCCTCCGAAGCGGCACATCAGATCACCGAACTGATCGAAGAATCCGGCCAACAAGTGCAAAGCGGCGTTAAAATGGTCGGCGAAGCGGGTTCGGTTCTCAGCGGCGTGCTATCTTCGGTTCGCGTCGTGTCCGATACCATGCAAAACATCGCAGATTCGGTCACGGAACATTCCGCTGGCATCGGCCAAATCCGCAATACCATGAGTGAACTGGACAACCTTACCCAACAGAACGCCGCGATGTTCGAAGAAACCTCAGCCGCCAGTTCTGCACTAAACTCAGCCACAGATCAGCTCAGTCGTGTCATCTCTCAATTCGTTGGCCAAAGCGGTGAAAACGGTGATTGGTCGACGGACCGCCCCGATGATGACGATGGATATGTTGCCGCATAACCTAGGCATACGCATGCATATCCCAGCCATACAGGTAAAAACAGCGGAGCACAGACCAATTACGAAACCCGAACCACGCGCAGCAACCCTGCCCGGCAACCAAGGAAGGCCGCCCCGAAACTTTGGGGCGACCTTCCCAAATGAGAACGCCAGCGGGTTAAACCGAACGTTTAACTGTGCGCAAATAGGGTAACTTCACGTCGATCTCACCGAATTTCTCGCGTGCTTGGTCGTCGTTCAGCGACAAGGCAACGATCACATCCTGCCCGACGGTCCAGTTGGCGGGCGTCGCAATCGGCGCACCAAAGGTGGCTTGCAGCCCGTCCAACGCGCGCAGGACTTCGGCAAAATTGCGCCCGACCGACATCGGGTAAGTCATGACCAATTGCACCTTTTTGTCCGGTGAGATGATAAACACAGACCGGACCGATGCGGAATCGGCGGCGGTGCGGCCATCCGGCAAATAGGCCTCTGCTGGCAACATATCGAACAGTTTGGACACTTCCAGTTTTTCATCCGCAATGATCGGAAAACCGGCATGCGCACCGGAAAAGGTTTCGATGTCGCTTTTCCATTTCACATGCTCTGCTGTGCCATCGACTGACAGACCAATCACCTTGGTGCCTCGCTTGGCCCATTCATCTGCCAATTGCGCCACAGCGCCGAATTCGGTGGTGCAAACCGGCGTAAAATCCTTGGGATGTGAAAACAGAATGGCCCAGCTGTCGCCAATCCAGTCGTGAAAGGTAATCGTGCCCTGATCTGTTTCGGCAGTAAAATTCGGGACGATATCATTGATGCGCAGGCCCATGAGGCTCTCCTTTTTCCAAGGCTGTTACGTGACGTTCGCCACCCTAGATAGATAGCGCGGGCCAGATTTGCACCCCCTCCCTTGCGAAGGATCAAGCAGAGTGACAGAGTGACGCGAATCCGGCGGGATGAAATTTCGCAACGTGGAAATCTACCGTTGGAAACAGGATATCAGAAGGACACTATAAATGATCGAGAAACGTCAATTCTATATCAATGGCGCATGGGTCGAACCCACCACGCCCAACGACCTTAGCGTGATCGACCCCAGCACGGAAGAGCCATGCGCGGTCATTTCGATCGGCAGCGATGCAGACGTGAATGCCGCCGTCGCCGCCGCCAAGGCCGCATTCCCGGCATGGATGGCGACCCCACCTGCGGAACGCATCGCGCTGGTCGAAAAATTGCTGGACGTTTACAAAGCCCGCGCCGCTGAAATGGGCGAAGCGATTTCGATTGAAATGGGCGCGCCCATCGACATGTCGAAAACCCAGCAGGTTGGCGCTGGTATTTTCCATATCAGCAACTTTCTGGCCGCAGCCAAGAAATTCGAGTTCATTCGCCCCTTGGGTGATCACGCCCCGAATGACCGTATCATCTACGAACCCGTTGGCGTTTGCGCGCTGATCACCCCGTGGAACTGGCCGATGAACCAGGTCACGCTCAAGGTTGTCGCGGCGGCCATCGCAGGCTGCACCATGGTTTTGAAACCATCCGAGGAATCGCCGCTGGATGCGATGCTATTCGCCGAAATGATGGACGAGGCGGGCTTCCCCAAGGGCGTGTTCAACCTTGTCAACGGCGATGGCGTTGGTGTTGGCTCGGCCCTGACCGGCCACAAGGATGTGGACATGGTCAGCTTTACCGGATCGACCCGCGCGGGCATCGCGATTTCCAAAAACGCGGCAGAAACCCTGAAACGGGTGCATCTGGAACTGGGCGGCAAGGGCGCGAACATCGTGTTCGCCGATGCCGACGACAAGGCCGTCAAACGCGGCGTGTTGCACATGATGAACAACACCGGCCAATCCTGTAACGCCCCCAGCCGGATGTTGGTGCAAAAAGGCATCTATGACAAAGCCGTCGAAACCGCAGCCACAGTGGCCAATTCGATCACCGTGGGCAGCGCGCATGAAACAGGCCGCCACATCGGCCCCGTTGTAAACGAGGCCCAGTGGAACAAGATCCAAGGGTTGATCCAAAAGGGCATCGACGAAGGTGCGCGGCTGGTTGCCGGTGGCGTTGGACGCCCCGAAGGTCAGAACAAAGGGTTTTTCGTGCGCCCCACGGTGTTTGCCGATGTGAACAACGAAATGACCATCGCACGCGAGGAAATCTTTGGCCCAGTGTTGTCGATCATCCCGTTCGAAACCGAAGAAGAGGCGGTGCAAATCGCCAACGATACGGTTTACGGGCTGACCAACTATGTGCAGACACAGGACGGCGCCAAGGCCAACCGGCTGGCGCAACAGTTGCGTTCGGGCATGGTGGAAATGAACGGCCAGTCACGCGGTGCGGGTGCCCCGTTTGGCGGTATGAAACAATCGGGCAACGGACGTGAAGGCGGCGTTTGGGGTATCGAGGATTTCCTTGAGGTCAAATCGGTCGCCGGTTGGGCCGCCGAATAATTCGTCAAAACCTGAACACGTCAAAGGGCCGTCAGAACAATCTGGCGGCCCTTTTTCCATTCCCGAACAGGGCAAAAAAACGCCCCGCTGGCAATGACCAACGGGGCGCAATATTCTAGGTGAAAGGAAAGATTACTCTTCCGCTTTTTCCACGACTTCTTCGCCGGTGGCCTGATCGACCATCTTCATGGCCAAACGCACCTTGCCGCGATCATCAAAGCCAAGCAGCTTGACGAAGACTTCTTGGCCTTCTTTCAGAACATCCGAAGGATGGTTCAAGCGGCGGTTTTCAATCTGGGACACATGGACCAGACCGTCGCGCTTGCCAAAGAAGTTCACGAATGCCCCGAAATCAACGATCTTGACCACGGTGCCTTTGTAAACCTTGCCTTCTTCCGGCTCTGCCACGATCGAATAGATCATGTCATATGCCTTCTGGATCGACTCGGCGTTGGCGGATGCGATTTTGATGATACCGTCGTCGTTGATATCAACTTTCGCGCCCGAGGTTTCCACGATTTCGCGGATGACCTTACCACCCGAACCGATCACTTCGCGGATTTTATCGGTCGGCACTTGCATCGTTTCGATGCGCGGTGCGTGGGCCGAAAAATCGCCAGCCCCGGACAGGGCTTTGTTCATCTCTTGCAGAATGTGCAAACGGCCAGCTTTTGCTTGGGCCAGTGCTTTCTCCATGATCTCGGGCGTGATGCCTGCGACCTTGATGTCCATTTGCAAGGAGGTGATGCCGGTTTCGGTGCCTGCAACCTTGAAATCCATGTCGCCCAGGTGGTCTTCGTCACCCAAGATGTCGGTCAGAACCGCATAGGATCCGTCGTCTTCCAGGATCAGGCCCATGGCCACACCGGCCACGGCGGATTTCAGCGGAACGCCCGCATCCATCATCGACAGCGAACCGCCGCAAACCGATGCCATCGACGAAGAGCCGTTGGATTCGGTGATTTCCGACACCAGACGCAGGGTATAGGGGAAATCGGTTGCGGCAGGCAGAACCGCCTGAAGCGCGCGCCATGCCAGTTTACCATGGCCGATTTCACGACGGCCAGGGCCGCTGACACGACCAACCTCGCCCACCGAATAGGGGGGGAAGTTATAGTGCAGCAGGAAGTTGGATTTGAAATTGCCGTGCAGCGCGTCGATGAATTGTTCGTCATCGCCGGTGCCCAAAGTGGTCACAACCAAGCCCTGAGTTTCGCCGCGTGTGAACAGGGCAGACCCATGGGTGCGTGGCAGCAGGCCGGTTTCGCACTCAATGGCGCGGACCTGATCCAGCGCACGACCGTCGATCCGCTTGCCTTCTTTTACCACGGTGCCACGCAGCACAGTGGATTCCAGCTTTTTCAACGCGGAACCCAGATCGGCATCCAGCAGCTGCTCTTCGGTCAGAGCGGCTTTGATGGCGTCTTTGGCGGCGGTCACAGCGGCAACGCGCTCTTGCTTGTCGGTGATCGCATAGGCGGCGCGCATCTTGTCTTCGCCCGCTGCTTTCACGGCGTCGAACAAGGCCGAGTAATCCGGAGCAGTGAAATCAAACGGCTCTTTCGCGCAATCTTCGGCCAGATCAATGATCAGGTCGATAACCGGCTGGATCTGCTGGTGGGCAAAATTGACTGCGCCCAGCATCTCTTCTTCGGTCAGTTCGTATGCTTCGGATTCAACCATCATCACGGCGTCTTTGGTGCCGGCGACAACCAGATCAAGGCGCTGTTCGGGGTTGTTGCGCAGGTTTTGCATGTCGTCCACGGTGGGGTTCAACACGTAATCGCCATCCACAAAACCAACGCGGGCGCAGGCGATCGGGCCACGGAACGGTGCGCCGGAAATGGTCAACGCGGCCGATGCTGCGATCATCGCCACAACATCGGGATCGTTTTCCAGATCGTGCGACAGCACGGTGCACATCACCAGAACTTCGTTTTTGAAGCCGGGCACGAACAGCGGCCGGATCGGACGGTCGATCAGGCGCGCAGTCAGGGTTTCCTTCTCGGTGGGGCGTGCCTCACGTTTGAAGAAGCCGCCGGGCACTTTACCCGCAGCATAGTATTTTTCTTGGTAATGAACGGTCAGCGGAAAGAAATCCTGACCTTCTTTTTGTTTGCGGGCAAAGGTCACGTTGGCCATGACCGAGGTTTCACCCAGCGTGGCGATGACAGAGCCATCGGCCTGACGGGCAACCTTGCCCGTTTCCAGTGTCAGCGTTTCATCGCCCCACTGCATCGTTTTCGTCGTTACGTTAAACATCTATCGTTTCCTATCAGGGGGCACTCCCGGCCTTCCGGGTCCCCCGTTTTGCATAGCGGCCCCATTGCCGCCGACCCCTTTCATCATGTCATGCGCCGGGGTCAGGGCGTCACGTCTCAGATGGATGGGCGCATACACGGTTTTGGTGCGGAATGAAAGACAAAGCAGGCGTCGCGGGCCAGCATGCGATTTTCCACCATCGACAAACGTCGAAGCGCCTGTTGCGGGGTTTCACCACGTGCCAGAGCAGACTGGAAAAGCGCCAGACAAGAGGCGGGCGACCATGGGCGTTTCGCCTCTGCCAGCCATTCGCGCAGGATCGCAGGCGCAGTATCATAGATCTGCATCGGGTCAGTGTTTCGGGGCCGAAGGCGTATGCGCGTCGCGCCACGATTGCATGGTGGATGTGAAGTTGCGGGATGGTATCGCGTCATGGGGCCGGTTCCGTGGATTAAAAATTATGTTATATTATAACATATCATTTCAATCAAGACTCAGGCCAATAGCTTTGCAAAAGAGCGGAAAATAAAAAACGCCCGCTTGATCCAAGCGGGCGTTTCCTGAATTCCGGCGCGGCGCGGGTTAGCGGCGCAGGCCCAGACGACCGATAAGCGAGGTGTAACGGCCCTCGTCCTTGGTTTTCAGGTAATCCAGCAATTTGCGGCGCTGCGCGACCATTTTCAAAAGCCCACGACGACCGTGGTTGTCTTTTTTGTGGGTTTTGAAATGTTCGGTCAGGGTCGCAATACGCGAGGACAGAATGGCAACCTGCACTTCGGGCGAACCGGTGTCGCCTTCTTTGGTGCCGTATTCCTTCATCACGCGGGCTTTTTCTTCAACAGTGATCGACATCGGTATCTCCTATATCAAAGGGTTGGGGCGCAAGCCGGGATGTCGTCCAGCAAGGTCCATAGAATCGCAGCAGGGTTTCAAACAGATTCCCAGCAGCGATGCGCGCGTATAGGGGGATTCCCCCACCATAGCAAAGGAAAAAGCCTAGCCCGCCATCAGAGTGGCGAAATCAGTGTTGGAAATAAGGGTGATCTGATCCAGCGTCAGCCCATCGGCCCCGCCCAGGGTTGCCACCTGTTGCCCATCCACCATCAGGCTGAATGTGCCCTGGCCATCGTCGGTCAGGGTCACATCAGGTTCGGTGCCATCATCGTTGAAAACAACCATCAGACTATCCTCGGCCGGATCGAAATCCTGCACGTCTGTCGGGCTGGTAATCCAGTCGCCCAGCACAACGGTATCAGCCCCGGTCCCCGTGTGAACGGTGTCATAGCTGCCCGCCACGATTTCATCATCGTCATCACCACCGTTCAGAAAATCGGCGTCATTTGAATCACTTAGGTCAGCATTGATACCCAATAGCGCGTCATCCCCCGCGCCGCCGAACAGGGTATCAGCCCCCGCACCACCATCCATTGCATCGTCGCCATCGTTGCCATGCAGCGCATCATCGCCGTCACCGCCGCGCAACTGGTCATCGCCCATGCCGCCGATCAGGCTGTCGTCGCCGTCTTCGCCCATCAGGGTGTCATCACCCATATAGCCGTTCAATTCGTCATTGCCGGTGCCGCCAAACAACAGGTCATTGGCATCTTCTCCGCGCAGGGTATCGGCCCCGTCGCCGCCCATCAGGGTATCATCACCTTCGCCACCGCGCAGGTCGTCATCGCCATCTTCGCCCATCACACTGTCGTCGCCTTCGGCCCCGTCCAGTTGATCGTCACCCGCGCCGCCCGATATCGCCTCGTCTGCGTCGGTGCCATCAAGCACGTCATCCCCATCGGTGCCATCCAGCAGGTCCAGATCTTTGGCCTCGTCCGACATGTCATCGGGCGTGTCGGGTTGTTCATCAGAAAACAGCGCGTCAAACCCCACAAAAGCAGCGCCCAGCACCATCGCACCCATCATTCCGGCCAATAAAAGCATCGTTCAAATCCCAACCATAACCCCAAGACGATATTCCCCAAACCAGAATGCCCGCGGCACGCCCTTTGGGTCAAACCTAATAAGATTAATCAGTTAACCGTTCTATAAGATCACTGTGGCAATTCGATGGAATTCCGTTTCAGGCACCTACTGCAACCCGACACGGATCATTTCAGCGATCTGAGTGGCCCAATTGCCGACAACCGGCAGAAATTCGATCTGCGATAACCAAAACGCAAGGATCGACACCAGCGCCGTCGCCCCCACAACCGATCCCAACCCGAATGCCAACCCCCGCATAAACTGGAAAAACACCAGACGCGGCACCGAATTATGCAGTTTCACAAAGCGATGCCCGTTCAGCAGGCGCACCTCATCTGTCAAACTGTCAAGCGAGGTGATGATTTCCTCGGCTGTGACATGGCGCACGGTTTTTTCTTGCGGATTCAGGTCTGACATGGGTTGGCCTTTTTGGGGTTAGCCTATTGGAAACCACAGCCTGGGCTGCTCTGAATAAGCAATATAAAGCGGATGCTTGGGATGACCATCCTTGGTCAGGCCCAAATGATGCACGGGGGTCTGCGTGCCGCGCAACAGGGTTTCCACCGCCGCACCGCGCTGCATATGCGCACCATGCGTGCCCCATGCGGCGATGATCCGGTCGGCCCAGTCGCAGCCTTCCAGAATGGCCGCATCATTCGCGGGCCCCACCGGATCAGCGGCGGCACGCATTTTGCGCGGGTCAGTGTCGCGCCAGGCGAAAATATTGGTCACGCGAAACCCGCCAAAACCCAATGCACGCGCACGCCGTTCGCAGCGTTCAACCGTTGGGTCATTCTGCACTTCGGTTGCGGTCGACGGGTTCAGCATCACGAACAGCGCCCTATCCCCGGCATCATCCCACACACGGGTCAGGCCATAGCGATACAGCTCGCAGTCCGAATAAACCGCAGTTGAGCGGGCATCGCCCTTCTGGAAATCACGCGAAATCATGCGGTTACCTTGCCGCAGTGCAGGATCGCAATCAACCCTCCCCGCCAAGATTGAACACGCGGGACGGGTGCAATTCGCCGCCCTTGAACACACCTACGGCCACAGCCCGCCCCTGAAACGAGGCCCAGCATTCATCGCCATATTCCACATCAGATGCGATCACCATGCCGGGGTTGCCATTGCGCAAACGGGCCGCGCCTTGTTCGGTCGCCTTGACCTCGGGCAAATCGGCCAAACCGATTTCCAGCGGCTGGATAAACGCATCCAGTTCCGGCGTGCGCGCCAGTTCATCGACCTTGTCCAGCGTAATCCCGTCCTCTGCATCAAACGGGCCGGACCAGATACGGCGCAGCCACGCGACATGACCATAACACCCCAATACCGCCCCCAGATCCCGTGCGATCGAACGCACATAACCGCCCTTGCCACAGGTCATATCCAATACCACCGTATCGGCGTCGGGGCGGTCCTCCATCAACAGCTCCTCAACCCACAAGGGGCGGGGCTGCACCTCGAAATCCTCGCCGTCACGGGCCAGTTTATAGGCGCGCTGCCCGTCAATTTTCACGGCTGAAAATTTAGGTGGAACCTGCATGATATCACCCAGGAACGCAGGCAGCGCCGCCTTTATCTCCGCGTCCGTGGGGCGCGCGTCAGACTGCGAAACCACCTCGCCCTCGGCATCATCGGTATTGGTCGCCGCCCCCAAACGCACGGCGAAACGGTATGATTTCAACGCGTCCGTGATATAGGGAACGGTCTTGGTCGCCTCTCCCAGTGCCACGGCCAACACGCCGGTTGCATCGGGATCCAGCGTACCCGCATGGCCCGCCTTATTGGCATTCAGCGCCCAGCGCACCTTGTTCACGACCGAAGTCGAGGTAATGCCCGCAGGCTTGTCCACCACGATCCAGCCCGAAATATCGCGACCCTTGCGCTTGCGCCCCATGACATGCCCCTTGATTAGCAAAACCGCGAGTTAGCCGCTTGGCCCGCCCCTGTCAAACCACAGCACAGGCCTTGGCTTTTTCTTGGTAAAAATACTCATTGCACCGCATCGGCCACAGCATGATACGCCGCTATTCGACCACACCCACAATCGGACCCATCGGAAAACCGGCATCATCACGTTTCAGCAAAGGCGCATAAAGCCGCGAAATATTGCCATCAAAATACAACGCATTGGGCAATTTCAAAACATCGCGAAACACCGTGCCAAATTCGTGGAACGTCACCGCATTGTTCGAAATCACGAACACCGCACGTTGCCCGTCCGCAGATGTGCCAACCCCGTTGCGAACATAACGCGAGGTGCTGTCAGGCAGAAATCGCGGATGCAGCGCGCCGTCGATCACCAACATGGGGCCGGATTGGCTGGCCGCCTTGCATTGCACTGCATCACGCGCAAACTGCTTGGTTTCCACAACATCGGCGCGCCCGTCACCAATGCAAAATACCCCATTCGGCAGCAGCCCGAAATTGCCCGGCCCCGCGCGGGTGATCAGGGGCTGGATCACGGTTTCACCCTCGGAATATAACCCGACCGGCGCACGGTCGGCGTGATACATCCCCGCATTCATGGCAAAAACCAACCGCTTGCCATCCCTGGCCAAGGCATCGTTGATCGGGGCAAATCCGCCCCAAACACGTGCCTCTTCCTGAAACAGGAACAGGCGTAAATCCTCTGTGCCCGAATCAACTTCGCATATGGTGTATTGATTGCCCGCGTGGCTTTGGTCCCTGCACTCTACAGCCACAACAGGCGCGGCCCACAGCATTGACAACAGGAACAGCGCCCGCACGGGGCTATTCCTCGGGGTCCAGATCGCGACGCACCGCATCCTGCGACAGCAAACGGCGGGTTTCGTCCATCCGGTCAAAGGTATCATCCAGTTGAAAACGCAACTCGGGCGCATGTTTCAACCCCAGCTTCTTGCCGATCATGCCACGCATTTCACCAGCGTTGCGGGCCAGCAGCCCGACACATTCATCCTTGCCGATGCCCCCCAGTGGCAAAACAAACACCGTCGCCACGCGCAGATCGGATGAAACGCGCACCTCGCCCACGGTGATGGACAGGCGGTTCAGATCAGTATCGTGAATATCGCCACGCAACAGAATATCGGACAGCCCGCGCCGGATCAGCTCGCCTACGCGCAACTGACGTTGGCCGGGTCCGGCGCTTTCGTTATGTCGGTTCTTTGCCATGCCGTTGCAAATAGTGCGCCCAACGGGCTTTGCCAAGCGGGCAATGGCCCTGTAAAGGGATGAAAACCGATTTAATGCAGGGGAAATGGCCATGACGGGCAAGCCGGGTATCGTGATCACAGGCGCATCTGGGCGCATGGGGCAAATGCTGATCAACACGGTGCGCGCATCGGACAAGGCCGAATTGATCGGCGCGCTGGAACGCTCAGGCCACCCCTGGGTGGGTCGCGATCTGGGTGCCTGCATGGGCGGGGCCGATATCGGCGTGACGGTCACCGATGACGCGCTGGATGCGTTTTCACGCGCCCAGGCGGTGATTGATTTCACAGCCCCCGCCGCCACCGTGGCATTCGCCGCACTGGCCGCTCAGGCCCGCGCCGTGCATGTGATCGGCACCACCGGATTGTCCGATGATGACCTGCTAAAAATCGAACACGCATCCCATCACGCAGTGATCGTGCGGGCTGGCAACATGAGCCTTGGCGTCAACCTGCTGGTGCAACTGACCAAACAGGTCGCCGCCGCGCTGGACGAGGATTACGACATCGAGGTCATCGAATCGCACCACCGCCACAAGGTCGATGCGCCGTCGGGCACCGCGCTGATGCTGGGACAAGCCGCCGCAGACGGGCGCAATGTATCGCTGGACGCGGTCTCGGACAGGGGTCGCGATGGCATCACCGGCGCACGCGAAAAAGGCCATATCGGATTTCATGCCCTGCGCGGTGGCGACATCATCGGCGAACATGATGTGATGTTCGCAGCGGATGGCGAACGCATCACCCTGCGCCATGTGGCCAGCGACAGATCGGTATTTGCGCGTGGTGCGCTTAAGGCGGCAATATGGGGCCAGGATCAAGCCGCGGGCGAATATAACATGCTGGATGTGCTGGGCCTGAAACCCTGATCACGCAATAAAATCAAGCACCTGCGCCCGCGCCGCCCCACAGGGAGGCGCCGCAGCCGCGCACGGGCTATCGCCGTGCCGCACATCTTCATTGTTCTAAAAATACCTGAACGCAGCGCCAGCGGCAGGCGCTGCGCATCAGAAATCGACAGCGATGCCTTTTCTTTCCCAATCGCCAAACCGCACTGGTTCGGGGCCGTCGCGCCCGCCCAACTCGGTTGGCAGTCTGGTTTCGGCCTCTTTTCGGCGGCGCTCTTCGGCCTCGGCCAATGCGCGTTGGGCCGCAGGAGGCAGGTCTTTACTCGGTTGGTCGTTCATCGCTCTCTTCCTTGGCAGGGCTGACACTGATATAGGCCCGATCCATCGCAGAGCCAAGGACCAGACATATGAGCCAATCAACACCCCGCCGCAGCGCCGCATGGATGCTGGACCAGATCATCGGCGAAGGGCGGCTGTTGTCAGAGCTGATCGGCGCGGGGGCGCTGGACCGTCTGGAACCCGCAGACCGCGCCCGTGCGCAGCGTTTGACGCTGGATGTGTTGCGCAGCATGGAACGCGCCGATCGCGTGTTGCAAAAGCACCTGCGCAAACCGCCGCCACTGTCTGTGCAAAACGTGCTGCGGCTTGGCACGCTGGAATTATGCACCGGCGGCGATGCCCATGGCATTGTCAACGAATGTGTCGCCATCGTGGGCGCAGACAAATGGACCGCCGCGATGAAGGGGCTGACCAATGCCGTGTTACGCAAGGTTGCCGCGACAGGAACGGAACATTGGGATGCCCTGCGCATTCCGCGCCTGCCCAAGTGGCTGCGCGGGCCTATGGTCGAAGCATGGGGGCCAGAGGCCGTGCTGGGGATGGAGGCCGCGCAATACGCGGGCGCGCCGCTGGACCTGAGCGCCAAAACCGATGCCGCTGCCGTGGCCACAGCCGTAGGTGGCGATATTTTGCCCACAGGATCGGTGCGCCTGAAGGATGCAGGTCAGGTGACCGCATTGGCCGGTTTTGCCGAAGGCGACTGGTGGGTGCAGGATGCCGCCGCGGCCCTGCCCGCCCTGATGCTGAACGCGAAAGCCGATGAAAAGGTGCTGGACCTGTGCGCCGCACCCGGGGGCAAAACCATGCAACTGGCCGCAACAGGCGCGGATGTGACCGCGTTGGATATTTCGCCCTCGCGCATGGCGCGGGTGGAACAGAACCTGAAACGGGTAGGGCTGAACGCCACCCTGATCACCGCTGACGCGCTGGAACACGAGGGGCAGTATGATGCGATCCTGCTGGATGCCCCCTGTTCCGCCACGGGCACCATGCGCCGTCACGCTGATTTGCCCTATGCCAAGGACGGGTCGGAATTTGGTGCGCTGATCGCCCTCCAAGAAGAATTGATTGACCACGCCCTGACCCTGCTGAAACCCGGCGGACGGTTGGTGTTTTGCACCTGTTCCCTGTTGCCGGACGAGGGCGAAGTGCAGATCGACGAAGCATTGGAGCGCCATGCGGGGCTGAAAGTGGTCGAGGTTTCAGACCTGCCGGGCGTGGATCCGGAATGGCGCACGGCCGAGGGCGGCATTCGTCTGCGGCCGGATTACTGGCCTGATCTGGGCGGGATGGACGGGTTTTACATGGCTTGTCTGACCAGATAGCGGTGGCGCCTTACTGCAATCCGGGATGCCTCCGGCGGGAGTATTTTTGCCAAGAAAAAGTCGGAGGTGTTTTTCATCGGTGACTCCGGTTCCTGCATTGGATATGATTGCAGCCAATTGACGCGAGAAAACCCGCGCGAGAGGCAGAGCAGATGTCCGCAGACCTAACCATGGCCATGCGCCTTACACGGTTGCAAAACCGATTGACCGCGCGTTTTGCGACGCTGGCGCGGCCTGCAACCGCGTTCATCAGCCAGCCGGAGCCGCGCAGCATCGGTGCCTTTGCCAAGGGGCGGCAACTGGTGGCGGGGAATTTTTTGTTTGCGGGTTATCTGGTCGAGGCCCCGAACAAGAGCATCTGGGACATCGCAGCGCCTGACCCTGAATTTGACGATGAATTGCACGGGTTTGCATGGCTGGATGATCTGGCCGCGGTGGGTGATCTGAAAACGCGCACCGCCGCGCAGGGTTGGACATGGCAATGGATTGACCGTTTCGGCAATGGTCGCGGGCCGGGTTGGACCCCTGATTTGACAGGGCGGCGCATGATCCGCTGGATCAGTCACGCGTTGTTTTTGCTGCACGGGCGCGACAAGTCGCAATCGGATGCGTTTTACCGGTCGTTGGCGCAGCAGGCGAATTTTCTTGGGCGGCGCTGGCCTGCGGCCCTGCCCGGTTTGCCCCGTTTCGAGGCGCTGACCGGATTGCTGTATGCGGGTCTGACACTGGAAGGCATGGAGCGCCATGCCGATCCCGCAGCCAAGGCCCTGGCGCGTGAATGCAAATCACTGATTGATACAATGGGTGGTATTCCCACCCGCAACCCCGAAGAATTGCTAGAGGTGTTCACCCTGCTGACATGGGCCGCCGCCGCGCTTCGCGAGGTCGGGCAAGAGCCGCTTGAGGCACATGAGGCAGCGATTGAACGCATCGCCCCCACCCTGCGCACCCTACGCCATGCCGACGGATCGCTGGCGCGGTTTCATGGTGGCGGCAAGGGGTTGGAGGGGCGGCTGGATTCCGCGCTTGCCGCATCTGGCACGCACGAGCGAAACCCTGACGGGTTGTCGATGGGCTATGCCCGTTTGGCGGCGGGGCGCACCAGTGTGATTGTTGATGCATCCGTGCCGCCGCTGGGGCGTGCCTCGGGGCAGGCACATGCATCCACGCTGGCGTTTGAAATGACGTCGGGGCGTAGGCCCGTGGTGGTAAATTGCGGGTCAGGCGCCAGTTTCGGTGCCGAATGGCGTCGGGCGGGGCGGGCCACGCCCAGCCATTCCACCCTGTCGCTAGAGGGATATTCATCTGCCCGTTTGGGCGAGGCACGCGCACGTGCCGAATGGTTGGTTGATGCGCCAACCCGCGTGCCGATCCAGATCGGGCATGCCCCTGACGGCACACGGTTCGAGGGCGGGCATGACGGGTATCTGAAAACCCACGGGCTGACCCATGCGCGGGTGCTGGAACTGACATTCGACGGGCGCGGTATGGTCGGAGAAGATGCCCTATATGCGATTGATGAACACGACCATCGGCGGTTTGACCAGCGCCTGACCGACAGCAAATTGCAGGGCGTGCCGTTTCAAATACGGTTCCACCTGCACCCTGATGTGGATGCCACCATCGATATGGGGGGGGCCGCTGTCAGCCTTGCGTTGAAAAGCGGCGAGATGTGGATTTTTCGTCATGACGGGCGGGGTGTGCTGACCTTGGACCCCTCTGTTTATCTGGAAAAGGGGCGGTTGCGGCCGCGGGCTTCCGCACAGATCGTATTGTCGCACCGCGCAACAGGATACGCCACCAAGCTGCGCTGGTCGCTAAGCAAGGCGCAAGACAGCGGCATCAGCCTGCGCGATTTGAACCGCGATGATCCGCTGACACAACCTGACAGCAGCGATTAACCTGACATGACCCCGCAAAACCCGCATTTTTCGCGGCAATGCGGCATATCGGTGGTTCTATCCTGCGCGGGAATCGCGTAAGCGGACGCATCCACCGATATGCGGCCAGCGATGGCCGCAAAGCTGCCCTTTGGAGAGCCATATGACCGACCTGCACCCCGTCAAACGCGCGCTGATTTCTGTATCCGAAAAGAACGGCCTGATTGAACTGGCACAATCGCTGTCTGCACGCGGGGTTGAAATCCTCTCGACCGGCGGGTCGGCCAAGGCGATGCGCGACGCGGGCATCACGGTCAAGGATGTGGCCAATGTTACCGGCTTTCCCGAAATGATGGATGGCCGCGTGAAAACCCTGCATCCCAAGGTGCATGGCGGGCTGCTGGCCCTGCGCGACAATGCCGAACATGTGGCAGCGATGGATGAACATAACATCGGCGGCATCGACCTGTTGGTGGTCAACCTGTATCCGTTCGAGGCCGCGCTGGCCCGTGGTGCCGAATATGACGAAATGATTGAAAACATCGACATCGGCGGCCCTGCGATGATCCGCGCCGCAGCCAAGAACCACGGGTTTGTCACCACTGTGGTGGATGTCGAGGATTACACCGCCCTGCTGGGCGAACTGGACAGCAATAACGGGCAGACCTCATATGCCTTCCGTCAGAAAATGGCGCAGATCGCCTATGCCCGCACTGGCGCCTATGACGCCGCCGTATCCACATGGATGGCGGATGCGATTGGCGAAACCGCGCCGCGCCGCCGTGTGGTGGCGGGCACGCTGGCGCAAACCCTGCGTTACGGCGAAAACCCGCACCAACAGGCGGCGTTTTATCTGGACGGATCGGACCGCCCCGGCGTGTCCACTGCCGCGCAGCATCAGGGCAAGGAGCTGTCCTATAACAACATCAACGACACCGACGCCGCATTCGAACTGGTGTCGGAATTTCTGCCGATGAACGGCCCGGCCTGCGCCATCATCAAACACGCCAACCCCTGCGGCGTGGCGCGTGGCGACACATTGACCGATGCATACAAACGCGCATTCGATTGCGACCGGACATCGGCCTTTGGCGGGATCATCGCGTTGAATGGCACGCTGGACGGTGCCACCGCCGAGGAAATCAGCCAGATTTTCACCGAGGTCGTGATCGCCCCCGACGCAGACGAAGACGCCAAGGCGATTTTCGCCAAAAAGAAAAACCTGCGCCTGTTGACCACCGGCAAACTGCCCGAGGTCACAACCGGATCTTTGACCATCCGTCAGGTCGCAGGTGGTTACCTGTTTCAGGACAAAGACAACGGCCGCATCCTGATGGACGATTTGCGCGTCGTGACCAAACGCGCCCCGACAGAGGCCGAAATGAACGACCTGCTGTTCGCATGGAAGGTCGCCAAACACGTCAAATCCAACGCCATCGTTTACGTCAAAGACGGCGCAACCGTGGGTGTGGGCGCGGGCCAGATGAGCCGCGTTGACAGCTGCCGCATCGCCGCGCGCAAAGCGCAAGACATGGCCGAAGCACTGGGCCTGTCCGCCCCCCTGACCCAAGGGTCGGTCGTGGCGTCGGATGCGTTTTTCCCCTTTGCCGACGGGCTGTTGACCGCCGCCGAAGCAGGGGCCACCGCCGTCATTCAACCGGGCGGGTCGATGCGCGACGACGAAGTCATCGCCGCCGCAGACGAGGCAGGACTGGCCATGGTGATGACCGGAATGCGCCACTTCCGCCACTAAGCACTGCGAAACCGCCCATAAAACGGGCGAAACATGTGAAAAAAATGACCATTCTGGCGGGGTTGTGATAACCTTGCCGGAACGACCCCCGAAAAATGCGCGGGAAACACGCGCTGGGGGCATGAGGCAGAGGAAAGAGCGGATGAAGCTTGTATTCTGGGTTGGGTTTTGGACCTTCCTGGCCGATCAGGCCAGTAAATATCTTGTGGTCCATATCCTGAACCTGCGCACATTGGGCGAAATCGACGTGTTTCCGCCGTTTTTCAATCTGCGCATGGCGTGGAATTACGGCATCAATTTCGGATTTTTATCTGGCGATGCGCCGATGGTGCGCTGGGCCTTGATCGCCACGGCGCTGGTGATTTCAGGTGCGGTTGTCTGGTGGATTCGCAAGGAACCCACGGGCCGCATGGGCTATATTTCCGCCGGTATGCTGGTTGGTGGCGCCATCGGCAATGTGGTTGATCGCCTGCTATACGGGGCTGTGGCGGATTTTATCAACATGGGCTGCTGCGGGTTTGATAACCCCTATGCGTTCAACATCGCCGATATCGCGGTGTTTGGCGGGGCCATCGGATTGGTGCTTTTCGCCGGCGAGAAAAAGCCCGCGTGACGGCGCGGTTGGTTTGGGTTAGATAGGGGTCGGAACGATCCAAAGGGTAATGTGATGCGACTGACACATGGCGCGGCAATGCTGGCAATCCTTGCGCTTTCGGCCTGCGGGGCGGAACGTGATATCTCTATGCGTGATTTGCGCAGCTTCACGGGTGGGCCGGATGAATTCATGGTGCTGCCTGCCAAGCCCTTGCAAGAACCGGGAAATTTCAGCGAATTGCCCGCCCCTACCCCGGGTGGCGCGAACCTGACCGATGTGAACCCCAAGGGAGACGCTGTCGCGGCTCTGGGTGGTAAGGCCTCGGCATTGAACCCGACGCAGGGCGTGCCTGCGGGCGATGGCGCATTGGTGCAATACGCCAGCCGCAATGGTGTCCAACCTGATATTCGCGAAACCCTGTCCAAAGAAGACACCGATTTCCGCCGCCGCGCGTCTCGTTTCACCAAAATTCGCATCGTGCGCGTGGACCGCTACAACGAAGCCTACAAGCGTGAGCAGCTAAAACCGCATCAAACGCTAGAGGCATGGCGCCGCGCCGGTGCGCAAACGCCATCGGCCCCGCCAATTCAGTAAGGTCACACAAGGTTGACCCGCCAAATACGTTGCGAGGTTGATCGTTAACCATACGCACATATGTTGTGGTCATATTCTGGTCCCATGTGGAGGAACCCTATGGCCCGATTGTTCGCCCTTGCCGTGGCGTTATTGTCCTTTTCCCCGATGGCAGCGCGCGCTGACGATGCGGTCACCGATTTCACCCTGGACAACGGAATGCAGGTCGTCGTGATCGAAGATCACCGTGCCCCAGTGGTGGTGCAAATGGTCTGGTATCGGTCCGGCTCTGCCGATGAAACGCCCGGCGTATCCGGCGTTGCGCATTTTCTGGAACACCTGCTGTTCAAGGGCACAGATACATTGGAGCCGGGCGAATTTTCCGCAACGGTGGCACGCAATGGTGGCGCTGACAATGCCTTTACCAGTTATGATTATACCGCCTACTATCAACGGGTTGCTGCCGACAGGCTGGAACTGATGATGCGGATGGAAAGCGACCGGATGGTCAACCTGCGCCTTTCCGAGGACGACATTGCCACCGAACGTAATGTGATCCTTGAGGAACGCAATCAACGCGTTGAAAACAACCCCAGCGCGCTGTTCCGCGAACAAAAAGACGCGGTGCAATATCTGAACCACCGCTATGGGGTGCCCATTATCGGCTGGCGCCACGAAATGGAAAGCCTGAGCCTGAAAGATGCCCTGTCCTATTACGGCACCTATTATTCACCCAACAACGCGATCCTGATCGTCGCGGGCGATGTCACCCCCGAGGGGGTGAAAACGCTGGCCGAAAAATACTATGGTGTGATTCCCGCCAATCCGGATTTGCCCGAACGCAACCGCGCAGTTGAACCGCCGCAAACCGCCGAACGGCGCATGATTTACCGTGATCCGCGTGTGGCGCAGCCTTGGGTCAGCCGGTCATATCTTGCGCCCGAACGTGACAGCGGCGCACAAGAAGACGCAGCGGCGCTGGTGCTGCTGGCCGAAATTCTGGGTGGTGGGCAAACCAGCCTGCTGAACGAGCGGCTGCAATTCGACCGTGAAATGGTGGTCTATGCCGGTGCCGGTTATGGCGCCGGGTCGCTGGATGACACCACTTTTGATTTGTATGTTGTGCCAAAACCCGGCGTGACCCTGCAACAGGCAGAGGACGCGCTGGATGAAGTCATCGCGGAGTTCATGGAAAATGGTGTGGATCAACAACAGCTTGACCGGATCAAGATGCAGTTGAAAGCCAGCCAGATTTACGCGCGCGATGATGTGGAAAGTATCGCCAACCGCTATGGCCGCGCCCTGACACAAGGGTTGACTGTGGCCGATGTGCAGGCATGGCCAGAGGTGCTGCAATCTATCAGTGCTGATCAAATTATGGCGGCAGCACAGGCCCTTTTTAACCGCGACCGATCCGTCACAGGCTGGCTGATGTCTGACGCGTCCCCCGATGCAGCCGCCAAGGAGGTTTCGCAATGATCCGCATCATCTGCACCACATGGGCGTTGCTTCTGACACTGGCCCTGCCCGTCCGGGCCGAAGTCAAGATACAGGAAATCACCACCCCCGGCGGCATCAACGCCTGGCTGGTCGAAGATCACACAATCCCGTTTACCGCGCTCGAGCTGCGGTTTCGTGGTGGCGGATCGCTGGACGCCGCCGGAAAACGCGGAGCAACCAACCTGATGGTCGGCCTGTTAGAGGAAGGCGCAGCAGACATGGACGCGCGTGCCTTTGCCACCCGAACCGAGGAACTGGCCGCGTCTTTTGTCTATAGTTCGGGCGATGATACCGTGGCCATATCCGCCAAATTTCTAACCGAAAACCGCGATGCCGCGATGACGCATCTGCGCGCCTCATTGATCGAACCGCGGTTTGATCAGGACGCGCTGGAACGTGTGCGCGCACAGGTGCTGTCAGGCCTGCGTCAGGACCTGACCGACCCTCAGGCGATTGCCAGCCGCAGTTTTGATTCACTGGTGTTTGGCACCCATCCCTATGGGTCGTCACAGGACGGCACCATTGAAAGTGTCACCGCCCTGACCCGCGATGACATTGTGGCGGCGCATCAGGGCACGATGGCGCGTGATCGCCTGTATGTCGGGGCCGTGGGTGACATTAGCGCCAAAGAACTGGGCGCGCTGCTGGACGATCTGTTGCTGGATTTGCCCGAAACCGGTGCCGATTTTCCGCCTGTGGCTGCCATGAATTTCCCCGGTGGGGTCAAGGTGGTTGAATTCGACACGCCGCAATCTGTTGTGGTGTTTGGCCAAGAAGGGATCGACATGACCGACCCCGATTTCTTTGCCGCCTATGTGCTGAACCAGATCCTTGGCGGCGGGTCGTTTGAATCACGGCTGATGCAGGAAGTGCGCGAAAAGCGCGGGCTGACTTACGGCGTTTACACCTATTTGGCCGACCGGGATCTGGCCGATTTCTGGGCTGGTTCGGTGGCTTCGGGCAATGAAACCGTCACCGAAGCGATCGAGGTTATTCGCGCCGAATGGCAGCGTGCCCGCGCTGGGGTGACGCAGGCCGAACTGGACGACGCAAAGACCTATATGACGGGGGCCTACCCGCTGCGGTTCGACGGCAATGGGCCGATTGCGAATATCATCGTGGGGATGCAGATGATGGGGCTGACCCCCGACTATGTTTCAAACCGGAACACCATGATCGAGGCAGTCACAATGGATGACATCTTCCGTGTGGCGCAGCGTTTGCTGGACCCTGCCGCGCTTAGCTTTGTGGTGGTGGGCAAACCGCAAGGGTTGGATCCGACCTAAGCGCATTTGAGTATTTACAAAACAATCAAAGGGCGCGGCACAGCGCCCTTTTTCATGTGGCATTCCGTGGGGAATCAGTGATTGGCATCGCGTGCGCCAAAAATCGCCGACCCCACGCGCACATGGGTCGCACCCTGCGCAATTGCCGTTTCAAAATCGCTCGACATGCCCATCGACAGGTTTTCCAACCCGTTGCGTTTGGCAATTTTGGCCAACAATGCAAAATGCAGGCTGGGTTCTTCCTCTGCCGGGGGTATGCACATCAAACCGATCACCGGCAGCCCCAAATCACGGCATTCTGCGATGAACGCATCGGAATCGGCAGGTGCGATGCCGGCTTTTTGCGGCTCTAATCCGGTGTTGATCTGGATGAACAGGTCGGGACAATGGCCCAATTCATCCTTCATCCGGGCCAGCGCACGGGCCAGTTTCGGCCGGTCCAGCGAATGGATCACATCAAACATTTCCATGGCCTGACGCGCCTTATTGGTTTGCAACGGCCCCAGCAGGTGCAATTCAACCCGGCCGAACTCCTCTTGGAAATCGGGCCATTTTTCCGCCGCCTCTTGCACGCGGTTTTCACCAAAACACCTGTGCCCTTCGGCCAGAACCGCAGCAACCCTTTCGTTTGGTTGCACCTTGGACACCGCGATCAGGGTCACGGATTCGCTGTTGCGCCCCGCATTGGCGCAGGCATTGGAGATGCGCAACTGGATGTCAGTTAGGGACATGGTTCCTCCGGCTCTGATTGAATTGCACAAAACACCCTAGCGTCCGGAATGAAAAGGGGGGCGATTGCGATTGAAGGGGCGTGATGGCACATATAGTTTCGCAAAAGGTAGAAAAGGGGCAACCATGGCCGAGCATCCAAAGGTCCTTGCGGATCGCATCATGGGGCAACTGAACGGTGGCCAGTTCAAATCTGCCTTTAAGACAGCCAAAGGCGCTGCCAAAGCTTACCCTTCGGAGGCGTTTTTTCCAAATCTGGCGGGCATGGCGCTGGCCCAATCCGGCGATGAGCGCGAGGCGGTGCAGTGGTTTCGCAAGGCATTTCGCCTGTCGCCACATACCCCCAACATACAGGACAACCTGTTGCAGGCGTTGATAAATACCGGACAAGGCAAAATTGCCCGAGATCTAATAGAAAAAATCCTGCCCAAACGCGCAGACAGTTCCACATTGCTGTTTTTCGACGGGTTGTCGCGCATGCGTGAGGGCGATTTGCAGGCTGCAGAGGCACAGTTGGACCAAGCCATCGCCGCAGATCCGCAAAACGCATCGGCATTGAATTTGCGTGGCGTGGTCCGGTTTGAATTGGGCCAAGAGCCGCTTGCACTTGCCGATTATCGGGCCGCCTTGGCGATAACCCCGAACGCAGCTGACACTTTGTCGAACATGTCTCAGGTGCTGGGCCGGTTGCACCGCGCAGACGAAGGGCTGGAGGCGGTTCAAAAAGCGGTCGCCCAAAACCCGCAACATGCAATCGCGCTAGAGCGTTTGGCCGTCATGCTGAATGAATCTGGCCGCAAAGAAGAGGCGAAATCGGCCTATCGACGGTTGCTGAACCTGATACCCGCCCATGCAGATGCCCTGCTTGCTATGGCTCTGCTGCATGACGAAGAAGAACGCCCCGCCCTATTTGCCGAAATAGGAACCGCCAAGAAATCATATCGCAAGGGCAGCACCGAAGCGGGTCTGCTGGATTTCGCGACCGCGCATCTGTTGTTGAAACTGGGCGATCTGGCGGGTTCCGACGCTGCGTTTGCCGCTGGCAATCTGGCCTTTGCCAAGCCCGCCAAAGTGGCTGTGGATCAGGCTGAAGCATTATCAAAACGGGTTTTTGAGCAGTATTCGGCCAGTTCCCCCGAGGCAGAGCCAAGCAACCCGCGCCCCGTTTTCGTTTTGGGGCTTCCGCGCTCGGGAACAACGCTGGTTGAACAGATGCTTTCGGCCGATTCAAAGGTGTTCGGCGCTGGCGAGCTGCCCTATGTTGGGCGGATCATCCGGATGGAAACCGCACCGGATGCATCAGAAATGGCATCTCTATACCGCGCCAGCCTGCCCCAGATGCCGCCACAGACCGTTGCTTTTATAGATAAAATGCCTGCGAATTTCATGTTCATCGGCCCAATCCTATCTGCCTTTCCCAATGCAAAGGTCCTGCATATCCGCCGTGATCCACGTGACGTGGCGCTTTCGATGTGGCGCACATGGTTTTCCGCTCCGGCAATGGCATTCACCTGTGATCAGGCTCAAACGGCACGGTATCTAAACCTGTATGCGCGGTGTATGGCCCATTGGAACAGCCTGTTTTCGGACCGGATCATTCAGTTCGATTACGAAGACATCGTTGCAAGTCCGCTGGAGCAGTCAAAACGTCTGGCCACTGCCGCAGGTTTGGATTGGTCCGCTGAAATGGCCACACCAGAACAAAACACAGCGCAGGTGTTAACGGCCAGCGTCAATCAGGTGCGCGAGGGTGTGCATGTCCGTTCGGTTGGCGGATGGCGTGCGCATCGCCAGGCATTGCAAACTGTGATTGACGGGCTGGACCCGGCGCTTTGGCCCGATCTGGACTGACCGTCGTCCAAAACCAACAGCGCAAAAAGAAAGGGCAGGACCGAAGTCCTGCCCCTCTTTTAGGTATTCTGCTTCGATTAGAAGGAGAACTGAACACCCAGATCGGCACGGGTAACGTCGTTCAGGGACGCGATACCACCGCGGATGGATGCACCACCGCCCAGCGAGTGTACAACACCCACACCGTAGTTTTCGCCACCGGTCGCGCCGTTCAGGCCTTCGTCGTGGTTGACGTAGGCTGCGATCGAAGTTGCGGAACCAACTTTGTAGTCCAGCGCAACGCCGTACTTCATGTTGTTGGCAGTTGTGTTGTCAGCAACTTGCAGAGTCACAGTTGCGGGACCGAAAGTACCGGACGCGGTCAGCACCCAGTTGTTGTCGGTTGCAACGTTGGAGTCTTGTGCACCAACAGCAACGTTATAGTTGCCTGCGGAGTATGCCAGGAACAGGGCGGTACGCTCGGTTGCGCCGTTCACACCATAGGTGGTTTGGGCGAAGGAGTGCGACAGCCATGCGGAGAAGGCACCTGCGGAGTACTTGATGTCCACACCCTGGCGGCCGTTGGAGCCGGAAGTGTAGAAGTCGTTGCCGTAGTTGGTTGCAACGTTGGCATAGCCCAGGCCGGTCAGGCCAACGGAGCCAGCATACATGCCGGGCATGTTTTCAAACGCGCCTTGGACGTGGCCCATGGACACTTCCAGACCGCCGGTGGCAACCCAGAAACGAACCGAGTTGAAGCCGGAGTTCAAGCCGTAGGAGGATTCCGACTCGTCCATTTGCAGGCGAGTTTGGGCACCAAAAGTCAGACCGGAGTCAGTTTCGGTTGTCGCTGTCACGATCAGACGGAAACGCGATTCGATGCGTGTCTTTTCGGTTGCGCGTGCGTCGTTGTATTCCATACCCCAGCGAGCATAACCGCCGAAGGTCACGTCTGCAGCTGCAACACCAGCGGTGGCAACAAGAGCAGTCGTTGCGAAGAGAATCTTTTTCATGGGTTTTCCCTCGAGTTTCATTCATGCGCCCCAAGACGGGGAATCCGCATTGGGTATGGACAGTCTTTCGCTCTTTTCGGGGTGTGGTTTCAAGCATCGCGAACAGATTGGCGCAGATTACGGCGTTTTATGGTGCAACTCTGCCACAGTCTGGTGGCACGGACGATACATTTGAGTAGGTTTCACACGAAAATAGGGTCTATCGCCGGAAATGCAGCGCCACATCCTGCCTCTGCGCCCGCGCGCGCGAACCCGCACATACGAGGCAAGCGGAACACCAATACCGATAAGTCCTTGCTCCGCAACGGCGCGTTGGGTAGGACAGGACATGAATAAAAGCAGTTCGGGCGGCACGATGAAAATCAATCGTTTATCCAAACTGGCCCTGATGGGCCTTGTGGTGGCAAGCCTTGCCGCCTGTGGTGGCCGTGGTGGTCGCGTTTCAGGCGAGCCATTGGTCAAGGGTGACGTCGAGGGGTTTCAAAACCGCACCGATGTCGGCAACCCGATCGAGAACAACAAAACCGGGTCATCCATCTGGGATATCTTCAACCGCAAAAATCAGGATCTAAGCGTGGCGGTGAACCGTTACCTTTGGAATGCCTCGCTGGATGTGTTGAATTTTCTGCCGGTGCAATCGGTTGATCCGTTCACTGGCGTAATCGTCACCGGCTATGGCAATCCGCCCGGTGGTGGCCGCGCCTATCGCGCCACGATCTATATCAAGGATCCCGCACTAGAGGCCCGTTCGCTGGTTGTGGCGATGCAAACACGGTCTGGCCCTGTTTCCGCAGCGACCCAGCGTGCCGTCGAAGATGCCATTCTGGCCCGCGCCCGCCAGATGCGGATCACCGACAAAAAATTCTGAAACGGTTTCAACTCCATTTCAGCCGAAACGAAAACGCCCCGTGCCAGATTGGCCGGGGCGTTTTGATTCAACCTGTTGTTACAGGCGATGTGACCGATTGATCAGGCCGCTGCCAGATCGGGCCGCGCCTTGCGCAAGGCCTGTGTGATCAACCCTGCCAGCACTGCCTTGATCAGGTCGCCCGGAATGAAAACCGCCATGATCGACGTGGATGCGGCAATGCCTTTGCCTGTCACCAATGCGAAACCCGCGATGCCGAACACATACAAAACGATGACACCACCGATGATGGCTGCCAGCGCGGGCAGAATGAAACCACCCTTTTCGGCCCAGCCCTGTGCGAACAGGCCCGTCACATAGGCCGCAACCGGAAAGCCGATCAAAAAGCCGACGGTCGGGCCGGCAAAGACGCCCAAACCGCCACGGCCACCCGCCAGCAATGGCAGGCCCAACGCCACAAGGCCCAGAAACAACAGCGCCGCCAGCGCCCCGCGTTTCGCACCCAGCACGGCACCTGCCAGCATAAAGCCCATGGATTGCGCCGTGATCGGCACACCCGAAGCAAGATCAAATTTAGGGACAAGGCCCAGCGCGGCAATCAGCGCCGCAAACAGGGCGATCAGTGTAATGTTACGTTCCATAGTGTTTCCTTCCTGTTTTTTTATAACGGCGGGTACTCAGGCACCGCCGCGCGCCTTGATGGCATCGGCCACACGATCCGCATCGTCAAGGGCTGTTAGCGCAAAAGGCACCATAAGTCGCCAGCCGGGGCGGCGCGGCGATCTGGCCCGCCATGCGGTTGCCAGTGCCGTGCCCTTTTGCGCCAGCACGGGCGTGAACCGGATCACCAGCCCAACGGCCAGTGCCAGCCGCCGCCGCGCTATCAACGGCACCCGCAACACAGCAAGGCAGCGTTCGATCACGGCCAGCATCTTGTCCAGCCGCGTGGTCAGGGTCACCAGATTGGCCGAACCTATGGCAGCCCCAAGGCGCAGGATGATCACCAAACCCTGGGTAATTTCCCCCGTCACCACATGCCAGCCCCCTACGATGGCGGCGAAAAACCACAGCGGTTTCAACAGGCGCAAACCCTGGCGCATAAATGCCCAGCCCCCCACAGCATAGAGCATCACAACAACCACGCAGGCCTCGAGTGCCGCGGGAACCGTCCCGGCATAGCTAAGCGCCAGTGTCCACAGACACAGCGCCAGAAGTTTCGGCCCGGCCGCCACCCCGTGCCATGGCGTGCGTATGTCAGAGGTCAGCGAAATCATCGCGCACCCCCAGCGCCGCCATGGCATTGCGATACTGCATCAGCACCTGTTCAGGCGATCCGTCGGCCTGCACCGCCCCGCCATCGACCCAGATCACACGGTCATACCCTGCGATACTGTCCAGATCATGGGTGATATGCACCAGCATCTGCGGCAGCGCATCCAGATATCGGGTCAGGCGCAGCACAGTGGCCATGTCTAACCCGGCAAAGGGTTCGTCCAGCACGATCACCCGTGGCTCCATCAACAGAACCGACATAAGGCATACCAGATGCCGTTGCCCCTGTGACAGGGTATGCACGGCACGTTCGGCCCAATGACTGCGGTCAAAACGCGCCAGCATATCGGTAACACGGTTTGCTGCCTCGGCACGCGCATGGCCCTGTTGCGTCAGGCCAAATGCCATTTCCTCGGTCACGGTGGGGAAAATGATCTGGTGATCGGGATTTTGAAACAGGATGCCCACGGTGCCAATCGCCGCCTTGCGATCCTTGGCCACATCCACTCCGCTCACGGTCACCGCTCCGCTGTCGGGCGCGGTTAAACCGCAAACCAGCCGCGCAAGTTGGCTTTTGCCCGCACCATTGCGGCCAATCACCGCCACGCGGGGGCTGTTCAGATGCAGGGACAGCCCGTCGAACAGCCGCTTTGCGCCCAGTTCCAGCGTCACATCCGTCAGGCGAATGGCCAGTTTGTCATGTGTTTCGGTCAAGGGAGCCGCCCTTTGATAGGTGTCAACGGGCGGGGATAAGCGGCGCTCCGGCCAAGTGCAAGAGAAACGGCTATGCTGCGCGTTCCAGCACCGCATGCAAATCGCGGGCTGTCAGGGGCACGGGGTTGCCTTTCATCGAGGATGACTGCGCGGCCTCGGTCACCAGATTGTCATAGATATCAGGGGTCACGCCCAGCGCAGCAAGGCGCGGCAAGCCGTGGGAATCGGCGAACCGCTCCAGCATTTCCTCGGCAAGACCGCATTGGCCCAGCGCCGCACCAATCCATCGGTCAACATCATCGAACCGCGAGGTGTCCAGCCCTGCCCGCTGCATCGCGGCACGGTTTGCGGCCAGAACAGGGGGCAGCAACCGGCCGCAAATCGCACCATGCGCCGCGCCTGTCACGCCACCAATCACACCGGCAAACCCATGCACCGCGCCCAGCCCGGAATTGGCCAATGCCAACCCGCTGAAATGGCTGGTTCGGGCCATTGTGTCACGCGCAGCAGGGTTTTCGCCCTGCATCAGATCGGCCAGCGCCGCCATGCCCGCCCAAATACTGTCGCGACACAGGGCATCGGTGACAGGGTTGGCGCGGCACGACAGGTAGGGTTCGATCACCTGCGTGATCGCATCCAACCCCGAGGCCAGCGTGACGCTGCGCGGGCAATTATCTGTCAGTGCCGGATCAACAACCGCCAGCGTGGCCATCATGCGCAGATCACGCAGGCTGACCTTACGGCTCTGCGCCTCGACGCCGATCACCGCGTTTTTCGTTGCCTCGGCCCCTGTGCCCGCCGTGGTCGGGATGGCGACGAACGGCAGGGGCGGCACGGTCAGGGGCTGACCTAACCCGACAATTTCCAAATGGTCCAACGGGTTGCTGCTGGCAGGGGCCAACGCCGCCAGCGCCTTGGCCATATCCATCACCGCCCCCCCGCCCAGGCCTACCACCACCTGCGGTGTGGCAGCGCGTGCCGTGATCAAAAGCATGTCCAACTGTGTCAGGGTCGGTTCACCCTGCGTGCGGATCGTGGTCACATCACAAGCCAGCCCCGTTAGTTCGCTGGCCAGCCTATCGGCCCGTGCATGCGTGCCGCGCAACAACAACACCCTGCGCCCCAGCGCAGCAATTTCCCCCGCCACCTGATCACAACACCCGCGTCCCATCAGGGTGCGCTGCGGTGCAATGAACGAAAATCCCGTCATTGCGAAAACTGCATCGTGGCGGCGACCGCCCGACGCCATGCCCCGTATTTGGAGCCGCGGGTTGCAGCATCCATTTGCGGATCAAACCGGCGTTCCAGATGCCACCCCGCAGCGAAGCCATCCATATTGGGGTAAATCCCCGCCCGCTGTCCGGCCAGCCACGCGGCCCCCATGGCGGTTGTTTCCAACACCTCGGGGCGCTCTACTGGCGCATCTATGATATCTGACAGAAATTGCATCGCCCAATCCGATGCGCTCATCCCGCCATCTACCCGCAGGGCAGTATCACCCACACCATCCCAATCGGCCTGCATCGCCTCGAGTAAATCGCGGGTCTGGTAACCGACGGATTCCAGCGCGGCCAAGGCAAATTCCGCAGGGCCGGAATTGCGGGTCAATCCGAACACCGCGCCACGGCAATCTGCGTTCCAATAGGGCGCACCAAGGCCGGTAAAGGCAGGCACCATCACCAGCGATTGCGTGGGGTCGGCCCGTTCCGCCAAGGGCTGGGTTTCTGATGCCTCGCGGATCATTTTCAACCCGTCGCGCAGCCATTGCACCACGGCCCCCGCGATAAATATCGACCCTTCCAATGCATAGGTCGGCTTGCCATCCAGTTGATAGGCGATCGTGGTCAGCAACCTGTTTTGCGACTGCACCGGCACATCGCCCGTGTTCAGCAGGGCAAAACAGCCCGTGCCATAGGTCGATTTCATCATCCCCGGTTTGAAACAGGCCTGCCCTATGGTTGCGGCCTGCTGATCGCCCGCGATGCCCATGATCGGGATCGGGCGACCAAACAGGTCGGCGCGGGTCTGGCCGAAATCGGCGGCGCAATCGCGCACCTCGGGCAGCAGGGCGCGGGGGATATCCAGCAGGTCGCACATATGGTCCGACCATACGCCGCGTTTGATATCATACAGCAGGGTCCGCGCCGCATTGGTGGCATCGGTGGCATGCACCGCGCCACCCGTCAGGTTCCAGACCAGCCAGGAATCCACAGTGCCGAATGCCAGTTCGCCCGCCTCGGCCCGCGCCCGCGCGCCATCAACATTGTCCAAAATCCATTTCAACTTGGTGCCGCTGAAATACGGGTCTAACAGCAGGCCGGTGATTTCGCTAACGCGATCCTCGTGACCATCGGCTTTCAGTTGGCGGCACAGATCGGCGGTGCGCCGGTCCTGCCAGACAATTGCATTATGGATCGGCTGACCTGTTTTTCGATCCCAGACAACCGTGGTTTCGCGCTGGTTGGTGATGCCAATCGCGGCAATATCATCGGCGCGCAGCCCGGCCTTTTCCATCACTGCGCGGCAAGTGCCCGCTGTCGTGGTCCACAGGTCCATCGGGTCATGTTCAACCCAGCCAGAGGCCGGAAAATGCTGGGTAAATTCCTGTTGCGCGGTCGCTGCCACCTTTAGCCCGCCATCAAACAGAATGGCGCGGCTGGATGTCGTGCCCTGATCAATCGCCAGAATATGGGTCAATTGCCCGCCTCCCTTTTTCGCGCCGATTTGTAAATCATTATATAAAAAGGCCGAAGCCCCGCAAACAGGGCTTCGGCCAATGTTAACAACAGCTTACTGCCAGGATTTGATCAACTCGTCATAGGAAACCGTTTTGGGCTCCTCGTCCTCGTTGTCCAGTTTCGCCTTGGGCGAACCTTCCTTGGCCAGCCATTCGGCGGGGTCCACCTCTTCGTTCAGCTTGGGACCAAGGTCACCCTGAACGCCTGCGCGTTCCAGACGGGCCATGACCTTTTCCTGATCGGCGCACAGACCATCCAATGCCTCTTGCGGGGATTTCGCACCCGACATGGCATCGCCGATGTTCTGCCACCACAGCTGTGCCAGCTTGGGATAGTCAGGCACGTTGGTGCCGGTGGGCGACCATGCCACACGCGCGGGCGAGCGGTAGAATTCGACCAGACCACCCAGTTTATCCGCACGTTCGGTGAACGAAGGATGCTGGATTGTGGATTCACGAATAAAGGTCAGGCCGGTGTGGGCCTTTTTCACATCCACGGTTTTCGACGTGACGAATTGCGCATAAAGCCATGCGGCCTTGGCGCGGTCGACGGGGGTGGATTTCATCAATGTCCACGACCCAACGTCCTGATACCCGATTTTGGTGCCTTCTTCCCAATAGGCGCCGTGGGGTGACGGTGCCATGCGCCATTTCGGGGTTCCGTCCGCGTTCATCACGGGCAGGTCGGGTTTCACCGTGTCGGCGGTAAACGCCGTATACCAGAACATCTGCTGCGCCACATTGCCCTGCGCAGGGATCGGTCCGGCCTCGCCAAAGGTCATGCCAGCAGCGGCGGGAGGCGAATATTTTTGCAGCCAGTCAATCGCCTTGGTCACGGCGTAAACCGCAGCCGGACCATTGGTCGCGCCACCACGGGCCACGCACGAACCGACAGGTTGCGATTTTTCGTTCACCCGAATGCCCCATTCATCCACGGGCAAGCCATTGGGTTCGCCCTTGGACCCGGCACCGGCCATGGACAGCCACGCATCGGTATAACGCCAGCCAAGCGAGGGGTCTTTTTTGCCGTAATCCATGTTGCCGTAAACTTCGCCCTCGACACCCAAACGCGACAGATCGCGGCCGGTAAAGAATTCGGCGATATCCTCGTATGCGGACCAGTTGACCGGAACACCCAGATCATAGCCGTATTTCGCCTTGAAATCGGTTTTGTTCTGTTCGTCGTTGAACCAGTCATAGCGGAACCAATAGAGGTTCGCGAACTGCTGATCGGGCAGCTGATACAGGTTGCCATCGGGCGCGGTGGTGAACTGTGTGCCGATGTAATCCGCCAGATCCAGACCGGGGTTGGTCACATCCGCGCCTTCGCCTGCCATCCATTCGGTCAGGTTACGCGCCTGTTGGTAACGCCAGTGCGTGCCGATCAGATCAGAGTCGTTGATATACCCGTCATAGATATTTTCACCCGACTGCATTTGCGTTTGCAGTTTTTCCACCACGTCGCCTTCGCCGATCAGGTCATGGGTGACCTTGATGCCCGTGATCGCGGTGAACGCAGGCGCCAGCACCTGAGATTCATATTCATGCGTGGTGATGGTTTCGGATACCACCTTGATTTCCATGCCTGCCATCGGTTTGGCGGCATCCACGAACCACTGCATTTCAGCCTCTTGATCGGCACGGGTCAGGGCCGACAATTCCCCGATTTCAGCGTCCAGAAACGCCTTGGCGGCGTCCATGTCCGCCCATGCGCCCGTGGCCATCAGGCCAAAGGCCGCACCCAAGGCGGTTGTTGATCTTAGTGACAGTTTCATTTTGGTTTCCTCCCATTTCGAACTGTTGGTTAGTGCCCGGCCTCCTCGGACCGGGGGTCTTACTGCTATGCCCAGCGAAACACCGCTGCGGCATAGAACAGGCAAACGACCAGCGCCCATGGCTGGGGCAATCCGGTCAATCCAAGCCAGGCCAGATTGATAAAGGCAGAGCCAAGAAGCGTGATAAACAAACGATCCCCGCGCGTGGTTTCGATACGCAAAACCCCCATGCGCGGCGTCTCGGGAAATTTGATCGCCAACACGGTAAAGGTGATCAGCAGCGAGGCGATCACAACAAAAAATACCGCCGTTGGCCATGTCCATGCCATCCATTCCATCAGATGTTCCCCCTATACCCGACCAAGGGCAAAACCCTTGGCGATGTAGTTGCGCACGAAATAAATGACCAAGGCACCGGGCACGATGGTCAAAACACCCGCCGCCGCCAGCACGCCCCAGTCAATGCCCGATGCGCCCTGCGTGCGGGTCATAATGGCCGCAATCGGTTTGGCATCGACCGTGGTCAGGGTGCGCGACAGCAGCAATTCGACCCATGAAAACATAAAGCAGAAAAACGCGGCGACCCCGATGCCGCTGGCGATCAGCGGCATAAAGATTTTCACGAAAAACCGCCCGAACGAATAGCCGTCGATATAGGCTGTCTCGTCGATCTCGCGCGGGACGCCGCGCATGAAACCTTCTAGAATCCAGACGGCCAGCGGCACGTTGAACAGGCAATGCGCCAGCGCCACAGCGATATGTGTGTCAAACAACCCCACGCTGGAATACAGCTGGAAAAACGGCAGGGCAAACACCGCAGGCGGGGCCATGCGGTTGGTCAACAGCCAGAAAAACAGGTGTTTGTCGCCCATGAAATTATAGCGACTGAACGCATAGGCCGCAGGCAGGGCCACGCCGACCGAAATCACCGTGTTCATCACCACGTAAATCAATGAGTTGACGTATCCCATATACCAGCTGGGATCGGTCAGGATCACGCCGTAATTGGCAAAGGTCAGATCACGGGGGAACAGGCTGAAACTGCCCAAAATCTCGGCGTTGGTTTTCAGGCTCATGTTCACCAGCCAATAGATCGGCAGTAACAAAAACAGCAGATACAGCGACATCACAACGGTGCGGGAATTCAGGCGCATCATTTGCCCTCTCGCTTATCAAGGTTGGTCATCACGGTGTAAAACACCCATGAAATCAACAGGATCACCAGAAAATACATCAGGCTGAACGCTGCCGCCGGACCTAGGTCAAACTGCCCCAGCGCCATTTTCACCAGATCAATCGACAGGAACGTCGTGGCATTGCCCGGCCCGCCGCCCGTGACAACAAAGGGTTCGGTATAGATCATGAAACTGTCCATGAACCGCAGCAGAATGGCGATCATCAGCACCCCCGCCATTTTCGGCAGTTCGATAAACCGGAACACCGACCAGCGGCTGGCCTGATCAATTTTCGCGGCCTGATAAAACGCATCCGGTATGGATTGCAGCCCGGCGTAGGCCAGCAGCGCCACCAGCGAGGTCCAGTGCCAGACATCCATCACAATCACGGTCAACCAGGCATCAACCGTGTTTTGCGTATAATTGTAATCAATCCCCAATGCGGCCAGCGTATGCCCCAGCAGGCCAATATCGACACGGCCAAAAATCTGCCAGATCGTGCCAACCACATTCCACGGGATCAGCAGCGGCAGCGACATCAGCACCAAACAGAAACTGGCCCAGAACCCGCGTTTGGGCATGTTCAGCGCCACCAGAATGCCCAGCGGCACCTCGATCGCCAGAATGATGGCCGAAAACGCAAGCTGGCGCCAAAGCGCGCTCCACATCCGTTCCGAATGCAACATTTCGTCGAACCATTCCAGACCGGCCCAGAAAAACTGGTTGTTGCCGAACGTATCCTGAAATGAATAATTCACCACTGTCATCAATGGGATAACAGCGGAAAACGCGACCAGAAACAGCACCGGAAGCACCAGAAACCACGCCTTTTGATTGGTGGTCTTTTGCATCAGGCCGCTCCTTCCATTGGTGCCACGCGCCAGTCATTGGCGTAAACATTCACGCGATCCGCATCGAATGTGACGCGGGTCATGTCAGCGCCGATTTCAGCCCCTTCATCCGCGATGATATTGATGTCGTGGCCAAAGAAATCAGCCCGCACGATTTTATGGCGGCCTACGTCCTCGACCCGCCTGATTTTCACGGGCATCCCGTCGGTTGACAGGCGCGCATGTTCGGGGCGCACTCCGATTTCCACCTTGCCATCCAGCGGGGCATAGCCGCACCCCAGCGCCATTTCGGCACCACCGACAAAGGCACGCGCACCATCCACCCGCGCCGGAATCACATTCATGCCCGGCGAGCCGATGAAATAACCGACAAAGGTATGTTCAGGGCGCTCGAACAACTCCTCTGGCGTGCCGATCTGCACCACGCGACCGTCATGCATGACCACCACTTTATCGGCAAAGGTCAGGGCCTCTGTCTGGTCATGCGTCACATAAATCATGGTGTGGCCAAACTGCTGGTGCAGCGATTTTAGCTGCGTGCGCAACTCCCATTTCATATGCGGGTCGATCACGGTTAACGGTTCGTCAAACAACAGCGCATTCACGTCCTCGCGCACCATCCCACGGCCAAGGCTGATCTTTTGTTTCGCATCCGCCGTCAGGCCACGCGCCTTTTGATCCAACACGGATTCCATGCCGATCATCGCAGCAATCTGTGCCACGCGGGCCTTTATATACGCGGCATCCGCGCCACGATTGCGCAACGGAAAGGCCAGGTTTTCGCGCACCGTCATAGTGTCGTAAACCACCGGAAACTGGAACACCTGCGCAATATTGCGATCTGCCGTGGCGGCGCGGGTGACATCCCGATCACCAAACAAAATGCGCCCCTGACTGGGGTGCAACAGGCCGGAAATGATGTTCAGCAACGTGGATTTCCCACAACCTGACGGGCCAAGCAGGGCATATGCCTCGCCGTCGCGCCAGACGTGGTTCAGTTCTTTTAGCGCAAAATCACCCTCGCCCTGCGGGTTGGGGAAATAGGAATGCGCCAATTTATCTAGCGTGATCTGTGCCATAATTTCCCCTCACGCCGCCACGGCATAGGCCGCGGGCGCGACCAGTTGGCCACCCTCGGCAAAGATATAAACATGCGCCGGATCCAGCCAGACCGACAGCGGTGCACCGATCTGCAAATCATGCACCCCGTGGATCAACCCGACCCAACGCGCCCCCTGATGATCCAGATGCACAAAGGTCTCCGATCCGGTCAATTCGGTCACATCCAACCGCGCCGAAAACTGCATCGCATCAGGCGCATGTTGCAATATTTCCAAATGGTTAGGCCGGAAACCGGCGGTATAGCGGCCATCGGCCAATTCGGCCAACCGCCCCGTGGCCGGTGCCACCTGCCCGTCCCCGAACATCAGTTTTCCGCCTGTTTTCGCAACCGGAAGGAAATTCATCGGCGGGTCGGAAAACACCCGCGCCGTGGTCATATCCTGCGGTTGGCGATACACCTGCGCTGTCGGGCCGAACTGCGTCACGCGCCCTTCCCACAGGGTTGCAGTCTGACCGCCCAGCAGCAGCGCTTCTTCGGGTTCGGTTGTGGCATAAACGAAAATCGCGCCGGATTCTTCGAAAATCCGCGGGATTTCCACGCGCAATTCCTCGCGCAGTTTGTAATCCAGGTTGGCCAGCGGTTCGTCCAGCAACACCAGCCCTGCATTTTTGACCAACGCCCGCGCCAAGGCACAGCGTTGCTGCTGCCCGCCTGACAATTCCAGCGGCTTGCGGTCCAACATCGGGGTCAGCTTCATCAACTCGGCCGAGTCCCGAACCCGCCGGTCAACTTCCCCCTTGTCCACACCCATCAGGCGCAGCGGCGACGCGATATTGTCATAGACGGTCATAGACGGATAATTGATGAATTGCTGATACACCATCGCCACCTTGCGATCCTGCACCCGCTGTCCGGTCACATCTGCGCCGTTCCAAAAAATTCGCCCGTTCGTGGGCTGGTCCAGCCCCGCCATCAACCGCATCAGTGAGGTCTTGCCAGACGAGGTCGGGCCAAGCAGCACGTTCATTGTGCCTTTCACCAATTCAAGGTCGGTCGTGTGAATATGGGTCTGCGCGCCCACATCTTTGCACACGCCCTCAAGCCTTAGGGTCATTCCGTCTTCTCCTTCAATGCGCGCATCAAGCAGCGATCCGCGCCAGAAGCGCACCACAATGGGCGCGCACCCATTCGTTCAGTTTCGTTTTCTCTGCTTCCGTCATGCGCAGGCCCAACTTGCTGCGCCGCCAGATCACATCATCGCCGCTGCGGGCAAATTCATGGGTGATCAACCAAGCCACCTCAACCTCGAACAGGGTCGCGCCGAAACATTCACCCAGATCATCCAGCGATCTTGCATCGCCCAGAATGGCCCAGCTTTCGGTGCCATAGGCGCGCAGCAGACGGCGGGCGTGGAACTGCGTCAGAAACGGAAAATCCGCCCGCAACCGCGCCACGAGAACCTCAAACCCGGTCACTGCGAAATCGCCGCCGGGCAGGGCCACCCCCGCCGTCCATGGCGCAGCCTCAACCGGAACATACTGCGCAATTTTTTCCAGCGCGGATTCAGCCAGACGGCGATATGTGGTGATCTTGCCGCCGAATACGTTCAGCATCGGCGCGCCGCCGGTTGTGTTAACCTTTAGCGTGTAATCGCGGGTCGCCGCAGTGGCCGAACTGGCCCCGTCATCATACAACGGGCGCACACCGGAATAGGTCCAGACGATATCATCCGCACCAATTTCCGTCTTGAAATACTGGTTGGCAAAATCCAGCAGATATTGCTGTTCTGCGTCGGTGCAAACGGGTTTTTCAGACGGGTCTGCATGGTCTGCATCTGTGGTGCCGATCAGGGTGAAATCGCCTTCGTATGGAATGGCAAAAATTATGCGCCCGTCCGTGCCCTGAAAGAAATAGCATTTGTCGTGATCATACAATTTGCGGGTGACGATATGACTGCCACGCACCAGCCGCACACCCTCTCTTGAATTTATATGCACTTGATTTTGCAGAATATCCCCAACCCAAGGCCCTGCCGCATTGACCAGCATCCGTGCGTGAAACTCGCGGATTTCGCCGTTGTCGGAATCCTGCGTTGTGATCCGCCAAACATCATTAACCCGTTCAGCCTGCGTAACCTTTGTGCGCACCATAATCTGCGCGCCCCGCGCCACCGCATCACGTGCGTTCAGCACCACCAGTCGTGAATCCTCGATCCAGCAGTCGGAATACTCATAGGCGCGCTTGAACCGCGGTTGTAGCGGCGCGCCCTCTGGGGTGTTGGATAGATCAAGTGCCGCCGTGCCCGGCAAAATTTTGCGCCCGCCCAGATTGTCATAAAGGTAAAGACCCAGACGGATCAGCCAGGCCGGGCGCCGCCCCCGCATCCACGGCATCACCACGTTCAACAACTTGGATGTCGGCGTATCCCCCTCGAAGCGCATGTCGGGGTGATAAGGCAACACAAACCGCATCGGCCATGAAATATGCGGCATTGCGCGCAAAAGGATTTCACGTTCGATCAGTGCTTCGCGCACCAGCCGGAATTCGAAATATTCCAGATAGCGCAAACCACCATGAAACAGCTTGGTCGATGCAGATGACGTGGCCGAGGCAAGGTCATTCATTTCCGCCAACACAACCGACATTCCCCGCCCAGAGGCGTCGCGGGCGATTCCGCAGCCGTTGATCCCACCGCCAATGACGAAAAGATCACAAATGTCATCTGTTGCGTTCTCGGTTGGCACCCGAGCCTCCCCACTCCAAGTTGCCTAGCTTGCAGAACATGACAAAAGGAACACCCGAAGTGAAGAAAAATATTTTCGTTTGTGTTCGGTTTTGGCTTTTATACTGATTTTGCAAGATTCTTTTCTTCGGTTTGCCATGGCAGAGCCGCTGCTTCTGCCTTCTGCGTTGGAAACTGCTTGCCCCATGCCAGTTTTCGCATGTAGGCCAGTAAGCCAGAGGAGTACCGATGGCCCAGACCTTCCGCCAACCGGAAATCATCGAAATCGCCCGCCGAGAGGGCAAGGTCACCGTCGAAGGCTTGGCCGACCATTTTGGCGTCACCCATCAAACCATTCGTCGTGACCTGTCCGACCTGTCCGATCTGGGCAAACTGGAGCGCGTCCACGGTGGCGCGATCCTGCCATCGGGCACCACCAATATCGGGTATGAAGACCGCCGCGCATTGAACCAGATGGCAAAGGTGGATATCGCCCGCGCCTGTTCAGCCACCCTGCCCAATGACTGTTCCATTTTCTTGAACATCGGCACGACAACCGAAGAGGTCGCAGCGGAATTACTCAATCATCGCAATATCATGGTCGTCACGAACAACATGAATGTCGCCAATATTCTGGCGGCGAATCCAGACTGTCAGGTGATCGTGACCGGGGGCACATTGCGCCGTTCGGACGGTGGTTTGATCGGAAACCTGACCACGGATACAATTCGACAGTTCAAATTTGACCACGCGGTTATCGGCTGTTCGGCCCTGGATATCGAGGGCGACCTGCTGGATTTCGACATTTCAGAAGTAGGTGTTTCACAGACCATCATACGCCAGTCTCGCAGCGTGACATTGGTCGCCGATCACACAAAATTTCTGCGCCATGCCCCCGCTCGCATCGGCTCTCTTTCAGAGGTGGACAGATTTATCACCGACCACCCCATTGCCCCAACGCTAAAGGAATCCTGCCAGTCCTGGGGCACCGAAGTCATCATCGCCGGGCGCTAGAGAATTACGGATCGCTAACGTTTTATCAACGACAACTGATGGCTTGCCAAACGCAGTCGACGCATGCGCGCTTGACTGAAGTCCAATTGGAATGTTCACTCGACTTTGAAAGGGGAAGCGGCAAGCCTGGCGCAAACCTTTGAGCCCATCATATTTGCAAAAATCCAATAAGTTATTGAATTAACGGGATTTCAAACTCTTTGGTATCATCCGCGACGCGCAAACTTATGCGCGCCACGCAAACTTGTCCGCTTCCCTACGAACACTGTAGGGGTGCGTATATTTTTTCGCGGCGTGGGTTGCAGAACAAGGGTTTGCAAGAGTTCCGCGCGCAAAAAATTTCGCCGAGTGCGCGCGCAATTTTTCGCATTGCCCCTCTCACTTGAAATGTCGCCGCACCCACCATGATTTAACGCAATAACTCAGGTAGATCGTAAAACAGTTTTAGCGCATCAGACCAGCCTACATCGGAGAATAAAGTCAAGATCAGCTTCCAGACCGGGCTTTCGCGCATAGCCAGTTGAGATCATGTCTCGGTAGACGTCATTCTTGACGGTCACGAGGTCCCCGGTCGGTTTCCGCAGGGTGACAATGTCATCTGTCCGCGAAACGAAGTTCAGCTTCTCTTCGCGGCGCCAACCGTGAATTTCTGCGAGTTCAGCTACTGATACTGACAATGGGAAGCTCCTTCAGATGGGCGGCAGTATCGCCGGCAGCAGAGACATCAGTGTCGTGGTTAAGCCGTTCCGACCGAACATCGAATGTGAGGTGACCATGAGCGATGGCAGACAGCAGAGTTCCCTCGTCGAAACCAGCTGCGACGAGGCGGCCATACTTCATCCTTTCCCCGCACAGGGTGATGAGTTCGGTCGGCTTTTCCGCGCACGGCCGGAGGCTCCGCGCGATATTCAATTGGCGCAAATTCCGAACGTAAGTTTCCTCGAGGATTTCATCGTCGATGATGATCAAACGATAGCCATAGCGGGCCAAAACGCTTGGGTAGCCCAGAATCTGAGGGGCCATCGCGATCAGTCCACGATGCTTCACCTCAACCAGAACCTTTGTGCCACCCAGATCGAGTTCAAAGTCGGGCGTGTATTTCTTGCAGCGAAGACCGTAGAGCTTTGGGGCCGCTACAAGTGCATCGACGCTGGGATATGTCCGACCCGTTGTGAGATCGAAGGTCATTGGCTGTGAACGGATGGAGCGCACTCGAGGGTCGAGCCCCATGGCGATGGCGCCGCTCGCTTCCAGGCGGCTTTCCAACTGCATCAGATGCATCCCACCAGCCGAAGTGTAGTGAGCTTTTTTCAGCTGCCCACGCTTCTGCACTTGTCGTGCGGTCGGGTTTGATTTCCGGTCGATTTTCATTTCGCGGACCTCGATTCGTTAGTAATACTAAACGACGGAGCGCTGTTTTCGTGAGTCATTTCTGGTAGTGTCCTTGCATGTCATCCAACCGTCACCTCGATGAGTTCGCCAAGAACGACAACTGGATCGCCTTCGGAAAGGCGCTCTCCGCTGCCATGGATGACCCCACCGCGTATGGGTGTTCAGACCCAAGCCAGCTGCTCGCGTTGGTGGCCCAAATACGTGGCGTCGATCCGTCGAGCCTCAGGAACCCTCTCGCGGCAGTAAATTGGATGAAGAAGAACGCACCGGAAGCGTTTGAAGAAGAAAATCACAAGTTAGCAATGACCGGGGTGCTGACCCTCTCCCAAATCTCAATTCTTTCCAGTGATTTAGCCGAGACCCTCGCTCCAAAGTTTTTCGGCGGGGAGCTGTCGAGGAGTGATCTGCAAGCCGCGCTGCGGGATGTCGAAGTCTCCCAGGGCGGACGTGGTGTAGCCGCACATGAACGCATCAAGCGGAGATCCGAGTTCGAAGACCAAGTCCTCCAGTTTCTCGAACGGAACCCGGAGGTTCTTGAGCTCGGCGTGAATGTTCAAGTCGTGCGCAGTCGTAGAGATACACTTGTGCCTTGCGACTTCACTGTGATGCAAGATGGAGAAGCCGTGGCGGCGATTGAGTGCAAGTCTCACCGTAACAAGCGCCATCGTCGATTTTTGGTTGAGACCCTGGCAATGGCCTCACTACAGACCAAAGAACTTCAGCGGGCCATCGTCGTCGTGCCCCAGACCTGGGGAACCTCGACCGAAGAACTTTCACTTCTGACCCAAGAGTTGCACCTATCAGGTGTTCGTATCGCGGTATTTGGAGGAGACGAGGAGTCAGGAGACCAATTCAGGATGCTGGAGACAAAACTGGGCCGCGATTAGCCGGATTATGATGGTAATCCAATTCTCTCAGGGCTGAGCAGTATAGTCAGACCGTGGGTAAGCCAGCATTAGCAAGAACTTGATTCAGGTCGCGGAGGCAAAGCTGACGCAGTTCGTTGAGATCCTGCGCCAAGGAGCGCAGCCGGATGTCGAGGTAGTTGCCGGAACTCACGATCGTGCCGGTTCTTAGCCCTTGTTCGAGTTGCGTGCGAAGATTTTTAAGGTGCGCATCAACTTTGCCGAGGCCCTCACGGGCCAAGACATCGTCCAGTTCGCGATAGCCACCGATCGCTTTGCGTATGACGTGCCGACTTTCACGATCGACGAGTTCTCCAGTGCGTAGAGCCTTTTGCGTATCCTTCAGAGCTTGCAAGAATTCACTCGAGGTCTCACAGTGAAGGGGCACCTCGAAGGCCGGCCGGGCGAACGCCATTGAGATGGTGCGAAGGATTATGTCGTCGAGATCCTTTGGTGCACGAACCTGAATTACGTCGCGATAATACCGGCTCTGGAGTTCGGGATAGCTGTTGAGGTGGGAGATGCATTCGTCCCATGCCCAAACGATTGCGATCCGATTCCGGCTTGATTGGTCCCATTCTTCGTTAATTTCCTCGACCCATCGCTGCACTTTGATGTCGCGCCGGGCTGTGGTGGCTAAAATCCACAGCTTGAGTTCCGGCGTGAAGCCGAGAGCTTCGTCGGCAGCTTGACGTAAAAACGCTCGGCTGATTGGGCCGCCTGGATAGGGATTATTGTTCTCGTCGCGGTCAGAAAGGCGCTTGCACTGAATTCCTATCCGCCCGTGTCGGACGGAGGTGCCGAAGACATCAACACCATTCTGTGTTTGACCGGGGCGGCCGACTTGCTGTGCATTTGGAACACCATACACTTCTGTCAGGAGTCCGACGCAGAGTTCTTCGAACTCCTGCCAGTAAAGAGGTGGCTGAAAGAACTGCCCGACATTTCCCAATGTAGAATTTCCCTTACCAGAGCGTTCTTGTCGCGAAGCATATTTGGACCAGTCGCCGATGGCTCCTTATGCGTTATCTGGGGTAGAAAAGCGAAGAATTATTTCACTGACCTGCTTCCAGAAGACAACTCGTTTTCAGATACATAGCCATCCTGTATCCGTCGGCGATACGCCCACAGGATGTGTCCGCAGAGGCTCGTGTGTGGCCGATGGAGAATGAAGTCCTCGCGCAAAGCCGCGAAAAGGGTTCGACTATGCCGCAGATTGGTGAACAGGCACTCATCACGCAGGCTTCCGTTGCAGCTTTCCAGTTTGCCTTTTGCATCGGCTTGCTCGGCCCGATGCAGTGCCACTTGGCGGTCTAATTGCCCGCCTATCGAGAAAGGCTACTCTTCGCTGAATCAAGTTTTCAGAATTGTCTGTCTCCTTGTTTGAAGAACATGCTGACTTCAAATTTCGTGCTTTTCAGGGGAGCATGCTATCAGTGACCCGCAGACGGATGGCCGGATGCGTCTCTTTCGTTCTGCGAGTCTTGGGATTTAAGCGCTTCGCCTTTCTCACACTGCAAAAACACGTCAAAAATCCGTTGCCCTGAGGCTTCTACCAGCGATCTTGCGACAGGAGGCATCTCGGTCAAGGCTCGGTCAACATTATCCATACCGATCCTTTTGGCTACTTCAGGGGCGTCGAGCCGCACTAAATGGGGACGACCGATCAACAAACCGGCTTGACCCAAAGCGTTATGAGATTGGGCCCTCATGGTAGAGGCCACAAACGCGCTGGCCCAGATGAACTTCCCGCCGATGCGGTGCCACCAGTGCATCCGAAAGCTTTCTTGGCCACATCCGAGGCTCAGGAGCCTGATTTTGGTGCGATCAATATCATAGCAGCTCAGTGCGTCCACAACACCGATCATGGCGGGATTGTTCGCCCAAATGCCACCATCTGCGAACACGTATCCATTTCTTTTCACCGCAGCAAAGAACGTGGGCGCCGCCGCAGTGGAAAGCCCGACATCCACAAGCCGTTCATACTGGTCCTTCTTGTAGTCGGGGTGGTGAGGTGTCTTGAAAACATATGGCTCACCATATCTGCCATCGAAGGACGGTATGCAGGTTGCGACAGATGAAGAACCGAAGAGACCATCACCAAACTCTCGGCGCAGCTCGTTTTCGAGGTTGGCCCGGTTGTATGGGGTGAATGCCCAGCCCGCCAAACCGCGAAGCCACCGCGTAAGACGATTTCCAGGAAAAATGAACCGGCCACGCTCAATGTAGAGTTTGGAGATTTCCTGTGCGGATTTCCCTTGCCCAAGGCGGCTTTGCATCTTGCGCCGAGTTGGACTGATTAGAAGGTCAAGACGGTTAATGGGCAATGGCAGAATTCAGGATATCCAGGGCAGCATCCAAAGCGACCGCACGTCATTACGTCTTTGGCTAAGAACAGAGACAAGCGGAAGGGCACAGATCCGTGGAATTCGTATAAGCTATTGATAATTAATCAATTCGAAAAAATAGACTCATCCACGGCACGCAAAAAATATGCGCGCCGCGAAAAAATATCCGCTTCCCTACGAACACCTAGAAATCCAGATTTTCCACGTTCAGCGCGTTCTGTTGGATGAATTCGCGGCGTGGCTCGACAACATCGCCCATCAGTTTGGTAAACAGGTCGTCCGCCTCGGCCATGTCATCGACTTTGACCTGGAGAAAGGTTCGTGCCTCGGGGTCCAGCGTGGTTTCCCACAGCTGTTCGGGATTCATTTCGCCCAACCCTTTATAGCGTTGCAATGACAGACCCTTTTCACCTTCTTGCAAGATCGCAGATAGCAGATCAAGCGGGCCGTGAATGGCCTGCACCCGATCCCGGCGGACCAATTGCGCCGGCGCTGTATAGATCGCTCTTAACTGATCTGTCAGCGTGCCCAGTTTGCGCGCCTCGCCGGAACGCAACACCGGACCATCCAGTGTGCGCACCTCTTCGACTCCGCGCAAAATGCGCGCCAGCCGGATGCCGTGATCTTGGGTTATACGCCCCTGCCAACCCTTTTCATATTCGGCCGCGATCAGGTCCAGACGGACAGCGACCGCATCGGCGACCGCTTGCAAATCCGCGTCTGCTCGGCCCGGCACAAAAGCACCCGAAATCGAAGATTGTTCAATGATATGACGGGGATAGATGGTAGGAAACGCATCAAGAATACGCTTGACCGTGCGGGCCTCTTCGACGACGCGCACCAGATCCTGACCCATAATTTCTTCGCCGGAACCCAGCCGTAATGTTGCACCCTCGGTGCCCTGATGGATCAGATAATCTTCTAGCGCTGGCTGGTCCTTTAGATACACTTCGGACTTACCACGTGCGACTTTATACAACGGCGGTTGCGCGATATACAGATACCCCCCCTCGATCAGTTCGGGCATCTGGCGATAGAAAAATGTCAGCAAAAGCGTGCGGATATGCGCGCCATCCACGTCAGCATCCGTCATAATGACGATCTTATGATAGCGCAGTTTTTCGATGTTGAATTCATCGCGGCCAATACCAGTGCCCAGTGCCATCACCAGATTGCCGATTTCCTGACTGCCCAGCATACGGTCAAACCGTGCGCGCTCTACGTTCAAAATCTTACCGCGCAGGGGTAAAATCGCCTGTGTTTGCCGGTCACGGCCAGTTTGCGCCGACCCACCAGCCGAGTCACCCTCGACCAGGAACAGTTCGGTTTTAGAGGCGTCTTTTTCCGAACAATCCTTTAGCTTGCCAGCAAGGTAGTTCACGTCCATTGCCGTTTTGCGCCGTGTCAGCTCCCGCGCTTTGCGGGCCGCTTCGCGGGCGAATGCGGCCTCGACAATCTTACCGACGATCTGTTTGGCCTCGTTGGGGTTTTCCTCAAACCACTCGGCCAGCTTTTCATTCACCAGGCTTTCGACGGCGGGGCGCACTTCGGAGCTGACCAGCTTGTCCTTGGTCTGCGACGAAAATTTCGGGTCCGGCACTTTGACTGACAAAACGCAGGTCAGACCCTCGCGGGCATCATCCCCGGTAAAGGTGATTTTTTCCTTTTTCGCGATGCCGGATGTCTGCGCATAGCTGTTAATCGTGCGGGTCAGCGCCCCGCGAAAGCCCGCCATGTGGGTGCCACCATCGCGCTGCGGAATGTTGTTGGTAAAGGGCAGCACATTTTCATGGTAGCTGTCATTCCACCACATCGCGACCTCAACCCCGATGCCGTCCTTTTCACCGACCATAAAGATGGGTTCGGGCATCACCGGCGTTTTAGAGCGGTCCAGATATTTAACGAACTCCTTAACGCCACCGTCGTAATACAGTTCGGATTTCAACGGCTCGGCGGGGCGTTCATCCTCTAGAATGATGCGCACACCGGAATTCAGGAACGCCAGTTCGCGCAGGCGCTTTTCCAGCGTTTCAAAGGAGTATTCGAGGTTGGAAAACGTATCGGTCGAGGCCAGAAACCGCACCTCGGTGCCCTTTTCGCCCACGGCATCGCCGGTCACGCGCAGATGTTCCACCGTGTCGCCATGCGCAAATTTCGCGTAATGTTCCTTACCATCACGCCAGACGCGCAGCTCCAGCCAATTGGACAGGGCGTTCACCACGGACACACCCACGCCGTGCAGACCGCCAGATACCTTGTATGAATTCTGGTCGAATTTGCCGCCCGCGTGCAACTGGGTCATGATGACCTCGGCCGCGGAAACGCCCTCTTCCTCGTGGATACCAACCGGAATTCCACGCCCGTTGTCGCGCACGGACACGCTGGAATCCGCATGGATTTTCACGCGCACATGGTCGGCGTGACCGGCCAATGCCTCGTCAATGCCGTTGTCCACGACTTCATACACCATGTGGTGCAGGCCGGATCCGTCATCGGTGTCGCCAATATACATGCCGGGCCGCTTGCGAACGGCCTCTAACCCTTTAAGAACTTTGATAGAATCGGCGCCATATTCGGCTGGCTGCTGCACGTCTTCGGACATTGTTTTTTTCCGTTATTTCGCTTACCACTTTATACGTGTTGGTAGGGGGAATGTCACGCGTCTGACACAATATTTAGTGGCCCCCTGCCATGTCAGGTAAAGGGAATGACCAGCCCCACCGCGATCAGCAAAACGCCCGCCGTCAGGTTCATCCGGCGCAGGCTGCGCGGCGAGGTCATCAGCGCGCGCACGCGGTCCACGGATGCGGCCAAAACCAGGTTTCCGGTCAGCGGCACGATGGCCGAAATGGCGCAAATCACGGCGATGTCCGCAACCGTCAGGCGCGACAGATCGAAAAACCCGGGCAGGATGCCCATGTAAAACAGGATCGCCTTTGGGTTGCCGATGATCACCGCCAGACCCGCGGCAAATCCGGCCCACATGCCGGGGCGGGTCAGGCGGCTGTCTTTTGCGATTGTGCGATCGGCGTTGCGGATCAACATAAACCCCATGAACAGGAACATCGCACAGGCGACATAGCGCATGACGACCAGAAAATGTTCGAATGTGCTGACCAGCCAGCTAACGCCCAGCACGGCCAGCAAGGGCCACAGCACATCGCCCACCACCACGCCCAGCGCCAGCGGCCATGCCGAACGGAACCCGCCAGACAAGGCACGCGCCAGCAGCGCCACCCAAACCGGACCAGGGGTCATGAACAGCACAAATAGCCCGGCAGCATAAAGAAACAGTTCATAGGGGGTGATTGTCACGGCTGGACCTCGATCTGGGAAATGCCGTTTTCATCGGTCACTTCGACATGCATGGCGCGGGGGCCAAGTTCGGCAAACAATTCCGGCCCCGTGCCCGTCATGAACGCCTGTGCGCCAAGCGCGCAGATTTCATCATAAAGCGCGGCGCGGCGGTTGGTGTCAAGATGGGCGGCGACCTCGTCCAGCAACAGGATCGGGGGCGCGCCGAAATCGCGGGCCAGCGCCCGCGCATTGGCAAGGATCAAGGATACCAGCAGCGCCTTTTGCTCGCCCGTGGAACAATCAGACGCAGGCACATTTTTCGCCGCGTAGCTGCCAATCAGATCGGCGCGATGCGGGCCAATCAGGGTGCGCCCCGCCGCCAGATCACGCGGGCGGGATGCGCTCAGCGCATCGCGCAGAGCATCGCTGCTGTCGGGCAAATCGCCGTCGGCATGGGTCAGTTCCAGATCAGCCGTGGGAAAGGCGGTTTGCGCCTGCGCCTGCGCATCGCGCAATTGATCCAGCGTAAACAAACGGTTGGCATGAATGGCAGCACCGGATTCGGCCATTTGCGATTCCAGCGCGCCATACCAATGGGCATCACGCACCTGATCCTTTAGCAACCGGTTGCGTTCGCGCATCGCCTTTTCATAGGTCAGGGTTGATTCCGCATGGCCGGGGATGAAACTTAACACCGCACGGTCCAGAAACCGCCGCCGCCCTTCGGCCCCTTCGATCCACAGCCGGTCCATCGCCGGGATCAACCACAGCACCCGCGCGATCCGGCCCAACGCCAACTGACTGGCGGATTTATCATCAATGCGCACCTGCCGCGCCGCGCCGTTTTCCGACCAGAACGCAACCTCGTGCATCTGGTGCAGGGATCGAACGGTGCCGGTGATTTTCCATCCCAATGCCTCGGGGCGGCGCGTCATTTCTGCCGCGCTGGCGCGGCGCAGACCACGACCGGGGGAAAACAGCGAAACTGCCTCTAGGATATTGGTTTTACCTGCACCATTGGGGCCATGAATGGCCACGGGTCGCCCGTCCAGCACCATCCGCCCCCCGAAGTGAGAGCGGAAATGCGACAGGGTCAGTTCTGTCAGGTAAAGTTGGGGCATCAGATGCGCCCTAAATTCTGCTCAGTAGGCGCGTCACACGCGCATCGGCATGACCACATAGACCGCCGATGTGTCGTTGCCTTCGCGCATCAGGGTCGGATCGCCCGAGGAGTTGAACAGGAACACCGCGTTTTCGCGATCCACCTGCGAGGCGATTTCCAGCAGGTATTTCGCGTTGAACCCGATTTCCAACCGTTCGTCACCATAAGCCACGGCCAGCTCTTCTTCGGCGGCGCCGCTGTCGGGCGCATTGACAGACAGAACCAGACGATCCTCATCCAGCGACAGTTTCACAGCGCGCGAACGCTCTGACGAAACCGTGGCCACGCGGTCGACGGCGGCGGCGAAATCCGATGCGTCCACTTCCATCTTGCGGGTGTTGCCCTGCGGAATTACGCGGGTGTAATCGGGGAATGTGCCGTCGATTACCTTGGATGTCAGGGTGATGTTGGGCGTGGCAAAGCGGATTTTGGTTTCCGACACTGATACCGCGATTTGCATGTCGTCGTCATCCAGCAGCTTGCGCAGCTCGCCCACGGTTTTGCGCGGCACGATCACGCCCGCCATTTCTGCGGCGCCATCGGGCAGGTCGGCATCAATGCGGGCAAGGCGGTGACCATCGGTCGCTACGGCGCGCAGCACCTTGCCACCATCGGAATCAGATACATGCAGGTAGACACCGTTCAGGTAATACCTTGTTTCCTCGGTCGAAATGGCGAATTTCGATTTGTCGAACAACCGGCGCAGCACCGGCGCGGGGGCCGAAAAATTCGCCGAATATTCGGAATTCGCCATCACGGGAAAATCCTCGCGCGGCAGGGTCGCAAGGTTGAAATGCGAACGGCCCGCTTCGACGGACAGACGGCCATTGGCCCCGTCATCGGTCAGCGTGACCAGCGCCCCATCGGGCAATTTGCGCACGATTTCATGCAAGGTCACGGCCGAAACCGTGGTCGCGCCAGCGCGTTCGACCTGTGCGGGGGCTTTGTCCACCACCTCGATGTCCAGATCGGTGGCACGGAAATGCACCGTATCGCCCTCTGCTTCGATCAGCACATTGGCGAGAATCGGAATGGTGTTGCGGCGTTCGACAACCGACTGGGCCTGGCTGACGGCCTTTAGCAGCGCGCCGCGTTCGATGCTGAGTTTCATGCCCTTGCTCCTATGCGCGTGCAACGTCCGATGGGACTGGCAAGTTATCCCATTCCGGCGGCGTCACAAGTGTTTTGTTGGTTTGTCCAATGGATTACGCGGAATATCAAGGGCCGCGCCGATCAGACGCGGCCCTTGCCGTCTTTCCGTGGTGTCAGGGACGCAGATTGCCTGCCCTATGCCTCTAATGTGCGGCGCAGCATTTCGATATCTTCGTCGATTTGCCCGTCCTGCACGCGCAATTCCTCGATCCGGCGCACGCCATGCATGACCGTCGTGTGATCGCGGCCCCCAAATCGCCGCCCGATTTCGGGCAGGCTGCGCGAGGTCAACTGTTTGCACAGATACATCGCCACCTGACGCGGCCGCGCATAGGAACGCACGCGTTTCGGACCGATCATATCGGACAGGCGGATGTTGTAATGGTCCGCCACCTTGCGCTGGATTTCTTCGACTGTGATTTTGCGTTCCGATGCCCGTAGCACATCGGCCAGACAATCCTGCGTCAAATCCAGCGTGATCTCACGCCCGACAAGCGAGGCAAAGGCGAACAGGCGGGTCAAAGCGCCCTCTAGCACGCGAACATTGGTGGAAATGCGGTGCGCCAGAAATTCCAGAACGCCATCGGCCATCACCAGATCGGGATACTGCTGACGATACTGGTCGACCTTGGTTTGCAGGATGCCAAGGCGCAATTCGTAATCGGTGGGGTGCAGATCGACCACCAGCCCGCATTGCAGGCGCGATTTAATGCGCTCTTCCAGATCCTTGATTTCACCGGGGGCGCGGTCGGCGGAAATGATGATTTGTTTGTTGCCATCGACCAGCGCGTTGAAGGTGTGAAAGAATTCTTCTTGGGTGGAATCCTTGCCCGCGATGAATTGCACGTCATCCACCATCAGCACGTCCACCGCACGGAACATATGTTTGAAATCCATCATCTTGCGGTCGCGCAGTGCCTGAACGAAACGATACATGAACTGTTCGGCGGACAGGTAGACCACGTTCAGATCGGGGCGCTTGGCCTGCAACTCATGGGCAATTGCGTGCATCAGGTGGGTTTTGCCCAGCCCGACACCACCGTAGAGAAACAGCGGGTTGAAGGTGACAGGCCCACCCTCGGCGACACGGCGTGCCGCGGCATGGGCCAGTTCGTTCGGCTTGCCGACCACGAATGTATCAAAGGTGAACCGCGAATCCAGTGGCGCGCCGGGCATGTCGTCGCTGATGGCGGCAACGGCGGCAGGTTTGGACGCAACGGCGGCATTTTCCACAGGTTTGGATTGCGGCGCAGCGCGGGCACCCAGATTGGCAGACACCTGAAAATGCACGCGGCGCACATTGTCCATCACCGGCTTCAGCTTGTGCAGGATCAGCTCGCCAAAGTTTTGCGACACGTAGTTGCCCATAAAAGAGGTCGGCACGTGAAAGGTCGCGACCCCGTTTTCGACCCGCGAAAATTTCAGCGGCTCAATCCAGTTGGTAAAGTTGTTCTGCCCCACAGTCGCCAGCAGGTCATTTTGCAACTGGCCCCATTGTTCGTTTGTCATGTGTCCCCGATCCAAGCCTTCGTTCTTCTTCTTCCACCTGCGCGGGGTTTTCCCGCGCCTCACCATTAACGTCGGACCACAAGCAAAACACGACCACCCCATGCCCAACATAGGCATGGATTAGATCGTCCGGTCCGGACTCATACGCACGTCACCTGCAATCCTGCATTGAACCAACCGAAAGAATCGGCGGCCCCTTCCCCGTGGATTGCGCAAACGACGCGCTGACTTGCTGGACAGGTTCAAGATTCGAAAACCCTGACAGATCAATGCAACAAGGCCCAAGAACCCCTGTGCGAAAGATCCAAGCATATGCAAAACCAACATCCCACTGCCGGTCCGCGCTGCCTGTCCCCCCAAGGCGAGTGACTCGCAGGATCGAAACTAGCAGCCTGCCCAGCGCCCCCACAACATATCTTCGCGCTTGACTCTGCGAGTCGCGAAAAAGAATCTCTGCCGCCCTGAAAAGGTTGATTTTTTGCTACTTGGTCAGGAATAAGCACGAAAAAAGCGCCGCAAAATGCGACGCTTTCAACGCTGAATAGACAGACCATTAACGCACCCCCAAACGGGAGTGGCGCTTAGCCGATCGCCTTAACGCGAGCCGACAGGCGCGACATTTTGCGCGCAACGGTGTTCTTGTGCAGGATGCCTTTGCTGACACCGCGCATCAGCTCGGGCTGAGCTTCGCGCAGGGCAGAGGAAGCAACCTCTTTGTCGCCGGAGGTGATCGCCTCTTCTACTTTACGCAGAAAAGTACGGATCCGCGAACGGCGTGCTTTGTTCACTTCGAAGCGCTTCTCGTTCTGACGAGCGCGTTTCTTCGACTGGGCTGTATTTGCCATGTTATCTTCGTCCCACTGTTCGGGTTCGGTGAATTCTTGAAGTCGCGTCTTTAGGACCGAGTCGCGATCAAGTCAACCCGCTTGAACGCATTCGGCCCTGCAATACGGTGGTTGCAACGCTTTTCCCGCGCTGTCGCCCCTATTTTGCCCCACGGCAAAACCATTGCCCCACCGCATCTGCATGCCTGAAATCGGTCAAAACAGGCAAATTCCCGCAAGCAGCGGCATGAAACCCGACGATTCGGGCGGGTTTCGGCGTGACACGCGCAAATCGCGCTGATATCCCCGCCCAGACACCTAATGTGTGGGTAGAACACCTTGTTGATTGAAAAGACCAAGTTAGACGGCGTCGTAATCGTAACGCCGAAACGCCACGGCGATGCACGGGGGTTTTTCTCCGAAAGCTGGAACCGCAAGGCGATGGAAGATGCTGGCCTGGAATTTGACTGGGTGCAGGACAATCATTCGCTTTCTGCCCGCGTTGGCACGATTCGCGGTCTACATTTCCAATCGCCCCCCCATGCGCAGGACAAACTGGTGCGTTGCGGACGTGGTTGCCTGTTCGATGTGGCCGTCGATATTCGCAAAGGGTCACCGACTTTCGGCCAGTGGATCGGGGTCGAGCTCAGCTTTGACAATGGCAAACAGTTGCTGGTGCCTGCCGGATTCCTGCACGGGTTTGTAACCCGCGCACCAGACACAGAAATCATCTATAAATGCAGCGACTATTATGCGCCCGAATGTGACGGCGCGGTGCGCTGGGACTGTCCGACCATCGCGGTGGATTGGGGCTTGAACGGCACAGCGCCGTTGCTGTCTGACAAAGACACCGCAGCACCCGTTCTGGCCGATTTTGACAGCCCGTTCGACTATAAGGGGTAAAAACATGAAAATTCTTGTAACAGGTGGTGCCGGGTTCATCGGCTCGGCCGTGGTGCGCCATGCGATTGCGCAGGGGCATTCGGTGGTGAACCTTGATGCGCTGACCTATGCCGCCTGCCTGGAAAACGTCGCCAGCGTGGCCGATAGCCCGCTGTATGCGTTTGAAAAGGCCGACATTCGTGACCGCGCCGCGCTGGATCGGGTGTTTGCCAAACATAATCCCGATGCGGTGATGCATCTGGCCGCTGAATCCCATGTCGACCGTTCCATCGACGGCCCCGGCGATTTCATCGAAACCAATATCACCGGCACCTATAACATGCTGGAATCCGCCCGCGCCTATTGGGTGGCCAAGGGCAAGCCCGCGGATTTCCGGTTTCACCATATTTCCACGGACGAGGTGTTCGGCTCACTGCCCGATGACCCTTCGGTGCAGTTCACCGAAGACACGGCATATGATCCGCGCTCGCCCTATTCGGCGTCCAAGGCCAGCTCGGACCATCTGGTGCGCGCATGGCACGAAACCTATGGCCTTCCCGTGGTGATGACCAACTGCTCCAACAACTATGGCCCGTTCCATTTCCCCGAAAAACTGGTGCCTGTGGTGATCCTCAAGGCGCTGGCCGGTGCGCCGATTCCGGTCTACGGCAAGGGTGAAAACATCCGCGACTGGCTGTATGTCGAAGACCACGCCGACGCATTGCTGACCGTGCTGGCCAAGGGCCAGATCGGGCGCAGCTATAACATCGGCGGCGAAAACGAGGCCAAGAATATCGACATCGTGCGCACCATCTGCGCTGCGCTGGATGAAAAACGCCCCGGAAATCAGCCCTATGCCGAACAGATCACCTATGTGACCGACCGCCCCGGCCATGACATGCGTTATGCGATTGATCCGTCACGCATCCGCTCCGAACTGGGTTGGCGCCCGTCCGTGACGCTAGAGGAAGGTCTGGAAAAAACCGTGCAATGGTATCTGGACAACGAGGATTGGTGGCGCGCATTGCAGGACCGCGCAGGTGTTGGCGAACGTCTGGGGGTCAAGGCGTGAGTATCCTCGTTTTCGGCAAAACCGGCCAAGTGGCAACGGAATTGCAAAGGCAGGCCAAGGTCACGGCACTGGGCCGTGAACAGGCCGATCTGACCGACCCTGCCGCCTGCGCCGATGCCATCATGCAAAGCGACGCCAGCGTGGTGATCAACGCCGCCGCATATACCGCCGTGGACAAGGCCGAGGATTACGAAGCAACCGCATTGATGGTCAATGCCACGGCCCCCGCCGCCATGGCTGCGGCCTGCGCGGCCAGGGGTATTCCGTTCATCCAGATATCGACCGACTATGTGTTTGGTGGATCTGGCGATAATGCACGCGGCCCCGATGCCCCGACTGCCCCGCTCAATGCCTATGGCCGCACCAAACTGGCAGGCGAAGAGGCCGTGCGCGCCGCCGGGGGGCAATATGCCATCCTGCGCACAAGTTGGGTATTTTCCGCCCATGGCAATAATTTTGTCAAAACCATGCTGCGGCTAGGGGCCGAACGTGACCGGCTGACCATCGTGGCCGACCAGATTGGCGGCCCGACCCCCGCCGCAGACATCGCAAGCGCCTGCCTGACCATGGCCGAGGCGATGCAAACAGACCCGCAAAAATCGGGCACCTATCATTTTGCCGGTTCGCCCGACACAAACTGGGCCGATTTCGCGCGCGAAATCTTTGGCCAGTCGGGGCTGGCACCCGAAGTGGTGGATATACCCACATCCAGTTTCCCAACCCCGGCCACGCGGCCTCTGAACTCCCGGCTGGATTGTTCGGACCTTGAAAACACCTTCGGGATCATGCGCCCGGATTGGCGCACCGCACTGCGCAGCGTGTTGAACGAAATTGCCACCGCCTGATTTTTATACCGACCTATTGGAAAGATCGCTGTTATGATGACCAAAGTAGAAAAAACCAACCGCAAGGGTATCATTCTGGCCGGTGGATCGGGCACGCGGCTGTATCCCATCACCATGGGTGTGTCGAAACAGCTACTGCCGATCTATGACAAGCCGATGATCTATTATCCGCTGTCGGTTCTGATGCTGGCCGGTATCCGCGAAATCGCCGTCATCACCACCCCCGAAGATCAGGACCAGTTCAAACGCCTGCTGGGCGACGGGTCGCAATGGGGTGTGGAATTCACCTATATCAAACAACCCTCGCCCGATGGTCTGGCACAGGCGTTTATTCTGGCCGAGGATTTTCTGGATGGCGCGCCCTCGACGCTGGTGCTGGGCGACAACATTTTCTTTGGTCACGGATTGCCCGAAATTCTGGCCGAAGCGGACAAAAAACAAACCGGCGGCACGGTGTTCGGCTATCGCGTGGCCGACCCGGAACGCTATGGCGTGGTTGATTTCGACAAGGATGGCACCGTGCGCGGCATCGTCGAAAAACCCGAGGTGCCGCCATCGAACCATGCGGTGACCGGCCTGTATTTTCTGGATGCGGACGCGCCGGAACGTGCGAAAAAGGTCAAACCCTCGCCCCGTGGCGAATTGGAAATCACCACCCTGCTGGAAATGTATCTGGATGACGGGTTGCTGTCGGTGCAACGCATGGGGCGCGGCTATGCCTGGCTGGATACAGGCACCCATTCCAGTCTGCTGGATGCGGGCAATTTCGTGCGCACACTGGAAAACCGTCAGGGTTTGCAAACCGGCTGCCCCGAAGAAATCGCATATAATGCCGGTTGGATCAGCCGCACCCAATTGATCGAAATGGCCGAAAAGTTTCGCAAGAACAAATATGGCGCCTATCTAAAGGGTCTGTTGCAGGGCTGATAAGCGCGAAAAGGGATACATCATGACGAAATACAAGCTGGCGGGCTTTGGCCATTCGCATCTGTCCGCCTATCTGCGCGCCTATATGCAGGGCAGCAAGGCGGGCAACTATCCGGGGTTGGAAATGACCTTTGGCCGTCTGGGGATGGATACGTTCCAGCCGAATTTCGAAACCGTCAGCACCGAATCCGCATATAGCGCATCGGCCACTGGCAATGCGCCATCGCGCCTGAAACGGCTGGGCGCACGCCTGAAGGGCGGCGGTTATCACAGTTTTGATGCGCTGGACCGCCCGCGCGTGCTGACCGAGGCATTGGAACGCCGCCTGACACATATGATGCGCCGCGATGATCCCGATGCGATCCTGCTGGCCTGTATGGGCAATGAATACAACACCATGGGCATGCTACAGCACCCCGAACCGTTTGATTTTGATCTGCCCGGTTCCGGCATCCCCATCGAAGAGGGCAAAACCGTCATCCCCTATGCGATGATGCGGGCGCAGATGACGGCGCTGTGCGAACAAAACGTGCTGCTGTTCTGGCGGTTTTTCAACGAGGCCGCGGAAAAACCGATTTTCCTGACCCCGCCGCCGCCGCCGATTGCGGATAAAATGCACATCATGTCCTATCCCGGTGCCTTTGCGGGCCGGGCCAAACAATATGGCGTGTCGCCCGTGGGGCTGCGGCGTAAGATGTGGCTGTTGTATTGCGACATCCTGCGTGATGTGACCAAGGATACAGACACCACATTCGTAGAACTGCCCGACCCTGCATTTGTTGATGGCTGTCTGGCCAAACAATTCTGGCAAGAGGACCCCACCCACGGCAACGTGGACTATGGCCGCCTGATGTTAGAACATGTGACCGATCTGGCATTTGGCGCAGGTGCAGCCAAAGGCGAAGGGAAGTGAAATGAAAAAGCGTTCCAATCCATATGCAGGCCTGCCCGATCATTGTTTCTGGTCGCGCACCCATCGCGGCAAGGACATCGGCGACATCGACCCCGTGGTCAAAGGGCAGTTCACCCTGAAACCCAAAATGAAGATCGCAACGGCGGGCAGTTGTTTTGCACAGCACATCGCCAAGCACCTTCAAGGGCAGGGCTATAACTATTTTGTAACCGAAAAGGCACACCCGATCATCGCGGATCAGGTCGCCCGCGCCTTTGGCTATGGGGTATTTTCGGCCCGCTACGGCAATCTGTATACCACGCGGCAGTTGCTGCAACTGGCCCGGCGTGCCTACGGCGAATTCCAACCCAAGGAAGACATCTGGGAGGTAGAGGGCGGTTTTATCGACCCGTTCCGCCCCAATATCCAGCCCGATCCCTTTGCCACCCGCGCCGAATTCGACGCTGCCCGCGAGGTCCATTTTGCCGCCGTGCGCCAGATGATCGAAGAGGCGGACGTGTTCGTTTTCACCTTTGGCCTGACCGAGGCATGGGTATCAAAAGACGACGACGCCGTATTCCCCCTTGCGCCCGGCGTGGCGGGCGGTGAATTCGACGAAAAACACCATGGTTTCAAAAACTTCACCGTATCCGAGGTGGTGGCCGACTTCCGCGATTTCATCGCGCTGATGCGCGCCAGAAACCCCAAGGTAAAGGTGCTGATGACGGTGTCGCCCGTGCCATTGATCGCCACCGCGCGCGAAGACACCAGCGTGATCACCGCCACCAGCTATTCCAAATCCGTGTTGCGCGTCGCCTGCGAGGAATTGCAAACGACGGAGAAAGACGTGTTCTATTTCCCCTCGTACGAGGTGATCAGCGGCAACTATACCCGCGGGGCCTATTACAGCGGCGACCTGCGCGAGGTCGAAGCAGAAGGCGTGGCGCATGTCATGTCGCTGTTCATGCGCCATTACACCAAGGATGGCGGATCAGCGCCCGCATCCGACAAGCCGGTGGACAGCTTCCAAGCGGACGTGCAAAAGGCGCTGGATATTATATGTGACGAAGAAATGATCGAAAGAGCGGTTAAATGAGCGAAACCGGAAATACCCCGATGGTTGTGGGTCTGTATTCCTTTCCCAAAAGCGGTAACACATGGCTGCGGGCCATCATTGCGGGGCTGTGCGACATCCCCGCAGGCCCCGGCATGTTGCAGAAATTTGTGACAGACACCCATTACGGTAAGGTGCTGGAAAACCCTTGGGAATTTCAGGGCAAGGATTGGTATTTTTACAAATCCCACCGCAAAGAGGTGCTGACGGATCATCAGGGCGAGGTGTTCAACACCGATCGCATCCTGTATATCTATCGTCACCCGCTGGACGTGTTCATGTCTTATCTGAACTTTGTGTCCCAGAACGTATCGCCCAAAGCCGGTGAAAGCCTGCCCGTCAAGGTCACCACAGTCGAGGAACTGACCCCCGACGAGCTGGAAACCCTGTTCGCGATCTTTGTCGAACATGGCACGCTGTTCCCCCAGAACAAGGCGTTCGGGTCGATGTTTGAACATGTTGCCAATTTCCGCGCCCGTGCGGCGGAAAAGGGCGACACCCTGATCATGCGCTACGAAGACCTGTATGACGATTTCGAAGGTGTCGTTCAGGGCATGTGCGATTTTCTCGGGCTTGAGGATATCAACATCGCCAAGGCCTATCGCGTGGCCGACCGCCGCACCAAACAGAACGGCAAATTCTTCTGGAAGCGTCAAAAAGAAAACTTTCGCAATTACCTGAGCGATGAACAGGTGACCCGTTTTGTGGCTAAATGGGCCGATGAAATGCAGGCGTTGGGATACGACACCAAGTAACCCTGTTGCGGGCCGCAAAACGTGGCCCGCAGGCCAAAACACCTGCCTGAATACCTGTCGGAGAATTGAACCGTGACCCAGACCACCGCCATCTATGTGATCGCGCAGGGGCTTAATCACCCCTTGGCGATTGAAACTTCGGTCCGGCGGTTAAGCGAGGGCTGCACCCATGTCGCGGTGATCCACGAACCGGGCGAGGAAGAGCGGTTTGAAACCCTGCTGGGCGCGTTTGATAACGTCGCACTGGCCCCGTTTCAGGGCGCGGTGCAGACACCGATAGCGGGCTATCAACAGGCCCTGCTGGCATTAAAGGACGGGTTGAACGGCCCCGTGATCCTGACGGGCAGCCATGTGTTTGCGCCCATTGGCGGCGTTGATCCGGCGCTGTCGGATATGACCACCGGCGCCACGGCCAGCTATTGGCACGACCTGACGCTGGACAGCCGCTTGAAAGATCGCGCAGGCAAAAACGGTATGCCTGATCGCGTGCCCTATCTGGATTTCATCACCCTGTCGCCCGCCGTGATCGGTGACGCAGGGTTCTGGCCATTCTGGGAATCGGCCAAACCCAGCGGCGAAACATGGGAAGAATTCACCGATGTCGTTTTGCCCTTTGGCAAATGGCTGGCCGGGGCAGGCCATGACGTGACCTATGCCACCGGCGACACCCTGCTGGAAACGGCTGATCCGCGCCTATACGAAGTGCATAAGATGATCGCGGGCGGCGGCACGGCCCTGCCCGTGGCCGTATTGTTGCTGGATCCGGTGTTACACGACCTGAACGCGATTGAACTCAAGGGCGCGTTGGATCACCTGCGCGGGGCAGATCCTGAAATTTACGCAGCCGTTGTGCGCTATGCCACGCGGCACGTTAAAATGCGCGAATTCACCAGCGCGGCCGACCAATATGAGGTGATCAGCGACCACCCCGCCGACCCCGCCAAATCCGAATGGGGTTTCGGCACCGTTGCCGTGTTCATCCACGCATTTTATGCCGATATGATGCCCGAATTCTGGGAGCTGATCGCACGTTTGCCCGCCAAGGCCGATCTGTTCATCACCACCGCAACCGAAGAAAACGCCACCGGCATCCGCGATTTCCTGCGCGACAAAGGCTGGGACATGGGCGCAGGCGAGGTGCGCGTGGTCGAACAGAACCGTGGCCGCGATATGTCATCCCTGTTCATCACATGGCGCGATATCGTGCTGGATGGCGGGTATGAGGTCGCGCTGCGCCTGCATTCGAAACGCACGCCGCAGGTGTCGCGTCAGGTGGGCAATTCATTCCGTGATCACATGTTCGACAATCTGGTCAATTCGCCCGGCTATGTGCGCAATGTCCTTGATCGGATGGAATCCGAACCTGACGTGGGCCTGATCATTCCGCCCGTTATCCACATCGGTTTCGGCACCCTGGGCCATGCGTGGTATAACAACAAAGAGGTGCTGCACGACCTGTGTCGCGAAATGTCGGTCGATGTGCCACTGGATGATCACACCCCCGTTGCCGCCTATGGCACGATGTATTGGTTCCGCCCGCAGGCGCTGGCGAAAATGTTCGAATGGCGCTGGAAGTGGGAGGATTACAACCCCGAACCCCACCATATCGACGGTGGTTTGGCCCATGTGCAGGAACGGCTGATCGCCTATTGCGTGCAGGACAAGGGGTTTCGCGTGTTACAGGTGATGACACCCGAACATGCGGCGCGTGGCTATGCCAAGCTGGAATATAAACTGCAATTGCTGGCGTCCTTCCTTGGCTCGCACAGCATCTATGATCAGCGGCTGGAAATGGCGGCGGCACATGACAACGTGCGTATCGGGCTGTATCGCCGTGCGCGGCTGGTTTACGGGCGGATTTTGCGCAAATATCCGGCGTCACGGGCAATGCTGAAGCCGTTCAAAAATCTGGCCGTGCGGGTTCTGGCCCCCGGTGGCGGCGACCCGCACCCCTAAAGGCTGGATCGTTCAAACCCGCCCCATCGTCGCGGCCAATGCCATCAGCGCGGTTTCGGCGCTGCGTTGACGGTGCAGGCCCAAACGCCGCCATTCCAGCAACCTGCGCAGACCGACCTTTTCACGCAAATGGGTGAACCTGTCCAGAACGGCGCGGGCCTCGGGGGTGAACAGGGCCTTGTCATCATTCAATGCGGCCAGATTGGCATCAACCCACCCGCGATATTGCCCGCCTGCAATCGTGCCCAAACGGGCGTAACGCGCGGCAAATCCGCGATTGCGGCCCAACGTGTTTTCATCATGCTGGCGGTAAAACAGCGACGGTTGATCGTCGTAGATCACCTGCCCGCCGACACACATGATAAACTGATACAGCCACCAGTCATGAAACGCAGGCACCTGCGCCGCACTGCTGCGACGCACCAGCGTGGCCGCATCGGGGGTCAAAACCATGGTGTTGCCACCGCCGATGGTCTGGATCAGGGCATTGGCCAAACTGGGCGCCTTGTGATGGCGCGGCGACAGGCGGCGCGGCCCGTCCGGCGCCTGCCCGATCTGGGTGCGGCTGGCGTATAAGGCTGCCCCCTGCGACAGGCGCAACAGATCCAGCGCCCGCGCCAAACGCCCGTGAAACCACACATCATCCTGATCACACAGCGCCATAAACGATCCGGCGGGCAAATCAGGGTGGCGCATCAACGATAGGAAATTTGCAGCACAACCTGCACGCGGCCCATCCAGCAAATGCACTGGCTGTGCAACGGTTTCACCAAAGGCGCGAACCCTGTCGCGGGTTGCATCTGTGGAATTGTCATCCGACACCCACAGGCTCCAGTTTTCATGGGATTGCGCCCTGATCGAATCCAGTTGCGCGTCCAGATGCGCCGCCCCGTTATAGGTCGCCATCAGAATGCAAACATGGGTATTGTTCATGCCCTGCGCCCCCTAGCCGTAAATCAGGTCTTTGTGGTGGCGGTGCAGCAGCATCAGGCCAAAGGCCAGCAACAGCATGGAAACCCCCAACACAAACGCCACCGAAATATAAGGCGCATCATAGGTCACGTAAAACCCGCGCCGCATCATGCCCACAACATGGGTCAACGGGTTATACCACAGAATATCCCGCGCCATCACCGGCATCTGATCGTATAAAAAGATCACACCGGACACCAGCAACAGCGGGCGGGTTATGATCTGCCAGACCCGTTCCCACATCGGGATCGCGTTGAACATGTAGCAATTAAATGTGCCAATCCCCATGCCCACGGCTGCGGCCATCACCACCGCCATAATGACGGCAACAGGATCAACAATCGACGACAGCCCGAAATACAAATGCACACCCGTCAGCACCATCGCACCGATGGAAATATGTGTCATCAAACTTAGCAGCATCCGCGCAAACAGCGCATCGGAATAGCGCACCGCCGGATAGGCCAGCAGGGACCGCGAAAAGGTGATCGAGCGCGACACCTTATTGGCGATGTCCAGCGACATGGAAAACGGCAAATACCCCGTGGCGAAATACAGCGGAAAATTGGTGCCCAGCGATGGCGAGCGGAAAAACAGCTGAAACGCCAGCGACAGCATGGCAACGGCGGCCACCGGCTCCATCACGGCCCAGAAATATCCACCCGGTGATTTGCCATAGGTCGATGACATTTCGCGCAGCATCAGGGCGGCAATGGTGCGGGTGGATTTGAACCGCCGCGCGCGCAATGCGTCATGATCGCTGGCATGCATAAGGTGGATTCCCCGTCACCGCTGGATTTGATAGTCTGGGTTATGTAGGAACGATGCCAGCTAATCAAGCAAGGCACAAGCCAGCCGGACCATCACGGAATCCGGGGGCACGGCAACTGGGCAAAGGGCGCGGGCATATGCAGGACAACGGCAAGGCACAGGGTGCCAATGCAGCGGGCACATTCGCAGACGAGGACGCACGCGCCGCCCACGAGGCCAAGCGCAAGGCCATCCACGAGGCCCGCGTAAAAGCACGCCATGACGCCGAGCAGAAACTGGCCGACGAACAAGTCCTAGAGGGCAGCAGCAAACCCGCCCCCGCAGCCAAACCTGCCCGCCCCGTGGCCATCAAACCCGCCGCCACGCGCACCCGTGGGCGGCGGCGGCATTTTGTTTTGCTGGCTTCGCTTTTGCTGATGGTGGGCGTGCCCACACTGGGTGCGGCATGGTATCTGTTTGGCATCGCCAGCGATCAGTATCATTCGACCGTCGGTTTCTCGGTGCGCAAAGAGGAGGTCAATTCGCCCGTTGAAATCCTGGGCGGGATTACCAGCCTGTCGGGATCGACCAGTTCGGATACCGATATTCTGTATGAATATATCCAGTCGCAGGAAATGGTGGAAACCGTCGATGCCCAGCTGGATTTACGGGTGATGTATTCGCGCCCCGACAATGACCCCTATTTCGCATTTGATCCCGCAGGCAATACCGAGGACCTGCTGGAATATTGGAACCGCATGGTGAAAATCCATTACGACAGCGGCACGGGGTTGATCGAACTGCGCGTGTTGGCATTTACCCCCGATGATGCGCAAACCATCGCGCAAGCGGTGTTTGCCCAAAGCAGCCGCATGATCAACGAAATTTCCGCCATCGCGCGCGATGACGCCACCCGATACGCCCGCGCCGAATTGGACCGCGCGGTTGAACGGTTGAAAACCGCACGTCAGGCCATCACCGAATACCGGCAACGCACCCAGATCGTGGACCCGACCGCTGATATTCAGGGCCAGATGGGCCTGCTGAACACGCTTCAGGCGCAATTGGCCGAGGCATTGATCGAACTGGACCTGTTGCAGGAAACCACCCGCCAAAGCGACCCGCGCATCAGTCAGGCCCAGCGCCGGATCGAGGTGATCACCGACCGCATCGAACAAGAGCGCAAGAAACTGGGCGTTGGCACCGGTGTGGACGAGGGCGGGCGCGATTACGCCACCCTGTTTTCCGAATATGAACGCCTGAGCGTGGACCGCGAATTTGCCGAACAGGCCTATACCGCGTCGCTGTCGGCCTATGACGCCGCCCAATCCGAGGCCCAACGCCAAAGCCGCTATCTGGCCGCCTATGTCAAACCGACCCTTGCGCAAAGTTCGAAATTTCCGCAACGCGGGTTGCTGGTGGCGCTGATGGCGCTGTTCACCTTCCTTGGCTGGGCGATTGTTACGCTGGTCTTCTATTCGATCCGCGACAGACGTTGAGGGCCAGCGCGCGATGATCCGTCTGGAAAATGTCAGCAAGGTTTTCGTCACCCGCGGCCAGCGCAATGTGGTCGCCGATGGCATCAATGCCGTGTTCCCCACGGGTAAATCCGTGGGTCTGTTGGGGCGCAACGGTGCGGGCAAATCCACCCTGTTGCGGATGATCGCGGGCACATTGGACCCGACATCGGGCAAAATCACGTCCTCCGGCACGATTTCCTGGCCTGTGGGATTCGCCGGATCATTCCACCCCGACCTGACCGGATTGCAAAACGTGCGTTTCATCGGGCGGGTCTATGGTGTGGACACAGATATGCTGGTCGATTTCGTCGCGGATTTCGCGGAATTGGGCAAACATTTCAACCTGCCTTGCCGCAGCTATTCGTCTGGCATGAAATCGCGACTGGCGTTCGGCGTGTCGATGGGAATCGGGTTTGATACCTATCTGGTGGACGAGGTAACAAGCGTCGGCGACGCTGCGTTCCGCCAGAAATCCGAGGCCGTGTTCCAACACCGGATGAAAAGCAGCGGCGCCATTCTGGTATCACACGGCACTGCGATGTTACGCCGCAATTGCGATATGGGCGCGGTGCTAGAGGATGGAAAACTGACGTTTTATGACGACATAGCCGAGGCAATCGACGTCCATGAGGCAAACATGGACGCCGAAACCCTAGAGGACTGAACGCAGGGCCGAACCGGATCAGATCAGGAAATCAGCCGCCGTCAGGTCCATAATCCCTGTCAGTTCGATTTCAAAATCGGCAATGCCGTCGCCCGTCACATCCGCGCCAATGATGGTATTGCCGCCCTCGTGACGATAGCCCAGATCGCCGGCACCCGTCAGACCCGCATCACCGATGAAATTGAATCCTTGCTTGAAACCTTGGGTCAGGTCGGCATCAAAACGGCGAATTTCGATCCGGTCCTCGCCCGCCACGAAATCGGTGATGATGTCACGATTGCCCGCACCCACGCCCGATTCCACCATCTGGAAATAGATGAAACGGTCACGCAGGCCCGCACCCGGCCCTGCGGTCATGGTGTCGGCACCCGTGCCACCATAAAACGCATCTGCGCCGCCTTCACCAAACAGGAAATCATCGCCGCCACGGCCATACAGACGGTCGGACAACAGGCCTGTATAGAAAATATTGGCATTGGCATCGCCGCGCAGCTGGTCAACGGTTCGCCCTGTCTGGAATGCCTCGATCCCGTCGAATGTATCACCCACCGCATCGTTATACATCAACGCGGGGTTTTGCAGATCCACCCGCACGGATCGCGTGGCAGACACATAGCTGGCAATGTCATATCCGGCACCACCAACCAGATGATCCGCGCCCGCGCCACCATCCAGCGTGTCGTCGCCTGCACCGCCCATCAGGGTGTCATTGCCGGCATTGCCCAGCACGGAATCATTGCCGCCCAGCGCATCATAAACATCATCCCCCGCCAACATATCAACCACATCAGCCCCTGCTGTGCCGGTCAGATCATCGTCGCCCGTTGTCGGGCCAGCGGGCGGGGGTGGCGTTACAACTGTTCCATGCCGCCCACTGTCCTGCGATGCGGTGGCATTCAGGGCAACGGTTTGATCACCAAATTCAATGAATTCGAATGCCCGCAATTCAACCTGATAATCGGGGTCCAGATAGGGTTCGTTATCGGGATAGGAATACAGGATCTGCTGCAACAGGTAATAATCACCCATCAGAGTCAGCTCGTAGCCGTCCGCATCGGCATAGAGGTGCAAGGTGTCCGTTCCATCGCCGCCATCCAGAAAATCCATACCATAAAAGCCATACACGGTGATATTATCGTCACCTGCCTCGGCGTGGGTGTTGTTGGACGCCGAAAATGTATCGTCATGCATCGTCGCGATGTAGTATTCGATATCGGAAATATTGGGCATTCCGGTGTATTCGGTGATCCCCTCTGACAGGGTGCTTAGGTCAAGCGTATCATAGCCCGAACCACCAAAGGTGCCGGGAAATACGCCATCCTGTAGGCTGGTCAGAACAAAGGTATCGTTGCCCTGCATCCCATACCACATGGTTTCTGACTGAAATACTGTGCCCTCTTGCAGGAACACGTCGTCACCATCAAAACCATATACCGTTTGCGGCGCGGTCAGCCCGTCAAACAGATCATCCCCATCGGTGCCGCGCAATTCGTTTTCCGGCAGATTTTGCGCGGTATAGCGGGGAATATCATAGACCCCGCCGAAAATTTCATTGGTGCCTGCGCCGTTGCGATCCGTGGTATCGGTCCAGCCGATAAACACGCTGCCATCGGCACCGGCAGATAGGAACGGTGGCGCAATATCAGTGCCCTGCACGCCCTCGGCGATGACCTCGACATCCGAAAGCAGCACGCCTTCTTTGCTTAGCAATTGCGCGAACAGCGAAAATTCGGGGGCATCTGCGGTGCCGCCGGATACGGCAGTCCATGCCACACAAATTGCGCCGTCGGACAGCAGGGTCACTGCCGTCGCCGCATCATGTTGGGCACCGGGGTAAAAACCCAAACCGCCCGGATCAAACGGCCCAAGCCCCAGATAGGTGCTGTAATCAATCGAATCCTCGGAATTGACCAAATCCGTGACCGTATCAGGCATCGGGGTGCCATCTGGAAAACTGCCGCCCGAGCCGTCACGCGTAGCGGCAGTCATCACGCGAACCTGAACCTGGGTCCGGCCATAGGACGAAACAAAAACCACAATCCCGTCGCCGATCCCGAATGCGTCATCCTCGAACCCGCCGGTGCGATCATTGCCGCTGTTGCCGCCCCCACCCAACATGGTCGGGCGGTCGATCCCCTGATACCAGTCATAGGTTTCAAGGTTGAAAACCGCGCCGCGCTGCGCGGACAGGTGGAATAACCCGTTACCCAGCGCGACCAATTCGCTGTCTTCGGATGTGGAATCGCTGGCAAAGCTGAATTCCTCGCCCAGAGGCACGCCCAACGCGTCAAATTGCTGACCGAACCATTGTTCCGATGTGTTGGACCATGGCGCACGCCCGTCTGACCATGTGGCCAGAAACCCGCCGTTGTCTGTGGGCGCGACCTGCGGAATGCGCTGGTCATTAACGTCTGTTGTGGACAGGTTGATTTCATCGGTAACGGGGGTGCCGTCAGCCGCAATAATGCGGCCACGCGCCGCCACATCGAAATCGACAAGGTTCGGCCCGTCCGTCCAGACCACGGCAACATTGCCATTCGACAGCAGGGTGATATCGGGTTGCCCCTGCCCGCCGCTGGTGGATTCGTTGATCTGAAACACCTCGCCGCGCGGGGTGCCGTCGGCGTTGAACACGCGGCCCAGAACGGCGGTGGAATCTTCGTCATCGACGCCTGCGATGGGCAGAAGGTTGGTCACCAGATGGGTCCAGACCACCATGAAACCGCCATCGGCCAGTGTGATAACTTCGCCGTTGTTGCTGCCACCACCGACGGGGGCCAAGGGGTTCAGAGAGGTCGCGGGGGTAAGGGGCATAAATTTTCTCCGTAAAAAAACAGCTGGAATAATTCAGTAAAATCGGCAATTCCGATGAATCATATCGCCAAGGAAAATAAGCCGTCAATCATCCCTGGGTCGAAATTGCGACGCGGGTGCAAAATGTGATCGCACGCCGCCCGCTGCCGGAAACTGGCATCGGGCGGCGTGTGGTATCAGATCAGGAAATCATTTGCGATCAGGTCCATCTGGCCCAACAGTTCAATTTCAAAATCGGCAATGCCGTCGCCGTTTACATCGGCCTGCACGATGGTCGAACCGCCCGTTTGTTCATAACGCAATTCGCCCGCCGTGTTGGAAAACGCCGCATCGCCCACAAAATCGAACCGCTGTTTGAACCCCTGCGTGATATCCGCGTCAAAGCGGCTGATTTCGATACGGTCCTCGCCGCTGCCGAAATCGGTGATCACGTCGCGATTGCCCGCACCCACGCCGGATTCGGACATTTGGAAATAGATGAAACGGTCGCGCGCGGTATCGTCGCCCCCGGTCATTTCATCGGCACCCAGATTGCCGTAAATCGCATCTGCACCTGCTTCGCCGTTCAGGCTGTCGTCACCAGCGCGCCCATACAGGCGGTCGGTCACGCCGCCGCCAAAGAACACATTGTCGCCCGCATCACCGCGCAACTGGTCGGTGAAATTCGATGCGTGGTATTCTTCGAACCCGTCCACAACATCACCCACCGCATCGCCGAAATTCACGGCGCTGTTGTTCAGGTCCAGAATAATGCGGCTGGTCGAGGTTGCATAACTCAGGACATCGAAGCCAAGCCCGCCCGACAGAATATCCGCGCCGGACGACCCGTAAATCAGGTCGTCATCGTCACCGCCATCAACGGTGTCACTGCCCGTGCCACCATCCAGCGTGTCATTGCCTGCACCACCATTCAGGGTGTCATCACCGTCACCACCCAGCAGGGAATCCGCGTCCGCGCCCCCCAAAAGCAGATCGTCGCCCGCACCCGCGACCAGCGTATCATTGCCCGCGCCGCCATCCAGCGTGTCATTGCCGTGCCAGCTGTCCAGCGAGTCATCGCCCAGACCGCCAATCAATGAATCGTCACCCCTCCATGACAGGACGGTGTCATTGCCACCCAGCCCGTCCACCGTGCTGTTGCCAGCCGAATAAAAGAAGTTGTTGTCGTCTTCGGACCCGACAATTGACAGCGTCGCATTTGTGCTGCTCAGGTAGATGTCCGCGTTTTCAAAATTGGTCGCGGTATAGCTAAGCCCGGAAATTTCCGCGTTGCCGGATGATAGATCCGCAGAAACTAGCCCGCTCAGCGAGTAATCAGAGAAATATATGGTGTCATTGCCATCGCCGCCGTCGATATAGGCATCATCCAGATTGGCCTGAATGTAATCATCACCTGCACCGCCAGAGATGCTATCGGCGCCATCACCACCATAGATGGAGTCATTTCCATTGCCACCGTCAATGGTATCGTCGCCGCCATAACTGTAGATAAGATCGTCACCGCCATAGGCCGAAATGAATTCACCAGATTCCGTGCCGGTCAGGGTGTCACTCCCAAAGCCGCCATATATATCAAGCGGTTCAGTTTCCGAAGCGTCCAGCAGATCGGTGAATTCCACCAGATCGAATTGCGAATACCCCAGCGGAACAGATCCCGTGATATAGCTGAACCCGTTGGCAAAATCATTTCCGCTCGCGATCGAGTAAACCGGGGGCAGCGGGCTTCCTTCGACTCCGATGAAATATTCGGTGCGGGTGGCCGGGTCATTGTAATACAAAACCGTTGTGCGATATCCTCCGCCCCATGTCAGTTTGTAAAACAAGCCCTGGTTTCCCTGGAACAGGCCAAACCCGTTTTGTCCGTCAACGGTAACAGAGTTTATCGTGCCCGCCATGTTCAAATGAACCAGATCAAACGAAAAGGTTGAATAGATGCTGGGGCGGTAATTGTTTTGGTCCGTATAGATATAGAAACCTTCGTTTCCGGCGGCATTCGGGGAAATATCCACGACGATATCGACGGTCGCTGCGCCGGTCATCGTGCCCGTTACGCTAGAGGTAAGTGCGATCGCTTCTATCGTGTAGATGGTCATTTTGACATTCCCGTAAACATATTTTCAGACTGCGGGTTAGCCGCCCGCCTGCGCCCTGTCCAATCAACTTTTGGTCGCATATTGCGTATTGCCCCGGGGAAAAACCGCGCCTTGGGCGCATTGTCACCAATTGGCAACACGATCACCACCTATACACGAATAGGGGCCGCCAATCAGGCGACCCCCAATTTCCACCAGTAAGGTTTCTGATCAGATCAGGAAATCAATGGCCGTCAAATCCATAATACCCGACAATTCGATTTCAAAGTCGGCAACACCGTCACCGTTCACATCACCCTGCACGATGGTATTGCCACCGGAATGCACATAAGCCAGTTCGCCCGCCACACCGGACAGGCCAGCATCGCCAACAAAATCGAACCGCTGTTTAAAGCCCTGGGTCAGATCCGCATCAAAGCGGCTGATTTCAATCCGGTCCTCGCCAGATACGAAATCGGTGATGATATCGCGGTTGCCTGCGCCAACACCCGTTTCAACCATGTTGAAAAAGATGAAACGGTCGCGGCGGCCAAGATCGTCGCCACCTGTCATGACATCCGCACCGGTGCCGCCGTAAAACGCATCTGCACCTGCTTCGCCATACAGGTAATCATCGCCCGCACGGCCATACAGCCGGTCAGACAGACCACCAGTATAGAACTGGTTGCCGTTGGAATCACCGCGCAACTGGTCGATTGTGCCGCCCGTCTGGAAGGCTTCGACGTTGACATAGGTATCACCAACCGCGTCGTTATACATAAAGGCCGGGTTTTGCAGATCCACGCGCACCGAACGGGTCGCGCTTTCAAAGGATACGGTATCGTATCCATCGCCACCATCAATGGTATCGCCACCTGCGCCGCCGTCGATCCAATCGTCGCCAGCACCACCCGACAGGCTATCATCGCCTGCGCCACCTTCGATGTAATCGTCGCCACCGCCACCGATTACCGTGTCATTGTCTGCGCCAGCATTGACATATGTATCATAACTGCCCGCGACAAAGACGTAATCGTCACCTTCGTTGGTATGCACAACCGCATCGCCCGTATCGGCGTAATCATACAGATAGAACGAATCCATCCCGCTGGTGCCGACCAAAAAGACATTGGACTGCGATGCATTTGCCGCCACGGTAAGAAGCTCGAAACTTTCCTCGAAGGTGCCGCTTTCGTCGGTCATGACGACCGTTTGAACATTCGGGTTGCCATAGACATCCGTGATCACATCAACGCTGCGGCCGCCTTCCATTCCGAAATTGATTGAATTGCCGTCATAGCTGACCGAACCGCCATCCTCGGCGTCATCGGGGCCAACCAGAACCAGCGTGTTCGAGCCGTAAACATCGTTGATCAATACATCGCCCGAACCGCCAAGGTTAACGACATAGGTGTCATTGCCGCTTTCGCCCATCAGCGTGTCATCGCCACCAATGGAAGTCAGCGTATCATCGCCGTCGCGCCCACGCAGGCGGTTGTCACCATCGTCGCCGGTGATCAGGTCATTGTAATACGACCCGCGCACGTCTTCGATGTTGGACACGGTATGGGTAAAGCCCGTGCCATACCATGCGCCGGTGACCATGCCTGCATCCAGATCCACCGTCACAGCGGAATCATATCCAGAGCGGTCATAGCGAATTTCATCTGTGCCGCCGCCGCCATTCAACGTGTCATCGCCACCGCGCAGGATGAAATCCTCGGCCAGGGCGGAACCCGTGATTCTATCGGCAAAATCGGTGCCGCGCAGTTGCAGTTGGCCGCCGCTATCGGTCACGTTGATGGTGTCGGTGCCACCATAGCCGTTGTTGGCCACGATGCCGGTGTTCAGGTTGGCAACGATGCCGGTCGACGGCCCGCTGATCCCGTCATAGTGATAGGAAACCCGCACCAGGCTTTGGATATCAAGGTTAAAGGTGTTGTCGCCCCCACCGCCGCGCAGATCGATCCACTGGTCCGCACCCATGGTCACGTTGAACGTGTCGTCGCCAGCCGTGCCATAGAACCCGATGCCGTAGCTGTCCCAGTTTAGCGGGGTATTGATGTCGGTGATCGTATCCACATCGCCATTGCCCTTGTCGACGCTGGCGGTGTTCGTCACGCCATTCATGTCAAAGGTGACACCGGCAAAGCCGCTGTAATCCAGCACGACCCAGCTGGCCGATGTGGTGTCAGACAGGATGATGCTGTCATCACCGCCGCTGCCGACAATACGGTCTTCGCCGTAAGAGTTGGACAGGGGGTTGATGGTGTCATTGCCATCGCCGCCCTGCAACGTATCGTTGCCCGTGGTGCCGGTGATCGTTTGATCGGGTGTATCGGTGGCGGAAACAACCACGCCCGGCGCACCGCCAAAGCTGATCGTGCTGCCCGGCCCATATGCGCCCGAGGTCACGCCGCCTGTTGTGTCGAAATCAATCTGACCAAGGAAGGATTCGAACTGTGCCAATGTCGTGATCGTTGGCAGGGCCACACCGCCAATGGCGAACATATGGTCGATATTGCTGTCAGGCGTGAAGAAGGTCAGCACATAGGTAACGCCGCCCGTCCAGTTGACCCGGCCTATTGCAACTTCGAAATCGCCTTCGTCGTTGGTTTCGGAATAATAGGTCCCGTCCAGTTCGAAGCCATAGATATTGGCGCTGATATCGATGTCACGGAAATCGCCCGCCTCGTAGGTGTGACCCGGGTAGTTGATAATATCATAGGTAAAGCTGGTCGTGCTGTCTGGCGCGACAACGCTGAGGGATGTGGCGCGGGCGGCTAGCGGATTGTCGTTTTCGCTACCGTCCCAGACGACTCTGACACCTTGATATGTATATGTGGACATGGGGGGTCTCCTACAAAGCTGCTCTTAAAATACCGGCCATCCTTCAACGGCGTTCGCCCTCGTGTATGGCAAACTCGAATGCCACGGGTCAATTGCCGATAACGTGATAACCATGAAAAAGGGCGGCCACGCACCCATAGGTCGAATAGCCACCCGAATTATTCGCCCACAAACATAATTAGATATAAAAGTCGTTTTCGATCAGGCTGCTGACGCCAAGCAGCTGGATTTCGAAATCCGCCGCGCCATCGCCATTCACATCGCCCTGCACGATCACATTTGCGCCAGACGCCTGATAGCGCAATTCGCCCGCAGTGTTGGAAAACGCCGTATTCCCGATGAAATCGAACCGCTGCTTGAAGCCCTGCGTTACATCCGCGTCAAAGCGCGAAATTTCGATGCGGTCCTCGCCGGAAACGAAATCGGTGATGACATCGCGGTTGGCCCCGCCAACGCCGGTTTCCGACATCTGGAAATAAATGAAACGGTCGCGCACGGCCCCGTCACCGCCCGACATGCGGTCAGCGCCGCTGTTGCCATAAATTGCATCGGCACCCGACTCGCCATACAGGAAATCATCGCCCGCGCGCCCATACAGGCGGTCCGATCCGGCCCCGCCATTCAGCACATTCACGCCACCATCGCCGCGCAGGTTGTCGGATGCAGATCCGCCCTGTGCGTTTTCGATATTGGCGAATGTATCGCCCGCGCCTGCGCCCTCGGCAAAGGGGGCGGCAAAGCCCGCGCTGGACACATCGGTTTGCAGATCGACCAGAACGCGACCCGAATTGGCCGCATAGTAAACGGTATCAATCCCCGCGCCGCCATCCAGATCGTCAGCGCCCAAACCACCCGTCAGGGTATTATCCAGATCGTTGCCAGTGATCGTGTCGTCGCCCGACCCGCCCACGGCGTTTTCGATATCTACGCCATTGGCGATGGTATTGCCGCCAACGATCCCGCTGGACCAGGACATATAGCCCGCCGCATTCGCACCCGACAGCGGCGCGTCGCGCAGATCAATGGTGAAATCGCGGCTGCTGCCATCGGCGGTGATCGTATCAATGCCGCCCGTATCCCAGATGCACGACCAAAAGGTGCCCGCGCCATTGCTGTCGGGCAGGGCATAGGTGTTGTTGCCACTGGCATAGGTGGTATTTGCGCCATACAGCAGTTGGATGGTGGCAATATCCAGCGCCATCGGCGTGGCCGAATAGCCGTAATCGGAATAGCCGCTATAGATGTTGTGGTTGGGGTATTCCGCCTGCCAGCCGTCGTTATAGGTCATCACCGTCCAAACGCCCTGATTCAGGTCGTTGGTGCCAAAATCGTCAAAGGCCGCGCTCACCCCCGGCATGGTCGAACTGTCCCCACCGGAATCATGCGGGTGGGCAAGGCCCAGACCATGGCCGATTTCATGCAGCAAGGTCAGATAGCCATACCCCCCCGCCTGCAAACCGCCTGCATCCCAACCCAGACCTTCATAGCTGAACACACCGTATAGGGGTTCGATACCGGCGGAATCCGGCACCTCGTGCCAGCCCAGCGCCTGCACTTCGAAATCGGACCCCTGCCAATACCAGATATCGGAATTGTCATACAAAAGCGTCTGTTGGAAATCTATGTTCGCAACTGATTCCCATGCGGAAAACACCGTCTGGATTGCGGTTGTTTCAATCGCGCTCCATGAATTGCCATAGTTGATGCCGCTGAAATAGCTATAGGGGTCGGATCCGAACCGCAGGGAATATTCGATTACCGTTGTGCCATTCCCCGGCGTGTCCCATGCCCCGCCCCAAAACAGGCTATCGATCAGGCTGTTGCTGCCATTATAGGTGACATTACTGACGACGGTGCTGGACATGAATATTACTCCCTAAACTCGCTTGGGTACCCATATGCCAGCTTTGCAAGGCTATAGGAACCATTAAGGGGTCCTAGATCAGGAAATCGCCAGCATCCAGCGCGACAATACCCGACAGTTCGATTTCAAAATCGGCAACGCGGTCACCATCCAGATCAGCCTGGATAAGGGTCATGTTGGACCCGTTGAATTGCTGGTAACGCAGTTCACCCGCATCGCCGCTAAACCCGGATTGACCGATGAATTCAAACTGTTGTTTGAAACCTTGGGTCAGGTCGGCATCAAGGCGGCTGATTTCGATCCGGTCCTCGCCATGGTGGAAATCGGTGATGATGTCGCGGTTGCCTGCGCCTGCTTCGGATTCATTGGCATTGAAGAAAATGAAACGGTCGCGGCGGTCGTTGTCGCCGCCGGTCATGGTGTCCGCGCCGCGGTTACCATACAGCGCATCTGCCCCCGCACCACCATCCAGAACATCATCGCCCGCGCGGCCATACAGGCGGTCGGACACGCCGCCACCCGACAGGGTGTTGGCCGATGCATCGCCGCGCAGGTTGTCGGCGTAATCGCCGCCTTCAAAGGCTTCGACATTGGCATATTCAGAACCAACCGCATGACCGAATTGGAAAAAGCGGGCAAATCCGGCGTTGAATACGTCGTTTTCCAGATCGACCAGAACTCGGCCCGTGGTGTTTTCAAACGACACCAGATCGAACCCGTCGCCACCGTCGATGGTATCGGTGCCATTGCCCACAACGAAACGGTCGTTGCCACTGAAACCTTTCATCACGTCATCGCCAGCGCCTCCGATCAGGGCATCACCGCCATCAGTGCCGAATACTACCTGACCTGTGGCCGCATCAACACGACCGGTTTGCAGATGCGTCAGGCCGGTTTCCAGCGTGATGTCCTGTGCGCGCAGGGCGTTGCCGTTGTTGCTGCGCACCTCCAGTTCGAAATCACCGAAATACAGCATCGCGCCACCTGTCTGGCCGATCACGGTCAGTTGGTCCGCGCCGTAAAGCAGTGCAACCTGACTTAGGTCGATCACATCCTGACCCACGGTGTAATCGGTGATCACATCGACCGAACCGTCAGCATCAACCACAAAGGTATCCGCACCGCCATTGCCGGTCAGCACATCGTCGCCAGCACCGGAAATCAGCGTATCGGCGCGACCTGTGCCCGACAGGGTGCTGCCATTGTTGGCCGCAACGCGCACATCGCCAAGGGTGCTAAGGTCAACGTGGAACTCGCTCAGCCCTGCTTCGGTTTCGGAACCGGCATAGATGGTCAAACCGTTGCCATGCGATACAGCGGCCAGTGCGGTCACATTGTCCAGCGTGGTATCGGTGGCATCGGCAACCGATACCATATGGATCAACCGGCCATCGGGCAGCAGTTGCAACAGGCTGATACCATCATCAGGGCCACCGGCCAGAATGTAGACACCGCCGTCATGGGACACGACCTCTAGTGCAGAGATATGGCCGAAACGGGTGTCCAGCGTGTCCAGCACATGATCGGTCACGCTGAGCGATCCGTTGTTGTTCAGCGTCATCACGGTGATGGTTTGTGACCCGTAAGACCCTGCAACAACATAGGTTTGGCCGCCCAGTTCGGTGATGGAAACCAGGTTGGGCGCATCGATCCCCATGCCGCCCTGGGTGCTGACCTGACCGGTCATGGTCATGGCGCCATTGCCCGCGACAGAAAACGCGGCGATGCGGTCGTCATTGGTAAAGGCGCCGATAACGTATTCGGTGCCATTCACGGTCACCGCGTCGATGCCGCCAACATAGCCGCCAAAAGTGTCGGGGCCGGTTTCAGCGCGAAACCGCAGCGAACCGTCGTTGCGGATTTCATAAGCAGCCACACCACCGGACCCTTGGGCGACATACAGGAAATCGCCCTGCTGCACCGCATCCATGGGGCGCACAGGGGTGGCACCAGATTGGGTGATCTGTGGGCGGGCACCGGCGTATTCGCCATTGCCGTTCAGGGTATAGGCCTGAAATTCGGTATTATAGGCGTTCAGCGTCAGCACGGTGGATTGCCCGTCGATATCCGCCAGCACCAGTTCAAGATCGGAAAAGGTGCCCGTCGCGCCCGAATAATTGATTGTGTCGATCGGGTTCAGGCTACCGCCGACCTGCCAGACGGCCAGTCCGGTGCCCCATTCAGCCGCGCCATACAGGCGGGTCCCGTCCTGGGAAATCTCAAGATCACGCAGACCCGAGACAAAGTTCGATTGTGCGCCCGAAAGCGTTCCTTCATGGTTGAAGACTACCATGTTCCCACCTCTATGAATGTCAGTCCGGAGGGTTGCAGTGTTGTGTTCCGGACAAGCACATAGATGCCGCCGGACTGTGGTCAGAAACGGCCATCAAAAGTGACAGGGGTGTGGCGCTTCACTAAACATTTCTTAAACTGTCATCAGAGTTTGATTGAGCAGGGAACAGCCCCGATAGGCGGATCAATGCGGCCCATCGCCGCCTTGGGGAACTATGGCTTGTGCGCCATCAATGATGTGGCTAACCCTTCGCCATGCTTTCAATCATCACGCCCCTTTGCTGTCTGCCCTGTTGCCAAAACGGTTGCGGGCACCAAGTTGGACACTCTAAAGGGATGCGGCAGGCAGCGCGCGCGGCAGTGGCCCTGCGGGCCATGCAGGTGAATGACAATTTCGACGACAGACTGAGGTAACGAAGATGGCACAGAACAAACCCAAGGCTTTGATCACGGGCGGCGCGGGCTTTATCGGGTCGCGGCTGTGCGCCAAACTGTCGGACAGTTTCGATGTCACCGTTTTTGATAACTTTCACCCGCAGGTGCATGACGGAAACCCCGAAAACCGCGAACGGCTGGACCAGCACGGGATCAATGTGATCAAGGGCGACATGCGCGACCGTGATGCCCTGCGTGCAGCGGTGGAACAGATCAATCCGGTTCTGATCTACCATCTGGCAGCCGAAACCGGCACGGGGCAGTCGTTTGACCTGCCGACACGTTACACCGATGTAAATGTGATGGGCACCACCCACCTGATCGAAGCGGTGCGTGACCTGTCACCCGCCACCAAACGAATCGTATTGGCGGGGTCGCGTTCCGTTTATGGCGAAGGTGCCTGTGTTGATGGGCAGGGCCACCCTACCGCTGCGGTTGAGCGCACCGATGATGATCTGGCCAAGGGCCAGTTTGCCCCCAAGGATCGCAACGGCAACGCCCTGACCCCGGTTGCCACCAATGCGGATTGCGTTGTGGCTCCCGCATCTGTCTATGCCTCGACCAAGCTGATGCAGGAATATCTGCTGCGTCAGGCATTCTGGGGCACGGGCGTCGAAGTCGGCATTCTGCGTCTGCAAAATGTTTATGGGCCGGGGCAATCCCTGAACAATCCCTATACCGGGGTGCTGTCAATCTTTTGCCGCCAGATCCAAGAGGGCAAGGTTTTGAACATCTTTGAAGACGGCGAAATCACCCGCGATTTCGTGCTGGTCGATGATGTGGTCAATGCCTTTGCCATGATGGGCACCGTGGCCGACATGCCAATGGACATTCTGGATATCGGTTCGGGCGAGGCAGCAACCATTCTGGATGTCTCTGCAGTTCTGTTGAACCTATTGGGCGAACCCGCCGACAAACTGACAATAACGGGCCAGTTCCGCCCCGGCGATATTCGCTATGCGCTGGCCGATACATCCCGCGCCAAGGCGCAACTGGGCTGGGAGCCAAAGGTCACCCTGCGCGAAGGATTGGAACGCCTCGCGCTATGGTCGCAAGATACGATGAAGAAAGAGAAAAGTTTGCAAAGCAAGGCCGTAAGCGGCTAAACTGCGCGGCATTTAGCTTAGTCACTTTCTCATTTCCTCGGGTTTGAGTTGGTTGCGCACCTAACGCAGTCCGAACATACCCAAGGGGGACCAATTAGGATGAATACCATGCCCTTTTCGAAGGCCTCCCATGACTGACGGCAAGGCCAAGGCCGTATATGTAACGGGGGCGAACGGTTTCCTTGGGTCGGTGATTGCAAGACATCTGGCACAGCAGCCCGCATTTGACGTGCATCCGGTTGCACGCCGAGCGCTCCCGCCCGAGGTCGCGCATTTGCCCGCGAAAATCCACGCCGACGTTTATGGCGCGGAATGGTTCGATCCGGCGGATAAGGATGCGGTGATCGTGCATTGCATCGGCCCGTCAAATCCGCGCGCCGTTCACATCAGTCTGGCCAAGGCCACGGGCGAACAGGTCTTGCCCCATACCGCCATGATAGAAACCTTGCTGGCCAAGGGCTGGCAGGGGCGGCTGTTATACCTTTCATCGGGTGGTGCGATCTATGGCGACACGCCCGTTATGCCGATCGCCGAAGACCACCCGACACGCCCCAAAAGCACCTATGGCCTGCACAAACTGATGATCGAGGAGGCCTTTGCCTTTTTGGCGCGCACAGAGCGGTTTGAATACGCCAGCCTGCGGGTGTCCAACCCCTATGGCTCGCTCAAGGTCAAAACCGGGCAGGGCGTTGTGCCGATCATCCTGAATGCGCTGATCAATGACGACCCGTTTGAAATTTATGGCGATGGCACGGCCTTGCGCGATTATCTGCATGTGGATGACCTGAACGCGGCAATCGACACGCTTGCGCTGGCTGATTTTCCTGAACCTCAACTGGTGCTGAATATCGGCAGCGGCGTTGGCGTGCCCCTGAATGACGTGATTTCGGGGCTGGAAACGCTGCTACAACGCAAACTGCGTTGCAACAGACGCCAAACACAGCAGGATGTGCAATCAAACGTGCTTGATTGCACCCGCGCTTTCAACCTATTCGGGTGGAAAGCAAAACTGCCGCTGGAAAGCGGTCTAAAGAATCTGGTGGAACTGGCGCGTGCTGGCATTATTGAAGACTGACTTGGCGGATGGGCCGGACTGGCCCGGTGAAACGATATTTGTTCTGGAACCTGCGCACGGACTGTCAAAACAAGATACCGATCAGTTGACCGCGCGTGGCCGCCTGATCGAATTTCTGGACCCGGCACATAGTCGCATCGACCAATTGCGCTCTGTTCTTCTGACCGCCTCGGCGCGGCATTGGCTGGATAAACATGCGGTGCTGGTCTTGCTCTGTGATCCGGCAGATGTGGACACAGCCAGCCTGCTGGAAAACGCGACGCAAAATCCGACACTGATCGAACATGGCAGCGCCACAGGTGGCGATTGGTTTGTGTTTGGCGGCGACGTCGTGGGCCACCCCAATTTCGTGACCTTCTTTCGCAACATGCAGACAGGCATGGATGACATCCACATCGAACCCAGTCTGGACATCATGCGGGAGCATCTGACATGAACAGCCCCCTTGATCCGCTAGCATTCTGGCAGGAAACGGTAGCCCCATACGGGGTGCTGGAACGCCGCCCCGATTTCCGGTTTGACCCCGATTTCTATCGTGGCCGTTACCCGCAGGTCGCCAATTCCGGCCTGACCCCACAAGAGCATTTCGAACAACACGGCCGCAAAGAAGGCCTGGCACCGACCCAATACGCAGAGCTTCGCGCATCAATGCCGGCATTGGACCGGCGGTTGATCCAGATTTTGCGCAATCAGGACCTGCGCATTGCCATCCGCGACGAGGTCGAAGGCGCAGGCGAACTGGCATTCGAGCTGTTGGCGCTGGGCGACGGGCTGGACCGGCAGCTGTCTGATTTTTCGGCCAAACATTACGTGCGGCTGTATCCTGATATCGGCAAGGCCAACCTGCTGCCCATCGGTCATTTCCTGCGCCATGGCGAACGCGAGGGGCGCAGATCCCTGCGCGAGCTGCGCGAGAACTTCATGCTGGGCGAGGCTGTGTATGACGCCGAAAAACCGACCTGCCTGATCTGCGTTCACGAATTTTCCCGCACCGGCGCGCCAATTGTGGGTCTGGATCTGGTGCGGGCGGCGTCAGCCACCCATAATGTGATCGTCGGCAGCCTGCGCGGCGGTGAATTGCTGGAATCATTTCGCAGCGACGCGGTTGCCGTGTTCATGTCGGACATGCCCGAACTGGAATTCGATCTGGTTCTGGATGGTGGCTTTGGCGAAATCGAATTCGCGATCCTCAATTCCGTTGTCGCGCATAACTATCTGTCGCTTTGCGTGGCAAGGGGCGTTCCGGTGGCGATGTATCTGCATGAATATGCTGAATATATTCTGCCCCGCCACTATGTAACCTTTTCCGGGCTGATGTCTGATCTGTTGGTATTTTCCAGCACGCAGGTGCTGAATTCATGGCGTCCGGCGTTGGAGGATATCAATTTCGATGCCGCCCGCGACACCCTGATCATACCACAGGCCGAATATGAACGAGGCACCATTGAAACCGGCGCCTATGAACATGCACGCGCACGCCTGTCGCGCCTGATCCGGCGTGATATCACCGGAAAACGGGTTGTGTTTGGCGCGGGGCACGCCCATTGGCGCAAGGGCACGGATATGTTTGTGCTGACCGCGCAACAGGCACGCGACACTGATCCCGACACCATTTTCGTGTGGATTGGCAACGGGTTGAACCCCGAGGATTTCCATTTTGGCGTCTGGCAGGACCAGCACATGCGCGAGGCCAATGCCGACACACCTGATGGCAATCTGTTTTTCCTGCCCGCCGGTGACTATTTCGAGGATGTCTGCCGCGCGGCGGATGTGCTGTTCCTGTCCTCGCGGCTGGACCCGCTGCCCAATGTGGTATTCGACGCCGCACGACTGGGATGTCAGGTGATGGGTTTTTCCAATGCCTCGGGGTTTGATGATCCGCTGTATCTGGAGGAACCAGGTCTGCATATGGTGCCATTCGGGCGGCTGGACAAAGCGGTGGAATGCCTGTCCGCCCTGCCACTAAAGCCTGAATTCCAGAAAAACCTGCCGCCACAGGCCGAACAGGACAACCGTTCGATTTTTGACCGCATCCGCACCGGATTGATGGAAAATGTTGCGGCGCAGCGCCATGCGGTGATTGGCAAAGGCAGTTACGACCTGCCGATCATGTTTTCGACCGTGGCCGATGATGCCCAAAACCGTCAGGCCGAACGGCAAAAGGTATGGTCAATGGGGCGGCGGTTTGTCTGGCGCTCTCCTGCCGAGGCGCAAACCGAAATCGCACAATCCGAAAACTGGCTGCATAAATCGCTAGAGGTGCGCCCCTATGCCGATGTTGCCGCCCCGATGGAACGCGACACCCTGCCGGACTACGGCATTCATGTGCACGGGTTCAATCTGGATGGGCTGGATCAGGATATCGAAACCCACGCGGCCTATCGTCTGGCCTCGCATATCGTTGCAACCACCGACAGTTCGCAAAAACAAACCCAGCTGCACGCGATTTTCGCCAATCACGGGTTAGAGGCCGACGTGCAGGTGGTGCGCAACCAAGGCCGTGATATTCTACCGTTTATGCGGCTGTTCGCGGATGGTGGTGTCGGGCTGAACCACGATATCTGGCTCCATATTCACCAGAAAAAAGCACCATCATGGGGCCAGGAAGGCGGAGAGATCTGGCGCAAGTTCCTGATGACCATACTGATGGGTGATTTTGGCCGCCTTTCCGATGCGATACAGGCGATTTCCCGATCTGACACCGGATTGGTTGCCGCATTCGACCCCTATAAATTTGGCTGGGGGGCATCGGCCAAGCTGTTGCCCGATTTCGCGGATCACCTGCCCGCCCCGCTGCCCGATCACCCGATCGCATTTCCCACTGGCAATATGTTCTGGACCCGGCGCGATGTCGCGGTGGCAATGAACGGCCTGTTTGGCGATGACTACCCCTGGCCCAACGAACCCATTGCGAATGACGGCACTGTGTTCCACATGATCGAACGCCTGTGGCCCGCAATGGCCGCAAAATGTAACCTGCGTTCCATCTTTTTGGACAAACCCGACCAACCGAGGCGCTGAAGCACATGAAATATATCTTCCACATTGGCATGGGTAAAACCGGCACCAGTTCCATCCAGTTTGCGCTGGCCCACAACCAACAGGAACTGGCCCAGCAAAATGCGCATTATCTGGGGATGTGGTTTGGCCTTGCCCATCCGCAATTTGACGGACCGCGCAACGGGCGCGCATTCTTTGATGGCACCCAAGAAGAGCTGCAAACACGCGCCACCGAATTTCACGCGGCCTGTTGCGAACTGGGCAAGGAATCCGGTGCGGACACCATGATTTTGTCCAACGAATCCCTGTTCGAACTGATCGACAAGACCGCGCCGTTTTTCAATGCCCTGTCCGGCATGGCCGATGTTCGCTTTGTGCTGTATTTTCGTGACCCCCAACAATGGTTGCCCTCGGCATTTACGCAATGGAGCGTGTTTCACAAAGGCCCCCCCGGCCCGATCCGCAGCTTTGACCAGCAGGTGCATGGATTGGTTCACGCCTATGATCCGGCGCGCAAATGGAAGGCACAGTTTGGCGACCAGCTGAACGTGCGCGAACATGCCAAAGAGGTCGATGTGGTGCAGGATTTCGCAGCCACCATCGGGTTTACCCTCACCCCTCCCGAAGGGCGGGTTCAGGTGCGCAGCGAGGATGCGGAACTGCTGCTTCGCGGGCTGTTTAACAACCGGTTTCCAACGCCCGTTTTGCCGGAACGGTTCAACAACATGGTGTTCAGCGTCAACCGCGGCCACCCGCCCAAACTGGAAGACATGATTGAAACCTGTTTTTCCATGGAGGGTGCCGATGCCGCGATTGCCGAAAACATGGAAACCTTTGAATTTATCCGCGATGCCTTTGGGTTGGATTTCACAAAGTCAGCCTCGCAGACACAAAAGCCGGTTGACCATGAACAACTGCGAAATCGCACACTGGATTACCTGATCGAAATCACCATGCGCCAGTCGCTGCAACTGCGAAAACTGGAAAAAGAACTGCAAGAGCTGAGAGACGGAAAAGAGACCTAACCCAGTTTCAGAAAGCAGTTGATAAGGTTCAGGTGCGGCGGGAGTGGCCCCTTATGATCCGCGACCATCGCGACCAAACCTGCGCGTTGGTCATGGGCGATCATCAGCAGATCATCGACCGATTGAACAGCCGGTTGCGCGGTTTTTTCTGCTAAGCGCATCGGTTGGCCAAGCCGCTGTTCGATCCAATCCACATCTTCGCTGTTTTGCGCCATCAACGGGTCGGTGATGCCAGCCGCCAATGCAAATTTATCCTGCCCTAACCCGGCAAGCGCCAATGCAAGCGCGGTGTGATCACGCGGTGCCAGCTTTGGCAGATCAGCCCCGTTTTGTCCGGCTATGCGCATGGCATAGATCACGGCAACCGCTTGCAGCGGACGGGATTCATTGGTGTTGATTACTTTTTCCGGCGGGAAATCCACGCCGATCTGATGCGCAAAATCCAGCACCGCATCACCGCCCACCAATGTATCGCGCTGAAATTTGATCGCTTTGACATTGCGGCGTCCGAAAATCCGGTCCAGCGCACCAATACGGGCGCGGTATCGCGGCCATGTCCGCCCCAGATCCAGCGGCCCCGCACCCGAGGCAATGTTCTGTTGAAATGCCGATGACAGATAGGACACAGGCGGGCGAACATAGACGATCACCTGGATTTCACTGCGCCGCGACCTTAGAAAATCGGCCATTCTCTGCTTGGCTTCAGGTGGCATATTGAAAATGCGCTCTGATGAAATGATCACCGTTTCGGGGCCGGTATTTGCCAGCGCCGCTTCGACTTGTGGCAACCATTCGGCGCGGGTTCTGTCCACTTCGGCGACAGGGTCGGGCCGGGATGCGAACAGGCGGTGCCGCTCGGGGTGATCCTCGAACAGGGTCATCAACAATGGCCCGTGATTGATGCCGCGCCAGGGCAGATACCCCCAATTCGGAGCCTGAAATTTGCTCATGCTGGCCTGAATCGCACTGGAGCCGGTTTTCGGCATCCCCGCGTGAATGAAAATGCGCATCGTTTAACGGCTCCCTGATCGGCAAAAAGGCCGGGCAATACATTCGCCCGGCCGCCGGTTCTCAGAAAACATTACCCTTGGCCAGCAGGTCCGTCCAGAACCCGTATCAGCCTACCTTGTAGCCATAAAACGTGGTGCCATCCGCGCCAAAATAGGCATAGTCATCACGAAAATAACCCTGAAGTTCAACAGTGTCGCCAGCCGCCAGCGGCACAAGGGTTTGCAAATGCAGCGCCGTGGCCTGATCCACATGAACGCCGGTCTGTTCGCCAAATGATCCGTCGATCTGGTCTGTGCCATTTTTAACCAACCGGCCTCGCATGAACACAGGGTTGGCGTGGTCGACCGCGAACAACAATGATGCGCCCAACAGATAAGTGCCCGCAACAGGTGCCGTGAACAGATTGGTCGCCGCATCAAACACAGACTGATCGTTATAATCCGCTGTGTTGATACCAATTTTAACCCATGTGTCAGCCGCCGCATAATTATCGAAATTGGTCAGCGCCTTGAACCTTGGCAGGCTGGGTAGCTCGGTGATGCCCGTTGTTTCGTCTACCACCAGTGCATCATTGAAATTGCTGCCATCCGCAGTGACAGACAACCGCATTTTGTCAGATCCGAACAGGCCGAACAATGCGCGGGTCTGGTAACCGGATTGTAAGACGATTCCGGCATCATCACCCATGGCGGATTTGTTCATGCGCTGCACGACATCGCCATTGCCGCCCTCGGTCGTGGGCAGGGCCGTCCACAATGCGTCGTTGGTCATGGCGGCAAAACCCGTGCCCGGATCGGTTGGCATGCCAATGCCCAATGAGTCTACCCCTTGCAGGGTCTGCACACCAAAGGCGGCCCATTCGGTGCCGTCAAATGCAACCATGCCACCGCTGTCTTGCACATAGGCGCGCCAGCCTGCGTTTGGCGTGAAAAATGCCCATGCACCGTTATCGCGCACTGCAACCGATGCATCTTGCCCTGCCCAATCGCCCAATGCCCCGACGGGCAGAACGAAACATGCGCCCTCGTCAGGTTCGGTTGGCGGTGTGTCCAGCGTGGCCGACACCACGCTAAGCTGGACCAAAGCGTCAAGAACGCGCAGGGCCTCGTTATGGGTGACGTGTTTTTGCGCCTGGCTGGGCAAAAGGAACGGCAGGTTCAGAATATTGGAACTGTCAGACATGAAAGGGGATTCCCGCGTGCTGGTGTGGATCGGCCTTCAAATTCCGGCAAAACACTGTCTTAACCCTCACCAGCCCGCGCCTGGAATTAAGACATTATTAACCAACGCAACCGGTTAAAACCGCAGCTTGCTGCAATTTAAGACTGGCCCAAACGCCCCAGCACGCTAAAAGGGATAGACTGTTTTTATCGCTCTGGGGGGAGCCGAATGCATCGCGCCTTGAGGCTGGGCCTTGCCCTGCTGTGCCTATTTTTCGTCACCGCCTGTGCGCTGCCGCGCGGGGCTGCGATCAATACCGAAGTCCTGAACGAGAAAAATTCAGACGAGCCAACCTTTTCTGTTGTTCCGGTCACCCGTGCCAATCTTGTGCAGATCCAGTCATGGCCTGTAACGGGCTGGTCTGGCGGCTATCACTGGATCGGCAAATCCCGCGGGCCGGATTCGAATGTGATCCGCACAGGGGACAAGGTTGATCTGGTCATATGGGACAGCACTGAAAATTCGCTGCTGACAGGCGAAGCAGAACGCACCGTCGCGATGCAGGGAATCACAGTTTCGCCATCCGGCACTATTTTTGTGCCCTATCTGGATGAAATCGTCGTTAACGGGCTAACCGAAGGGCAGGCCCGTTCAAAAATCCAAAGCGCCCTGGAACCGATCATCGCTTCGGCTCAGGTGCAACTGACCCATCAGCCGGGCAAGAATAACTCCGTCGATCTGGTATCGGGCGTGGCCAAGCCCGGGAACTACCCGCTGCCGGATCGCAACACCACTGTGTTGTCGCTGATCGCGCAGGGCGGTGGCATTTCCACATCCTTGCGCAACCCGATTGTGCGGTTGATGCGCGGATCAAAAACCTATGAAATCCGGTCCGAACGGTTGTTTTCGGATGGGGCCAAAAACGTCACGCTGCGCGGCAATGACAAATTGCTGGTGCAAGAAGATGACCGTTACTTCACCGCCCTTGGCGCCGCAGGGCAAGAGCAGCTGGTCTATTTCGAAAAAGAAGAAATCGCCGCGCTAGAGGCCGTTTCCCTGATGGGGGGGCTATCCGATACCCGCGCCAATCCAAAGGGCGTGCTGGTGCTGCGCGAATATTCCCCCCGTCAGGTGCGCAGCGACAACAAGGGGCCGGATATGCCCTATGTTGTGTTCACTTTTGACCTGACCACAGCTGATGGGCTGTTTGCCGCACGTAAATTCCAGATCAATCCAAAAGACACCGTTCTGGCCACCGAATCGCCGGTCAACGCGGCGCGCACGATCTTTGGTTTGATCGGGTCAGCTGTGGGCCTTTCCAATCAGTTGGTGAACTGATCCGACGATCTAAAAACACAAAAGGCGGCGCATAAACGCCGCCTTTTTGCTTTTTCTTTGATCGACTTAGCGGTCGCGAAACTGCGGGCTTCGTTTTTCCATAAAGGCGGCCATGCCTTCTTTTTGGTCCTCTGTCGCGAACAGGGAATTGAACAGGCGGCGTTCAAACAACAGCCCTTCGCGCAGCGGCACCTCGTATGACCGGTTCACGGCCTCCTTGGCGGCCATAACAGCGATCATGGATTTTTCAGCAATTTTTTGTGCCGCGCCCATCGCCTCTTTCATCAACTCTTTGCAGGGCACAATACGCGATACAAGGCCAGCGCGCTCGGCTTCCTCGGCATCCATGAAACGACCCGTCAGGTTCATATCCATGGCCTTGGCCTTGCCAATAGCACGGGTCAGGCGCTGCGTGCCGCCAATCCCGGCGATCACGCCCAGATTGATTTCCGGTTGCCCGAATTTGGCGTTGTCCGCTGCGATGATAAAATCGCACATCATTGCCAATTCGCACCCGCCACCAAGGGCATAGCCCGAAACAGCCGCGATGATCGGCTTGCGCACGCGCAAGATTTGATCCGTTTCGGCAGTGAACAGATCGCCCGCGAACACGTCCGCAAAACTTTGTTCACTCATCATTTTGATGTCAGCACCAGCGGCAAACGCCTTTTCCGATCCCGTCAAAACAATACAGCGGACCTTTTCATTGTCCTGCGCCGCGGTAAGTGCATCGGCAAGTTCCTTAAGCAACTGTCCGTTCAGTGCGTTCAACGCATCCGGGCGGTTCAGCTTCACAAGGGCGACGTGGTCTTCTATTTCGACGATGATCGTCTCATAGGCCATAAATTCTGCTTTCGCTTGTTATCAGTCAGGCCTGATTGATTACCGAAGTCTGAACATGGATCAAGCTATCTTTCAGCTTGCCAATGGGTCAGTTTTGGCACGTAGGACAGAAAAAACTGGACCTGCCGGCCTGTGTGATCCGCTCTATAACGGCGGTGCAGCCCGATTTGCGACAGGGCTCTCCCTCGCGTCCGTATACATCGAAACTATGCTGGAAATACCCCAGCTCCCCATCCGCTTGCCGGAAATCCTTGAGCGAGGAGCCACCGGCAGCAATGGCTTCGCTCAACACTTCGCGGATGATCGGCACCAATGATGCCACCCGCGTTGCACTGATCTGCCCTGCGCGCCGTGTCGGATTGATTCCAGCGCGAAACAGGGCTTCGCACACATAAATATTGCCCAGGCCCGACACGACCCGCTGATCCAGAAGCGCAGATTTTACCGGCGTGTTACGCCCTTTCAACCTGGCTGCCAGATAGGGTTCGGAAAACCCGTTGCCCAAAGGTTCCGGCCCCAACCCGGCCAATAATTTATGGCTCTCTGCCCCATCGGTGGGCAACAGGTCCATCGCGCCAAACCGGCGTGGATCGTTAAAGGTAACCCGCGCGCCATTGTCCATGTGAAACACGACATGGTCATGTTTTGCCGGGGTAGGGTGGTCATGCACGAACACCCCCAACCGGTCGCCCGATACCGTCATCCGCCCGGACATGCCCAGATGAATCAACAGGGTTTCGCCCGATGACAGATCGCACAGGATGTATTTTGATCGGCGGCGCAGGGCCAGCACGCGCTGCCCGTTCAACCTCTCGGCCATCCGTTCGGGAAAGGGCCAGCGCAGATCGGGCCGGTTCACATCGGCGCGGGCGATCACTGCGCCCTCCATCGCGGGCAACAATCCGTTACGCACGGTTTCGACCTCTGGCAGCTCAGGCATGAACTGGCCCCGAATGTTTACATTGCTTTGATGCCACGTTGATTTCCCCTCGTCGTAAAGGACGCATACCCTATCTCTTACACATAGGGTATAGCAGGCCCGATGACAGACGGACGAGCAAACATGACCGACGAAAACACCACACATTTCGGGTTCACCAACATCCCCGAATCTGAAAAAGCAGGCCGGGTTCAGGGCGTGTTTGGATCAGTCGCATCAAAATACGATGTGATGAACGATGCGATGAGCATGGGCATCCACCGCATCTGGAAGGATGCGATGATGGATTGGCTGGCCCCGCGCGCAGGCACGCGGCTGCTGGATGTGGCGGGCGGCACCGGCGATATTTCGTTTCGCTATCTGAAACGGGCGGGCCATGCCCATGCCACTGTTCTGGACCTGACCGAACCCATGCTGATCGAGGGACGCAAACGTGCCGAAGCCGACAGTATGGCCGACAGCCTGGATTGGGTCGTTGGCGATGCAATGGCCCTGCCCTTTGCCGATAACACCTTTGATACATACACAATTTCGTTCGGCATCCGTAATGTCACCCGCCCCCAAGAAGCCCTGAACGAGGCGTTTCGCGTGCTGAAACCCGGTGGTCGTTTGATGGTGTTGGAATTCAACAAAATCCCGAATGACATGATGCAGAAAATTTACGATCTGTATTCGTTCAACATCATTCCACGCCTGGGTCAGGTGATCGCCGGGGATCGTGACAGTTATCAGTATCTGGTGGAATCGATTCGCCAGTTTCCCGATCAGGACAGCTTTCTAAACATGGTGCGCGCAGCGGGTTTTGATAACGCCAAGTATCGCAACCTGACCATGGGCATTGCCTGCCTGCACTCTGGCTGGAAAATCTGACAATGCGCGGACCACATAATATTTGGCGGTTGATCCGCACTGGTGCCACGATGGAACGTGCGGGCGCAATGAAGCTGATGCTGGATGCATTTGATGCGCCTCCTGCGCTTCGCATTGTTGCCCGCACCGTGGTTTGGCCGTTTCGCTGGCTGGGCTATGCCGGTGATCCCTCGATGAGCCCGGCGCCACGTGCGCTGAACGCGCTTGGCCCCGCCTATATCAAATTCGGTCAGGTGCTTTCGACGCGGCCCGATGTTGTTGGCGCTGAAATGGCACAGCACCTGCGCGTCTTGCAGGATAAATTGCCGCCGTTTTCCATGGATCGCGCCCGCGCCGCCGTAGAGGACGAGCTGGGCCAACCCGTTTCGGATATTTTCGATGAGTTTTCAGAACCCGTTGCGGCAGCATCAATTGCACAGGTCCATCACGCCCGACTGAAAGAAACAGGCGAAGAAGTCGCGGTGAAAATCCTGCGCCCCGGCGTTGAAAAGGCGTTTCGCAAAGATATTGATGCGTTCTATTTCGCGGCGGACGTGATCGAATTCCTGTCGCCCGCGTCCCGCCGGTTACGGCCCCGCGATGTCATCGCTCATTTCGAGGGCGTGGTTCTGGGTGAACTTGACCTACGATTGGAAGCATCCAGCGCATCGGAATTCGAAGCCAACACAACGGGCGACCAAGGCTTTACCCTACCACAGGTAAACTGGCCGCTGTCCGGGCGTCGCGTAATGACACTTGGCTGGGCCGATGGGCTGCCGCTTGGCGACAATGATGCGCTGGATGCTGTGGGCCACAATCGCACCGTGCTGGGTGAACGGGTGCTGCAACTGTTCCTAAGTCATGCCCTGCGCGATGGTTTTTTCCACGCCGATATGCATCAGGGCAATCTCAAGGTTGCGGCAAATGGCGATATCATTGCCTATGATTTCGGTATCATGGGCCATATCGACGAATACACACGCCGGGTTTATGCCGAGATCCTGTTCGGCTTTATCAAACGTGATTACCAGCGTGTCGCCGAGGTGCATTTCGAGGCGGGTTATGTGCCCGCAAACCGCGATGTGGATGAATTCGCCCGTGCGCTACGCGCCGTAGGAGAGCCGATTTTTGGCATGAATGCCACGCAGATTTCGATGGGCCGGCTGCTGAATTACCTGTTCGAGGTGACTGAACGCTTTGGCATGGAAACGCGAACCGAACTGATCTTGCTTCAGCGCACCATGGTTGTTGTCGAGGGGGTTGCGCGATCCCTGCACCCCCAGATCAACATCTGGGAAGTGGCCCACCCCATCGTCGAGGATTACATAAAAGGCTCTATCGGGCCCAAGGCGGTTGCCTCGGATCTTGCGAAAACAGCGCGGGTTCTGGCCCGCTTTGGCCCCAGATTGCCCGGTATCGTCGAGGCAATTTTGGTGCGTCAGTCGGAAACAACCGTCGAACGCCCAAACAAGCGAAAGACAAATACATTTGGCTTCTTTGCGCTAGGTGCTGCTTTCGGCGGAGCGGTGGCCGCGCTTATCTTGATACTTGGTTAAGTGCGGCCAATTCCAACCCCATGCCCTGCGCATAAATCGGGTCCGTTGCAGATTTCCATGCGCAATACGCAGCCATACGCCAATGATGCCACGGCGCAAGTAACGCCAATCTTTTGGCCGTGTCGGTGCAGCCATACTTGGCCAGAAAATCCTGTATTTCATCAGCCTCTAATGGTGCCCCGCGATAGGCAAGCTGCATCGCCGGAGAGAGGAACAAGCACAAATCCTCAACCGGATCGCCGATGGCGGGGCACTGCCAGTCGACCAAAACGGATGTATCGCCGATAATAAAATTGGCCGGAACAGGATCGCCATGCAACAAACTACGACGCATGGACGGGGCAACCACACCATCTGGCCGCAGTAACAACAGCCGATCCCGCGCTGATGCATCTAGGACATTCAAAATCCCGTTGGTTTGGGCAACCAAGGCAGCAGAACCATCCGGCGCCAAACGGTAATCGTTTTGGGCCGACACCCCGTGTATGCGCCGCAGAACACCTGCGGGCTGGCTGACGCCCTGCTCCCACGCATGGCCATTTTGGAATTCATAAACAATATAGCGGCAACCGTCCCAATTTCCCGAATGAACAGGCCTAGGGGTCACTCCCGATCCCTCCAGTTCAGTCAGTATTGCCCATTCGGCATCGGGTTCGTTCGGAAACAGCGGGTTCTTTGTTGGAGCAAAAAGCTTGACCACATGATCCTGAACCCGCCACAAACGGTTGGTGCGCCCGCCGGTCAATGCCTGCCAGGTTTGCCCCGGTGACACGTGGCCTGCTTCTTCCAACGCATTTGCCAACCGGATCATACTTGCCTCGCCCAAAGGAGCGCGACGCTAAACCGGAAGCCGATCCAGAACAAGCACCCTAGAAAGGTTCGCGAATCGCTGTAATCCCGCCCGCACTAACCGTTGCGCCCCCTTCCAATACCAGAACCGTGCCACCATTCTCGCCTCTTGCCTCAACAATCCGCGAATAAATCTCGGCCACTTCTGTCAGCACCACCTCGCCATTCGCGCTGCTTTCGACCTCAAACGTATACAATCCGTTTGGAAGCGGGTTCCCGTCTACATCAACGCCTGCCCATTCTATCGGATCGGCAGAGATCGCCAAAGGTTCACGCTGCACCTCAATCCCGTCCGCGTCACGTACGATCAGGGTGACCTCATCCGCGATTGCCACCGGATTCGGTGCGATTGTGATTGGGCTACCGTCAAAATAGGCTGCTGCAGGGGCACGGGCTTCCATGCCGACCCAGCCTGACAACTGTGCCATCCCCATCACCGACATCTGCCCAACCAAACTTTGCAATAAGTCGTTAGACAGAACTTGCTGTTCCACCGAACTGAACGTGGCCAATTGCGTTGCATAATCGGACGAATCAACCGGGTTTAGCGGGTCTTGGTTTTGCATTTGAACGGTCAGCATTTGCAAAAACGTGTTAAAATCAGAGCTAAGCGTCGTGCTGGCCCCCTCTGTTGCGGCGCTGCTGACTGCTGTTTGCGATGTGCTACTACCCGAATAGGCGGGCTGAACTGAATTTACTGTCATAATTTGTCCTTACACTCTCAGGTCCAGACCATCACTTACATGACGTAAGCGTGGAGTTACGTCGGCACCTAGCGGATTTTCATTTTGGGTCAGGTCCTTATCAACGCTGGCGTCGGCCCCCGTTTCACTTTGATCATTTCCCTCGCCAGCACCATTTTGCTGATTGAAATCAAAGTTGATCGAGCCATACCCCAATGCCTTAAATTCCTGCGCCAATTGGTCAATGTGCCGCCGCATCAGATCCAGCGTTTCCTGACGCTCGGCGGTAACCGACATGGTGATTCCACTGTCTGTTGCATTCAGGCTGATGCGAACCTTGCCCAGTTCCTCGGGGCTAAGAGCCAGTTCAACAGGGCGGTCCATTGCGCGGGGTAAAACTTCAACCAACTGGGTCCCGATGTGACGCGCCACCTCGGGTCGGCTCAATGCTGAATCAAATCTTTGCTGCGAAACCGACACCCGCTGATCTGCATGCAGCTCGGCCGAAATTTCGAACGGCACACGAGCAGCGTCCTCAGCTATTGCAGGGCTCACCTCTGCACTACTGTTTGCCGTAGCGGACAGATTTTGGGTGTTCACCGCTGCTTTACTTTGGGTAACTCCCTGATTTGATTGCAGCTTTGCCTCACCCGCTGGTGTTTCCAGATTTCGGGCTGCTCTCGCCTCTTGTCGCCCCTCATTTTTGTGAGGCGCTTCAGGGTTCTCAAAAGACCGAATCGCTTTCGCCAATTCCGGTTGAGAACCAGCTTCGGGCAGAAGCGGTTTGACAAATTGCTCGGTTTCCACGGCGGATTTCACAGGTTGCGCATGGTGCTGCTCTGGCGCCATCGCAACCGGAACCGCAGCAGTTTCACCCTGACCAATGCGACTTAGCTGCAAACCAAACAGGTTGGAAACCTGGCTGTGCGCCGGTTGTCGCGGTGCTGCGTTTAACTTGACGGGCACATCTGCTTCATCGAATGACGTGTCGCCAACCAAATTCTTTTGTGGCGGTTCAGGCGCTATCCCTACGGATTTTGCATGAGGCAAAGCAGTCGTGGCTTTTCCCTCCGCTGCGCCTGTTTTTTCGTCCAAGCCCATCGTGACAGATGGCAAAGTGGCCACCTTGCCTCCAGATTTCATCAGTTCTGTTATCAGTTTGGGGTCTGATTCCATCACGCTGTGGGTCGGTTTGCGACCGGGCATCTCTACCGCTGCAAACTCTGGAGGCTCCGGGGGCACGGGCCTATCCGTTTCGACGATCAACTCGTCACCTGTATCGCCCTCCATCTCATCAACTTGCTCGGGTTCAACCGCTGCTTCCTTGGCTTTAGCCATAGGTCGCGCAATTTTCCCCTCTTGTTGAAATACAGAATCAAAATCGGAACCTTCCCGTTCAGGAACGGGTTTCGTAGGGTCCTGACCTGCCGCTTTTGCGGGGGTCGCCGTCTGGGTCATGGGCGTTATGGTTTGCATTTCAGCTCCGGGATTTCTTCCGCGATTTCCCGAATATGCACTGACTTGGTTACCGCATCTTTACCGCTTTCTGCGCAAAACAGAAAAAGTCCGATCAATTGGAGATACCGACCATGTCTGACATCCATCTAACACCAGAGCCCCCCCGGCCCCCATTCAAACCTGCCAGCCGTGACAGTGAACTCAGGCGGGTTTCCGAACAGCTTGAAGCCACGTTTCTAGCAGAAATGCTGAAAGAGGCGGGCTTGGGAAAAACCAGCGAGAGTTTCGGCGGGGGTGCGGGCGAGGATCAATTTGCCTCCTTCCTTCGGCAGGAGCAGGCCAATGAAATGGTCAAAGCAGGCGGAATCGGCTTGGCCGAATCGCTCTACGAAGCACTAAAGGAGAACCACAATGAAAACTGATAAAACCGCCGATCAGTATCAGGACATTATCAATGCGCTCGACACGCTGTTAGAGCGGGAGCGCGCAGCATTGCTAAGCGGCGACCTCGAATCAATCGCCCATTTACTGGAAGAAAAAGAAGCTCTGTTTGATCGCTTGAATGCGATACCTCAGGCAGATTCCCCAAACCTGAACGCGCTCAAAGGTAAGGTTCAGCGCAATCAGGCATTGCTGGACAACGCCCTGAAAGGGATTCGTGCTGTCGCCGCAAGAATGAGCGCAATGCGCAAGATTCGCCGGTCGCTGGACACCTATGACGAGTCGGGCAAGCGCACGACAATAGAAGGTCAGAAGGCAGCTCAGTTGGAAAAAAGAGCGTAATTTCAGGTTTGTATAAAATTCATCAGAGATCAAAGGCACGACTTAGCATTCCCTTAGCACTTGTAAGGCCATCTTGTCCCTGCATCCGAAACGGGTGGCGCTGCGTTGGCTCGACCAATTCAGCACAGGTCAGAAGACTTTCGGTCCGTCCATCGGGGGCGGGATAATTAATGGCGCAAAAGCGCCCTAGTGACTGAAGGAAAATGCTATGTCCAGCATTCTGACAAACAATGGCGCAATGGTTGCGCTGCAAACACTGAAATCGATCAACTCCAGCCTGTCCGATGTTCAAAGCCAAATTTCGACTGGTAAGCGCGTCGGTTCCGCAAAAGACAACTCTGCGGTTTGGGCCATTTCCAAAGTGATGGAATCCGACGTTAAGGGTTTCAAAGCAATCTCGGACAGCCTTGCACTGGGTGAATCCACGGTTGCAGTGGGGCGCCAAGCGGCTGAAACCATCACCGACTTGCTGACAGACATGAAGGGCAAGATCGTCGCCGCACAAGAAGACAACGTAGACAAAGCCAAAATCCAAACCGACATCGCTGCCCTGCGCGATCAAATTTCGGCAGTTGTCGGCGCAGCGCAATTTAACGGTCTGAATCTGGTTGATTCTGCCGGTACTGCCACGGTTCTGGGCTCGCTAGACCGCGACTCCTCTGGCAACGTGACTGCGTCTTCGATCACTGTGAACAAGCAGAACCTGTCAACCGGCAACTACACAGCCGCCGCCGCCTTCACCGGCACGGATGGCCTGGCCGTAGATAACGATGACTCGTTCGGCTTCTCGCTCGATCCGAATGGCGGCACCAACGAAGACGGGACAATTGTGATTGTCGACCCAACCTATACTGCGGGTGACAAACTGCAATTCCGCTTGGGCGATGTCGACGTGGCTTACACGATCACACAGGCCGATATTGATGCGACTTCCACCGCTGATGTTGTGGCCCTGGGTGTGAAAGCCGCAATTGAAGCTTCGGATGCAAACGTTTCGGTTGACTATAACGTGGCTAACTCTGGCACGCTGGTCCTCACCAACGAAGATACCACTGACTCCCTATCTGTCAGCGGTCAGTATCTGAACGCTTCAGCTGGTGGCTTGGGTGCGTTGTCCGCAATTAATGTGACAACTGGTGCAGCTGCTGCGCTTGGCTCGATTGAAACGCTGATCGACACGGCAATCGATTCGGCTGCGGCCTTTGGTTCGGTCGAAGGCCGGATTTCGATCCAGGCCGACTTTGTATCCAACCTGACCGATTCTTTGAAAACCGGCATTGGCGCAATGGTTGACGCGAACATGGAAGAAGCATCAGCGCGCCTGACCGCGCTGCAAACCCAACAGCAGCTTGGCGTTCAATCGCTGTCCATCGCCAACTCGGCGCCGGAAACATTGCTGTCGCTGTTCCGTTAACGGCACTGACCGGGGGCGCCCCGCGCGCCCCCGGATCAATTAAACGGCCCAACATCCCTGAACACGGAAGAATTCCATCGTGAACTCGCATCTCCTTGCACAACAAGCATATGGCAATAGCGCAGCACCCACACGCACAACGCGCGCCACTGAATACGAAGCGTTTGCCCGTATCACACACCGGCTGAACAAGGCTGCACGCAAAGGCAAGTTAGGCTTTGCCGAACTCGCTGAATCCTTGCACGACAATCGCAAACTATGGACCTTACTGGCTGTCGATGTTGCCGATGATGACAACCAGTTGCCGCAGGAACTTCGCGCACGGATTTTTTATCTGGCAGAATTCACGCAGACACATACCCGAAAAGTTCTAAAGCGTGAGGCATCCGTTGCCCCACTCATCGAAATCAACGCCGCAGTCATGCGCGGCCTTCGCAGTAGGACCTAATGATATGAGCGGTCTTGTCCTGAAGCTAAGCCCAAAAGAGAGAATTTTGATCAATGGCGCGGTCATTGAAAATGGGGACCGCCGGTCCCGTCTCTCTATCGTAACGCCTGACGCCAATATCCTGCGGCTGCGTGATGCGATTCACCCGGATGAAGCAACCACACCCGTCCGGCGTGTGTGCTACTCGGCGCAGCTCGTCCTGTCTGGTGACGCTGACCCCGACGAATCGCGCCTACAGCTGCTCCGTCGTATTGAGGAACTAAGTCAAATCCTGACGGACACCGATAGCAGAGCACATCTTGCTTCTGCTACCGAAGCCGTCATTTCTGGCCAGTTCTATCAGTGCCTAAAAGCTCTCCGCGCTTTACTCCCACGCGAAGATCGCTTGCTGGCGGTGCATAAGTCATGAGCTTTCAACCGGTCATTCCAATGAGCGGGCTCGTCGGCTGGAAGTATCTCGAGCGGACACAAGATGCGCAATTTCAGGCCTTCTCGAACAACTCGGCGATGTCAACAGACACCAAGTATTTCGAAGAAAAAATAGGGACGATCAATACCGCCGAAGAACTCGTTGCTGACAGGCGTTTGTTGCGTGTGGCACTTGGCGCATTCGGCCTACAAGATGACATAAACAATAAATTCTTCATCAAAAAAATATTAGAAGAAGGCATTCTGGCGACAGATTCGCTTGCCAATAAACTTGCAGACGAACGTTACAAAGAAATGACCAAGGCATTTGGCTTCGACCTTTCAGTGCCAAGATCAAAAATTTCAGATTTTGCAGGCAAAATTGTCGAAAAATATCGCCGCATGCAATTTGAAGTTGCTGTCGGTGAACAAGATGATTCAATGCGACTGGCTCTAAATGCCACCCGCGCTTTGCCTGAGCTTGTCAGCCAAGACACAAGTGACAGCACAAAGTGGTTCCAGGTCATGGGCACCGCCGCCTTGCGCGAGGTATTTGAAACGGCACTTGGTCTACCTGATGCCTTTTCTCAACTTGACCTTGATAAACAGCTAGAGGTTTTCCAAGAGCGCGCCAGCAGCCAACTGGGGATAGAAAACCTGTCCGAAGTTACCGATCCGGATGTGCTTGACAAGATCGTGCAGCGCTATCTTTTACGTGCTCAGATTGATAGCTTTCAATCCTCTGTGTCATCAGGGTCAATCGCGCTCATGCTTTTGCAAAACTAGGCACCACAACTGGTTATCGCGGAACTATCCCGCGAGCGCCGGAGCGAACCACATTGTTCGACATATTCACTGGCTTCTTGGAAAGAACCGCATCACGCCCCTGTTGCGTCATCGTATCTGAGTTTCCAACGGGCCGTTTTGCAGAAGCAGTGCTACGCGCGCGTCGCAAAATCAGCGCCAGCCGCGTAAAGCTATGTTCGGTATTTTGGCGCTCGGGTTCTGCGATATACGCATCCAGCTCTGGCCAAATCGAGATCGCCCTATCAATCTGTGCATCACTACCGTCAGAATACAGGCCAGCGCGGATCATCATTTCGGATTGGTCATAAGCGCCCAACAATTGACGGGCATCCAAAATCATCCTGTTTTCTTCTTCACTCGCAGCGGCAGGCAACGAACGCGATACCGACCGCAAGAGGTCAATGGCCGGATATCGCCCACGCTCCGCTATCTTGCGGTCCAGAACCACATGTCCGTCCAGCACGCCTCGCAAAATATCCGCAATCGGCTCTTCCATATCCGACCCCGCAACAAGAACAGTGAACAGCGCGGTGATATCGCCACTTTCTCCGGCCCCCGGACCCGCACGCTCGCAAAGTGACATGATTGTATGAGCAGTCGAGGCAGGAAAACCGCGCAAAGACGGCGCCTCGCCTGCGGCCACCGCAACTTCGCGATGTGCCTCGGCGAAGCGGGTGATCGAATCGGCCAACAACAAAACATGCTTTCCCTGATCGCGAAAATGTTCGGCCACAGTCATCGCCGCCCAGGCACATCGCCGCCGAACCAACGGTGAACGATCGGATGTGGCGGCCACAACAACCGCACGCTTCATCCCCTCTGGTCCCAATACATTTTCTACAAAATCACGAAGCTCTCTTCCACGCTCCCCAACCAATCCAATCACCACAACATCTGCTTCCATATGTTTGGCCAGATGGGCAAGCAGGCTGGATTTTCCGACGCCGGACCCTGAAAAAAGGCCGATTCTCTGCCCGCGCACGACGGGCAACATCGTATTAAAAACGGTCATTCCGGTTTCCAGACGTGCGCCCAAGGCACGTCGCTGCGCAGGCGGAGGAGGATCTGCACGCAAATAACGCGCTTCGGGTCCACGCAATAGCGGCCGCCCGTCCAGCGCATTCCCGTAAGGATCAATGACGCGACCGATCCAATGATCTGATGGCGCAAGCAAACCTGCCTCTAACAGCACAACACGATCACCCAATGAAACCCCGTCTGACGGTGCATCGGGCAGCATGACGATACAGTTGTCTTGCAGTTGCAGCACCTCACCACCGAGCGGAGTGCCATCACGCCGCGACAGGCGCAGCTGATCCCCCATTCGCGCAACCCTCTCCAGCCCCGCTACATGCAGAACGCCACCATGCACCGAAACCACGCGGCCAACCCTGCGCACAGGTTTCAGTGTTTCGATTTCAGCTTTGAGCGCGACGATGTCTGACGTTTGCATTGGATTCTCCAAAAATCTCTCGAAAACAATTTCTAAAGGAATCAGGGTTAAACCTTGATTGAGATTGTTCGAGGGAGAAGCCCCGATGTTCGGAAAACTAGAAATCTTTCGCATGGCAAGCGCCATGGCGAAACATGCCGGCACCAGACAAGCCGCTATTGCGCAGAACGTCGCAAATGCGGATACGCCCGGCTTTAAAGCGCGCGATATAGCAAGCTTTAGCGACATCATGTCCAGACGGCGTGATGTGACGGGGCAATTTGCCACGCGCCCCGGCCACCTGAATGGCGCGCTGGATCCAGCACAACCCGAATTTCGGATTGTAGAGGCTGCGGCCGATTCGCCCAACGGCAACTCTGTTTCGATCGAAGACGAGATGATGAAATCCGTCGACACGCAGCGACAACATGAACGCTCAATCGCTATTTACCGCAGCTCGCTCAACATCCTGCGCACCAGTCTTGGCCGCAGTTAAGGAGAACCCTAATGAGTGAATTTATGAAAGCCCTGTCCGTTTCGGCAAGCGGACTAAAGGCACAGGCGGACCGTATCCGGCATGTGTCCGAAAACATCGCCAATGCGGATACTCCCGGCTACCGTCGTAAAACTGTTCCGTTTGAAACCGAATTCAGCGATGGCACCATTGCCGGGCGTGTCAAAGCAGGGCGTGTTACCTTGGACAGGTCCGATTTGGAACGGATCTACGACCCGTCGCATCCGTTGGCCGACGAAACCGGCCAATATGACGGTTCCAATGTCGACCTGATTGTCGAAATTGCAGACGCGCGCGAAGCGCAGCGTAGCTATGAGGCGAACCTCAAAATGTTCGATCAGGCGCGGCAGATGTCGTCGTCCCTGATGGAATTGCTACGTAAATAATCACTCCAAAAAAGGAAATCCAGAATGGATATTCGTGCCCTGAACGCGGCCCAAAGATACGCCGCATCCCGTCCCGCAACGGAGCCCCAAACCCAGACCAGCGGCGCAGCAGAGGCCGCGCTTGGCGTGGTAAAAGACTTCGCCGCAACCCTTCAGGAAAGTGAAGCAACGGCAAAAGCTGCGATGGTTGGTGATGCCGATCCGCATTCGCTCGTGCAAGCATTGGCACAAACAGAACTGGCCGTCGAAGCTGCTGTGACCGTCCGCAACAAAGTGGTCGAAGCCTATCAGGAAATCCTGCGGATGCCGGTCTAACCAGATGCTAACCGAAGCAATTTTCTTTGACACCTTGCGGCAGGGTTTGTGGGTGGCGGTCATAACCTCTGTCCCGATCCTGACAGTAGCCCTCGTGGCGGGTGTCACCGTTGGGCTGTTTCAGGCGCTGACATCAATTCAGGAAATGACCCTGACTTTTGTTCCGAAACTGGCCGCCATCGTCGTCGTTTTCTGGATGTCGATGGGCTTCATGACACAAACCTTGGTGTCATTTTTTCAAGATCGGATCATTCCGATGATTACCGGAGGATAAGATGGACAACGCAGGTTACATTGCAATCACACGCCAGTCCGGTCTGATGCGCGAAATGCAGGTGGTGGCAAACAATATCGCCAACTCTGCCACGACAGGTTATCGGCAAGAGGGTCTGATTTTTTCAGAATACATCAAAGGCGTTGAAAGCGGTGTTTCGATTTCAATGGCGACCGCCAATGTGCGCAATACCTCGCTGGTGCAAGGCGGTTTAACCCAAACGGGCGGACAGTTCGATTTTGCCATCGAAGGCGAAGGTTTCTTTCTGATTGAAACCCCGCTTGGTGAGCGATTGACCCGGTCCGGCAACTTCAACCCTTCGGCCGAGGGCGACCTGGTTACGAACGACGGGTTTCGCGTTCTGGACGCCGGTGGCGCACCTATCTTTATTCCTCCTGATGCGACCGACCTTAGCGTTTCTGCCGATGGCACAGTCAGTTCGAACGGGCGCCCGTTGGCCCAGATCGGATTGGTCGCCCCAACTGACATGAATCAGGTCTTCCGTGAGGATGGCGTGATGTTTCGCAACGATGGCGAAACGGAAATCGTAGAAAATGGCCGCGTCCTACAAGGTTTTTTAGAAAGTTCGAATGTGGATCCGGTCACGCAAATCGTCCGCATGATCGAAGTGCAGCGGGCATATGAAATGGGTCAAAAATTTCTTGAATCCGAGGACGAGCGCATTCGCAACTCCATGAAAACATTCGTTCGCTAGAAAGGAAACCACCATGCGCGCCTTGAAAATCGCCGCCACCGGAATGTCCGCCCAGCAAATGCGGGTCGAAACGATTTCGAACAACCTCGCGAATATGTCCACCACAGGCTATAATGCCCGGCGGGCAGAATTTGCAGACCTGCATTACCAACAAATGTCTCGCGCCGGCACTGTGAATGCCGCCGATGGCACCGTTTTACCGACAGGTGTTCAGCTTGGCTTGGGCGTTCGTCCAGCCGCTGTTTCCGTGCATCTTGCGCAGGGATCACTGTCAGCAAGCGGTGGTGATCTGGATATCGCCATCGACGGCAAAGGATATCTGGAGGTTACGCTCCCTTCCGGTCAAGCAGCTTATACCCGCGACGGTGCGCTCAAACGTTCGGCAGAAGGGGTGATTGTCACGTCGGATGGCTTCCCTCTGGCGCCGGAAATCGTGATACCCGATGATGCTCGCTCGATTTCGATCAATGCCAACGGCGAAGTCTATGCCTATTTCGCAACCGCAACAGAGGCGCAGCTTTTGGGGCAAATCACTTTGGCAGGTTTCACAAACGCCAAAGGTTTGGAGGCAATCGGATCCAACCTGTTTGTCGAAACCGAGGCCTCTGGCGCATCTTTGGTTTCGACCCCCGGCGTGGACGGGCTGGGCACCGTTCGTCAGGGCTATCTGGAGGACAGTTCTGTTGATGCTGTCCGCGAAGTAACGGAACTGATCGAAGCCCAGCGCGGATATGAGCTGAACGCCAAAGTTATCAGCGCCGCCGATCAAATGCTTGGCGCAACGAGTCAAATCCGCTGATGAGACTTGTAATTGCATTCACGCTCTTCGCCTTTCCCGCCTTGGCCGACACGGTCGTCGCCGCGCGAATGTTGCGGCCACAAACCATCATTTCGGCGCAAGACCTTGTCCTGAAACAAGCAGACATCGCAGGCGGATTCAAAACCACTGCACCCATCATTGGACAAGAAGCCCGGGTCGTCATTTATCCCGGCCGTCCGGTTCTACAGTCAGACATCGGGCCACCGGCACTGATCGAACGCAACCAGATCGTCACCCTGATTTATGACACTGGCGGCCTGAGCATCGTTACCGAAGGCCGCGCCCTTGGTCGCGCCGGAAACGGTGACCGAATTCGCGTCATGAATCTCAGTTCTCGTGCCACAGTCAGCGGCTCCGTCCTCTCGGACGGCACCGTCCGTGTCCCGCAATAGGAAAATTATCCATGAAATCCACATACTTTGCTTTTGGATTGGCTTTCGCCATCACCGCTTGCGGACGCGGCGACCATTTGGGTAAAGCACCATCCTTTACCCCAAAAATGGAAGGCACCGAACATCTCGCAATGGTGAATCCAGGTTTGCCGATGAAGATCGAAAACAAACGCCCGATCGATCAGGCATCTTTGTGGACAGGTCAACGCGAATCTCTCCTCGGCGATCGTCGTGCAGTGAATCGCGGCGACATTCTGACAGTTGTCATTGAAATCAACGACAAGGCAGAGATTTCTAATTCAACCTCCCGCTCGCGCTCCGGATCCGAAAGCATGGGCGTCCCGAACCTGTTTGGTCTACCGCAACGTATCGATCAGAAATTACCAGACGGGGCATCAATGGGGAGCGCGGTCGGGATTAACTCCTCTAGCCAATCAAGCGGGGACGGCTCCGTGCGCCGTAACGAAAAACTGACCCTGCGCGTTGCCGCAACGATCACTGAAATCCTTCCGAACGGTGTTCTGGCTATCCAGGGCTCTCAAGAAGTTCGCGTTAATTATGAGCTAAGAGAACTATTGGTAAGCGGCTACGTGCGGCCCGAAGACATCTCTCGCCAAAACGAAATCACATACGACAAGATCGCATCTGCACGCGTCTCTTACGGTGGTCGCGGCCAGATATCTGATGTGCAGCAACCCAGGATCGGACAGCAAGTGCTGGACACGGTTCTCCCTTTCTGAGGACGAATTTATGAAAAAACTCCTCCCTATAATTCTGGCATTAATCGGTATCGGCGCTGGCGTTGGTGCAGGCATCATGCTGAAACCGGAACATTCAGAAATGGTCGATGGTGATCCTTGTGGCAACATGGTGCCGGCCGAAGAACACCACGCAACATCGGAAGCCGAAGAAGACGTTACCGAAAAAGAATATGTGAAACTGAACAATCAATTTGTTGTCCCGATTGTTGCCAATGACCGGGTCGCCTCTATGGTGGTTCTGACCCTAAGCCTCGAAGTTTCAACCGGCGATACCACTCTCATTTACGCCAAGGAACCCAAGCTTCGGGATGCCTTCCTTCAAGTTTTATTCGACCATGCAAATATGGGCGGGTTCAAAGGGTCTTTCACCAATTCGAACAACATGGACATATTGCGCGGCAGCCTCATGGACATCGCAACCAAAGTTATGGGTGACCTGGTTACCGATGTTTTGATCGTGGATATCGCGCGGCAAGACGTTTGAAATAACTCCGAACAGGCTTTGCGTCGCTCAAAACGAGCGGCGCAATTTTTCTGCTTTGTCTTCTGCGATCTGAACACTCACGAGTCGTTCAACTACATCTTTTTTTCCAAACGCTTTTCTCATTTCTTTCAGCGCCTGATCCTTTTGAACAAGCACCTGTGCAAGACGCATTTGCAGGCTTGCACGTTTCCGACCCACCCAGCCCTGCCACAGAATATCCGCACCCAATGATCGTAAGGCCATGTCGTTCTGGCTTGCACGTGTCTCATCCGCCAGCTCGCTGTCCAACGTCGCGAGTGCGTGGCGGATCTCCGCTTCCTGCGCCCGAATTTTCTGCATCTCGGCCAGTTTGGTTGTGTATAGAGCTTCGGTGACTTGCTTTAGGGGTTTTAGGTTCTGGGTCATGTCCGGCCCCACTTTGCTTTCTTGCGCATGGTTTCAGCAAACCGAATGGCCGCAGCCACCGCCTTATAATGGTCTGTGCTGATCTCGTTCCCGATTTCCGTGGTCGCAAACAACGCACGCGCTGTTGGCGGATCAGAATGCAGAGGGACGCCATTTTTCTGCGCAATTTCGCGGATGGTTTTAGCAACCTCATCGACCCCTTTGGCCACACATATCGGTGCCTCGCCTTTCTTTCGGCTCCATTTTAGTGCGACGGAAAAATGGGTTGGGTTCACGATAACGACATCAGCAGTTGGCACATCTGCCATCATCTGTTGGCTTGCGATAGCCTGACCACGAGCCCGGCGCTCACCCTTCATATGCGGATCACCTTCAGATTCTTTATGTTCGTCCCTCATATCTTTGAGAGACATCATATTCTTCCGCATGTGTTCCGCACGTTGCCACATATAATCCAGAACTCCGATGCTCAGAGCAATCAGACATACGAAGAACAAGAACTCGATACATAAGTTCGCAAGCATATTCATCGCAATAGCCGGGCTGGTTTGAACCGTAACCGCCATCAGCTCCATCTTTGCTGACAGAAACAGCCCCAAGCAGATCGAGAAAATGATCAACTTAGCAAAACTTTTAGCAAACTCGAAAAGACCGCCGCGCCCAAACTTATTTTTTATGTTTGAAATAAGAGATATGCGAGAAAGTTTGGGTTGAAGTTTACTGGGAGCAAAAATCAAAGCGCGTTGCCCAATCGCCGCAACGAGAGCAAAAACCATCGGTAATACAAACCAAGGTAACAAGGCCAAGCCGATGCGCCCAAGCAAGCCACCGGTTATTGGGCTGCCCGTATTAACCATGGCCTGCGAAAAACTGTCCGCCTGTTCGATCATCGCCATCATCACACCCCCCAGCGCTTTGACAGTATTGGCCCCGGTCATCAACAGAGCCAGCAATAATCCAGCGTAAACAGAGGCCGTGATCAGATCATTCGACTTGGGAACCTCGCCTTTTTTTCGGGCATCATCCAACTTTTTCTGGGTTGGTTCATGTGACTTTTCTGCGTCATCTTTCCCGCTCATCTGCCCACTCCTACGGGGTTGGCCAGAAACTGGTTCATGGCGTGCACCCAGACCTCTAGCATCAAGGGAGAAAGCAATAGCAACAAGGCTAACCCGCCAAAGGTGATGACCGGGGCGCCGACAAATGCAACCATTAATTGTGGCATCGCGCGATTAATCACACCTAAGGTCAAGTTATACAAAACCGAAATAATAATGAACGGTGCAGCCAACTGAAATGCCAACGAAAACGCGCGCCGCACTTGATCGAGCCCCCATTCTGCAACCATATCCGAACCAAGGAAAATCCCTGGAGGAAGCATTTCGTAAGACAGGATCATTAAACCGGCTGCGCGAACATGCATTCCCAAAATCATCGCCAGTGCCAGTCCCGACACTACCAAAACATGTCCAATTGCGGGCATAGGTTCAACGCCAGCACCGCCGAAAATTTGTGCTAACGAAGTGGCTTGCGCTGCCATTGATCCTGCAGTTTGCAGCGCCATGACCAGCATCCTAACACCAATGCCTATCACAAAGCCCGATAGGGTTTCGGTACCTACATACCGAATAAGTGTCGGAAATGCCCAAACTGCCTCTTGTTCCATGGCGGGAATGGCAAAAGCAACCACCAAAGTGAACATTACCGCAATAGCGAGTTTCACCCGAGCGGGTACGCTTTGCTCGCCAAATCCGGGCAAAAGGGCAACAATGGCCCCCACCCTCAGGAATATTAGCACGCAGTGCCATAAAGCCGCTTCGGAGAATCCAAGAAGCGCCGCAATACTTTCCATTAAGCCGCAACCACGCCAATCAAAGCAGGGCGAGCATCGACGCCAATCTCTTCGAATGAGAGAACTGGGTTTGTGATACCCTTCGCGCTCATAACGGTGCGAAGGAAGCGGCGCCGGCGCGACGAAGTAACCAAAGCGGGGAACATCCCGCGGTCGCTTGCCTCTTGCATCTTGCCCTGCACACCTGATGCCAAACGGTTGAACATTTCAGGTGGCAAAGCGACATCCAAGCCCCCCCGATCCCCGTCAATTTGATAGGCGGAAAATCGATCTTCCCATTCGGGATCAAGCTGCACCAACGGAATCGTGCCGTCATCTCGTCGCATATTCGCCACCAACTGAAAACCAAGCCGCTGGCGAACATGCTCGCAGATGCTTTCTGTATTGGGATAGACCATCCGCGCTTCGGCTATTGATTCCAGAATCAATGGCAGATTCCGGATCGAAATTTGCTCCTCTAGCAGGAGGCGAAGAACGGCATGCAGGACATCCATAGGCACGCGGTCAGGAATCAGCTCATCCAGAAGCTTCCGATTTGCCTCGCCCCGACCTGTGTCGGACAGATGCACCATCTCGTCCAAAATTCTACGCAGCGATTTCAGCGTTAAGAGCCGTGCAAAATTTCGTTTGATGACTTCCAGAAGGTGAGTAGCGAGAACTTCGGTCGGCGTTACGATCGTAATACCAGCCAAGGCAGTATTCTCTTGCTGCGAAGGGCTAATCCAACGGGCAGGCGCATTGTATACAGGTTCCTTCACGTCTTCTCCATCTGGAAGCCCCGCACCGCCATCCGGGATCAACGCAAGCACGTGATCGGAACGTAACTGAGCACGCACTTGCTCCACTCCCTGGATCCGGACAACGTATGTTCCGGTCGGTAAGCTTGGGTCATCAGTCAATCGAATTTCCGGCAGAATAACACCATAGAATGACGCAACATGGGTCCGCATATTTGCGATGCGCACATCCAACCCGGTGCCGGGATCGAGCACCATATTTACAAGGTCCGGAGCGAATTCAACGTGAATGTCATCCAGATCCAGAACATCACCGAGAGACTTTTCTGTGGGTTGAATACTTGGCTCTGCTTCAAGTGAAGCCTCGCTCTCAGACTTTTTCTGCTTCTGAAACTGGGAATAAGCCGCATAGCCTAGAGTTATCCCTCCAGCAATGAACGGAAGGAAGGGCAAGCCGGGCACCAGTGCAAACAATACCATTAAAAACGAAACCGTTGCTAAGGCGGCAGGGTGACCTCCAAGCTGCTTTAGCAGCGTAAGATCAGTTGCACCCTTTGCCCCACCGCGCGCCAACAATAACGCCGAAGCAATTGAGATAATTACAGCAGGAATCTGGGTTACCAGCCCATCGCCGACGGTCAGAATGGTATAGGTTTCGAATGCCGCACCAATTGGCATATCATGCACAACAATCCCCATAATCAACCCCATCACAAGGTTAAGAAGGGTGATTAAGAGACCGGCAACAGCATCGCCTTTCACAAATTTTGAAGCCCCGTCAAGGGAGCCAAAAAATGTGGTTTCTTGCTGTTCAAGTTCTCGTCGAGCTTTGGCTTCGGTATGGTCAATCGCACCGGCGGACATATCGCTATCAATAGCGAGCTGTTTTCCAGGCATGCCATCAAGCGCAAACCTTGCGCCGACCTCGGCCATCCGCGCCGCACCTTTGGTAATTACCATAAAGTTAACAATTAGAAGCACGCCAAAAACAACGAGTCCGAGGAACACGCTTCCGCTCATTACAAAACTTGCGAACCCTTCGATAACATCCCCAGCAGCATGGGTTCCGGTATGCCCCTGCCCGATAATCAGCTTTGTTGAAGATACATTAAGCGAAAGGCGCAGCATCAACGAAGCAAGAAGAATTGTGGGGAAAGCGGAAAAGTCCAACGGCCTTTCGATGAACAACGTTACAGTAAAGATCAGAATTGCAAGCGCAAAGGACGTCGCAAGACCAACATCAAGAACCCAAGCCGGCATTGGCAAAATCATCATAACAATGATGGCCATCAAAGCGAGTGCAAGCAGGACGGTCGGCCGGAAAACTGCGGAAAGCGTCATAACTCAGCCCTCTGGAAAAATTAAAGACGTCGCAGAACCACTTCCGGTGCCCAATGGAACCAGCGACCCCATCACGGTTTTGGCAGAGCGTGAGGACAGCAGTGGGTAGGAATTTACCCGCGATGGCGTCTCTCTCCGTTTCAATTGAGACGTTCTCGTGTGCATGGGCGGATCCAAGCTGGCCAGAATGGTTTGATATTTACGTTTGTAGCGCTCTGCATACTTTGGGGTTCTGGAGTGGTAGGCACCCACAGCATCTAGCCAGTTGCCGGTTTCTCTAAACAGAGACTCGAGGAAGCGCGCCGCATAAATAGCATTTTTCTTCGGCTCAAACATCTCTTCAATCGAATTAAAGGCAGATCCATGCCATTTATAGTTAATTTGAAAGCACCCTACATCAAAGCTTCGCGCACCAGTTTTAAAGCGCTCAAAAACAAAGGCACGCGCTTGGTCTTCCGTATCAAACCAGAAACCTTCACCCTCCATATTGACGGTCCAGGGCCACGGCTCAGTCGCTCCATTACGTTTCCTTCCTGTTTCATTGCGCGTTACCGCGCGCAAAACATTCAATGGAACAGAGGTCTCTCCCGCGGCCAACAATGCTGCCTGATCGCAGGCAGTGTCCATATCAGCCAAACCTTCGTCGGGCACACATATGAAGAGCAAAAATGCCATAACCAGCCTTTGGAAAGGAACCCGTACAAGCGGCCCGCTGCCCTTGGCTCGAACACTTCCGATACTGTGAGATGCCTTTGTAAAAACCGTCCCTGAGACTTTCATAGGGTTTCTGTGTAAAGTATATCTTGGCATTTTTGACCTCGGCGCGTTCTGCAGCACAATGTCTTAGCCTACACGTACGATCGTTTATTTTCGGTAACCACGGTCAATCCAATTGTGCGATCGCATCATCAAATTCCATTTCCCCAAGCAATGCACGGATTGTTGACCGAGAATTCTCACTGCTAGATATAAGGTCTCGGCTGGCTTCTAGGCTAGGGACAGCCTGACCAATTGCTCCCTCGCCAGGCGCCTGCAGCATAAACTCCGCAGCCCGTGATATATACTCGTTGTCACTATCAATTGCTGTTTGCCAATCTCCAGCCAACCAAGCGCTTTCCATTTCTTGGTCGGCCAGTCCCGCAGCAGCATATACATCTTTCGCTGTGTTAAAATCACCTGCCATGGCACGCGCTTGCGCTCTCAGTTCATCAATATCCGAACCGCTTAACCCTAGTAAGTCTGCTTCAGCGCGTCTGGGGCGGTTTGTTGCGAGAGCCGACTTAGCTCGCAGAATTTTGCGCTTTCGCCCCGAATCGCCATCGGCTGCATATATAACAAACGAAGCCGCTGAATCCGGAAGTCCGGCGTCCAATAGTCGTTCAGAAATATCATTCCCGATATTAGCCGGCAAAACTTCGCGATCAGTTTCTTTTATGCTAAAGATAACCTTTAAGAATTCAGCATCCTCTGCATTTTTGGTAAGGGCATCTACCACCGCACTTAACAGTTCATGGCGCACTTCTCGAGATTGTATTTCGCCAATGTCGCGAAGTGCAGCAGAAAATTGGCCGGCAGACGCACGCGCGAGAACAAGGATACGATCCAGTTCCGGTGCAATTTCTGCGTTTTGAAACTCAAAAACATATGCAGCAATTAAATCAACGGTTTCAGGTTGAATATGGTGACCTCTTTTTATGTCAGTATCAACCATCTTGATCAGTGCTTCCGGCGAGAGTTCTGTATTCTTCTCAACGACTTTATTTAGGGCGATTGAGGCCTCTGTCAGTGCACCTTCTTCTAAATGTATGTCCGCTTCGACCATGTGAACCGTTGTCGTTTTTTCCACCTCTCCTCGACCCAGAATGCGTAAAATGCTTTCTGCAGTTTCACGCGCCCCCGCACCAAGCAGCTTGGAACTAAGGCCTGGCCCGATCGCATGCTTCAAATGCTGCGGAAGCGCGGAAAAAGCCTGCAATAGCGCACCCTCGTCAAATTGCACCCCACGTGGCAGCTTCTCCATCGCCATGACAGCCCAAAGCGCCGCATTGGTTTCGCACGTAATCTGGCCAAGCAGCGGGCCCGGATTGCTATCGGAACCGGTATCCATGATCCGCGCGAGTGAACGGATCAGCGCATCGGCCTGAGGGTCATCGGGTCCCAACAAGGAAATCGTATGAGAAGCTTCGGCACCAAAACCAAAGTAAATATATAATTTGGCCAAGCGCCTAGCGGCATCTGTATTCAAAAGATCGAATTCTCCGTATAATGCAGATCTATACTCTGCTAACTGCGCACCAAAGCTCCGATCTTGGCTTCCCCACTCGGCAACATTCAATAGCGCTGAATCTAAACATTTTTGTCCGGCGCCCGTTTCAACGGATCCCATTATCTGTTCCATATGGGGAGGCTGCATCGCGTTTTCGGCGTGCAAAAGTACATGATTTGTCGCGTTGCCTTCTTGCAACTGATCATTATGCGCAGGCGACTGCTCGATTTCAACTTGAACCTTATTGGTTGCCTGCTCCCTTGGCTTTATTGGTAATGGGCCATTTGGTTCAAGCAAACCTTGCGTTGCCGCACGACCGATTTGTTGAAGTAGTTGTTTTTCAGCCTCTGCTACCCGAACTCTATTTAAAATAGCCCGATCTTCTTCTTGCTTAAGATTGGAGGCCATTTTACCAACGCTATCAATCTTAGGCTGCGGGACCAACGGTCGCGGCCTCGCTACTGTGAAGTCGCTCTGGCGTTCAGTAACAATTGGAAGAATCCCAAAGGTCAACCTTGCTTCGGGCGGTTCACCCCCAGAGACACGATCTTCGCGTATACTCAAAAGCCCACGCCCATCCGATTGCCCGGTTAAATCAACCGCAAGTAAATTCGCACCTGCACGAAACATTTCAATCTCGCACGCGCAGCCAAGTGCTACTTCCAAATACTTACGGTCATCTGACGGGACAATGCTCAGCACTCTGGTTCGCTCTATACGGTCAAAAGCTTTTGATAAATCGAACTCGGAAACCGGCCGCGATAGGTTTAACCGAAAACCTGTGCCAACCTCTTCTAAATCCCACTCGACACCCGTCGGAATTCCAAATGTGAGACGTGTAAATTCATTGTGCTCTCCTCCAAGCACCCGCACTGTTTGCGCAGCACCTAACGTAGGGAACAAAAGCAAAAAAGCTATCAAAAGGCGCGTCATGCTGCCTCCTGCTTTACCGACTTCAAGGCTTCCTCCAGCTCGGAGAAACTGGGGCGACAATGAGAGGGCGTATTTTGCCGCCCCACTTCGATGCAGATATTTGTCGCGTGATTATAAAGGTTGGCGACCAGCACCTCACGGATCAATTGATAGAAGTGGCCATCCTCTTCGACGACAGCTTTTACTTTTCCCGCAAAAGGCGCGACCAGGCCGTAGGCTAGGAACACGCCCAAGAATGTCCCCACCAATGCGCCGCCAATCATTTTTCCAAGCACTTCCGGCGGCTGATCAATCGACCCCATCGTTTTGATCACCCCGAGGACTGCCGCAACAATACCGAGTGCAGGTAAGCCATCCGCAACCGTTTGCAATGCGTGACTTGAGTGCAGCGCATGGTGCAGGTTCGCCTCAATACGCTTTTCCAAAACCTCTTCTACCTGATGCGGATCATCATAGTTCATAGACGCTGATCGCATCGTGTCACAAATAAGATTAACCGCTTCAGCGTCCGTAATGATCTTGGGATATCTCCCAAAAATAGAGGAAGTTTCAGGTGCCTCGATATGCTCTTCGATTCCAACTGGGTTTTGACGTGCTAGGCGGATCAACTCGAACAGCAAGCATAACAAGTCTCGATAGTCGTCATGGCTCCATTTCGGCCCCTTAAAAACTTTACCTAGGTCCTTCATCGTATGCTTAACCGTGGACATATCGTTGCCGATTAAGAAAGCACCAACTGCCGCCCCACCGATCATCATCATCTCAAATGGCAAGGATTTCATGATGATACCAAGTTTACCGCCTGCCAAAATATATCCGCCAAAAACCATGACGAAAATTACGACGATTCCGATAATTCCTAGCATGTTTTTGCTCCGCCCGGACTGTTTCAGCTAGACTGACATCTTGGGGTTAAAAACCCGTTCCCAAAACTCTAGTTTTTGGGAACACTCGCATTCCGTCCGGCCAAAACAACACTTATTGTGTAGGCCGTATTTGGCTCTAGCCCAGCCATGATTCCGGCTGCTGCCTCAGGGCGCATGCGCCCTAGGAAACCGGCAGCAAAATCAGGATCCATTTCCTCAAATAATGCGGCCGCGTCTTTGGGCTTCATATTCTCGTAGACAGAAATCAGCCGGGAAATATCGTCCTCTGCAGCAGTATCAGCCAAAGCGATGGTTTCGCGAAGTCGCTCTTCCGCCGCAGTCAATGCCGTCATTTTGCGCTCGATCTCCTGATCGGCAACAGCAAGGGCCTGTATCCGGTTTCTCATTTTTTCTTCGCTGGATTTCAAGCGCTCTTCGCGCTGGCGAAATGCAGCCAACATTGCGGCTACATCTGGCGGTTGCTCACACGATGCAGCAGCCACAGTTTCCTCTGGCTTCTCAACTTCATGCGGCTCTTCGCTACGCGCGAATGCCTGGCCAGCATCGCTACCTGCTCGGATCAGCGCCGACCCGATCAGCAATGACGATATCAGCAATAACGTTCCCCGATTGGGGCGACCACGGCGCTTCTTTATTTTGGGCTTTTTCACTGCGTTCTCCCACGATCCGGTTGAGCATGACGTACGAACATCGGTTCTTTCATCGGTTCCGGCTGTTGGGGCGCGGCGGCCGTGGGTTGAGGCTTTTCTTCGGGCAGATCGTGCATCGATGCCACCAACAGCTCCAGTCGCTTCGCTACACCTTCCGCCCTCTCGGTTAATGCACCCAGACTTCCGGTCGAAGCCGAAGCCGATTTTTGTGCCGCTGCAAGCGTTTTTGTCAGGTCATCAACCTGAGCTGACAGAACCGCCACTGCGCCTCCGACACCATTTTCCAGGTCGTTAAAGCGACTCAACCGTCGCGCCAGAACAAAACAGTAAAGTCCCGCGCCCAATGCCCCTGCCACCAATAAAATATCCGCTATCATGTCCATAATTGTTCCTCTCAATTCAAAACGAATTCCATGATCAAAAGATCATGAACCCGCCCCTGCCCTGTTACGATTTGCACCCGCCGCAACATCTGGGCCCGCAGCTTGGTCAGCATGGCTGGGTCTTCCAGATCGGATGTCTCCAACGCACGCAGATACCCGTTCAGCACATCAACAACGCGTGGTATCAAGGTTTGCACATCAGTTTGATATTTCGTCGGAACCTCTAGCTGCGCCTTGAACCGCAGGTGCCTGTTGTCAGAATGCGTGCCAAGCGAAATAACCATTTGTTCGATAGGGACAAAGGCAACGTCCGGCATCCCCGGCGCTGGTTCTTCCTCTTCTGCGACGACTTCTTCGTGTGATTCGTCGCCCAGCAACATGCCGCTGTAAACAGCGAAAAACCCGCCGCCACCGCCAGCGATTGCCAGCACCAAACCAATGATCAAAGGCAGTTTAGAGGATTTTTTCGGCTCTTCGCCTTCTGGCTCTTCCGCTTCGGACATCTCACATTCCCAATCTTTTCTACAAACAATCTATAACCCCATAGGAACTAACCGATTGTTAAGGCTGATCAGCCAATGTGAGTGCACGACCGGGACAGAACGTCCGGTATCACGGAGGATCGTCGTGCAGCAGATTCTAAATGTCTGGAATACACTTGAACCGCGCAAGCGTATCTTGGTTGTACTCGCAACCATCGCTATGTTTGCCACTGTTTTAACAATGTCCAGAATGGCCTCGCAGCCCAGTTTGACACTGCTATATGCGGGCCTGGAAAGCAGCGCCGCCGGTGATGTCGTCAGTGCGCTTGAACAGCGCGGCGTAGCATACGATGTCCGTGGCGGATCAATCTTCGTCGAATCATCCAAACGTGATGAATTGCGCATGACGCTCGCAAGCGAAGGCCTACCGGCGAACAGCGGGCGTGGCTATGAGCTTTTGGACAGCCTGTCAGGATTCGGAACCACATCGCAGATGTTTGATGCCGCTTACTGGCGCGCAAAAGAGGGTGAGCTGGCGCGCACCATAGCGGGCACCCCCAATGTGATGTCAGCGCGTGTTCACATCGCGCACAATGGCTCAAACCCGTTTCAACGCGAGGTGCGCCCGACCGCTTCGGTCAGCGTCACGACCTCAGGGGGGACGTTATCTGGATCGCAGGCGCGTGCGTTGAAATACCTTGTCGCCTCTGCTGTTGCCGGCCTTACACCCGACGATGTCGCGATTATCGACGGCCAGGGCGGCCTGATCAGCGCAGCCGAAGATTCGGCACCGAATGCGGGCGTAGATGACCGTGCCGAAACTCTGCGCGATCGTGTGCAGCGATTGCTGGAGGCCCGGGTCGGGTTCGGCAATGCCGTGGTCGAGGTTAGCGTGGATACGGTCACCGAAACCGAATCCTTTCGCGAACGTCGTTTTGATCCCCAAGGGCGGGTCGCCATCAGCACCGACACCGAAGAAAACACCAATAGCGCAACCGGTGGTGCGGGAGGGGATGTAACCGTTGCCTCAAACCTGCCGAATGGTGATGCAGGCTCGGGCGATACGTCCAGCAGCCAAAACAGCCAAACACGCGAGCGGGTTAACTACGAAGTGTCCGAAACAGAACGTCAGGTGACAAAGGCGCCCGGCTCTATCAAGCGACTGTCGGTTGCGGTTCTGGTGAATGGACTCACTCAGGTGACTGATGGCGGCGAAACCCAATTTCAGCCCCGCACCGAAGAAGAGCTGGCCTCCTTTCGCGAACTGGTGTCATCAGCTGTCGGCTTCGACGAAACCCGTGGCGATGTAATTACGATTAAATCCATGCAATTCGAACCGCTTACAGTTCCAGGAACTGCGGCGACTGCTGGTTTTATGGACAAGATACACCTTGATATCATGTCGATCATCCAAATGGCGGTTCTGGCAATTGTCGCATTGATTCTTGGCTTGTTCGTCGTGCGCCCGATCCTCGGCAAACCCGCGCCCGCCGGGATGGCTGAACTTCCTCCGCCGCCCCGACCCGACGCCGGAGATACATCGCCCCTGAATGGCGAAATAGACGATGGAAACTTCGACCTTCCTGAAATGTCGGTCATTTCGGACCTTCCTGCACTTGGGGATAGCGCGATGGGTGATTTTGGCATGGGCAGCGTCAGCTCTGATCCGGTTGACCGACTGCGCAACCTGATCTCTGAGCGGCAAGACGAAACGGTCGAAATTCTTAGAAACTGGCTTGAAGACAGCGAGGAAAATGCCTGATGCCCATTTCACATCTACTCGAAGATTTCGGTTCCCCGAGCTTTCAGACCCAATCGAGCGGAACAACCGAGCTGTTGAAAGAAGAACAGCGGCTCGAGGCTTTTGAACAGGGTTATAAAGCAGGTTGGGACGACGCAAGCAAAGCCCAGAGCGATTCGGCCTCCCAGATTTCCGCCGAATTTGCGCGAAACCTTCAGGATCTTTCCTTCACGTATCACGAGGCTTTCGCCCATGTGATGAAAGCAATGAACCCCCTGCTGCAACAGGTCGTCGAAGCCGTCCTGCCATCTTTGGCACATCAAACCCTTGGTGCGCAAGTGGTTGAACAACTTATGGAATTGGCCCGCGCCAACGGTGAACAGCCTGCGTCGATCACCGTTGCGCCGGAAAACCGCGCCGCAATTGAAAACATTCTGGAACAGGAAATGCCCTTCCCCGTAGATGTAAAAGAAGACCCCGCAATGGGTGAAGGGCAGGTTGATCTGCGTTTCGGAGAAACTGAACAAGCAATTGAACTGGATGATGTTTTGGCCGGAATTGGCCAGGCTGTTGCCGGTTTCTTCCAACAACACGAAAAGGAAATGAAACATGGCTGACGCAGAAGACAAAACACCCTCACTTCAAGCAGATTCCAAGAACCCGTTCTCGCAAGTTCCGATAGAGATCACGATTTCAGTCGGCCGGGCACGGCCATTGATCCGTGAACTGTTACAGATGGGCGAAAATGCAATCCTGCCACTCGATCGCAAGGTCGAAGATCCGGTCGAACTTTATGTCGGCGACCGCTTGATCGCCCGCGGAGAGCTGGAGGAACTGGAAGGTGACCAGCAGGGTCAGTTGGCCGTCCGCCTGACGGAAGTTGCCGATATGAAAGACGGCTTGGGATGAATGGCCGAACGCCCATCACACTTTTGCTGATCGCAGCGCTGTCATTGGTTGCCGCGCCCGCTGTCGCACAAGACCTGTCCGTTTCGCTTGGTGACGGTGGATCCTTATCGGCGCGCAGCATACAGCTGTTCGTGCTTTTGACTGTTCTCAGCCTTGCACCGGGGCTGGCCATTATGATCACTTGTTTTCCGTTCATCGTGACGGTTTTGTCGATCCTGCGACAGGCGATTGGACTCCAACAATCTCCTCCCAACATGTTGATTGTCAGTCTTGCGCTATTTTTGACCTATTTCGTAATGGAGCCGGTTTTCACCACCGCCTGGGAGCAGGGCGTAACCCCATTGATCAACGAGCAGATTGACGTGGAAACCGCATTCCTGCGCACACTTGATCCGTTTCGCAATTTCATGGCCAACCGGATGGACCCAGAAACATTCGAAGCAATGGCCAGCCTGCGCCCCAACCCTGAAACCATAAACGCCGGCCCCGATGCGCCGATTTCCGTCCTGGTTCCCAGCTTTCTGTTGTCGGAAATTTCCCGTGCGTTTCAGGTGGGTTTTCTGGTGTTCCTGCCCTTTCTGATTATTGATCTGGTGGTTGCTGCCGTGCTGATGTCGATGGGTATGATGATGGTACCACCGGCCATTGTTTCACTGCCCTTCAAGCTGGCGTTTTTCGTGATTGCCGACGGGTGGAGCCTGATCGCCGGTGCGCTTGTTCGCAGCTATACCTAGGCTGCACCCTTGACCATTCACCCGCTTATGGCCGACAGTCAGCGCAGTGTGCCCCGGGCGGCACTCTGCCCGCAATTTATTTGGTTGGACATTTCAGGCGACGCAGATGAACAGATCCCTGCCCCCCGGCTCAGAAGAGTCAGACAAAACCCGGCCGCCGCTAGGCGCATTGCGGTATGAAACACCGCTGGACCTTTATGCCGCCTTGCCACAGGTTGCCGAGGTCACGCAGCACCGACCGCGCGAAAACGAGGACGCGCTGGATTACCTGTTCCGGCTGCGCTCCAGCACCACCCCGGAAGAGGCCGTAACCTATACCGCATTCGCCGCGCTGCCACAGATGGCAATCTGGTGGGGCCACGAATGCCTGCGACTTATGCCTGAAACCCTGGATCAGGCAGACCGCGCAAGGATGGAACTGATCGCGGCATGGACGGCCCGCCCCTCAACCGACCTGCGCCACCGGCTGATGCACGAGGCGCTTTGGGCCAACAAACGATCTCCTGCTGTCATGTTGGCGCTTGCGGCGGGGTGGTCGGGCGGATCCATTGCTCCGAATGATCCCGCGCCAGTGCCCCCCTACCGCGCACCGCGGTCGATCAATTCCGCAGTGTTGTCATGTCTGGCACAGGCCGATCTGTCACGACGCCCCATCTATTTGGCCCGATTTATCGACATGGCGGAATCGCTTTACCGCGTGTATTGAGACCGGAACACACAACTGGCCGTAAGGTCAGGGATATTTAACCCCCGATCCTGTTGGTCCGCATCCGGTCTTTCAGGCACCTATGATTGAGACCTATGACCCTCGTATTGAACATCGAGAATTACGACTACCTTGATGATGGGGGGCCGGTTCAGTTCACCGTGACGCAACGCGGTTGTCAGGTCGGCCGGTCGAACAGCATGGATTGGGTGTTGCCGGACCCAAGCCGCCATATTTCGTCGCAGCATTTCGAGGTGTTTTTTCAGGACGGGCATTATTGGCTGCGGGATGTGTCAACAAACGGCACCTTCTTGCAGGGGCAGCGATATCGCCTGGATCAGCCGCATCAATTGTCGCACATGGATAGGTTTCATGTGGGGCAATACATCATCTCTGCCTCTCTTCAGGCCGGGGTCAATCCGGCCTTACCGCAGGCGCAATCGGTGCCGCATGCCGCCGCGCCCGAACCATGGGCCGGTCAGGCCAGCGATGTCGACCCATGGGATTTGGGCGGCGCGGCCGATCCCATCAACCCTCTACCAGCCGACCCATATGCAAGGCGCGAAGATTTCGCTGATGATTTCATCGCCAATCCGGTGTTCGAACAACCCGCGCCTTTGGCACCACCACCCGCAGCGCCCATTCCAGAACCGCTAGCGGCCCCCACACCCCAGCCTGCGCCGGCTGTCCCGCCACAGCCCGCACCGACATTGACCCCGCCAAGTCTAGAAGCAGCGGCCCACGTTCCGGGGCTATCACTGCCACCGACCGTGTTGCCCGAAATACCACCTGTGGCACCCGCGCCACGCCCCGATGTTTCGCAAATCCCGCGACCGATGGCGCAGCCCGAGCGCAGCGCGCCAAACACGGCTAACAGCAACGATGCCATCCTAAAGGCGTTCTGCGAAGGTGCTGGCCTGCGACCAGAAGCCTATGGCGATGTGGACCCTGTGGAGCTTGCCCGCTCCATGGGGGAAAGCCTGCGTATCGTTTCAGCCGAGGTCATGGCCCAATTGCAGGCCCGCGCCTCTGCCAAACAATTCACGCGTGGGGGAGAGCGCACAATGCGCCGCGCAAGCGATAATAACCCATTGAAATTCCTACCAGATCCAGATCAGGCTATCGAAGCAATGTTCCTGAAACACCGCGCCGGTTTTCTGAATGGAGCCGATGGGCTTCAAGAGGCGCTGCGCGATTTACGCATGCATCAGGTCGCCGTTTTTGCCGCGATCCAGCCCGCATTGGCCGAACTTTTGAACGACCTTGCGCCAGAAGTGATAGAAAAAGACAGCGGTGGCGGCGTTCTGGGCGGCGGCAAACGCGCCAAGGCATGGGATACCTTTGTCGAACGCTGGGATACCAAGACCAGCAAGCATGAAAATGGAATTCTTGATGAATTTTTGGTCCACTTTGCACGGGCCTATGCTGATATGGCGGGTTCAGACCTTGGTTAATGCTAAATCGGAAACACTTGTTTTCCCTTTATTTGCTTGACCTTGGGTTAAAACATTAACACGATGCGCGGCGTATGCCGGATTTGTGCGAACAGGGAATTGGTTGATGGCGTTTGAATGGTTGACGGGCCCCGTATCAGAGGAGGCCCCCTGCGGGCCCGATCTGGAACGCGCGGACGATGCCGAATTCATCGACTATTATTTCGAGGCCGAGGGCCGCCTGCCAGAACAATACGTCAAACCCGGAATGCGCCACAAAGGCGAAGGGTCGGATGATGCCGTATTCGACCCCAAATCCATCGACCACCGCAAAGAACGCCAAACGATCGAAACCCTGCTGAAACGCAGCCGCGACTTACGTCTGTTGTCGCTTTTGGCGCGTTTTGAAATTCTGGCGGGCCGCCTGCCCGGATTTGCAGATGCATTAGAAGGCATGGTCGCCATACTGGGAAAGTGGCCAAATGACGCCCACCCGTTGGTCACCACATCCAACACCGACCGCCGCATGGCGCTGGATTTTCTGAACACCCGCGCCACAGTCATTGCGCCGCTGCAACATTTGCCGCTGAACGGGCAACCCGATGCCACCTTGCGCCGCTATATGGCCGCATCCGGCAAGGTCTCCCCGCGCAGCGACGAAGAAGACGCAACAGCGCAGCAGATCACGGATGCACTGGCAGATGACAGTTTCAAAACGGCGGTTTCCAAATCGCAGGCCGATTTGACGCGTGCCGCCACTGCGCTGACAACACTGGCGCGACTGGGCAAGACTCATCCGACGAAACCCATGTCGGTTGATTTCGAAACGGTGTTAACCACGATTTCCGAAATGCAGGCCTTGATCCGTTCAGCCCGGCCGGAATTGACTGTATACGAAGCCGCCACCCCCATCGAAGACGCGCCGGAACAGGCTCCCGATGCGCCCCAGCCCGCAGGTGATGCTCCGGTTGCCAAGGCAGCGACCGTTTCTGATGCGCAGGCCGCGGGCGATCTGAGCGGGCAACCGGCCGCAAGGGTGACACTTGAAGCCATTGAGGGATACTTACGCAACGCCGAGCCCAGCTCTGCTGCGTTGTTGTTGGTGGTGCAAGCGCGTCTTTTGATCGGCAAACCCTTGATCGAGGCGCTGGAAACACTGATCCCGGGTGACGCATCAAAGGCCGTGATCAACTTTGGCCCCGCCACCGGGTTTTCATTGCCAATGGAACGGTTGCGCGCCCTTTCAAACGAGGCCGCGTTGGACCAAAAAGCCGAAACCGACACCCAACCGGCAGCCCCGCCAGTGATGAAAACCCGCGCCGATGTGGCCGCCAACCTGCGTTCTGTCGAAAACTGGTTTCGCCGCAACGAACCCGCAAGCCCGATACCAATCCTGTTGGTGCGCGCACGATCCTATCTGGACAAAGACTTCGAGGCCCTACTGGCCGAACTCATACCACTGCAGCAAACTGAACAAAGCTAACGCGAATATATTGTGACACACCCTTAAAGCCGTTGACTTGCCGCGGCGAGGCGGGTTCACTGAATACAACCAAGGAGATAGACGCATGGCATCTGATAAAGCCACGGATTTCATCAAGAGAAACCGCCCGCCACGGGTGAACATTTCCTATGAAGACCCATATGACGCCGAAAAGATGGTGGAATTGCCCTTCGTCATGGGCGTGATGTCCGACCTTTCGGGCAACAATTCTGCCGTGGAAAAGCCCCCCGTAGAAGAACGCGATTTCCGCGATGTCACAGCCGCCACGCTGGACACATTCATGGAAGACATCGCCCCCGGCGTGTCCTTCAATGTGGAAAACAAGGTCGACGAAAACCCCGAGGGCCGTTTGGGCGTCGCGTTGAACTTCACCAAGATGGATGATTTCAATCCGGCCGAGGTCGCCCGTCAGGTGCCCGCGCTGAACAAACTTTTGCAAGCGCGCCAGCACCTTGCCAACTTGCAGCGCTACATGAACAGCAAGCCCAAGGCGCAAGAGCAGATCAAAATGTTGCTGAATGACCCCGAGTTGATGGCCGCGCTAAGCGAACGCAACGAAGGCCCAGCAGACGCGCAGGAGGACGAATAAGATGTCGAGCGACGCACAATCCCAAACGGCGGAACAGTCCGCCGGCCTTTCCGAGCTTGATGAATTCTCGGATATTCTGCGCCAGACGATCAAGCCGCGCTCCGAAGTCGCCGCCAAAGAGGTGGACAACGCCGTGGTCGCGCTTGTGCGCGAAGCCATGGACGATCAGGCCGTCATCGCCGAAGACGTGATTGATACCATCGACGCGATTCTGGCCAAGATCGACAAAAAACTGACTGATCAGGTCAATGAAATCATCCACCACGAAGAATATCAGAAACTGGAATCCTCGTGGCGCGGTCTGGCATATACGGTCAACAATTCCGAAACCGACAGCAGCCTGCGCGTTAAGGTGCTGAACGTAGCCAAAACCGAACTTCAGTCCGAAATGCGCCGTTTCCCCGGTGCAAAATGGGACAAAAGCCCCCTGTTTCAAAAGATTTACGAACAGGAATTCGGCACGCTTGGTGGCAAACCCTATGGCGCGCTGATTGGCGATTACTATTTCGGGTTCAGCTCGGCCGATGTGTCGCTGCTGCGTGACATCGGTAAAATCGCCGCTGCGGCCCATGCACCCTTTGTTTCTGCCGCTTCGCCCGAACTGCTGGGCATGGACAGCTGGAATGAAATCGGCACCCCGCCGGATCTGTCCGAAATCTTTGATACCCCTGATTACGCCGCGTGGAACGGCCTGCGCGACAGCGAAAATTCGCGCTATCTGGCCCTGACCATGCCCCGCGTTTTGTCCCGTGATCCCTATGGGCAGGACAGCACCTCGGTTGTCGAAGAGTTCAATTTTGAAGAAGAAACCGACGGCCATCAGGGCGAAAAATACGCATGGATGAACGCGGCCCACACCATGGCCGTAAACATCAACCGCGCCCACAAGGAACACGGTTGGACCGTGCAGATCCGTGGTGTGCAGTCGGGTGGGGAGGTGTTGAACCTGCCCAGCCACACCTTTGAAACCGGCGACGGGTCCAAGGACCTGAAATGCCCGACCGAGGTATCCATCACCGACCGCCGCGAAGGCGAATTGAGCGCCGCTGGCCTGATGTCGATTGTGCACCGCAAGCACACCGACAAGGCCGCGTTCATCGGTGCCCAATCGCTGTATCGTCCGAAAAAATATACGGATGAACTGGCGACTGCTTCGGACAATATGTCTTCTCGTTTGCCCTATATTTTCGCGGTTTCGCGTTTCAGCCACTATCTGAAATGCATGGTCCGCGACAAAATCGGTCAAAGCCCGGACCGCCTGCAATTGCAAAACGATCTGCAAAGCTGGGTGAACAAATACGTGTCAGGCAACCCCGAAAGCGCAAGCGAGAAGGAGAAGGCGAAGAAGCCATTGGCAGGCGCCAAGGTGGAAGTCGTCGAAGACGAGGAGAACCCCGGGTACTATGTCGGCAAATTTTTCCTCAAGCCGCATTTTCAACTGGAGGGTATGGACATTGGGATGAGCCTCGTGTCCAAACTTCCAAGCAAGTGATAGGCGGCACCCCGCACTGTGATCTTTCCTAAGTACTGCCGTAAACAAGGAGCTTAACTATGGCTGTCGATATTTTCCTGACCCTTTCCAACAACATCAAGGGCGAGTCCCAAGATGCAACCTACCGTGACAACATTGACGTTCTGGCGTGGTCCTGGGGTCTGTCCCAGTCCGGCACGACCCATGTTGGTGCTGGCGGCGGCGGCGGCAAAGTAAACGTGCAGGACATCAACCTGACCAAATACGTTGACCTTGCTTCCAACGACCTGATCAAGCGCTGTACCTCGGGCGAGCACATCGAATACGGTGAACTGATCGTGCGTAAATCGGGCGGCAACGCGCCGGTTGAATATTTCCGCCTGAAAATGGAAAACATCATGATTTCGTCCTACAACACGGGCGGTTCCAAGGATGGTCTGGACCGGATTCAGGAAAGCCTGAACCTGAACTTCCGCCGCTTTGAAATCACCTACACCCTGCAAGAAGAATCCGGTGCCGCTGGTGCCGAAACTCTGACCGGTTGGGACATCGCGGAAAACAAGGAGTGGAGCGCGTAAGCCTCTCCTCTTTTCGCAACGAACCATGGGGCCGGCGATATGCTTTCGCCGGCCCTTTTTCCACAAACCCCTTTTGTTTACCGTGCCATTGAATGCCCAATCCCGATGCCACAATCCCCCCCGGCGGTCACGACCAGTCCCGCCATTCGCGGCGGCAGGTTTCACTGATGCATGTGTTTCGTTCGGCTGCGGAACAGGGCAATTCCCGATCCACTGACAAGGTGTATCAGGATGGCGACCGCGCCATAACGGTGCAAAGCCGCCAACGCCGCGAAGGCGTGGACGAGGGCGAGTTGCGCCGCCATCTGAGCATTGATCTGGACAATCTGATGAATACGATCCGGCTGGATGCTATCATACCGCTGGACAATTACCCCTATGTGGCCCGTTCGGTGCTGAATTTCGGGTTCAAGGATATGAGCAGCCTCAGCCGCTCGCGCCAGACCGAAACCAAAATCGCCGCCTCGATCCGGCAAAGCCTGATCGATCACGAACCCCGCCTGATCCCCGAAAGCATCGAGATCAACATCAGCGCATCCAAGGACAGCAACACCCAGCGTGTCTCTTACGAGGTGGTCGCCGAAATGGCCGCCGACCCGGTTGATATCCCGCTGGATTTCGTGGCCGAGGTCGATCTGGGGGCCGGTAAGATGAAAATGAAACGCCTGCGTGTGCAAAAATGAGAAAGGCGTTTCGCGACAAGTATAATCAGGAACTTTCGCTGCTTTATGAACGTGCGGCGGAATTCGCATCGGAATACCCCGGTTTGGCCGACCGTTTGGGCGGGTTGTTGCGCGAAAACACCGACCCGGCCGTGGCTGGTCTGTTAGAGGGCACCGCCTTTTTGGCCGCGCGCGTTCAGCTGAAACTGGACGAAGAATTTCGCGGCTTTACCGAGGAATTGCTGGAGCAGATTTTCCCCGATGCCCTGGCCCCGATGCCCAGTATGATGCTGGTGCGGGGCAATCCGCCCGTCGACAACAAGGATCTGGACGAGGGCATGCATTTTGCCGCCGGTTCCTACATCGACGCACGGTTTGTCGATGCCGATCAACGGGTTGCCTGCCGTTATCGTCTGGGCGCGCCGCTTACCCTGTGGCCACTGGACATCACCAACCTCACCTATCTGGAAAACCCCGCCACCGTGTCTGCCCTTGGCATGGATCCTGCGGATGGCACATTGGCCGGGCTGTCAATTGATCTGACACGCAGCGGCGCAGACCCTGACGCACCGCTGTCGGGCATTCCGCTGGACGACCTGACCTTTTTCCTGACTGGCCCGATGCAGGACGCCATCGCGCTCTATGAACAGTTGCATTGCAATCTGGCGCGGCTGTCATTGCGCTATCTTGATGACAATGGCGATGCGGTGTTTGTGCGCCTGTCGCCGGATCAATTGCAGCAAATCGGGTTCAGCGACAGTGAGCGTATGCTGCCCCATGATTCCCGCCTGTTCGAAGGTTTCGCCATGCTGCGCGAGGCCTTCGCCTTTTCGCGTAAACTGCTAGGGTTCCGGCTGACCGGATTGCGCCAATCCCTGCGCAATATCAAGCGTGCGAATTGCCAGATCGTGATGGAATTCGACCGCTTGAACCCCGCACTGGCCGCACGTCTGAAGCCCGAACACGTCAACCTGCACGTCACCACCGCCGTCAACCTGTTCGAAGAAACATCCAGTCAGGTGCGGCTGGACGGCAAGCGTCACGAATATGTAGTGACCCCCGACAGCAGCCCCGTCACCCATTACGAAATCCAAGGTATAACAGAGGTTTACGCCCATTACGTTGGCGCCCAAACCAAGGTGCGCGTGCTGCCCCTATACGGGTTGCCCGGTGACGGTGTGAACCCGCGCAATGCGCTGTATTTCACGTCCCGTCGCAAGGAACGTCGCCTGACCGCACAGGAAAAACGGTTTGGCCGCAGGCATCGCTATCGTGGCACCGAAACCTATATCGCGCTGTATGAACCGCCCGACGAAGACAGCAATGAGGGCGCGCAACGCCTGCAAATAAAGGCGCTGTGCTCTAACCGGCACCTGCCCGAATACCTGCCGATTGCCGGATCGCGTGATGATTTTCACATGGTCGATGATGTCACCGTGTCCATGGCCTGTGTCGCGGGGCCAACCCCGCCACGCGAACCCCTGACCGTGCTGGAAAGTCAGGCCGCACATCGCGCCATTCAGGGCGATGTGTATTGGCGCGTCATCAGCTATCTGTCGCTCAGCCACTTCGGTCTGGATGATCGCAAGGGCGGCGACAGCGCGGCGGGCATTCACGAAATGCTATCGCTGTTCATTGATCCATCCGACGCCGCAACCGAAACCCAGATTCAGGGCATTCGCGGGCTGGCCACACGCCCCATCACCCGTTCTATCCGGCGCGAAGACGGATTTTTCCCCGCGCGCGGCATCGAAATCACCCTGACCTTTGACGAGGAAGCATACGAGGGCAGCGGCATCATCCTGATGGGCGCGATCCTTGACAGGTTTCTGGCCGAATACGCCCCGATCAACAGCTTTACCCAAACGGTTATCGCCTCGCAGCAACGTGGCGTGATCAAACGCTGGCCCCCACGCACCGGCAGTGGCCCACTGCTATGAACAAGCGGCAGGATGACATCAACGCCGAAGCAAAGCGGCTGTCAGATGCGGGTAAAATGGGCCTGTTCACCACCCTGCGCCGGGTGGAGCGTAACAGCCCCCACGCGCCGCGCATCGGCAAAAACCGCCGATTGTCAGATGAACCTGTGCATATCGGGCAAGACCCCGATTTGCGGTTTCCCACCTCTGATCTGTCGGATGCCGAACAACGCGCCGACGGCAAATTTCACATTCGCAGCCGCATTTTGGGCTATTTCGGCCCGCAAGGTGCATTGCCCCTGAACACCACGGAAGAGGTCGCACGCTGGGCACATTGGGGCGACCACGGGTTCGTGAAATTCGTCGATATTTTCTCGACCCGCTTCCTGCAATTGTTCTTTCGCGCCTGGTCGGATTCGCACGCGATCACCCAATTTGACCAGCCTGACAAAGACAGATTTCAGGCCTATATCGGTGCCCTTAGCGGTATTTCCACACCCGCCTTTCGCAACCATGACAGCATTGACGACACATTCCGCACCTCGATGGTCGGGCTGCACGCGGCGCGGGTCAAATCCCCCGTCCGGTTGCGCCAGTTGATCGAACATCACCTGGGGTCCGATGTCGAGGTGCAGGAACACGCTCCCACATGGATCGAGTTCGAGGAATCCGATCGTAACAGCCTTGGCGCGCGCGGCAGCAGTTTGGGGCGTGATATGTTTCTGGGCGCAAGGATGCGCACGGTGAATGACCGGATCAAACTGAACATACGCACTCGGACCCTGCCAGAATACCGCCGCTACCTGCCCGGCGGCACGGCCCATAAACAACTGGCCGATCTGGTGTTCTGGTATCTTGGAAAAACGCTCGAAGTGGCGGTGGAACTGTCCCTGCCAGCCAATGAAATACCGCCCGCGACCTTGGGCGAAACCGTGCAACTGGGATGGATGGCCGCCGTCGCGCCTGACTATCCCGCAGCCGAAAAGCGACAGATCGCCGTGGCCAAATATATTCTGGGCCAACAGGCGGCATAGGAACAAGTAACTGGGGGAATATCAGTGACCGAAATCAGCATCGAAAAATTCGCGGGGAAAATGAACCGCGCCGGATATGAATCCTTTCTGAATGCCATGCGATTTGCGCGCGGCGAGGGCAACCGCAACGTCGAACTGGTGCATTGGTTGTTCCACGCCCTGTCCAACCAGAATTGCGACATCGCCGTTACCCTGCGCGAATTGGGCATTGATCGGGGCGCGGTGTTGAAATCGCTGGATCAGGCCATGCGCAAACTGGCCAAAAACGTGACCGAAACGCCCGGCATTTCCGACAGCCTGTCCGACACGCTGAACCACGCATGGACTTATGCCACCCTGTTTTTCGGCGAGGTCCAGATCAGAACCGGTCATGTTCTGGTCGCCGCGCTGAACGATCCGCATTTGCGCCGCGAGATGCTGACCATTGCCCCGCAAATGTCCACCCTTTCGGTCGAACAGATCAGCAAAGAGGCGCGCACCCTGTGGGCCAATTCCGAAGAAGAAGAGATGCGCCCGATGGATGGCTCGGGCCTGTCATCGGGTGGTGGTGCGTCACGCGGGGCCGGTGCCGCGCAGGGCGATGCATCAACCGCATTGGGGCGGTTTTCAGTTGATATGACGGCCGACGCCGAATCCGGCAACATGGACCCGATCGTGGGCCGCGACGAAGAAATCCGCCAGATCGTCGATGTGTTGCTGCGCCGTCGCCAGAACAACCCGATCCTGACCGGCGAGGCAGGCGTGGGCAAAACCGCCGTGGTCGAAGGGTTCGCCCAACGGCTGGCGGCGGGCGATGTGCCCCCCGCGTTAAAAGGCACCCGCCTGCATATGCTGGACATTCAGGCAATGCAGGCAGGCGCATCCATGAAGGGTGAATTCGAACAGCGCCTGAAATCGGTGATAGACGAGGTTCAATCCAGCCCCAAACCCATCATCCTGTTCATCGACGAGGCCCACACCCTGATCGGTGCGGGCGGCGCACAGGGCACGGGCGACGCGGCCAACCTGCTGAAACCCGCCCTTGCACGCGGCACCCTGCGCACCATCGCCGCGACCACATTTTCCGAATACCGCACCTATTTCGAAAAAGACCCCGCCCTGACCCGCCGGTTCCAGCCGGTCAATGTGGATGAACCCGATATCGAAAAATGCTGTTACATGATCCGTGGTATCCTTGCCCCGATGGAGGCCCACCACGGCGTGCGTATCAGCGACGAGGCCATCGTCGCCGCCGTGTCCCTATCTGCCCGCTACATTCCTGCGCGGCAATTGCCGGACAAGGCCGTATCGCTGCTGGATACCGCCTGCGCCCGCGTGGCCGTCAGTCAGGCCAGCACCCCCGCCCGCATCGCTGACCTGCGCCAGAAAATTACCGCGCTCGACGTCGAAATCAAGGGCAAGGAATCCCAGCGCGATCTGGGCGAAAGCAACGAGGAGCGATTGGCCGAAGCCCTTGAGGAAAAAGAGCGCGCCCAGGAGGAACTGACCCGTTGCGAGGCATTGTATACCGCTGAAAAATCCGTGGTTGATGAAATTCTGGCCCTGCGCCACGCCATCACCACCGCCGAGGGCAAGGAAGACGTCAGCGTGGATGATGCCGAACCCGCCGTGGCCTCTGCTACCGGCGAAGGCCTTGACCCCAAAGAAGAAGCAGACGTTGACACAGCAAAGGTAAACCCCGACGAGGCGCGCAGCAAAATGGCCGCCAAGATGGAGGAACTGGACGGCCACAACCCCGACGACCGTATGGTTTACGCCCATGTCGATGAACAGGCTGTCGCCGCCATCATTTCCGATTGGACGGGCATTCCGGCGGGGCGCATGGTGACCGATGAATTGCAATCTATCATGCAATTGTCCGAAACCCTGCGCGAACGGGTGATCGGGCAGGATCACGGGTTGAAAATGATCGCCAAGCGGGTCGAAACCAGCCGTGCGGGCCTGTCCAACCCCAATAAACCGATCGGTGTTTTCATGCTCTGTGGTCCGTCCGGCGTGGGCAAAACCGAAACCGCACTGGCGCTTGCCGAACAACTATACGGTGGCGAACAGAACATCATCACCATCAATATGAGCGAATTCCAAGAGGCCCATTCCGTCAGCCTGCTAAAAGGTGCGCCCCCCGGCTATGTCGGCTACGGCGAAGGTGGCCGTTTGACCGAAGCCGTGCGGCGCAAACCCTATTCCGTGGTCCTGTTGGACGAAGTCGAAAAAGCCCACCCCGATGTGCACGAGCTATTTTTTCAGGTCTTCGACAAGGGCATCATGGAAGACGGCAACGGCCGCCCGATCAATTTCCGCAACACATTGATTTTGCTGACATCAAACGTGGGCACCGATGTCATTATGGAAATGGCTGAGGGCGGAAATACCACACCGGACATGGAGGAACTGGACGCAGGCATGAAACCGTTCCTGCTGGATGTGTTCCCCCCCGCATTGCTGGGCCGCATCGTCACCATCCCCTATTTCCCGCTGGGAGCCGAGGTTCTGGCCGGTATCACCAAGCTGAAAATCGGGTCGGTGGCCAAACGCCTGCGCGAGGCCCACGGCGCCACCCTGACCTACAGCGACGCGGTGCTGGCCCATATCGTCGACCAATGCCGCGACCCCGACAGCGGCGGGCGGATGATCGACAATATCATCACCAATTCCATCCTGCCCGACCTGTCGCGGCAGGTGTTGGCGCGGATGGTCGCCGGCGAGGCCATGCAATCGGTCAGCATCGAAATGAAAGATGGCGCATTCGATTACGAATTCACCTGATCCAAACAAAAAAGGCCGGGCGCCATGCCCGGCCTAATCATCTACCAGCGGTGCAAATCACATCGCAGCGCAGGCTTCAAACTCTGCCAATGCCTCGGACAGCATGGTTTGCAGTTTCTTGATCTGATGGGTGTGATTCACCTGACTGGTGTATTTTGATTCCATCAAACGAAGATGTTCATCAAAATACGCATCCTGCGCAGCATCCAGATCATAGCTGTAATTCGCGGCCGATTTGAACACGCCAAACCCCGATGATACCTTTTTCAAACCCGGCGTGTCGCCCGCCAGATCGACGATCATTTTCGCCTGATCAACCACTGTATTCACCGCAAATTTTTCGGCCTCGCGTTTGCGGGTCGCAGCATCTGCGCCGTCGGTGGCCTGCACCAGACCCGTCGCATTGGTGACCTGTCCTGCCTTGGCTTTCCAGACCTGCTGCACAGGCGTTTTGCCGGGCATCTGGCTTTGCAATGTGGATGCGGTGCGTTGCGCCACCTCGCCCAGTTTGGCCTGCCCGTGATAGATTTCCGCGCCCGATTGCGCCGTGTCGATCAGGGCGGGGCCAAGGCTGGCCACCTTTTCTGCCGGACCCTCGGGCAGCAGATCAGCGGCAAGGTTCAAAAACGCCTTGCAGGTGTCGCGCACAACCGTAGTGATCAACAGCCCCTTGTTCAGCATATTCATCCGCTGGTTCAGGCTGGTTTGCTGTTGATACACCTCTTCGACGCTTTCAATCAGCCGCTGGATATTGCGGATTTTGGCCGATACATCCTTGCAGCTTTGCGGCGTCAAAGCGCCCTTTTTCTGATAGGCCTGCGCGATGATGGGCGAGGCCGCGCTTTGCGTGGTGGGTGTGAAAGGCATAATGGTTAACCACTCTTTGCTAACAAATTTCGCTGCAACTATGTCTTATCAAACCGCATCGGTAAACTACCAAATGGCGAACCGGCTGTGACTTATCCCGCCTCTTTCAGAACCTCGTCGATGATGTCGACGAACAGTTTTACCTCTGGCTCCACGGGTTCGGGCCTTGGCGCGGATGCCACAACCACAGCGCCCTTGCCGCGCCCGCGCATTTTGCGGGTCGACCATGCCTTTAGATCCGCAACCGTATAGTTGCGCAAAAACGGGTTGGCCTTGACCACGCCCGCGCCCATCAATGCGGCGATGGTCAGGCTGTCATTTGCGCTTAGCACCTTATGCGCGCCCTCTGGCCCCAGAAAATGCGCCAGATACAGCCATCCCGCCGTGATCCCGTGGCCCTTGGACCGCAAATAGCGTTCGTTTTCCTGCGCCAGACGTTTGACCATTTCACGCGATAGCGTGGGGTCAAACCTCAGGTTCAACAGATCGGCCCGCGACATGGTTGATGCCAGATCGGGGCGGTAACTGCGCATCATGCGCAACCATGTGGATTCGATGAACTGCCCCAGCCCCGTTGCGGTCGAACGCGAATTTTTCGCCCGTGCGTTTCCCGCGCTTTCGACCTTGATGATCTTGTTCACCAATGCCTCTACCGCGCCCGAGGCAACAACAACCTGCCCCCCTGCCAATAACGGAATCGGGTCAACAGGTTTGCCATTCTGGCGGGTTTCGAAATGCAGATGCGGGCCGGTCGACCGCCCCGTGGTGCCCACATATCCGATCAAATCGCCGGATTTCACCAGATTGCCCTTTTTCGCCGCTGGCCCGAATTTGTTCAGGTGGGCATAGCGCGTTTCCAATCCACCCGGATGGGTCAGGATAACCAGATTGCCATAACCCTTGCCATCGCCCGCATGGCTGACCCGTCCCGCCGCGACGGCATAAACGGGCGTGCCGGTGGGCGCGGCCCAATCCACCCCCGCATGCAGGCGGGCGACCTTGTGAATGGGGTGCATACGCGGGCCGAATTTCGATGTCATCACCCCGCTGACAGGGGTAAAAAACCCCGAACCTGGGTTGGCCAATGCCGACATTGCACCGGGCACATGACAGCGAAACCCGCCCTCTTTCTTGTCGGGAACCACATAGCACAGGCTTTTGCCCGATGGTCCATCAACCCCGGCAAACAGGATTTGTCCCTCGGCCTGACCGTTTGGCCCGTGTTCTTTGGCATAGGCCAGCGTGATCCGGTCGCCAGATTTCGCGATGCGTTCCAGATCATGCGATTTCGACATGAGGGAAATCACCTCGCCCACCAGACCGGTTGGCACCCCGTTGCGGATCGCAGCAGAATAGATCGCATCCATCAAACGGTATTCGCCCTGATTGTCGGTTTCTTCTTCGGCATCTGTGGCACTGGCCAGTTCCAGCAACCGGTCATTGATCCACGGATCAGAGGCGGGCAAAAATTCGCCGCGCCGCACCTGTGCAACACTGCCAATGTAACTGGTCGGGCTGTAAATCGACATCTGCAACAGCCGTCCGCCCTGTTCACCCGATGCCACACGCAGCGCCACAACTGCGCCTTTGGGCAGTTCGGCGGTGACCGGAATCATCCGCAGCGCCTCGTCATTGGCGCGTTTGGCGTCGACGGTGGACAACCCGTTAGAGGCCAGCACCTCTTCCAACATGCGGGGCACTTCGATTGCGACAACGGTGTCACGATACAATGGCCTGCGCTCGGTTTCGCGGCGCAGGTATGACACCGATGTATTATTGGCCACTTTCGGCTCTGCCGCGATGCCATCCGGCGCGCCCGCGCCGCTTTCCAGTGATTTGCCATAGCTGTTGCTCAGATCGCCCAGATCCACCTCGGTTTCCAATTGCGACAGCGCAGCCAATTGCGGTTCTGCCAATGCATCCTGCATCGCCATAAATGATCTGTTGCGCTGCGCCTGAAAGAAGGCGAAATCCTCGCGGGTGGAGGGCAGCGCCGTCATCAACCGGCGCTCTTGCACCACCAAATCATCCTGTAACAGCACCAACCTGTCGGGACGCGGCAGGCCAACGCGGCGAATATCCAGAACACCGGGGCCAGACATTTCGCGCAGCCGCTGCTTGGCACCTTCCTGATCATCTGCAAAACGCAGGATCGTCGGATCGCCCGCAATATCAATAAAGGCATTCACCTGCACAACGGGCGCGACCACCAAATCGCTTTCGACCTGCACCATGGCAAATTCATCGCCGCCCATCCGCCAGTCTGCAAACCGGTCCATCCCGCGCTGCGGCAGGTCCGTCCACAGCCATAGCGCCCCCAACACCAGAATTGACGGCAGAAATACAAACGAAACCACCGCCAACAGGCGGCGTTTACGCCGCCTTGCACGGGCATGTTTGCCAGCAGTGCGGAAACTCGGGTCGACCTCTATCACAACGCCACTCTCAGCGGATAATACCGCTGCCAAGACGGTTGAAATTGGGTTGGCCGCTGGATGCAGCAGGTTTTTTGGCCGGTTGCGCCGCTGGTTTGCGCGCCGTGCTCCGGCCAGAAGTGCCGGTGTTGCGCGATGTATTGCGCGCAGCGCTGTTGTTGTTCGACCGTGCAGGGGCTGCCGCCGTGCGTTGCGCGGGGCAGGTGACATCCTCTTTCATGATAATCTGGCGAAACAGTTCCGGCACCGCGTCACGCGTGGCCGGTTGACCACCGGCCTGTGCGAAATAACGATCAACGGCGGCGCGTGAACCACGCCCCCAATCCCCGTCAATCCCCGCCGTGTAACAAGACATGCGCTGCAACACCACTTGCAGGGCGCGGGCCTCGCTGCCCGCTGGCGGATCAAACGCACCGCTTTCGACCAACTGCTTGAACAGGTCGGGGTCGCTGTTGCGCAGCGCCTCACGTTCGTCATACCCGCCGCCATCCACGCCCGAACCCGACAATGCCCCCGTTTCCGTCGGCGAAAAAGACGCATTGGTAGGTTTGATTTCCCCGACAATGATCGACGGGCTGGGCAAGCCGGCGGCCGTCGGTTGCGCGGCCACCCTCGGGCGTGGGGTCGCATTGAAAATTTGCACCGCCGACGACGCATTTGCCCGTGCCGAAACCGGAACCAAACCGCTGGTGGCCGCACTGGGCCGCGCCATGCCCGCCGTGCGCTGCGGCGTCAATGTGATCGTATCCCTGTTGGCTGGTTTTAGCGGTGCCGTGATGATGATCGTATCCTTTTTCGGCCCAGGCACGGGCGGGCCCCCATCGCCACCGCCCATCAGCCCCGCCTGCGCCCAAAGGGCGCGCATACGGGCGCGCTCTTTCTCCGGCAGCCGCTCTAGCAACGCCATATCCTCATCTGTCAGCTTTTGCTTTGGGCTACCATCTGTTGCGGGGCCAAAAACGACCAAAGCTCCCAGCCGGTCCAGCGCCCAACCCTGCCCCTCTGCCGCGTCAAATGCCGCTGCGAAATCAGTTGCAGGCGTGGCCAGCGCCGCCAGCACGCGGTCAGAAAATCGCAGAGTGTCATTGGCATCGGCTTGGCAACCGGTGGCAGGATCGGTGGAATAGGCAATGAATATTGCGGGTTCTGGCGCTGCCACGCTCGACGGGTCAGCCGCAGCATCAGATGAATCGGCCTCTGACACAATTTCCGGCACCGACAATTTGTCATCGGCGTGACAGGTTTCGATCAGAACAATAACACGCGCCGCCCCTGCATCGCGCAAGGCCTGCGCGGTTTTCACAACCGGCCAGCCTGACTGCGCATCCGATGTGGGCAAAAGCATCGTTTCGCCCTCCACCACATCCGTGCGGCCGGAAAAATACAACAAAACCGTGCCGCCCATGGCGGGGTTCATTTCCATCGTATCAGCAGAAACGTTTTCGCGCCGGATCACATCAAACCCAAGCCCAAGCAATGCCCGCGAAACACTGGTCGCGTCCTTTGCCGGTCGATCCAAACGCCCGCTGGAATAATCACTGTTGCCAATCACAAACGCCTGCCGGACAGGTTGTGCCTGTTGCGCGGCCGCAGGGCCGTAAACCCCACCCAGAATGGCCAGCGCGGCAACAAACCCGAACCCTTTCAGCAATGGCATTTGCGCCCTACCTTTCGACAAAACAATATCGCGTCGGTTGCATCCTACCGGATTCGCAGGGTTCAGGCCAGCACCCGCTTATTCGGGCCTGCCAGTCAAAAACAGGGTCCAGCTGTCGGTTTCCTGCGTGTCCACTTCGATGAACGGTGCTTCCAGATAGCCACGGATCATGCAATCGGCCTCGCCGTCTATGACAAACCTGTCGGGCGCAATGCACATGGGCACCGAACCGTTCAACAACTCCTTGCCAAACACATCACGCGCGAACACGTAAATGAATCGCGTGTCCAATGGTTCACGAATCACATTTGCGCATTGGTTTGGCCCGATTCGCCACCAGCCACGGGTGCGAAATTCGCCCCTGTTCAGAAAACCGACCGCAACATTCACCAGATCAAATGACTGGTTGCAGACCGCAAATTCAGCCCGTGCCATGCGCGCATTCGAAAACACTGCCAGCACCACAACAACAAAAACGCAGTAAAAACGGGTCAGGTGCTGCAAATTCGGCTCCGGTGGTCACTTGGAAATGCTGTGCCCTTGCTACAACATTTCACGACATATGCGAATAAAACCGCCAAAAGCCCACGGGCGTCCGGCGCAAAAGTTGAATTTTTAACGCCTGCGGACTATGTTGAAGCCCTAGGACCAAGCAAAGGAAAGCGCATGTTGCGTTGGATTGCCCTGACAGCCGCATTTATCGGGACCGCCGCTGGCGGTGCCTTTGCTTTGGTGTCGGCGCATGATTCCGCGTTCGACGCGGATATCCCGATGGCATCGTTATCCCCCGGTTCGACCATGGCCCCCCGCGTCACGGCAACATCACAGCCCGCGCCGCGCCCCCTGCCCGAACGGGTGATTGAATTGCAAACACCTGAAACGGCACCGGCCGATCAGCAGCGCCCGCTGGCCCGGATCGAAATGCCGGAGACGATGGATGCGGCGGACGCCATAGGCCCGGCCCTGTCCGCGATCCAGTTGGAACAGCCCCGCCGCAACCAGTATCAGGGGAACAGCGCAGCAGCACCAATGCCGCAGGCGCGCACCGCCTACGCTCCGGTTGAACCGATCTATCGCGCCAATCCGGTTCAGGACGGATTTTCCACATGGAAAAGCGGCGTTTATCGCTGACAAGCGGTTGACACCCGACCCCATCTAAGCCCCAATTGACCCCGCGTTCACATGCTGTGCTGTGCGCAGCGTCCTGAGTAGCTAGGGTTTGATATGACAAGATTTTTTCGCCAATTTTCCACCGGGCTGGGTGCCACATGTGCCATCTGCGCAGTGACGGCCATTGGCCAACTGCCTACGCCGGCCTTTGCCCAATCCGCAGATACGGCACCGCAGTTCCAGCTGGATCTGAACAATGCCACCACAACCGATGATGGCAGTTGCAAACTGGTGTTCGTCGCCACCAATTCCAGTGGTCAGAACCTGACCCAAACATCGTATGAGGTCGGTGTGTTCGACGCCGATGGCACTGTTAGCCACCTGCTCAGCATGGATTTCGGTGCGCTGACCAATGGGAAAACCCGCATCGTTCTGTTCAACCTGCCAGGCCAGACCTGCGAAAACGTATCGCGCATTGTGATCAACGATCTGATCGCCTGCACAATGGAAAGCGGCGAAACATCGCCCGCCTGTATTTCCGGCCTTGCGACCAATACCAAAACCGACATCCAGTTCGGCACCTGACCCACATTCCCCGACACTGATTCACGGCGGAGCCTTGCCCGATGCTGTCCTCTTTTGATCTTCCTACGCTGCTGGTGTTTGGCACCCTGGCGATTTTGTCCATCATGGCCGTCACGGTCAGCTTTTTTAAGGTGATCCAGTTCAACCGGCTGGGCGTGGGGCGCACATCGCGCGCCGAAACCATCATCGACAACTGGCTGGGTGGCCGCCCAGAGGAAGCATTTCGCGCCGCATCCACCCGCGACAGCGTGCTGGCCCGTGTGTTGCAGGCCGTTCTGTCCGGCCTGCGCGCCCGCCCCAACGATCAGGACTACGCCGAGGAACTGGGCCGTCAAACCGCGCTTGTCGAACTGGCCGCCATGTCCAAACGTATGCGCCTGCTCGAAGCGGTGGTTCAAGCCGCACCCATGCTGGGTCTGCTTGGCACCGTGATCGGCATGATTGATGCCTTTGCCACCCTTTCGCTATCGCAGGGCGCGGTTGATCCGGCCCTGCTTGCATCCGGTATCTGGACGGCGCTGACCACCACGGCGGCAGGTCTGGCGATTGCATTGGTCACCTTCTTCATCGCCAACTGGCTGGAATCCCGGATCGAGGGCGAACGCCAGTCGATCGAAACCCTGATTTCCGCCGCGATCCACGGACGCGTCGATACCTCTGCTCCGGCGCGATAAGGAGGGCACAGGCCCATGGCCGCGCGCACCATCAAGGAACTGCCCAGATCGACCCGCCGTTATGGTTTTGCCCTGACGCCGCTGGCGGATGCCATGTTCCAACTGCTGATTTTCTTTATGCTCAGCTCCTCACTTGCGCCCTATTCCATGTTGACCCTGCGCAGCGGTCCGGGCACCGAAACCGCCAGTGAAAATGCCGAAACACCCCCCGATGCAACGCCAGCGGACAATGATAAAATCGCCGCCTGGACCATTGAAAACGGGATGATCGTCGCCAACGGCCAGCGGTTCGGATTTGACACATTGCCCGATCTGGCAGGTGCATTGGTGCGCGCCGGAACGCCCCGTGTGCTGCTGGTCGCCTCGCCGCGTGCGCAGGTGCAGGATCTGGCCTCGGTTCTGGAAATTCTGGCGGCATCCGACATCACATCGGTGCAAGTGGTCAGTGGAACCCGACAGTGAAACGCCCGTTCCCCACCCCGCGCCCAAAGGCGCATCTGGATGTGTCGCTGGCCATCGTCAACATCGTGCTGTTGCTGATCTTTTTCTTTCTGGCCACGGGGCGGTTGCTGAATCCCGCTGATTCAGACCTGTTGCTGGCCGAAACATCCGAATTGCCTCTGGATCAACTGCCCTCGCCGATTCTGGTGATCAAATCCGATGGCGAATGGGAACTGGACGGCGCGGCACTGGCCCCCGAGATATTAGAAGCAGCCCTGCAATCCCTGCCGCAACCTGTGACCCTGCACATACTGATCAACCGTTCGGCCCCCGCCAATGCACTGCTGAATGTGATCAACCGCCCCGAACTGGCGCAAACGGAAATCCGGTTGGTGACCCTGCACACACGGGGTGCGCCATGATCTATCACCCCAATGCAGAACGCGGATCATATTGGGGCGCGGCCTTTGGCCTGTCTGTGGTGGTGCATGCGGCGGGCTTTGCCCTTGCGTTTGATTTGCTGCCGGATTGGGGGGGGAGCGCGCCACCGCCACTGCCGCCCGAAATCTCGATCTCCTCCATCGTGGTCGAGGAAACAACACTGGCCGCGCTTGCCCCCGAACCTGCCGCGCTGCCCGTTGAAACCCCGTTGCCCGATCCGGCCGAAACCGCACAACCCGAACCCGAACAGCCCAGCCCCGAAGCGCCCGAGCCCCTGCTGGCCGAACCGCTGTCACCTGAACCGCTGGCCCCCGAAACCCTAAGCCCGCTGCTGCCGGAAGAGGGCGAAGTGCTGCAAGGCACCAAACTGGCGCCCGTTCAACTTGCACCCGTCCAACGCGAGGTAACAACCGCCGCGCTGGTCCCCGCCGACCGATTGGAACCAACCCGCCCGGCGACCCCGCAACCCGTGGCCGTCGCACCGCCACCCCCACCCACCGCCGAAGAAAGCGCACTGCGCGAGCTGATCGACCGCATCCGCAACCATTTCGGTGATCCCTGCCTGATCGCCCTGCCGCAATCGCGTGGCGCAACGGTGGACCCGCTGGTGGTGATGCTGTCCGACAGTGACCGCAGCATGAATACATTTTCCGGGCAGGTGCTGGCCGATCCTGATCTGCCCGTCGAAGGGCAAAGTATCCTGATTGATGCGCGCCAATGCCCTGCGGTGAATTTCGCCCGCGAACGGCCCAGCTATCCCGCGTTTCAATTGGGCCTGACCCTGCGCAGTGCCGATGTGCCATCGGGTGGAACACTCGTCGGCACCATCGACAACGCCGCCGGTGCCTATACCACGCTGCTGTTGATCGACGACAACGGGGTGGTGCAGGATTTGCGCCGCTTCACGCGCTTTGTCTCTGGCCGTGCCGAATTCGACATTCCGGTCACACGTGATGGCAGTGCCCGCGACACCAGCCAGATACTGATGGCCATCGCCACGCCCGGCCGCCCCCGCAGCGTGGGACAATTCGCCGGACGGCTGGCCGAGGACTTCTTTGGCCCGCTCAAGGCCGAGCTGGGACCGCGTGCCCGCATCGCTGTAGTGCCGTTTTTCGTGCGTTAGTTCGCGGCGGGTTCCAGCATGAAATACCCGACCTGCGCCGCCGCCGTGCCGCCACGCTGTGCGATTTCGGCGCGCACCAGTGGCAGCACCTCGGCGGCATCGGCCCCTTCGGAAATGGCGGCGGCGCTGACCAATGGCGCATCCGATGCCAGGGCGACGATCAATTGCGGCGCGGGGTCTGCGCCCTCGCCCAGCCCCATACCAAAGTTGAACACGAATGATCCGTCCGCCTGTGGCTCCAGCCGTGGCGACAAGTTGTAAACCCCGCCTGCCGCGCTGACCAGAAACAGCCAGACCGTGCGCCCGCGCACCCCGTGAACCCGCCCCAAAACCGAACTGCCGCTGCGAATACTATCAGTATCCAGCACCAGCGACGGCGGCAGCGCCTCGCGCCCTTGCAGGTCGCGCAGCAAATCCATCGCCGCACATTGCCCCGCCGCAACATCACGTTCAACAATCGCAGGCGCCGCGCCAAAGGCTGATTTATAGGCCTCGGGCAATCCCGCCAAAGTCGCAGGCAGGCTGCTGAACACCTCTATTTTACCCGCGTTCTGCCCCGATGCGACCCGCGTGGCATAGCTACAATCGAAACCGACGGTGTAAGACGCCAAAAAACCTTCGCGTGTTTCGGTCAGGGGCGGGGGCATTGCGGTGACCACCTCGGGTGTGTCCGGCGCATCAGGCGTATCTTGCGCGGGTTCGGACACTTGGGTGGATGGTTCTGTAACCGGGGTTCGGGTCATGGCATACCAGCCCCCGCCAAGCGCAGCGACCAAACCCAAACCCATGAAAACCAGACCGAACCCGCGCTTTTTCACGGATGCGGTTTCGGGTTCGGAAAATTCGGGCAGGGTGCTGAATGGCACGCTGTTTGTGCCCCCGAATGGCGAATGCGATGCCTCTTGGGGTTGGGCTGCCATTGCGGGTGGTGTGGTGGGTTGCGGGACCGCTGTGGGCGGTGCCTGCAATCCGGTTCCGGTGGGATGTGATGTGGCCTGCGGCAATGCCCCTGCGATGACCGTGCGATCCTCGGTCACGGGGGCGGTGCCGCCGTGGTATTTCGGCGGGATCAACGCGGGGTTTTCGACCATCCGCGCCACATCCAGCATGGTGGCGGGGCGGTCGACCGGATCGGGCTCCAACATATGCGCCAGAAGGGGCTGCAACTCGGGGTAAACCCCCTCTAATGGCGGGATTTCGCGGCGTTTGTTCACCGCATCCACCACTGAATTGCCCATTTCCAGCGCCTTGCCGCGCACCGCAGCAGCGATCAACAAGGCAAGCCCGTAGACATCGGTGCGCGGGCCGATTGCGCCGTCAAAATGGCCCAGTTGCTCGGGCGAGATGAATTTGAATTTGCCCGCGAACTGACCGTGCAGGGTGCCTTCGGTCATCTCGGTTGATTTGGCGATACCGAAATCAATCAGCACGGCCTGATCCACCGACCCGCCGCGCAGCATCACATTGTCGGGCGACAGATCGCGGTGCGTGACCTCTAGTTTATGCGCCTTGGCCAGACCATCGGCCAACCGGTGCATCAGCCGTTTTGCCGCGTCCAGATCCAGCGGGCCGCTGTCCTTGGTGTGATCCGACAGCGGCACGCCGTCGATGAAATCCATGATCAGGCAATAGCGGTCCAATTCGGGGTCATAAACCGAATCCAGATAGCGGGCGATGGAATCATCCGCCAACTGCGACAGAATCCGTGCCTCGCGTTTGAACAGCGAAATCACCTTGTCGTCGCGTGACAGGCTTTGTAGCACGATCTTGATCGCGACCTTATTACCGGTGAACAGATGTTCGCCGATATATACCTCGCCCATGCCGCCAGTGCCGATCAGGGCATCAATGCGGTAATTGTTGTTGATCACCTTGCCGATCAGGCTGTCGGCATCCGGCGTCACATTGCGCGTTTCCGGCTCTGCCAGCGCATCAACAGGCGGTGCCGTTTTGTCAGGCTCGTCCGACATGGATCAAAGCCCCCCGTCGCGCGCATGACAGCGCATCACGATGCAGGTCACATTGTCCTTGGCCCCGCGATGCAGGGTTTCATTGATCAGGCTGTTGCACATGATCTGCGTCGCCTCGTTGCCAGCAATATTGGCAATAATATCGTCTGCACCCAAATGTTCTGTTAACCCGTCCGAGCACAGCAGGAACACATCGCCCTCGGCAATCTGGCCGGTGATGACATCACATTGCGGCGCATCAGACACGCCAATCGCACGGGTGATGACATTCTTGCGCGGCCAGGTCTCGGCCTCAGCCTCGGAAATGGCACCACAGGATAACAGGTGCTGCACCTCGGTGTGATCCACTGTCAACTGGGTCAACATTCCGCGCCGCATCAGGTAAATGCGGCTGTCGCCGGACCAGATGCAGGCATATTGATCCTCGTGAACCAATAGCCCCACAACGGTGGCCCCCACCGTATGCCCGCCCAGCTCTGCCGCCTTGGCCAGAATGCTGTTATGCGCCCTTGTCAGCCGCTCCATGAACCGCGCCTGAAGGTCGGGCAGCGAGCTGGACAAACCGACCGAGCCTGCCTCTTGCGTGATGGTCTGGCTGGCGAAATCACCCGCCGCGTGACCACCCATGCCATCGGCCACGATCCACAGCCCGAAATCGGGCCGCGACAGGAAGCTGTCTTCGTTGTGGTCGCGCACATTGCCGGTATCGGTGCCTTGACCCGTTTCAAATGTGTAATACTCGTTCTCAATCACTGGCCTCGTCCCCATCTGGTTCAGCCGGTGTTCCGACCTGTTGTTCTGTGTTTTCAATCGGATCAGCCGCAACCCCTGCCAGCAACCAACCCATGGCTGCATCATCGGGCATGCCATCACAGGCCAATACGGTTGACGCGTGTGCCCCCTGCCCCCTGACCCACCAATAGCTGCGCGACAGCGCCGCACGCTGATGATCGACCCGCGCCACATCCGACAACAGGCGGGTGACATCGGGTTTCGGGTTCACGGCCCAAAACAGGGGCGATTCAGGCGCGGCGAAATCCTCGCTCAGGCCCGACCCCGCATCGGGCAGCAATTCCTGTGGCGTATCGGGTTGCGCTGACATTGCACCGCGCGCCCATGCTTCGGCATCGTCATAAAACACCTGATCGGCATCGACGGTGGGCGGATCATCGGGCGCACCCATCTGCACCAAAACCAACGGATACCGGCGCCCCACCTTATCGCGGCTGACCAACAGCACACCGCGCAGGGCAACGGTGCGAAACACCGCCGCACCGATCCAGAACCGCAGCAGCGGCGCGTTGTCATAAGTGGTTTGCCAGCCTTCCTCGCCCAGTGCATCGCGCAACCTGGATAGGGTGGTGTTCAGCCAGTCTTCTAACCCTTTGCGCAGCGGATCGGGCAGGCCGGTGCCGATAAAATCGCCAAAGGCCGGATGTTTGCCAAACATCCCGACCGCGTTATGCCCCAGATCCGCCACCAATCAATCCAGACTTTGCGGGCATTGGAATTCCCGCAGCTCGCGCATGGTAAACGGGTTGGTGATGGCATTGATCGTGAAATCATAGGTAATGTTGCGCCCGCCCACCATATAGGTCGCGCGCAGGGTATCACCGCGTTGCGATTTCGACGCCGCCGCATTCAGAAACTGAATGAAGGTCCATGATGATCCGCGAAACTGCACCGTATTTTCCCGATCCAGCGAGGGCGCAATTTGCAGCACGGTCGCCTTGCCCTGACCGGGCCAGACCACGGTTTTAGGCAGGTCGCCCTTGACCGTCGGAATCTGCATATCGTTGATCACCAGCACCGCGCCGGTGATGGTGGAATGGCTGTCCACATGGGCCACGGTAATTTCCACCTCGGGGCTTTGCCCGCCGCCTGCGAAAAACGCCTGCCGGATTGCTTCGGCGCGTTCGAACTGACGCAGGGTGGTGGTCGACAGCCGCCCCGCCAGCGGGCTGTCCTCGCGATAACGCAGCCCCTCGGGCGTGCGTTCGACATAGGGTTTCAGGTATTCGGTATAAAACCTGTCCATATCGCCGCTGGGGCCGAAAAATTTGCTGAAATTATCCACCGACAGGCTGCGCGAGGCGGATTTGAACGGATAGGACGAGGTGATATTTTCGCGGCAAAAGAACGTGATCTGGTTGGTCAACGCACGGTTCATCGACGCCAGATTGGCATCCGATGCGCCGCGTTTAAAATCACGTTCCGCGTCATTGACCAAGGCGGCCACAGGCAGCGGCAATTGCGAATTATACTGCGTCAGATTGTTCAGCAGTTGCGGCAACAGGGCCGCCGATTGTTCGGGATTGGTTTCCGCCAAACGCAGGTTTGTCCAGATCGACCCAAGGTTCCCCAACACCGCGTCAATCGGGCGCTGCCCCACCGGACCTTCCAGCAGGTCGTGCCACATGGTGAACTCTTCTTCGATCCGTTCGATCGGGCGGGCCACGCCATCCTGACTGTTGCCGCCGGTCACGCGGCCCTGCGCCTTGCCACCGCCCGCGATTGCGTCAAACAGGATGCGCTGCACCCCGGCCGAGCGCGACCGCATCCGTTGCACCACGGCATTGCCGACCTCGCCCGATACGCCCTCGGCGGTCAGGGATTCCGCCGATAACCCCTCTAGCCCTTCGAATTCACGGGTCAGGCGGGTTTCTGCCTCGACCTCGCGCACCAGCATCAGGATGGGCGATGCCGTGGGCGACGCCAATGCGCCAAGCGCCTGATAGCGCGGTTTATCCGCCGCCATCGACACCAGCCCGATATTGCCAAACAACCCGTCCCATGCGGTTTTGAAATCGCGCCGGTAGCGTTCCATCAGGGCGCGATCCAAGCGGTCTATCTGTGCTTCGAATTCGACCCGCGCACCGGCATCCCCCAGCACCCATTGATCATCGCGCAAACGGTCCGCCACCACATCCAACTGCGGATAGAAATAGCCCCAGAACCCCTCGTAGGTGAAAATCGCGGGGATCATCATGGTGGTCAGATCATTGCCATTGCGCGTGGTGAACACCGTATCCGCACTGGGCCCGGTGCGTTCGATCAGCGACCAATCCGGCAGGCCCGATGCCTCGGCTCCGTCCATAATCAGGGCATAGGCCTGATCGACCACGGGCAGTTGCACAATCGCCTGACGCGCACTGGTCACGGTTTTTTCGTCGATATCGACCAACAGGTCGCGGTCGTCGTCCAGTTCCAGCATCGCCTCTAGATGGCGCATCAATTGTTCGCGGGTATCAATGCCCGAACGGCCCGAAAACGCCGCGCGCCACTGTTCATCGAAATAGCTGCGAATGGCGGCATCATCGGTGCGTTCACCCTGTCCGCCCAGCAACATATATACCTTTAGCGCACGGTAAACATCGGTGGTTTCGCCGTCTTTCAGGATGAACGGCATCTGCTGTTCCAGCGCCAGAATCAGCCGCGGGCGCAGCATCTTTTCCAAGGCATCGGAATAGGATTCCGTCGCGGCGGATTGCAGGCGGTCACGCTGCCCCAGCCCGAAACCTTCCCACATGCTGGGGTCGATGCTTTCACCATATCCGGCGGGCATGCTGCGCAGATCGTTCAAATAGGGCAGCACAGGTTCCAGCATCACGTCATCAACCAACACACGATTGATTTCGTCATATGCCTCGCGGTTATAGGTGCCGGTTTCCGCCTGCGCGGTTTTGACCAGCGTGGCGTTTTGCCAATAGCTGTATCCAAACGCGCCCATCAGCCCGAAACTGGCCAGCACAATCGCAGTGATCGAAACGCCCCGCAGAATGGTGGAATTGCGCACCGCCTTGCGGTCATGGCTGACCCAATCACGTTCTTCGAAAATCACGCGGCGCAACAGGTCGTGGATGAAAAAGCTTTTGCCCTTGCCCGACATAAACGCAGGTTGAAACGCGCCCGCCCCTTCGCCGATGCGCGACATGGCACCCAGCACCTGATCAATCGGGGTGCCTTCCTGTGTGCCGGATGTAAAGTAAAACCCGCGCAAAATGGCGTTGGATTTGTAGCGGGTCGGTTCAAACACACGGCGCAAAAATTCGCTGACATTGTCGCGCATCAACGCCATTTGGCCGGGCAGACCGAAAATGGAAATGCGTGCGATGCCGTCGGGTTCTTCGCTAAGCCTGTCCATCACCTCGTCCGACAGGCGTGACACCAGCGCGTCAAATTCATCGGCCACGGATTCGTGGGTCAGGGTTTTGCGGTCCTTTGCCTGGAACGTGACACCCCAAACGCCCTTGCGCCGGTTCAGGCTGAAACTGCTGAAATATTCGCGGAAACCCGCGATCAGATCGGCCTTGGTGAACAACACATAGACCGGAAAATCAATCTTTAGCGTTTCGTGAACTTCGGCCAGTCGGGCACGCACGGTTTCGGCGTGTCGCGCCAATGCCTCGGGGCTGTCGGTCATCATATCCTCGACCGAAAAGGCAAGGATCACGCCGTTGATCGGCTGTTTAGGCCGCGATTTTTTCAACAGGTTCAGAAAGGATTGCCAGCTGGCCTCGTCCGCCACCGCGTTGCTATCCTGGGTCGTGTAACGCCCGGCCGTGTCGATCAAAATCGCGTCTTCGGCAAACCACCAATCGCAATATCGCGTGCCGCCGAACCCCTCGACCACGCCGGAATCACTGCCGGCCAGCGGAAATTCGATGCCCGAATTCGCCAGCGCCGTGGTTTTACCCGCCCCGGGCGGGCCGATGATCACATACCACGGCAGATCATATAAATAGCTGGAACCACCCGATTTTTTCAGCGTGGCCAATGCGCCGCTCATGCGTTCCGACAACACCTTGCCGTCGCCTTCGGGCACTTCGGGGATCAGGGCGTTTTCCAATTCGCGCGCCGCACGGCGACGGCGGCGGATACGCAGCACCCAAAAGAACAGCAAAATACCCAGAACCACGCCAATCACGGTCAACCGCAACCAGACGGACGCCAGCACAGCAACGCCCGTCATCGGCCCGCCGAACCAGACGGCGGCAACAAACCCGATCAGGCCAAGGATGATCAACGGAATGCGCATCCACGCGCCCGCCCTAAGGCGAGGCACCGGAATCAGACCCAGAATTTTCAAAACGTCCCCTCCCGGGCGATCATCACTTCGACGCGGCGGTTGGCGGCGCGCCCTTCTTTGGTGCCATTGTCGGCAATCGGGTCGGCAGGGCCGCGGCCCTCGACCTCGATCCTCAGCGGATCCTGCAACAACGGCGCAATCACATCGGCCACGCCCTTGGCCCGCGCAACGGACAGATCAAGGTTGGTTTTATATCGCCCGCGCCCCGATGGCTGAATGGAATCGGTAAACCCCAGGATGCGAATTGGCCCATCCTCGGTGTTCAGGGTTTCGGCAATATGCGCGGCCAGTGGCGCGAACTCTGCCTTGACCGTGGCCTGCCCGCTGTCGAACAACAGCAGATTGCCCACGCGCACATAAATGTATTCGCCCTTGGTCCCGACCGAAACCAACCCTTGGTCGATCTCGTCTGAAAATGCCTCTTGAATGCGCTCTAGCTGGGTGCTTTTGGCCACGTAAACCGGCCCCGCCGTGCGTTCCAGCGCGATCTTTTGCGCGGTTGGGTGCAGGGTTAGCAATGCCTGCGCCGCCTGCGCGCCATCGCGGTTGATCAGGGTCGATAGCGTGCCAAAGAAACTGACCAGAATGGCGGCAGCAATGCCCGCGATGATCCAGACGGGGATGCCACCAAACCGGCGGCGCCCGCCCAGCAACACGGGCGTCCATTTAACCGACAGATCCTCGTCCGGGCGCGGGTTCACGCGGCGCAGGGTTTCGTATATCGCGGTGCGGATGCGGGCCAGATCGACCGAGCCGTTGGGCTGCGTGCGATATTGCCCCTCGAACCCCAGCGACAGGCAGGTCAGCATCAGTTCCAACAGGTTGTAATACTGTCCGGGCGATTGCATCGCCTTTTCGGCCTCTTGAAAAAACCCGACGCCGGAATCGCGTTTCTGGAAAAACCGCGCGACCATGGAATATTGAATCCACAAACCGCGATCTGCGCCGGGCAGGTTTTGCACAATGTCATCGGCGGTGCCGCATAGGGCGTATTTCGCCACCAATGCCTCGTGCGGGTCGACGCCTTTGGCCACTGCGTTGCGTTCAAACGCGTCGATTTCACGGGTGACGTGATCCATCAATGGCATCGCGTCCATTTCCACCATGCCGGTGCGCAAGCGCCCGAACAGGATCAACAGGTTCGCCGCCGATGCGACCAGCGGGTTGGATGATCCGCCCTTGCCCAGCCCCGTGGCCTGCAACGCCTGCGCCAGTGAAATGCGCGGTGTTTGCATGGGCTGCGGCGCGGCTTGCTGCCGTGGCAGTTCGGGAAAGAAACCATCGTTCTGATTGTGAAAGGGTGATCCGATGTTATGTTGCGGCGTGCCGATGCTGCCCGGCGCGGGGCGCGGCGGCTGGTGTGGCGTAGGTTGCGGATAGGGCTGCGCAGGCTGCTGCGTCGGCGGCAACGCGCCGCCCAGCCATGTGTTGCCACCCTGTGCGGGCGGCGCGCCAATCGGGTTGGGGTGCCCCGGCTGTTGCGGCGGTTGCCCCTGTGGCAATGCCCCGCCGATCACGGTGCGATCGCCACCCGTGGGCTGCGGCGGCGGCTGCACGCCAAACGGATTTGGCTGCGGTGCGGGCGGCTGTTGCGGGCGGCCAAACGCCGGGTCATTTGGATTGGGCAGCTTGCCACCGATGACCGTTTTGTCGTCGTCGTCGCCAGCCATCACAGTTTCTCCGGTATCGCCCAAAGCTCCAGCTTCAGTTCGGGCCAGTCACCCGCGAAATGCATCCCGATTGCGGGCGCTGTCGAAAATTCGTTCCACAGGGGGGTCTTTTTATCCAGCAGGAAATAGACATTGGTCGCCACAACGCGGATCTGGCGGGGCGGGTTGGGCAGATGCACCAGATTGATCCCCGGCAGGTTGTTTTTGACGATCTCGCTCATCCGGGTGTTAGGGCCAAGTTTGCACAACTGCGGGAACTGGCTTTGCACCTGGGTCAGCGGCTTGCCGGTTTCGACCTCGATGATAAAGGTCGCCTCGCGGAACAGGTTGCGGTCTGCCACCTCGGCCAGGAACGAATTCTGCCGCACCTGACGCAGGTTCAGGCGCACCGCCCGGCCCACATCGCGTGACAGCAGGCGCTGGATATCCTGCACCACGGGGGTAAAACTGGCCTTGTGATCGCTGTGATCATAGGGCGGATAGGTCGGCGCCATCCGCCCCGCATTGTCAAAGGTCGCCAGCTCGCTCGCCAGTGACAGCAGGCGGCGATACAGTTCCTCGGGGTGGACAGCGTGCAGCCCCGCCAGATGGCGCAACACCCCGATTTCGCGGTTCAGGGTCATCAGCATCAGGTAATCTGCCGCCTGCATCCCGCCACCCGAACTGGGGTCGGACGCATAGCGCGCAAGGTTTTCCAGCTTGGCCTCGACCCAGCCGATGACGCGGCTGAGGAAACCCAGCAATACAGGATGCACCGCCAGCACCATCCCCGGGGGCGGCACCGTATCATCCAGCGAAATCACACCATCGCGGACCTCGTTGATGCGCGCCAGACGCAGATTCAGATAGCCGGGTTTCGGGGTCTTGCGAATGGCCAGTTCCAGCCGTGGCACCGCAATTTCCAGCGTATGTTCGACCCGCATCGCCGATGCATTATCGGCCACATGTTCAGAATCCAGACGGTAACGGGTGGTCGACCCTTCCTCGTCCAGGCCCACGTCGCGGCCATTCTGGCTTGCCTCGGGCAGGGTCAGCCAGATGAACAGGCCCGCCGCATCATCGGGCGCTTCGATCGCTGTGGGCAGGGGGCTGTTATTGGGCGCATCAAACGGCGTGCCATCGGGCATGATGCCCGTGACACGGCGCAGCCCAACCTTACCCTGTTGCGCCATGTCGCGGTCCAGCGTCAGTTCGGTCACGCCCCATGGATAGGGTGCCAAATTCCGCGTGCGCGCATCAATCAGCTTTTCGACATAGCGGTCGGATTGCTGAAGGTGCTGCGGTTGCAGGAAAAGCCCCTCTTTCCAGGCGACCTTACTGAACAGAGACATAGTTATCCAATCTCGTGCTTATCGACCACGCGACGGCGGCCATATTTTCATGCCGATTGTGGGCGCCTGACCGCTAAGGGTCAAGCCATCACCACAATCATATCGGGCGCTTAGAACTGCCAGCGCAACTGCCCCGTCAGGCCGACACTGTCCAACGTATTGCTGAACCGTGCATCGGCACGGATACTGGCGTTGAACTGACGCGCGGCACGCCCGCCATCGGATTTTTGCAGGATTTTGACATAGTTCACACCAAGGCTGAATTCGCCATAAGCCCCCAGATTTTCCGAGCTAAGCTGCTCTGTCCGGATCGGGGTGTTGGTGACGGTGTCGTTGATGGTGAAACTGGATGTCAGTTCATCCGCGAAATCCTTGTAATAGGTGCCCGTCGCGAAATAGTTCAACGCCGATGTGCCGGATTTGTTGATTTTCAACTTGGCCACCGTCAGGCCCAGAAACCCGATTTTGCTTTGGCTATCGTCAATCGCCAGCACCGAACCATCCGAAAAAGTAATCGGATCGGTCGAGGTTTTCGAGAATTGGAAACCGGCGGTCGGCACGATGTTCCAGCCTTCGGCTTTCAATTTGAACGACCGGCTGATCGCACCGGAAATCGTGGTGGTGTCAGCGCCGAAATCCTCTTGGCCCAGACCGGTGATATTGCCCACGCCCACGTTGTTGATCGAATAATCGGTCTTTTCGCGGCGCACCTGAAGGTCGGCCACCAGCGGCCCCTTGGCGGCAGTCACATACAACCCGCCATAGGTCTGGCGGAATTCGCTGGTGGTGACAGAGGCCAAAGTGTTGCTGAGCGCGGTCGGGTTTTGCGGATCAATCGCATAGACCGGCTGTTCGCCTTTACCCTGGTTCATGCCGCCAATCGCGCCAAACGCCATGTCCCAGCCGTTGAATTTGCCGTCAAAACAGGCCAGATCGCCGCCAAACTGGGCGCCCGCATAGCTGGCAGTCACAGTGCTGGGCAGGTCGGACACCGAATTCGACGTGCTGCCCGTTGCGGTCACGTTACCACCCGTGGCCCGCATCCATGCGCCGGGGCCACATGGTTTGTCATCGATCACGGCAAGCCCGACAACAAACGGGCTGGTCGGGCGGTTCACAATCGACCCGATCAAGGATTGCGTCAACGCCACATTACCCGTCAACGCCGAGTAAACCGGATTGATCTGATCCACGACCACCAGATCGCCCGCAGGCCCGCTTTGCTGTAACGAATACACAATCCGGTTGGACACAGGCAGGGTGCTGCCCAGTTCATAGGTATAATTGTTCGCCGCGCCCTGCGTGTTGTCGACATCCAGCACAACAATATCGTTGTCCTGTTCGCCCAGCGTGCCCGCCGTCAGATCATTGAACATCACAACGTAGTGGCCTGTAGTCGCGCCGCCCTGCACCACAACCGTATCTGACAGGTTGTCAGCGGGGTTTGTGCTTTGCGCCAGGTTCAGATCCAGCATGATGGTCATGTCAGAACCGGACAACCCGCCCACAATGGTCAGCGTGTCGGCGGTGGATACCCCATCGACCATGTTGATGCTGCCCGACCCGCTGACATTGCCGGTGATTGTGGTATCACCGCTGGCCATCAGGGTGCCCGTATTGGTCACATCACCAATGACATTGCTGCCCGCTGACAGGATCAACGAACCGCTTCCGGTGGTTGATACACCGCCCTGCAGCACCCCGTTCAGTGACAGCGCCGCATTGTCCACAGCAAACAGGCTGGCCGTGATATTGCGGCCCGCAGCGATACTTGTATCAGTCAGGACCGAAACCGTTCCGGCCACCGTCAGGTCAGCCCCGAAATCCAGCGAACCAGAGCTAAGCGTAAGGTCACCACCCACATCACCGCCCAGGGTCGTGGTGCCCGTGTTGGTCAGGGATCCGGTCAAACCATCTGCCAGCGTGGCCACGCCACTGTTGGTCAGTGACCCGTCCAGTTCATTGGCAAAGGTCGCGCTGCCATCGTTCACGACCTCACCCACAACAAATCCCTGCGCATCAAAACCCACACCGTTGGCAATCATGATGCCGCCGCCCGTGGTCAGGGTTTGCCCCGCCAGAACCGAAACCGTGCCGCCCTGTGCATCCAATGCGCCGCCAATCGTGCTGTCGCCCTGAACCGAAACCGTGCCTTCGGTGCTGGTCACATCGCCGGTGATACTGCCCTGCGCAATCACGGTGCCCGTGTTGGCCACATCGCCGTTCAACGTGCCGGACACACCCAATGCGCCCGCGTTGGTCACATCGCCGTTCAGCGTCCCTTGCACGTTCATCGACCCGATATCGGTGTTCGTCGTTGCCCCGCTTACAGTGACAGCATCGCCAAGGCTGACAATCGACAGACCATCGTTGAACAGGTTCGAAATGCTCAGGTCACCGCCGCTGGTCAGGGTGCCACCGTTGTTGATGCCCCCGTTCAACGCACCCGCCCAAGTCAATGCGCCGCCATTTTCAACCGCGCCGGTGATCACGCCCTGACCCGTCATCACAGTGTTCGAATCAGTTTCAACCCGCCCGGTGATATCACCCAGAACAGTCATCGTGCCGGCACCGACATTGCTGACGTTGCCGCCAATGGTGCCCGTCACATCAACCGAGCCATAGTTTTCAACATCGCCGCCAATGCCGCCAGCGGTGATCGTCACTGCACCGGCATTGTTCAAATCGCCCGTGACGCCATTGCCCACAGTCAAGGTGGTGCCATCATTCGCACCCGCATTGCCGCCCACCATTCCGGTGATCACAACAGTTCCGGTTGTGCCAAAGGCCGAACTCACATTGCCCGTCACATCACCCGTGATATCGGCATTGCCATCTTCGTTGGTCAGGTTGCCATCAACCCCGCCAGCCGAAACTGTCACCGTGCCTGTGTTGGTCAGATCGCCCGTCACGCCCGTGCCAACGGTTAGGGTGCCAGAGTTCGTCGCGCCATTCCCGACCATGCCCGCGATATCCAGCGCGCCCTCGTTCA